>VFQR01000070.1_pt1 | contig 257022 bp, 250 predicted proteins | sample 3512321 | NCBI WGS metagenome assembly VFQR01 (sample SAMN10412374, study PRJNA504923) | tailings metagenome | isolation source: Relicate 3 Philex TSF1 revegetated site | place: Philippines: Tuba, Benguet | collected 2017-08-29 | reverse complement strand
GCACAACCTTGCCAAGGTTGGGGTCGAGGGTTCGAATCCCTTCGCCCGCTCCATTCATTTCTCTCCCTTCTCTTTTCGATACAGGCTGTCGCGCGCCGCTGCCTTGCGTTTGCGCCATAACGGGCTATGTGGTGGGGCATGTCGTCCCGCCATCGCACGCCGCCCTTCGCATCCCCGCGCAACCTGGTCGCCCTCGGCCTCAGCCTCGGGCTGTGCTTCGTTGTCTATCTCGCCGGCGGCCTGCTGACCGGAAGCTCGGTGAAGACCTGGTATCCCACCCTGGTCAAGCCGGCGCTGACGCCGCCGCCGATCGCCTTTCCGATTGCCTGGAGCCTGCTGTTCCTCGCCATGGCGCTGGCGGCCTGGCGGGTCTGGCGCGCCGCCGGCTGGCAGCGCAGCCGCGGCGCCATGGCGCTCTATGCCCTGCAGCTGGTGCTGAATATCGGCTGGTCCTGGGTGTTTTTCGGCCAGCAGCAGATCGGCTGGGCGCTGGCCGAGATCGGCCTGCTGTGGCTGGCCATCGCCGCCTGTATCGCGGCCTTTGCGCAGCACGACCGCATCGCCGCGCTGCTGCTGGTGCCGTATCTGCTGTGGGTCAGCTTCGCGGCCTATCTGAACCTGTCGCTCTGGCAGCTCAATTAAGGCCGGCGGCTGGCCGCCGCCGATCTCACCGGCATTGACGGGGCCCCGCCAGGTTCTTAAGTCTGGTGCCATGATCCAGGAGATGAGCCAGCGCAGCCGCGACATCCTGCGGCTTGTGGTCGAGACCTACATGACGACCGGCGAACCGGTCGGCTCGCGCTTCCTCTCCAAGAAGCTGGAACACCGGCTGTCGCCCGCCAGCATCCGCAACACCATGGCCGACCTGGAAGAGGCCGGGCTGCTCTATGCGCCGCATACCTCGGCCGGGCGGCTGCCGACCGAAAGCGGCCTGCGGCTGTTCGTCGACGGCCTGCTGCAGGTCGGCGACCTGACGCAGGACGAGCGCAGCTCCATCGAGGGCCGCGTCGCCGCCTCGGGCCGCGGCTTCCAGGATGTGCTGAAGGAAGCCACCGGCGTGCTGTCGGGCCTGTCGGGCCATGCCGGGCTGGTGGTGGCGCCGAAGGAAGACGCGCCGCTGCGTCATGTGGAATTCGTCGCCCTGGCGCCGGGCAAGGCGCTGGTGGTGATGGTATCTGAGTCCGGCCAGGTGGAAAACCGCATGCTGGACCTGCCGCCGGGCCTGACGCAGCAGGCGCTGGCCGAGGCCGGCGAATTCCTGTCGCGCCGCCTGAAGGGCCGCACCATGGGCGTGGCGCGCAGCGAGATCCTGCACGAACTGCAGCAGCGCCAGGCCGAACTGGATGCGCTGGCCGCGCGGGTGGTGGAAGCCGGCCTTGCCGTCTGGGGCGGCGCGGAAGCCGATCGCGGGACGCTGATCGTGCGCGGCAGCGCCAACCTGCTGGACGATGTGGCGGCGATGGCCGACCTGGAACGCATCCGCAATCTGATGGAAGAGCTGGAGAATTCCGAGGAGATGCTGCGCCTGATCGACCTGACCCAGGGCGGCGAGGGCGTGCGCATTTTCATCGGCTCGGAAAACACCCTGTTCCGCCGCGCCGGCTGTTCGCTGATCGTGGCGCCGCTGCAGAACCAGCAGCAGCGCATCGTCGGCGCCATCGGCGTGATCGGACCGACCCGTATGAACTACGCCCGCGTGGTGCCGATGGTGGATTTCACCGCCCAGGTGGTCGGGCGCCTGATCGGCTGAAACTGTGGCGAATTTCCGGGGAACCTGACGCCTCCCCCTTTCATTTCCGTGCCGCCGTCCGTATATGCAGGGCCTTGTCAGAGAGACCCCGATGAGCCAGAACGACACCCCGCAGACCGAACCGACCCTGAATACCGCCGCCGCCCAGCCGCAGGCTGAAGCGGGCCAGGATGCGACCGCCGAAGCGCTGGCCAAAGCCCAGGCCGAGATCGCCGAGTTGAAGGACCGCCTGCTGCGCACCGCTGCCGAAAGCGAGAACCTGCGCAAGCGCATGGAGCGCGAAAAGGAAGACGCACTGAAATACGGTGCGGCGAAATTCTCGAAAGACATCCTCACCGTCGCCGACAATCTGCGCCGCGCGATTGAAAACGTGCCGAAAGCGGAAGCCGAGGCCAGCGAGCCGGTGCGCAACCTGGTGATCGGCATCGAAGCCACCGAACGCGAATTGCTGACGGTGTTCGAACGCCATGGCATCACGCGCATCGACCCCAAGGGCCAGCGTTTCGATCCCAACCTGCACCAGGCGATGTTCGAGGTGCAGGACCCGAGCCAGCCGGCCGGTGTCGTCGTGCAGGTGATTGCGGCGGGCTACATGCAGCATGGCCGCCTGCTGCGCGCCGCGATGGTCGGCGTCTCCAAGGGCGGGCCGTCGCCGGAGATCCAGCCGGGCCAGTCGATCAACACCCAGGCGTAAAGCCCGACCGAAGATTCGCGCCGGACTGTCGCGGGCGTCACGCGCCTCGACAATTCGGTGCGGTCTTCCGGCTTTGTCAAAAAACCGCAATCTGGTTCGCCGATAGTCGCCCCGCACGTAAAGGCCGGGGACCGACCGTTGGACATGATGACTTCCGAGGCGCTCGAGACCATCGGCACCGTCGCCGTTGCCCTGCTGCCGGTTCACACCACGATGCGCTGCGAAGAGGTCGACCTGCGTTTCCAGGCCGATCCCGATCTCGCCGCGCTGGCGGTGGTGCAGGATGCCCGCCCCGTCGGCCTGATCAACCGCTACGACCTGATCACGCATCTGTCGCGCGATTACGGCCGCGCCCTGTATGCCAAGAAGCCGGTCTCGGCGCTGATGGATGCCGCGCCGCTGATCGTCGATGCCAGTATCAGCGTCGACCGGCTGGAAAGCCTGATCGCCGACGAACACCAAAGCGCGCTGCTGCGCGGCTTCATCGTCACCCGCAACGGCCGCTATTACGGCGTCGGCACAGCGTTATCCCTGCTGCAGCTCGGCATGGCGCGCAGCGAGCGGCGCAACCGCGCACTGGATCGCGCTCGCCAGCAGGCCGAGGAAGCCTCTTTGAGCAAGACGCGCTTTCTCGCCAATATGAGCCACGAGCTGCGCACGCCGCTGAATGCCATCATCGGTTTCGCCGAGGTGATCCAGAAGCAGCTGATGGGTCCGCTCGGCAATGCGCGTTATGCCGAATATGTCGACGACATCCTCTCCAGCGGCCAGCATCTGCTCAGCCTGATCAACAACATCCTCGACATGTCGAAGATCGAGAGCGGCAGCTGGCGCATCCAGCCGGAAATGACCGATCCGGTCGAGATCATGGAGGCCAGCCTGCGCACCTTCCGCGAACGCGCCGAGGGCCGCGGCATCTTCATGGCGATGACGGTGGATGCCCGGCTGTTCGAAGGGTTCGTCGACCGCCAGGCATTGCGCCAGATCCTGCTCAACCTGATCTCGAATGCGGTGAAATTCACGCCACCCGGCGGCCGCATTGAGGTCGGCGCCGAACCCTTGGGCGACGGCGCCTTCGCCGTCTGGGTCCGCGATACCGGCATCGGCATCGCGCCGGAAAACATCCCCGTGGTGCTGGCGCCCTTCGGCCAGGTGGAAAACGACCTGACGCGGCAATACGAGGGCAGCGGTCTGGGCCTGCCGCTGGTGAAATCGCTGGTCGAGATGCATGGCGGGCGGTTCGAAATCCATTCCGCGCTGGGCGAAGGCACCATGATCCGCGCCAGCTTCCCGCCGCCGCCCTCCGCGCGGGCGGCGCTGGCGGCGTTTACGTCACCCGCCGCAGCGTCAGATTGATCCGGCCGCCGCCGGGCACCAGCCGGCTGCTGCCGCCGATCACGCGGTCGATGCCGTGAAAGGCCAACCGCGCCTCGCCGCCCAGCACCAGCACATCGCCCGACGACAGTCTGAACGAGCCGGTAGGCGCTTTTCTCGTCGTGCCGCCCAAACGGAACAGCGCCGCATCGCCCAGCGAGATCGATACGACCGGCACAGAGAAATCCGCCTCGTCGCGATCCTGGTGCAGGCCCATTTTGGCGGTGTCGCGATAAAGATTGATCAGGCAGGCTTCCGGTTCGGGCGCATCGGGAACCACAGCATGCCAGACCTCCAGCGCGATCGGCGGGATCGCCGGCCAAGGCCGGCCGGTCTCAGGATGCCGGGCGACATACCGATAGCCGCCGTCTTTGTCGCTGTACCAGCCGAGCGCGCCGGCATTGCTCATCGCCACGCTCATCTTCTGGCCGGTTTTCGGCATGGCGGCGTGGTAGGGCGGCGCAGCCTCCAGCACCGCCTGCACCTGCGCGATCAAATCCGTCTGCTGCGCGGCCGCCAGAAAGCCGGGCAACAGGCGAAAACCGGATAACGGCACGAACCCTGCCATCAGGCCGCCTTGCGCACCGCCTGCCACGAAGTCCAGCTGTAGACGATCAGGGCGCCCCAGATGAACGCGAAAGCGATGGCATGCGCGCCGGTGAATGTCTCGTTCCACAGCAGCACGGCCAGCAGGAACTGCAAAGTGGGCGAGAGATACTGCAGCAGGCTCATGGTGGCGACGCGCAGGCGGCGCCAGCCGGCGGCGAACAGCACCAGCGGCGCGGTCGTGACCGGCCCGGCCAGCAGCAGCAGAACATGCGTCCAGCCATCGGCGGTCCCCGCCGCCCCCTGCCCCTGCCAGAGCAGCCAGCCGAGATAGCCGAGCGCAAACGGCAGCAGCACCATGGTTTCCACGGTGAGTCCGATCAGGCTGTCGACCGGGAAGCGCTTGCGGATCAGCGCATAGAACCCCCAGCTGACCGCGATGATCAGCGACAGCCAGATCGCGGAATCGGCATGGCCGATCAGCACCGCCACGCCGATGGCCGCCAGCCCGAACGCCGCCCACTGCAGGCGCGTCATCTGCTCCTTCAGCACCAGCCGGCCGAGCAGCACGGTGAACAGCGGGTTGATGTAATAGCCGAGGCTGCAGGCGATCACCTGGCCGCGGTCGATGGCCCAGACGAAGACCAGCCAGTTGACCAGCAGGAAGACCGCACTGCCGGCCAGCGCCTTGCGCAGGCGCGGGTTGCGCAGCACGGCCAGCCACTCTTTGCGTTTGCCGATCGCCAGCAGAATGACGAGGCAGAGCAGGCAGGACCACAGAATCCGATGGGCGTTGAGTTCCAGCAGCGGCACCCCGGCGGCGCCCACGGCCTTGAAATAGATCGGGGAAATTCCCCAGAGAAAATAACCCCCTAGGCCGAATCCGATGCCGGCCCAAGGAAGCGCTCCGGGCAGCGCCCCGGGAAGCGCGGCCTTGCTCGGGGTCGCGGCCGGAGTCGCAGGCTGGCCCGGAATCGCGGTTTCGGTCATCGTTTCCTCATGGCCGGGGCTGGCAGAGCCGGGCCAGTTCCCCGGATTGCCATGGCTTTTATGGACATTTTTTGCCCGGCACCCGTTGCGGGACCGGGGGAGCCCACTTACATACCCGGCGAAGAGTTGAACCGAAAGGGGTCCGCCGCCGCGCTTGGATCAAGGCCGCTGCGGATCGCCGGAAAAAGGAGTGACACATGGCCAAAGTCATTGGCATCGATCTGGGTACCACGAATTCCTGTATCGCCATCATGGATGGCAAAAATCCGAAGGTTGTCGAGAATGCCGAAGGCGCGCGCACCACGCCGTCGATGGTCGCTTTCGCCAAGGACGGCGAGCGCCTGATCGGCCAGCCGGCCAAGCGCCAGGCCGTCACCAACCCGGAAAACACCCTGTTTGCCGTCAAGCGTCTCATTGGCCGCCAGTTCAACGACGATGCGACCCGCCGCTTCACCGAGATGGTGCCCTACAAGGTCGTCAAGGGCGACAACGGCGACGCCTGGGTCGGCGTGCAGGACAACAAATACAGCCCCAGCCAGGTTTCGGCCTTCATCCTGCAGAAGATGAAGGAAACCGCCGAGAGCTTCCTCGGCGAGAAGGTGACGCAGGCCGTCATCACCGTTCCCGCCTACTTCAACGACGCGCAGCGCCAGGCGACGAAAGACGCCGGCCGCATCGCCGGCCTTGAAGTGCTGCGCATCATCAACGAGCCGACCGCGGCGGCCCTGGCCTATGGCCTGGACAAGACCAGCGACGGCAAGAAGATCGCGGTCTACGATCTCGGCGGCGGTACCTTCGACGTGTCGATCCTCGAAATCGGCGACGGCGTGTTCGAAGTGCGCTCCACCAACGGCGACACCTTCCTCGGCGGTGAAGACTTCGACCTTCGCCTGGTCGATTACTTCGCCACCGAATTCAAGAAGGAACAGGGCATCGACCTGCGCAGCGACCGCCTGGCGCTGCAGCGCCTGAAGGAAGCTGCCGAAAAGGCCAAGATCGAGCTGTCGTCCTCGACGCAGACCGAAGTCAACCTGCCCTTCATCACCGCCGATGCCTCGGGTCCGAAGCATCTGGTGATGAAGCTGACCCGCGCCAAGCTTGAGGCGCTGGTCGACGACCTGATCCAGCGCACCGTCGAGCCGTGCAAGAAGGCGCTCAAGGATGCCGACCTTTCGGCTGGCGATATCGACGAAGTCGTGCTCGTCGGCGGCATGAGCCGCATGCCGAAGGTGATCGAGACGGTGAAGCAGCTGTTCGGCCGCGAGCCGCACAAGGGCGTCAACCCGGATGAAGTGGTGGCCATCGGCGCCGCCATCCAGGCCGGCGTGCTGCAGGGCGACGTCAAGGACGTGCTGCTGCTCGACGTGACCCCGCTGTCGCTGGGCATCGAGACGCTGGGTGGCGTGTTCACCAAGCTGATCGAGCGCAACACCACGATCCCGACCAAGAAGAGCCAGGTCTTCTCCACCGCCGAGGACAACCAGGGCGCTGTGACGATCCGGGTCTTCCAGGGCGAACGCGAGATGGCGGCCGACAACAAGCTGCTGGGCCAGTTCGACCTGGTCGGCATCCCGTCGGCGCCGCGCGGCGTGCCGCAGATCGAGGTAACCTTCGATATCGACGCCAACGGCATCGTGCATGTCTCGGCGAAGGACAAGGGCACCGGCAAGGAGCAGCAGATCCGTATCCAGGCGTCTGGCGGTCTGTCGGAAGACGACATCAAGAAGATGGTCAAGGACGCCGAGGAGCATGCCGCGGAAGACAAGAAGCGGCGCGAGGCGGTCGAGGCCAGGAACCAGGCCGAAACCCTGATCCATGCCACGGAGAAGACCATCGCCGATCTCGGCGACAAGGCTCCGGCCGCGGAGAAGGGCGAAGCCGAGGCGGCGATAGCCGATCTCCGCAAGGCGATCGAGGCCGATGACGCCGAGGCGATCAAGACCAAGGCGCAGTCCTTAAGCCAGATCGCCATGAAGCTCGGCGAAGCGCTGTACAAGAACCAGGGCGACAGTGCCGAGGCGGCTGGCGGCGCGTCTGCCGGCAGCAGCGAAGGCAGCGCCAAGCCCGATGACGGCGTCGTGGATGCCGAATTCGAGGAAGTGAAAGACGACAAGAAAAAGAAGTAAGCCTGCGGGCAGACCGGGCGCCGTCTCAGAACAAGGACGGCGCCCGGTTCCGCTTTAGGAACTGAAGCTGGCGGGCGGGACTTTCGCGGTATGGCGACCAAGCGTGACTATTACGAAATTCTTGGCGTGTCCAAGACGGCGAATGCGGAAGAGCTGAAAAAGGCGTTCCGCAAACAGGCCATGCAGTTCCACCCGGACCGCAATCCGGGCAATGCCGAGGCCGAGCACAAATTCAAGGAAGTCAACGAAGCCTACGACGTACTGCGCGACGATCAAAAGCGTGCAGCCTACGACCAGTATGGCCATGCGGCTTTCGAAGGCGGTATGGGCGGTCGCGGCGGCGGCCAGGGTTTCGACTTCACATCGTTTTCCGACATCTTCGACGACCTGTTCGGCGAGTTCATGGGCGGCGGTCGCGGCGGCGGCCAGCGCAGCGCCGGCAATCGCGGCTCCGACCTGCGCTACAATCTCGAAATCACCCTGGAAGACTGCTTCAAGGGCAAGACGGCCAAGATCCGCGTACCGACCTCGATTGCCTGCGAAGCCTGCGACGGCTCGGGCGCCGAAGCCGGTGCGCAGCCGATCGCCTGCCCAACCTGCAAAGGCGCCGGCAAGGTGCGTGCGCAGCAGGGCTTCTTCACCATCGAACGCGCCTGCCCCACCTGCGGCGGCGCCGGCCGTGTGATCGAGAAGCCCTGCAAAGTCTGCGGTGGTGCCGGGCGCACCCACAAGGAAAAGACGCTGAGCGTGGATATCCCGCCCGGCGTGGATGAGGGCAACCGCATCCGTCTCGCCGGCGAAGGCGAGGCGGGCCTGCGCGGCGGCGCGCCCGGCGATCTCTATGTCTTCCTCAGCGTGAAGCCGCACCGGCTGTTCCGCCGCGAAGGCCAGCATCTGCATTGCCGCGTGCCGGTCTCGATGACCACGGCCGCTCTGGGCGGTGCTGTGGAAGTGCCGACCTTGGATGGCGGTCAGGCCCGCATCACGCTGCCCGAGGGCACGCAGACCGGCAAGCAGTTCCGCCTGCGCGGCAAGGGCATGCCGTCGCTGCAACAGTCGGGCTTCGGCGCCGGCAACGGCGATCTCTACATCCAGGTGATGGTGGAAACGCCGGTGAAGCTGTCCAAGAAGCAGCGCGAGCTGCTGGAGGAATTCGCCAAGCTGGACGATCAGGAAAGCAGCCCGGAAAGCACCGGCTTCTTCGACAAGGTGAAGGAAATGCTCGGCGGCAAAGCCGAGTAGCCCTGCCCTTCCCCCGCTCCTCGCGCCTCTGCTAGACTGCACGTCCGTTCAGCAGTGGGGAATATCATGTCCGCAGTCCGCATCGGCATCGTCGGCATTGCCGGCCGTATGGGTCAGGCTATCGTGCGCGAAATCGCCGCCAGCCAGGGCGCAGCCGTGCTGGCTGGCGGCATCGAGCAGCCGGGCAATCCTTCTTTGGGCAAGGATCCTGGCGAACTGGCCGGTGTGGGTCCGACCGGCGTAAAGATTACCGAAGATGCGGCGGCGCTGTTCGGCAATGTGGATGTGGTGATCGACTTCTCTCCGCCCGCTGCGATTAGTCGTCATGCCGCGCTGGCAGCCCAGGGCAAGGCCGGCTACATCGTCGGCACCACCGGGCTGGAACAGGCGCAGTTCGACGCGCTGGAGAAAGCCTCGCATCACTGCGCGGTGGTGCAGAGCTACAATATGAGCTTGGGCGTCAACATCCTGGCCGGTCTGACCCGCCAGGTGGCGGCAGCGCTGGGCGAGGATTGGGATATCGAGATCGTCGAGATGCATCACCGCATGAAGGTGGATGCCCCGAGCGGCACGGCGATCCTGTTTGGCGAGATGGCAGCGCTGGGTCGCGGCCAGCCGCTGGAAAAGATTTCCGACCGTGGCCGCGACGGCATCACCGGTGCCCGCAAGCGCGGCGATATCGGTTTCGCGGCGTTGCGTGGCGGCAATGTCGCCGGCGAGCATACGGTGATTTTCGCCGCCGATAACGAGCGCATCGAGCTGACGCACAAGGCCACCGACCGCAGTATTTTCGCGCGCGGCGCGGTGCGGGCGGCGATCTGGACCAAGGGCAAACTGCCCGGCCTCTATCGCATGGCCGACGTGCTGGGGCTGAACGGCTAGATTTAAGCTTCCGTCAGGGGTCGTAATCCCGCGCCCGGCGGCTGACGCCAGCGCCATAAGGCCTCGCGCAGGCCCTCAGCCAGATGGCGGCGCTCGTCCGGGCTCAGGAAGGCACCCAAGGTTAGTGCGCGGCCGTGGCTCCACACCTTCAGCACCGCGCTCTCGTCCTCGGCATCGCATTCGATCCGCAGCCAGTAGGGCTGCAGCCGCCAGACGGTTTCGCGGCCCTGCAGATCGACGCGGCGGACTTCCAGCGCAGTGTCATCCAGCCGGATGAATTCGCGGGCCCGCTGCTGGCGGTAGCTGAATTTGAAGGCGAGCCAGACCAGCAGCACATCCAGGCCGCAGAACAGGAGAACCGGCCAGGCGCCGAGCAGCCAGAAGGCCAGGCCGGCGCCGAGATTACCCAGAGCCACGAAGCCGATCAGGATGGCGAAGCCGCGCGGACCCAGCGAGCGATAGGGTTTCAGCTCGATGTCGAAAAAGGCCGGGCGGGCAACCATATGGTCCGATGAAGGGTCCATGGCACTAGGCTACTCCCCGAACCGTTGCCGGCCAACCCGTATATGGGTGACCCGGCAGCAGCGCCGGATTATACTGCGTTCTCCACAGTTTAGTTGGCACTCCCACAATGACCAGTCTCGCACCCCAGATCACGCTTGCCGATATCCGCGCCGCCGCCGCCCGCATCAAAGGCGCCGTGGCCGAGACACCCTGCCTGCATTCGCGCACGCTGTCGGAGCTGACCGGTGCGCAGGTCTGGCTGAAATTCGAGAACCACCAGTTCACGGCGAGTTTCAAGGAGCGCGGTGCGCTCAATAAACTGCTGCAGCTGACCGACGAGGAACGCCGGCGCGGCGTGATCGCCATGTCGGCCGGCAATCATGCGCAAGGGGTCGCCTATCATGCCGGCCGTCTCGGCATTCCCGCCACCATCGTGATGCCGACCATCACGCCCTTTGTGAAGGTGCGCCATGTGAAGGCCTTCGGTGCCCATGTGGTGATGGAAGGCGACACGCTGGTGGAATCGGCGGCGCGAGCGCGTGCGCTGGCCGAGGAACACAACCTCGTCTTCGTACACCCTTACGACGATCCCGCCATCATGGCCGGCCAGGGCACTGCCGTGATCGAGATGCTGGGCCAGGCACCGGAACTGCAGGACCTGATCGTGCCGGTCGGCGGTGGCGGTCTGATTGCCGGCATCGCCGTGGCGGCTAAGGCACTGAAACCCGAGCTGCGCATCTTCGGCGTGGAGAGCGAGCTTTACACCGCGATGTATCAGGAGATGCATGGCCTGCCGGTGCAGGTCGGCGGTATCTCGATTGCCGAAGGCATTTCCGTGCGCGATATCGGCCGCGCACCGATGGATGTGGCGCGGCGCTATGTCGATGATGTGCTGATCGCGCGCGAAGCCGATATCGAACGCGCCATCGTCGCATTGGTGGAAATCGAAAAGACCGTCACCGAGGGTGCGGGTGCGGCCGGGCTGGCCGCGCTGCTGGCGGATTCCTCGCGCTTCAAGGGGCGCCATGTCGGCATCGTGCTGTCGGGCGGCAATATCGATACCCGCCTGTTAGCAAGCGTGCTGATGCGCGGGCTGGTGCGCGACGGCCGGCTGGCCCGCGTGATCGTGATGACCGACGACGCGCCGGGACGACTGGCCAAGGCGGCCGGCATCATCGGCGCCAATGGCGTGAATATCGTGGAAGTGGCGCATCAGCGCCTGTTCACGCTGGCCTCGGCCAAGTCGACCGAGATCGAGTTCGTGGTCGAAGCCCGCGACCGCGACCATCTCAAAGAGCTGCTGAAGGCGCTGGCCGCTGCCGGCCTGCCGGCCAAGGTGGAAGAACCGGACTGAGTTCCGCTACGGCAGGTTTGCCGGGCCGCGAAAATCTTGGCATCCTTCCCGCCAACGAAAGACAGGGAGGACATCATGGCCCGCGTAGCGAACAAGGTCGCGCTGATCACCGGCGGCGCATCCGGTCTGGGCAAGGCGACCGCCGAACTGCTGGCGGCCGAAGGCGCCAAGGTCGCCGTCGCCGACCGCAACCTGGATGGCGCCCGCGAGGTGGCCGAGAAGATCGGCAAGAACGCCATCGCGGTGAACCTGGATGTCACCAGCGAGCAGCAGTGGATCGCCGCGCTCGACGTGGTGGATGCCGCCTTCGGCAAGCTGAACGTGATGGTGCATTCGGCCGGCGTCGGCGTGCTGAAGAACATCGAAGACATCAGCGTCGAGGAATGGCATTTCGTGCATAACGTGAACCTGCACGGGCCCTTCCTGGGGATCAAACACGGCCTGTCGCGCATGAAGAAACATGCGCCGGGCTCGATCATCATCATTTCCTCGGTGTCGGGCATTATCGCCGGCCACAACATGTCGGCCTACAACACCTCGAAGGCCGCGGCGCGTATGCTCGCCAAGACCACGGCGTTGCATTGCGCCAAGCGCAAATACGACATCCGCTGCAATTCGGTGCATCCGACCTTCATCGACACGCCGATGGTGCAGAGCATGATCTATGCCGGCGGCGATCCGGCCGACCGCCGCGCCAAGCTGGAGGCGCAGGTGCCGCTCGGCCGGCTCGGCGAGCCGATCGATGTCGCCAACTGCATTCTCTATCTGGCCTCGGATGAGTCGAAATTCGTCACTGGCACGGAATTCGTGCTGGATGGCGGCATCACTGCCCAATAATCGGGCGTGACGGCGGCCACAGGTCGCCGTCATGTCATCTTCTCAAGCGATGCGAATCGCCCCATATTGAGCGGCATGAATGCTCCGGCGAACATGCCCTCCATCCTGATGATCGTGCATCAGGAAAGCTCCGATCCTGGCCGCATCGGCGAGCAGTTGCGGGCGCGCGGTTATCATCTCGACATCCGCCGGCCCTGCCTGGGCCAGGAGCTGCCCGCCGATATGAGCGGCCATGACGGCTGCGTGATCTTCGGCGGGCCGATGAGCGCCAACGACGATCATCTGGAGTTTATCCGCAAGGAAATCGACTTCATCCCCAAGGCGGTCGTCAGCGGCAAGCCCTATCTCGGCGTCTGCCTCGGCGCCCAACTGCTGGCGCGGGCCGGCGGCGCCACCGTCGCGCCGCATGAGGATGGCTGGCATGAGATCGGCTATTACGCCGTGAAGCCGACGCCGAAGGGCCGCGACCTGTTTCCCGATCCGCTGCATATCTTCCAGTGGCATGGCGAAGGTTTCGAGCTGCCGCGCGGCGCGGTGCGGCTCGCCTCCACCGGCTGGTTCCCCAACCAGGCGATGCGGATCGGCGACACGGCTTACGGCCTGCAGTTCCATCCGGAAGTGACGGAAACGGTCATGCGGCGCTGGTCGCAATTCGCCGGCCATCGCCTGCTGTTGCCCGGCGCGCAGGCGCGCGATGCGATGCGCGCCAATTGCGCGAAATACGATGCCGGGGTTTCGGCCTGGCTCAGCGGTTTTCTCGACCGCTGGCTGGCGAAAGACTCAGCTGCTGCTGCGGACCAGAATGGCGGCGAAGAAGCCGTCCGTGCCGTGGCGGCCGGGTGACAGGCTCAAGTATGGCCCGGGCACCGGACAGGCACCGCCCACCGTTTTCGCCCAGACATCCGTGACCGGCAGCACCGAGAAATCGGGGTGGCGCTTCAGGAAAGCCGCCACCTGTTCCTCGTTCTCTTCCATCAGCACCGAACAGGTGACATAGACCAGCCGGCCGCCCTTCGGCGAGACCAGCTTCGCGGCGCGATCGAGAATTTCCGCCTGGCGCGGCACCAGTTCATCGAGATCCTGCTGGCTCAGACGCCATTTGGCATCCGGCTTGCGGCGCCAGGTGCCGGTGCCGGTGCAGGGGGCATCGACCAGCACGCGCTCGGCCTTCTCGGCATGACGCTTGAGCCATTTGCCATCCAGCTCGCGCGTTTCGGCATTGTGCACGCCGGCCCGGCGCAACCGCTGCTTGGCCTGGGTCAGGCGGATCGTGCTGACATCCATCGCCACCAGACGGCCGGTATTCTTCATCGCCGCGCCCAGCACCAGCGTCTTGCCGCCAGCGCCAGCGCAGAAATCGACGACGAATTTGCAGCCGGCGGCATCGACCAGCTGGGCGGCGAGTTGCGAACCCTCGTCCTGCGGTTCGATCAGGCCTTCGCCATGCGCCTGCGTGTTGTTCACGTAAGCCTGCGGCGACAGGCGCAGGCCGACCGGCGAAAACGGCGTCGGCTGGCTGCGCAGGCCTTCGGCCTGCAAGGCGGCAGCCGCCGCATCGCGTGTGGTCTTCAGCCGGTTGACCCGCACATCGAGCGGCGCGGCGCGCAACATGGCGGCCAGTTCGAGATCAAGATCGGCGCCGAAGCGTTTCTTCAGCTGCGGCATGATCCAATCCGGCACGCTGTGTTTCGCGGCCGGCGGCATATCGGGATGTTCGAGCGTATGGCCTTCGAGCCGGCGCAGCACGCCCTCCACAGCCGCATCGCCGCCGCCGAACAGCCAGAGCAGGCCATCGGCCTTGGCGCCGCTGGAGAGGATGCGCCAGGCGGCCACCCGCAAACGACTGTCGGGCGGCAGGCCCTGTTTGCCGCCTGAAATCCACCAGTCGAGCCGGCCGCGCAGGCGCAGCACCTCGTCGACCGCATGCAGCAGCGCCTCGCGCTCGGCGGCGTCGTACAGCTTGTGGTGCTGCTTCATCCAGGCCTGACGGACACGGTCGCCGGTGTCACGGCTGGGGAACATGGCATCCAGCAGATTCACTGCGCCTTCCAGCACCTTGCGACTGCTGCCGAGCCGGATTTTATCCTGCTTGCGCTCGGGGCGGCCTTCGGCGCGCTCCTCGGCGCGCGCGCCGCGTTCCGGACGACGCCCGTCGCGCCGTTCGCCTTGAGAGGGGCGATCCCCGAAGGAACGATCCTCGCGCAGGCGGCGATCCTCGCGATAAGCCTCTTCCCGGGGCATCTCGGCGCGCGGGCCGCGGCGCTGGGCCTCGCGTTCGGCATTGCGGGCCTCGCCCCAGCTTTTGGCCTTGGCAGACTTCTGCGCGTTACGGCCGTCCTTGCCGGAGGAGGATGCCTCCGAGCGGGAACCAGCCTCGGCGGCAGATCGGCCGCGCTTGGCAAAGTCCGGCTTGCCGCCCGCGGGCTTCGCTGTCGGCCGGCCCGGCGGTTTGCCGCCCGGCTTGCCAGACGGCTTGGCGGACCGGGTGGCAGAGGCGGAAGCGGCTGACGAAGGACGACGGCCCTTGGCGGGCGGACGACCGGATGAGGAAGGCGGACGGGGCATGAGGCTGTCATAGGCCGCCCGCCCCGCCTCTACAAGGGGCACCGGAAGGGGCCAGTGGCGCAGCCGGCCGCCCGTGCTAGGCTTGGAGGGCACTCAACCAACGGGACTTTGGCTCGTGACCGCTTCCTCGCATCCCCGCTCCGGCTTCCGGTTGGCCGACCTGACCTGGGTCGACGCCGCCAACCTGCTGGGCGACGGCCTGCCGGTGGTGATCCCGGTCGCCTCGGCCAGCCGCGCCCATGGCCCGCATCTGCCGCTGGGCACCGACCGGCTGGTGGCCGAGGTGGTGGCGGAACGCCTGCTGGCCAGTCTCCCCGTTCTGGTTGCCCCTTGCATAAGCCAGGGTTTCCAGCCCGCCTTCATGGATTACCCCGGCAGCCAGCATCTTGAGGCCAACACCTTCCAGTCGCTGGTGGCCGAGGTGGTGGAAGGTTACCTGCGCCATGGCGCCGACCGCATCCTGCTGCTGAACAACGGCATCTCCACCGAGGCGCCGCTGAAGCTGGTGGCGCAGGACATCCTGCATCATCACGGGGTCCGCATCGTCACTGCCGATTTGCCACGGTTGGGCAGCCGCTCGGCCAGCGTCGACGATCTGGATGAGCGCGACACGTCGCTGCTGCTGGCGATCCAGCCCGCCCTGGTGCGACTCGACCGGCTGCAGGAGATGGCTGCCGAGATCGAAGACGACGAAGCTGGCGATCTGTCTCGCAATAGCGCAGACGAGCCACGGCTGCTGAGTTTACGCCGGCCGACGCGCTTCACGCCGGAAGACCGCGAGGGCGGCGTGCTGAACCGCAGCGGCACAACAGGCGATGCTTCCGGCGCGACGGCTGAAAAAGGCGAAGCACTACTCGCGGCCATGGTCGATGAGATCGTCGCCGACCTGCGCCTGCTCTGGCCCGATCTTTAGACGTCAGGCGTCAGATAACGCGCAGATTGCGCGGGTTATTGGTGCGCAGCTTGAGATCGTTGACCGCGACTTCCATCACGTTGATGGCGCGCTTCACTTCATCCAGCTGGTTCTTCAGATCGGAGATGTCGCTCTTGATATCGCTCAGCTCGACATGGGTGAGCTGCGAACTGCGCTCGTTGTCGGCGAAGAATTTGTTGTAGGCGTTGAACTGCTTTTCGATGGCGCCCATGCGGACTTCGAGGCCCATGCGCATCTGGCTGATCCGCTGCTCGAAATTGCCCAGATGCAACAGCAGCCAGGCGCCCAGCCACAGCAGGACGATGCCGCCACCCATCACGTAGAGCCAGTCGTTCATGCGTCACCTTTCCGCCTTGGCGGTTGAGCTGGTCGCCTCAGAAACAGGATATAGACCTGTTCCGTTCCAGCGCAATGTGACTTTTTTGTAGTTTATGGCTCAGATCTGACGGGGTAACGGCCGGCCCCGGTATACCGACTGGCGATGCGGGTTAAGGCCGACCTGATAAGCGAGCGAGGCCGGCCGGGCGATATCCCAGAGAGTGAAATCGGCGGTTTTCCCGACTTCGAGCGTGCCGGTATCGCTCGCCAGACCCAGCGCCCGGGCGGCCTCGCGGGTCACCCCGGCCAGCGCCTCGGCCGGTGTCAGCCGGAACAGGGTGCAGGCCATCGACAGCATCAGGAGCAAAGACGTCACCGGGGAGGTGCCGGGATTACAGTCGGTCGAGACCGCCATCGCCACCCCATGCCGGCGCAGCAGGTCGATGGGCGGCAGTTTCGTCTCGCGCAACACATAGAAGGCGCCGGGCAGCAGCACAGCCACGGTGCCGGCTTTGGCCATCGCCTGCGCGCCGGCCTCGTCCAGATGTTCGAGATGATCGGCCGACAGCGCATTGAAACTGGCCGCCAGCGCCGCGCCATGCAGGTTACTGAGCTGCTCGGCATGCAGCTTCACCGGCAGGTCATGCTGCTTTGCCGCCTCGAAGACACGCCGCGTCTGCGCCGGCGTGAAGCCGATCGTTTCGCAGAAGGCATCCACCGCATCCGCCAGACCGGCAGCTTTCGCGGCCGGAATGATCTCGTTGCAGACCAGGTCGATATAGCCATCGGCATTGCCGGCATATTCGGGCGGCAAGGCGTGAGCAGCGAGGAGCGTGGTCCTGACGCGCACGGGGTATTTTTCGCCAAGCCGTCGCGCGACGCGCAGCGTCTTGAGTTCACTGTCGAGATCGAGGCCATAGCCCGACTTGATCTCCAGCGTGGCAACGCCTTCGGCCAGCAAAGACTTCAGCCGCGTCTCGCTTTGTGCCAGCAGATCGTCCTCGCTGGCGGCGCGAGTAGCCGTGACGGTGGAACGTATACCGCCACCGGCCCGCGCGATCTCTTCATAACTGGCGCCATTCAGCCGAAGCTCGAATTCCTGCGCGCGGTCGCCGCCATAGACCAGATGCGTATGGCAGTCGATCAGGCTGGGCGTGATCCAGCCGCCGCCGACATCATGCACGGCGGTATGTCGCCCGATACCGTCTTTCGGCAGTTGCGCTGCCGGACCGATCCAAACGATGCGACCATCTTTCAGCGCCATTGCGCCGTTGGGGATCGTGCCGAAGCCGTCCGCACTGCCAGCGTTCATGGTGGCCAGATCGGCACCGCGCCAGACGCTATCCCAGGTCCCGGTCATCTTACATCCTGTCCGCCACGAGATGCGCAGCCTGTGCGCCGGCTTCATAAAAGAGCTGCCTAGCGATGCGGAATGGCGCAACCTGGACCGGCGATACCGGCAGCGGCAGTTCGGCATCGCCGATCTCGCCCTTCACATAGCTAGCCAGTACGCGACCAAAGGTGGTGCCCGGCGCGATGCCACGGCCGTTATAGCCGCTGAAACCGATCATGCGCGGTCCGTAGGTATGGAAGCGCGGCAGGTTATCGGCGGTCATGCCAATCGTGCCGTACCACTCGGCTTTGAATCCCACCCTGTCGATTTCTGTGCCGATGTCAGGAAACATCCTGCGCAGCGCACGTTTTGCCCAGGCACGATGTACCCCGAGGCCGGTGCCGCGCAGGGCGCCGATACTGCCGAACACCAGACGCCAGGCCCGATCCATGCGGAACGAAGTCATCACCGTCTGCGTATCCCAGGCGCCCTGCCCTTCGGGCAGAATTCTCGCGCGCAGCTCAGCCGGCAATGGGTGCGTGGCAATGTTGAAATAGGGCAGCGGCACCTGTTCCTGTCGCGCGGCATGGCCCGGCCCCGTGCCATAGGCATCGGTCGACAGGATCACCCAGTCGGCGATCACGACGCCGCTGTCGGTGCGGATCTGCCAACGTTCGCCTATACGCGCGATGGATGCGGCCGACGATTGCGTGAAAATTTGCGCGCCAGCGGCCTGCGCCGCAGCCGCCAGTCCACGTACATAGGCGAGTGGCTGAATCGTTCCTGCCCGTCGATCCAGCAGTGCGCCGGCATATTTGCGCGTGCCGAGCAGCGCGGATGCCCTGGCGGCGTCCAGCAGTTCGACATCGGCACCGCGCGCCTGCCACTGCCTTGCGCGCTCGGCGATTTCGGCGAGACCTGATTGCCCATAGGCACAATGCAGGGTGCCGGCATGTGCGGCTTCGCAGTGGATGTCGTGCTTCCGCACGATATCGAACACAAGTTTCGGCGCATTGCCGAGCAGATCCAGCAAACGCTCGCCATAGGGTGCCGGCAGCGTGCCGAGCAGCACCTCCGGCATCACCCACATCCCGGCATTGACCAGGCCGACATTGCGGCCCGCGCCGCCGAAGCCAATCTCGACGGCCTCCAGCACAGCCGTGCGTTTGCCGGCTTGCGCGAGATGCAGGGCGGCAGACATGCCGGTGAAGCCACCGCCGATAATCGCGACGTCGACATCCCGTTCGCCGGTCAGTTTCCCGGAGGCAGGTGCGGCCGGCGCCGTCTGTTCCCAGAGACCATGGGATCGCGGGTCATTCAGCATGATCTTGCATCCGCTCTAATCACTCACTAGCGACGCCACTTTGGCCTGCAGCAGATTGGCCAGATCGGATGGCCGGAGCCGCACCTGCAGTCCGCGCTGACCGCCATTCAGATAGACCAGATCATGCCCGAGTGCAGTCTCCTCGACAGCCGTCGGGACAAGCTTTTTCTGACCGAAGGGGCTAATCCCGCCGACGACATAGCCGGTCGCGCGCTCGGCATCGGCCGGCTTCATCATCTGCGCCGACTTGCCGCCAAAAACGGCGGCCAGCTTTTTCATCGAAACTTCGCGATCCGACGGCACCACCACGCAGACCGGTTTGCCGTCGACCAGCGCCATCAGGGTCTTGAGCACCCGGCCGGGAGACTCTCCCAGAGCGTCAGCCGCCTGGATGCCGACTTTATCGGCATCCGGATCGTAGTCGTATGTGTGGACAGAAAACTGGGCGCCCGCCTGCTTCAGGAACAGGGTTGCGCGAGTGGTCTTCGACACTTCAGCCTCTCACCGATCCGCCCGATGACTTTGTTAAAGGACTACTATGTCTTCGGGAGAGTTACCAGTTTCGAAGCGGCAGCGACTGCCCGGTCCGGAAGCTATATCGGCGCGACCGGAGCAGAAGCCGCGAGTAGAATCGCGTTCCGTGTCACGCGGCGGACAGGAATGGCTTGGCGTGATACAGCAGCACCGGGGCGTCTGACTTCATCAGATCCTTGTCGACCTCGCCGATCACGGCATCCTGGAGCGGTTCCGGGAAATGCTGCCGCAGATCGCCCAGCATGCGCGGCGGCGCGATCACGATCAGATGGCGAAACCGCCCCTGATGGAGGGCCGCACCAAGCATGTCCGCGAGTTTTGCCGCGAATCTGGTCTTCTCGAAGTCGTGCGGATCGTGCGCGGGCTCCATGGCAGACCGTCGCGCGCCGACACTGGCGAAGCTGCGCCCCGGCCTGTCGCTTTTCAGGTCGCGGGAGAAGCTCGAGGCGGAGTCGGCGGACGAGATCAGATCGGCGACCAGCTCCAGCGACACATCCGCAGTCTTCCACTCCCAAGCCCGTGCATGTTGCCCATCCGCCGTCAGTATCCAGGTGGGGGCGGTCTTTTTTCGGTTCATGGCAGGTACCAGTTTTTTGAATTCATCTTCTGCCAGTATAGGAATCTGCCGGCGTGAAACCTTGCGATGGGTCAAATCAGCGGACTGGACCAGAATCCGGCCTGCGCAGCCTCCCGGGCGGGGAAGGCACCGAGAACTAGGTATTTCCCCTTAGGTACAAGACCCAAATGTCCGGCGGCGCCGGAAATCGGTATTTCTCCGGTCACCAGATCGGGGAGACCGAAAATGACCGCCGCACAGATGTCTGTCGCAACCGCCACCCGGCATTCCCGGCCCACCGCCATCGCCCGTAATGCCGCCGTGATCGTTCGCCCCGTCCGTGACGCCGCCCCCCGCAGCAACGTGATCGCGGCGCCCGGCGCGGCGGATGCCCTGCAGCGCATCGGTCATCAGATGCAGGCGCCGCGCGGTCGCACCGTCATTGAGGCCGGCAGCGCCAATGATGCCGTCATCCAGGTTCGGGAGGGTATCTTGCGGGTTGTACATATCCTGCCCGACGGACGCCGGCATGTGGCCTGCTTCCTGAAGGCTGGCGACTTCTACGGTCTTTCCGAAACCGAAGAGAATGAAAGCAGTGTCGAGGCCGTTACCGCCTGCACGCTGACGCGTTATCCGCGCCGCGACTTCGACGCCGTTTTGGACTCCGACGCCGCCGCCGGCCGACAACTGCTGCGCCTGGTCTGCCGTCAGCTCGCGGCCAGCGACCGCATGCTTCTGCTGCTTGGTCGCAAGACTGCCGCAGAACGTTTGGCCAGCTTCCTGATATCTTTCGCCGGTCCTGCCCCGGACGGCAGCACCAGCGTATTCCTGCCCATGAGCCGCGCCGACATCGCCGATTACCTTGGCCTGACCATCGAGACCGTCAGCCGGCTGGTGACCCGTTTCCGCACTGCGCGCTGGATTCGCCTGCTGGATGCCCACACCATATCGATCACGAACCTCCAGGCGCTGGAGACCCTGTCCGAGAACTAAACCGTTCCCCCCTAGGCTGCTTCAGGCAGCCCACCTTGGCCGGCGCCGTCATGCCGGCCTTTTTTTTTCGCAGCGGCTTACGATTGCCGGGCGCGCAGCATCTCGTCGATAGCGGAGAACAGGCGGGCATGCGCGATCGGTTTGTCGAGCAGGACGACCTCGCCGAACGTGGCGGCCTGCGCATCGATATGAGCATCGCGGCGGCCGGTGATCAGGATCGCCGGTACGGTCTCGCCCCTGGCACGCAGCACGCCGACCACGTCCAGTCCGGTCATGCCCGGCATATGGATATCGACCACCAGACAGCAATGCGAAAGATCCGGCGCTTCGGAGAAGAACCTGTCGCCGGAGTCGAAGTCGCGCACCGTATAGCCGCGAACCTCCAGAAGCGCCCGTAATGAGTCGCGGACAACGTCATCGTCATCGATCACGTAAATCTGCTGCTGGCTGGAACCGGTCATGGCGCTGTTGTGATGCTTCCTGCGACCCGGGACAAGTAAGGAGTTTCACTTAGAGACGGGCGGCGCCTCTTCTCCACCGAAACCTGCTGCGAATGTCAGTCTGACGAGATGCGACAGACTTTCCGCCTCCATTTTTTTCATCACATTGGCGCGATGGATCTCCACCGTTCGCGGACTGATCCCGAGATTGAAGGCGATGATTTTGTTCGGGTGACCTATTACGAGTTGTCGCAGGACATCCCGTTCGCGACCGGTGAGCGAAGCCAGGCGTTCCTTTACGCCGTGATCCAGCTGACCGATACCGGCCGCAACGATACTGTCTAAGCCTTTACGTACCGCTTCGAGTAGCACTGCGTTGGTGTAGGGCTTCTCGATGAAGTCGACGGCTCCGGACTTCATCGCCCTTACTGCGAGCGGAACATCGCCATGGCCAGTAACCACGACAACCGGCAACATTACCCCCTTTGCGCGCATATGCTCCAGCAGCGCCAGACCGTCCATCCCGGGCATCCGCAGATCGACAATGGCACAACTGACCGGGGCGGGGCGGTAGTTCAGAAGGAAGGCTTCGGCAGAGGGGAAAGCCTCGACAGCGAAATTTTGCATCGTCAGCACCGCCGCGAGCGATTCGCGCACAGCATCGTCGTCGTCGATAATGAAAACCGTTTCCTGTGCCATTATGCAGCGGCTCCCGACGGCTGCCTGGGCAACCGGAAACGAAAGATGGTGCCCCCGCCCGGATTCGGCTCCGCCCAGAGCCGCCCGTTATGGGCTTCAATGATGGACTGGCTGATCGACAGGCCGATTCCCATGCCATCCTTCTTGGTGGTCAGGAAAGGCGTGAACAGCTTGTCGACGATGTCCGGGGCGATTCCAGGCCCTGTATCGCTGACGATCACATCCTGGCTTTCCGCACTCCCGACCGTACGGATGGTCAGTTCGCGCCGGTCCGCTTCGCGCAGGATTTCCACAGCGTTGCGGACCAGGTTCACCACGACCTGCTGGATCTGGATTTTATCGATACTGATCGGATCGAGCGTGTCATCCAGTTCGAAATGGACCTTGATGCGGTCGACCCGCGTACCGATGGTGGCCAGATTGGCGGCCTCGATCACCACCTTGTTCAATGCCTCGGGTTCCCGCTCGACCGGGCCTTTTTCGACGAAATTCCTCAACCGGCGGATGATCTGGCCTGCGCGTTCGGCCTGATCGGCGGTTTTCGCCAGAAACTCCTGCACTTTTGGCAAGCTGCGGTCGCCGCCGATGTCGATCATCTGCCGTGCGGCCTCGGCATAGTTCATGATGGCGGTGAGCGGCTGGTTCAGTTCATGCGCCAGCGATGACGAGAGCTGCCCCATGGCACTCAGCCGCGAGATATGCACCAGTTCGGCCGTCAGCTCGCGCACCCGTTGTTCGCTGCGGTGGCGCTCGGTGATATCGCGAATGATCCCGATGAAACCCCGGTGCCTGCCAGGCATCTCTCCGACCGACAGATCGATCGGGAACACCGTGCCGTCCTTGTGCCGAGCCTCGACCTCGCGGCCGGTACCGATAATCTTGGCCTTGCCTGTCTCGATGTAGTTGCGCAGGTATCCGTCGTGTTCCCGGTGATACGGCTGCGGCATCAGGATATGGACGTTGCGCCCCACGACCTCTTCAGGCCGGTATCCGAAAATCCGTTCGGCCGCCAGATTGAACATTTCTATACGGCCGGCGTCGTCGATAGCGATGATGGCATCATGCGCATTGTCGATCACGGCGCGCAGACGCTCCGCCGACTGCTGCTCCGCGCGCATGGACTGGCGGTAGGACAGCCCGAACGCCGCCAGCAGCCCGCCGGTAACGACGAAGCCGATCAGCGCCCATTCCCAGGAGTCCGACGCCTCATAGGCCACGACGGACAACCCGAGCCCGACCACGACGATTGCAAGCAGAATCAGTGGTTTAGACCAGCGCCATTCCATCGCGGCTTCGCCTCCGTTCGCCTCCCTTTTGACCCGGATCATGTCCCGGGCCGCAACGGCGAGGTAAAATTAGCAATTCGCGGCAGCCTTGGCACCACCTACGGGGCCGCAGAATCAGTGAGTCTGTCATGCTGAAGCTCAAGCGAATCGCCATCGACACCCATCGGGAAAACATCGCCTATCTGAACCGGCGGTGTACGCAATATCGCGTCGAGGAATTCCTGGCACTGGAGAAGATCGAACTCCGGGCTGCAGGCGCCGGTATGCCGGCAACACTGAACATCGTGGATGATGACCTGCTTCTGGATCCCGACGAGGTCGGACTATCTGCCGCCGCGTTCCATGCCTTCGGCCAGCCCGCGGGCACCCCGATTGCCATCGAGCATCCGCGACCGGTGGAGAGTCTCGATGCCGTACGCGCCAAGATCCTGGGCAGAGAACTGTCGGCGGAGGATTACAACGCGATCGTGCGGGACATCGCCGGTCTACGCTACAGCAAGATGGAGGTCGCCGCCTTCCTGGTTGGCTGCGCCGGGTTCATGACGATTGGCGAAGTGCTCAGCCTGACACGCGCCATGGCGAATGTCGGCAAGCAGATGAGCTGGGGCCGCAGGCTTGTGGTCGACAAGCATTGTATCGGTGGCATTCCCGGCAACCGCACCTCGATGATCGTCGTTCCGATCGTGGTCGCTCACGGCCTGACTATCCCCAAGACCTCCTCGCGGGCCATCACGTCCCCGGCTGGGACTGCCGATACCATGGAAGTGCTGGCGCGCGTCGACATCGGCAGCGACGAGATGCGCGGCATCGTGGATAGGATCGGCGGCTGCCTTGTCTGGGGCGGCATGGTCAATCTTTCCCCGGCCGACGATGTGATGATCACGGTGGAACGGCCGCTGCGCATCGATACACGCGAACAGATGGTCGCCTCGATTCTATCCAAGAAGCTGACCGCCGGCTCAAGTCATCTCGTCCTCGACATACCTGTGGGTCCGACCGCCAAGGTGCGGAATACGGACGAAGCCGCGCAACTGCGCAAGCTGTTCGAATATGTCGCCGGCCATCTGAAACTCGATCTTGATATCCGCCTCACGGACGGTAGTCAGCCGATCGGCTGCGGCGTCGGGCCGGTTCTGGAAGCACGCGACGTGATGGCGGTGCTGCGCAATGACGTCGACGCCCCGGTCGATTTGCGCGACAGGTCCCTGCTGCTGGCCGGCGCGCTGATCGAGGCCGATATCTCGGTCAAAGGCGGGCATGGCATCCATCGCGCGCGGGAACTGCTGTCCAGCGGCGCCGCTATGAAGGCCATGGAGCAGATCATCCTGGCCCAAGGCCCCAGCAGCACGCCGATGTCCCCGAGCACCACCGGCCAGGAAATTGTCGCGCCGCGCGACGGGATCGTGCAGGCGATCGACTGCCATCAGATCGCCCGCATAGCGCGGCTTGCCGGTGCGCCAGCCTTCAAGGGCGCCGGCCTGGATCTGTGCCGGAAGGTAGGCGAACCGGTGCGACAGGGCGAGCCGCTGTATCGTATCCACGCAAACCTGCAAACCGATCTGGGTTTCGCCGTTGATCGCGCGACCGCGGATTCCGGCTACACGATTTCCTGAGGCACCGCGAAATGATCCCTCTACATATCTCCTTTCATGGCGCTGCCGGCACTGTGACCGGCTCATGCTATCGGCTCGATCTCGGCGACCGTCGTATTCTGGTCGATTGCGGCATGTTCCAGGGCGACAAGACGATCAAGCAGTTGAATTACCAGCCATGGCCTTTCAATCCCCGCGAAATCGACGCGGTGGTCCTGACGCATGCCCATATCGACCATAGCGGACTGCTGCCCAAGCTGGCCAAAGCCGGATATCAGGGCCCTGTCTATGCCACGCCGGGCACTGCCGATCTGCTTGAATTCATGCTGCCCGATTCAGGCAGCATCCAGGAAATGGAGGTCGAGCGGCTCAACCGTCGCAACCAGCGGCGCGGCGGCGGTGTGGTACAACCCATCTACACCGAGCAGGATGCACAGGCCTCGCTACGCCTGCTGGTCCGCCGCGATTTTGGCGACTGGTTCGACATGATCGATGGGGTCCGCGCGCGGTTCTGGAATGCCGGACATATTCTTGGCGCCGCCTCGATTGAACTGGAAGCCGACCTCGGGGAGAGCAGCAGACGCCGCCTACTGTTCTCCGGCGATATCGGGCCGGAACACAAGGCACTGCAGCAGGGCGCGGAAGCTCCTCTGGACCTCGATATCGTGATCATGGAATCGACCTACGGCGGTCGCCCCAGACCCAAACTTGATGCCACGCAACGTCGTGCTGTCCTCGCCGAAGAAGTGACTGCGGCACTGGCTGCGGGCGGCAACCTTGTAATTCCGGCCTTTGCCGTCGAGCGCACTCAGGAACTGCTGGCGGATCTAACCATGCTGATCGCCGACGGCACGATCCGGCATGTACCGATCTTCGTCGATTCGCCGCTGGCCTCCCGGATCACCAGCGTTTTCGCCAGGTATCTCAAGCTTGAGGACGGTATAAAAAGCGATGCCAAACATCCTTTCGAGGCCGGCAACCTGCGTTTCACCCGCACCGTGCAGGAAAGCATGCAGATCGAACAGGTCACCGGCGGGGCGATTATTATTGCCGCGTCCGGCATGTGCGAGGCGGGTCGTATACGCCATCACCTGAAGAACAACCTGTGGCGCTCCAATTCCACCATACTCCTGCTCGGCTACCAGGCCCCGGGCACTCTCGGCGCCCTGCTGGAACGCGGCGAGCGCGCGGTTCGCATTCAGGGCGATGAAATCGCGGTTCGCGCCCGTATCCGCAAACTGGAGATCTATTCCGGCCACGCCGATCACGACGAACTTCTGGCCTGGCTGCAGGGCAGGCTGCCGGTGCGCGGCGCGGTGATGCTGACTCATGGCGATCCCGATGCGATAGGCGCATTACATGCCGCCATTGCGCTATGGCCCGAGCCGCGCCCTTCGGTGCTGGTGCCGCGCCTGGACGAAACCTACAATATTTCCCGTACACAGCCCCGCTTGCTGCGCAGAATGCAGACGGCGCCACGGCTGGACCGGCATGCGGAGCGCGAGGCTATTTCGGGTCGCGACTGGCACAACGACTATGCCCGCCTCATGCTTCAGGTACAGCAGCAGCTACGTACCGCGAAGACGGATCTCGAACGTCGGCGTTTGATCAAGAAGATGCAGCGTATACTCGGGCACGGTTAGCTGCGCTGAGCTGACGACTTTCATCGCGCCAGGCAAAGTGACTCGGATCGACCTGCCGGGACCAGCACTTTCGGAACACGGCGATTTCTGCCAACTTATCTATACAAGCTGGAGATTTTGCCATGCGCCGATTCCTGTTGCGCCAGGCTCTGCTGCCCGATGGCTGGCGCGACGATGTGCTGGTCAGCGTCGACGCGGCCGGATTGATCGCCGCGACGAGTGCAAACGCACACGAAACCGATGCGTCGCTGCTGGATGGGCCCGTCCTGCCCGGTATGCCCAACCTGCACAGCCACGCCTTCCAGAGAGCCATGGCAGGCCTGGCCGAGTGCAGCGGTCCCGCTGCGGGCGACAGCTTCTGGACCTGGCGTGAAACCATGTACCGTTTCGCCGCGAAGCTGACGCCGGAGGACGTTCAGGCTATTGCCGGGCAACTCTATGCCGAGATGCTGGAGGCCGGCTATACGGCCGTAGCAGAGTTCCATTACCTGCACCACCAACCCGGCGGCATGCCGTATGCCGATCCGGCCGAACTGAGCCGGCGCATTCTGGCGGCAGCCGATATCGCCGGGATCGGGCTGACGCATCTGCCGGTGCTGTATCGTTACGGCGGCTTCGGCGGTAAGGAGCCGCAGGAGCGTCAGCGCCGCTTCCTGCATGATGCTGAGGCTTATGCGCACCTGCTGCAGGCGCTTGCGCCTCAGTTGCAGAATCGCAGCGACCGTCGCCTCGGCATCGCGCCGCACAGTCTGCGTGCGGTGACCCCGGAGCTACTGCGCGACGGTATCGCGGTGCTGGATACCATCGACGACACAGCCCCGATCCATATCCATATCGCCGAACAGACTGCCGAGGTGGATGACTGCCTGAGCTGGATCGGCAAGCGGCCGGTGCAGTGGCTGCTCGATCAGGGTATTGTCAACAAACGCTGGTGCCTTGTGCATGCCACGCATCTGGATGCATTGGAGACGCAGCTGCTGGCGGCATCGAAAGCCGTGGCGGGCCTCTGTCCCACCACCGAGGCCAATCTGGGCGACGGCATTTTCCCTGCTTTCGACTATCTGACTGCAGGCGGTCGCTTCGGAATCGGTTCCGACAGCCATATCAGCGTCTCGGTGACGGAAGACCTGCGCCTGCTGGAATACGGCCAGCGTCTGTCGTATCGCCAGCGCGCTGTGCTGGCCGGCGGGCCGGAGCGTTCGACGGGGCGGCGGTTGTTCGATGCTGCGCTGAAAGGCGGCGCACAGGCGCTGGGGCAGCCGGTGGGCGCCATCGCACCCGGCTATCGCGCCGACTTCATTTTGCTCGATTCAAATGCGCCCTGCATGGCCGGTCGGAGCGGCGATATGGCGCTCGATGCCTGGATATTCTCCAACCAGACGCGCTCCGCCATTCGCGATGTCTATGTCGCGGGGAACCGCGTGGTGGAAAATGGCCGGCATATCTGCAGCGAAGATCTCGCCGCGAAACATCGTCAGACGTTACGCCGCCTGCTCCAGGAATGACCGGCTGCCGGGCTCGCGGCAGAAAGCGATCAGGCGACGCAGGAAGGCTTCGCCCTCGGCCACCTGGCTGATCTCGATATATTCGTCCGGCTTGTGCGCCTCGCGGATATTGCCCGGCCCGCAGACCACCGCCGGGACCCCGCCGATCTGAAAAATGCCGGCTTCCGTGCCGTAAGACACGGCATGGGTCTGGTTCTGGCCGGCCAGCTTGAGCGCCAGCGTCTCGGCCGGATTGCGCTCGGACGGCATCAATCCCGGGGCGAAGGCCACCATCTCGGTGTCGATGCCGGTCTCCGGGCGAATCTTTTTCATCCGCGGCTCCAGCGTTTCAGTGGCATAGCGCTTCACGCGGTCGAGGATGACGGTGTCATGCTCGGGTTTCACGCTGCGGATATCCCACACCACCTTGCATTCGCGGGCGAGAATGTTGCGCGCGGTGCCGCCATGAATCTCACCCACCGTGATGGTGGTGAACGGCGGATCGAACCGTGCATCCTGATGCTGCGGCTGTTGGTATTCCACCTGAAGCCGGTTCATCTCGGCGATCAGTTCTGCCGCCATCTGGATCGCATTGACGCCCTGATGCGTCGCCGAGGAGTGCGCCTCGAAACCGCGCACGGTGGTATTGCAGGCGCAGACGCTCTTATGAGCATTCACCACCTGCATGTCGGTCGGCTCGCCGATGATGGCAAGCTTGGGCATCGGGCCGCCCCGATTGATGAATTCGACGATGCCATGCACGCCGATACAGCCGACCTCCTCGTCGTAGGAGAAGGCAAAATGCAGCGGCACACTCAGCGGCTTTTCCAGCATCTCGGGCAGCAGCGCCAGGCAGAGCGCGATAAAACTTTTCATGTCGGATGTGCCGCGGCCAAACAGCCGCTCGCCGCGCTGGATCACCTTGAAGGGATCGCTGGTCCAGGGCTGGCCATCGACCGGCACGACGTCGGTATGACCCGACAGCACGATGCCGCCGACATCCTTCGGGCCGATCGTGGCATAAAGATTGGCCTTCTTGCCGGTGGCGTCGAAGATCTTCTCCGACGCGACGCCATGCTGCGCCAGATAGGCGGCAATGTCGTCGATCAGGTTGAGGTTGGAGAGCCTGCTGGTGGTATCGAAACCGACCAGCCGGGCGATCCAGTCGAGCGAGGCCTGGCTAGGAGATGTCATACATCCGGTTTAGGGCCGCCCCATCCGCGGGTCAACCGTGAATGACCGGAGCGGATTGGTTCAGCCATTCCTGTTTCAATCGTCCATACCCCGGCTGCCGCCGTTGCTGGCGATCATGGTAAGGAATTCATGCCGGGTGCGCGGATCGTCGCGGAAGGCCCCGAGCATGCGGCTCGTCACCATGGTGACGCCGTGCTTGTGCACGCCACGTGTGGTCATGCACTGATGCCCCGCCTCCATCACCACGGCGACGCCGCGCGGCTGCAGCACCTCCTGCAGCGTATTGGCGACCTGGGCGGTCAGCTTTTCCTGAATCTGCAGACGTTTGGCATAAACCTCGACGACGCGGGCCAGCTTGGAAATGCCTACGACGCGCTTTCCGGGCAGATAGGCGACATGCGCCTTGCCGATAATCGGCACCATATGATGCTCGCAATGACTTTCCATGCGGATGTCGCGCAACACCACCATCTCGTCGTAGCCCTCGATCTCCTCGAAGGTGCGTTCGAGCATGGCAACGGGGTCTTCCTCGTAGCCGGCGAAGAATTCGTTATAGGAGCGCACCACGCGGTCTGGCGTGCCGAGCAGGCCTTCGCGGGTCGGGTCGTCACCCGCCCAGCGGATCAGGGTTCGCACCGCCTCTTCTGCCTCAGCGCGGCTGGGGCGCTGGATCTTGCTTGCGGCGGCCTTGACGGCAGGCTTGGTGCTCACGGGAACTCCTCCGGAAAATCCTGCATAACGGACAGGCGCTGATATAGCGCAGCTCCGCTGACGGCACAGGGCGCTAAAGACAAATTAGTTCAGGCGACGGGCTTCGTGCGGGCTGTCGAGCGAGAATGCCGGAATCGCCACGTCGAACTGTTCGCCGGCCTCGTTGACCATCTGGTAGGTGCCCACCATGAAGCCGGACGACGTGGGCAGCGGTGTGCCGCTGGTATATTCGAAACTGTCACCCGGCCCCAGTACCGGCTGCTCGCCGACCACGCCGGGACCGCGAACTTCCTGGACGCGCCCGCGCGCGTCGGTGATCTTCCAGTAGCGGCTGCGCAGTTGCACGGTGCCGGCACCGCTATTCTCGATCTTTACGTTATAGGCCCAGACGAAATAGTTCTCGTCCGGCGAGGACTGCTCGTCGAGATACACAGGCTGCACGGTGACCGAGATATCGTGCGTCGTCTTGCTGTACATGCTCTTGCTGGTCATGGCATCACCCAATCCATGGCCGGGGCCCAATTATGTGATCGAGGGCCACATCGCGACCCTGCGGTAGATATTAGAAGCGGACGGCCGAATGTCCAGCCAAGCCGCCGGAACAGTCACGCGAACCCGCCACGCGAAAGCTGCCCGAAACAAGGCTCTGAAAAAGCAACGGCCGCCCCGCGAGGGGCGGCCGTGCCGCATTCAAGATGATGCGTCGCTTACTTGCGCAGGAAGATCTGCGCGTTGCGGTTCTCGTCGTTGCGGACGCCATCGGCGGTCGGCACACGCGGCTTGTCTTCGCCGTTGGCCACCGTCTGGATCGCACCCTGACCGATACCCTTGCTGCGCAGGTAGGCGGCGACCGAGTCGGCGCGGCGCTGCGACAGGCGCTGGTTGTAGGTGTTGCTACCCGAGCGGTCGGCGTTGCCTTCGATCCGCACGTTGGTCGAGCCGGTGGCGCGGAAGTCAGCCACGGCGCGATCGAGCACCTGCGCGGCAACCGGGCTGATGTCCGACTTGTCGAAAGCGAAGAACACGATGTAGGTCTCAGGCGCACGCGGAGCCGGGGCCGGAGCCGCCGCCGGAGCGGGGGCCGGGGCCGGGGCCGGGGCCGGGGCGGCAACCGGGGTCGGGGCCGGAGCCGGCTTGGCCGGCGCGCCGAAGCGGTAGGTCACGCCGAGCATCACGGTATGGATCGAGTTGTCCGGCTCGATTTGCGCGGCACCGCTGGTGTTCAGCTTGGCATCGCCCGTGTACATGTAGCGATAGTCGGCCGAGAGCAACCAGTTGTCGGTCAGCGCGAACCAGGCGCCAGCGATACCCTGCACGCCCCAGGTATTGTCCTGGTCATTGCTGGTCACGCCGAGAGCGGACACGCCGTCGGAAACGTAGCGCACCATACCGGCGCCGGCGCCGAGGTAGGGGCTCCAGCTGCCGGTCGGCATAAAGTCGTAGAGGGCGTTGACGAAGACGTTGTAGGCACGCAGCTCGCCGCTCATACCGGCGCTGTCCGCGTCAAAGTTGCGGTAGCCGAACTCGCCTTCGGCGCGCCAGCCGTTGCCGTAAGCGTAACCGCCCTTCAGCAGGCCGGCATATCCGGTGTCGAAATCGATCTTGCCGGCGGGCGTACCCTTCACGTCGGCTTCGTCGAGCCAGCTCGCGCCGAGGCCCGCACCGATATAGGGACCCTGCTGCTGGGCAGACGCCGAAGCCGACACCAGCGCCGCGGCAGCGGCAGCGGTCAGCAGAGCGACACGAATGTTCATGGGATTCTCCTCAGACAAAAAAACTTTGTTGCCGCGCCCCGCGGCATGCATGCCTCAACCGGGGGCAATATACCAACGACCGAACGTCAATCGCACGCTTTCATCCCAGCGGGTGCGCCAATAATGCATTGCTGTGGCATATTGGCAACACTGGATCAGCCCGCTTTTTCAAGTGCATGGCTGATATCGTCGATCAGGTCCCGGGGGTCTTCCAGACCAACCGAGAGACGCACCAGGTCGTCCGTGATCCCCAGCCGGGCCCGCTCCTCGGCATTCAACCTCTGATGCGTGGTGGTAGCTGGGTGTGTAATCAAACTTTTCGAGTCACCCAGATTATTTGAGATATCCACCAGTTTCAGGGCGTTCAGCATACGGAATGCCCCGGCTTTCACGCCTTTGGGACGGAAGGCGATCATGTTGCCGCCGCCGGTCATCTGCTTGCGGACCAGAGCCGCCTGGGGGTGGTCCGACCGGCCGGGGTAAAGCAGGGCCGGCACATTGGTCGGCGCCGCCAGGCCGGGATGGCCGGCCAGGGCATCGGCAATCCGGGCCGCCGAGTCGCTCATCCGGCCGACCCGCAGTTCCAGAGTTTCGAGCCCTTTCAGCATGACCCAGGCATTGAACGGACTCAGCGCCGGGCCGGTATGCCGCAGATAGGGGGTCAGTTCGTTGACAATGAACTCCTCCGAGCCGAGGACCACGCCGCCTAGGCAGCGGCCCTGGCCGTCGATATGCTTGGTGGCGGAATAGACCACGATATCGGCACCGAGTTGCAGCGGCTTCTGCAGCACCGGGGTGGCGAAGACATTGTCGACCACCACGCGGGCGCCATGCCGGTGGGCGATGGCCGCGACCGCTGGCAGGTCGATCACCTCCAGCGTCGGATTTGCAGGCGTTTCCAGGAAAACGACTTTGGTCTTCGGCGTGACCGCACGTTCCCAGGCCGAAAGATCCGTGCCGTCGATCAGCTGCGTCTTGATCCCGAAGCGCGGCAACAACTCCTCGACGATATAGCGGCAGGACCCGAACACAGCACGCGCCGAGACCACCTCGTCGCCCGCCTTGAGCTGACACATCAGCGACGCATTCACCGCCGCCATGCCGGTTGCGGTGGCCCGCGCGGCTTCCGCCCCTTCCAGCAGGGCCATGCGCTGCTCGAACATTTCCACCGTCGGGTTCCCGAACCGGCTGTAAACGAAGCCCGGCAGCTCGTTCTTGAACCGCGCCTCGGCGGCTTCCGCGCTGTCATAGCGGAAGCCCGAGGTCATGAAGATCGCCTCCGACGTTTCGCCGAAACCGCTGCGCATGGTGCCGCCGCGCACCATCTGGGTCGCCAGCCGCCAGGACTTCTCATTTTCGTTCTTGCTCATCACTGCCCTGCCTCTTCCGATCCCGCATCGTGCGGGCCCGATCCTCGTGGCACCAGCCTTCGTTGCAGCCGGGCAACACTCCCGGGCAACAAAAAACCCCGCGCCGCAAGGCCGGGGTTTGAACAACCGCCCGACCTCTTTAGCGGTTTGTTTAACGTGGTCCGCAAGCCGGTCGGCTCCAAATCACCACAGCCTGGGTCATACGGCGCGCGGCCGGCATCGTCAAGCGGCAAAACGCAGGAAACCCCGATCTATCGCGGTTTTCACCGGCCGCCGGGCCTATTCCTTGAACTCTTCCTTCTTGGGGATGCGGTTAAAAGCGATCTTGGCGCCCATGAAATCCGACTTGTGCTTGGGCAGCGGGCCGATCCGTATCGTGTCTTTTTTGTCGTATTTCTGATTGAGCCTATCCATCGCCTGCCACAGCCGGGCGCGCTTGGCAGCGGCTTCGGCGTTGTCACCCTCCAGCCCGGAGGCGCCACCGAACAGATCCAGCGTCACCTCATCCTGCGGCACCAGCCCGCCGAGCCACATGCCGACTTTCCAGTAGCGCCCGCGCGGCTTCTTCGTCTCGCGCCGCATTTGCTCCCAGAGCCGGGCGATGGCATCGAGGATGACGAAATTGTCCTGCGTCTGGGTCAGGCGGAAATCGCCGGCCCAGCGCGTCTCATCGTCGAAACGCACCTTGATGCCGATGGTGCCGGCCATGAAGCCTAGGCGCCGCAGCCGCGCGCCGCCCTTCACGCCGAGACGACGCAGGATCAGATAGGCGGATTCCACGTCGCGGTTCTGCGGCGGCAGCACATGCTCGTGGCTGAGGCTGCGCGTGGCATTCGACTGTTCGTAATCGCCGATGCCGCGGATTCGCTGCAGAAAAGCCGGACCTTCCTTGCTGCCCCAGATGCGGCGCGCGGTTTCAGGCGACACTTCCCACAGATCGGCGATGCTGCCGATCCCCGCCTCCAGCAGGCGGCGCTCCATATTGGCGCCGATGCCCGGCAGGTCGCGCAGTTTCAGCGGCAGGATGCGACCGGGCAGTTCATGCTTCTCGATGACGGTCAGCCCATCGGGCTTTTCCATGTCGCTGGCCAGCTTGGCCAGAAATTGATTCGGTGCGATGCCGATGGAGCAGCGGATACAGTCGCCGAGCTTCGGATTGTCGCGCAGACCCGCGCGGATCTGGTGCGCCAGCGCGACCGCATTGTGCTTCAGGCGCTGCGGCCCGATCAGTTCGCAGGAGGCCTCGTCGATCGACCATGTGTGGAAAATCGGGATATGGCGGTCGATCTCTTCCTCGACCAGCTCGTGGATTTCGACATAACGATCATGCCGCGCATCGACGATGGCGATGCCGGGATATTTTTCTTTCGCCTCCCAGACCGGCGTGCCGGTCTTGATACCGTATTTTTTCGCCTCGATGGAGGCGGCGATCGCCGAGGTGGTGTCGCTCATCACTGGCACGACGATGACCGGCTTGCCGCGTAGGGCGGGATTGTCCTGCTGCTCGACGCTGGCGAAGAAGCTGTTCAGATCGACATAGAGAAAGCGCAACGAAGACGCCGCCCAGGCCTCGCGGGCAGCGATATCGGCAGCGGATCTCGGCGGCAGGGTCATGGGTCCAGTCTAGTCCCATGCCGGCACAGCCGCAGCCCTATTCCGCCAGATAGCCACGGAACAGCCACAACAACAGCGCAGCGGCGGCAATCCACAAGCAGACAATTGCCACAGCAGCCATCCGGCTGACCGGGCGACTCTCGGCAGCCAGTGCCGTATCACGGGCCTGGACCATGACTTCGGTCGGAATGAGCCGGATGACCAGCAGCAGGCCCAGCGGCAGCAGGATCGCGTCATCCAGATAGCCCAGCACAGGAATGAAATCCGGGATCAGATCAATCGGACTGAGCGCATAGGCGGCGATAGCCAGCGCGAGTGCCCTGACTAACCATGGCGTGCGTGGATCGCGCGCGGCGATATAGACCGCATGAATATCGCGCCTTATCTTGCGCGCCCAGTCTTGGAGTGCGGTGAGATATTTCTGAAGACGCATCGCCACATTCTATCCTGGAACTGAGGCATACTAAACGCTGGCGCTGCCAAGCCTCGCCATCCTGACAGTTTCGTGCAGAGCGGCTTGTGACGTCAGGCCCCGCACCTCTTCCACTGGCCGATATCCCAGTGGAAGCTCTTGGCATGGGCGGCATCGGCATTCGGGCCGAGCACGACCGAGAAATAGCGGCAGGCAGCGCGATTGATCTCGCGCAGATACTGGCCTTCCTTGCCGCGACTGCGGAAATGCTGGTCGACCGAGATGCGCGTGCCGTCGCGCAGGAAAAAGCCCCAGATGTCGATGGCGCGGCCATGGCCGTGCTCGCTGATACGACTGGAATTGCCGGTCATGCGCTTGCAGGTGAAACCGCCGGCGTGATTGATCTGCCCCAGCGGCTGGCCGAAAATGCGCTGCGCATCCGGGATCAGAATTTCCTTTTCGAACTGCATGAGCCGCAGCGCCATCGGGCAGGTCAGTTCCACCGGTCGCACCAGTTCCACCGAGGTCGCGATCAGCCGTACGCCGTTCTGCAGCGTACAGCCGTCCTTACCCGCTTCGGCCTGGGCGATCAGTTCGAATTTCGCGCCGCTCGCCTGCAGATCGTTCAGGCAGGCGGACTGGATCACGTCGCGGCCGATCCATTGCGAGCTGGCCTGCGGCTGGGTCGGCACTGGCGGCGGCACCTGGGGCGCGTCGCGGCGCGGCGCACAGGCGGCGGCCAGCAGCATCAGGCAGATCGCGGTTATTCGGAGACCGGCAGCCACAAAACCTCCTCGATCCGCGATGCGCCCGCCAGCAGCATGATCAGTCGATCCACACCCAGCGCGATGCCGGCGCAATCGGGCAGGCCATGCCGCAGCGCGGCCAGGAAATCCTCATCGATCGGGTAGTCGTAACCGTAGAGCTGCTTTTTCAGCGCCATATCGGCCTCGAAGCGGCGACGCTGTTCGTCCGCATCGGTGAGTTCCGAGAATGCATTCGCCAGTTCCATCCCGCAGGCATAGAGCTCGAAACGCTCGGCCAGATGCGGTGCGTCCTTCCGGGGCCGGCTGAGCGCAGCCTGGTGGATCGGATAGTCATGTAGGATGCAGGGCGCATCGAGGCCGAGCTGCGGCTCGACCTTCTCCAGCGCGACGCGGAAATAGAGGTCGTCCCAGCTGTCGCCGTCATCGACGCGGATGCCGATGGCCGCACAGGACTTGCGCATGGCAGCGAGATCGGGGCGCTGCGGATCGCTGCCGATACAGGCGGCGAGATCGAGCCCTGCATACCGCGCGAAGGCCTCATGCACGGTCAGGTATTGCCAGGGCTGCATCACATCGGCCGTCAAACCCTGCCAGCGTAGAACGGACTTTCCGGTCGCGACGGCAATGCCGCGCAGCAGGGTTTCGCAATCCTGCATGATGCCGCGATAGTCGCTGCCGCTCCGATACCATTCCAGCATCAGGAAGGCCGGATGATGGGTAGCGGCACGCTCGCCGTTGCGGAACACCGGCGCGAACTGGAACAGCCGCTGCTCGCCAGCCACCAGCAGCTTCTTCATGGCGAATTCCGGCGAGGTCTGCAGGTAGAGTGGCCGGGTGCTGCCGTCCGGATTTTCCAGTTCGGTGGCAAAGGCCTTCAGGTGCGGCTCCAGCCCGGGCGAGACCTGCAAAGCCGGGGTCTCGACCTCGACGAATCCGAGCCCGGCAAAGCCCGAGCGCAGTGCCGCCAGCACGGCCTGGCGCAGCATCAGGTTGGGGCGTCGCCGGGCATAAAGCGCGGGATGCCACCAGGGCGTGGGGCCGGAGGGTCCGGAAGCCGTCATTTGCGCCACTTTTCGCGCCGACTCGGGTTGAGAAGGCAATTCCAACCTGATAGTTTCCGCGCGGTTTTTTCGCAAGCGGGTCCAGATGACGAAGGGCCCGCTATTCGTTTGGAGATACAAGTCCATGCCCAAGGTAAACGCCAACCAGCTCCGCAAGGGCAACGTGGTCGAGATCAATGGCAAGCTGCTCGCCGTGATCACCGCGCAGAATATCCAGCCCGGCAAGGGCACGCCGGTAACCCAGCTCGATCTGCGCGATCTGCAGACCGGCATCAAGACCACCGAGCGTTACCGCACCACCGAGTCGGTCGAGCGTGTCTTCATCGACACCCGGGAATTCAGCTACCTGTTCGCCGAAGGCGACATGTACACCTTCATGGACAAGGAAAATTACGAGCAGGTCGCCGTGCCGGCCGAAGTGGTCGGCGAGCAGGCGGTCTGGCTGCAGGAAGGCATGGAAGTCGAGATCGCGCTGTATGACGGCAAGCCGGTGTCGGTCACCCTGCCGCAGACCGTGATCATGGCGATCACCGAGACCGAGCCGACCGTGAAGGGGCAGACCGCCTCGTCGTCCTACAAGCCGGCCATCGTCGAGAACGGCCAGCGCGTGATGGTGCCGCCGCATGTCTCGTCGGGCGTGCGCATCGTGATCAACATCCAGGAAGGCGCCACCTATATGGAACGCGCCAAGGACTGATCGCAGCTGCGATTTGAATGGATTGAACCCGCCGCAGCGATGCGGCGGGTTTTTCTTTGCCTACAGCGTCTGCAGTACGCCGAAGAAACCGGTGATCCGGTGTAGCCGGCCGCCCTCGCCTAGCTGACAGATATCGACCCCCTCGCGCATCACGCTGCCATCGGCCGCCAGCCGCACGAAGCCGAAACGCAGCCCGGCATGATGTCTGTCGACAACCGTTGTGCGGCGGATTGTGCTGCCAGGGAAACGATCGAGCAGCACGCCGATATGAGCGACCAGCGCCGCGCGGTCGAGGTCCTGCACCATCGGATCGCTGTAGCGGCCATCGGCCGTCCAGGCCACGCGGAGCAAACGGTTTCGTTCAGCCGCTTCCGTCGCATTCCACGCCGCGCAATAGGTGTCGACCATATCGTCGAGTGCCATCATGGCGCGTCCTCCCACCGATCGTTCCGGCTTTGCCGTCAATTTAGCAGACTGTGACGAGCGGCACAGGTGCGTTTCCAGCACCCGCGCGCTGTGACGGGGCGCACAGCCGCGTTTGGCTGCCTAGGCTATAAACCTCCCACCCCAGGCGTACTGCAAACAAAAAAAGCCGCCTTCCGCCACTTCGTCTCGCGCAACTGTTCCAGCCGCCGGCCTGCATATCCTTGCAGGCCGGCGATAACACAGGGAGTGATGCGTCATGTCATGCCCGGAAGAATTACAGTCGCTTGAAGCCTTCTGGCAAATGAAACGCGGCAACCGCGATCTGCCCGGCCGCTGCGATTTCCCGCCGCACGAACTGCGTCCCTGGCTCGGCAATATCGGTATCGTGGCCGTGGAACGCGGCGAAGACGAGACGCGTTTCCGTGTCGTGCTGTCGGGCACCCAGCTCGACAGCTATCGCGGTCACGGCATCACCGGGCAGTATATCGATGAAATTTGCCGTAACATCGCCAGCACCACGCCCTACTACCACGATTGCGTGGCGCGCCGGGAACCGGTGAGTTTCCTGCACGACAATTCGCCCAACAGCGCGATCTATACCCGTATGGGCAAACTGCTGCTGCCGCTCAGCGAGAACGGCATCACCGTTGATCGGATTCTGGTGGCAATCTACCCGCTATCGGCCAACGACGCCTGCAGCCCGGCAGAGCAGACATTTGCGATTGCCGGCTGACGGCTGTTTTACTGGTCTTCGCCGGACTTGCTGGCGGCTGACTGCGCATCATAGGCAGCGCGCGTCGCAACGACGTGCTGTTCATGCCGCATCGCCCATTCCCATACGCCGCACAGCGCCTCGGCCAGTTCTATCCCAAGCGGGGTCAGCTCGTAATCCACCCGCGGCGGTACTTCGGCATAGACGCGGCGCGCCACCACGCCGTCGCGTTCCAACTGCCGCAGCGTCTGGGTCAGCATCTTCTGGCTAATGCCGGGCAGGCATTCACGCAGGCGCGTGAAACGCAGCGCACCGCGCTCGTACAGTTCGTCCATTGCCCGCATGCTCCACTTGTCGCCGAAGCGCACCAACATGTCGCGCACCAGATTCTCGGCACCGGGCGTGATCGCGCAGGGCGCGGCGCAGGCTGCCGGCGCATCCTCGCGTCGTGCAGGTGCAGGGATATCGATGGTTTCCGGCAGGTGCCTATCGGTCGACATAAGTGCCTTATTGCTGGTCCGGGGGCAGATTTTATATGTTCGCAACGTGCAAAAAGATAATCGCAGGATTGCCGGAAAGACCAACGTTTTCTGGCCGCGACCATAGGATTATCCGATTGCCGTCACACATCGTCGACAAAGATATCCGGCGGTTTGCCCGCATGAGATATACTGACTGCGCTGACCAGCAGGGGGCCGCCCGAATGCCCCGGCGATGTTTCTGAAATTTCATGCAGGCGCCCTCTGACTTACGAGGCGCGATCTGTTTCTTGTCTTCACAAGCCCCAGTGGAGGACCGCAATGGCCATCAAATTTACATTGAACAACAAACCCGTCAGTCTGGATGTCGATCCCGACATGCCGCTGCTCTGGGCCGTGCGCGACGAGATCGGACTGACCGGCAGCAAATTCGGCTGCGGCGCCGCCCAGTGCGGCGCTTGCACCATGCATATGGACGGCCAGCCGGTGCGCGCCTGCTCGACGCCGCTTTCGGCCATCGAAGGCCAGAAGGTGACCACCATCGAAGGGCTGGGCGGCAAGGTGGCCCAGGCCGTGCAGGCCGCCTGGGTCAAGCATGAAGTGGCGCAATGCGGCTACTGCCAGTCGGGCCAGATCATGTCGGCCGTGGCTTTGCTGACCGACAACAAGAAGCCGTCGGATGCCGAGATCGACGAAGCGATGCAGGGCAACATCTGCCGCTGCGCCACCTACGTGCGCATCCGCGCCGCCATCCATGATGCCGCCAAGAGCGTGAGGGCCTGATCATGACCGACCAGACAAAGATCAAACTTCCCACCGCGTCGCGTCGCCGTTTCCTGCAAGGTGCCGGCGCTGCCTCGCTCGGCCTTGTCGTCGGCTTCCACTGGGCGCCGCGCAACGCGATGGCGCAGAAGGCCGCCGCCGGTGCGCCCGCTGCGATGAACGCCTTTATCCGAATTGCGCCGGATAACACCGTCACCGTGCTGTCCAAGCATCTGGAGATGGGCCAGGGCACCTATACTGGCCTCGCCACCATCGTGGCCGAGGAGCTGGATGCCGACTGGAAGCAGATGCGCACCGAGGGCGCACCGGCCGATGTGAAACTCTATGCCAATCTGGCTTTCGGCATGCAGGGCACCGGTGGCAGTACGGCGATGGCCAATTCCTGGGATCAGTTGCGCAAGGCTGGCGCCACGGCGCGCGCCATGCTGGTGCAGGCGGCCGCCGAGGAATGGAAAGTGCCGGCCCGCGAGATCACGATCTCCAAGGGTGTGCTGAGCCATGCCAGCGGTAAGAAAGCCAGCTTCGGCCAGCTGGCGGCGAAAGCTGCCGCGATTACGCCGCCGGCGGATGTTCCACTGAAGGATCCGGCGAAGTTCACGCTGATCGGCAAGGATGTGCCGCGTCTGGATGCTCGCGCCAAGAGCAACGGCACCGCGCAGTATACCATCGACGTGAAACTGCCCGGCCAGCTCACCGCGCTGCTGCAGCGCGCGCCGCTGTTCGGCGCCAAGGTGAAAAGCTTCGATGCCGGCAAGGCGAAAGCCGTGCCCGGCGTGGTCGATGTGGTGCAGATTTCCAACGGCGTCGCCGTCGTGGCCAAGAATTTCTGGGCCGCGAAGCTTGGCCGCGAGGCGCTGGAGATCCAGTGGGATGACTCAGGCGCCGAAAAGCGCGGCACCGACGAGATCATGGCCGAGTATAAGGAACTGGCAAAGAAGCCCGGCCTGCCGGCCCGCAAGGAGGGCGATGTCGACGCCGCCTTTACCAAGGCAACGAAAATCATCGAGGCGAGCTACGACTTCCCCTATCTGGCTCATGCACCAATGGAGCCTCTCGACTGCGTGGTGAAGCTGGATACCGACAAGGTGGAAATCTGGGCCGGCGACCAGTTCCAGACTGTCGACCAGGGCAATGCCGCGCATGTGCTGGGCTTCAAGCCCGAGCAGGTGAAGATCAACACGCTCTATGCCGGCGGCAGCTTCGGCCGCCGTGCCACGATGCAGTCGGATTACATCGTGGAAGGCGTCGAGATCGCCAAGGCGATGGGCGCAAAAGGAAACAGTGCGCCGGTGCGGCTGGTCTGGACGCGCGAGGACGATATCCAGGGCGGCCGTTACCGCCCGATGTATCACCATGTGCTGAAGGCTGGTGTCGACGATAAGGGCGAGATCATCGCCTGGCAGCATCGCATCGTCGGTCAGTCGATCATGGGCGGCACTGCGTTTGAGCAGTTCATGGTCAAGGACGGCATCGATGCCACCTCGGTGGAAGGTGCCGCCAACCTGCCCTATGCCATCCCGAACATGAGCGTGGAACTGCACACCACGAAAACCGGCGTGCCGGTCCTGTGGTGGCGGTCGGTGGGCAGCACGCATACGGCCTTTGCCACGGAAGTGTTCCTGGACGAGATCGCCAATGCGACCGGCCAGGATCCGGTGGCTTTGCGCCGCAAGCTGCTGACCAAGCATCCGCGCCATCTGGGCGTACTGAACCTGGCCGCCGAAAAGGCCGGCTGGGGCAAACCGCTGCCGGCCGGAAAGCTGCGCGGCATTGCCGTGCATGAAAGCTTCGCCTCCTTCGTCGCCGAAGTGGCCGAGGTGGCGCTGCAGGCCGATGGCACCTGGAAGGTGGAGAAGATCGTCGCTGCCGTGGATTGCGGCACGCCGATCAATCCCAACATCATCCGGGCCCAGGTGGAAAGCGGCATCGGTTATGGCCTGTCGGCCACGATCAAGCCGGGCATCTCGCTGGCCAAGGGCGGCGCGGTCGAGCAGTCCAACTTCCACGACTATGAAGTGCTGCGCATCCACGAGATGCCGAAGGTGGAGGTGCATATCGTGCCGTCGAAGGAAAAGCCGACCGGCATCGGCGAACCCGGCACCCCGCCGGTGGCGCCGGCCGTGGCCAATGCGCTGATGAGCGGCACCAAGGTGGTGTTCCGCGCCCTGCCGCTACCGCCAACGGCCAGCAAGTCGGCCTAAACACACCGACAAAAAAGAAGCCGAGCCGCCGCCGGGCAACCGGCGGCGGTTTTTTTATGGCAGACTGAACTGCAACCGGTCGCGCCGCTGCCACAGCAGCAGCGCGCAGAGACCGCCGGCCAGCGACAGCGCCGTCATCGCCCAGTAGATCGCGCCGCCGCCGGCCGCAAAGATCGGCCCCACGGCGAGCGTCGCCAGTGCCAGCATCGTGCTGTTGGCCGCCACGTAGAGCGTCTGCGCCGTGGCCGAGGTTTCGGTTGAACAGCCATCGGCCAGAATCCGCATGGCGCCGAGATGCGCCGCGCCGAAGGTGGCGGCATGCAGCAGCTGCAGCACCACCAGCAAGCCATAATCCTCGGCGCCGGCCGTGATGCTCCAGCGCAACACGCCGCCGACAGCCGCGATCAGCAGCAGGAAGGCGCCGCCAAGCCGTGCCGGAATCTGCTGCGCAAACGCGAACAGCACGATCTCGGCCAGCACGCCCTCGGCCCAGAGCCAACCGATGGCGGCATCGCTATGGCCCATGCTGCGCCAGTGCAGCGTGCCGAAAGTGTAAAACGCCGCATGGCTCGCCTGCAGGCAAGCTGTGGCGCCGACGAATAGCAGGAAGCGGCGCTGGCGCAGCAGCATCAGCGCTGGGGCGCCACTACGCGGCCGGCCGAGCGGCAACCGCAGATCCGGCAGCAGATATGCGCCGCCGACCAGCACGGCATAGCCAGCCAGTAGCAGGATGAAGATCCAGTCCTCGTCCCTGCCCTTGAGCCACAGACCCGACAGATAGGCCGCGAGCAGGAAACTGACGCTGCCCCAGAGTCGCATGCGACCGTAATTCAGCTGGTGCTTCGTCGCGGCCAGCAGGGCGATATTGTCGCTGAACGGCGTGATCGGCGCCCAGGCGGCGGAATGCACGACCCAAACCAGCAGCATTACGGCAAAGCCTTCCACCCAGCCGAGCAGTGCGAAACTGGCGATGCTGACCCAGACGAGCAGCAGAATCGCCAGCTTGCGCCGACCACTGCGATCCACGACATGCGCAGCCGCGGGCCCGGCGACGAGGCGCATCAGAATACCGACCGCGAGCATGATCGAGATTTCGGTGGGATGCAGACCGCGCGATTCCAGCCAGGCGGCGAAAAACGGCAGATAGACACCGGGAACCAGAAATAGCGCAGCGTAATGCAGGCTGATGCGCCAGCCGATGCCGCGACGGTTTTCCGGCGCGGACTCCGCCGTATCGTTCAACATGGGGGCGCTCATCAAATGCTCCGGTTGCCCGCGAATCGGGCAGAGCAAAATTGTTTACAATTTTGCATGGCGCGTGGTTACAATTCCTTTTATATGCGGCGCACTTGAGGGCGGGGCGCCGGCCAGGACGGGGCAATCCGACAGGATTTCGCAGGGGGACCAGATCGCATCATGCGGGCGATGACAAGGGGATGCGGCCAAATTGCCGCGCTTGGCCGATGCGGCCTTTCGGCCGGCGCGGCGAGGGCGCAGTGATGCAGGGGCCCGCGTTTGTAAAGATCGATGGCGTCAGCCTCACCTACCGCCAGGCCGAGGAGGAAACCCTCGCCGTTCAGGACCTCAATATCGACATTCAGGAAGGCGAGTTCGTCGCCGTGGTCGGGCCGTCGGGTTGCGGCAAATCCACCCTGATGAAGCTGGTGACCGGCCTGCTGGATACCAGCGCCGGCAGCATCACCATTGGCGGCAAGCCGGTGAAGGGCCCGGTGCAGGGCGTTGGCATGGCCTTCCAGAATTCCACCTTGCTGCCCTGGCGCAGCACGCTGGACAACGTGATGCTGCCGCTCGAAATCGTCGAGCCGCACAAACGCCGCTTACGCAAGGAAAAGAAAGCCTATATCGAGCAGGCGATGGCCCTTCTGAAGACGGTTGGCCTGGCCGATTTCGCCGACAAGTTTCCCTGGCAGCTGTCGGGCGGCATGCAGCAGCGTGCCAATGTCTGCCGCTCCATCATTCACAATCCGCGCCTGCTGATGCTGGACGAGCCGTTCGGCGCGCTGGATGCCTTCACACGCGAGGAGCTCTGGGGCGTGATGCAGGCGCTGTGGATGGAAAAGAAGTTCACCGCGATCCTGATCACCCATGATCTGCGCGAGGCGACCTATCTGGCCGACCGGGTTTTCGTGATGAGCAAACGGCCGGGCCGGATCATCATGTCCAAGGAGGTCGACATCCCGCGGCCGCGCACGCTGGACACCACCTTCGAGCCGCATTTCGGCGAGATCGTGCATGAGCTGCGCGAACACATCCATTCGGTGCGCGAATCATGATGAACGAGAAGAACCTGATCCGCGCCATGCCCTGGCTGGTCACTATCGGCCTGTTCCTGCTGTGGGAAATTGTCTGCGTCGTCACCAAGGTCGAGCCGTTCATCCTGCCGGCACCCAGCGTGGTCTTCGCGGCGATGGTGAAATTCGCGCCGCAGATCGCGCATCATTCGCTGCAGACCCTGATGACCACCACGGCCGGCTTTGCGCTCGGCGTGGTCGGCGGCGGCCTGCTCGGCATTTTCATCGGGGCCTCGCGACTGGTCTATGTCGGGTTGTATCCCGTGCTGGTCGGCTTCAACTCGATCCCGAAAGTGGCGCTGGTGCCGGTGCTGGTGATCTGGTTCGGCATCGGCACGGTGCCGGCCATTATCACGGCTTTCGTGATCTCCTTCTTTCCCATCGTGGTGAATGTGGCCACCGGCCTCGCCACCATCGAACCGGAGCTGCGCGACGTCCTACGCTCGCTGGGCGCCAGCAAGACGGAAATCCTGACCAAGATCGGACTTCCGCGCGCCATGCCCTATCTGTTCGCGTCGCTGAAGATCGCCATCACGCTGGCTTTCGTCGGCTCGGTGATCGCGGAGACGGTCGCCTCCAACGAGGGCATCGGATACCTGATGCTGTCCGCCTCTTCGAGCTATAATGTGCCGCTGGTCTTTGCCGGCCTGGTCGTCGTCGCCGTGATGGGCGTGGTGATGTATGCCGTGGCCGTGTGGTTCGAGCGCCGCATGACGGGCTGGGCCTTCCGCGGCAGCGACCTGATGTCCTGATCCGGCCGTCGCCGGACGGGAGGAAACAGTACCGGAGGCAGCATGTCCGAACCCGTCAGGTTCGTCTCGCGCGGCCAGGTGGTGACGGTGGCACCGGATGTGCCCCACACCATGACGGTCCTGGAGTATCTGCGCACGCGGTTGCGTCGCACCGGATCCAAGGAAGGCTGCGCCGAAGGCGATTGCGGCGCCTGCACTGTGGTGGTGGCCGAGGCCGGGTCGGATGGCAAATTGCGCCATCGGGCGGTGAATGCCTGTATTCTGTTTGTGCATCAACTGGACGGCAAGGCGCTGTTCACCGTCGACGATCTGGCTGATGGCGACAAGCTTCATCCTGTGCAGCAGTCGATGGTGGAGGCACATGGCTCGCAATGCGGCTTCTGCACGCCGGGCTTCGTCATGTCGCTGTTCGGGTATTACAAAACGCATGAAAAAGCCGACGACAGCAGCCTGAAGGATGCGCTGGCCGGAAATCTCTGCCGTTGCACCGGCTACCGGCCGATCCTGGAGGCCGGCCAGAAGATGTACGAATACGGTCGCGAGGACCGTTTCGCGCCGCAGGAGGCTGCCCTGTTGAAGCAGCTCGCCACGCTGAAACGCGACCGCATGCTGGACCACTCCACCCCTGGCGGCAGTTTCCTGGCGCCGCGGAACGTGAATGAGCTGCTGCAAACGCTGGAGCATCTGCCGCAGGGCGAAAGCTGGATGCTGGCGGGCGGCACCGATGTCGGCCTGTGGGTGACCAAGCAGCACCGTGAGCCGCGCAGCATCGTCTATCTCGGCCGCGTGGCGGAACTGCAGGACATCCATGACAACGGCGACACCATCGAGATCGGTGCTGGCGTCACCTACACCGATGCCCTTGGCGCCTTACAGACCCTGCATCCGGCCTTTGCCCGTATGGTGCGGCGCCTGGGCTCGACGCAGATCCGCAACTCCGGCACCATCGGCGGCAATATCGCCAATGGCAGCCCGATCGGCGATACGATGCCGGTGCTGATCGCCCTGGGCACAGACCTGATTCTGCAATCGAAGCAGGGCATTCGCGAAATGCCGCTGGAAGACTTCTTCCTCGCCTACCGCAAAACGGCATTGCGACCGGGCGAATTCGTGCGCGGCATTCGCACCAACCGGACTGTCCCCGGTGACCATTTCGCCGTCTACAAGATTTCCAAGCGTTTCGATCAGGATATCTCGGCGGTGCTCGGTGCCTTCCTCGTGATGATCCGGGACGACAGGATCGTCAGCGTGCGCCTCGCCTTCGGCGGCATGGCCGGCATACCGGCGCGGGCGAAAAAGACCGAAGCGCTCCTGCTGGGCAAACGCTTCATACCCGACGAGATCGAGCCGGCGGTGCTGGCGCTGGCGGACGACTTCACACCGATGAGCGACATGCGCGCCTCGGCGCAGTATCGCCTGCTGGCGGCGCAGAATTGCCTGCGAAAATTCTGCGTCGAGGTCAGCACCGGCAAGACAATCTCGGCAGAGGCTGCCGAATGACGTCTGTCGTCCACACATCCATCAAGCACGATAGCGCGCCCAAGCATGTCGCCGGCACCGCGCGCTATATCGACGATCTGCCCGAGCCGGAGGGCCTGCTGCATGCAGCCCTTCACCTAAGCGACCGCACGCGTGCCAAAATCCTGAGCATCGACATCAGCGCCGCGCTAGCCCTGCCCGGCGTGGTCGCAGCAATCACGGTGAACGACGTGCCCGGCGATCCCGATATCGCCCCGGTGGTACGCGGCGAGCCGATGCTGGCGAAAGGTGTGGTCGAATTTCACGGCCATCCGGTGGTGGCGATTGCCGCCATCGACGTAGCCACCGCACGCCGCGCCGCAAGGCTGGTGAAAGTCGAATATGAAGACCTGCCGGCGATCCTGAGCATTGCAGAGGCGATCGAGAAGCAGAGCTTCCTGCTGCCGCCGCTCGGCCTGAAGCGTGGCGATGCCGCCGCCGCCATCGCCAAAGCCCCGCATCGCCTGAAGGGCGAACTCAATATCGGCGGCCAGGACCATTTCTATCTCGAAGGGCAGGCGAGTCTCGCTGAGCCCAGAGAAGATGGCGACGTGATCGTGCGCTGCTCGACGCAGCATCCCTCCGAGGTGCAGAAGCTGATCGCCCGCGTGCTGGACGCGCCGATGCATGCCGTGACGGTGGAATGCCGGCGCATGGGCGGCGGCTTCGGCGGCAAGGAAACCCAGGCCGCGCAATTCGCCTGTATCGCCGCCGTGTTGGCGCGCAAGACTGGCCGGCCGGTCAAGCTGCGGCTCGACCGCGACGAGGACATGATCATCACCGGCAAGCGGCACGACTTCCTGTCGCGCTACGAGGTCGGCTTCGACACCGAGGGCCGCATCCTCGGCTACGAACTGACGCTGGCCGGGCGCGGCGGCTGGGCCGCCGACCTGACCGGCGCGGTGGTGGATCGCGCCGTCTTCCATGCCGATTCCAGCTACTGGCTGCCGGATGTGACGATTACCGGCCTGTGCTGCAAAACCAACACGGTCTCGAACACGGCGTTTCGCGGTTTCGGCGGGCCGCAGGGCATGGCGACCACCGAATATGTGATCGACGAGATCGCGCGCTATCTGGGTCGCGATCCGCTGGAGGTCCGGCTGGCCAACCTCTATGGTAAAGACAAAAACAACGTCACGCCATATTTCCAGACCATCGCCGACAATATCCTGCCCGAACTGTTCGACGAACTGCTGGCCAGCAGCGACTACAACGCCCGCCGGCAGGAAATCGATGCTTTCAACGCGCAGAGCCAGCATCTCAAGAAGGGCCTGGCGCTCACACCGGTGAAATTCGGCATCTCGTTTACCACCACCTTCCTCAATCAGGCCGGCGCATTGGTGCTGGTGTACGAGGACGGTTCGGTGCAGCTCAATCACGGCGGCACCGAGATGGGCCAGGGCGTTTATATCAAGGTGGCGCAAGTGGTGGCCGAAACCTTTGGCATATCACTCGACCGCATTCGTATTACGGCGACGCGCACAGACAAGGTGCCAAATACTTCGGCCACGGCGGCATCGGCGGGTGCCGACCTGAACGGCAAGGCCGCCGAGCATGCCGCGCTGCAGATCCGCGACCGCCTCGCTGTGGTGGCGGGCGCGATGCTGGGCGTTGCGCCGGAACAGGTGGTGTTTGCGAGCGACAAAGCCAGCGCCGGCGGCAAGTCGGTGGCCTTTGCCGAGGTGGCGCATAAGGCCTGGCTGGAGCGCGTGTCGCTGGCCGCGTCCGGCTTCTATGCCACACCCGATATTCACTTCGACCGCGCCACTGGACGTGGCCGCCCGTTCTATTACTTCGCCTATGGCGTGGCAGCGACCGAAGTTCTGGTGGATTGCTTCACCGGCGAATACCGCTTCACCCGCGCCGACCTGCTGCACGATTGCGGCAACTCGCTCAATCCGGCCATCGATCTTGGCCAGGTCGAGGGCGGTTATCTCCAGGGACTCGGCTGGCTCACCATGGAAGAGCTGTGGTGGGACGACAAAGGCCGCCTGCGGACGCATGCGCCCAGCACCTACAAGATTCCGACCGCGCGCGACCTGCCGGAAGATTTCCGCGTACAACTGGTCTCCGGTCGGCCCAACCCGGCCAACAGCATCTTCCGCTCCAAGGCCGTGGGCGAGCCGCCGCTGATGCTCGGCATCTCGGGCTGGCTGGCGCTGAAGGATGCCGTTGCCGCGGCCGCCGGTGCGCAAATGGTGCATCTGGATGCACCAGCCACGCCGGAGCGCGTGCTGCTGGCCATTGAGGCCGCGAAACGCGCCACGGTCGCGCCGGCCGAAGTGGCAGCGAAATGAAGAACTGGGTCAACACGCTGAGCGACCTCGAAGCACGCGGCATCCCCGCCGTGCTGGTCACGGTGGCTGCCACCGATGGTTCGGCGCCGCGCGAGGCCGGCACCAAGATGGTGGTGACGCCCGATGACGCAGTCGGCACCATCGGCGGCGGCACCCTGGAATTCCGCGCCATCGAGATCGCGCGCCAGATGCTGGCGAGGAAACAGGGGCCGAGTTTACGCAAATTCCCGCTCGGCCCCTCGATGGGGCAATGCTGCGGCGGCACCATGACCCTGTTGTTCGAACCGCAAAGGCCGGACCTCTTCACCGTGGCCTTGTTCGGCGCCGGTCATGTCGGCAAGGCTGTGGTGCAGGTGCTATCTGCCCTGCCCTGCAAAATCCGCTGGATCGATCCGCGACCTGACGAGTTTCCCAGCCATGTACCGCCCGGCGTCGAGATCGAGATCAGCAATACGCCGGAGCGCGAGGTCGGCAGCCTGCCCGACGATGCCTGGTTGCTGGTGATGAGCCACAGCCACGCGCTCGACCTCGGCATCGTGGCCAAAGCCCTGCAGGAAGACCGCTTTGCCTATGTCGGCCTGATCGGTTCGGAGACCAAGCGTGCACGTTTCGTCAAACGCTTCCGCGAGCTGGGCCTGACTGAGGCACAGATCGGCAAGCTCACCTGCCCTATCGGTATCGACGGGGTGAGCGGAAAGCATCCCGGCGAGATCGCCATCGCCACAGCGGCGCAGTTGCTGCAGCTGCGCGAGGCGAAACGCACCACATTGCGCGTGGTCGACGAGACCGCGGCTTAGAAAGAAATGAAAAGCGTCATGGCCGGACTTGTTCCGGCCATCCACGTCTTGTCATCCCTGAAAGTAAGGCGTGGATGCCCGGGACAAGCCCGGGCATGACAGTATCAGGGCAGGCTTATCAGAGCCCCAATATCTTCAACTGGTCCTGCAACTCGGCTTCCGACATCGGATAATCCGAGCCGTTGCGCGCATTCAGCATCATGCGCGGCGGCACGCGGGCCATATCGCGCTGAACCATCACGGCCGTGCGCATCGAGAATTTGGCGCGCCAGACCAGCGCCGTGATCAGCCGGCCGTTGCGCACGTCCATCGCCTTCTGGATCACCGACAGCGGAATACGGCCGTTCTGGATCAGTGCCTGCAGCACGAAATTCTTGTCGCCGCGCTCAATGGCATCCTGCACCATGTCGTTGTCGAGCTTTTTGTCCTTGATGAGCTTCTTCACTTTCGCCTCGGCCTCGGCCATCGGCGTCTGCGCGTCGCTCTCACCATCAGCCTCTTCCAGCGTGACTTCCAGGCGCTTCTCCATCACCTGCTTCACTTCGGCCAGCGTATCGGCCGACAGGTCCTTGCGGCTGGCCAGCATCTTGAGCAGCGAACCGGCGACGAAACCGGCAATACGCTTGGCCGCGCCGCCCGGCAGGTTCGGCCGCTGCACCAGCGGTTCATGCCAGGTTTCGATGCCGGGTGCGGAGTCCAGAATGAGGTCGAGGGTTTCCTCGCGGATCTGCGCCGAATCATTGGCCAGCAAAGCCGCCACCGCCGAAACATCGCGGGTCTGAACAATCGCATCCGATACGCCGGATGAAAGCCCGACACGGCGGGCAATCGCCGACAAGGCGCCGGAATGTGCCGAACTGGCGACGATCTCGCGCAGGTCGTCATCCGTCAGCAGCGGCGAGAATTGCAGCACCGGTGCCGAGACGATCACCTCGACATCGAGCGCCAGTTGCTTGACCAGATGATGCGGCACGTTGGTGGCCGACTTCAGCGCCTCCGACAATGCCGCGCGGATGCGGGCCAGTTCGTCCTGCGCCAGTAGTTCCAGGGTCTGGATCGCCACTTCGCGCGCCTTGCCGGCTTCGTCTTCCGGCAGGTCGGGCAACAGGCGGGCCACCTTGGCGGCCAGCCGGTGACGGACCTCCTCGGACTCGTCGTTCGCCAGCAGCAGATGCGCCTGCGCCGGCGTCGCCTCGTTGTCGGCGATGGCCCGGCGCACTTCCTCGGCCTGATCGATGGCGAGGTAGTAGAGAATTTCAGGCTGCGTATCCGTACGGGTGGCAAGCTTGAGCCGCTCGGCTGCATCGGCCGAGGCGGCCAGCGCCTTGGCCTTTTCGTAATCGATCCCGCTCACGTCAGGTCCTCGTTGTCAGGCAGCAGTGCGATATGGCTGCGGCCCTTGCCGCCCTTCTTGGCGGCATACATCGCCTCGTCGGCGCGGGCAATCAGGGCTTCGGTGGTTTCCGGTCCATCGAGACGCGAAAACACCGCGCCGACCGACAGGCCGAGCGGAAAGCCCTCGACGCCGAACTGCGCGTCCAGTTCGCGGCCGATCTCGTGCAGGCGCTGACTGATCGACTCAGCCCCGTCGCGGTCGGTCTCCTCGAGCCAGAGCAGGAATTCGTCGCCGCCGATGCGCGAGGCCAGATCGACGCCGCGCATCAGTCGCTTGGCAGCATCGGCGACGTAGGTCAAAACCTCGTCGCCGATCTGGTGCCCGCGCACATCGTTCACCTTCTTGAAATTGTCGAGGTCGAAATAGATCAGCGTGCCGCGCAGCTTGTTGCGCAGATGACGGCCCAGCCGCTTTTCCAACTCGGCAAGGAAAGCGCGCCGGTTAAGCAGCCCGGTGAGGCCATCGGTATTGGCCAGCTTGTTGAGCTGCTTGTGCGCGCGGCGCAGCGCATCGACACGTTCGCGTGCCTCGGTCACGTCGCGGGCGACACCGCGCGCACCGAGCCAGTTGCCCTGCGGGTCGCGCACCGGCAGGCAGGAGACCTCGAAACAGCCGACGGTGCCATCTTTGCGCTGCAGGAAAATCTCGGTCGCGTCTTGCGGTACCTGCGCCTCGAAAGGCAACATCGCCGGCACCGGCGTATCAGCGGTCTGCTCCGCCACTAGCTCGCGGGCACTGCGGCCTTCAAGTTCCCGGGCGGTATATCCCAGCGCGCCACGCGGCGAGACGAAGCCCAGCCGCCCGTCGGCCTTGGTCTCCCAGGCGAAGTCGGTGGAGCAGGAGACCAGATCCTTGAACAACTGGCGCGACTGCATCAGCGCGTTGATCAGATTGCGCTCCAGCGTGCCGTCGCGCGCCAGCAACAACAGCTGACGCGACGGAGCATCGCCGATCGGGATCAGTGTCACCTGCAGCGCCGTGCCGCCGCGCGGACCGGGCAGGTCGGCGCGATCCTGCCGCATCTGGCCATCGCGAAATGCAGCGGCAATCGCCGCCGCCAGGCCCGGCAGCTTCTGTTCCGCCAAAGCATCCAGAAGCGGGCCCGCGGCATCGTTAGCCAGCAGTGCAGGACCATCGCTGGCCAGCAGGGCGGCCGGGCCGGGAAACTGCGGCACCAGCAGGGCAGGATCGAGACCTGCGCCCTGCGCTGCGGTATTCTGTGCTGCCCTGCCCAAACTCAAAGCTTGCCTCTTGGCTTCGGACGGGCATGCGCCGCCCGGATGCTCGCCATTTTAGCCGGAAGCCCCTAAGCTGCGAAACCGTGATCTCCCAGCCATCCACCGCCGACCTGCCGTTTCCCGCCGCACCGCTGTCCGGCACCGCCCTGCGCGATGCCCATACCTGGGTGTTCGACCTGGACAACACGCTCTATCCGGCCGAATGTGCCCTGTTCGACCAGGTGCAGCAGCGGATGGGCGAGTTCATCTCCACGACGTTTGCACTGGATGCGGCGGCGGCGGCCGAGAAGCGGAAATACTTCTTCCAGAAACACGGCACCACCCTGCGCGGCCTGATGGTCGAGCACGGCATCGATCCCGCCGCCTTCCTGGATTATGTGCACGATATCGACCTGAGCGTGGTGGCCGCCATGCCGGCGCTGGCTGAGCAGTTGCAGCGCCTGCCCGGCCGCAAGCTGATCTACACCAACGGCACGGTGGCGCATGCCGAACGCATCATGCGCAAGCTGGGGGTCCATCACCATTTCGAGGCGGTGTTCGATATCGTCGCCTCCGATTACCTGCCCAAGCCGGAGATCGCGCCCTATCGCGCGATGCTGCAGGCGCATGGCGTGGAGCCGGTCGGCGCGGTGATGGTGGAAGACATGGCGCGAAATCTTAAGCCTGCCGCCGAACTGGGCATGACCACGATCTGGGTGCCAACGACTGCCGCCTGGTCGAAACCCGATGCCGGCGACCGGTCGCATATCCATTACACGGCGCCCGATCTGACCGCTTTCCTAGCCGCCCTGCCGGCCTGAAACGTCGCTCCGGGTTGACTCGGAAAGCCTGCCGGCTATTGTCTCGCGATCTCGCCAGACCCGCATTTCGCAAGGATTTCCGCCATGACCGACGCCGCCCTCGCCCAGCAGCTCCAGCCCGTGATCGATGCCGCCTGGGAGGCGCGCGACCAGGTGAATTTCCAGACCAAGGGCGAAGTGCGCGACGCCGTGGAGAGCACTCTCACCGCACTGGACAATGGCAAGCTGCGCGTCGCCGAAAAGATCGACGGCAAGTGGAGTGTGAACCAGTGGGCCAAGAAGGCCGTGCTGCTGAGCTTCCGCCTGACCGACAACATGCTGATCAGCGACGCGCCAGGCGGTGCCAACTGGTTCGACAAGGTGCCGTCGAAATTCGCCGGCTGGGACGAGAAGCGTTTCCGCGCGGCAGGCTTCCGCGCCGTGCCGGGCGCGGTGGCGCGCCGCGGCTCCTATGTGGCGCCGGGCGTGATCCTGATGCCGAGCTTCGTGAATCTGGGTGCTTACGTCGACAGCGGCACCATGGTCGATACGTGGGCCACCGTCGGCTCCTGCGCGCAGATCGGCAAGAACGTGCATCTGTCCGGCGGCGTCGGCATCGGCGGCGTGCTGGAGCCGCTGCAGGGCAACCCGGTGATCATCGAGGATAACTGCTTCATCGGTGCGCGCTCCGAAGTGGTCGAAGGCGTGATCGTCGAGGAAGGCGCCGTGCTGTCGATGGGCGTCTATCTCGGCGCTACCACCAAGATCATCGATCGCGCCACCGGCGAAGTCTTCGTCGGCCGCGTGCCGGCCTATTCGGTGGTCGTCGCGGGCAACATCCCGGGCAAGCCGCTGCCGGACGGCACGCCGGGCCCGTCGCTGTATTGCGCCGTGATCGTCAAGCGCGTCGATGCGCAGACCCGCTCCAAGACCTCGATCAACGATCTGCTGCGCGACTGATACCCCTCAGGTGGCAATGCGCCGCCGCAGCCGACAACCGCAAGGTTGAAACTGCGGCGCGCACACGTTTCCTTAACGATGAATGGCGAGGCTTGAGGGTCGGAATCCCCTGAGTCCCGCCATCATGACGATTCAAGAGCCCAAAAACCGCCGCATCGACCCGAGTGCCTTCCGCCGGTCCACCATCCTGGTGGCCGAGGGCGACCGCGGCCTGCGCCGTACCCTGCGCGACGTGCTGCTCGGCATGGGCTTTCCCTCCATCATCGTGGCCAGCACGGCGGCCGAAACCATGCGCCAGATCGTGGAACAGCGGCCCAGCGTGGTGTTGCTCGACCACAAGCTGCCCGGTAGCAACGGCAGCGACGGCCTGACGCTGAGCCGCCGGCTGCGCCGCGACAACGACCCGCTGCCGATCATCCTGATGGCCGCCGCGCCCGATGCCGCCCTGGTGACCGCGGCGCGCGATGCCGGCGTGAACGAGATCGTGCGCAAGCCGCTGTCGATGGAAAGCCTGGTGCTGCGCCTGATGCATGTGCTGCAGGTGCCGCGCAAATTCATCCGCAGCCCCGGCTTTGTCGGGCCCGACCGGCGGCGCCTGAACGACCGCCGCCGGGTGGTCGACCGCCGGGCCGAAATGCCGCTGCCGGCCGAGCTGGAACGTCGCCAGCGGCCGAGCCGGCGCAGCGGCGACGAACGTCGCAAACCGAAAACAGGCTGATCCTCGAGTCGAAAAAAAAGGCCGGTCAGGGCGGGGAGCCGGACCGGCCGAGAAAGTTGGGGCCGGCGCAGCCTGCGCCGGACGAGCCGGAGTCTATCCGGCCACAATGACTCTGGCGTGACGCGAGCAGTCCTGTTGTACTGGTAGGCGGCATCGGCCGGACGGAAATTCGTTCGCTTGCATTACTGTTATTCCCCGCTACAATCCGACGCACAAGAATGGGCCCGGCGACCAGAGCCGCGGCCCCAGACGTCCGGGGAGGACCAGTCGCCGTGCCAGCGCCGATGCGCAGCCCAGCCACCAAGAGCGCGGTTAAATCCGACCGCCGCCCTGCCGGCGCCGTCGATTACGGCACACTGCCCAATCATGTCGGCTATCTGCTGCGGCTCGCGCAATTGCGGGTCTGGGAGGATTTCTACGGCCGCATGGGCGAGACTGGCGTCAGCCCGGCGCTGTTCTCGGCGCTGATGCTGGTGCGGAGCAATCCCGGCATCCAGCAGAGCCGGCTTGGCGAGGCACTGGGCGTCGCCCGCTCCGGCGCGATGACCATGACCGACCGGCTGGAACGGCTCGGCCTGGTCGAACGCCGCGCCGATCCGAACGACCGCCGCGCCTATGGCCTGTTTCTGACCAAGGATGGCGAGCGCCGCATGGCGGAATTCGTCGCCCGCGTGCAGCATCACGACATGCTGATCAATAAGGTGCTGAGCCCGGACGAGCATCGCACCCTGATGCAGCTGTTGCACAAATTCGTCGCTGCGCCCGCCCCGATCACCGAGGAGCGGCGCGCATCGGCGGCAGGCCTTTCCGCCATCGATGGCGATCCAGTAGCATCGCGCACCAAACGCGCCGCCTCTGCCGGGCGGCGTGCGTCTGTATCCTGAGGCATAACGGGTAAAAACGGAGGAAACCATGAGCATCAAGCTTACCCGCCGCCAATTCGCGGCATCTGCGGCCGGCGCCGCGCTCGTCGCCGGCTCCGCGCCCTTCAACATCGTGAAGGCGCAGACCGGCAAACTGAAGATCGGTTCGATCCATCCGCGCTCGGGCTTCCAGGCCCAGCTCGGTATCGCCTGCCAGCGCGGCATCGACCTGGCGCCGCGTGTGCTGCAGCAGCTCGGCATCGCCGCCGATGTCGAGATCATGAACGCCGACACGGAATCGAACGTCGACGTGGCCCGCGCCCGCGCCGAAAAGCTGATCAACGACGGCGCCAACGTGCTGATCGGCGCCTTCGACAGCGGCCAGTCCGCCGCCATCGCCCAGGTCGCCGAACAGAAGGGCGTGCCTTATATCATCAACGTGGCCGCCGCGCCGCAGATCACCGAACAGGGCTATAAGTTCGTGTTCCGCAACTTCCCGACCGCGCCGATGCTGGTCGGCGACGGCCTGAACCTGATGAAGGGCGTGTTCGAGAAGAGCGGCATCACGCCGAAGACCGCCGTCTTCATGCATGTGAACGACACTTTCGGCCAGTCGATGGCCGGCGCCATCAGGGCGATGGCGCCGCGCTTCAACCTGCCGTTCCAGATCACCGAAACGATCTCCTACGACCCGCAGGCCAAGGACCTGTCGGTCGAAATCGCCAAGGCCAAGGCGACCGGCGCCGAACTGCTGATGCCGGTCACCCGCCTGAACGACGCCATCCTGATGGTGCGCGAGATGGTGAAGCAGCGCTGGGAGCCGAAGATCGTAATGAGCCCCGGCGCGCCGGGCTTCTACGAAGGCCAGTTCTACAAGACGCTGGGCAAGTTCTCGAACTACCTGCTGACCAACGTGCCGTGGTATAATCCGCGCTCCGGCATGACGCAGAAGCTGCTCGACGAGTTCACCAAGACCTACAAGGGCGAGCTGTTCGAGCTGAATGTCGGCTTCTCCTTCGAAGCCGTCATGGTTGCCGTGATGGCGCACAATGCCGCCAAGTCCACGGCCGGCGCGGCGCTGGCCGATGCGATCCGCAAGACCAACATCGCCGACCATGTGATGGCCGGCGGCCCGCTGCAGTTCGACGCCAAGGGCCAGAACGTCAACATCAAGTCGGTCACGCTGCAGAATCTCGACCAGCGTCCGAAGGTGGTGCTGCCGCTCGATATTGCGGAAGACAACCTGACCCTGCCGCTGCCGAGCTGGCAGAAGCGCGCCTAAACCGTACTACCCACGCGTGACCGCTTTGAAGAAAACCGATGCCCGCTGAACTGATACTTACCGTTGCCGTACAGGGCATCCTGACCGGACTGGTTTACGGCCTGATGGCCCTGGGCCTTTCGGTCATCTTCGGAGTGGTCCGCGTGGTCAATTTTGCCCATGGCGAGATGATGACGATCGCCAGCTATGCTGCGATCGTCGCCTTCGGCGCCTGGAATATCGACCCACTGGTGTCCATGATCCCGATTGCCGTCCTGCTCTTCGCACTCGGCTATGCGATGCAGGCGGTCCTGATCAATCCCTTCATCAATCGGCCCGAACACAGCCAGTTCATCCTGCTGGCCGCCGTGGCGATCATCATGGTCAACGGCCTGTTGATGATCTTCGGCCCCGATGCCCGCAACGTGCTGGTCGATTACGCGCTCGACTCCCTCGAGGTCGGACCGCTGCTGATCGACAAGGTGCGCGTGATCACCGCCGTCCTGGCCATGGCGATCACCGCCGCGCTGTTCGCCTTTTTCAAACTCAGCCGCACCGGCAAGGCGATCCGCGCCTGCGCCGACAATCACATGGGCGCGCTGGTGGTCGGGCTGAACGTGAAGCGGCTCTATGCCCTCACCTTCGGGATCGGCTCGGCCATCGTCGGCGCCGCCGGCGCGATGATGACGCTGCTGATCGACACCACGCCCAACATAGGCCCTGTTTTTACCCTGCAGGCCTTCGTCATCGTCATCATCGGCGGTCTGGGCTCGATGCCCGGCGCGCTGCTCGGCGGCGTGCTGATCGGGCTGTCCGAAGCGATGTCGGGCCTGTTCTTCGCGCCCTCGGCCAAGACCATGTTCGGCGTCGCCATCCTGATCCTGGTTCTTCTGTTCCGGCCGCAGGGCCTGCTGGGGCGTAAAGTATGATCGCGCGTCTTCTCCATGGGGTGCCGAAGCGCGCCCTGATCCTGCTCGGCCTGCTGCTGGCTTTCCTGCTGCTCGCGCCGCTCTTCGTCGGCAACTACATCCTGTCGGTGCTGATCCTGGTGCTGTATTTCGCCTATACCGGCCAGGCCTGGAACGTGATGATGGGCTTTGCCGGCCAGCTCAGCCTCGGCCATTCGCTCTATGTCGGCCTCGGCGCCTATACCGCTGCCGCCCTCTATGTGCATTTTGGCATCGGGCCCTGGGCCGGCGTCTGGATTGCCATCCTGATCAGCATGGCAGCCGGACTTGTGATCGGCTTCCTCGCCTTCCGCTTCGGCATCGGTGGCGTGTATTTCGCGCTGCTGACCATCGCCTTTGCCGAATTCACCCGCGTCGGCTTCGACCATTTCATGTGGGTGAACGGCTCGGGAGGCTTCTTCCTGCCGGTGACGCAATACAGCGTGAACGATCCGCTCAATCTGCGCGGCTCGCCCACCATGTTCTACTACATCCTGCTGACCATCACCGTACTGGCCTTCATTTTCTGCCGCTGGCTGCTGACCGGCCGCATCGGCTATTACTGGCTGGCGATCCGCGAGGAGCCTGAAGCCGCGCAGACGCTGGGCATCAACATCTTCCGCTACAAGATGATCGCGGTGGCAATCTCGTCCGGCATGACGGCACTGAGCGGCGTGTTCTTCGCCTTCTATTACAACAACCTGTTCCCCGAGCAGATTTTCAGCATGAACCGCTCGATCGAACTGATCCTCGGCCCGATCATCGGCGGCGTCGGCTCGCTGTTCGGCCCGATCCTCGGCGCCTTCGTGCTGACCGCGCTGGCCGAGGCGCTGAACGACATCATGGTGGCACTGGGCTACGAGTTGCCGGGCGTGAAGCTGGTCTTCTACGGCTTCTGCCTGTTGTTCGTCGTGATGTGGCTGCCCAACGGCATCTGGCCGCCGCTCCGCAAATGGCTGAAGCTGGAGGATCGCTCATGAGCGCGACGCCGCTTCTGACCGTTACCGGCATTTCGAAAAGCTTCCGTGGCCTGAAGGCCGTGAGCCAGGCGTCGCTGACCGTGCCGCAGGGCGGCATCGTCAGCCTGATCGGCCCGAACGGTGCCGGCAAGACCACCTGCTTCAACATGATCGCCGGCGTGTTCAAGCCGGACGAGGGCAGCATCCTGTTCGACGGCCGCAGCATCGCCGGGCTTCGCCCCGACCAGATCTGCCATGCCGGCATCGGGCGCACCTTCCAGATCGTGAAACCCTTCAAAGACCTCACCGCCCTGGAGAACGTGATCGTCGGCGCGCTGCGCAACGAGACCAGCACGCAGGTCGCCCGCAAGAAGGCGGAAGGCGTGCTCGACCAGCTCGGCATGCTCGACAAGCGCAACCAGCCGGCCGCGCAGCTCACCCTGCCGGAACGCAAGCGGCTGGAAGTGGCGCGTGCGCTGGCCACCGATCCGAAACTGCTGTTGCTCGATGAAGTGATGGCGGGCCTGCGCCCGACCGAAACCGACCAGATGGTGGCCGTGTTCCGCGACCTGAACCGCAAGGGGCTGACGATTCTGCTGATCGAACATGTGATGCGCGCCGTGATGGCGCTGTCGCAGCATGTGGTGGTGCTGCATCATGGCCAGGTGATCGCCGATGGCGCGCCGGAACAGGTGGTGCGCGACCCCGCCGTGCTGGAATGCTATCTGGGCGAGGAGGCCGAAGTATGAGCAGCCTCAGCCTGAAGGATGTCGATGTCTTTTACGGCGATGCGCAGGCGCTGGACGGCGTGTCGCTAGAGGTGCCGCAGGGCAGCATCGTCGCTATCGTTGGCGCCAACGGCGCCGGCAAGTCGACGCTGATCCGCACCATTGCCGGCATCGAGACGCCGCGGCGCGGCCAGATCGCCTATAAGGGTGCCGCTATCGCCGGCTTGCCCAGTTACAAGGTCTGCAATCTCGGTATCGGCCAGGTCGCCGAGGGCCGCCAGATTTTCCCGTCGCTCAGCGTGCTGGAAAACCTGGAAATGGGTGCGCTGCTGCCGCGTGCGCGCGGCAAGGAAAAGGCGACACTGGAAGAAATCTTCGGTCTGTTCCCGCGCCTCGCCGAACGGCGCGATCAGCTGGCCGGCACCATGTCGGGCGGCGAACAGCAGATGCTGGCCATCGGCCGCTGCCTGATGGGCCAGCCCGACCTGATCATGTTCGACGAACCCTCGCTCGGCCTCGCGCCGGCCGTGGTGCAGGAGGTGTTCCGCATCATCCGGCTGCTGCATGAGCAGCGCGGCCTGACCGTGATCCTGGTCGAGCAGAATGTCGCGGTGTCTCTGAAACTGGCGGACCAGGCTTACGTGCTCGAAAACGGCCGCATCGTGATGCAGGGCAGCGGCCAAGACCTGCTGCACGACGACCGCGTGCGACAGGCCTATATGGGGCTCTAAAGAAAAAGGCCACCTCGCGGTGGCCTTTTGCTTTACGCCAGGTTGGCGAAGAAGTCGTTGCCCTTGTCGTCGACGATGATGAAGGCCGGGAAGTCTTCCACCTCGATCTTCCACACCGCTTCCATGCCGAGTTCGGGATATTCGTGCTGCTCGACCTTCTTGATGCAGTTCTTGGCCAGGATCGCGGCCGGGCCGCCGATCGAGCCGAGATAGAAGCCACCATACTTCTTGCAGGCTTCGGTCACCTGTTTGGAGCGGTTGCCCTTGGCGAGGCTGATGAAGCCGCCGCCGTTTTCCATCAGCGTGCCGACATATGAGTCCATGCGGCCGGCGGTGGTCGGGCCGAAGGAGCCCGAGGCCATGCCGTCCGGCGTCTTGGCCGGGCCGGCATAGTAGATCATGTGGTTCTTCACATACTCTGGCAGGCCCTCGCCGCGCTCGATGCGTTCGGCGAATTTGGCATGTGCCAGGTCGCGCGCCACGATCAGCGTGCCGGTGAGAGACAGCCGCGTCTTGACCGGATACTGCGACAGCTTTTTGCGGATCTCGCTCATCGGCTGATTCAGGTCGATCTTCACCACCTCGGCCGACAGCTTGTCTTCATGTTCGGGCAGATACTGCGCCGGATTGGTTTCGAGCTGCTCGAGATAGATGCCCTCGCGGGTGATCTTGCCGAGCGCCTGGCGGTCGGCCGAGCAGGAGACCGCCATGCCGATCGGCACGCTCGCGCCGTGGCGCGGCATGCGGATCACACGCACATCATGGCAGAAATACTTGCCGCCGAACTGCGCGCCAATGCCGTTGACGCGGGTGAGTTCGAGAATCTTCTGCTCGAATTCGACATCGCGGAAGGCATGGCCGGTCTCGCTGCCCTTGGTCGGCAGGTGATCGAGATAGCGGGCCGAAGCCAGCTTGGCGACCTTGAGATTGAGTTCGGCGGACAGCCCGCCGATCACGATGGCGAGGTGATAGGGCGGGCAAGCGGCGGTGCCCAGCGTCTTGATCTGGGTATCGAGGAATTTGAGCAGATTGTCGCCGCGCAGCACGGCCGGCGTCTGCTGGAACAGATAGGTTTTGTTGGCCGAGCCGCCGCCCTTGGCCATGAACAGGAATTTGTAGGCGTCGCCCTCGGTGGCATACAGCTCGATCTGCGCCGGCAGATTCGTGCCGGTGTTCTTTTCCTCGAACATGCTGAGCGGCGCGAGCTGCGAGTAGCGCAGGCTGGTTTCGGTATAGGTGCGGTAGACGCCCTTCGAGATCGCCGCCTCGTCGCTGCCCGAAGTCCAGACATACTGGCCCTTCTTGCCGATCACGATGGCGGTGCCGGTATCCTGGCAGGATGGCAGCACCATGGCGGCCGAGATATTGGCATTCTTCAAAAGCTCCAGCGCGACGAAATGATCGTTCGGCGAGGCATCCTTGTCGTCCAGGATGGCGCGCAGCTGCGCCAGATGGCCGGGGCGGAACAGATGCGCGATATCGCGCATGGCGTTGAAGGTGAGATCGCTCAAAGCCTGGTCGCTGACCTGCAGAATCTCCTTGCCGGCCGCCTTGATGACCTCGACGCCGTCGCCGGAAATCTTGCGATAGGGCGTGGTGTCGGGACCGAGCGGAAGCAGGTCCTCGTAGCGGAACTCAGGCATTGTCGTCTCCGGGGCTGGGGCGCGGCTCTGCTGGACTGGAGCCGGAAAAGAGCGGCGTCGGGTCAGGTTTTCTTCTTGCGGAAGGCGTCGAGCGCAACCACGTCGCCGGTCTTGCGCTCGGCCGCGTCTTCGGCGGCGGGCGCGTCGGCGGCATCCTCAGGTTTGCCGGTCTGCTCCGCGTTGCCGATCGGCGCCGGCGTCGCCATGGCCGGACGGGTCTCGGCATTGGGCGCGACGCGGAACTGCAGGCCGAACTGCACGCTGGGATCGGCGAAGGCGGTGATCGCCGCATAGGGGATCACCAGGCGCTCCGGCACCTTGTTGAAGCTGAGCGTGGCCTGGAACCAGTCTTCATGCGCCTCCAGCCCCCAATACTGGTGCTGCAGCACGATGGTCATCTCTTCCGGATAGCGCTCATGCAGGTAGTCTGGCAATTCGACGCCGGGCTGATCGGTGCGGAAGGTGATGTAGAAATGGTGGTTGCCGGGCAGGCCGAATTCCGCGACGCGCTTCAGCGCCTCGCGCACCGCGCCACGCAGCGCGGTTTCCACCAGGAGATTGTAGTCGAGCAGCTTGCCGGCCATGACTGATCTTCTCGGAAACTCGATTGCACCATTTTACCCCGCTGTGTCAGGGGGTTCAATTCCAAGCCGGGCCGTGGTCGGGGTCATCCACAGCGAATCTCCGGATTCTGGACGGAAAGTGGGGGGCTTCTGTTGCCCGGCGCCCCCCGAGCCGCGCTTACCTATTAGGCAGCGAGTGCAACGCGATTGTCGTTGGCACTTAGAGATTGACCCGATAACGGCGGTATCATGCCGGGCAAAAACCGTGTTTTTACTGCGCACGTCGAGCCTGATTCGCCCCCAGCATCAACCCAGGGTGGCCGGTTTCCGGCCGGAACTGGGTTCATGGTGGAGGCGCCGGGTACTGCCCCCGGGTCCGTAACGCCTATTCCGCACGGCGTTTATCGCCATAGTCGGTTACCCGACAGACCCAACTTAGGGTGTCCGGGTGGGTTTTTGAAGGGCCAGCCGCCCGGGACCTTGGGTGGACTCGGCCAGCCGGTCTATAACCTCCTGCTTTTCGCCCGGCGGCCCGAGTCGCCGGTATTGCCCGGAGATTTGCCGCATGACCATGACGCCGGAGCAGGCCGCCGAAATCGCCGCCCTGCGCAGCCAGAGCCAGACCACCCGCCGCGCCACCGTGCCGGCGCTGGAGGAGATCCTGTACGAGCCGCTGAACGTGCTCGACCATGGCTTTGTCCGCGTCATCGACTACATGGGCGACGACAGCGCCGTGGTGCAGGCCGCCCGCGTCTCCTACGGCCGCGGCACCAAAAAGGTCAGCGAGGATCGCGGCCTGATCAACTACCTGATGCGCCACCGGCATACCACGCCGTTCGAGATGTGCGAAATCAAGTACCATGTGAAGCTGCCAATCTTCGTGGCGCGCCAGTGGATCCGGCATCGTACCGCCAATGTGAACGAATATTCGGCGCGTTATTCGATCCTCGACAACGAATTCTACATCCCGGCGCCCGACCAGCTGGCCGCGCAGTCGAGCTCGAACCGCCAGGGTCGCGGCGATGTGCTGACCGGGCCGGAGGCTGCCCGCGTCCTGGAGCTGCTGAAGCGCGACGCGATGCAGAGCTATGCCTCCTATGAAGAGATGCTGAACGAGAAGCCGGACGGCTCCAAGCGCGACGAAAGCCGCGAAGGCCTGGCGCGCGAGCTGGCCCGCATGAACCTGACGGTCAACTTCTATACCCAATGGTACTGGAAGACCGACCTTCTGAACCTGCTGCACTTCCTGTCCTTGCGCGCCGACAGCCATGCGCAATACGAGATCCGCGTCTATGCCGAAGCCATGCTGGACACGGTGAAGCGCTGGGTACCGGCCTGCTACGACGCCTTCCGCGAATACCGCATCGGCGGTGCCTCGCTGTCGGCCACCGCGATCAAGGCGGTGCGGCGCATGCTGGCCGGCGAACAGGTCGAGCAGGCCAATTCAGGCCTGAGCGCCCGCGAATGGCGCGAGTTGATGGACGTGCTCAAGCCCCAGGGGTAAAGGGCCCGCCGGCCTTCACGGCCGGGGCTGCCGCGTCGCGGTTCATCCACCAGACCGCGGCCCCGAACAATGCCGTGCAGGCAAAGGCCAGGCCGAGCGCGAGCGCGTCGCCGGCCGGGAACAGGGCGTTCACCGCCGATCCCATGATGCCGCCCATGGTCTGCAGGAAACCTGACAGCGCGGCTCCCGCACCGATCGCGGCCGGATTGACGCCGACCGCAGCCACCACCGAATTCGGCAAGGCCAGTCCCATGCCGATGGCCCAGAGGGTGCGCAACCCGACAATGGCGGTGATGCTGGGGCTGAAGACCTCGACCCAGAGCGCAAGACCCACTGCGCCCGCCACCATGCATAGCACGCCCAGATCGATCATCCGGCGTAAGCCGAGCCGCGTACCGAACCAGGACGAGATCAAAGCACCGACGAAAAAGCCGCCGCTGCCAAAGGACATCAGCAGGCCGAAGGTGACCGGATCGAGATCCATGCTGACAATCAGCACCGAGGGCGCGGCGGCACTGAAGCCGTGCAGACCGGCAAAGATGCCCATGTTGAGCAGGCCGAAGGTCAGGAAGATGCGACTGCCGAGCAGGAAGCCATAGGCACGCAGGATGCCGGGCAGCAGCGGCCCGCTGCTGAGTCCCGGCGTATAGGTTTCCGGCATGCGCAGCATCAGCACCAGCATCACCGCCAGCGTAATGCCGCCGCTGATCCAGAAATTGGCGCGCCAGCCGATATACTGCTCGATCAGGCCGCCCAGCAGCGGCGCGACGATCGGCGCCAGCGCCATCGCCGCGCTGATCACCGAGGTAGCGCGGGCGGCCTCGGCCCGCTCATAGGCGTCGTTGACGATGGCACGGCCGATCGCCATGGCGCTGGCCGCGCCCAGCCCCTGTACGGCCCGCGCCCAGAGCAGGCCCGGCAGGCTGTCGACCAGCGCGCAGGCGGTGGAGCCAACCACCATCATCGCCAGCCCGCCGATCAGCAGCGGACGGCGGCCGTAACGGTCGCTCAGCGGGCCAAACAGCAGCTGCCCGCCGGCAAAAGTGAGGAAATACGCCGTCAGGGTGATGGGCAGAACGTCCGCCGGCGCAGAGAGTTGCTCACCGATGGTCGGCAGCGACGGCAGATACATGGTGGCTGCCAGAATACCGTTCGCATACAGAACGGTAATCAGCAGCAGCAGGCCGGCCGGCGCGGGTGGTTTGGACATCGGGCCCAGAGACGGAAGATGGTGGGTAGAATAAACCGCCCCCCAATCCCCTCAGAAGTATCACGGATAGGTTGGCTTCACTGGGTCGCCAGTATATATATGATCGCAAAAGTATTTCCACGATTCTAGTGCAATATGGCCGCGGGTGCATACGGCCTTGCGCAATCTGGAAACGCCGGCCAGTCCGCACGAGCGGGTTGTGAAGAGAGGGGGCGGACGAAAACGGGATGTCGGAAAAAATCGATTTCAGCCATGTCCGGTTTCTCGTCGTCGACACCAATCGGCTGATGTGCCAGCTGGTCAAGGACATCCTGATGATGCTCGGCTGCACGCAGGTGACCACGGCGCGCGACAGCGAGAAGGCGATCGCCAACCTGCGCGCCGGCGGCTTCGACGTACTGATCACGGAGTGGAACCTGAAGCCGAGGTCGGGCCTTGAGCTGCTCGACTGGCTGCGCACCGATGGCGGCTCGCCCGACCGCATGATGCCGGTAATCATGCTGACCGCCAATTCCGAAGTCGAATACGTGATGGAATCGCGCGACAAGGGCGTGACCGAATTCCTCGCCAAGCCCTTTACGGCAGATGGTATGTATCGCCGGCTGGTCTCGGTGATTGCACGGCCGCGCGACTTCGTCAGCGTGAAAGGCTATTTCGGCCCGGATCGCCGCCGGCAGCAGATCCCGTTCGAGGGACCTGACCGCCGCCAGCAGAAGCCGGACTAGCCGCCGGGCGCGCAATGCGGAACAAACCCCAGTTCATCCCCAATCGCGGCGAGCTGAAGCGCAAGGCGGTCAATTACAAGACCGGCATGGATATCAAGCTCGACGAAGCCATGCTCAAGAAGATGGAGCAGCTGGTCGAGAATTCCTCCACCGAATTCCTGAACGAGACGGTGGAAAGCCTGAAAGGCCTGCGCGAAGCGCTCGGCCGCGCTGCCACTGACCCGTCGGCACGCAAGGAAGTACTGGACCATATCCGGGAGGAAGCTTTCCAGATCAAGGGGATGGGCGGCGTGTTCGGCTATCCTCTGCTGACCGAATTCGCCAAGTCGCTGCATGATTTCCTGAAAGAACTGGCAGATCTCGACGAGTTGCAGCAGGAAATCGTGTCGATCCATGTCGACACGCTCTATGTGGTGGTGTCGCACAAGATCAAGGGCTCGGGCGGCCCCCTGGAGGCCCAGTTGCGCGCCTCGTTGAAAGCCGCCGTGGACAAGGCCAAACCGGCCGCAAAACCGGCCTGAAAGACCCCTGTTTTTCGGCCCAGGCCGGCCTTATCTGGACCCTTATGGACTCCAGCCCTCTCCAGCCTCTATAACCCCCGCATGTATCCGACCGCCCCCCTGCCCTTTGTCAAAATGCACGGTCTCGGCAACGATTTCGTGGTGCTGGACGCGCGCGCCCATAGCCTGCCGCTCGACTTGGCAGCAGTGAAGCTGCTGGGCGACCGCAAGCGCGGCGTAGGTTTCGACCAGATGATCACCATCGAACGCTCGGACAAGGCGGATGCCTTCATGCGCATCCACAATGCCGATGGCGGCGAAGTGGAATCCTGCGGCAATGCGGCACGCTGCGTCGCCACCCTGCTGATGCGCGAGAACGGCAAGGACGCTGTCAGCATCGATACCCTGGGCGGCTGGCTGAATGCCCGGTCCGGCGCCAGCGGCGTGATCACCGTGGATATGGGCGAGCCGCGTTTCGACTGGCAGGCCATCCCGCTGTCGCGCGAGATGAACACCATGAGCATGGCCTACAGCCATGGCGGTTTCGACAAGCCGGGTGCCGTGAATGTTGGGAACCCGCATGTCGTGTTCTTCGTGCCCAACGCCGAAGCCGTACCGCTGGCCGAGATCGGGCCGCAGATCGAGCATGATCCGCTGTTCCCGCAGCGTATCAACGTGGAATTTGCACAGATCATCGACCGTAAACAGATCCGCATGCGGGTCTGGGAACGCGGTGCCGGCATCACGCGCGCCTGCGGCACCGGCGCCTGCGCCACGCTGGTGGCGGCCGCGCGCCGGGACCTGACCGAGCGCAAGGCGCAGATCGTGCTGGATGGCGGCGTGCTGACCATCGAATGGGGCGCGGACAACCACATCTACATGACCGGCCCGGCCACCGAAGCCTTCCGCGGCGAAATCCCGCCGACTTTCTGGGCCGCGCTGCACGATGCCGCGTGATGTCGGAGACGCAATCCGACATCGTGAATTTCGGCTGCCGCCTCAACGCCTACGAGGGCGAGGCGATCCGCGCGGCGCTTGGCAAACATGGCCGCGACGATATCGTGGTGGTGAATACCTGCGCCGTGACGGCAGAAGCCGAAAAGCAGGCCCGGCAGGCGATCCGCCGTCTGCGACGCGAACGGCCCGAGGCCCGCATCGTCGTCACAGGCTGCGCCGCGCAGGTAAATGCGGCGGCCTTCTCGGCCATGCCCGAGGTCGATCATGTGATCGGCAACCGCGAGAAACTGAACGACACGCTCTGGCGTGATCTCGGGGCCGACAGCCGCCGCGTCACTGTGGGCGACATCCTGCGCGACGTTCCTCCTGCATTGCCAGCGGTCAGCCACTTCCCCGGCCGGCCGCGCGCCTATCTCGAAATTCAGCAGGGCTGCGACCACCGCTGCACCTTCTGCATCATCCCCTATGGCCGCGGCCCGAGCCGCTCGCTGCCGCTCGGCGCGGTGGTCGAACAGGCGCGCGCACTGACCGACCGCGGCTACCGCGAATTCGTACTGACCGGCGTGGATATCACGTCTTACGGCCATGACCTGCCGGGCAGACCGACGCTGGGCAATGCTGCGCGCCGCCTGCTCGATCTGGTCCCGGGCATCCACCGGCTGCGCTTTTCCTCGCTCGACCCGGCCGAGATCGATACGGAGCTGCTGGACCTCTACGCCAATGAGCCGCGCGTGATGCCGCATTCACACCTGAGCCTGCAGGCCGGCGACGACCTGATCCTGAAGCGCATGAAGCGCCGTCACACGCGCGCCCAGGCACTGGAGGTTGCGCGTCGGCTGCAGGCCCTGCGGCCCGGCATCGCGCTGGGCGCCGACCTGATCGCCGGCTTTCCGACCGAAAGCGAAGCAGCCTTCGAGAACAGTCGCAGACTGATCGAGGAAGCCGGCCTCGCCTTCGTGCATGTCTTTCCCTATTCGCCGCGCCCCGGCACGCCAGCCGCACGTATGCCGCAATTGCCGGTCGAGTTGCGCAAGACGCGTGCCGCCATCCTGCGCCGGACGGCCGAGGCCGCGATGGAACGTTTTCTCAGTCAGCGCATCGGTGTGGAAGCGCAGATTCTGGTCGAACAGCAGGGCGTGGGCCGCGATGAGACTTATGCACCGGTCGTGCTGCCCGATCACATGATCAAGGGCAGCATTGTCGCTGCCCGCATCGCCGCAGTGCGCGATGGGAAACTCTGGCTGGATACGGTATGAGCGATACCGAGAAGAAAACCGGCTGGTTCGGACGCCTCAAGGCCGGTCTGTCGCGGTCGGCCGGGCAACTGGGCGAGCAGATCGGCGCGCTGTTCACCAAGCGCAAACTGGATCGCGATGCGCTGGACGAACTGGAAGAGACCCTGATCGCCGCCGACCTGGGCGTCAGCACGGCCGGCAAGATCGTCGAGGCGATCGCGAAAGATCGTTTCGACAAGGACATCACGCCCGACGAAATTCGCATTGCGCTGGCGGAATCGGTCGCGCCGCTGCTGCAGCCGGTGGAAAAGCCGCTGTTGCTGGAAGGCGCCAAGCCGCAGGTGATCCTGGTCGTCGGCGTCAACGGCGTCGGCAAGACCACCACTATCGGCAAGATCGCCAGCAAGCTGCGCGACGACGGCAAGCGCGTCATGCTGGCGGCTGGCGACACCTTCCGCGCCGCTGCCATCGAACAGCTGAAGATCTGGGGCGAACGTGCCAAGGCGCCGGTGCTGGCCCGCGAGACCGGTGCCGATGCAGCCGGTCTTGCCTTCGATGCGCTCACGCAGGCGCAGGCTGACGGCATCGACGTGCTGATGATCGACACCGCCGGTCGGCTGCAGAACAAGGCCGACCTGATGCAGGAACTGGCCAAGATCGTGCGCGTGCTGAAAAAGCAGGTGCCGGATGCGCCGCATCATGTGCTGCTGGTGCTGGATGCCACCACAGGTCAAAACGCCATCAACCAAGTGCAGATCTTCAAGGAGATCTGCGCCGTCACCGGTCTTGTGGTGACCAAGCTGGATGGCACCGCGCGCGGCGGCGTGCTGGTGGCGATTGCCGACAAATTCGGCCTGCCGGTGCATTATATCGGCGTGGGGGAACAGGCCGCCGATCTGCAGCCTTTCTCGGCACAGGGCTTTGCGCGCGCGCTAGCCGGTCTTGATCAGTAACTGGCTCGATCAGTAGTTTCCCAATTCGCCGGGTGGATTGCTGAAGGCCGGGAAACTGTCGCGACCGCTCACGCTGCGATAGTGACTGAGCGCCCAGTGCACCGAGGGAAACGCCAGATCGTCCCACGGAATTTCATCCCAGGAAAACAGCTTCGCCTCAAGCGATTCAGGGCCGGCGGAAAAGTCAGGGCTGACGAGTGTCGCGCGATAGATCAACTGGACCTGACTGATGCGCGGAATGTTGTAGACCGCCAACAGCGCGTCGATGCTGATCTCGGCGCAGGCTTCTTCCTGCGCCTCGCGCATCGCGCCGGCCTCCGAGGTCTCGCGTTCCTCCATGTAACCGGCCGGGATGGTCCAAAAGCCATGTCGCGGCTCGATGGCGCGGCGGCAGAGCAGTATCCGCTCGCCCGATGCGATCACTGCACCGACCACGATCTTGGGATTGATGTAATGAATCCAGCCGCAATCGGCGCAGACATGACGCTCATGCGTGTCGCCTTCTGGCACCTGTCTGGAAAAGCGGAAGTTTTTCGGGTTCTGCATGACGCACCGGTGTTTGCAGTCTCAAGGGATTACTTTTTAATGCATCCAGGGAGCAGCCGATAAAATATTCCCGCTTCCACTGGACGGCGGCCCTGTAAATGGCGTTTTATCAGTGGACTGAGAAGCGGGGTAAAAGTCCCGCCCAGTAACAGGTAGGCTAGTAAAAAATATAAGAAACCGGGAGGTTCCATGTCGGGGGACAAGACCACCCATAACGGCGCCGGGGATAGCCTTGGTGTTTTCAGTCTGCAGGACGCCCCGGGGCACCTGCTGCGTCGTTGTCAGCAGCTCGCCGTCGATCTCTATACGGCGGAAGTTGGCAGCAACGGGCTGACGCCACGGCAATTCGCTTTGCTTCTCGCCATCTACCAGAAAAGCGGCATCAGCCAGGTTGACCTCGTGCGTCAGACTGGCATCGACCGTTCGACGGTAGCCGAGATGGTGGCGCGACTGATCAAACGCGGTCTGCTGATCCGTCAGCGCACCGAAAGCGATCGCCGCACCAATGCTTTGGCCGTGACGCCGGAAGGCGAGCGGCAGCTGCGGGCAGCTCAGCCGGGCGTGGCGCGGGCACAGGATCGCATCCTGGATCCGATTCCGGCCGGCAAGCGCGCGGAATTCATCACACTGTTGCGGCAGTTGGTGGATACGCTGGAAGCCCGGCCGTAACGGCTCCGGCGGCGCGATCTCTTCAAGCGGGATCGCGCCGTTCGAGATTGTCATGCAGGCGCTGCTGCAGAGCAGCCATGTCGATCTGCGCCACCGAACCGGCGCCGGCGAGGTCGAGGGCCTGCGCCGCAGCAGCACCCATCGCCACGCAGGGCCCCATCACGCGGACCGAACTCAGTGCCGCCGGATCGCCGTCGATACAGCGACCCGCCGCCACCAGATTGTCGGCGCCGCGAGGTACCATGCTGCGGAACGGCACGTAATGCAGATGGTCGTCGCCAAATTCTTCCCAATGTACATCTTCGGCCCGGTCATGCAGTTCGACCGGCCATGAGCAGCGCAGTATGGCGTCGGCCGGCTTCAGCCCCTGGCGCACTTCGTCGACCTGCAGGCTATGACCGCCGACGATCCAACGTGTCTGGCGGATGCCGAGAAAGCCGTATTGCCGGACCCGTGCATTGGCGAAGGCTTCCGGGTATTCGCCACGCAGGAAAGCGACCACGCGATCCGCCTGCGCGCGACCTTCGGCCTGCGACCGCGCATAGCCGGCGGCATCGAGCGGCGTTTCGACATGAGTCATGTTGACCGTCGCCTGCCCTTTGCCGGGAAAAGCGAAGACAAAGCCATCCCGCCGCACCAGTCCATATTTGCCGCCGGCCTCGGCCAGCCGCGCCTGCATCGCCCAGCGATCAAGCTTGAGCGCAGCAGCCTCGTCGTAGCCTTCCAACGTGAACATCAGCGTGCCCATGATCGGGCTGATCGGTTCGCGACAGTCGAAGCCGGCAAGATAGCTCAGCGCGGCATCGCCCGAGGCATCGACAAAGCCCTGCCCGCGCAGCTCGATCTCGCCGAAGCGCGTTGCGAGACGGAGACTGACGATGCGTCCGCCCTCGCGCGCCACATGAAGTAGTGTGGCGCCCAATAGCGCCTCGATCCGCGCAGCATGCACCGCCTGCTCGATCCAGCGCACCAGAACCTGCTCCTGGTAGAGCGGGATATAGCTGTTGCGGCCGCGCCGCAGATGAAAGGCGCCTTCGCGCTTCAGATGCGCAAACATGTCGTCGACCATGCCATAGACGACGCGATAGGGCTCCGGGCCGTTGGAATAGAATCCGCAGAAAGTGCCGAGCATCGAGCCGGTCGACTGGCCACCCAGTTGCTGGCCGGCATCGACCAGCGCAACGCGGCGGCCGAGCCTCGCCGCTTCCAGCGCCGCCGAGATACCACTGATACCCGCGCCGACCACAACAATATCGGCCTCGATCACGCGTGCAGTGGCGCCGGAATTGCGGACAACACGGGTGGCGGGGATCGGATACTCATTCATTCCGGAACTCCCAGAGTTTGTTCTAGCGCCAGCGCAGCACGATCTTTTCGGCAAAGCTGAGCAGCGCACTGACGCCCAGACCCAGCAGCGACAGCAGCACAACACCGCCGATCAGCTGGTCGATTTGCATCAGGTTGCCGGCGGCCAGTACGAAGGCGCCGATACCGGTATCGGCACCGATCATCTCGGCCGCCACCACTAGGATCAGGGCGATCGAACTGGAGATACGGAAGCCCGCGAGGATCCCCGGCATTGCGCCAGGCAGGATTACCTTCAGCACGATCATGCGGGTACTGAGCCCGAAGCTCTGCGCCATGCGGATCAGGTTGCGCGGGACGTTGTCCACGGCAGAAAAGGCGCTGACCACCGTGGGAAAGAAGACGCCGAGTGCGATGGTGGCGACCTTGGAAGGCTCGCCGATACCGAACCACAGGATGAACAGCGGCAGCAGGGCGATCTTCGGGATCGGAAATAGCGCGGAGACAACCGGCAGGCCAACCGAGCGGGCCAGCACGAAAATCCCCATAGCAAAACCGACGGTAATGCCGGCGAGGCTACCCAGGATCCAGCCCGAGACGATTCGCTTCAGCGAGGCGAGGATATGCGCCACCAGTTTGCCGTCCTCGAACAGGCTGTGCAGCGCCTTCACCACTTCGCTGGGTGCCGGCATGAACAGCGCCGGCAACCAGCCGAGCTGTGAGGCGCTTTCCCAACAGGCGATGATGATTATGAAGGCAAGCCAAGGCGCCCAGCGTCTGGTGCCCGGTACGAAGCCGCCGCCGCGGAAGGCGACCTTATTCTTAGCAACGTCAGGCATGCTGCATCTCGCGATCCGCCACCTGCGCCTCGGCCTTGATCAGGCTCCAGAGTTCGTCATGGAGATTTTTCAGCAGCCCGGCATGTTCAGGCTTCATGCGCTCGGCCACCGGCACGGGAATCGCGACGATGCGCTTGATCCGACCCGGCCGACGCGACAACACCACCACCTGATCGGCCAGCCGTACGGCCTCATTCAGGTTATGCGTCACATAGAGCGTGGTGGTGCGTTCGCGTGCCCAGATCGCGATCAGGTCTTCCATCAGCAATTCGCGGGTCTGCGCATCCAGCGCCGAGAGCGGCTCGTCCATCAGCATGACAGCGGGCTTCACGGCAATGGCGCGGGCAATGCCGACACGCTGGCGCATGCCGCCAGACAACTGCCTGGGCAGGGCATCGGCAAAATCGCCGAGGCCGCAGAGTTTTAGCACCTGGTCGATTCGTGCCTGCTGCTCGGCTCGCCCCAAACGATGATGCTCCAGGGCCAGCGCCACATTGCCCGCCACGGTGCGCCAGGGCAGCAGGGCGAAATCCTGGAACACAAAGGTGAGTGGGTTGAGGCAACCGGGCGGCGGAGCCCCCATCGTGCTGATCCGGCCGGTCTGCTGCTGCAGCAAGCCACCGACCAGATTGAGCAGGGTGGACTTGCCGCAGCCCGACGGCCCGATCAGCGCCGCCGTCTCGCCTTCATTGACTGTGAAACCGACCCCGTCGAGGACCGGCAGGTCGCCATAAGCGTAGCCGACATCCTCCAGAACCACCTGCATGAACGCTACTCGACGCCGACGTGGATTTACTTCTTCGGCACGTCGAAGTGGCCTTTGACAAAGCCGAGGTCGATGAAGTCTTCCGCTTTCACCGACTTGTCGACCAAGCCCTGCGCCTGATTCCAGGCCACCTGGTCGTAGATGTTCTTCACCAGCAGACGGCCCTGCGGGTCCATGTAGTTGGCTGCAACCTTCACCGTGTCGATGCTCGGCTTGGGCTGCACCCACTTTTCCAGCACAGGCATCAGCGCCAGTGCCTTCTCGCCGATCATGCGGTTGCCCTGGCTGTCCTTGGCCAGGAAGGCGGCAGCGTAGTCGGCGAGGCCTTTTTGATAGGCGCGCACGAAACGCTCGACCAGCGGACGTTTCTCCTTGACGATCTTGCTGGACGCAAACAGCGCGCCGAGCTGCCACAGCGTATGCTCGTGCACCCAGCCGATGATCTTGCCGGCGCCGTCCTCTTCCAGCTTCAGCGCGTTGTTGGCCGGCAGGATGGTGGCATCGACCTGGCCCCCGGTGAGCGCGGCCATCATGTTGGGGATCGACTGGACCGGCTTCATCTGCACCGAGTCGAGCTTGAAATTGTACTTATCGGCCAGCATGCCGAGATTGTAGTGGAAGCTGGAACCGACGGTGGTGATCGCCACGCTCTTGCCGGCAAAATCCTTCGGCGAACGGAAGCCGGCGTCGTAGGCCTTCTTCGAGGCGACATAGGCGACGAAATTGTAGCCTGGCTCCTCGCGGCTCTGCGCCGCAATCACCTTCAGGGCGCCTTTGCCGGCCAGATTGAAGAAACCGCCGGTGAAGGCCGTAATGCCGAAATCGGCATCGCCCGAAGCGACGGCCACGGCGACGGCCTGCGCGGCATTGAAGATCTTGATGTCGAGATCGATGCCTTCGGCGTCGAAATAACCGCGCTCCTTGGCGATGAAGATCGGCGCCGTCGAAATGAACGGCAGGGCCGAAATCGTCACCTTCTCCTTCGGCTGCGCGAATGCGACACTGGGCAGCAGCAGCGAAAGAGCAAAAAGGACGGCGAGACGCAGCGTGCGCTTCAACATGACGTTTCCCCAATAGTTTGTATGCGATTGCTGGCCAAGCTAAAGGCCACGGCAAGCTGCGTCAATCGGACGGCCTGCGTCCGAGGAAAATCGTCCGGAATACGCGTTTTTAGACGACGATATTGATGTGCTGACCGAGCAGGCCGCCGCGGGTCTGGATCGGGCGCTGCTGGCTCTGCGCCGGCGCAGGTGCAGCCGTGCGCTGCTCCGAGGCAACTTGGATGCTGTTGCCGATGCTGCCAAGCTGGGCGGCGAAACTGGTCTTCTGGGTCGGTGCGGTCTGTGCGGCCGGGTTGGTAGTCTGCGTCGCCTGCGGTGCGCGAGCAGGCTGTGCCGGGCGATTGCCCTGCAGTTGCGAAAGCGCCGAGAGGAGATTGCTGCTGGGACCGACTGCCATGACGTGACCATTCCACCCGGAGGCCGGAATGGCCCCTCAACCCGGGCCGATTACGCGCAGGAGTCTCTTAAACAGGTCTTAACGGCAGGGCCGCGTGTCCGGTTTTTAACGTGTCAGGCCGTCCAGGCGCTGAGTCAGCTCCGTAGCCTCGGGGGAGCCGGGCGGCAGCTGGGCCAGAAGACGCTTCCAGGCTGCCGCCGCAGCCGACTTATCCCCAGCCTCGTAGGCCGCACGGCCGGTAAACCAGAGCGCCTGGGGGTGATTCGGCTCCAGCTCCAGCACCCGGCCGAATTCCGCCGCCGCCTCGGTCGGCAGAGGGTCGCGGCTGGTCACCGTCGGCCCGGCCAGATTGAAAGCCAGCGCCAGCCGGGCATCGACCCGCTGGGGGGCCGCCGCCACTGCCCGGCGCAGGGCTTCGCGGGATGCCTCCGCCTCGCCCAGCACTTCGCGTGCCCGCGCCAGCCGCAGCCAGCCATCGGCATCGTTGGGGTTTTCCTGCAGCCGCGCAGCCAGCCGCTCGACCATGCCGCGCACCATGGCGTTGCGGTCCTCAGCCGACATCTGCTGTGCGGCCTCCATCTGCTCGCGGCTCGGCCCCGGCGTCGCCTGTACGGGCGGCTTCGGCGCCGGTACCGCCTGGGCCAGGGCAATGCCCAGGCGCGGCGCCAGTTCGCGCAGCCGAGCCTGCACCACATCGAGCCAGGGCGCATCGGCCGGACTGTCGGCCGCCAGCGCGTACCAGTCGTCATAGGCGCCGCGCGTATCGCCTTCCTGCAGACGGGCAAGCCCGAGATAATAGCGCGCGCCGGGATGCTGCGGCTCGCGCTCCAGCACGGCGCGGAAATCGCGCTGGGCCGCCGGCGTCACCGAGCCATCGGCGGCCAGGGTCTGTGCTTCAGCCCGCAAGGCATAGGCTTCGACATCGTCGGGCTGCAGGGCGATGACACGATCCAGTGCCGGCACGGCCTCGGCCGCCCGGTCGATCGCCAGCAGCGAACGGCCCAGCAGCAGCCAGCCATCGGCGCGGTTCGGATCGGCGGCCAGACGCTCGCGAAGCTGCGCGATCATCCGCTCGGTGTCGGCGCGGATCTGCGCCTCCTGCGCGGCACGCTGCTGCATCGCTGCGCGGTCGACCTGCGTAGCCTCGGGCCGGCCGATGGAAAGATAGATGCCGCCGCCCAGCACCGGCACGAGCAGCAGCACGACGATACTACCGGCGATGACGCTGTGCCGTGACACCATACCGGCCTTGTCATCGGCCGCCGCATCGGCGCGCAGCAGGCGGCGCTGGATTTCCAACCTGGCGGAGCCGGCTTCGGCCTCGGTCAGTGCGCCGCGCGCCAGTTCCTCATCGATCTCGGCAAGCTGCGCGCGATAGACCGTGATGTCATGCGCCTTGCGGTCGCCGCCATGGCGCTTCGTGCGCAGCAACGGCCAGAGCAGAAAGACCAGCGTCGCGAGCACAAGAACGGCGAAACCGAGCCAGATCATTTCCGCGCCTCGTCATCCTGCAGCAGCACATTCAGACGACGCTGCTCCTCGGCGTCGAGAGCCGCTGCGATTACGACAGGCGCCTTGGCCTGGCGGCGATACAGGGCAAACACAATGCCACCGCCCAGCATAAGCAGCAGTACGGGTCCCAGCCAGAGCAGCAGCGTTTGCGCATTGAAGCGCGGCTTGAGCAGCACCCATTCGCCATAGCGCTGCACCAGATAATCCAGCACGGCGCTGTCGCTGTCGCCGGCGATGACGCGTTCCCGCACGATGCGGCGCAGATCGCGTGCCAGCGGCGCATTCGAATCTTCAATCGATTGATTCTGGCAGACCAGGCAGCGCAGCTCGCGCGACAGTTCGCGGGCACGCGCCTCCTGCGCCGGATCGGCCAGACGATCCTCGATCTGCTGCGCGGCGGCAGGCAACGCGACAAACAGGAACAGCGCCGTCAGCAGTTTCAGCATTTGACTTTGCTTTGGCGGCCGGCGGCAAGATCCTGCAGCAGCGGCCGGATCTTGGTGTCGACATCGTGCTGCATCAGCGGTCCGACATGCTTGCAGACAATCTGGCCATTGCCATCGACCACAAAGGTTTCCGGCACACCATAGACACCCCAGTCGATGCCGACGCGGCCGTTGCGGTCGGCGCCGGTGCGAGTGAAGGGATCGCCGAGCTGATCCAGCCATTTTGCCACGTCGGCGGGATCGTCCTTGTAGTTCAGGCCATGGATCGGCGCGAGGTTTTCGCGCTTGAGCGCCATGATCAGCGGATGCTCGACGCGGCAGGGCACACACCACGAGGCGAAGACATTCACCACGCTGGGCTGGCCGGTCTTGAGATCGGCAGTGCTCAACCCCTGCACACGCCCCTGTACCGGCGGCAGGGAGAATTCCGGCACCGGCTTGCCAATCAGGGCGGACGGAATATCGCGCGGGTTGAGCGTCAACCCGACCGCGAGGCCGAGGCCAATCAACACGAAAAGCACGAGCGGAATGACATAGCTCAGGCGCATGGCCTACTCCGCCGCTGCTGCGGCTTCGCCACGACGACGCGCCGGCGCGCCGACACGCAGGCGGCGATCGGATAACGACAGGAAGCCGCCCAGAGCCATGATCAGCGAGCCCAGCCAGATCCAGGAGACCAGGGGTTTCCAGTAAAGCCGCACCGCCCAGCCGCGCTCGGCATCGCCCTCGCCCACCACGGCATAGAGATCGCCGAGCAGCGAGGGCCTGATCGCAGCCTCGGTGGTTTCCATCGGCGGCTGCTGGTAGCGGCGCTGCGCCGGACGCAGCTCCTGCACGACGCGCCCGTCTTCGAGAACCTCGAAACGCCCGCGCTGCGCCGTGTAATTCGGGCCCTTGTAGGGTTCGACGCCCAGGAAACGATACTGCACTGGGCCGACCTGCACGGTCTCGCCAGGCTTCATCACCTGCTGCACTTCGACCTGCCAGATTTCCGACACCGTAATGCCCATCACCAGCAGTGCGACGCCGAGATGTGCCACTGTCATACCCCAGGCTGCACGCGGCAGATGGCGCGCGCGCGACAGGGTTTCGGAGACCGGCGCAGCGAAAAGCTTGATGCGCAAAGCCAGCTCACAGAGCGCGCCGATCCCGAGCCAGGCCGTGAGGCCGAGACCGAGCAGCGCCATGAAGCTGCGCCCGTCGAGCAGCCAGAGCCCGATCGCCAGCGCGATCAGCATGGCGACGGCGGCCGGCAGCAGCCGGCGCAGCGCCGCCGAAAGATCGCCGCGCTTCCAGGCCAGCAGCGGACCTATCGCGACAGCGGCGACCAGCGGTGCGGTCAGCGGGATGAAAACGGCGTTGAAATACTGCGGACCGACCGAAACCTTGGCGCCGTTGATGGCATCCAGCGCAACCGGATAAAGCGTGCCGAGCAGAACTGCGGCGCAGGCCACGGCGAGGAGAAGGTTGTTGAGCACCAGCGCGCCTTCGCGACTGAGCGGTGCGAAGACACCAACACCCTGCAGCGCCGGCGCACGGATAGCATAGAGCGCGAGACTGCCGCCGACCACCAGCACCAGAAACAGCAGAATGAAGACGCCGCGGGTGGGATCGGTGGCAAAGGCATGCACGGAATTGATCACGCCGGAGCGCACCAAAAAGGTACCGAGCAAGCTGAGCGAGAAGGTGAGGATGGCAAGCAGCACGGTCCAGCTTTTCAGCGTATCGCGCTTCTCCACCACTATGGCGGAATGCAGCAAAGCCGTGCCGGCGAGCCAGGGCATGAAGGAGGCATTCTCGACCGGGTCCCAGAACCACCAGCCGCCCCAGCCGAGTTCGTAATAGGCCCACCAGGAGCCGAGCGCGATGCCGATAGTGAGGAAGCACCAGGCCGCCAGTGTCCAGGGCCGCACCCAGCGCGCCCAGGCCGGGTCGACGCGTCCTTCGATCAGTGCCGCGACGGCGAAGGAAAACGCCACCGAGAAACCGACATAGCCGAGGTAGAGGAACGGCGGATGGAAGGCGAGGCCGGGATCCTGCAGCAGCGGGTTGAGACCGTTGCCTTCCAGCGGTGCTGGCAAAAGGCGGTTGAACGGGTTCGACGTAAAGAGAATGAAGCTCAGGAAACCGACGCCGATCAGCCCCTGGATACCAAGCACACGGGCTTTCAGCGTGGCCGGTAGGTTACGGCCGAAGAGGGCAACAGCCGCACCAAAGATAACGAGGATCAGGATCCAGAGCAGCAGCGAGCCTTCGTGATTACCCCAGACGCCGCTGACCTTGTAGAGCATCGGTTTCAGCGTGTGCGAATTCTCGGCCACATTCAGCACCGAGAAATCGGACGTGACATAGGCGTAGGTCAGACACCCGAAGGCGAAGGCCACCAGCACGGCCTGACCCATCGCGGCCTGCGGACCGAGCGCGATCCAGCCCGGCATGCCGCGCGCGGCGCCGACCAGCGGCAGCACACCCTGCACCAGCGCAAGACACAGCGCGAGGATCAGTGCGATATGACCCAACTCCGGGATCATGAGCCGGGCTTCACCAGCTTGGTGTGATCGCCGGATTTCTCATGCCACTGCCCGGATTTCTTGAGCGCCTCGGCCACTTCGGGCGGCATGTAATTCTCGTCATGCTTGGCCAGCACTTCGGTGGCGACGAAACGCCCTTCGGCGTCCAGCCGGCCATTCGCCACCACGCCCTGCCCTTCGCGGAACAGGTCGGGCAGAATGCCGGTGTATCGCACAGCAATAGTGCTGCGCAGATCGGTGACGATGAAATCGGTATTGAGACCGTCCTTCTTCACGCTGCCCTGCTCGACCAGACCGCCGAGGCGAAACAGCCGGCCCGCCGGGAGCTGCTTCTCGGCCACGTCGGACGGCGAATGGAAGAAGACGAGGTTGTCGTTGAAGGCGCTGAGCACCAGCGCCGTAGCGATGCCGAGGCCGCTGACAAGACCGAGCACGGCCAGCAGGCGTTTGCGCTTGCGAGTCATGCGTCAGATCCATGCCGGCCGGCATCGCGGCGCGCCTGGGCATGGTCGCGCTCGGCCGCCATCAAGCCCCAGCGACTCAGCAGCGCGAGGCCGAGCAGCGCGAGCAATGCGATGGCAAAGGCCGGCCAAATAAAGGCAGCATGACCGCCCATGGCCAGGAAATCGCCGAGCGAAGCCCAATACACGCGATAACCCTTTGTTTCCCTTGGCCCCTATGGCCGCAGCAAGTGGAAAATATAACCTTCCCGGCGGCAGGGCTAGCCGGCGCGGCGATCGGTCGCGGCTGCAAAGCGCAGGATACGGGCCTGCCGTTTCAGGATTTCCGCCCGAACCCGGACGGTCAGCAGCCAGACATAATAGCCTTTGGCACCCAGCGCGGCGATCAGCAGCGGCCAGAGGATATCGGGGTGAATCTTCGGCCCCTCCAGGGTCAGCACGCTGGCCGGCTGGTGCATGGTGTTCCACCAATCCACGGAAAACTTGATAATCGGCAGATTAATCGCCCCCACCAGCGCCAGGATGGCGGCGGCGCGGCCGGCGCGCGCCGGGTCGTCGAAGGCTTCCCAAAGCGCGATATAGCCAAGATAGAGGAAGAACAGGATCAGCATGGAGGTGAGGCGCGCATCCCAGACCCACCAGGCTCCCCACATCGGCTTGCCCCAGAGCGATCCGGTGATCAGACAAATCAACGTGAACGCCGCACCGGCCGGGGCTGAAGCCTTGGCGACCAGTTCGGCGACCGGATGGCGCCAGATCAGCGCAGTGGCCGAGGCCACTGCCATCGCGGCATAAATGAACATACCCATCCAGGCCGCGGGCACATGGATATACATGATGCGCACGGTTTCGCCCTGCTGGTAATCCGGCGGCGAATACAGCAGGCCCCAGCCCAGACCGATCCCAAATCCCAGCACGGCAACACCGGCCGCCCAGGGACGGATCGCCGCCATCAGGCGGAGGAAGCGGGCAGGATTGGCAAGGGCATGCAGCATGGCTGTCTATATAGGCTGCGGGTTATTCGAGAGCCAGCCTGACGGCGGCGGCAATGGCGAACGGGCTGAGCGCCAGGGCACCCGCCAGAAAGGCGCCAAGCAGCAGCAGATGCGGCCCGGCACTGAGACCATAGGCCGCGGCCTCCACGGCCCCGACGCCGAAGATGAGAACCGGAACCACCAGCGGCAACGTCAGCAGCGGCACCAGCACCGCGCCGCGCCTGGCCCCAAGTGTCAGCGCCGCACCGATGGCGCCGATCAGGCTCAAGGATGGCGTGCCGAGCAGCAGTGCACCAAGCAGCACCGGAATCGCATCGCCCTCCATCTGCAGCAGGATCGCCAGTAGCGGCGCGATCAGGCTGAGCGGCAACCCGGTCGTGAGCCAGTGCGCCAGAGTCTTCGCCAGTGCGACCAGACCGAGCGGCAACGGCGCCTGTGCCAGCAGATCGAGCGTGCCGTCTTCCTGATCAGTCTGGAACAGCCGGTCGAGCGAGAGCATGGCCGCCAGCAGCGCGGCAACCCAGATCACGCCAGCAGAGATGCGCGCCAGAATCTGCGGCTCCGGACCGACGCCGAGCGGAAACAGGCTGACCGCCAGCACGAAGAACAGCAGTGTGGTGAGCATCGCGCCCTGGGCCCCGAAGCCCAGCCGCAGATCGCGCGCGACGATGGCGAGAAAGGCGCTCATGTCAGCACGCCTTCCGGAAGGTCCAGACGACGCGTATCCTTCAGCGGCACATCGACATGGCTGGCGAGGATGATCATCCCGCCCTTCGCGCGATGCGCCGCCAGCAAGTCGCCGAGCCAGGCGACCGCACCGGTATCGAGGGCATTGGTCGGTTCATCCAGCAGCCAGAGCGCGGCGGGCTTCAGCAGCAGGCGGGCCAGCGCCAGCCGGCGCTTCTGCCCCGCCGAAAGATAGCCGCCCTGCAGGTGCCGCTGGCGCTGCAGACCGGCGGCCTCCAGCGCGGCGGTCACAGCCTTCTCCGCCCCAACCGGATCGAGACCGTAGAGTCGTGCCCAGAACAGCAGATTGTCGCCGGTGCCGAGCTGCGACTTCACGGCATCCTGATGGCCGAGATATTGCAGCCTGGCGCGATGCGCCTCGGCATCGTCCAACGCCGGAGCGCCCTCCCACAGCACGCGGCCACGGGCGGGCGGCAGGAAGCCGGCCAGCAGGCGCAGCAGGCTGGATTTGCCGCTGCCGTTCGGGCCATGCAGCAGCAGCGCCTCGCCGGGCGCGAGGCGGAAATTCAGATCTGAGAAAAGCTGGCGCTCGCCGCGGATGCAGGCGAGCTGTTCGACCGTCAAAGCCATCACGCAGCGGAGTGTAGCCGCTTCAATGGCTTGCCGAAAGTGCGGGCCCTTACTGGTAGGTGCGCAGGTCGGCGATCACCTTGCCGTCATTCGGCAGGCTACCCAACGCCACCACCTCGACTTTGCCGCGCAGCTTGCAGACCGATTGCAGCGTCTCCGCCACCGCAGCGGCCGTCGCCTGGGTGCTCTCGACCTTCAGCACCATGACATCGAGATTGTTTTCCGAGCTGACTTCGAGGCGGGCTTTGGCGATTTCGGGATGGCGCGCCGCGATCTGCGCGATCTGGCCCGGTGTCACGAACATGCCCTTGATCTTGGTGGTTTGGTCGGCACGGCCCATCCAGCCTTTGATGCGGGTGTTGGTGCGCCCGCAGGGGCTGATGCCCGGCAGCACGGCCGAGAGATCGCCGGTGGCGAAACGGATCATCGGATAGACCGCATTGCCCGACAGCACGGTGACAACCACCTCGCCCACCTCGCCCGGCGCCACCGGATCGCCGGTGCCCGGTCGCACGATCTCGACGATCACGTCTTCGTCCAAAATCATGCCTTCGAGTGCACGCGACTCATAGGCGACCAGACCGAGATCGGCGGTGCCGTAGGATTGCAGCACCTCGACGCCGAGCGCTTTCAGCTCGGCACGAAGAGAGGGCGGCAGCGCTTCGGCACCGACCAGGCCCTTCTTCAGAGATGCTGTCGTCTTGCCGAGTTCGCGGCCTTTCTCCAGCAGGATTTTCAGGAAGGAGGGCGTGCCAGTATAGACGCGCGGCTGCAACTGCGCGATGGCATCGAGCTGCAATTCGGTATTGCCGGTACCGGCAGGAAAGACCGGGCAGCCGATCGCATGCGCGGAACCTTCGGTCAGACGGCCGGCCGGCGTCATGTGATAGGAAAATGCATTATGCACCAGATCGCCCGGCCGACAGCCGGCGGCCCAGATGGCGCGGCTGAAGCGGAACGGGTCTTTGGCTTTCTTGGTCGGATGCGGATAGGCCTCATAGAGCGGGCCCGGCGACTGAAAATAATGCGCGACTTCCGAAGTCTTGCCGGCCTGCAGGCCGCCGAGCGGCGGCGAGGCTTTCTGGCGCGGCGCAAGGTCGGATTTGCGCGTGACCGGCAGCCTGGCCAGCGCAGCCAGCGAGGTGAGCTTCGCCGGCTTCACGTCCTTGAGCAGCTCGCGATAATATGGGCTGGTTTTTTTCGCATGCGCGACCAGCGCGCGCAGCGCCGCCAACTGCGCTTTCAGTCGCGCCGCCGGGCTGCGCGTCTCGCGCTTGTCGAGATATTCGTCGCGCGCAACCTTGATCTTCCTGGCCGCCGCCTTTTTCACGGCCGTCTTGACTATCTTCTTTGCCACGGGCGGCTCCTTGGATGTCAGGCGAGCCAGCGCTTGCGCCGGCGATAATGCTTGGTGTCGCGGAAGCTCATGCGACCGCCGGCGCCGAGGCCGAGGTAGAATTCCTTCACGTCGGAATTCTCGCGCAGCTTTTCAGCCGGCCCATCCATGACGATGCGGCCGTTCTCGAGGATATAGCCGTAATCGGCATAGCGCAGCGCCATATTGGTATTCTGTTCGGCGATCAGGAAGCTGACGCCGGTTTCCTTGTTGAGCTTGTGAACGATCTCGAAAATCTCTTCCACCAGCTGCGGCGCCAAACCCATCGAGGGCTCATCCAACAGAATGGTATCGGGCTTGCTCATCAGGGCGCGGCCGATGGCCGTCATCTGCTGCTCGCCGCCCGAGGTATAGCCAGCCTGGGATTTGCGCCGCACCTTCAGGCGCGGGAAATAGGAATAGACCATCTCGAGATCGCGCTCGATGGCCTTGTTGCCGTCGCTGCGGGTATAGGCGCCGGTCAGCAGATTCTCTTCGATGGTGAGATGGCCGAAACAGTGTCGGCCTTCCATCACCTGGATCAGGCCCTTCTTGACCAGGATCGAGGGGCTGAGCTGGTCGACCCGCTCGCCGTGATAATCGATATGGCCCTTGGTAATGTCGCCACGTTCGGCGCGCAGCAGGTTCGAGATGGCTTTCAGCGTGGTGGTCTTGCCGGCTCCGTTGGCGCCCAGCAACGCCACGATGCCGCCCTTCGGCAAATGCAGCGACACGCCCTTCAGCACGAGAATGACGTGATTGTAGATCACCTCGATATTGTTGACGGTGAGCAGCGGCTCGCCAATCGCATTTTGGGCGCTGGCTTCAGTCTGGGCAGCAGTGGCGGTCATGCGGGGATCCGGAAACTGGAAAAGAAAAGCCCCCGCCGGTCTGACGCGGCGGGGGCTCGTTCAATGGTTACGACCGCGCACAGCTACGCGACGCAATATTCTTTTCGCGCGCGTAGGTTTCGGCATCCTTCAGGTACAGAGGCCACAGCTTCTGGTTTTCCGGCAGGATCCAGTCGCTGACCGGTTTCCACTGGTCGCCCTGCCACTGCACCACCTGGATCTTGCCGTCGCCGAGGTGATTGTCGCAGGCCAGCTTCAGCGGCTGCAGGAAGCCCTTCAGGCCGAGCTTGTCGATGCTGGCATCGGTCAGGTTGATGGCTTCGAAGCCGTCACGCGACTGCTCGCCGTTCATCACCTTGCCTTTACCGTGCTTCTCCTGTGCGGCGCGCAGCGCTTCGACCGTCAGCATGGCGTTCATCGCGCCGCGCAGATAGCCGATCTCGCCGAAATGCTTGCCGCCGTTCGACGCCTTGCCCTTGTCGACCAGGAATTTCTTCATGTCCTTGAGCAGCTGAAGATCCTTGGACGCACCATGGAAGGTCAGGCCCTTGTAGCCTTTGGCGGCAGGACCGGCAGCCTGCACGTCGCTATCCTGGCTCGACCACCAGATGCCGATCATCTTCTCGCGCGGGAAGCCGACGGCAGCCGCTTCCTTGAGCGAGACGGCGTTCATAGCGCCCCAGCCCTGCAGGTAAACGTAGTCGGGGCGCATCTGGCGGATCTGCAGCCAGATCGACTTCTGCTCCAGACCCGGCGCCGGCACCGGCACCAGCTCCAGCTGGAAACCGAGTTCCTGCGCATAGTTCTGGAAGACCGGGATCGGCTCCTTGCCATAGGCGATGTCGATGTAGACGTAGGCAACTTTCTTGCCCTTCATCTTGTCCTTGCCGCCCATTTCCTTGGCGATGTACTGGATGCCGGCGGAAGCGCCGCCCCAGTAGGTGGCCGGAGCCGTGAAGACCCAGGGGAAGATGTTGCCGACGGTGGCGGAGGCACGACCGTAGCCCATCGAGAAGATCACCGACTTGTCGGTCGGCGCACGATCGATCAGGGCATAGGTGATACCGGTGGAATACGGGCTGAAGATGGTGCCGCCGAGCGCCTTCAGACGCTCGTAGCATTCCACGCCGCGCTCGGTATTGTACTGCGTTTCGCATTCTTCGTTGCGCAGCTTCACGCCGTTCAGGCCGCCGTCGCGCTCGTTAATCAGGTTGATGTAGTCGGCAAAGCCATCGGCGACCGGAATGCCGCTCGGCGCGAATGGGCCGGTACGGTAGACCATCGACGGTATCACCTGCTCCTGTGCCAGGGCAGCAAAGGCGCTGCCGGCCAGTGCCGCGCCCGCGACAAGGGACGCAATCCATTTGGATGCCTTCATTTTATCCTCCCGTTTACACCTGCCTTATCCGGCAGGAATTGCAGTTAGCCTAGCATGCCAAAAACACAGTACAAACCCGGTTTATCGCTCTCCGTCCGCGTATCGCGGCTTTGGTCCCGCCGGATCAGTAGGGGAACGGCCAGATGCGCAGCTTCTCCTTGGTGATCTGCCAGAGCCGGGCCAGGCCATGCGGCTCGACAATCAGGAAGAACACGATCAGGGCGCCGAAAACCATGAATTCCAGGTGCGATACCAGGGCCGTCGACAGGTCGAAGCCCAGCATCGGCGGCACCCGGGTCAGGAAGATCGGCAGCAGCAGGATGAAGAAGGCGCCGAGGAAACTGCCCAGGATGGAGCCGAGGCCGCCGATGATGATCATGAACAGCGCCTGGAAGGACAGATTGATACCAAAGCCGTCCGGCTCGGTGGAACCGAGATAGACGAACAGGTACATCGCTCCGGCGACGCCGATATAGAAGGACGAGACAGCGAAGGCTGTCAGCTTGGCCACCACCGGGCGGATGCCGATGATTTCGGCGGCGATATCCATGTCGCGGATCGCCATCCATTGCCGGCCCGGATTGCTGCGCACCAAATTCTTCGCCGCCAGCGCCAGCACGGCGACGACGCTGAGCGCCAGGAGATACTTCTCCATCGGCGTATCGGCTTCCCAACCGAAAATTCTGAGCGGTGGCGCGGTAATCACGCCTGAGGTCGCGTAATTGGTCAGCCAACCCCATTTGACGAACAGCCACGGCAGGAAGAACTGCGCTGCCAGTGTCGCCACGGCAAGATAGAACCCCTTGATGCGCATCGACGGCAGGCCGAAGAACATGCCGACCGCCGCGGTGATCACGCCGGCGAGGGCGAAGACAACCAGCAGATTGAGATCCGGGACGCGGGTGGCGATATTCCAGGCCGCGACCGCGCCGACCCCCATGAAGGCGCCTGTACCCAGCGAGAGCTGACCGCAATAGCCTGTCAGGATATTGAGCCCCAGCGCGGCCAGCGACAGGCAGAGGAACGGGATCAACAGCGCCGTGTAGACGTAATTCGTCGCCACCAGCGGAATACCGACGAACGCCACCAGGATCAGCAGCGCGAAGAATACGCGGTCCTGCGGGATGGTGAAGATCGCCTGATCGGCACTGTAGGTCGTCTTGTATTGGCCGGATTCGCGGTAGAGCATGGGTCAGATATCCTTCACTACACGCGTTCGATTAGTTTTTCGCCGAACAGGCCCTGCGGGCGGATCAGCAGGAAGCCAAGTGCAAGCACATAGGCAAACCAGTTTTCGATGCCGCCACCGACAAATGGCCCGATATAGACTTCGGCGAGCTTCTCGCCGGCGCCGATGATCAGTCCGCCGATAATGGCGCCGGGGATCGAGGTGAAGCCGCCGAGAATAAGAACCGGCAGGGCCTTGAGCGCCAGACTCACGATGGCGGGCTGCACACCGAGTTTGGAGCCCCACATCACACCGGCGACCAGCGCGACCAGGCCGGCAATCGCCCAGACGATGATCCAGATCACGTTGAGGGGAATGCCGACCGACTGCGCCGCCTGGTGATCGTCTGCCACCGCGCGGAGCGCGCGGCCGGTTCGGGTTTTCTGAAACACGACCAGTGCAGCCAGCAGTGTACCCGCCACGAGCGCGGCCCAGAGATCGAAGGACTGGATCAGGATATCGCCGTCCATGAGGAAGATGGGATCGGTCGGAATGCCGATATCGAGCTGCTTTACATTGCTGCCCCAGATCGTCTGGCCGAACCCGTCGAGGAAGAACGACACTCCGATCGTCGCCATGAACAGGATGATGCCCTCCTGATTGACCAGATGCCGCAACACCAGCCGTTCGATCACGCCGGCCAGCAGGATCATCACCGCAACGGTAAGCAGCAGGGCCAGCCAGATCGGCACACCGAGTTCGTTGAAGCCGACGAAGAACAGGCCGGCGAACAGCACCATCGCGCCCTGCGCGAAATTAAACACGCCCGAGGCCTTGAAGATCAGCACGAAGCCGAGCGCGACCAGCGAATACATCACGCCGGCCATCAGGCCGCCGATCAGGACTTCGAAGAAGAATGCCATCCCGAGTCCCCTTTAATGCTGTACGCCGAGATAGGCGTCGATGACGGCCTGGTTGTTCTTCACCTCGTCCGGCACGCCATCGCCGATCTTGCGACCGTAATCGAGCACCACGACGCGGTCGGAGATATCCATGACCACGCCCATATCGTGCTCGATCAGACAGATCGTGGTGCCGAATTCGTCATTCACATCGAGGATGAAGCGGCACATGTCCTGCTTTTCCTCCAGATTCATGCCCGCCATCGGCTCGTCGAGCAGCAGGAGCGTCGGCTCGGCAGCCAGCGCGCGCGCCAGTTCCACGCGCTTCTGCAGGCCATAGGGCAGCCGCCCGACCGGCACCTTGCGGATCGCCTGGATTTCCAGGAAATCGATGATGCGCTCGCAGAATTCACGATGTTCGATCTGCTCGCGTTCCGCAGGACCCTTGTAGATGGCAGAGGCGAACAGGCCGGCCTTCATCTTGAGCAGGCGGCCGGTCATGATGTTGTCGAGCGTCGACATGCCCTTGAACAGCGCGATATTCTGGAACGTGCGCGCGATGCCCTGCTTGGCGGCTTCATGCGGGCGCATCTGTTTGCGCGTCTCGCCGCGATAGGTGATGGTGCCCTGCTGCGGGTGATAGAAGCCGTTGATGCAGTTCAGCATCGACGACTTGCCGGCGCCGTTCGGCCCGATGATCGCCAGCACTTCATGCTCGCGGATTTCGAAGCTGATATCCGTCAGCGCCTTCACGCCGCCAAACGACAAGCTGATATTCTCGACCTTCAGCAGGACGTCGCCGATCTTCTTCACTGTTACGCTGCTCATACCGGTCAGCCTGCCTTGCGCATCGTCGAATAGGTCGTGGCTTCGTCGATCTTCAGATTCGCCTTGAAGGTGCCGGTGCGGCCATCTTCGAAGGTGATCTTGGCTTCCACCGCAATCGACGGCTGGCCCGAATACAGCGCCTCGATCAGTGTCCCATAGCGTTCCGCAATCGTGCTGCGTCGAACCTTGCGGGTCCGGGTCAGCTCGCCGTCATCCGCATCCAGTTCCTTGTGCAGGATCAGGAAGCGCTTGACCTGGCTGGCCGTCATGCTGCTGTCAGACGACAGGTCGCGGTTGACTTGCTCGATACAGCCGCGGATCAATGCATAGACCTCCGGCCGGCCGGCGAGGTCGGCATAGGAGGTATAGGCGATGCCGTTGCGCTCGGCCCAGGAACCGACCGCCGACAGATCGATATTGATGAAGGTCGCCACGTAATCCCGACCGTCGCCGAAGGCCACCGCCTCCTTGATATGGGGGAAGAATTTCAGTTTGTTCTCGACGTATTTCGGCGCGAACAGCGCCCCGTTCGTCAGGCGGCCGACATCCTTGGCGCGGTCGATGATGCGCAGATGGCCGTTGTCGGTGAACACGCCGGCATCGCCGGTATGCACCCAGCCATCCGCCGTCTTCGTCTCGGCCGTGGCAGCCTCGTTCTTGTAGTAGCCGACGAAAACGCCAGGGCTGCGGAACAGCACCTCGCCGGTCTTTTCGTCGATCTTGAGTTCCACGCCCGGCGCCGGCGGGCCGACGGTATCCGGATTCACATCGGTATCGGTGTGCATGCACAGATAGACCGTGCATTCGGTCTGGCCGTAGAGCTGCTTGAGATTGATGCCGAGCGCCCGGAAGAAATCGAAAATATCCGGGCCGATCGCTTCGCCCGCCGTATAGGCGAGCCGCAGGCGGCTGAGGCCGAGCACGTTCTTGAGCGGGCCATAGACCAGAATCTCGCCCAGCGCATAGAGCAAACGGTCGGTCGCGGCGACCGGCTTGCCTTCCAGAATGTTGCGGCCGACGCGGCGCGCCAGGCCGATGAAGTAATGGAACATCCGGCGCTTGATGCTGCTGGCATCCTCCATGCGGATCATCACGGTGGTCAGCAGATTTTCCCAGATGCGCGGCGGCGCGAAGAAGTAGGTCGGGCCCACCTCGCGCAGGTCCTGCAGCACCGTGTCGGCGGATTCGGGGCAGTTCATGCAGAAGCCCGTCACCGCGCCTTCGACATAGGACAGGAAATTGTCTCCGACCCAGGCCATCGGCAGATAGGCGAGCACCTGGTCGTCTTCATTCAGCTTGTCGAAGGCAATCGCCAGATTGGCTGAGCGCACCACGTTGTCATGGCTGAGCATCACGCCCTTGGGTCGGCCGGTGGTGCCCGAGGTATAACAGATGATAGCGAGGTCGCTGCCGCTGCCCTTGGCGATCTCGGCATCGACGAAGCCGGGATGGGCCGCATTATATGCGGCACCCTGTTTCGAGACCTCGGCGAGGTTGCGCAGGAAGGGTTGGTCGTAATGGCGCAGACCGCGCGGATCGCCGTAGGCGATGATTTCGAGCATCGGCAGGCGGTCGCGAATGGACAGCAGCTTGTCGACCTGCTCCTGGTTTTCGACCACGGCGAAGCGCGCCTCGGCATGCTCGATCACATACTGGATTTCGTCGGCCACGCTGTCCTGGTAGACCGGCACCGGAATCCCGCCCAGCGCCTGGGTGGCGGCCATCGACCAGTAGAGTTCGGGCCGATTGTCGCCGATGATGGTGACCTTGTCTCCGCGCCGCAGCCCCAGCGCAGCCAGACCGCCGGCCAGTTCGCGCACCCGGCTGTCGACCTCGCCCCAGGTCCAAGTCTGCCAGATACCCAGATCCTTTTCCCGCATGGCAGGGCGGTCGCGGCGGTGCTGGGCGTTGTAGGCGAAGAATTTCGGGATGGTGTCGCGCCCCAACGGGTCGCGCCCATCGGGTTTACCCGATGTCTCGGACATTGACGTTCGCCTCCTGATACGCGACGCAGCCGTAGCCGACGCCGTCGTTATCGCTCGTTGATAAAGCTCCGGCCCAATCCCCGTCAAGGGGCGGTGGATTCCCCCCTCCGATACCCACCCTTGTCTTGCCTAAATTTCGACCCCCATTGAACTTTCCTCCAGCCGAAACTGCTTGGCAAATGGCTGATTTTGCGTCACCTATTTGCGGCATCAGACATGGGCCAGCCGCCCGCTCGACCAGCCTTACATTCCTGTTTCCGCTACGAAAGGATTGCCCCGTGAAAGCCGCGAAGAAAAAGGCCGCGAAGGCCAAGAAGGCCGTGAAGGCCAAGAAGGTTTCCAAGCCGGCCAAAAAGGCGATCAAGGCCAAGAAGGCCGTTAAGAAAGCCGCCAAAAAGGCTGTGAAGGCGAAGAAAGCGGTCAGGAAGGCGAAGAAGGCGGTGGCCCGTAAGGCCGTGAAGAAGGCGGCCAAGAAGGTCGCCGTCGCCCGCAAGAAGAGCGCCGCCGTCAAGAAGGCTCCGGTCAAGAAAGCCCCAGTCAGGAAAGCCGTCAAGGCGACCAAAAGCACCGGCGCGGCCCGTGCGGTCCCCATCGTCGTGGGCCACGACACCCTGAAGACCCGCCGCACCCTGAAGGTCGGCAACAAGAGCTACGCCTATTACAGCATCAAGGCTGCCGAGAAGGCCGGCCTGGGCGACCTGTCGCGCCTGCCCTATTCGATGAAGGTGCTGCTGGAAAACCTGCTGCGCTATGAAGACGGCCGCAGCGTCACGGTCGACGATCTCAAGGCCGTGGCGCAATGGCTGAAGGACAAGCGTTCGGATCGCGAGATCGCCTACCGTCCGGCCCGCGTGCTGATGCAGGACTTCACCGGCGTGCCCGCCGTGGTCGATCTGGCCGCCATGCGCGACGCGATGACCAAGCTGGGCGGCGACACCAAGAAGATCAATCCGCTGTCGCCGGTCGATCTCGTGATCGATCATTCGGTGATGGTGGACTATTCGGCCGCCAAGAATGCCTTCCAGAAGAATGTCGACCTGGAATACGAGCGCAACGGCGAACGCTACGCCTTCCTGCGCTGGGGCCAGACTGCCTTCGACAACTTCCGCGTCGTGCCGCCGGGCACCGGCATCTGCCATCAGGTGAATGTTGAATACCTGGCGCAGACCGTGTGGACCGGCACCGACGGCAAGGCCGAGGTGGCCTATCCCGATACGCTGGTCGGCACCGACAGCCACACCACGATGGTGAACGGCCTGGCCGTGCTGGGCTGGGGCGTCGGCGGCATCGAGGCCGAGGCCGCGATGCTGGGCCAGCCGATCTCCATGTTGCTGCCGGAAGTCGTCGGCTTCCGCCTCTCGGGCAAGCCGAAGGAAGGCACCACGGCGACCGACCTGGTGCTGACCGTAACGCAGATGCTGCGCAAGAAGGGCGTGGTCAACAAGTTCGTCGAATTCTACGGCCCCGGCCTGGATGAATTGTCGACCGCCGACCGCTGCACCATCGCCAACATGGCGCCGGAATACGGCGCGACCTGCGGCTTCTTCCCGGTGGATGGCGAAACCATCGCCTACCTGAAGGCCTCGGGCCGCGATCCGGAACGCGTGAAGCTGGTGGAAGCCTATGCCAAGGCGCAGGGTTTCTGGCGCGCGCCGAAATCGCCCGACCCGATCTTCACCGACACGCTGGAACTCGACCTCTCGACGGTCGAGCCCTCGCTGGCCGGCCCGACCCGTCCGGAAGGCCGCGTGCCGCTGAGCCGCGCCGCGGCCGAGTTCAAGGATGCGATGGGCAACTTCTACGGCAAGAAGACCGCCGTGGACTTCCGCGCCAAGGTGGAGAATGCCAATTTCGACCTCGGCCATGGCGACGTGGTGATCGCCGCCATCACCTCCTGCACCAACACCTCGAATCCGAGCGTGCTGCTGGGTGCCGGCCTGCTGGCGCGCAATGCGCTCAAGAAGGGCCTGACCACCAAGCCGTGGGTGAAGACCTCGCTCGCCCCGGGCAGCCAGGTGGTTACCGACTACCTGGCCCAGTCTGGCGTGCAGAAGGATCTCGATGCGCTGGGCTTCCAGATCGTCGGTTATGGCTGCACCACCTGCATCGGCAATTCGGGCCCGCTGCCGGACAACATCTCGAAGGCGATCACCGACAACGACTTCGTCGTCGGCGCGGTGCTGTCGGGCAACCGTAACTTCGAAGGCCGCGTCCATCCGCTGACCAAGGCGAACTACCTCGCCTCGCCGATGCTGGTGGTCGCCTATGCGCTGGCGGGCAACCTCAACATGGATGTGGCCAACGAGCCGCTCGGCCATGACAAGAAGGGCAAGCCGGTCTACCTGAAGGACATCTGGCCCTCGAACAAGGAAATCGCAGCCACCGTGCGCAAATATGTGACACCGGCGATGTTCAAGAAGCGCTATGCCGACGTGTTCAAGGGCGATCCGAACTGGCGCAAGATCAAGGTCGACGGCGGCCAGACCTATGGCTGGGACAATGCCTCGACCTACGTGCAGCATCCCCCGTATTTCGAGGGTATGAGCACGACCCCGGCGCCGATCACCGACGTCAAGGGCGCCCGCCTGCTGGCGATCCTGGGCGACAAGATCACCACCGATCACATCTCGCCCGCCGGCTCGATCAAGAAGGACGGCCCGGCCGGCAAGTACCTGATGGATCACAAGGTCAGCTATGCCGATTTCAACTCCTATGGCGCCCGTCGCGGCAACCATGAGGTGATGATGCGCGGCACCTTTGCCAATATCCGCATCAAGAACGAGATGGTGCCGGGTACAGAAGGCGGCATCACCAAGCACATGCCGGCCGGCGAAGTCATGTCGATCTATGACGCCGCGATGAAGTACAAGGCTTCGAGCACCCCGCTGGTGATCGTGGCCGGCAAGGAATACGGCAACGGTTCCTCGCGCGACTGGGCGGCCAAGGGCACCATCCTGCTGGGCGTCAAGGCCGTGATCGCCGAAAGCTACGAGCGCATCCATCGCTCGAATCTGGTCGGTATGGGCGTGCTGCCGCTGCAGTTCCTCAACGGCATGACCCGCTTCGACCTCAAGCTCGACGGTTCGGAGAAGTTCGACATCTCCGGTATTGCTGTCGGCCTGAAGCCGCGTATGAAGACGCCGGTGACCATCACCCGCGCCGACGGCTCGACCCAGACCATCGAGGTGCTCTGCCGCATCGATACGCTGGACGAGATCGACTACTACAAGAATGGCGGCATCCTGCATTACGTGCTGCGCAACCTGGCCAAGGCTGCGTAAGCAAAACTGCAGATCGCAGACATGAAAACGGCCGGCCCGGGAAATTCCTGGCCGGCCGTTCTTTATTGCGTCGTCTGAAGTTCGCTTACTTCACGTCGAGCAGTTCGACATCGAAGATCAGCGTGGCGTTCGGCGGGATCACGCCGCCGCCGGCGCCTTGCGCGCCATAACCCAACTGCGGCGGGATGATCAGGGTGCGCTGGCCACCCACTTTCATGCCGACCACACCCTCGTCCCAACCCTTGATCACGCGACCGCCGCCAAGCGGAAACGCGAACGGCTGGCCGCGCGTACGCGAGGAGTCGAACTGTCGACCTTTTTCGCCGGCGATATAGAGCCAGCCGGTGTAATGCACGCTGGCGGTCTGGCCGGGCTGCGCGGTCGCGCCGCTGCCGAGCTTGGTATCGGTATAGCGCAGGCCCGATGCGGTGGTCTTTTCCTGCGCCTGGGCGTCATTCATAGCGGGTCCTCCGGCGAAGAGAAGGGCAGCGGCAGCTGCGAGGCTGGCAAAAGCACGGCGAGACAACGACATCGACAACAGCTCCTTACGGATAAGATTCGAGGTGGATGGTAGCGGCGGAAAGCTGGCGCCGCATTGCGGCAGCAGCATGGCAGGGCAGGATGCGGCCAGTTGCCGACAATCCGTCAGCGGACGTTGGTGAGCTCGATCTCGAAGAAGAGCGTGGCGTTGGGCGGAATGATGCGGCCGTTGCCGCGCGCGCCATAGGCCAGATAGGACGGGATCAGCAAGGCACGCTTGCCGCCTACCTTCATGTAGAGAACGCCTTCGTCCCAGCCCTTGATGACCTTGCCCTGGCCCAGCGCGAATTCAAAAGGCTGCCCGCGCTTGTAGGAACTGTCGAACATCCGGGTCGGCTTGTTATTTTCCCAGATCCACCCGGCGTAATGCACCGACACCATCTTGCCGTTCTCGGCCTTGGCGCCCGTACCCACGACAATATCCCCGACACGCATCCCCGATGCGGTCTGGCGCATATTGACGGCATCCTGCTTACCGCCGAGGCCGATTGCCCCCAGTAGAGAATCGAGAACTCCCATGCCCTCAGAATACCAAGCAAATTCGTCGCTGCCCAGCTTTGTTAAGGGTTATGGAAGGGCGAATTTTACGGGAATTCGCCGCAGCCTCACCTAGCGGAAAGGTTGCGGCGGGCGGGCGATTCGGGGGATCAGTCGGCGGGAACCGGAGCGGGCGGCTGGAGAACCGGAAACTCGTCCATGTCAGGAGTATCCGCCCGGCCCAGATCGGCGACGGGCAGGAAGCGGCCGAGATCCTCCCGCAGCGCGGCCCAATGGAGGATTTCGAGCCGGCCGTCGAAATGCTCGACCAAGGCGGTGCAACTCTCCACCCAGTCGCCATCGTTGCAGTAGAGAATGCCGCCGATATCGCGGATCTCGGCATGGTGGATATGGCCGCAGACCACCCCATCGACATGGCGGCGACGCGCCTCCTCGGCGATGGCCTGCTCGTATTCCGAGATGAAGGCGACCGCGTTCTTGACCTTGTGCTTCAGATAGGCCGACAGCGACCAGTAGGGCAGCCCCAGCCGGCGGCGCAGGTGGTTGAACCAGGTATTCAGCCCGAGCGCGAAACCGTAGGCCGCGTCGCCCAGCAAGGCCAGCCATTTGGCGCAGCTGACGATGCCGTCGAAATGGTCGCCATGGGTGACCAGGAAACGCCGGCCGTCCACGGTGTCGTGGATGGCTTCCATCTGCACGGTGATGCCGCCGAACTGCAGCCCCGCACCCTCGATGAAATCGCGCAGGGCCTCGTCGTGATTCCCCGGCACGTAGATGACATTGGTGCCCTTGCGCGCCTTGCGCAGCAGTTTCTGCACCACGTCGTTCTGGCTCTGGTTCCAGTACCAGGACCGCTTGAGCCGCCAGCCGTCGACAATGTCGCCGACCAGGTAAAGCGTGTCGGACTCGGTGTATTTCAGGAATTCGAGCAGCAGGTCGGCCTTGCAGCCACGGGTTCCGAGATGGATGTCGGAAATCCAGATGGTGCGGTAGCGGGCCGGCATCAGCGCCATATTCATCGGTCACCTGCTGAACGAATCGCGGGCGGTGCAAATCGTTGGCCGGGAAGATGAATCGCTTAAATCGCAGTGTCCCGTGAATTTTCCATGACCCTCGTGACGCTTCGGTTACAGCGGCGAGCGAGCAGGATGCAGACAAAGAAAAAGGGCCCGCCGCGAGGCAGGCCCTTCGATCTTTTCACCCTTGCGGGAGAGATCAGATCGCTTCCTTCAGCACCTTGGAGGCGCGGAAAGCAACCTTCTTGGAAGCCTTGATCTTGATCGGCTCGCCGGTCTGCGGGTTGCGGCCCATGCGGGCAGCGCGCTTGCGGACCTGCAGGATGCCGATATCGCCCATGCGGACGCGTTCGCCCTTCTTCAGCGACTTGGTGATCGCGGCGAAGAAATCGTCGAACAGAGCGACAGTGGACTTCTTCTGCAGCTCATGCTTCTCGGCCAGCGCCTGGGCGATCTGCTTCGCTGTCACGGTAACCGTCTTAGCGGCGGCGGCTGCTTTAGCCATGGTCTCTCTCCTCAGAGTGCATCAGATGTTGGTTTTTGAACGAATCGGGACTTGGTTCCCGAATCCTCCATAGCACCGCCTCCGGGCTTTGCCCATCGATGAATGTGAAAAAAACCGCTAGCCATGCGGATTTTTGGGCCGTGGGGCGATTCGGAGCCGCCAACCATGCGGGTTTATCGCACCCGCCACCGGGCGCGCTGTCGTTTCAGGTACGGTTGGTGCGGAATTTCGCCGCCAGAACGAAGACCAGCAGCGAGAGACTGCCGCAGGCCAGCATGGTCCAGATCATCGGATACTGGCTCGGATCGCGGTCCTGGGCGTAACCGACCAGCATCGCGGCAATGGCACCGGTCGCCATCTGCAATGCACCCGACAGGCCGGCGGCGGCGCCTGCCATGCGCGGATTGACCGAGATCGCACCGGCGATCCCGTTCGGCAGCACCAGGCCGTTCGACAGCGCCACCACGGCCATCGGCAGGAAAATCCCCGGCAGGCTGAGCGGTCCGAGCCAGCTTGCCAGCGCCAGTGCGCCCGTACCGAACACCTGCACCACGGCGCCGCAGGCCAGCATGCGATCGACACCGAGCCGCGCAGAAAAGCGCCCGGTGAGGAAATTGCCGGTGAGATAGCCAAGCGACACCACGATGAACCACAGGCCGTAATCGGAAGCAGGCCGGCCCATCACCGTCACCACCACGAAAGGCGCACCGGCGATGAAGGCGAAAAACACGCCGGAGGTGAAGGCCGTCTGCAGCACATAGCCGCAGAAGACCGGCGACCGCAGCAGCATACCGTAGCCGCGCAGCAGGGCACCGGCACCCTCGCCCGCTCCGCGCTGGGCAAGGGTTTCCGGCAAGGTCAGGCCGACCCAGGCGAAGATGGCGAGACCGGCCAGGCTGCAGAAGGCGAAGCTGGTGCGCCAGCCGAACAGGGTATCGAGATAGCCGCCCACCGCTGGCGCCAGCATCGGCGCCAGCGTCATCGCCATGGTGACATAGCCGATCATGGCGGCGGCACGGTCGCGCTCGTAGAGGTCGCGCACGATGGCGCGCCCGAGCACCAGGCCTGCGCAGCCGCCGACAGCCTGCAGGATGCGGCCCAGCATCAGCCACGAGATCGTCGACGCCAGCGTGCAGACGATGCTGCCGACACAGTAGATGCCAAGGCCCCACAATAGTACCGGACGGCGTCCCCAGCGGTCGCTGACCGGTCCGTAAACCAGCTGGGCCGCACCGAGGCCGACCAGGAAGAAGGTGAGCGTCAGCTGGACCGTGCCGTAATCGACCGCCAGTTCCTTCGCCAGCCCGGGCATCGACGGCAGGAAAATGTTGAGCGCCAGCGGTCCGAGCGCCGACATGGCGACCAGAATGAAAACGGAAGGCTGGGTGCGGGCCGGCGAAGCTGACATGGGTGGGGGCGTCCTGGGACAGGCCGCTCCGTATACCGCCAATCACGCCGGCAACCAAGCGCGCTGCCCTGCGTCACGATGGCAGCGGCGCAGCCTGTGTCTTCAAGCGGCGCAAAGAGTGAAGCGGATTTGGGAGAGATTGGCTGGGGGACTAGGATTCGAACCTAGACAACCAGAGTCAGAGTCTGGGGTCCTACCGTTAGACGATCCCCCAGCAGGGATCGGTTCGGGCCCGGGATATAGCTCTTCCCGCAGGCCTTTGCAACCCTTCATGGCCCTGCGACAGGGACTTCGCCGGCCGGGGCTAGCGCCTGAAAACGCTGACGATTTCCAGATGCGGCGACCAACGGAACTGGTCGATCGGGACCGCCTTTTCGAGGACATAGCCAGCCTCCAGCAGCGTCTTCGCGTCGCGCGCGAAGCTTGAGGGGTCGCAGGAGGCCATCACGATCAGGCCTGGCGCCTCGTCCGACTTCGCGGCTTCGGCAATCTGCTGGATCTGGGCCTTCGCTCCGGCGCGCGGCGGGTCGAGCAGCAGCGCATCCAGTTTCTTGAGTTCATGACGTGTCAGCGGCTGACGCTCCAGATCGCGCGCCGTCGCCGTCACCCGGCTCAGGCCGGCCGATTTGGCGGCGGCCGTCAGCGCGGCAATCGCCGGACGGTCGGCATCCACCGCCCAGACGGTTTTGCCAGTCTCGGCCAGCCTGAGCGCGAAAGCGCCACAGCCCGAAAAGAGATCGGCGATGCGCTTGGCATCTGTCAGCGCGTCGAGCGCAAAATCGGCCATCGCCTGTTCAGCTTCGGGCGCGGCCTGCAGGAAGCCGCCCGGCGCCAGCGTCACTATCGTATTACCGAAGCGCACGCGCGGCGGCTCGGCGCCCTGATACAGCAACTCGGGATCGCTGCGCTCATCGAAACGCAGGCTGAGCCGGCCCAGCCCGGCAGCCTTCGCCGCCTTGCTCAGTTCGATGCGCTCCTGCACGCGTATCTTCAACTTGCCGGTGATCAGCACATCCGCACCGGTTTCGGTGACGGTCACTTTCAGATCGACGGCCCAGCCATCGCCCAGCACCGGCATCATCATGGCGCGCAACGCGGGCAACAGCGCGAACAGCTCCGGCTTCAGCACCAGGCAGGTTTCGAGATCCACGATCTTGCGGCTCTGCGCCTCGTGGAAACCCATCAGCACCTTGTCCTTCACGCGCCGTGTGATGAACTCGGCGCGACGACGTGACCGGTCCGGCACCGCGATCAGGTCGCCGACCGGCACATCCTGGATCTCGCGCCGCGCCAGGGCGGCAGACAGCTTGTCGCGCTTCCAGTTGCGATAGGCCGCCTCACTCCAGTGCTGCAGGGCGCAGCCGCCGCAGGCCTGGAAATGCGGACACGGCGGCTCGACACGATCCGGTCCTTCCGACTCCAGCACGCTGAGACTGGCGGCGTATCCGTCGCCGCGTTTCTCGCCGACCTTGGCAGAGATGCGGTCGCCGGGCACGGTGAACGGGACATAGAATCGCTCGCCATCGCAATCCAGCACGCCATGGCCCTGCCCGCCCATACGTTCGATCACACCCTCGACATCACGCATGGCTTTTCTCGGCTGCTATCAAGAATTCACGATTGCCTTCCGGACCGGTGATCGGGCTCGGCTCGATACCCAGCACGCGCCAGCCCGGCAGACCCGACCACCAGTGGTGAATCGTCGCGCAAACCTCGTCATGCAGGGCGGGATCGCGCACCACGCCACCCTTGCCGACGCGTGCGCGTCCGACCTCGAATTGCGGCTTGATCAGCGCGACGGCCCAGGCGCCGGGCTGCGCCAGCGACAGCGCGGCCGGCAGCACGGTCTGCAGCCCGATGAAACTGGCATCGCAGACCACGCAATCGATGGCATCGGGGATGATCTCGGGCGTCAGGTGCCGCGCATTGGTTTTTTCCAGCACGACGACGCGCGGATCGTTGCGTAGCCTCCAGTCGAGCTGGCCCTCGCCGACATCGACGGCATAAACCTTGGCAGCGCCATGCTGCAGCAGCACATCGGTGAAGCCACCGGTCGAAGCGCCGACATCGATGGCGGTGCGCCCCTCGGCTTTCAGCGCGAAATGCTCAATGGCATGGGCCAGCTTGATGCCGCCGCGGCTGACCCAGGGATGCGGCTTGCCGCGCAGTTCGAGCGGCGTGTCGCCGGCGAGCGTCACGCCGGGTTTGTCGAGGCGCTTTTCGCCCGAAAAGACCAGCCCGGCCATGATGGCGGCCTGCGCCTTGGCCCGGCTCTCCGCCAGGCCGCGTTCCACCAGCATCTGATCGAGACGGAGTTTTGGGGCTTTCATGCGGCCATGCCCTGTCTGCGCGCCAGCCTACGGGTCATGACGGAAAAACGCCAGAGCAGCATGACGGCCACGACCGCGAGGCCGACCACCAGGCCGGCCCAGACGCCCACGCCGCGCAGCGGCGTGAAAAAGCCGAACCAGATCGCCACCGGGAAGCCGATCAGCCAGTAGCCGACCAGAGTCATCACCATCGGGATCGCCGTGTCTTTCAACCCGCGCAGCGCGCCATTGGCGACACCCTGGGCGCCATCGACCAGCTGGAACAAAGCCGCCATGCCGAGATAGGTGAGCGCCAGCGCGTAGACAGGCGCAGTGCTGTCCTTGAGAAAGACGGAAATCAGATGCCCGCCGGCGAAATGGAAGATCAGCGCCGTGCACGCCATGAAGGTCACGCCCATGGCGATGGCGATCCAGCCGGCGCGCGCCGCGCCGGAGATATTCCCTGCCCCCGTGGCAAGACCGACGCGTACGGTCGCTGCCTGGCTCAGACCCATCGGTATCATGAAGGCGAGCGCCGCCCATTGCAGCGCCACCTGGTGGCCGGCGACTTCCGCGGTACCAAGCCGGCCCATCAGCAATGCACCGGCCGAAAACAGTCCGATCTCGGCGCCCAGCGCCAGCGAGATCGGCGCACCGATGCGCAGGAAGGCGATCAGGCGTCGCGCCGTGGTGCACCACCAGCCGTGCGACAGGCGGTAGCGGCTGAATTGCGGATCGCGTGCGATATACCAGAAGAACAGCAGCAGTACGATCAGGTTGACGATGCTGGAACCGATGCCGGCGCCGACCACGCCCATTTCCGGCACGATCCAGAAGCCGAAGATCAGCACCGCATTCACCGCTGCATTCAGGATCACGGCGAGGATGGTGAGCACCAGCGCCGAGCGCGGCCGTTCCAGCACGGCGACGAAACCGCGCAGCACCATGAACCAGATGGCCGGGATGAACATGCCGCTGACCGCCTGCATGAACTGTGCGGCCAATGTGACCAGTTCTTCCGGCTGGCCGATCAGGCGCAGGAAGGGCTCCATCACCAGCAGAATCCCGGTGCAAATCACGCCGACGATGCCGGTAGCAATCAACCCGTCATGCACGGCCTGTCGCACGCCTTCGATATCGTTCGGGTCGCGACCGCGTGCCTGCGCCGCAATCGCCGGTGTGGCCATCGCGAGTCCCAGACCCATCATCCACAGGAAGCTGAAGATGGCGACACCGAGCGCCGCCGCGCCCAGCGCCTTGGCGCTGTAATGCGACAGCAGCCAGACATCAGTGGTGTGGATCGCCATCTGCGCCAGTTGCGTGCCGATGATCGGCAGCGCCAGCGTGAGCGTCGCCCGCGCTTCGGTCAGGATCATGTTGTGAAATCCTGCTTTACGCGCCGGTGGCGGTCGCGTCGGTCGGCCGGCCGAGGGCCGAGAGTGCCATGGCGACGATCTGCGGCGCATTCAGCCCCGCCTCGTCATACTGTTTCATCGGCGTTTCATGGTCGATGAAACGATCCGGCAGCACCAGCGGACGGATCTTCAGGCCGTGATCGAGCAGGCCGTCATGGCTGAGGAACTGCAGCACATGGCTGCCGAAGCCGCCGACCGAGCCCTCTTCCAGAGTGATCAGAACTTCATGATTCCGCGCCAGCTGACGCACCAGATCGACATCGAGCGGCTTGCAGAAACGCGCATCGGCAACCGTCGTGCTGAGCCCACGTGCGCCAAGCTCGTCGGCGGCCTTCATGGCTTCCTGCAGGCGCGCGCCGAAGGACAGGATGGCGACCTTGCTGCCTTCGCGCATGATCCGCCCCTTGCCGATCTGCAGCATCGCGCCGCGTTCGGGCATCTGGATGCCGGTACCTTCGCCGCGCGGATAGCGGAAGGCAGACGGGCGGTCGTCGATGGCAGCCGAGGTCGCCACCATATGCATCAGCTCGGCCTCGTCGGCCGCCGCCATCACCACCATCTCGGGCAGGCAGGCGAGATAGGCGATGTCGAAACTGCCGGCATGGGTCGCGCCATCGGCGCCGACCAGACCGGCACGGTCGATGGCAAAGCGCACCGGCAGCTTCTGGATCGCCACGTCATGCACCACCTGATCGTAGGCGCGCTGCAGGAAGGTCGAGTAGATCGCACAGAATGGCTTGTAGCCTTCGGTGGCCAGACCGGCCGCAAACGTGACGGCATGCTGCTCGGCGATACCGACATCGAAGCAGCGGTTCGGGAATCTCTTGGCAAACAGGTCGAGGCCGGTGCCCGACGGCATCGCCGCGGTGATCGCCACGATCTTGTCGTCGCGCGTAGCTTCCGCGATCAGGCTGTCGGCGAAGACACGGGTATAGCTCGGCGGGCCGGCCTTGGGTTTGGCCTGCGTGCCGGTGACGACGTCGAATTTCGACACGCCATGATACTTGTCATCGGCGGCTTCGGCCGGACCGTAGCCCTTGCCCTTCTGCGTCACGACATGAATCAGGATTGGGCCGGTCTTGTCGGTGTCGCGGATGTTTTTGAGCACCGGCACCAGATGTTCCAGATTGTGTCCGTCGACCGGGCCGACATAGTAGAAGCCCATTTCCTCGAACAGCGTGCCGCCGGACACCATGCCGCGCGCATATTCCTCGGCCTTCTCGGCAATCGAGGTCAACGTTTTCGGCAGGATCTTCTCGCCGATCTGCTTGGCCATCTGCCGCAGGCCAATATAGGATCGCGACGACATCAGCCGGGACAGATAGGCGCTCATCGCGCCGACCGGCGGCGCAATCGACATGTCGTTGTCGTTGAGGATGACGATCAGCCGGCTGTTCATCGCGCCGGCATTGTTCATCGCCTCATAGGCCATGCCGGCCGACATCGCGCCGTCGCCGATCACGGCGATCACGTTATTCTTGTCGCCCTTGAAGTCGCGCGCCACCGCCATGCCGAGGCCGGCGGAAATCGAGGTGGAGGAATGCGCCGCACCGAACGGATCGTATTCGCTTTCGCTGCGGCGCGTGAAACCGGACAGCCCGCCGCCCTGGCGCAGCGTGCGGATGCGGTCGCGGCGGCCAGTGAGGATCTTGTGCGGATAGGCCTGGTGGCCGACATCCCAGATCAGCTTGTCGACCGGCGTGGCGAAGACATGATGCAGCGCCACAGTCAGCTCGACCACGCCTAAGCCCGCACCGAGATGACCGCCTGTCACCGAGACAGCATCGATCATCTCGCGACGCACTTCGTCGGCGAGTTGCTTGAGCTGATCGAGATCGAACTGGCGGATATCCGCCGGCTTGGTCACCGTATCCAGCAGGGGCGTGCGGTTGCTGATCATTGTTGCCTGTCGGGAGGCGTGAAGCGGGTTACGAGCGGCGGGTTATAACAAACTCCGCCAGCTCCTGTAAAACCACGGAGCCGGGGCCAAAATGCGACGCCAGCCGGCTTTTGGCGGAATTGGTTAACGCCCGCGCCTTGGCCCGGGCCGGTTCCAGCCCCAGCAGCCCCACAAACGTCGCCTTGCCGGCCGCAGCGTCCTTGCCCACCGCCTTGCCCACCTCGGCGGCCGAGCCCTCATGGTCCAGCAGGTCGTCGGCGATCTGGAAGGCCAGGCCCAGCTCTGCGGCATAGTCGCGCAGGACCGCGCGATCTGCCGCGCCGGCCTGCCCGAGAACAGCCCCGGCCTCGGCCGAAAAGCGGATCAGCGCACCGGTCTTCAAAGCCTGCAGATCGGCAATCTCATCATAGCTGAGCGGCTGCCCGGCAGCGGTGCGATCCTCGGCGGCGAGGTCGATGGCCTGCCCGCCGACCATGCCACGCGCACCCGAGGCCTGCGCCAACCCGGCGACCAGATTGGCCTGCACAGCCGGATCGGGATGCGTGGCGGCATCGGCCAGGGTGAGGAAAGCCTGCGTCTGCAGCCCATCCCCGGCCAGCACGGCGGTCGCCTCATCGAAGGCCTTGTGCACGGTCGGCTTGCCGCGCCGCAGGTCGTCGTCGTCCATGCAGGGCAGATCGTCATGCACCAGCGAATAGGCGTGTAGCATTTCGACGGCGGCCGCCACGCGCAAGGACCGCGCGCGCGGCACGCCGAACAGATCGGCGGAGGCCACCGCCAGCAGCGCGCGCAGCCGCTTGCCACCGTTCAGACTGGCATAGCGCATCGCCTCGTCAAGCTTGGCAGTGCCGCCTTTCTGGACGGGCGGCAGCAGGCGATCCAGCGCGGCCTCGACGGCGGCGCCAACCTCCTGCATGGCCGCCGCAAGAGCGGGCGACGGCTGCTCGGTCATCTCAGTCTGCCTTGAAGGCTTGTGTGCCGGCGGCCTGGCCGTCGGCGCCGACCACGATCTTTTCGATCTTCTCTTCGGCCGCCTTCAGCTTTGCTTCGCAATGGCGCTTCAGCAGCGCGCCGCGGCCGTAGAGCGCGATCGAGTCTTCCAGATCGACGCGGCCGCCTTCCAGCTTGGCGACGATCTCGTCCAGCGCCTTCAGCGCCGCCTCGAAACTCATCGCGGCGATATCCGCCGGGATAGCTTCCTGCGTCTCAGCCTTGGACATGCCGCCTCCATTCCACAAAGCCGCCATAGTTTACGGCCTAGCTATTTTACCAACAACCCGCGCCAGCGGCCGATTCGGCCCGCAATCTGGCGTGGCCGAAGCAATATAGCGCAGGCTATGATTTGCCAACCCCGACCCAGACAACGGGCCAGATAACGGGAGAGTCCACATGTCCAGCCTCACCTTCTCACGCCGTACCCTGCTGACCGGGATCGCCGGCGCCACCGTTTTTAGCGTCCTGCCCGCATGGGCCGCCTCCGGCGACCAGTCGCTGATCGACTCGGCCCGTATCACCGTGGATGCCTTCGCCAATGACGGACAGATGAGCGACCTGCGCCGCAAGCTGGCGCAGGCCAAGGGCGTCTTCGTGGTGCCGCAGCTGCTGAAGGCCAGCTTCATCATCGGCGGCGAAGGCGGCTCGGGCGTGCTGCTGGCCAAGACGGGCACCGGCTGGAGCGAGCCGGCGATCTACACAATGGGCGCCGGTTCCATCGGCCTGCAGATCGGCGGCGAAGCCTCGCAGGTGATGCTGGTGCTGATGAACGACAAGGCGGTGAATGCCATCCTGCGCAACGAGTTCAAGATCGGCGCCGATGCCACCGTCGCCGCCGGTCCGGTCGGCATGGGTGTCGAAGCTGCCACCACCAGCAATCTCGGCGCCGATATCTATTCCTACGCCAAGACCAAGGGCCTTGCCGCCGGCGTGTCGGTCGAGGGCGCGGTGATCACCGCGCGCCACGGCCGCAACACGGCCTACTATGGCCGCGAAGCGCATCCGCGCAACATCCTCTACGACAACGTGGTGAGCAATCCCGGCACCATGGCGTTGCGCCAGGCACTGGCGAATGCGGAGATGCGGTGATCTCTGCGAGGACATTGCAGGGCTATCGCGCCACCACCTATACGGTGACCGCTCCGGACGGAGAGCTGATCGGCCTGCGGCTGGACGAATCCAGCGCGCAGGCCGACGCCTTTCTGCGCCGCGCGAAGGCCCTGTCGATCACCTGCCTGAATGCCTGGAACCCGCAGAGCCGTGCGCTGAACGTCACGCGCAACATGGCAGCACATCAGCGCCTGCGCCGCGACCTCGCGGGCTACACCGCCCTGCCGCATCTCGGTGTGCCGGATCGCCCGACCTGGCGGCCTGAGCCGGGCTTTGCAGTGCTGGATCTCGAAACGGAAAAGGCCATGGCGCTTGCCCAGCGCCATGGCCAGTTCGGTCTGGTTCGGTATGAGCGCGGCGGCGCGGCAGAACTGCTGCTGACCCGCCTCGCGCTCAGGTAATCAGGCGACCTCAAACAGCCCGGCGCCGCCCTGGCCGCCGCCGATGCACATCGTCACCACCACATATTTGGCGCCGCGACGCTTGCCCTCGATCAGGGCATGGCCGGTCATGCGCGCACCCGACATGCCATAGGGATGGCCGATGGAAATCGCGCCGCCGTTGACGTTCAGGCGATCATTCGGGATGCCGAGCTTGTCGCGGCAATACAGCACCTGCACGGCGAAGGCTTCGTTCAGCTCCCACAGGCCGATATCGTCCATCTTGAGACCGAAGCGCTGCAGCAGCTTGGGCACCGCATAGACCGGGCCGATACCCATCTCGTCCGGCTCGCAGCCGGCCACCGCCATGCCGCGATAGATCCCGAGCGGCGACAGGCCCTTCTTCTCGGCCAGCTTGGCTTCCATCACCACGCAGGCCGAAGCGCCATCCGACAACTGGCTGGCATTGCCCGCCGTGATGAAATTGCCCGGCCCGCGCACCGGCTGCAGGCCGGCGAGACCTTCCAGCTTGGTGTCGGCGCGATTGCCCTCGTCCTTGGTCAGGGTGATATCCTTGTAGGAGACCTGCTTGGTCTCCTTGTCGACCACCGCCATGCTGCTCTGCATCGGCACGATCTCGTCGTCGAACTTGCCGGCCGCCTGGCCGGCCGCGGTGCGGCGCTGGCTTTCCAGCGCGTATTCATCCTGCGCCTCGCGGCTGATGCCGTAGCGCTTGGCCACGGTCTCGGCGGTATCGATCATCGCCATGTACATGGCCGGCTTGTTTTTCATCAGCCATTCATCGCGGGCACGGAAGGTATTCATATGCTCGTTCTGCACCAGCGAGATCGATTCCAGGCCGCCGCCGACCACGATGGGCGCATTATCCTGGATCACCTGCTTGGCGGCCGTGGCAATCGCCATCAGACCGGAACCGCACTGGCGGTCGAGGCTCATGCCGGCCACCGAGACCGGCAGGCCCGCGCGCACGGCGCAGAGCCGCGCGATATTTCCCGCCGTGCCGCCCTGCTGCAAAGCCGCACCCATCACCACATCATCGACTTCCGCGCCGTCGATGCCGGCACGCTTCACGGCTTCGCAGATCGCATGTGCACCCAGCGTGGCCGGATCGGTGTTGTTGAAGGCACCGCGATAGGCCTTGCCGATCGGCGTGCGGGCAGTGGAAACGATGACGGCTTCGCGCATTTTATATCCTCCCAAGAATGGTCCGGCGCGAACGCTAGACCCAAATTTATTGCGACGCAAACCTGCCGCTACGGCAGCGCTTTACGTGTGCGTCAAGCGGGCCAGCGTTTGGCGATCTCTTCCAGCATCACCTCGGTGGCGCCGCCGCCGATGGGATGGATGCGGGCATCGCGCGCCATACGCTCGATGGCGCTGTCGCGCAGGTATCCCGCGCCGCCATGGAACTGCAAGCAATCATAGGTCACGTCGTTGACCAGCTCGCCGCACAGCGCCTTGACCATCGACACCTCGCGTACGGCGTCCTTGTCTTGCCCCATCAGCCAGGCGGCGTGATAGACCAGCTGGCGCGCCGCTTCGGTACGCGCTTCGAGCATCGCTAGCCGCTGGCGGATCGCCTGCTTGTCGGCCAGCACACCGCCAAAAGCCTTGCGGGTGGTGACATATTCCCGGGTGATCTGCAGTGCGCGGCGGCATTCGCCCACCGCCATGGCGCCCAGCACCAGGCGCTCGTTCTGGAAGTTGCGCATGATGGCATAGAAGCCGTGATTCTCCTCGCCCAGCCGGTTCTCGACCGGCACGCGGCAATTGTCGAAGACCAGTTCGGCGGTATCCGAGCAGAGCCAGCCATGCTTCCTGAGCGAGCGGCCCACCGAGAAACCCGGCGTACCCTTCTCGACAGCGAAGATCGAGATGGCGCGCGAGCCTTTCGCATCCGGATCGGTCTTGGCGGCGACGAAATAGAGATCGGCATGCACGCCATTGGTGATGAACATCTTGCTGCCGTTCAGCACGTAATGGTCGCCGTCGCGTTTGGCGCGGGTACGGATCGCGGCCACGTCCGAGCCAGCGTCAGGCTCGGTCACGGCCACAGCAGTAATCAGCTCGCCGGCGATGACCTTGGCGAACCAGCGATCCAGCTGCTGTTTGTTCGCTGCATGGGCGAGATGCGGCGAGGCCATGTCGGTATGCACCAGCACGGTGGCGGAAAAGCCGCCATAGCCCGACAGGCCGCATTCCTCGGCGAGAATGGCGGAGGCGATGGGGAGCTGCGCGCTGCCGCCATAGCTTTCCGGATAGCGGATGCCGAAGAAGCCGAGCGCGCCCATCTTGCGCAAGGTCTCGCGCGGCACCATGCCCTGCTCTTCCCAGGCATCGCCATGCGGGCGGACGTCTTTGTCGATGAAACGGGCGATCTGCTCGCGCAGGGCGGCGTGATCGTCGCTCTCATGGATCGTCCGCATCGACTCCCCCTTACTTCAGCAGCGGCACCAGCCGTTCAAGCGCCTGCGACAGTTTCGGCAGCGAGGCCGCATAGCAGAGACGAATACGCCCCTCGCCGGCCGGACCGAAGGCGATGCCCGGCGCCAGACCGACCTGGGCCTTGCGCGCGATCTCCTTGCAGAGTTCGACGCTGTCGGTCAGGCCGTCCAGCGCGAAGAAGGCATAGAAGGCGCCTTCGGGCTTGCCCAGCCGCACGCGCGGCAGCGGCGCCAGCGCCTGGTAGACCATGTCGGCGGCACGATTGTATCGCTCGACCAGACCGTCGATATACGCATCGCCCTCATTCAGCGCGGACACCCCGCCCCACTGCACGAAGGTGGTGGGATGCGAAATGTTGAACTCGGTCATCTTCTCGATGGCGGTGCACAGCCGCGGCGGCGCCACGATCCAGCCCAGACGCCAGCCGGTCATCGACCAGCTTTTCGAGAAGGAGTTGACGATCACCACCGGATCTTCCGGCCCGGCCAGCGTGTAGTAGCTCGGCGCATGCTTCGCGCCGTTATAGACGATGCGGCCATAGACCTCGTCGGATAGGATCCAGATGCCGCGTTCGCGGCAGAAATCGAGGATCTGCTTCAGCTCGTCTTCGGTCGCGACCCAGCCGGTCGGATTGCCCGGGCTGTTGATCATGATCAGCTTGGTGGTCTCGTCGCAGGCCTCGAACAGCTGCTGCATGTCCAGCTTCCAGCGGCCATCCTCCTGCGGCTGCAGATAGACGTCGCGCGGCTCGCCGCCCATGGCGCGCACCGCCGAGCGGCCGTTGGGCCAGAGCGGACCGATAATCACCGCACTGTCACCCGGCTCGATCAGGCACTGGATGGTGATCATGATCGCATTCATGCCCGACGCCGTCACCACGGTGCGGTCGGACGGAATATCGGCGCCGTAGGTGCGCAGCAGGTAGTCGTGGATCGCCTGCAGCAGCGGCGCGATGCCGCGATTGGCGGCATAGAAGGTCTCGCCGCGATCCAGCGCCGCCTTGGCGCCGTCGCGCACGAAAGCCGGGGTCGGCTCGTCGCCTTCGCCGAACCACAGCTTGATCATGTCGGGGATATCGGCCGAGGCGCGGGTGACCAGGCGAATGCGCGAACCGGGAATGTCGAGAATATTGGAGCAGATGACGGCTTCGGACATGGTGGCGTTGAGCTACTTCTGTTTGGGGAGGGAAGAGACGAGTGAGTCGATGATCTGAAGGGAGGCGGCTTCGATATCCAGCCGGCCGGCCAGCACGGCATCGGCGAGGCTGTCGAGTTCAGCGGCCGGCAGCGCGGCGAGTGCGTGGCGCAAACGGTCGAGCACCAGATTCTGCAGCAGGCGCCGCGTGCGGGCGCGCGGGTCGGGCCGCTTGCGCCGGCCGATGGCAGCGATGGCATCCGCCAGTTCGGGTACGCCGCTGCCGTTGCTGGCACTGGTCTGCAGCACCGGCACCGGATGACCGCTCCGTTGCGCGCTCATCGCGGCGAGCTGACGCGCCGAGCGTTCGGCAAAGGGCAGGTCGGATTTGTTGACCACCAGCACATCGGCGATTTCGAGAATGCCGGCCTTGATCGCCTGCACATCGTCGCCCAGCCCCGGCGCATTCACCACCACGCGCACATCGGCGATCTCGGCGATCTCGACCTCGGATTGCCCGGTACCGACGGTTTCCACCACCACGACGTCGCGGCCGGACGCGTCGAACACGTCGATCACGCGGGCTGCAGTCCGAGAAAGTCCGCCGAGATGGCCGCGGCTGGCGAGGCTGCGGATGAAGACACCCGGATCGGCGGCATGCTGCGTCATGCGGATGCGGTCGCCGAGGATGGCGCCGCCGGTGAGCGGCGAGGACGGATCGACGGCGACGACGCCGACGCTCTGTGCCCTGCGGCGCAGCTCGCCGACATAGGCCGAGACCAGGGTGGATTTGCCGGCCCCCGGCGCGCCGGTGAAGCCGACCACCAGCGCATGACCGAGGCGGCCACGGATCGTCTGCAGCACCAGCCGGGCCTCGTCGGTCTCGTTCTCGACCGCCGTGATCGCCCGCGCCAGCGCCGCGCGCTCTCCGGCCAGCAGCCCCGGCAGCCAGTCCGGCAGGACGGCTGAGTCGGCGGCTGAGTCGGGGGCCTTTTGCATGGCGGCACCATACGCGCTATGTAGACGCCCGAAAAGCAGTCACCCGGAAATCTGACATGTCCCAACCCCTGCTCGCGCCCCGCAGTTACGGCCCGGTCAACTGGCTCGGCCTGTGGACGCTGTATGTCAAGGAAGTGCAGCGCTTCCTCAAGGTCGTGACCCAGACCGTGCTGGCGCCGATGGTGACGACGCTGCTGTTCTTCGCCGTCTTCGCGCTCGCGCTGGGCGGCGCGGTGCGCCATATCGCCGGCCTGCCCTTCGTGGATTTCCTGGCACCCGGCCTGATCATGATGGCCACCACCCAGAATGCCTTCGCCAATACGTCGTCCTCGATCATGATCTCGAAGGTGCAGGGCAATATCGTCGACGTGCTGATGCCGCCGATCAGCCCGGGCGAACTGCTGGTCGCCTATGCCCTGGCCGGCGTCACCCGTGGCCTGCTGGTGGCGTTCGCGGTGGCCGTCGCGATCTATCCCTTTGCGCCGATCCGGGTGCATGACTGGCTTGCCGCGCTGTATTTCGCCTTTGCCGGCGCGCTGATCCTGAGCCTGATCGGGGTGATCGCCGGGCTGTGGAGCCAGAAATTCGACCATATGGCGGCGGTGACCAACTTCGTCGTCACGCCGCTGGCGTTTCTCTCGGGTACCTTCTACTCGGTCCAGGCCCTGCCGCCCTTCTGGTATGCCGCCGCGCATGCCAACCCGTTCTTCTTCATGATCGACGGCTTCCGCTACGGCCTGACCGGCCATACCGATGGCGACGTGCTGCTGGGCGGCGTGGCGCTGGGCATCGTGGCCGTGGCGCTCTGGCTGGGCTGCTATGTCCTGCTCAAGCGCGGCTACCGTCTGCGGCCGTAAAACTGGCCATTTATCAACTCTTGTCAGCTACTTATCCGGAACTTATCGAGTCTTTTTGAGGGCTTATTGAGGTCTTATCCGGGCTTATAAGCAGCTTATTTCGGCTTATAGCGTGCTTATTTTTGCTTATTTGACCCTTAGTCGATGCTTATTCCGGCTGATCCGACGCTCCGATCCGGAGCTTGTTCGCCTGTTTCACGATGACCAACAGCCATCAGGCCGCGCGGCGGGACTGCCGGGCAGCATGAGAACATATAGCGTACATCAGAGGGACCTTATGCGCAATCCCGACAGGATTTGGCAGCAGAGGTCAGCCGGCCGGCTTGCGGGCCGGCAGGACCAGCAGCAGGCCGACGCCGAGCAGGGCGGCGCCCGCCAGCATGGCCGAGAGGCGGTCGTTGCCGGCGATGGCCGCGGCGGCGATGACGGCCGCGACGATACCGGTCAGCACGATCTTCCGATTGCCGGGCTGCGCCGGCGTCTTGCGAAACAGCATGACTGAACTTCCCCTGGACACCGCCCGATGCGGTGTGAACCTGCCGGTCCGCAGCATAGCGACAGACGACAAAAAGCCGAGATAAAATTCGGGAAAGATGCGTCGCAGGCCCAACTGCGGCAACGCTTCGCTATCGCTACATCACCTTCTTCATGGCGGCGTATTGACCGGTGGTCTTGACCGTCACCGTCACGTCGGCGCGGGTGCGGTTTCGCCAGAACCAGCCGTGGCTGCCGTCGAAGGCGGCAACGAAATCGCCGGCATCCTGCGCCACGCCGCGGCCTTTCTTGTAGCTGGTTTCCTTGCCCGAACCATCGCCATGCAGGTCGTAATTGACTTCGCCGGTGGCCGACCAGGAATAACTGACCTTGGCGCCCTGCGTCATGGTCAGCTTGATCTCGGTGCCCTGGCCCGGCTTCAGCGTGACGGACATTTCGTCGCTGCGCGTTGCGGCCGGCGCGGCCTGTGCCTGGACGGTCTGGGCCTGCGCGCTACCGACGAACAGGGCGACAATGGCACTGCCGAGGCCGGAGCAACGATCCAGCAGCTTTTCCTGGTCCCGCCGGTGGTCTTCTTCGGCTTCCTTGGCCAGCTGCTGCTTGATCTCGCCCATCTCAGCCAGACCAAGCATCCGCCCGATGCCGGTCGGGTCGATGGCATATTCGGCGGGCAGCACGATGGTCACCAGGATGGCGGCAGCGGCCAGGATGGCGATGACAGTGGAGCGGATCAGCTGCGCGGTCGACGGCAGTTCAGCGCGTGTCGGCAGGTCGGAATTGTACATCGCGGGTCCCTCAGAGATCAGGAAACGAAATAGCCGGTCAGCTGATAGCCGATCAGCACGAAACCGGCCGTCATCATGACGACATTGGCGGTATAGGCGTGGCGCAGGAAGCTGGGCGTGCGCCGCCAGAAGCCCATGACAATCAGGATGGCGGCGAGTGCGAGCAACTGACCGATTTCGACACCGACATTGAAGGCCAGTAGGTTCGGCACCAGACCATCGGGTGCGATGTCGTAGTCGATGATCTTGGAGGCCAGACCTAAACCGTGGAACAGGCCGAAGATCAGCGTCGCCAGCTTGGTATCGGGCTGGACGCCGAACCAGCGCTGGAAAGCGCCGAGATTGTCCAGCGCCTTGTAGACGATGGAGCCGCCGATGATGGCGTCGATCAGGTAGCTGTTGATGCCGAAATCGAAATACACGCCCAGCAGCATCGTGACGGAATGCCCGAGCGCGAACAGGCTAACATAAATGGCGATATGCCTGATCCGGTAAAGGAAGAAGATCACGCCGAACAGGAAAAGGATGTGGTCGTAGCCGGTGACCATATGCTTGGCACCGAGATACATGAAGGGCAGCAGCAGAACCCCACTGACCTCCTGGATATAACCCTTGTCGCCTTCGGCCACGGCATGGGCGAAGGCCGGCGGCGCCCAGGCAATGAACCATGCCGCCAGCGCAACCAGACTTATACAAAGGTTACGCATACTGGGCCGTCTCCATGCTGGCTTGCCATATCCTCCCCCGGGGGATATCATAATCCCTATGAGCGAGCAACATGTGCACAAGACGCATCCCGCGATTGCCAAGCGCCTCAAACGCGCCGAAGGCCATCTGCGCAGCATCACCGCCATGATCGAGGATGGGCGCAACTGCCTCGACATCGCCCAGCAGCTGCATGCGGTGGAGAAAGCCATCTCGCAGGCCAAGAAGACACTGATCCAGGATCACATCGACCATTGCCTGGAACAGGCGGCCGGCGCGCAGCCGAAACAGCGGCAAAGTTCGATCCGCGAATTCAAGGATATCACCAAGTATCTGTAGCGAGGCAGCGGATGCGGCCCACTGCCCAGCACTGGACTGGCATCCACTGTCACGGTTAACGGCAGACGGAAAAGCCGGGATAAATTATGGACAGGCGTATTGCAGGCCTAACTGCGGCACCGCTTCGCCGAAGATACTAGTAGGTGCAACTTCTGACCTTTATTCGTCATGCCCGCCTACGCGGGCGTGACGATTGAGCCTAACTCACCGGACTCTCACACAACACCGCGCGCCGAGCGTTCCTCATAGGCGATGCAGAGCACGATCTTCCATGCACCGTCGAAACGCCGCAGCGTATAGCCGGTATGGAAACGCCAGGGCAGGCCGCTGCGGCGCACGATGGTCCAGAACAGGTTGGCCGTCACGCCGTCGTCGCCCTGCGGCAGCGAATTGGCGATCTCGTAGGTCGCATTCACGAACCCGCTGTTGCGATAGAGCGTCAGCAGTTTCTCGATGTCGGCGATGACGTCGGCTTCAGTGGTCCAGGTATAGGCCTGTTCGTCGATCAACATGCTGGGCACGGCGAAATGCGCCGCTAGGCCACGGGCATCCTGCCTGTCGAAGGCGGCGCGATAGCTCTCGAAGAAAGTGACAATGCCGGCGGTCATGTCACCAGAATCTTTTCCAGCGCCGCGCGGATGTTCGGCGGGATCGGCGCCGGCTTCTGCACGCCGCGTTCGACGAAGACATGCACGAAATGGCCGGTCGCGGCGGGATGCGGATCGCCGTCGCGGAACAGCGCGATTTCATGTTTTGCCGAGGAATTGCCCAGCTTCACGGTGCGCAGCCAGCCTTCCACTGTCTCGGGGTAGTTCAGCGACTTGTGGAAGCGGCAGCCGCTTTCCACCAGCAGGCCGATCACCTTGTCGTTCGGCATGTCGAGCCCGCCGAAACGGATCATGTAGTCGTTCACCAGCGTGTCGAAATAGGCGTAATACTGCACGTTGTTGACATGCTGGTAGACGTCGATATCCGACAGCCGCGTCGGAATCTTCAGGCAGTGGCGATAGTTCTCGCGAACTTCCAGCTTGGGATCGAGTGGTTCAGCCATCTGATCAGAGCGCCTGTTCGTAGATCTTTAGCGCGTCGTCGTAATGGACCTCGCGCGGATTGTTGACCAGCAGGCGCTGCTGGTTCATCGCGTCTTTCGCCAGCATCGGCAGGTGATTGTGGCTGATGCCGACCTGGCGCAGCTGTTTCTCCAGCTTCACATCGTCGATGATCGCTTCCAACTCGGCGAGCAGCGCGCCGGCGCCTGCTGATGGAGAGCTGAAACTCTTGCCCGGAAGCAGGATCGGCGCCAGTTCGGCATACTGCCCGGCCGCCTTCGGCACTTCGAGATTGAAGCGCAGCACATGCGGCAGCATCAGCGCATTCGACAGGCCGTGCGGAACATGGAAATGTCCGCCCACCGGATAGGCCAGCGCATGCACCGCCGCCACCGGCGCATTGGCAAAGGCCATGCCGGCCAGCATGGCGCCCAGCAGCATGTCGGAGCGCGCCGCGCGATCCTTCATGCCCTCGGGGCTGCAGACGATACGGATATTCTGCGACAGCAGGCGCAGGGCCTCGCGGCCCAGCGCATCCGACATCGCATTCTTCTTGTGCCGGCTGGTATAGGCCTCGATCGCATGCACCATGGCATCGACGCCGGTGGCGGCGGTGACATGGCGCGGCAGGCCAAGAGTTAAGTCGGCATCGAGCAGGGCGATATCGGGCAGCAGCAGCGGCGAAACCACGCCCTTCTTCTCGCTCTCGCCCGTGGTGATAATCGCAATACCGGTGACTTCCGAGCCGGTGCCGGCCGTGGTCGGCACCTGGATCAGCGGCAGGCGTTTGCCCTTCGCATTACCCACGCCGTAGATCTCGCTGAGCTGCTGCGTGGCGACGGGCAGGAAGGCGACCAGCTTGGCGATATCCATCGACGAGCCGCCGCCGAAGCCGATCACGCCGTCTGCTTTAAAATCCTTGGCCGCCTGCACGGCCTCATGCACCAGCTTTTCCGGCGGGTCGGCTTCGGTGCGGTCGTAGATGGTGACCGCAATGCCGGCGGCCTTCAGGCTGTCCAGCCCGGCCTGCGGCAGGCCCAGCTTCATGACACCCGGATCGGTCACCAGCACCACGCGGCTGGCGCCCAGCTCGGCCATCAGGGGGCCGAGTTTGGCGCTGGCGCCCGGTTCGCAATAGACCCGGCGCGTGGTCTCGAAGCTCAGGGTCGTCATGGCGGTCCTCCGGTCATTCTGGCTGTGTTTTCCGAACACTAGCCCGGCCGGCCGGGCCTGGGCCAGTGCCGGAAAGCCCTGTCGTTACGGCAGTTTGCGCCGCTTTTTCAGGCACCTGTCGCAACCATCCCGCAACCATTGCGCCCTTACATTCGCTGAATTGACACAAGGCCTTAGCCGCCCGTAGAATCCGGCCTTACGCCAGCCCGGTCGCGTAAAACCCGGAGCTGGCGTCGTTATTTTCTGGGTTTGAGATTTTCCGGGGTTTGGGCTGTCTGAGCCCCATCGATCAAGGAGAGGTGTCGTGAGCGAAGCATTGATGTCGACCTACGCGAGGCAGGACCTTGCGTTCGAGCGGGGCGAGGGTTCCTACCTCTACACCGCCGACGGTCGACGTTATCTCGACTTCGGCTCCGGCATCGCGGTGACGGCTTTGGGCCATGCCCATCCGCATCTGGTCAAGGCGATCCAGGACCAGGCGGCCAAGCTGTGGCATACCTCGAACCTGTTCCGGATTCCGGAGCAGGAGCGGCTGGCGCAGCGGCTGGTCGAGCATTCCTTCGCCGACAAGGCCTTCTTCTGCAATTCGGGCGCCGAGGCCAACGAGGGCGCGGTGAAATGCGCGCGCAAATACTTCGCGGTGAGCGGCAAGCCCGAGAAGTTCCGCATCATCACCTTCGAAGGCGCTTTCCATGGCCGCACGCTGGCCATGCTGGCGGCGACCAACAACGCCAAGTATCTCGACGGCTTCGGCCCGAAGGTCGAAGGCTTCGACCAGGTCGAGTTCAGCCTGAAGGCCGCGAAAGCCGCGATCACGCCGGAAACGGCGGCGATCATGATCGAGCCGATCCAGGGCGAAAGCGGCATCCGCAGCGTGCCGACCGAGATGCTGCGCGGCCTGCGTCAGCTCTGCGACGAGCATGACCTGCTGCTGATCCTGGACGAGGTGCAGACCGGCATGGGCCGCACCGGCAAGCTGTTCGCCTATGAATGGTCGGGCATCGCGCCGGACATCATGTCGCTGGCCAAGGGCCTGGGCGGCGGCTTCCCGGTCGGCGCGGTGCTCGCCACGGCCGAGGCAGCCAAAGGCATGACGCCGGGTACGCATGGCACCACCTTCGGCGGCAACATCCTGGCGATGACGGCCGGCAATGCCGTGCTGGATGTGATGCTGGAGCCGGGCTTCTTCGACGGCGTGCAGAAGCGCTCCAGCTATTTCATGCAGCAGCTGGCGATGCTGAAGGACCGCTATCCCGAGGTGATCGAGGATGTGCGCGGCCGCGGCTTCCTCATGGCCGTGAAGACCAAGATTCCGAATACCGACTTCCAGGCCGCCGTGCGCGACGAGCATATGCTGGGCGTGCTGGCCGGCGACAATACCCTGCGCCTGATTCCGCCGCTGACCGTGCCGGAGAAGGACATCGCCGAAGGCATCCGCCGGCTGGAAGCCGCCTGCCAGAAGCTGCAGGACAAAAACAAGGCTGCCGCATGATGAACGGGCAGCACAAGAATGGCGGCATCCGCCATTTCCTCGATCTCGACCAGTTCGCGCCGGATACGCTGCGCGGCATCCTGAGTCATGCCGTGCGCATGAAGGCCGGCCGCAAGGGCCTGCCCAAGGGCACCGTGGAAAAGGATCGCCCGGGCCGCGACCGGATTCTGGCGATGATCTTCGAAAAGCCCTCGACCCGCACACGGCTGTCGTTCGACAGCGCGATGCGCCAGATCGGCGGCGAGACCATCGTGGTGCGCGGCGACGAGCTGCAGATCGGCCGCGGCGAAAGCATCGCCGACACGGCCAAGGTGCTGTCGGCCAATGTCGATGCGATCATGATGCGCACCAGCAAGGCGCAGAATCTGCGCGAGCTGGCCGCCAATGCCTCCGTGCCGGTGATCAACGGCCTGACCGACGAAAGCCATCCCTGCCAGGTGATGGCCGATGTGATGACCTTCGAGGAGAAGCTGGGTCCGATCAAAGGCCAGAAGCTGGCCTGGGTCGGCGACGGCAACAACATGGCGACCTCGCTGATCCATGCCGCCGTGCAGTTCGGCTTCCGCCTCGACCTCGCCTGCCCGCCCGAATTGCAGCCCGATCCCAAGGTGCTGAAATGGGCCGAGGAACGTCAGGGCCAGATCCGTGTGGTGAGCGACCCGGCCGAGGCCGTGAAGGATGCCGCCTGCGTCATCACCGACACCTGGGTCTCGATGGGCCAGAAGGATGCCGACAAGCGGCACAAGATTCTGGCGCCGTTCCAGGTCAATGCCGCGCTGATGAGCAAGGCCGCGCCGAACGCCATTTTCATGCACTGCCTGCCGGCGCATCGCGGCGAGGAAGTGACCGCCGAGGTGATCGACGGTCCGCAGTCGGTGGTGTTCGACGAGGCGGAAAACCGCCTGCATGCCCAGAAGGCGATCCTCGCCTGGTGCTTCGGGGCATAGGCCCTGCCGTTCAACCGTCTTATATTGTGCCCGTGAGTACCGCATCCCTTCACGACGACCTGTCGCTGCCATTCCAGATCGAGCAGTGCGATGTGCGCGGCCGCCTGGTGCGGCTAGGCCCCGCGCTCGACCGCATGCTGGCGCGCCATGACTATCCCGAGCCGGTCGCGCATCTGCTGGCCGAGGCCACCGCGCTGGTCGCCACCATGGCCAGCGCGCTGAAATTCGACGGCATTTTCTCGGTGCAGGCCAAGGGCGACGGTCCGGTCTCGACCCTGGTGGCGGATTTCCGCACGCCGGGCGATCTGCGCGGCTATGCCAGTTTCGATGCCGAACGCCTCGAGGGGCTGGAACTCGGCCCCGGTTCGGAACGCGCGCTGGTGCCGCTGCTGCTCGGCAAGGGCTATCTCGCCTTCACCATCGATCCGCAAGGGCCGGACATGGAACGCTACCAGGGCATCGTCGACCTGTCGGGCGCGACGCTGGCCGAAGCCGCCCATGCCTATTTTTCCCAGTCGGAACAGCTCAATGCCCGCATCGTGCTGGGTGCGGCGCATCGCAAGGCGCCGGGCGAGCTGCGCAAACATTGGCGGGCCGGCGGCATCCTGCTGCAGCAGCTGCCGCAGCAGCAGGCCGGCGGGCTCTCTGCGGAGGAAAGAACCTTCGCCTGGGAGAAGGTCACCGCCCTGCTGGGCACGACGAAATCCGAGGAACTGACGGACGCGGCACTGGGCCACAACGAGCTGCTGTTCCGCCTGTTCCACGAGGACGGCGTGCGGGTCTACGAGGCTGCGCCGCTGCAGGACCGCTGCACCTGCTCGCCGGACAAGGTGTGCGGGATTCTGTCCACCTTCAGCCCGGACGAGATCACCGATATGACGACCCCGGACGGGCTGATCACGGTGACCTGCCAGTTCTGCAGCGACAGCTACAGCTTCCCGGCCGACAGCGTGAAGGCCGGCAGCAGCCGGACCTGACCCTCCTCCCGGAAAAACCGGTCGAAAACCGTCCCCGGGGCTGCGCCGCCGGGCGACAAAACCGGTTTTCGGGCGTTTCTAGGCAGAGGACGGCCCCGTCCACGCCGGCCGCCGGCCCGGGACCAGCTGGGTTCCGCCGCCGCAACCGCGCCGTTGTCATTGCCGGGCCTTGAATTTGCCCACTTTCGCCGCCTATCTGGGGGCGGAAAACAAGGAGAAACGACCCATGCCTACCCCACTCGCCCGCTTTCTCGCGTTGCCGCGCCTGTGCCTTGTGGCCGGTCTTGCCCTGGTGGCCACGGCCTGCGCCGGCCCGATGGAAAAGTCGATCCTGCCCGAGATCACCTTCGCCGATCAGCCCAAGCTGACCTTCGCCGCCAGCACGGTGGAAACCATTATGGAATACCAGCCAACGGCACAGCCGCCGCATATCGAGCTGGCGATCCCGCAGCCGCCGGCCAGTGTGGCGATGCGCTGGACCCGCGACCGCGTCGCCGTCGACAACAGCCAGCAGAACCGCGTTACCGTCATTATCCGCAAGGCCAGCGTGACCGAGGTCGACCTGAAGAAGACCCCGGGCCTGCGCGGCAGCTTCACCGAGGACCAGGTCGCCCGTTTCGACACCGAGGTGGAAATGGCGGTCGAGGTGCGCGATGCCCGCGGTTTCCGTGTCGGCGAGGCCCAGGCCTCGGCACGGCGCTCCAATTCGATGAGCGAAAAGGCGACGCTGAACGACCGCGATCGCCTGATCCACGCCCTGGTCCGCGAGACCATGATGGACGTCAACCGCGAACTGGAGCGCAACATCCGTCAGTATATGCCGCTTTACGTCCGGTAAGGTCCGATCCCCGCGCTCCCTCCGTTCGCATACGAACGGAGGGAGTCGACGCCTACCGTAAGGTCATACTTTAGGCAGATGCTTTCCGGCCCGTTCGAGGCCCGGCGAGGGTTTGTCTCGGCCGGGTCGATCTGCTAGAGAAGCCCAAGAAACTCAGTCCGAACCACTCCTGCCGGGAAGCGGAAACGCCTCATGCCCACGCCGAAAAAGCGCCCCCTGGTGATCGTGACCCGCAAGCTGCCGGATCCGATCGAAACCCGGATGATGGAGCTGTTCGACACCCGGCTGAACATCGCCGACAAGCCGATGAGCCAGGCCGAGCTGATCGAGGCGGTGAAGACCGCCGACGTGCTGGTGCCGACCATCACCGACCGCATCGACGGCGCCGTGCTGGCCCATGCCGGGCCGAACATGCGCCTGGTCGCCAATTTCGGTACCGGCGTCGACCATATCGATCTGGCCGCCGCACGCACGCGCGGCGTCACCGTCACCAACACGCCGGGCGTGCTCACCGAAGACACCGCCGACATGACCATGGCGCTGATCCTCGCCGTGCCGCGCCGCCTGGTGCAAGGCGCGCTGGCCTTGCGCGAGGGCAAATTCGAGGGCTGGTCGCCGACCTGGATGCTGGGCCAGCGCATCTGGGGCAAGCGGCTCGGCATCATCGGCATGGGCCGCATCGGCCAGGCGGTGGCGCGCCGCGCCAAGGCGTTTGGCCTGTCGATCCACTATCACAACCGCAAGCGCGTGCACGAAAGCATCGAGCAGGAGTTGGAGGCGACCTACTGGGAGAGCCTCGACCAGATGCTGGCGCGCATGGACATCATCTCGGTGAACTGCCCGCATACGCCGGCCACCTTCCACCTGCTCTCGGCGCGCCGGCTCGACCTGCTGCCGCCGCATGCCTATGTGGTGAATACCGCGCGCGGCGAGATCATCGACGAGAATGCGCTGGTGCGGAAACTGCGCAAGGGCGAGATCGCCGGCGCCGGGCTGGACGTGTTCGAACATGAGCCGGCGGTGAATCCGAAGCTGCTGGAACTCAACAACGTGATCCTGCTGCCGCATATGGGTTCGGCCACGCTGGAAGGCCGTATCGACATGGGCGAGAAGGTGCTGATCAACATCAAGACCTTCGCCGACGGCCATGCCCCGCCGGATCGCGTGATCGCTGGATTGCTGTAGGCCGGGCAATCCGCCTCCACGCCCGGCATCCCGGCGATTCGCAGCCTGTGGCTGTGCGGGGTCAGGAATATTTCGATTTCAGCCGACCGGCGGCTGGGCCATACTGGCGACCGTTACGCCGCCCCGGATGACTGCCCAGGATGACTGTCCTGACCACCTACGCGCCCTGCCCGCCCCGTTTCAGCGACCTGCTGGACTCGCATTCCCGTTTCGTGTCTTCGATGGGAAAGCAGGTGCAGATCGGCAAGCGGCTGCAATGCGAGCGCATCGATTTCGGCGCCATCAAGCTGATGGGCAAGAACCTGACGCGTGCCTCGATGCCGATGTGCCGGCTCTCCTGCGCCGACCTGCGCGAAAGCAGCTTCGCCGAAGCCGAGCTGATGGCCTGCGACCTGAGCGCGGCCGACATGACCGCGGCGAATTTCATCAAGGCCGATCTGCGCGGCGCCGACCTGAGCCGCGCCGTGCTGACCAACACGCGCTTCAACGACGCCCAGCTCGGCCCCTATCAGGTGTCGATCGACTATGCCAGCCAGGCGACCCGGCTGCATTCCGCCAAGATCACCGGCGCGAGCTTCTCCGGTGCCACGCTGGTGGAGGCCGCTTTCGACAAGGCCAATCTGCAGGATACGTCCTTCGCCTTCGCCCGGCTGGACAATGTGAGTTTCCGCGGTGCCGATCTGCGCGGCGCCAATTTCGCCAAGGCGGATCTGGGCAGCGGCATGGCCGAGATGATCGAATCCGCAGGCGGCAAGGTGGAGCGGCCGATGCGCGCCGAACACCTGCTGGAAGCCATCGCGCAGCATGCCGAATGGATCGCCAGCGACGGCCGGCGCGGCAGCCGCGCCGTGCTGCACGGCCTGAACCTCGCCGGCGCGAAACTGATCGCCGCCGATCTCAGCGGCGCTGATTTAAGCGAGGTCAATCTCGCCGGCGCCGACCTCAGCGGTGCCAAGCTGATCTGCACCGATCTGCGCAACGCGAATTTGAGCCGCACGCGGCTCGACCAGGCCGACTTCCGCGGCGCCATGCTGGACGGCGCCTTCGGTTTCATGCCGGCGGGGAGTTTGTAAGCCAAAAACGTGGATGGCCGGGTCAAGCCCGGCCATGACGAATTAGGGATGTCCTGATTTACCGTGCGTCACCCCGGGCTTGACCCGGGGTCCCATTCAACAGGTGAAAATGGGATACCGGCTCAAGACCGGCATGACGCTGAATGCTGCTTACGCCGCCTGCAGCGTCTCGACCCCGGCGAGATCGACGCTGACCAGCGTCGAAACGCCGCGTTCGGCCATGGTGACGCCGAACAGGCGGTCCATGCGCGCCATGGTGATCGGATGATGCGTGACCACGATGAAGCGGGTGCCTTCGCCGATACTCGACGTCTGGCGCGCCATCGCTTCCATCAGGTTGCACAGGCGCTCGACATTGGCGTCGTCGAGCGGGGCGTCCACTTCGTCCAGCACGCAGATCGGCGCCGGATTGGTGAGGAAGACCGCGAAGAGCAGCGACAGCGCCGTGAGCGCCTGCTCGCCGCCCGAGAGCAGCGACATGACCTGCAGGCGCTTGCCCGGCGGCGAGGCGTAGATTTCGAGGCCCGCCTGCAGCGGATCGTCGGATTCGACCAGCTGCAGATGCGCCTTGCCGCCGCCGAAGACCTCGACGAACAGCTTCTGGAAATGACCGTCGACCTTCTGGAAGGCCTCGAGCAGGCGTTCCCGGCCTTCCTTGTTCAGGGACGTGATGCCCTGACGTAGTTTGTCGATGGCGGAAACCAGATCGGTCTGCTCGGTGCTGAGCGCGGTGAGCTTCTCTTCCACCTCGTTGGCTTCGAGTTCGGCGCGCAGATTGACCGGCCCCATATTGTCGCGCTCCTTGCGGAGGCGTTCGAGACGGTTTTCCACCGCATGCAGCTCGGGGAATTCCTCATCGTCTTCCACTTCGCCGGCCTTGAGCACGGCATCCAGCGTGCAGTCGAGCACTTCGCGCACGCGGATCGCCAGCTCATCGAGGCTGACGCGCTGGTGTTCCAGATCGCTTTCGTGTTTCACGCGCGCCTCGCGGGCTGAACCGAGCAGCTGCTCGATCTCGCGGGCGGTGCGGGCGGCAAGCTGCTGCGCGTTTTCCGCATTGGCCAGATGATCGCCGGCTTCCTTGCGCGCGATTTCGGCGATGTCGATCTGCTCCTGCAGCGCGCTGCGGCGGGTTTCGAGTTCGCGCGGGATCTGCTCCAGCCTTTCCAGTTCGGCGGTGGCTTCGGCCTGGCGGGCGCCGAGCTGGGCGAGCTGCTGCGAGGCGCTTTCGTTGCGCGCATTGGCGGCGCGGCGCTCGATCACGATGGCTTCGAGGCGGCGGCTGCGCGCCTGGGCATCGAGGCGCAGCTGTTCCAGGGCGGCGCGGCGCTCGACCAGGGCCTGACGCAAAGCGGCGAGTTCCTCGCGGATCATGCCGATCAGCTGGCGCACTTCGTCTTCCGGCGGCATGGCGGCGAGCGCGGCTTCTTCGGCCTCGCGCGCCTGCGCGGTCTCGGCGATCTCGCCTTCGGTCTGCTGCTTCTGCTCGGCCAGCGCGGCCAGACGCGACTGGCGTTCGGCTTCCCGGCGCACCATCTCGGCCTGGCGGTCGCGCACCTGACCCAGTTCGCGGTCGGCGCGGGCGATATCCTGATTGGCACGCTCGCGGGCGGCGTTGCGCTCGCGCTCGGCCGTGACAATGCCCTGGTTGGCGTGTTCGCGAGCGACGTTGCGCTCGCGCTCGGCCTGGGCGATGGCCTGATTGGCCTGGTCGCGCGCGCCCTGACGGTCGCGTTCGGCGCCCGCCACGGCCTGGGCGGCACGCTCGCGCGCTTCCAGCGCCGCACGTTCCGCGGTCTGCACCACGCCGGCGGCCTGCCCGCGCGCGTCATCGCGCGCCTGCTCGGCGGCCTGCACCACCTGATTGGCCTGCTGGCGCGCTTCGTTACGGGCCTGCTCGGCCTGCTGCACCACGCTGGCGGCCTGCTGGCGTACTTCGTTGCGGGCCTGTTCGGCCGCCTGCACCACCTGATTGGCCTGCTGGCGGGCGATATTGCGCTGCTCTTCGGCCGCCGCCACGCCCTGGCGCGCCACGCGTTCGGCCTGCACCGCCTGCTCGGTGGCCTGGCGGGCCTCCTCATAGGCGCGCTGCGCCTCGCTCAGCTTGCCTTCCAGCTCGCGCAGTTCCTCACGCAGATCGGCGAGACGGTTGCGCTGTTCCAGCTTGATCGAGGCCGAGGTCGGCGCGCCGGCCTTGACGGTGAAACCATCCCAGCGCCACAGCGCGCCGGATTTCGTGACCAGACGCTGGCCGAGCTTGAGATCGGCACGCAGGCGCGCACCATCGGCATCGTCGGCCACCAGACCGATCTGGCTCAGGCGACGCTGCAGAGCAGCGGCACCAGTGACGTATTTCGACAGCGGCTCGGCGCCGAACGGCAGGCCCGGCGCATCGCTGATCGGCGGCAGCGCATCCCAGTGCATCGGCGCATTGGGATCGGTGGCGGCATTCAGTTCGTCGGCAAGGGCTGCACCCAGCGCCTTTTCGAAACCGGGCTCGACGGTGACCTGGTCGATCAGCGGCGGAAAGAGATTGCTTTCGTCCAGCTTGAGCAGCTTGGTCAGGCCGGTCTCTTCCGCCTTCAGGCGGGTCAGTTCGCCCTGCACGCCCTGCCAGGCATCGCGGCTGGCCTGTTCGGCCTGCTGCTGCGCGGCGCGCGCGGCCTCGGCCGCCTCCACACCGCGGCGGGCTGCGGCGATCCTCTCGGCATATTCGGCCTCGACGGCATTCACGCCTTCGCGCGCTTGGTCGATCTTCTGCGCCTGTTCGGCCTCGACTGCGTTCAGCCCGGCGCGCGCCTGCTCGATCTTCTGGGCATGCTCGGCCTCGACCGCATTCAATCCGGCGCGAGCGGCTTCGATCTTCTGGGCATGCTCGCCTTCGACAGCGGCAAGACCGGCGCGGGCGGTTTCGATCTTCTGTTCATGCTCGGCATCGAGAGCAGCCATCGCCTGGCGCGCAGCCTCGATCTTCTGGGCATGTTCGGCTTCGACGGCTTCCAGCGCCGCGCGGGCCGCTTCGATCAGGCGAGCCTGCTCGACTTCCACGGCTTCATAGGCCTGACGGGCTTCATCGATCTTGGCGGCGTGTTCGGCCTCGACGCCATCCAGCGCATTGCGCGCCCTCTCGACCGCAGCCTGCTTGGCTTCGACTTCGGCCGTGATGGTTTCGGCTTCGACCAGCGCCTCGGTCTGCTCGTTCAGGCGGGTTTCTTCGGCGTTGAGTTCGGTCAGGCGCGCCTGCAGGCGCTCCAGACGACGGCCGGCATCCTCGATGGCCTGACGCAGACGGGCGCGCTGCGCCTGTTCCTCGGCGGCACGGCCGGTCAGCGCATCGAGTTCGGCCTGGCTGGCATCGACCTTGCCCTGCGCTTCAGCGACGGCGGCTTCGGCCGCAGCCTGTGCCTCGGCCTCGCCAGCACGCAAAGCTTCGAGCTGTTCGGTTTCGGTGGCGAGACGCGCCACGGTTTCCTCGGCATCCTGCGACAGCGCACTTTCGCGCTCGGCATCCGAGGCGATCTGCGCCAGACGCGCGCGCACCGCTTCGGCGGCTTCCTGCGCACGCGCGCTTTCGGCATCCAGGCCTTCGCGGGCGACCGTCAGGCGATGCAGGCGGGCACCGGCCTCGGCCTCGTGCTGGCGCAGCGGCGGCAGCGCCTCGGCGGCGATGCGCTCGGCGTCATGGGCTTCCGACACCTGCAGGGTACGGTCGGCCACCTCGCGTTCGGCGGCATGCATCGCCTGTTCGGCCTCGGCCAGCGCGTTCTTGAGCGCTTGATGCTTGAGGTGGAACAGGATCGCTTCGGTCTTGCGGATCTGGCCGGCGATGTTGCGGTAACGGCTGGCCTGACGGGCCTGGCGCTTCAGTGACTGTAGCTGGTTATCCAACTGGCCGATCACATCGACCACGCGTTCCAGATTGGATTCCGCCGCCTTGAGACGCAGTTCGGCTTCATGCCGGCGCGAATGCAGGCCCGAAATGCCAGCCGCTTCTTCCAGCAGCATGCGGCGGTCGGTCGGCTTGGCATTGATGATGGCGCCGACGCGGCCCTGGCTGACCATGGCCGGCGAATTGGCGCCCGAGGCCAGATCGGCGAACAGCAGCTGCACGTCGCGCATGCGCACGTCGTTGCCGTTGATCGAATAATCCGAGCCCTTCTCGCGCTCGATCCGCCGGGTGATCGCCACCTCTTCCATCTCGTTGAAGGCGGCAGGCGCAGTGCGGCTGCTGTTATCCAGCGTGAGCGTGACTTCGGCCATGTTGCGGGACGGCCGCGTGGCCGTGCCCGCAAAGATCATGTCGTCCATCCCCGTGCCACGCATACGCTTGGCCGAGTTTTCGCCCATCACCCAGCGCAGGGCTTCCACCAGATTGGACTTGCCGCATCCGTTCGGGCCGACGATCCCGGTCAGGCCGGGATGGATGATGAAATCCGTCGGCTCGACGAAGGACTTGAAACCGGACAAGCGCAACTTGGTGAACTGCACGGGGACTCCCTTTCAAATAACGCAGCGCGGCGATTACTTCGCCAGCGCGTCGAGTTTCTTGCGCAGATCGGCAAGCGACGGCACGCCGGACTCGGCCTTGCCGTTGATGATCAGCGTCGGCGTCGAATTGACGCCGTGCTTCTGGTTGCCTTCCAGGCGCGAATTCAGGATGTAGTCGCCCATCGCCTTGTCCTGCAGGCATTTCTCGAACTGATCCGCCGAGACGCCGCCAAGACGACCGATCTGCACCAGCGCGGCCTTGGGATCCGACGCGGCGGCCCACTGGCGCTGCTGCGCGAACAGCACGTTGAGGAAAGTGTAGTATTTCTCCGGACCGCCGCAGCGCGCCAGCACCGCGCCGGCAAAAGCCAGCTGGTCGAGCGGGAAGTCGCGGAAGATCAGCTTGACCTTGCCGGTGTCGATATATTCGGTCTTCAGCGCCGGCAGCACGTCCGCATGGAACGAGGCGCAATGCGGACAGGTCAGCGAGGCATATTCAACGATGGTGATCGGGGCATCGGCCTTGCCGAGCACCATGTCCTGCAGACGCGGGTCTGCTGCGGCAGGCGCCGTCTGGGCCTGCGCGTGTACTGCAAAGAAACTGCCAAGGACAAACGCCAGGGTCAGAACGAAACGCTGTATATATTTCATGGAGATACTCCGACCCCCTACATGTTGGGGCATTGTATGGTTGCACGTCCGGCCTGCAACCGGACTCTGCCGTTATCCACAAGAATCTGGCCGACTCAAGGCAGCTCAGCGACTCGCACCGAAAAGTGATCTTCCAAGGCTTTCAAGCACTTGGCGGAGGTCGCGATCTTCGACTCCGGCCAGCAAATCCTGCAGTTTCGCCTGCTCCTCGGCGGTGAGCGGCCGACTGCTGCGTCCCGCTGGCGCCTGCGACTCGGGACGATGGATCGGAGTCTGTTTCAGGCGCAGTTTCTCGACCGCGCGGAACCCGAAATAGCCGTTGATCTTCTCGATGATCAGCGGCGAGAGATGCTGCAGCTCCAGCGCGAAGGCCGGGCTGACGGCGATTTCCAACGTTGCCGCGTGGCCTGCTCCGGAGGCATAGACCATCTTCTCGGGCTGGGTTTCCTTGACCAGCAGCGGCCCGGCGATCTCGCTCCAGCGGTTGATGATCTCGGCCAGCGCCACGCCGCGCTGCTTCATGATCGGCCGCGTCAGGCGACCGAGCGAGACACCCAGCGCTTTCGGTGCATTCGTGCGCTGCGACGGATCGCGGGCAGGTTTTTTCTTTTCGTCGGTCACGGCGCCACAAGCGCGCGAACGATATAGAGCCCGGCAAACAGCCCCGCGACGGCCAGCACGGCCGAGGCGAGCATATAGACAGCGGCGGCCAGCATTTCGCCGCGCTCGTAGAGCAGCGCGACCTCCAGCGAGAAGGCGGAAAACGTGGTGAAGCCGCCCAGCACACCGGTGGTGAGGAACAGCCGCCATTGCTGCGACAACCCGCTTTTCAGGGCGAAATATTCGGCCACCAGCCCCATCGCCAGAGACCCGACAACGTTGATGGCCAGCGTGCCCCAGGGAAAGCCGGCGCCGACCAGGCGCAGCGCGGCGACATTCACGCCGTAGCGCATGGCGCCGCCGAGGCCGGCGCCGAGGAAAACGATCAGCACATTCATATCGCCAGTCTAGCGCAGACGCGGTTAATAGCCCACGGCCTCGGTCAGCTTCTCGTAGCGGGACCCACGCAACTGGTAGATATAGGCCTGCTTCGTGCCCTGACGGCCGCCATCGCCAAAAGCCTGTACAGTGCCACCGAACAGGTCGCGCCAGCCGCGGATACTGGCCACCGCCCGGGTCAGCCGCGTGATGCCGGTCTGGCCCTCGGCCCTGTCGAGTGCCAGCACCGCCAGGTCGGCAATGGTGGCGCCGTAGATCGCGCCGGCATTGGGCTCGGTGTTAAAGCGCGCCTTGTAGGCATCCATCCAGGCCACCACCTCAGGCGCGGCCGTGGCACGTTCGGGCAAGGCCAGCGACGACACGCTGTACAGACCCTGCGTTGCGCCGCCCGGTGCGGTCGCCAGCAGATAATCGTGCGTGGTCGACGGCCCGAGGAAGCTGACATCCCAACCGGCGGTTTTCGCCGCCGCCATCGGCAGAATGGTGTCGCGCAGCAGCGTGGCCAGCACGACAAGGTCGCAGCCGGCATTGCGCAGGCGCTGCACCGGCGCCGAGAAATCGGTGTCGATCGGGCGATGCGTCACCACCGCCTTGACGCTCTGGCCATGCTGGGCCAACTGATCCTTCACCGCCTGCTGCACTTCCTCGCCATAGTCGGTGCTCTGCGCCATCACGCAGACGGCCTGCTTGTTCTGCTGCTCGACCATCCATTTCACGCCAGCGCGGATCTGGTCGTAATAGAGCGAGCCGGAAATCCAGCTGATCGCATCCGACGCATGTACCAGCTCGCGACTGGCCGCCATCGGAAACAGGTTGGCGACATTGGCGGCGCGCAGTTGCGGCAGCACCGCCTGCACCTGCGCGGTGCCGAGCGAGCCGACAAAGACCTGGGCGCGATCCAGCCGGATCAGCTTGGAGGTCGCCTGCACGGCGCGCGGCACCTGGAACTGATGATCCTCGACGACGAGTTTCAGCTTGCGTCCGCGAATGCCGCCGGCGGCATTCACCGCATCGAACCGCAGCCGCATCGCATTGACCACGGCATGGCCGTAAACCGCCGCCGGCCCGGACAGGTCGGTGATGGTGCCGACCACGATCTCGGATTTGTCTTGTGCGTAGGACGAAGATACAGCCAGCCCGATCAGGGCCGCTGCCAGAAGGATGCGCCGCATGAGTTCCTCCCAGTAAGCCGGCACAAAATGGCGCAAGGCACGGCCCGGATGCAAGCCCGCCTTCGTGACAGACGCAATTTCGCGATGCTACAGTCGATGCATGTCCAAAGCGCGCGTCGATCCACCGCAAATCTCCGCATTGGTGCTGGATTGGTACGATCGGCACCACCGGACATTGCCCTGGCGCAGCCCGCCCGGCGCCGCGCCGCCCGAGCCTTACCGTGTCTGGCTCAGCGAGGTGATGCTGCAGCAGACCACCGTGCCGGCGGTGAAGCCCTATTTTGAGAAATTCCTGACCCTGTGGCCCAGCGTGCAGGACCTGGCCAATGCGCCCGTCGAACAGGTGATGGAAGCCTGGGCCGGGCTGGGCTATTACGCGCGTGCCCGCAACCTCCACAAATGCGCCAAGGCCGTGAGCGAACAGCATGGCGGGACATTCCCGGACAGCGAAGCTGGCCTGCTGGAGCTACCCGGCATCGGGCCCTATACGGCCGCGGCGATTGCTGCCATCGCCTTCGACGAACCGGCCGCCGTGCTGGACGGCAATATCGAGCGCGTCTTGTCGCGGGTCTTTGCCGTCGAAGCGCCACTGCCGCAGGCGCGACCTGAGTTGCGCAAACTCGCCGCGCAGGTGACGCCGCAACAGCGCCCCGGCGATTTCGCGCAAGCCATGATGGATCTCGGCGCCGGTGTCTGCACGCCGAAAAGCCCGGACTGCCTGCTCTGCCCGTTACAGGCGCGCTGCGAGGGTTTCAGACGCGGCATCGCCGAAACGCTGCCGCGCAAGGCGGCTAAGCCTGCGCGCCCGGTGCGCCACACCATCGCCTTCCTGCTGCAGCGAAGCGACGACGGCGCCGTGCTGCTGCGGCGCCGGCCGCCGAAGGGCCTGCTGGGCGGCATGCTGGAAGTGCCGAGTGCGCCCTGGCGCGACGCGCCCTGGGCCAGCCATGAGGCGCTGGAACATGCGCCGGCCGACACCGACTGGCTGATGCTGAACGGCGATGCCGTGCATGTCTTCACGCATTTCGAGTTGCGGATCGGCGCCCTGCTGGGACAGGTCGGCGCGCGCGAGGCCGCCAAGATCGACGGCCAGTGGCAACAGCCGCAGGAGGCGGCGCTGCCGACCGTGATGAAAAAGATGCTCGGCCTGCTACCGAGCGTCGAGGATCCTAGATCGACGAAAAGTCGCCGTGGCGGCCGAGCCCGCTCTTGAAGCGGGCGGCGCCCTTGATGGCTTCCTGTTCGATGATCGGCAAACCGCCTTCGGCCTCGTCATGCAGGGCGGCATCCAGCGACATGTCCCACTGGCGATAGCTGGAGCTGCGATCAGCCAGCATGCAGGCCTGCGGGAAGCGGCTGATCTCCTCGGCGAGCGCTTCGGCGGCTTCGCGCGCCTGACCCTTGGGCACCACGCGATTGGCCAGGCCCATCTGTAATGCTTCCTGGGCATCCACTGCACGACCGGTCAGGATCATGTCGAGCGCACGGCTATGGCCGATCAGACGCGGCAGCCGCACTGTGCCGCCATCGATCAGCGGCACGCCCCAGCGCCGGCAGAAGACGCCGAAAGTGGCGTCGTCTTCCGCCACGCGCAGATCGCACCACAGCGCGAGTTCCAGACCGCCCGCCACCGCGAAGCCGGACACAGCCGCGATCACCGGCTTCGACAGCGTCAGCCGCGTCGGCCCCATCGGACCTTCGCTTTCCGGCGAGACATCGTTGCGCTGGTTGCCATCGGCCACCGCCTTCAGGTCGGCGCCGGCGCAGAAATGACCGCCCGCGCCCCACAGCACGGCGACTTTCGCCGCATCATCGGCATCGAAGTCCTTGAAGGCCTGGCGCAGCGCGTCGGCCGTGGGCCGGTCGACGGCATTGCGCGCCTCGGGGCGGTCCAGAATCACCGTGGTCACCGCGCCGCGCTTTTCAACATGCACCGCCATGGCGCTGCCTCCCGTGTTGTATTTGCTTGCGCACAGGCTGACAGCGCAATGAAGTCGCCGCAAGAGCCGCGCGACACTTCCCCTCGCCCTCCCGTTACGGCAATCTGCGCCGCGATGGACGGGCACCCCAAATATCAACCCGGTTTCGATGCACGGCGCGCGCTGTGGCGGGGCCTCGGGCATCTGCTGTCGCCGCTGGTGCAGCTTTGGCTGCAGCGCCGCGCCGCGCGCGGCAAGGAAGATCCGGCCCGTCTGAACGAGCGTTTCGGCCGACCGACGCGTCCGCGTCCGGCCGGCCTCCTGCTCTGGTGCCATGGCGCCAGCGTGGGCGAAGCGCAGGCGCTGCTGCCGCTGCTGCAGCATCTGCACACGCAGCGCCCGGATGTGACGCTGCTGCTGACCACCGGCACGGTGACGTCCGCCGCCCTGGTCGCGCAGCGCGTCGGCGATCGTCCGGGCATTCTGCATCAATTCGTGCCGGTCGATCTGCCCGGTGCCGTCGACGGCTTCCTCGATCACTGGCGACCCGACCTGGTGCTGTGGAGCGAGTCCGATTTCTGGCCCGGCATCCTGGCCGAATTGCGACGGCGCGCCATCCCGACGCTGCTGGCGAATGCACGGTTGTCGGAGCGCTCGGTGCGGCGCTGGGGCTTCGCACCGGGGACCGGGCGCTGGCTGCTGGAGGGCTTCGCCGCGATCTACGCGCAGACGGCGGACGATGCCGAACGCCTGCGCCGCCTGGGCGCGCCGCAGGTGATCGAGGCCGGCAACCTGAAGCAGGCCGCACCGCCGCTGCCGGTCGACGACGCGATGCTGGCGGAGTGGCGCGCGCGGCTGGACGGCCGACCGCTCTGGCTGGCCGCCAGCACGCATGACGGCGAAGAGAGTCACATGGCGGCCGCGCACCGCCAGCTGAAGGCGCAATTCCCCGGGCTGCTGACGCTGATCGTGCCGCGGCATCCCGAACGCGGCGCCGGCCTGCGCGACAGTCTCGCTGCGCCCGACCTGCGCGCAGCTCTGCGTTCGGCCGACGATCTGCCGGATGCGGATACCGATCTTTACATCGCCGATACGCTGGGCGAGCTCGGCCTGTGGTATCGCCTTTGCCCAGTGGTGGTGATGGGCGGATCGCTGGTGCCGGTCGGCGGCCACAATCCGCTGGAACCGGCGCGGCTCGGTTGCGCGGTGCTGTTCGGCCCGCAGATGTTCAATTTCAGCGAAGCAACAGCCGGACTTCTCGGCACGGGCGGCGCACTGCAGGTGCAGGATGCCCAGAGCCTTGCCGATACCGTTGGCACTCTGCTCAAGGACCCTGCATGCCGCGAAACCATCGCCGCGGCCGGTAAGCGTTTTGCCAGCGCCGACGATGCCGTGATCGAACGGCTCGGGCGGGCGGTACTGGAGCGGCTGCCGGCCGCCTGACCGGCGTCAGTCGATGCGGCGCTACTCCACGAAGGGCTTGGCGATATGCGCCACCTCTTCCATCGATGAGCCGAAATGCTGCGGCTTCGACATGTCGGTGATCCTGGCGTAGTTGGCGGCGAAATCTTCCACCGTCACTTTGGCATCGACACCGAAGAACATGCCCTGCGATTCCATGATCTGCATCTTGGCGTAGAAGCCGGCACCGGCCGAGATGATGTCGCCGGTGGCATTGCAGGCTTCGGAGCAGAGATAGACCACGGCCTGCGACACGTATTCGGGCTTGAGATGCGGCAGCAGCTTGGGCGACAGCAGCGCCTCGGTCATGCGGGTGGCGGCGACCGGGGCAATCGTGTTGACCAGGATGCCGTATTTGGCGCCTTCCTGCTTCAGCGAATTCATCAGGCCGACGACGGCCATCTTAGCGCCGGCATAATTCGACTGGCCGAAATTGCCATAGAGCCCGGAATTCGACGAGGTCATGACGATACGGCCGTATTGCTGCTGCTGCATGATCGGCCAGGCTGCCTTGGTGACATAGGCCGAGCCGAGGAAATGCACATCGACCACGGTGTCGAAATCGGCGATCTCCATCTTGGCGAAACTCTTGTCACGCAGGATGCCGGCGTTATTCACCAGGATATCGACGCGGCCGAAGGCATCCATCGCGGTCTTGACGATATTGGCGGCCGAGGCTGGCTCGGACACGCTGTCGTAATTCGCCACAGCCTCGCCACCTTTGGCCTTGATCTCGGCCACCACCAGATCGGCTGCCTTGGAGGAGCCACCGGTGCCATCGACGCCGCCGCCCAGATCGTTGACCACGACTTTCGCCCCACGCTCGGCGAGCAGCAGGGCGTGGCTGCGGCCCAGACCCGCCCCGGCTCCGGTGACAATGGCAACGCGGCCCTGGAAATCGATGGCCATGAGAACTCCCTTTCCGTTTTTGTATCGATCAGACCTGGTGCGCCAGCAGCAGGTCGCAGACTTCGCGCACGGCGCCAGCACCGCCCGCAGTTTCGGTGATATAGGCGGCGGCGTTCTTCACCATCGGCCGCGCATTCGAGACCGCGATGGGCAGACCGACAGCTTCCATTACATCCATGTCGTTGACGTCATCGGCGACATGGCAGACCTCGTTCAGACCGATCCCGAGCTCGGCGCAGATCTCTTTCAGCTTGGGCAGCTTTTCATAAACGCCCATCAGACCGAAACGGATCTTCAGCCGGTCGATGCGCTTCTGGATTGCCGGCGTGTCGCTGCGGGTGATCAGGGCCACCTCGATGCCGGCGTCTTTCACCAGCAGAATTCCGAACCCGTCCTGCACGTGGTATTTGCGCAGTTCGCTGCCATCCTCGGCATAGTAGATCCCGCCATCGGTCAGCGTGCCGTCGAGATCGAGCGACAGCAGCTTCACCGCGCGGAATTTGGCGGCAAGGTCGGCATCGATGGACGGCAGGCTGAACATGGATTTTCCCCGAATGTCCCTCTGGCCCCGAAGGGGTATATCTTACGCAGGCGCGCAGATTAGCGGGGAAGCGGGGCCGCGTTCCAGTATCGGAGCGGGCGTATCGCTACGTCAGTTTCTGGGATTCTGCGGAATCAGCGGGGTCGGTCGCGACGACGGCGGCGTGCGTTCCTGCTGGCGCAGCTCCTGCTGGCGGCGCTGGTCCTGACGCTCGGCTTCCATGCGGCGCTCCAACTGCTGCTCCTGGAAACGCTGTTCGCGCTCCTGTTCGATCCGGCGGGTTTCGGCCTGGATACGGTCAGCCTCGGTCTGCGGCTGGGCATGCAACGCCACGGCACCCAGCACCAGGGCGACGAACATGATCGCGCTGGCGAACAGCGGCAGGGCAAGTCGGTCGATCAACATGGAAACACCTTGGAAGCGGTCGGTCTGCCGTAACAACGGCGCGGCGCGCAAACCGTTCCGGCGGCGGGACGGCGCTAGCGTTTTTTCGGTTTGGGCGGGCCCTTGTCGTCGAGCCAATAGACAATGTGGTCTTCCAGTTCGCCGGCGTCCTTCTCCGAGATGCAGCGGCCCGCGACCGAAATGCCGGCCTGATGAACCGTCTGGCTGCTGCCGCTTTTCAGCGGATGCCACCAGTAGAGGTCCTTGCCCTGCGCCACCAGGCGATAGCCGCAGGTGGCCGGCAGCCAGTTCATCTTCTGCACCTTGGCGGGGGTCAGCTGGATGCAGTCGGGCACGATCTTCTTGCGCTTGGGGTAGTTGCTGCACTGACCGGTGGCGCAGTTCAGCAGCTTGCAGGCCACGTTGGTCTGCTCCAGCTCGCCGGTCTCCTGGTCTTCCAGGCGATAAAGGCAGCATTTGCCGCAGCCGTCGCACAGCGACTCCCATTCGGAAGGCGTCATCTGATCGAGGCGCTTGCGGCGCCAGAACGGCAGGTTGCGGGACATCGGTGGAGATTACGCCGGACCGGCGCTTTCATAAAGGCGGCGGGTCAGCGCTTCTTGCCCGGCTTGCCGTCATGCTGGCGGATGAAGGCGGCCACGCGGGGGGCGATTTCCTCGCGCCAGCGCCGGCCGTTGAAAACGCCGTAATGGCCTACCCCGGCCTGCAGGTAATGTCCGCGCATGGCCTTGGGAATATTCGGGCAAAGATCGTGCGCCGCCATGGTCTGGCCGACGCCCGAGATATCGTCCTTCTCGCCTTCTACCGTCAGCAGCGCGGTCTTGCGGATCGCCGCCGTCTCCACCTTCTCGCCGCGGCAGGTCATGATGCCGCGCGGCAGGGCATGGTCCTGGAACACGGTCTTCACGGTTTGCAAATAGTACTCGGCTGGCAGATCCATCACCGCGAGATATTCGTCATAGAAATCGGTATGCGCCTTGGCGCTGTCGCCATCGCCCTTGATCAGGTGGTGGAACAGGCGGACATGCGCGCCGACATGGCGATCCAGATTCATGGTCATGAAACCGGTCAGCTGGATGAAGCCCGGATAGACCTCCCGCATGAAGCCGTCATGCGGGAAGGGCACGCGGTCGATCACGCTATGCTCGAACCATTCGATGGAATGTTCCTGCGCCAGGTTGTTCGGCACGGTGGGGCTGATACGGGTATCGATCGGTCCGCCCATCAGGGTCATGGAGCGCGGCACATGCGCATCGTTCTCGGCCGACATCAGCGCCACGGCCGCCAGCACCGGCACGGAGGGCTGGCACACGCCCATCACATGCGCGCCAGGACCCAACGTGACGAAAAATTCGCGGATGTAGTCGATGTAATCGTCAAGGTCGAACCGGCCCAGGCGCAGCGGCACATCGCGCGCATCGACCCAGTCGGTGATGTAAACCTCGTGATTGGGCAGCATCGCCTCGACCGTGCCGCGCAACAGCGTGGCGTAATGGCCCGACAGCGGTGCCACGATCAGCAGCTTGGGATCGTTGCGATCCTCGCAGCCTTCGCGCTCGAAATGCTTGAGCCGGCAGAATGGCAGGCTGAGCACGTCATGCTCGGTCACCTTACGCGCGGTACCATCGACCATGGTGGTGGCGAGGCCGAAGTCCGGCTTCGGGTAACGACGCGTGATGTTGCTGAACACTTCCAGCCCGGCGGCCATCGTGCGCGCGGCCGCCGTATAGTTCATCGGCAGATACGGCAGCTTGAGCGCCAGCGTCTGCATCTCGGCCATGGCGCGGACCGGCTGCAGGGCGGCATGCTGAAGTTCGTAGAGCGAATAGAGCATAGGTCCCACCCTGATGCTGGAGCGCGGCGGCCATGCGGCGGCCGCCAGACAAAGCCCGGACAAAGGTGATGGAGAATCGTCGCCGAACCGTTACCACTCAGAGCTTACGCCTGTTCGTCAGTGGCCGCACGATTTATTTCGCACTGCAACATATGCGTGCAGGCGGGTAGAAACCCAGATGCGTCAGATACTTAGAGGCGCTGGCGGATTCGCTGCACCATCTGCTCGGGAGTCGCATCATGCCGGAAGTGGCTCAGATACTGCCCTTTGCCGTCCATCAGATAGATGAAACCGGAATGGTCGACCGAGTAACCGAGGCTGGAATCCTTCAGCACGACCTTCTGATAGTAGACCCGATAGGCCTTGGCCACGGCGGCGATCTGCTCGGGCGTGCCGGTCAGGCCGACCAGCCGTTCGTGGAAGGCCTGCACATACTCTTTCATCACCGGTGCGGTGTCGCGTTCGGGATCGACCGTGATCAGGATCGGCTGCACCTTCGCGGCATCGGCACCGAGCTGGTCCATCGCCAGCGCCATCGTCTGCAGGCCGGTCGGACAGATATCCGGACAGTTGGTGAAGCCGAAATAGACCAGCATCAGCTTGCCGGCATACTCCTTCTCGGTGACGGCTTTGCCGTCCTGGTCGGTCAGGCTGAACGGCCCGCCGATGCTGACCACGCCGCTGCCGGCGTTTTCATCGCCGCCGCGCGGCAGCAGATACGGCATGGCGAGATAACCGACGATGCCGAACAGCGCCACGATGGCGGCCAGGACCAGGCCGCGTTTCAGGCCGCGGGAGGCCGCACTCATGACTTTACCTTTCCGCCGAGCATCGCGGCAGCGCCGTCGATGAACCGCGCCAGATCCACGTCGCGGTGGCTGAGCCCATCCGCATCATGCGTGGTCAGCGTGATCTCGACGCGGTTGTAGACATTGAACCATTCGGGATGATGATCGGCCTTGTCGGCCTGGATCGCCACGCGGGTCATGAAACCGAAGGCGGTGTTGAAATCGGCGAACACGAAAGTCTTCACGATGGCGTCGCGGCCACTGACCTCTTGCCAGCCGGCCAGCGCCTGCAATGCGGCCTGGCGGGCGGCGCCTTCCAGTTTGGCAATGGCCATGTCATCCTCCGCGGGAGTTCGCTGCCGCGCAAGCTAGCGCGCAGGTACCCCCGCTTCAACCAGCCCGGACCGCTTGAGACGTTCTGCCGCATGACCGATATCGCCAAATTGATGCCTCCCAGCCTCGACGATCTTGCCGCGCTCGGCGAGGCCGAGCTGAATCGCCTGCGGCCGGCCCTGGGCCGCTATATCGATGGCGTGCCGATCCAGGTGGCCGACTTTCCCGACGATGACGTGCTGCAGGAGATGGGCTGCGAGACGCCCTTCGACCTGCTGGGGCTCTATACCGGCGGCAGCTTCCTTGCCGAACAGCGCGGCGAGACCGGCACGATGCCGGCGATGATCTTCCTGTATCGCCGGCCGCTGCTGGATTACTGGTGCGAGAGCGGCGAATCCCTGCGCCATGTCGTGCGCCACGTGCTGATCCACGAGATCGGCCATCATGTCGGCCTGTCGGACGAGGATATGGACCGCATCGAGGCGAGTGTGCCGGATTAAGTTTGGCGTTCCCGATTCAGCGTCTGCCGTCACCGGCTGCCGCGCGGCAGCGTGACGATGGCGCGCGTGCCGCGGCCGGGCTCGGACTCGAGCTGCAGCGGCGCGCCATGCAGCTCGGCCAGACTGTTGGCCAGCGCCAGACCCAGGCCGGTGCCGCGTTCGCTGTCGGCCACCATGCCGCTGACCTGGCCGAATGGCGTCATCGCGATCCGGATCTGTTCGGCGGTCATGCCGGGACCGTTGTCGCTGATCATGAAACGTACGGCGCTTTCGCTGGCCTCGGCGCCGATCCAGACCGATCCGCCCGGCGGCGAGAATTTCAGGGCATTCGACAGCAGATTGACCAGCATCTGCTTGATCGCGCGCGCATCGCCGAAAACCGGGGGCAGATCCGGCGGCACATGCACCGCCACCTTGGTGCCGCGCAGTTGCGACAGGCCAGACACCAGCACCAGGCTGGCGCGCACGAGTTCATGCGGCGCCAGCACTTCCCGATGCAGCTCCATGCGGCCGGCCTCGACCTTGGAGAGGTCCAGCACATCGTTGATCAGCGACAGCAGGTGCTGGCCGCTTTCGCGGATATCGCGCGCATATTCGGTGTATTTGCGATGGCCGAGCGGGCCGAAAATCTGCTGCTCCAGCACCTCGCCGAAGCCGATCACGGCATTGAGCGGGGTACGCAGCTCGTGGCTGACATGCGCAACGAAATCGCTTTTGACGCGGGCGGCCTGTTCGGCCTGCATCCGGGCTTCAGCCGCGCGGCGCAACGCCTGTTCGAGCCGGGCGGCCTGCTGCTCGGCGACACGGCGGCCCAGATACGCAATGCGGCGTTGGCGCTCGTAGATATAGTTGCAGAAGAAGCCGATGGCGAAGGCCGAGGCCATGATCACCTGGTAGACGATAAAATCCTGCCGCGTGCCGAGCTCGCCATGCAGATAGGCAATGTCGAGCAGGGCGATCACGACCAGCACTGTGAGCGAGGCGCGCAGCGTGCCCATGCGCAGCACGACGAAGATACCGACGACGATCAGAATCACGCAGTTGAGATAGAGCGACAGCAGCGGCGGCGTTGCCAGAGCCACGATACCGATATAGCCGATGCCGACGGCCAAGGCGCCGATCTGCATCAGTAACTGATGATATGGCTGAAAGCGCGTGGCGTAAGTGGCGGCGAACACGGTCAGCAGCACCAGGATGCTGGCCGCGCGGATCGCGCTCATCAGCGGCGCATTGGGCGCAAACAGCCAGTCGGTGATACCGAAACTGGCGAACAGCACGGCGGCCAATCCGAGCGCGAGGCGCGCATAGACGATGGCGCCCGGACCTTCGGCCTGCTGGAATTCCCTTTCCTTGGCCGGGTCGGCAAAGGCGGTGTCGTGCCAGCGCAATGCGGAAGCCGAGGCGGAGGCGGAGATGTCGGGAGATGTAGGCATAATGATGACGCGAAAGTAGTCGCATGCGCCGCCATGCCGCAACCGCAAATCAGGATGCGTGACGAGTTTCAACCTCTGCGGCGCATCGCATCGCACAAGCTAAGCCGACAGTATCTGCGCCGGATGTCAAATCGAAAGCAGACGTTCGACGTAGCGCGGCACCACCTGCGTCGCAGGGCCGTAGATTTTCTCGGCGAACAGCGAGAAGCCGTCCGAGGGATCGAGGTTGAGCTCGACGGTATGGGCAAGACCGCGGCGACGCACATCGGCCACGAACCCGGCCGCCGGATAGACCTGGCCCGACGTGCCGACAGAGATAAACAGGTCGCAAAGCGCCAGCGCGTCGTGGATCGCCTCCATGTAGAGCGGCATCTCGCCGAACCAGACCACATGCGGTCGCAGGCGACCCGTGGCGCCGCAGGCCGGACAGGTGGTGGCGAGATCGAGGTCGTCGCGCCACTCCAGAACAGTCTCGCATCGCTCGCAGCGGATCTTCAGCAGCTCGCCATGCATATGCATCAGCTTGCGCGAACCGGCGCGTTCATGCAGGTCGTCGACGTTCTGCGTCACCAGCAGGAAGTCGCCGTCGAACTTCTGTTCCAGTTCGGCCAGCGCGACATGCGCCGCGTTGAACGACGCCTCCAGCAGGTTCCTGCGCCGTGCATTGTAGAAGTCGTGCACCAGTACGGGATTGCGCGCGAAGCCCTCCGGCGTAGCCACCTCGTTCAGGTCGTATTTGGTCCACAGGCCGTCCTTGTCGCGAAAGGTGCCCAGCCCGGACTCGGCCGAGATGCCGGCGCCGGTCAGAATGACGATCGACTTAGGCCTGCGCTTCATTCGGCTCCATAGGCTGCCGCTTCCGCCTTGTCCCAGTCGCCGTGATCCTGATCCCAGGCATCGGCCTCGTCCGCCATCCAGTCATGTTCGGCATCCTCGGCGATCCCGCCATCGAGGCGATAGACCTGTTCCGGCGTATAGATCGCGCCTGACGAGGACAGAAAGCTGGAATAGAGCGTGAAACGGTCGCAGCGCATGCGCGGCCCGGCATAGAGCGCGTGATGGCTCAAGAATGCACCGATGCGGTCGAAGGGCGCATTGTTGAGTCGCGCCAGTGTCACATGCGGCGCGAATTTGCGGCGGTCGGGCGCCAGGCCCGCGCGCAGCACGGCATTGTCGACCTTTTCCTGCAGGCGGTGGAGCGCCGCATTGGGTCGCACGCCGACCCAGAGCGAATTCGCTTTGCGCTTGTCGCCGAAGGTACCGACACCGAACAGTTCAAGGTCGAAATCCGGCATCGTGATGGCAGAAAGCGCTTCGGACACCGTGCGGGCGGTGCGACCGTTGACTTCGCCGATGAAACGGAGTGTCAGGTGAAACTGATCGGGATTGACCCAGCGGGCGCCTGGCACGCCGGCGCATAATGCCGCCAGCGAGTGGCGGATCTCTTCGGGGAAATTCAGGGCGACGAACAAGCGGATCATGGCTGGGGCCTCCGCTGGATGTGACCTTTCGGCCCGGAACGAGCGCCCTATTCAGGCACTCGGGTTCGGATATTCGCGGTGGATCGCGTCGATCCCGTCGAGTACCTCCTGCGAGAGTTTCACATTGATACTGGCGATATCGGCCTTCAGCTGCTCGAGGCTGGTGGCGCCGATGATGTTCGAGGCTACGAAAGGCCGCGTATTCACGAAGGCCAGCGCCATCTGCGACGGGTCGAGACCGTGCTGCTGCGCGAGCGCCACATATTTCTCCGTCGCCTTGTCGGCGCGCGGATTGCTGTAGCGGGTGAAGCGGGTGAACAGCGTCAGACGTGCCCCGGCCGGCTTGGCGCCGCCGAGATACTTGCCGCTCAGCACGCCCATGGCGAGCGGCGAATAGGCCAGCAGCCCGACCTCTTCCATCTTGGTCACCTCGGACAGCGAGGATTCGTACCAGCGGTTGAGCAGGCTGTAGGGATTCTGGATCGAGACGATGCGCGGGCGCGCCTTATTTGCGTCGGCATCCTTCAGATGCTGCATCACGCCCCAGGCGGTTTCATTCGACACGCCCATATGGCGTATCTTGCCGGCCTTCACCAGATCGCCCATCGCATCCAGCGTTTCGGCGATGGCGACCGAGGCCTCGTCGTTCCAGGGATATTCGGCGCGACCGAAATTCACCGTCAGGCGATCCGGCCAATGCGTCTGGTAAAGATCGATATAGTCGGTCTGCAGCCGCTTCAGGCTTTTGTCGACCGCTTCAAAAATCTGCTTGCGGCTCAGATTCGGCGGCTGCTTATCGTCACGCAGCCAGTCGAACTCGCCGCGCGGCCCGCCGCCGCGCCCGGCCACCTTGGTGGCCAGCACGATCTTGTCGCGGTCCTTGCGCTTCTTCAGCCAGGTGCCGATATAGGTCTCGGTGCGGCCCTGCGTTTCCGCCTTGGGCGGCACCGGATACATCTCGGCGGCGTCGATGAAGTTGATGCCATGGTCCAGCGCGTAATCTAGCTGGGCATGCGCCTCGGCCTCGGTATTCTGCTCGCCCCAGGTCATGGTTCCGAGGCAGATCAGGCTGACCTGAATGTCGGTACGGCCTAAACGACGGAACTCCATGACAAAACTCCCAACGCGATACGGACGGCGGACACCGCCGCCTGTTTCGGCGGCAGGCCTATTTTGTCGGCCGGACTCGGCTTTTACAACAACGAATTGAGGGTTACTGCCCCAAGAACCGCAAAATATGGGGCAGTGTCCGTTCCACGATGATGGCAACACCCTCCTGGGTGGGATGGATGCCATCGCTGAGATTCAGTCTGGCCTCGCCGGCCACCCCATCGAGGAAGAAGGGGTAGAGCGACACGCCATGTTTGGCGGCCAGGTCGGGGTAGATACTGTTGAAGCGGCGGCCGTAATCGGCCCCCAGATTGGGCGCCGCCAGCATGCCCATCAGCATGACCGGCAGATTGGCCTGTTTCAGTTTTGTTAGGATGCCGTCCAGATTGGTGCGCGCCTGTTCGGGTGCCAGGCCGCGCAGCATGTCGTTGGCGCCCAGTTCGACGATCACATGGGTCGGCTTATCTGCCAGCGCCCAGTCGAGCCGCGAGGCCGCCGCAGCCGTGGTGTCGCCCGACACGCCGGCATTGATCGTGGTAACGTTCAGGCCCTTCGCCTTCAGCGCCTTTTCAAGCTGGGCCGGATAGGCGGCATCGGGCGGCAGGGCATAGCCGGCCACCAAACTGTCGCCGAAGACCAAAAGCTTGATCGGTGCCTGATTCTGGGCCTGAACAGGCATTGCCGCTGACAACAGCGTGATCAGCATCACCGCCAGCAAGACTGCGGCATTGTGACAGCGCCGGGAAAACCCATATCTTTCGTATAACTTCACGATCTGCCTTCCTGACGGGGACCTGACCACCGATGGCGTCAACCAGCGCGAACCCCATCGTTCAACTGAACGATGTGCACCTCACTCTCGCCAGCACGGCCGGGCCGGTCAATATCCTGCGCGGCATTGACCTGGATGTGATGCCCGGCGAACGGATTGGCATCGTTGGACCGTCGGGTTCGGGCAAATCCACCCTGCTGGCGGTTCTGGCTGGGTTGGAACGCGTGAGCAGCGGCAAGGTTCGGGTCGCGGAGGCCGATCTCAATGCGCTGAACGAGGACAAGCTGGCGCTGTGGCGCCGCAGCCGTATCGGCATCGTCTTCCAGAGCTTTCATCTGATCCCCACCATGACGGCGCTCGAAAACGTCGCTGTACCGCTCGAACTGGCGGGTGCCGGCGATGCCATAGAACGCGCCCGGGCAGCGCTGGCGCAGGTCGGGCTGGGTAAACGGGAGACGCACTACCCCGCGCAGCTTTCCGGCGGCGAGCAGCAGCGCGTGGCGCTGGCTCGCGCCGTGGCGCCGCATCCGGCCCTGCTGCTGGCCGACGAACCGACCGGCAATCTGGATGGCAGCACCGGGCACGCCATCATCGATCTGATGTTCGGCGAGGCCGCGCGGCTGCGCTCGACGCTGATCCTGATCACGCATGACGAAAACCTGGCCGCACTATGCGACCGCGTGGTGCGCATCGAGGACGGCAAGGTCAAAGCCATCGAAACCCGCACGCAGCAGCAGGCAGCCGACTGATGCTGTCGCTCAAATTCTCGCTTCGTGAACTGCGCGGCGGCCTGCGCGGCTTCCGCCTGTTCGTGGCCTGCCTCGGTCTCGGCGTGGCCGTGATCGCCGGCATCGGCACGTTGGGTGCCTCTATTGTCGCTGGTCTGGAACGCGACGGACGCGCCCTGCTGGGCGGCGATATCGAATTCCGCCTGATCCATCGCCCGACCACACCGCAGGAACAGGCTTTCCTCGAAAGTCATGGCCAGGTGGCGCAGGCGGTGCAGATGCGCGCCATGGCGCATGCGATCCGCAGCGACCAGCGCACGCTGGTGGAACTGAAAGCGGTCGATAATGTCTATCCGCTGTATGGCCGCATCGATCTGGAGCAACCAGGCAATATCCATGACCTGCTGGCCATGAAGAACGGCCTGCCGGGCGCGGCTGTCGACCCGCAGACTCTGATCCGGCTCGACGCTGCCCTCGGCGACAGGCTGGGCATTGGCGAAGCCGAATTCGAGATCCGCGCGGTGATCGCCCGCGAACCCGACCGCGCCACCGAAGGGCTCACGCTGGGCCCGCGCGTGATGATCGCCACCTCCGCGCTGGAGGCGACGAAGCTGGTGCAGCCCGGCACCATGGCCTACTGGCATTATAGCGTGAAGCTGACCTCGGGCCTGACCGCGCCGCAGGTGCAGGACATCGCCAAACGCGACTTCGCCGAATCCGGCTGGCGTATGCGCGACTGGAAGGAAGGCAGCCCCGGCGTAAGGCGCTTCCTCGACCGTGCCGGACTCTTCTTGGTGCTGGTCGGACTCACGGCACTGCTGATCGGCGGTGTCGGCGTGGCGAATGCCGTGCATGCGCATCTGAGCGGCAAGACGCCGACGATTGCGACGCTGAAATCGCTCGGTGCCACATCCGGGCTGATTTTCCGCGTCTATCTGTGGCAAACCCTGGTGCTGGCCGTCGTTGGTATCGGTATCGGGCTCGTCGTCGGCGCCGCTTTGCCGAATCTCGCGGCCGGTGCGCTGGCTGAAGTTTTGCCGCTGCCGCTGGTGCCGGGTCTCTACTGGCAGCCGCTGGCGCTGGCCGCGGCTTACGGCCTGCTAGTGGCGCTGGCCTTCACCATCTGGCCGCTGGCGCGCGCCGCGGAAATCCGGCCGGCTGCGCTCTATCGCGACCTGGTGGCGCCCGGGCGCCGCCTGCCCCGCCCTGGCTATGTGATCGCCACGCTGGCGCTATTCGTGGCGCTGGCGGCGCTCGCCATTCTCGGCACCGAGGAACGCCGCTTCGCGATGTCCTTCGTCTTTGCCGCCATCGTCGCTTTCGTGCTGTTCCGTCTGATCGCGGGCGGCGTGGCGAAGGTTGCGCGCCGCATCCGCCCGCGCGACGTGCGGCTGAAGCTTGCCTTCGCCAGCCTGCACCGGCCCGGCGCGGCCACGGCGGCCCTGCTGCTGTCGCTCGGCGTGTCGCTGACCCTGCTGGTGGCGATCACGCTGGTGGAAAGCAACCTGCATGCCCAGGTGGAGGAACGGCTGCCCGACGAGGCGCCGGCTTTCTTCTTTGTCGATATCCAGGCCGCACAGATGGACGAGTTCCGCGCCACCGTACTGGGCACGCCGGGTACGCGCGATCTCGATGCCGTACCCAACCTGCGCGGCCGCATCACGCAGGTGAAGGGGGTGCCTTCGGCGCAGATCGAGGTTGCGGCCGAGCAGCGCTGGGTGCTGCAGGGCGATCGCGGCCTGACTTACGCGCGCGACCTGCCAGCCGGCTCGTCGCTGATCGCCGGTCAATGGTGGCCGCGCGACTATAACGGCCCGCCGTTGATTTCCATCGAGGAGCGCGCCGCACAGGGCCTGAATGTCGGCCTGGGCGACAAACTGACCGTGAATGTGCTGGGTCGAGACATCGAAGCCGAGATCGCCAGCATCCGCCGGCTCGACTGGAGTTCGATGGGCATCAATTTCGTGCTGGTCTTCTCGCCCGGCCTGCTGGAACGCGCGCCGCATACTTTCCTCGCCACCGTGAAAGCCAGCCCGGCAGCGGAACTGGACCTGTTCCGTGCCGTGACGCAAAAATATCCCGGCATCTCGGTCGTGCGCATGAAAGACGTGTTGACCGAACTGAACAACATCGTGCTGAAGCTGGGTGCAGCCGTGCGCGGTGCGGCGGCCATCACACTGATCGCCGGACTGATCGTGCTGGCCGGCGCGCTGGCCGCCGAACATCGCCGCCGCCTGAAGGAAGGCGCCATCCTGAAGGCGCTGGGCGCGACGCGGCGCGACGTGATCCTGGCGCATGTGATCGAATACGGCACCGTCGGCCTGGTCGGCGCAGTACTGGCATTCCTGCTCGGCTGGGCGGCCGCCTGGGCGATGGTGTCGCTGCTGATGAGCGCCAGCTTCGTCTTCGCGCCCGGCGTGGCGGCGGCGACTGCTCTTGGCGGTGTCGCCGCCACGTTGCTGCTCGGTCTGGCCGGGGCGTGGCAAGCGCTGGCGGCAAAACCCGCGCCTCTGCTGCGGACGGTATGATCGTGCAATGAGTGCTGCCCGGCCGGAAGACATCGCCGGCATCTACGAGCGTAAGGCAGTCGAATACGATCAGCTGCGCAGCCGGGCATTGTTCGAACGCGGCTGGCTCCAGCGTTTTGTCGCCTTGCTGCCCCAGCGAGCGTCGGTGCTCGATCTTGGCTGCGGCCATGCAGAACCTATCGCCGCCTGGCTGATCGCGCAGGGCCATGGCATCACTGGCGTGGATACCGCCCCGACTTTACTCTCCCTCTGCCGCCACCGTTTCCCCGATCACGACTGGATCGAGGGCGATATGCGCAAGGTTGCGCTGGGCCGGCAGTTCAACGGTATTGTTGCCTGGGACAGCTTCTTCCATCTCACCTTCGACGACCAGCGTGCCATGTTCGCGACCTTCCGCGATCATGCCGCGCCGAATGCCGCGCTGATGTTCACCAGCGGGCCGGCACATGGCGAGGCCATCGGCGACCATGCCGGCGAGGCGCTGTATCATGCCAGCCTGTCGCCCGAGGACTATCGCAGCCTGCTGTCCGAAGCGGGTTTCGCAGTCGTGGCGCACACCGCCAACGACGTCGACTGCGCCGGACATACCGTCTGGCTGGCGCAACGCAAGATCTAGCGCGCCTCAGCGCACCAGCACGAACCGCGCCGCAAGGCCGGTGACGCCGCAGACCGCGACGATCGCCGCCATCGACAGCGCCGCATCGCCATGCAGCAGGCTGACGATGCCGCTGGTGACGGCGCCGAGCGTGAATTGCAGCGTGCCCATCAGCGCAGCCGCCGAACCGGCGCGTTCGGCCTCGCCGGCCATGGCGCTGGCGGCGGCATTGGGCAGCACGGCACCGAGGCTGGCGATATAGAGGAACAGCGGCAGCCAAAGCCCGATCATGCCGCCGAAACCGGTGACGGCACAGAGCAGCAGGAGCAGGCCGGCACCGGCCATCAGACCGACGGCGACGATCAGCACTTCATCCAGCGTGAAGCGACGCAGCAGGGCGCGGTTGACCTGCGACATGCCGATGATGCCGACCGCGTTGATGCCGAACACCCAGCCATAGGCCTGCGGCGAGAGGCCAAACTGGCCGATGAAGACAAATGGCGAGGCTGCGATATAGGCGAACAATCCACCCATGCCGAGGCTGGAGGCCAGCGTGTAGCCCATATAGCGCCGCGTGCGCAGCAGCCTGGCATAGACGCTCAGCACCGCCGCCGGGGTCAGCCGCACTTCGGGCCTGGAACCGCGCGTCTCGGGCAGCCAGAGGCGGGCGGCGATCATCGCCAGCAGACCGAAGCCAGCCAGGAACCAGAAGATCGCCTGCCAGCCGAACCAGACCATGACGTAGCCGCCGAGCAGCGGCGCCAGAATCGGCGCCACGCCCATCACCAGCATCAGCAGCGACATCACCCGCGCACCCTCGCGCGGCTCGAACAGGTCGCGCACCATGGCACGCGAGATCACCAGTCCGGCACAGGAGCCGAAAGCCTGCATGAAGCGCGCGGCGACCAGGCTGTCGATATCGGGGGCCAGCGCACAAGCCACCGAAGCAAGGATGTAGACCAGGTTGCCGACGACCAGCGGCGCCCGGCGGCCGAAACGGTCGCTAATCGGACCGTAGAACAGCTGGCCGACGGCGAGGCCGAGGAAAAACAGCGACAGCGTCTGCTGCACCCGGCCCGAATCGGTCGCCAGATCGCGTTCCAGGGCCGGTAACGCCGGCAGATACATGTCGACCGCCAGCGGCGTGAAAGCGCTGAGGGCGCCCAGAATCAGGGTCAGGCGCCACAGCGAGGTGGTCGCGCGGGAAATATTGGTCATGAAGCTTTCACAGAATTTGGCGGTTTTCCGCCACCAGGAGAGGCGCCCTCTTTGTACGCCCTGAATTGCCGCCTGGCGAGGGCCGCGGTCACAAAACCGGCATCTGGCCGGTTTGCCGGCAAAACCGCCTTTGGATGAAAATTCTCCGTCACCAGAACGACTTATAAAGAAATTTTATGCAGGGTTTATTCTTGAATTTCGCACCGGCACTGACAATATGCTGCTCACAACCTTTGTCTTTGAGGAGGCAACACCTATGGCGACCCCGTTCAACCAGCCGCGCTATGGCTACGGCACCACCACGATTGATCGTGCGGTGGTGGATGAGGCCCTGCGCAGCTACATGCTGCGGGTCTACAACTACATGGGCTCCGGTCTGGCGCTGAGCGCCATCGTCGCCCTGCTGGTTTCGCAGTCTCCCGCGCTGATGAGCACCCTGTTCACCGGCGGCATGGCCTTCGTGGTCATGCTGGCCCCGATCGGCCTGCTGCTGGTCATGAGCTTCGGTGCCAACAAGATGTCGGCCAGCGCCACCCAGGCGCTGTACTGGGCCTTCACCGCCACGATGGGCCTCTCGATCTCGACCATCTTCATGGTCTACACGGGCACGTCGATCCTGCGCATCTTCTTCATCACCGCCGCGATGTTCGGCGCGATGAGCCTGTGGGGTTACACCACCAAGCGTGACCTCACCGGCATGGGCACCTTCCTGTTCATGGGTGTGATCGGTCTGGTGATCGCCAGCATCGTGAACATCTTCCTGGGCTCGAGCGTGCTGCAGTTCGCGATCTCGGCGATCACCGTGCTGGTCTTCACCGGCCTGACCGCCTTCGATACGCAGCGCATCAAGTCGGAGTTCTACGAGGGCGACGCCGCCGATATCCAGACCAAGCAGGCGATCTTCGGCGCCACCTCGCTGTACCTGAACTTCCTGAACATCTTCATGGCCCTGCTCAGCCTGTTCGGCCAGAAGAACGAGTGATCCCGGCTTAAACCCGGTTTCGGACCAGCCCCGGCAGGCAACTGCCGGGGCTTTTTCTTGGCCCGAACCACACCGGAACCATTCGCTTCCCCCGTGACAAGCCGGTCCGGGCGGTCCTAAGCTTGATTCATCTGCTTACGAACAAGAACAGGATCGCCGCCCCATGAAGCTTGTCCTCGCGATGGTGAAGCACGAGACCAACACCTTCTCGCCGCTCGTGACCGATTTCGCCCGTTTCGAGGCCTGGGGGCTCTATACGGGACAGGCCGCCATCGAGGCCTATGGCAAAACCAATATGCCGCTGGGCGTCTACCTGAACCTCGCGAAGGAATACGGCGCCGAGGTCGTGCTACCGATGGCCGCCGAGGCGATGCCCAGCGGGCTAGTGACAGCGGATGCCTATAAGCGCCTGACCGATCCGATCCTGGAGGCGGTGCGCGCCGGTTGCGACGGCTGCCTGCTGGACTTGCATGGCGCCATGGCTGTCGAAGGCCTGGAAGACGGCGAAGGCACCCTGCTGGAAAATATCCGTAAGATCGCCCCCGACCTGCCGATCGCCGTCACGCTCGACCTGCATTGCAACCTGACACCCAAGATGGTGAATAACTGCACGGCGCTGATCGGCTACAAGACCTACCCGCATGTCGACATGGATGTGGTGGCCGGCCAGGTCGGCCGCGTGGTGATGGACTATCTGGCCGGCAAGCGGGCCAAGCCGGCGATGGCGCTCCGCCAGCTGCCGCTGCTGTCGCAGACGCTGTGCCAAGGCACCGATGACGAGCCGATGAAATCGGCGATCCAGGCCTGTGTCGATGAGGAAGCCAAGGGCCTGCCCTGCGCCAGCGTGTTCGGCGGCTTCGCCATGGCCGACATCAAGGATGCCGGCACCACGGTCATTACCGTGGGCAACGACCAGAAGCAGGCCGATGCCGCCGCCGATGCCATCGCCGCCAAAGTGTGGGACAAGCGCGACCTGCATATCTACCAGCATCGCGACCTGGCCGAGACCGTGGCCAAGGCCAAACGCGAAGGCGCGAAGAACCTCGGCGGCCCGATCATCCTACTCGATCACGCCGACAATTGCGGCTCGGGTGGCACGCAGGATGTGATGATGGTGATCGCCGAAGTGCTGAAGCAGGGCCTGGAAGACGTCGCCGTCGGCGCGGTCTGGGATCCGGCGGCCGTGCAGGCCATGCAGAAGGCTGGCGTCGGCGCGACCGTCACGCTCGATCTCGGCGGCAAGAGCGACATGCCGTCGCTGAAGCTGAAGGGCAAGCCGCTCAAGGTCACCGGCAAGGTCAAGACGCTGACCGACGGGGAATGGATCGTGCGCGGCCCGATGTATAACGGCTACAAGGTGATGATGGGCCCGACGGCGGTGCTGGAAGTCGAAGGCCGGATGCAGATCGTCATCGTCTCACGGCATCACGAGCCCTGGGATACCGGCGTATTCCGCTCGGTCGGCATCGAGCCCGAGCACAAGAAATTCCTGCTGCTGAAATCGCGCATCCATTACCGCGCCGGCTTCGCGCCGCTCGCCAAGGCGACGTTTACGCTGGATGGCGAGGGCGTCACCACCTCGGACAACAGCATCATCCCCTACAAGAACGTGCGCCGGCCGATCTATCCGCTCGACAAGATCAACGACTGGCAGGACGCCGCCAAATAATGCTGAGAGATCGCTGGGGCCTCGACATCGCCACCGACAACCCGGCCGCCATCGAGGGCCTGAACACCTTCGACACCAGCTTCCTGACCTATGGCACCACGGCTGCTGCCGTGTGGGATGCGGCACGCGCCGATCCGGCCTGCGTGATGGCCCAGGCCAAGGCGGCAGCGCTGGAGATGTTCCTGCAGACCGGAGAGTCGGTCGCCAAGGCGCAGCCCTGGCTGCGCGGCGCTGAGCCGTATCTGGCGAAAGCCACCGAACGCGAGCGGCTGTGGCATGCACAGGTCGCGGCCTGGGTCGCCGGCGACGCGGAAAAGGCAATCCGCCTGACGCAAGAGATCGTCACGCGCTGGCCGCAGGATCTGGCCGCCGTCAAGATGACGCAGTTTCACATGTTCCATGTCGGCGATCTGGCCGGGATGTTGCACATCGCCGAGCAGGCCCTGCCGCATCACCGCGAAACCGCCGAGATACACGGCATGCTGGCTTTCGGACTGGAGGAAATGAACCGGCTGGACGAGGCCGAAGCCGCCGCGCGGCAGGCGATTGCGCTGAAACGCAACGAACCCTGGGCGCATCATGCGCTGGCGCATGTGATGGAAACGCAGGGTCGTTGCGCGGAAGGGCTGGAAACCATGCTCGGCTTTTCCGATGGCTGGGCCGAGAAGAATTCCTTCATGCGCAGCCACAACTGGTGGCATGCCGCGCTGTTCGCCATCGATGCCGACCGGCCCGACGAAGCCCTGCGCCTCTATGACGAACAGGTCTGGGGCGTGTGGAAGGAGTATAGCCAGGACCAGGTGAATGCTGTGGCGCTGCTCGCGCGGCTGGAATTCGTCGGTCTGGATGTCGGCGAGCGCTGGCAGGATGTCGCCGACTATGTCGAGAAACGCGGCCCCGAGCATGTCGAGCCGTTTCTCGACGCGCATTACCTGCTGGCGCTCAGCCGTGCCGGTCGCGACTCTGCGGCAAAGGAACTGCTGCGCAGCCTGCGTGATTACGTCGCCAGCCGGCCTGAGCAGCTGACGACACGCATCTGGAGGCTGGTCGGCCTGCCGCTGGCCGAGGGCGTGGAAGCCTACGGACGCGGCGACTGGCGGCAGGTATACGAAAAATTACCTCGCGCGCTGGAGGGGCTGCAGCAGATCGGCGGCAGCCATGCGCAGCGCGATCTGTTCTGGCAATTGTGGCTACAGGCCGGCGCGAAAGCTGGCGAAAAAGCCGCGATAAAGCCGCATCTGGAGCGACGTGTGCAGGATCGCCCGGGTGTCGCGAAACATCGGCGCGAACTCACTGCACTGCTGCAGATATAAATTTCCCGTAAACCGACACGACGCCGCAGGGAAAATTTCGCCCATTGCCGATAGCTCGCGACAGGCGCAACGTGATCGCGATGCAGCCGGCGATTCGTCGAAAGACGGCGAGTGGCCGATATGCAGCACATTGCATCAAGGGATGGACCCGATGTTGACCCGCGTGAAAATGTTCGCCGCCGCTTTCGCCATGGCCGCTTTCATGGCCGCTACTGTCGCCCCCGCTTTCGCTCCGGCTGCGCAGGCCGCTGGCCAGACGCAGAGCGCCAAGCCGGCCAAGAAGGCCGAGAAGAAGGCCACTGCCACCAAGAAAAAGACTGGCGAGAAAAAGGCTGCTGCCAAGCCGGCCGCGAAGAAGGCCAAGAAGGCCTGATCGCAGTCTGATTTTTCGAGACGGATAGGGCCCCTGCCTTACCGCGGGGGCCTTTTTTTTGTGCGGAGTTACAGCGTGGCGTCGCGCTTGGGCTCGAAGAAGCGCAGCATGACGGCCAGTTCCTTGCCACGCCGCACGATACGGCCGCCCTGCGCAACAATGGCAAACGCGCCCTGCTTGCGCGCCAGCTTCGGTGTTTTCACGATGCGATAGAGCGCGCCGTCGGCGGTGCGCCGGAAGACCGCGAAGCTGCAGCTTTCGCGGTCATGCCCGATGGCATAGTCGCGCCACTCCCCCATACCGACCATGCGGGCATACAGATTGAGGATCAGGTTGAATTCGCGGCGGTCGAAAAAAACGGCCGGCTCTATCGCCGGCCTGGGGTCGGTGCTTCTGGCAACGATCAGCTTGGCGTCCGCACCGGGTCCCGCCCCGTCATGGGTGGAGTCATCTGGCAAACGCCTGAACTGCTGCAAGGTGATAACCTCGCTCATACCGGAACGGCCGACCTCCTGCATGTTTCGGTATTGTGAATCTTGGTCCCGCAATCGCGGTCCGTCAAGATAGCAGATAGGCAAGGCAGGAGATTGGCAAACCGGAGTTAACGGCCGGCAGCGTGGCGAGAAACGGTCAGAGTTCGTTGAGCAGATTCTCGACGGCGCTGTCGTCCATCTGCTGGTCGCCCTTTTCCAGCATATCCTTGCGACGCTCCTCGCCGGTGTAGTTCGAGACCTTGTGGCGGCGCCGGTCCGGGCCGAAGAAATCGTCTGTGCGCACGAACTGGCGCGGGTATTCGATCACCATGGTAATGCGCCGCGCCATGGTCTTGGCCGAAAACGGCTTGACCAGGAATTCGGTCACGCCGACGTCGCGCGCCTTCATCACCTTCCACTCTTCCGACTGCGCCGTCACCATCACGATCGGTACGAACACGTTCTTCGAAGCCGGATTCTTGCGGATCCACTCGACCAGCCCCATGCCATCCATCTCACCGTCCATGTGCCATTCGGTGAAGATGATGTCGACGACGTTATTCTCGAGATAGGACAGCGCATCCTTCGCATTCAGGCATTCGGCAATACGCGTGACGCCGAGTGGTCGCAAAACCTCTTTGATAAGCTGCATGTGGTTGTGGTTACTGTCGACCACGAGCACTGCGACATTGTTGAGTTTGTATGCCATGGGGCGATGCTCTGTCGTCCGGCCTCAGTCGAACAGCTCGATGCTGCCCGCCGCGGTCTGCACCGCGGTAATCTTCTTGGCGCTCTCGCGCTGGAAGACCGTCTTGGCGCTGGCATCTTCGATCTGCTTCATGCGCACCACGCCGGTGGCCGGAAAATACTGCACTTTGCGCGGCAATGTCCCGCGCAGGTCGGCGCCCATGATCCGGAAACCTTCGTCCTTCAGATAGCGCTCCACGAAGTCGGCATTCTGGTGACCGATACCGCGCAGGCCGGCCAGCACATTGGCGCCGCCGAAGATTTTCACCTCAAGCCGCTCGCGCCGGCCGCCAGCGCCTAGAATTCCGTTGATCAACTGCTCCATCGAATAGCTGCCGTAGCGCAGCGAGGCGGAAAACGGCAGGTCGGGATTGTTGTCGCCGCCCTTGTCGGGCAGCAGGAAGTGATTCATGCCCCCCACGCCGGCGACCGGATCGCGGATACAGGCCGCCACGCAGGACCCCAGAACGGTCGCCAGCATTTCGCCCTCTCGGGTCGACACGAAGAAGTCGCCCTGGAAGACCTGCACCACGTTAACTTTCAGGATCGGGTCGTAATACCGCCGGCGCTCCGCCGACGGGCCAGCCGCGCTGCCCTCGGTGGCGGCGGGACGCCGCAGGATGCTGCCGGGTGTGGTGTTCATTACATCATCATGGCTAGTGGCCGGTCACGGTTCAAGACCGCTGACGTCGTGGAGGATGGCGTCCCCCCATTCGACGCCGTCGCAGGCTGCGCCGGCCAAGCGGGCATTCGACAAATCGGTATAAATCCTGCGGCCGGTCCGTTCTCCGGTTCCCGAGAGGATTTCGGCACTGGCGAATCGGCTGCCGCTGAACCGGCCATTGCGCAGGTCCGACCCCGTCAGGTTGCAGCCGGCAAAGGTTGTACCGAGCGCGCTGCAACCCCGCATATCGACACCCGAGAGGTCAGCGAACTGGAAGACCGTCTTATCGAGTCTGGCTTCGCGCAGGGCAGCCCCGCGCAGCTTGATGCCCGACAGATCCAGACCGGCAAGATCGTAGCCGCTGAGATCCTGGCCGCGCAGATTGGCAGGACGGCCGTCGCCACCGCTCACCCAGCTCTTGTGCTCCGCCAGCGCGGTCTTGATTTCGGCCTCGGTCATCGGCTTCGGTGCCGTCGCGGCCGGCTCGGGCGCCATATTGGCCATGACCACATTGGCGCCAAAAGTATCGACATCGCTGAGGTCGACCCCGTGCAGATGCGCATCGGTGAGATTGGCGCCCTGCAACGTCGCACCGGTGAGATTGGCGCCGCTGAGTTCCGCGCCGACCAGATTGGCGCTCGCCAGCGTGGCGCCCGCGAGATCGGCACCGGTCAGATCGACACTGACCAGCTGGCAGTCGGTCAGGGCTGCGTCCTGCAGGTTGGCGCCGGCCAGGTTGCTGCCGCTGAAATCCGCGCCCAGTGCATCGACACCGACCAATGTGGCCCCGGCGAAATTGCTGCCGGTGACGTTCTGGCGCAGCACTTCGACGCCCTCCGCCGCATCCTGGCCGAGTTCGAGCCCGCGCCGAAAATTCGCGCCGGTCAGATTTGCGCCGGCCATGTTGACGCTTTCCAGCGTCGCGCCGCGCAGATCGGCGCGACTCAGATCGGCTTCAGTCAGATCGGCACCGCTGAGGTCGGCTTTGAACAGGTCGCACTGAACCAATTGCGCCTTGTTCATGCGCGCGCCGCGCAAAGTCGCCATGCGGAAAGATGCGCGACGCAGATCGGCACCGCTGAGGTCGACACCGGTCAGATCGCGGCCGGCAAAATTCGCCGGCTTGCCGCTCGGCATGCCCTTCAGCCAAAGATGGTGATGGTGCAGCATCTCTTTGATGTCGATCGGATCCATATCCGCGCGGCGCCCCCTTATTGCTCAGCTAGTTAGCACGTTTCTCCACAACGGCATACGGATGCTGGGCATCATTACTGGCTTTTAAGTACCGGCCCGCCCCCGTTTTGGCCAAAGTGGGAGACGGGCGGCGATGGGGAATTTCGCAACAACCAGCGGTCGTAGTCAGCAGCACAAGGCCCCACCGAGGGACCTTGCGTAAAGACCAAAGATTACCGTTGCGGCAACCGGTCGGACGGGTGCAAAGCGGCGCGAACTGTGCCAAAAGTCAGGAAAATGGGGAAGGCTCCCGCATTGCCGAGGGACAATCGGAATACGCAGTCGGGTGGACCGGAGGGCATCAGCCCTGCCGGGTCGCGTGAATTGCTGGACTTCATTGCGCTGGTGCTGCTCGCCCTCAAGGAAGAGGTCGAGGATCTGCAAAAGACACAGAATGCCAACGGACAGGCCTTTGCCGCCAAGCTGGTGGAACTGGGTCGGCAACTGCCGGACTCGCCGCTGATGGGCGAGGCCATCGCGCTGATGCAGGGCGACGATCTGCGCAGCCAGCGCCAGCAGCATCTGATCAACGCGCTCCGCTATGTCGAAGACATCATCCGAGACCAGTCGGGCCGCGACTGGGCGCCGCGTCTGACCGAACGCGCGGCCGGCTGGGGCGAAGGCCTGATCGCCAGCCAGACGCTGGATCAGGTCCGGGCGCATTTCCAGCACTACCTGCTGGGCTCTCCATCTGAGGATGTAGGTCGCGGCACGCCGGCGAGCGCTGCCAAGAGCGATGTGGAACTTTTCTAGTCTTTATGCAGATCAGCACGTATTCGGTTGCGGCTGTGAAACGGGACGTTTACCCTGCCTGTGCTATTGCGGGGCTGTTACGCCGCTGCAGCGGGAGCTTTGAACGCTAGAATGGCCGATAACGACAGCGCAAAGACGGATGGCGTCTCCAAACCCTCGAAGGGTGCGGAATTCGTGACCCCGCCCAATTACCTCAAGATGAAGGTTGGCGGCGGCGGAATCGATAAGGAAGCCATCAAGGAAGCCGAGATCGCCGTACAGGTGCTCGGCCACAAGATGTATGCGAAATGGGCCGACGACGACCTTGGCCGCATGCGCGCATCCTTCGAGGAACTCAAGGCTACCAACCTGGACGATCCCGAAAGCGTCAAGAAAATGCTGCGCATCTGCTGGGACATGAAAGGTCTGGGCGGCACGTTCGGCTATCCGCTGGTCACCACCATCACTCACTATCTGAGCAATTACCTCGAACATTGCCTGAATTCGGATACCGCGAGGGTTAGCGCGGCCGTGGTGTCGCCGCATATCGATGCGCTGTATGTCGTGCTGAGTCAGAAGATCAGCGGCGATGGCGGCGCCATCGGTCGCGAACTGGTGTCCGGCCTGGAAAAAGTGGTCCTCAAGACCGGCGCGCGGATCGGCGGATAGCTCTGCCGCTCCGCTGCAGCACTGCACTGTCACGGAATTCCGCGCAACCCCAACCGATAGTATTGACTCGAGGCGAAACCCCGCGATCTAGCGGTTCTCCTTGACCCCCCGAATCGCCGCAGGTAAGGTCAAACCGAATCGGGCTTGGTCCGATTCGGGACAATAGATTCTGCCTTCAGGGATTGGAACACCCGTGGATCTCGATCAAGGGTTGTTCGCAGAACACGATCAGGATTTCGGCCAGGACAGCGCCTATGGCGATGGGGCCGCCTGCAGTCATGGGGCGGGCTTCGGCTATGGGCCGGCCGAAGACCAAGTGATCGATGTCGAAGCCGAGGATATCGGGCCGGTTCCGCCCGTCACCCGCTTGCCCCGGATCAGCGACCGCTTCAACACCGAAACCCGCGTCCACGGTCAGTCGCTTTCGCAACTTGCGGTTCATTCCCTGTGGATCGCGGATTATCTGCGCCAACTGGGCGAGACCGAGATGGCCGATGGCGATATCGACAGCATCAGCCACTGCGCCGATGACCTGGAAAGCGCCATTATCATGATGTTCCAGCTTGCCGGGGGCACCCGCCTGGAACTGCGCCAGCGCTACCAGGAACTCAAGGTCGCCATGCGGGCGCAAATGCTGTCCACCATCGATCTGGGCCGCAACCAGTAACCTGCCGCGACTCTTCGGTCGACCCGAAGTGCCGATAGGTATGTGGTTTTTTAATAACCCCCCAAAGCATCCCCCTTCCGTCCCGCCGGGCCGTCGGTTAGGCTTCTCTCGATAAAGGTTTACGGCTGTCGGTATGGGGCGGCCGGCGCCCGCTCTGCGGGTGTTGAGGGGGAGTTCATGGAACCGTTCACGGTGACCAAGACCGACGACGCGACCCAGCTGGGCCTTGTGGCCAGCATGGACCTGCGCGCGGCCGAACCGCTGCTGCACACCCTGCACGAGATTATGGGCCAGGGTGGCAAGGTGGTGATCGACGCCGCGCCGGTCGAGCGCCTGTCCACCCCCTGCGTCCAGATCCTCCTGTCGGCAGCCCAGCATATGGAGCAGCACGGCATCCCCTTCGTCGTGAAATCGCCCAGCGACGCTTTCGTCAGCGCCTTCGACGACCTGGGCCTCTTCTCGTTTCTCATGAAATGGCCGGTACAGACATGACCAAGCGCGTTCTCACTGTCGACGACTCGAAAACCATGCTGCAGATGCTGCAATTCGCGCTGAAGCAGGGCGGATACGAGATCATCCAGGGCGAGAATGGTCAGGAAGGCCTTGATCTGCTCGAAGCCAATACCGTCGATGTCATCATCACCGACATCAACATGCCGGTGATGGACGGCATCACCTTCATCAAGGAACTGCGCAAGAAGCCCAAGAACAAGGCCACGCCGGTTCTGATTCTCACCACTGAAAGCAGCCAGTCCAAGAAGGAAGAAGGTCGCAGCGCAGGTGCGACCGGCTGGATCGTCAAGCCGTTCGACCCGGGCAAGCTGCTCGAGGTGATCCGCAAGGTCAGCCCGTAACGGGCCGGCGGAACGGCGACGCGGAGCAGAAGCAGGACGCGCCCCATGGATGATCTAGCCCAATTCAAACAAACCTTCTTCGCGGAATGCGAGGAGCTTCTCGGCGACCTCGAAGGCCATCTGATGGCGCTTCAGGCCGGCGAGGGCGACAACGGCACCTTGAATGCCGTGTTCCGGGCCATCCATTCGATCAAGGGCGGCGCCGGTGCCTTCGGCTTCGAGCGCCTGGTTGCCTTCGCGCATATCTTCGAAACCGTGCTCGACCTGATGCGCGACGGCCGGCTGGAGCCGACGCCGGACTCCGTGCTGCTGGTGCTGCATTGCGCCGACATCCTGTCCGATCTGGTGAAAGCCGCCCAGAACGGTACCGAACTGCCGCCGGATCACGAAAACGAAGGCCGCAAGTCGCTGATCGATCTCGCCGCCACCATCGGCGTCGATGCCGATCCGAATGCCGCCGATGCCGCCCTCGCTGCGCTGGATGCCCAGCTTGCCGGCGGCGGGGATGTGACTGAGGAACCCGCACCGGCCGCTGCCGCGCCGGAGCCCGAACCGGAAGCCGTACCGGTAGCGCCGGCCGCACCCGCCAAGGCGCCGTTGCTGAAATACCTCGTCAAGTTCGAGCCGCGCGATGCGCTGTACCAGCGCGCCAACGAGCCCCTGATCCTGATCCGCGAATTGCGCGAACTGGGCGGCTTCCTGGCCAAGGCAAATGCCGATGCCGTTCCGCCGCTGGACCAGATCCAGCCCGAAGGCGCCTATATCAAGTGGGAATTCGAAATCGAGACCGATCGCGGCGAACAGGCGATCAAGGATGTCTTCGAGTTCGTGCTCGACGACTGCCTGCTCGAAATCACCTGCCTGAACCCGCCTGCTGCAGCGGCGGCCAAGCCGGCAGCGGCTGAAGCACCGAAGGCGGAAGAGCCCAAGGCTGAAGCACCGAAGCCTGCTGCCGCACCAGCCGCAGCCGCCGCGAAGACGGAAGCACCGAAACCGGCCGCAGCCGCCGCCCCAAAGGCCGAGGCCGGGGCTGCCGGTGGCGGCGCGGCTGCTGGCGGTGGCGCCGGCGGCGGCGAAACCAAGGCTGCACGCTCGATCCGCGTCGATCTCGACCGCGTCGACAAGCTGGTCAACATGGTCGGCGAACTGGTCATTACGCATGCCATGATCGCGCAGCAGACCGAGCATCTGCATGCCGACCAGCATCCTGAACTCGCCAACGGCCTGGCTGAACTCTCGCATCACATCCGCGATCTGCAGGAAAGCGTGATGGCGATGCGTGCTCAGCCGGTGAAGAGCGTGTTCGCCCGCCTGCCGCGCCTCGTGCGCGAACTGGCGATGATGACGAATAAGAAGATTCGCCTCGATATGAGCGGCGAGAATACCGAGATCGACAAGACTGTGATCGAACAGCTCGGCGATCCGCTCACCCATATGATCCGCAATTCCTGCGACCATGGCATTGAGGGTCCTGACGACCGCGTTGCCGTGGGCAAGCCGCCGGAAGGCGTGATCCATGTCTCGGCCGACCAGCGCGGCGGCCGCATCGTGATCGAGATTTCCGACGACGGCCGCGGCATCAACCGCGAAAAGGTGATGAAGAAGGCGATCGAGAAGAAGCTGGTCGCCCCCGATGCCGTGCTGAGCAACGAGGAAATCGACAACCTGATCTTCCTGCCCGGCTTCTCGACGGCCGATACGGTCTCGAATATTTCCGGCCGCGGCGTCGGCATGGACGTCGTGCGCCAGAATATTCAGTCGCTCGGCGGTCGCGTGCATATCCAGTCGCGCCCTGGCCAGGGATCGAGCTTCATCCTGACCCTGCCGCTCACGCTGGCGGTGCTGGATGGCATGGTGCTCAAGGTCGGCGTCCAGTCCTATATCCTGCCGCTGGCCAATATCGTGGAGAGCCTGCGTCCCGAGAAGGACCAGATCAACGTGGTGGCCAACCAGAGCGAGCTGCTGCGGATTCGCGGCGAATATGTCCCGCTCGTCTACCTGCATCGTATCTTCAAGGTGCCGAAGGGCATCGACGATCCGACTAAGGCGCTGGTGATCATCGTCGAGATGGAAGACAGCTCGAAGATGGGCCTGGTGGTGGACGAGATCATCGGCCAGCAGCAGGTGGTTATCAAAAGCCTGGAAGAAAATTTCGATCCGATCCGCGGTGTCGGCGCCGCCACCATTCTCGGCAATGGCCGCGTGTCGCTCATTCTGGATGTGGCCGGCATCAAGCATATCGCCGAGCAGGAAGGCCAGGGCCGCGGCACACCGCGCCTGGCCGCACCGGCAGCGTAACTCAGGAGGGCGCTTTTCATGGCAACCGCAGAACAGTCCGCCCGCTCCACCCGCACGGTGCAACTGGTGTCGTTTACGGTCGGCAACGAGGAATACGGTGTCGACATCATGGCCGTGCGCGAAATCCGCGCCTGGTCCGAAACCACACCGCTGCCGAACACACCGGAAGTGGTGCGCGGCGTGATCAACATGCGCGGCGCCATCGTGCCGATCTTCGACCTGCGCGCCCGTTTCGGCATGCCGCGGACCGAACCGACGAAATACAACGTCGTTATTATCGTCTCCGTCTCGGCGCGTATTGTCGGCATCCTGGTCGATGCGGTGTCCGACATCATCACGATCAATGAAGACGAGATCCGCCCGATGCCGGACATGGAACAGGTCAGCGGCCTCGGCTTCATGGAAGGCCTGATCACCGTCGGCGACCGCATGGTCGGCCTGATCGGCCTGGAGCGCATGTTCGCCGGCCGCATGCTCGAGGCCGCCGACTCCACCGGCAAGCCGCTGCTGACCGGTCCGAACGAAGCGGCCGCCTGATCGCCCAACGCGCCCATGGCAACCCGCACAGCTGATAGCCCGACGGCCGAAGATCGCGAATTCGCCTTCTCCTCGAGCGACTACGACTATCTGCGTGCGATGCTGAAGGAAAAGACCGGTATCGAGCTTGGTCCGACCAAGCACAACATGGTCTACGCCCGCCTGGCCAAGCGTCTGCGCAAGCTGGGCATGAGCGGCTTCCGCGAATATATCGAATTCATCGGCTCGGATGCCGGCGCAGGCGAACTCGGCACCACGCTGAATGCGCTCACGACGAATCTGACCAAGTTCTTCCGCGAGAATCATCATTTCGAGCATCTCGCCACCGCCGCACTGCAGGAAATCCGCGCGCGTGCCGTGAGCCAGGGACGCCGCCTGCGCATCTGGTCGGCCGGCTGCTCCTCGGGCGAAGAGCCATACTCGGCCGCCATCACGCTGCTGCGGTCGATGCCCGATATCAAGCAATGGGATGCCAAGATCCTGGCCACCGACATCGACACCGAGATGGTGCGGCGCGGCAACGAAGGCGTCTACCCGGCCACTGCGCTGGAGGGCATGCCCGCCGATATCGCCAAGAAGTATTTCGAGCCTTATGGCGACGACAAGGTTCGCGTCGTCGAAGAAGCGCGCAACCTGATCAGCTTCAAGCATCTCAACCTGGTCGGCCACTGGCCTATGAAGGGCCCCTTCGACATCATCTTCTGCCGCAATGTCGTGATCTATTTCGACAAGGACACGCAGCGTGTGCTGTTCGACCGCTATGCCAACCTGCTGGCGCCGGGCGGTTTCCTCTATATCGGCCATTCGGAGAACCTGTTCGGCATCACCGAGCGGTTCAAACTGCTGGGCCGCAATATTCACCGTAAGATCGCGTAATCATACAGGCGTCGGAGCTGCCAGTGGCCGGCAAGAAGATCAAAGTCCTTATCGTCGACGACAGTGCGCTGATCCGTCAGTTGCTGACCTCGGCCCTGTCCAGCGACCCGGAAATCGACGTGGTCGGCGCCGCGCCCGATCCGCTGGTCGCCCGTACCATGATCAAGGAACTGAATCCCGATGTGCTGACGCTCGATATCGAGATGCCCAATATGGACGGCATCTCCTTCCTCGAGAAGATCATGCGGCTGCGACCGATGCCGGTGGTGATGGTCTCGACCCTGACGCAGAAGGGCGCCAACATCACGATGCAGGCGCTGGAAATGGGTGCCGTCGATTTCGTGCCCAAGCCCACACTGGACATCAAACACGCGCTTGAAGAGATCAAGACCGACCTGATCGCCAAGGTGAAGACCGCGTCCACCGCTCGCGTGGTGGCGCGCAACCGGCCGGTCGAGGGCTCCGCACCCAAGCGACTCACCCCCGGACCGGGTTTCAATTCCACCGACATCATCGTGGCAATCGGCTCCTCCACCGGCGGCGTGGAAGCGCTGAAGGAAGTGATCACCATCCTGCCGCCCGACAGTCCGCCTGTGCTGATCACCCAGCATATGCCGCCGCGTTTCACCGGCAGTTTCGCCGCCCGACTCGACTCGCTGTCGGCGGTCACCGTCACCGAGGCCAAGGACAATGTCCGCGTGTTCCCCGGCCATGTCTACATTGCCCCCGGAGATTATCACCTGACCCTGCATCGCTCCGGCGGTCACTACTACACCAAGCTCAATCACGATCCGCCGGTATCGGGCCATCGCCCGTCCGTCGATGTGCTGTTCAATTCGGTGGCCGAGCATGCCGGCCACAATGCAATCGGCGTGATCCTGACCGGGATGGGGAAGGACGGTGCGACCGGCCTCAAGAAAATGCTGGAGGCCGGCGCCCAAACCATCGGTCAGGACGAGTCGACCAGCCTGGTTTACGGGATGCCCAAGGCCGCCAAGCTGGTGGGTGCGGTGCAAGCGGAGGTAGGCATCGGCCAGGTCGCGGCCGAGATCCTCAACCGCTGCAAACAGCGTTGAGGAACCTTGTTTTTTGGGATAAAAACCATGATCTTAGGCACTGGTTTCAATGCCGCCGGCCAGGATGGCCGGGGTTGTTTGCGTTGAGGGAAGAGCGAGCGATATGCCATCGGCCAGCACTCTCCGGGTTTTGATCGTCGACGACCAGATGAGCATGCGCGGCATCGCGCGGTATTGCTTGCAGGAAATCGGCATCAAGAACGTTGTCGAAGCGAAAAGCGGGGCGGAAGCCCTGGTCGCCATGGGCGCCAATAAGTTCGACCTGATCATTTCCGACTGGAACATGGACGGGATGGACGGTCTGACCCTGCTCAAGACCATCCGCAGCAATCCGCTGACCAAGCGGATGCCCTTCATCATGGCAACCGGCCAGCGCGACACCGAAATGGTGAAGACCGCGATCCAGGCCGGCGTGAACAACTACATGGTCAAGCCGTTCAACGCGGCGACCATGAAGCAAAAGATCGAGGCGGTGCTGGGCAAGCTCGGCGCCTGATCGGCTGACCGCCCGGCGCAGTCATCATGGCGGCACCGCAATCCGACACTCCTCCGGTACCGCTTCAGCTCGACCGCTATCTTCCCTATCTGATCAATCGCGCTGGTGTTTCCCTTGCCGTGCGTTTCAGTGCGTCACTGCGCGAGGCCGGAATTGCACTGCAGGACTGGCGTGTGCTCGCCGCATTGCGCGAACGCGATGGCCAGCGTCTGACCGAACTCGCCCAGCGCACCAGTATTGAAGTCTCGACCCTGTCCCGCCTGGTCGGCAGCCTGGAAACTGCCGGGCTGGTCAGCCGCAATCGCGATACCGACGACGCAAGGGCCATTGCCATCAGGCTGACGGCGAAGGGCGATCAGGTGACGGTCGCGCTGACGCCGGCCGCGCAGCAGCTGGAAGCCACCGCCCTGGCGGGCCTCAGCGAAGTCGAGATCGCTCAGCTCAAAAGTCTGCTCGAACGGATCTACGGAAATCTTGCCGCACTCTCCGCGGCCGAGGAAACGTCCGCGAAATAGCCTTACAGGCAGCGCCGGAAAAAATCGACGACGTCGGCCGTCACGGCATCGCGGTTGGTTTCATTCAGCAATTCATGCCGTGCGTCGTCGTAGAAACGGCTTTCCACCTTGCGCAGGCCCGCTGCGGCATAGGCGTTCAACAGCTGCTTGAGCGCGGCGCCGCCGCCCGAGACCGGATCGTGTTTCCCCGCAATCACAAAGATCGGTAAATCCTTCGGAATACGGGCCTGGTTTTCCGGCTGCGCAATCGCTTGCAGGCCGTCCAGCAGGTCGATCCAGGACTGAACCGTGATCGGGAAACCGCAGAAGGGATCGGCGATGTATGTGTCGACTTCGGCGGCATCGCGCGACAGCCAGTCGAAATCGGTACGCTGCGGCTGAAACCGCTTGTTGAAGGCGTCGAAGGACAAAGACTGCACCAGATTACTGATGCCGCGCCGCCCCAGGCGCAGGCGTTCCAGCCGCGTCACCAGCCGGCCCAGCGCGGCAATCGCCGGCGGCTTGCCGGTGGAGCCGCAGAGCACGGCCCCTGCCAGCATGACACCATGCTGGTAGAGAAATTGCTGCCCCATGAAGGAGCCCATCGAATGCGCGAACAGCAGCAGCGGCTTGCCGGGATGTCTGGCCGAGGCAAAGCGGCAGACGGCGGCGAGATCGGCCACGGCCCGGTTCCAGCTGTCATGGTCACCCATATGGCCGAGCGTGCCGGACTGCTGCCCGGTATGGCCGTGGCCGCGATGGTCGAAGCCATAGGCGGCGAACCCTGCGTCGTTCAGCGCGGCGGCAAAGCGCGCATAGCGGCCGGCATGTTCGGCCATGCCATGCGAGATCACTACCACTGCCCGCACTTCGCCTGCCGGCAGCCATTCATAGCCATGCAGTAGGGTATCCCCAGCGGGCGACGGCAATGTCAGGGTAGGCGCGAGCGGAGTTGTCATGCGGATAGTCTAGCCAGCGATTTTTGCCCCCGATAGGGCGAAGTGTCTCAAGACAGTTTTGACAGGAGCGCCATTTCGCCGTCTACTGAATACTGTATCGTTCCAGACAGGTTTGCCCCATGCCCAGCCCGCAACTGCCCAATTCGACGGCCGCCCGCGACGTCGCCCATGTGCTGCATCCCTACACGAATCTCGTGAAGCACGAGGCGGTCGGCCCACTGGTGATCGAGCGTGGCAAGGGCATCTATGTCTACGACGACCAGGACAAGGAATATATCGAAGGCATGGCCGGCCTGTGGTGCGCCGGCCTGGGCTTCAGCGAAGCGGCACTGGTCGATGCCGCCATCGAACAGATGCGCAAGCTTCCCTACTACCATGGCTTCGGCCACAAGACGACCGGACCGGTGGTCGAACTTGCCGAGAAGCTGAAGGCGATGAGTCCGCTGCCGGTCGGCAAGATTTTCTTCGCCGAGGGCGGTTCGGGTGCCAACGACACCCTGATCAAGCTGATCTGGTACTACAACAATGCGCGCGGCCGTACCGACAAAAAGACCATCCTGTCGCGCATCAAGGGCTATCACGGCGTTACGGTGGCCAGCGCCAGCCTGACCGGCTTGCCGGCCAACCACAGGGATTTCGACCTGCCGATCGCCCGCATTAAGCATGTCGACTGTCCGCATTTTTATCGCTTCGCGGAAGCCGGCGAGAGCGAAGCCGATTTCGTCGCGCGGCTGGCAAAGAATCTGGAAGATGCCATCCTCGCCGAAGGGCCGGATCGTGTCGCCGCCTTCTTCGCCGAGCCGGTGATGGGCGCCGGTGGCGTGATCCTGCCGCCGAAGGACTATTTCCCCGCGATCCAGAAGGTGCTGCAGAAATACGATATCCTCAGCGTGTCGGATGAAGTGATCTGCGGCTTCGGTCGCACCGGCAACTGGTGGGGCGCACAGACCTTCGGCTACCGGCCGGATTTCATCTCCTGCGCCAAGCAGCTCTCCAGCGCCTATCTGCCGATCTCTGCCGTGCTGGTGCCCGAACATGTCTTCGAGGTGATCCGCGACAATTCCGGCAAGATCGGCACCTTCGGCCATGGCTTCACCTATGGCGGCCATCCGGTGGCTGCCGCCGTGGCGTTACGCACATTACAGATCTACGAAGAGCGCGACATGCTGGGCCATGTGAATGCCGTGGCGCCGCGCTTCCAGGCCCGTATCCGCAAGCTGGGCGATCATCCGCTGGTCGGCGAGGCGCGCGGCACCGGCCTGATCGGCGCCGCCGAGCTGGTGGCCGACAAAAAGACCAAGCGCAGCTTCGCTCCGACGGCCGGCGTGGGGGCGGCCTGCATGAACTTCGCGCAGGAGGAAGGCTTGATCATCCGTGCCATGGCCGGCGACGTGATCGGCTTCTGCCCGCCGATGATCATCACCGAAAGCGAAATCGACGAACTGTTCGACCGCTTCGAGCGCGCATTGGCCAAGACCATGTCCTGGGTGTCTCAGCAGGGTCTGAACGCGGCAGCGTGATCTGACCTCCCGCGCATATCGCGTCGTGCACGGTATACTATCCTTTTGGCGGAGTAACCGGGCGGTTCCCGCGCGGAAAGAGTGTGTTAAGGTTAACGTAACGCCGACCAGCCAGTATCCAGCCGATGATTGTCGAGAACCAACAGCATAATCAGGAAGCCAACGAGCTGGTCTCGCGCATCGAACAGCGCGCGATGCATATCTTCAAGTTCACCGAGGATGTGAACGAGAAACGCAACACGGTTTCCGGCTTCCGTAAATTTTCCGGCCTGGTCGACGATTTCCATCAGGCGGCTGAAATCGCCGAGGGGCGGCTGTCGGTACTCAAGACCGGCCGGCGCGACGAACTGCGGCGCTTCGTGTCGCAGCTGCGCGCAAAAATCCTGAAGGTCGAAATCGACGTCAAGCAAAGTTACCTCGAGAATCTGATCGAGGCGCGTATCGCCCTGCCCTATGGCGCGCGCGAGTTCTTTGCCTCCCGCCTCAAGCGGCTGGAGGAACTGAGCAGCCTGCTGGTCGATGGACCGGAAGCCGGCGGCACCGCCGATCAGCTGCTGGTTCACATGCGCACCATGCTGCATCACCTGATGGAGCAGGCGCCGCAACTGGAGGTTTTCGAGCGCGATCCGGACTGGCGCCCGACCCAGCGCAGCGTACCTGGCGCCCGTCCGGCGGCGGCGCCCGCCCCGCGCCCGCAGAAAAGCGCCACCCTCGAGATCAAGCCGATCCGGCTGACCGGCCGCGACGAATGGGGCCGCGTGTTTCTCGACAAGGGCTCTTTCGACATGATCACGGTGGCCTGCCGCGCCAGGGGTATCAACCTCGACCAGGTGGCCTCGAAACTGGGCATTACCCGGGTGGCCCTGACCCTGATCCTGAACGGGCAGGACCCGATTGCACGCAACCAGCTGGACGTGCTGCATCGCGTGATCAACAACTACAACACCACCACTGGCGAAATGGGATAACCCGCATCGCGAAAGTTGGGCAATATTTGTTCAAATTACGGATTTTACGACTTTTTTCCTGACTTTGATCAGGCCCCTCGTCTATAAATGGCGCCGGTCGCCGGCCGGGGCTTTATCGGACGACCCGCATAGAATAAATACGCCCCGAAACAGGGAACGCTGGTACCGGGCCGTCTCCGCTGACAGGCACGGCACCGCCATTCGATCAATCGGGTCACAATGGCCGCAACAGGCCTGCTGTGAAGGGGGATTTGTTACATGCGTTTGCTCTTGGCTTTCAGCACAGCCGTTGACCGGTTCAACGACTGGGTCGGCCGCATGGTGTATTGGCTGATCCTGGTGGCGGTGGTCCTCAGCGCCGGCAATGCCTCGGTGCGATACTTGCTCAACACCAGCTCGAATGCCTGGCTGGAAGTGCAGTGGTATCTGTTCTCCGCCGTCTTCATGCTCTGCGCCGGTTACACGCTGCTGCGCAACGAGCATATCCGCATCGACGTGATCGTCGGCCGTTTCTCGGAACGGACGCTGACCTGGATCGACATCATCGGCACCACGCTGTTCCTGCTGCCGATCTCGATCATCATCATGTATCTGTCCTGGCCGGTGCTGGTCGACTCCTTCGTCCGCAACGAGATGTCGAGCGACGCCGGCGGCCTGATCCGCTGGCCGGTCAAGCTGCTGCTACCGCTCGGTTTCCTGCTGCTGGTCCTGCAGGGCTTTTCGGAACTCATCAAGCGCATCGCTTTCCTGCAGGGCCTGATTCCCAATCCGGCGCCCAAGAAGGGTGACGCCCACAGCCCCGCCGAAAGCGGCGCGGAGTAATCGACAATGACTGCTTTCCTGATCGAAAACATGGCGCCGCTGATGTTCGTGGCGCTGGTCTTTTTCCTGCTGTTCGGCTACCCGGTCGCCTTCGCGCTGGCCGCCAACGGCCTGATCTTCGCCTTCATCGGCATCGAGCTCGGCCTGCTGACCCCGGCCCTGCTGCAGGCGCTGCCCGAACGCGTGTTCGGCATCATGCGCAACGACACGCTACTGGCGATTCCCTTCTTCACCTTCATGGGCCTGATCCTCGAACGATCCGGCATGGCGGAAGACCTGCTCGACACCATCGGCCAGCTGTTCGGCCCGATGCGCGGCGGTCTGGCCTATGCCGTGATCTTCGTCGGTGCGCTGCTGGCCGCGACCACCGGCGTGGTCGCCGCCTCGGTGATCTCGATGGGCCTGATCTCGCTGCCGATCATGCTGCGCTACGGCTACGACCGTCGCCTGGCGACCGGCGTGATCGCGGCGTCGGGCACGCTGGCGCAGATCATCCCGCCCAGCCTGGTGCTCATCATCATGGCCGACCAGCTCGGCCGCTCGGTCGGCGACATGTATGCCGGTGCCCTGATTCCGGGCCTGGTGCTGTCGGCGCTCTATGCCGGTTACGTCTTCCTGATCACCATCATCTTCCCCAAGCGCGCCCCGGCCCTGCCGCTGGAAGCCCGCACCCTGCACGGCATGCAGCTGGCGATCCGGGTGCTGGTGTCGCTGGTGCCGCCGCTGGTGCTGATCTTCCTGGTGCTGGGCACAATATTCCTCGGCATCGCCACGCCGACCGAAGGCGGCGCCATGGGCGCGATGGGCGCACTGATCCTGGCGCTGATGAAGCGCAAGCTGGACTGGTCGCTGCTGCGCCAGGCGATGGATGTCACGGCCAAGCTCTCGGCTTTCGTGATCTTCATCCTGATCGGCTCCACCGTGTTCGGCCTGACCTTCCGCGCGGTGAACGGCGACCTCTGGGTCGAGCATCTGCTGACCAGCCTGCCCGGCGGCCAGCTGGGCTTCCTGATCGTGGTCAACATCATGGTCTTCCTGCTGGCCTTCTTCCTCGATTTCTTCGAGCTGGCCTTCATCGTCGTGCCGCTGCTCGGACCGGCGGCGGAAAAACTGGGCATCGACCTGATCTGGTTCGGCGTGCTGCTCGGCGTGAATATGCAGACTTCGTTTATGCACCCGCCCTTCGGCTTCGCGCTGTTCTACCTGCGCAGCGTCGCCCCGGTGGCGGACTATATCGACAAGGTGACCGGAAAGCTGATCCCGAAGGTGACCACGGGGCAGATCTACTGGGGCGCCGTGCCCTTCGTGTGTATCCAGATCATCATGGTCGGCCTGGTCATCGCATTCCCCGAGATGGTGACCGGCATGCTGGACCGCGGCACCGGCGTCGATCCGAACACGATCCAGATCGAAATCCCGATGGATCCGTCCGGCAGCGAGAATCCCTATGCCACGCAGGAGGGGCCGTCCTTCGGCGAGTCCGACAGCGAGGACGCGGCAGCCGAAGAGGAAGAGGGCGACGAACAGAAGGCCGACTGAGTGCGGCCCTGACAGAAAAGCCCGGCCCAGGGAGAGTTCCGGGCCGGGCTTTTTTTATGGCCGTCGCCGCAGGCTGTCTCAGTCGGCCGGTTCGAGGCGAATGATCCGGCCGCGACCGCTGTCGGTGGCGATGTAGAGCAAGCCATCCGGCCCGTCGCGCACATCGCGGATATTGTCGCCGAGTTCCTTCAGCATCTGCTCCTGACGGACCACGCGCGTGCCGTCCAGCACCACGCGATGCAGCGTGCCGAATTTGAGCGACCCCACGAAAAGATTGCCACGCCAGGCCGGAATCCTGCTGCCAGTATAGAAAGCCATGCCGGCGGGGGCGATCGACGGTGTCCAGTGCAGCAGCGGCTGCTCCATGCCGGGCGCGGAGGTGCCGATGCCGATCTTCGCACCGGAATAATCGATGCCATGCGTGATCACCGGCCAGCCGTAATTCTTAGCCTTCTCGGGGATATTCACCTCGTCGCCGCCCTGCGCGCCATGCTCGTTGAGCCAGACAATCCCGGTCTGCGGATGCCGCGCCATGCCCTGGATATTGCGATGGCCGTATGACCAGATTTCCGGCCGCGCATCGCTGCGGCCGACGAAAGGATTGTCGGCGGGGACCCGGCCGTCTTTCTCAAGCCGGATCACCTTGCCGAGATGGCTGTTCAGATTCTGCGACTCATCGCGACGATAGCGCTCGCCCAGACCGAGCCAGAGCTTGCCGTCGGATCCGACCACGACGCGACTGCCGAAATGCAGGCCGCCCGACATTTTCGGCTGCTGGCGGAACAGAACTTTCACATTGCGCAGCTCGGTTTCGGCGAATTCGGCACTGGCGAGTGTGGTACCCGCCCCACCCTCGCCCGGTTCCGCATAGGTGAAATAGATGATCCGGTTCCGCGCAAACTCCGGATCCAGCGTCACATCAAGCAGGCCGCCCTGTCCGCTATCAAAGACTTTCGGCACATTGCCGAGCGGTGCCGAGAGCTGGCCATCCTTCACCACCCGCATCGTGCCCGGACGCTCGGTAACCAGAATGCGGCCATCGGGCAGGAAGCCGAAACCCCAGGGATTCTCCAGACCGCGCGCCACGGTCACCGCGCGCACCGACGCCTCCTGCGTACGGATCGTCTGCGCGGGCTGTGCCTGCACGGTACAGGCAGCCAGCATGACGGCGAGGCAGGCAGCAGCGGCACGCATCGGCAATCTCCATTCTGTCGCTAGGTCTAAGATAGGGAGACACGGCGGCCGCGGCCACCCCGTGGCAGTGTCACGCCAGCGTGAGGCGCATGCGTTGGCGCCGGTTGTCGCACGGCCCCACGGGCGTAAAGCCAGCCTTGGCGAACAGATCGACCGTGCCGGTATGGGCCTCGTCGGCGCGATAGCGTTTGCCATCGGGCAGGGTCTGCACAGGATAGGCTTCGAGAATCTGCGCGCCCTCGCGGCGCAAATACCGGATCGCGAAATCGAGCAGCGCGGACGCGATACCACGACTGCGCCAGCCCGCTTTCACGTAGAAACACGGCAGCGACCAGACCTCATCCACGTCGTCACAGCGCAAGGTGCGGGCACGTTGCAGACGGTGGAAATCGGTGCGGCGGTCGAAGGAAATCCAGCCAACCGGCTCACCGCCTACAAAAGCCAGCGCGCCATGGGCAGTCCCGTCCTTCACCAGCTTCTGGAAGCGGCGGCGATTGGTGGCACCCTTGGCGCTCTGGTAATCCTCGCCGCGCCGATGCCGCCACCACATGCACCAACATCCATCGCAGGCGCCATTGCTGCCAAACAGAGTGGCGAGATCGGCCCAGAGTTCCGGCGTCAGGACATGACAGGTTAACTTGCTCATGTCGAATTATAACCAGTATAATGGTTATACGAAGCTGAAAATCCGGCTTGACTGCCATCGTCTCTGATAATAGACGAATGTCTTATGAATGAGACGGACAATATCGAGGACCGTATCGCCGGACGGCTGAAAGGCCGGCGAGAGGAATTGTCGATGTCGCTGGCCGACCTCGCCGAGCGCAGCGGCGTGAGCAAGGCGATGATCTCGCGGATCGAACGCCGCGAAGCCAGCCCGACCGCAGCCCTGCTTGGCCGGCTCTGCGCCGGGCTCGATATCACGCTGTCCAGCCTGATGGCCGCCGTGGAAGACAAGAGCCTGGTGCTGCTGACCGCCGGCGCCCAGCCGCTGTGGCGCGATCCGGAAACCGGTTTCGAGCGCCGGGCCGTGACGCCGGCCGGTACCGGATCGTCGGTCGAGATCGTGCAGGCCACACTGCCGCCCGGCGCAAGGATCAGTTATCCGGCGCTGCCGTCCGGCGCCTATGACCAGCATATCCTCGGCGTCAGCGGCGTGCTGCGTTTCAGCAGCGGCGACGATCATTTCGAGATCAGCGCCGGCGACTGTCTGCATTGCGCGCTGGACCAGCCGCATGTCTTTGCCAACCGAACCGGCGAACCCTGCAGCTATCTCGTGATCATTGCCCGACGGAAAACCCGATGATTGTCCGCGACGCCACCCTGAACGACGCCGAAGCGATCCGTGCCATCTATAACGACGCGGTGGTGAACACCACCGCCGTCTTCGATTACGAACCACGCAGCGCCGAGGCGCAGATCGCGTGGCTGCAGATGAAAACCGAGCAGAGCCTACCGGTGCTGGTGGCGGAAGACGCCGGCACCGTGCTGGGCTATGCCAGTTACGGCCAGTTCCGGCCCTGGCCTGCCTTTCAATACACGGTGGAGAACGCGATCTACATCGCCCCGAACCGGCGCGGCCAGGGAATCGGCCGGCTGCTGCTGGGCGAGTTGATCGCCGTGGCGCGGGCACGCGGCCGGCGCAGCATGGTGGCTGGCATCACCGCCGAAAATACCGCCAGCCTCGCGCTGCATGAAAAGTTGGGATTCGAGCGCACCGGTCTGATCCGCGATTCGGGCTGGAAATTCGAACGGTGGCTCGATCTGGTCTTCCTGCAGAAGATGCTGCAGGCATGAGCATCGCGCTTCTGGATGCCGCGGCGGCGAAAGCCGAGATCGACACGCTCGCTGAAATCCTGCACGACAGCGTGGCGCATGGCGCCAGCGTCAATTTCCTGCAGCCCTTTGGCATGGACCAGGCCCGCGCCTTCTGGGAACGGCAGCTGCCTGCCCTGCAGGATGGCTGCGCGCTGCTGTTCGTGGCGCGCGACACAGGCGGCGAGATCGTCGGCACGGTGATGCTGGGCCTCGACACGCCGCCGAACCAGAAGCACCGCGCCGATGTGAAGAAGCTGCTGGTGCATAGCCGGGCGCGACGGCAGGGACTGGGGCGCCGGCTGATGCAGGCTGCCGAGGCCGAAGCACGCCGCCGCCGTCTGACCCTGCTGACACTGGATACCGAACATGGCAGCGCGGCCGAGCCGCTCTATCACGCACTCGGCTATACCCTGCTGGGCATCCTGCCCGGCTATGCGCTGGCAGCCGATGGCGCGGCCTTGCAGCCCTGCGCGTTTTTCTACAAGCAGCTCGCCTGATCTCGCAGACCGGACGATCCCGCGCTAGGATCGTCCGGCATGATGTCGCGCGACTTTCGTTTCTCCGTCTTCACCCTGCCGGCGCAGCAGTTGCTGAGCGGTGCGACCGCCGCGCTGGGCGTTGCCCTTGTCGCGCTGGCGACGGGGCTGTGGCTCGGGCCGGCTGCGGCAGCCGTGGTGGCGGTGGGCGCCACCTGCGTCAGCATCGTCGATACGCCGGTGCCGCACGACTACAAGCGTGCCGCCTTCCTGATCGCCATCGTCTTCGACAGTCTCGCCACGCTGGCCATCGGTATGGCCGGACATGATCCGCTGCTGAAAGCGGCCGTCGTGGCGGCGACCAGCTTCGTCGCCGCCATGCTGACGATCTACGGCAAGACCACGCTGGCGCTCAGCATGTCGATGATCCTGTCGGTGGTATTCGCGCTCGGCGTCGAGATCGGTCCCGGCATGGCCGCCGTGTATCATGCCCTGCTGGTTTTCGGCGGTGCCGTGGCCTATGCCGCCTACGGTCTGGCCGCCAGCCATCTGCTCGAGGAACGCCACAAGCAGATCGCACTGACCGGCGCGCTGGAAGCCTTTGCCGATTACATCCGCGCCAAGGCCATGCTGTATGACAGCCGGGCAAGGATCGAGAGCGGCTATGCCAATCTGATCGAACGTCAGGTCACGCTGATGGAACGTGTGGAGGCCGCCCGCAATCTGCTGTTCCGGCATCTGCAGGCGGTGCGACAGCGCCAGATGGCGGCAGCGCTGATCGCGACACTGGATGCCTTCGAGACGATTCTCTCAAGCCAGACCGATTACTGGCTGCTGCAGCGGCACTTTTCCGGCCAGCGCGACAGCGGCGCGATCCTGAACCGGATTCGCACCGGAATCCTGCATAGTGCCGTGCTGGTGGAGGATATCGCAGAAGAAATCCGCAGCGGCCGGCCGAGCCCGTCGCTGCAGGCGATCCGGAACGAATTCATGGCCATCGCGGAAACGCTGGAAAAGGTGGCGCCGCTGGGGTCCGGCAGCGATGCAGAGACCGAACATGGCGCCGCACTGCTGGAGCTGCGCGCCGTGCTGGAACGGATCGGCCATGCCGTCGATGCCATCGCCCGGCTGCAGGCGGTGATCCGCGCGCCTCAGAGCGCCGAGGAGATGCTGGCGGCCATCAAGCTGGACGAATTCCTGCCGCCGCGACCGTACCGTCTGCGACTGATCCGCCGGCACCTTCGGCTGGACTCGCCGATCTTCCGCTACGCGTTGCGCCTGACTGCAGCCATGCTCTGCGCTTTCGCGCTGGCGGAAATGCTGACCCGGTATTTCAGCCATGGCAGCTGGATCCTGCTCACTGTCGCCGTGATCATGCGCGCCAGTTACAGCGCCACACGTCAGCGCCAGAAAGACCGCCTGATCGGCAATCTGATCGGCTGCGTGCTGGCCGCTGTGGCGCTGCATCTGCTGTCGCAACCGGCACTGATTGCCTTGTATTTCATGAGTATCGCCCTGGCGCATGCCTATGCCCCGGTGCGCTATCTGATCACGTCGATTGCCGCCTGCGTGATGGCGCTGCTGATGATGCATTTCCTCAACCCGGCCGGCGGCTCGCTGCTGGCCGAACGTTTGCTGGATACCGGACTGGGTGCCGCCATCGCCGCGCTATTCAGCTTCCTGCTGCCCTACTGGGAACGTCAGGACCTGCCGCAGCTGAGCGCCGCGCTGCTGCGCGCCAGCCGCAAATACGCGCGGCAGGCCTTGAAGCGCAATCCGCCGGAGCAGAACTATCGGCTGGCACGCAAGGACTTGTTCGATGCCGGGGCGGATTTCGCATCTGCCTTGCAGCGGCTGGCCGGCGAACCCGGCAGCAACACAGCCGATATCGCACGATTGCAGGCCTTCCTCTCGGCGAACTACCGCATGATGGCGCAGCTGGCCGCGCTGCATGTTTTGCTGCGCATGCGCGGCCGCGACCTCGATGCCGCTACCGCGGAGGCGCTGCTGGCACAGCATCGTCCGGTGCTGATCGGTCTGCTCGGCGGCGAAGGCGAAGCGCAGCCCGCCGAGGCGACTGCCGTTCCGGATGCGGCAGGCCAATGGCAGATGGCGGCAGCGCTAATGCAGCGCCTGCAGCAGGCGGAGGCGGTCGCGCGCCAGATCAGCGAACTGGCCGCCGGCCTGACGGTGGCGCCGAACCCCTATCCGCTCAAGCGCGGAACATGAAATACCAGGCGAGGCAGAAAGCGATCACCACCCCGGCGAGACCGAAGCCCAGCACATAGCGCATACGGTGCAGTTCCACACCGCTGCGCGCTTTCTGGGTCGGCACCACGCGCTCCTTTGCCTCATAGTCCGCGCGTTCCTTCGGGCCGTATTGCGACTCGACAGCCATAACCGCACACCTCCGCTGATTGCTTCCCATGAAGAAGCCCTGACGGCGGCTGCGGTTCCATCAATTCGGATACCGCTAAGCTGCGAAAAAAGGGCGTCCGGATCACTCCGGACGCCCTTGAAGTCGCTCAGCTTCGCTGAAAGCTTAGCCGCGATTCATGCGGTTATTCACAAGATCGTCGACCACTGACGGATCGGCCAGCGTGCTGGTGTCACCCAGCGCCGAATATTCGTTCTCGGCGATCTTGCGCAGGATACGGCGCATGATCTTTCCCGAACGCGTCTTGGGCAGGCCCGGCGCCCACTGGATCAGATCCGGTGAGGCAATCGGGCCGATCAGGGTGCGGACATGCTGCACCAGTTCCTTGCGCAGCTCCTCGGTGGCAGTGACACCGGCCTTGAGCGTGACATAGGCATAGATGCCCTGGCCCTTGATGTTGTGCGGATAGCCCACCACGGCGGCCTCGGCCACCTTGGCATGCGCCACCAGAGCGCTTTCCACCTCGGCCGTGCCCATGCGGTGACCCGACACGTTGATCACGTCATCGACGCGGCCGGTGATCCAGTAATAACCGTCGGCATCGCGGCGGCAGCCGTCGCCGGTGAAATACTTGCCGGGGAAGGTGCTGAAATAGGTGTCGATGAAGCGCTGGTGGTCGCCGTAGACCGTGCGCATCTGGCCCGGCCAGCTATCGCTGATACACAGGTTGCCCTCGGTGGCGCCCTCCAGCACCTTGCCTTCGCCATCCACCAGCTCGGGTTTGACGCCGAAGAAGGGCAGCGTGGCCGAACCCGGCTTCTGGGCGATGGCGCCGGGCAGCGGCGTGATCAGGATGCCGCCGGTCTCGGTCTGCCACCAGGTATCGACGATGGGGCAGCGGCCGTCGCCGACCACGCGATGATACCACAACCAGGCTTCCGGATTGATCGGCTCGCCCACCGAGCCGAGCAGGCGCAGGCTGGCGCGGCTGGTCTTCTTCACCGGCGCCTCGCCCTCGCGCATCAGGGCGCGGATCGCGGTGGGCGCGGTGTAGAAGATGTTGACCTTGTGCTTGTCGATCACCTGCCAGAAGCGCGAGGCATCCGGATAATTCGGCACGCCTTCGAACATCAAGGTGGTGGCGCCGTTGGCCAGCGGCCCGTAGACGATGTAGCTGTGGCCGGTGACCCAGCCCACATCGGCGGTGCACCAGTAGATGTCGCCGTCGTGATAGTCGAAGACATACTGGTGCGTCATCGAGGCGAAGACCAGATAGCCGCCGGTGGTGTGCAGCACGCCCTTCGGCTTGCCGGTCGAGCCCGAGGTATAGAGGATGAACAGCGGATCTTCCGCATTCATCGGCTCTGGCGCGCAGGTCGCCGGCACCTTGGCGGCTTCCTCGTGGTACCAGACGTCGCGGCCGGCGGCCATGTCGATCTTGCCGCCGGTATGCTTCACCACCAGCACGGTCTTCACGCCGGGGCAGGTCTTCAGCGCCGCATCGGCATTGGCCTTCAGCGGCACGCCGCGGCCACCGCGCAGGCCCTCGTCGGCAGTGATCAGGAACTGGCTGTCGCAATCCTGGATGCGGTTGGCCAGGCTATCGGGCGAGAAACCGCCGAACACGATGGAATGCACGGCGCCGATGCGCGCGCAGGCCAGCATCGCGTAGGCGGCGGCCGGGATCATCGGCAGATAGATGGTGACGCGGTCGCCCTTCTTGACGCCCTTCGCCTTCATCACATTGGCCATGCGGCAGACTTCGTCATGCAGCTGCTGGTAGGTGATGTTTTCCGACTTCGACGGATCGTCGCCTTCCCAGATGATTGCGGTCTGGCTGGCGCGCTTGGGCAGATGGCGGTCGATGCAGTTGGCCGAGACGTTCAGCACGCCGTCATGGAACCAGCGGATATGCAGATCCGCCTTGTCGAAGGAGACGTCCTTCACCTGGCTGTAGGGCTTGATCCAGTCGAGACGCTTGCCCTGCTCGCCCCAGAAGGCGACCGGATCCTTCACCGACTGTTCGTACATCGCCTTGTACTTGCCGGCATCGGCCCAGGCGCGTTTGGCCCAGTCGGCGGCGACCGGAAACAGTTCATTCTCAGCCATGACCTCGGCTCCCTTCCCACAATATGCAGCCGGTGCGGGCAGCCAGAATAGCCGTCTGGCCGCCGCAACCGGCGGGCGTTTCCCCTGATCGCGACGATGATGCCCGCAAGGTCCTGCGGGAACAAGGCGGGCCACCTGTGCTTTCGACCAAAGCATAGGCCCGCACTGGACTTAAGTCTTGATGCGCGCGCCGGAATTCCGGGTTGGTCAGAGATCGTTGGCGATGGTGCGGCCAGCCGAGGCAGGCAGGCCGGCGATGGTGGTCTCCAGCCCCTGCATCAGGCTGTCGAACTGTCCGCCCAGCGCCGCATGCGCCTCGTCCTGCGCCGCGCGCCACAGCGCTACGCCGGCACGGTAGGCGGCGCGGCCGGCCGCCGTCGCCCGCACCAGCCTGGCGCGGCCATGGCCGCTCGGTGCCACCTCGACCAGGCCGGCGGCGAGGATCGGCTTCAGGTTGCGGCTGAGCGTGGTGCGGTCGAGATCCAGCGCCGCCGCCAGTTCGGTGATGCTGGGCGGGCGTCCATTCTGCTTCTCGCAGGCCCAGGCCATGCCGACCAGACTGTATTGCGGCAGGCCCAGACCGATGGGGGCAAGCCGCTCGGCATAGAGCGCACTGGCCCGCCGGGCGGCCGCCCGCAGCTGGAAGCAGAGACAGTATTCCGTCCCGTCCGGCATCGGCGGCGGCAGGACGAAGCCGGGCTGGCGGGAGGCTTGCGGGGTGCGATCCATAACGTGTATATACACGACATGTGACGGACCGGCAAGCCGTGGCGCCTGCCGCCGTCCGCCAGCCCCGAGGAGTGCCCGATGTCCGCCCTGCCGCAAGCCCCCGCAGCCCGCTCCGCCGACCTGTATCCGCCCCAGGGCGGCACTTACGCGCCGGTGCCGCTGGAGGCCCTGCGCGAATTGTCGGGCATCGAGCTGTTTCGCAAGCTGATGAGCGGCGAACTGCCGGGCGCGCCGATCGCCGAACTGATGAACATGTGGATCTTCGAGGCCGAGCCCGGCCGCATCGTCTTCGCCGCCCGGCCCGAGAAGAAGCATTACAACCCGATCGGCAGCGTGCATGGCGGCTTTGCCGGCACCATGCTGGACAGCTGCATGTCCTGCGCCGTGCAGTCGATGCTGCCCAAGGGCATGGGCTATACCACGCTGGAATACAAGGTCAGCCTGATCCGCGGCATCAGCGACAAGACCGGCACGGTCTATGCCGAGGGCAACGCGATCCAGGTCGGCAATCGCGTCGGCACGGCGGAGGGCCGCATCGTCGATGCCAGCGGCAAGATCCTCGCCACCGGCACTACCACCTGCCTGATTTTCCCGATCTGAGCCGATCCCGGCGGGTTTTGTGGTTTCTTAACCTCCGCAGCCGAGGATGCCGAACTGATTCGGCGTCGGTCGGAATGCCCCATGAAACCGGAATTCGTCGCGCATAACATCAGGCTGGATGACGGCGGCTACACGCGCTCGCCCGATCTGCCTGCCATGGATGCGCATCCCTGGTTCGTCTCGACCAAGCGCCTGCTCGACGCGCTGTATCCCGGCGACCGCAGCAAGATCCGTATTGCCGATCTGGGTTGCCTGGAAGGCGGCTACGCGGTGGAATTTGCCCGCATGGGCTTCGATGCCATCGGGCTAGAAGTGCGCGAATCCAACATGATTGCCTGCGAATATGTGAAGGCGCACACCAATCTGCCGAACCTATGCTTCGTGCGCGACGATGCCTGGAACCTCGCCAGACACGGCAGCTTTGACATCATCTTCTGCTGCGGCCTGCTCTATCACTTCGACCGGCCGCGCGCCTATATGCACCTGCTCGGCCAGTGCTGCACGAAACTTCTGCTGCTGCGCACTCATTTCGCGGTGACCGACGACTCGGCCAACACCAAGCATCCGATCACCAAGATGGCGGAGAATGAAGGCCTGCCTGGTCGCTGGTACCGCGAAAAGATCGCCACCGACCAGGCCTTCGTCCAGCGCGAACAACACAAGCTGGCCTCCTGGGACAATCGTGCATCTTTCTGGCTGCAACGCGAATACCTGCTACAGACGATGCGCGAGTCCGGCTTCGACATGGTGATGGAGCAGTTCGACGATCTGGAAGGCAACATCGCCGACCAGATGCTGAAAGGCTATTATCACTCGGAAGGGCGCGGCAGCTTCATCGGCATCAAGAGCTGATCAGCGCCGCCAGATCGGCTTGTCGAGTTCGCCATAGATATCGGCGCGCGACAGGCCGAGATCGCGCAGGGTGGCATCGCAGAGTTCCGCCATCTGCCGGCGTTCACGCCGCTCGCGTTCGGCCGCAGCGAGGCGAAGCATGATCTCGACGGCACCGCGCCGCAGGCGGCGCAACAGCGGCAACGCGGAATTACGGGCGTGAGTCTGCGTGGCGAGAATCGCGGTCCGGGTCATGGCAAGGCTCCGTTGTTTTTGTCTGCGCCGTCAGTCTGCCGCATGGCGATGACGCTGAAATGACTGTAGCGCCCCGCGCTGTCTCCTTCTGTCACCAGTGGCAAGATACTTCGGCGCGTGCCGTAGCATTCCAGATGGACGTCACACCCGGCCGCACCTAGACTCTCATCATGAGCAGCAACGAACCGCATGTCGCCAGGATCGCCGCCCTGATCGGAGATCCCGCACGCGCCAACATCCTGAAGGCGCTGATGGACGGTCGCGCCCGCACCGCCAAGGAGCTGGCGCAGATCGCCGGCGTGTCGCCGCAGACCACCAGCGGCCATCTCGCCAAGCTGTCGGAGGGCGGATTGCTCGGCCTCGCGAAACAGGGCCGGCACCGCTACTACCATCTCGCCAATGCGCAGGTGGCCGCAGCCATCGAAAGCCTGATGGCCCTGGCCGGCGAACGCATATTGCCGAAGCATCACCACCACACCCGCGTGGCCGGCGCGCTGCGCGCGGCACGCACCTGCTACGACCATATCGCCGGCAAGCTGGGCGTCTGCCTGTTCGACCAGTTGGTCGCACGCGGCTGTATTTTGCCGGCTGGCGATGACGGCGAGGCGGAGGATTTCGTGGTGACGAAAGCCGGACGCCAGCTCTTTGCCGCCCTGCAGATCGATATCGATGAACTTGCGAATGGCAAGCGCCGCTTTGCGCGCGCCTGCCTCGACTGGAGCGAGCGCAGTCCGCATCTGGCCGGTGCGCTGGGCGCGGCGCTGGCCGAACGCTGTTTCCAACTGGGCTGGCTGGAACGCCGCCGCGACAGCCGCGCCGTGACCCTGACCCGCGCCGGCCAGGCCGGGCTGACGCAGCATTTCGACCTGACCCCGGACCGGATCGCCGCTGCCATGGCCGAGAGGCATTAGCCCGGACAGTGCCGGGCGCGCCGACGCTGTTGTAACTCGCGAAGCCGTTGGCTATCTTCCCGGCACGGCCAGTCATGGCACAGCCGGTTCCGGCTCAGCGGGTGTAGCTCAATGGTAGAGCAGAAGCTTCCCAAGCTTACGACGAGGGTTCGATTCCCTTCACCCGCTCCAGGGCTATGCCGTTTGGAGGGCTGAGCGGCGCGCCTTCACCACTGCAGCCGCTCGACCCCTTCGAATGTCAGCTCGCTGCCATCGCTCATCACTATCACGCCGGATATATCGGCACCGAGGTTGAGCGTGCCATGCGCGGCACTGTCGGTGAGCACCGTGCCGTCCGACAGCGTCATCGTCCAGCCGCCGAAGCCCGGCCCGGCCGAAACGCCGCTGATATTGATCGTGTCGGTCCAGCCGCCGGCCGCACCGCCGGCGAACTGATCGTTGCCCCAGCCTTCGGCAAAATAAGCCGTGTCGGAGCCGGCGCCGCCGATCATGATGTCGTCGCCCAGACCGCCGCTTAAAACGTCATTGCCGGTACCGCCATCCAGGATGTTGGCGCCGGCATCCCCGGTCAGCGTGTCGTTGTAGATGCTGCCCGTGAGGTTCTCGATGGAATCGAAGCTGTCGCCCGCGGCATGACCGCCGCTCGCCGCACCCGTGGCAAGATTGACCGTCACTGCCTGGTTCGAACCGGCATAGCTGGCTGTATCGCTGCCGGCACCGCCGGACAGCACGTCGCCGCCTGCCATACCCTGCAGGATGTCGTCGCCGCCGCCGCCGCTCAGCGTATTGACCCCGCTGCTGCCGGTCAGGGTATCGGCAAAGTCCGAACCGGTCAGGTTCTCGATGGTGGTATAGGTATCGCCCGCCGCATCGCCGGTATTCCCTGCACTGCTGGTCAGATTTGCCGTGACGCCCGCGGCGGCCGTGGCATAACTCGCCGTGTCGGTGCCGGTGCCGCCCACCAGTATGTCGGCGCCAGCGCCACCGATCAGGATGTCGTTGCCGGCGCCGCCATCCAGCCGGTTGGCGCCGGCATCGCCGGTCAGCGTGTCATTGTAGTTGCTGCCGGTGAGGTTTTCGATCTCGCTTAAGCTGTCGCCCTCGGCATGACCACCGAAGCCCTGCCCGGTCGCGAGATTGACGTCGACCGCAGCATTGGACGAGGAATAACTCGCCGTGTCGGTTCCCAGACCGCCGGTCAGTGTGTCGGCGCCGGCCGCGCCCTGTAACGTGTCGTTTCCGGCCCCGCCCTGCAGCCAGTTGGCATTCGCGTCGCCGGTCAGTGTGTCGTTGTAATTCGAGCCGATCACGGTTTCGATGCCCGACAGGGTATCGCCCTGCGCGGTGCCGCCCGTGCCAGTGCCTGAGGTCAGACTGACCGTGACGGCCGCGGTGGAATCGGCATAGCTCGCGGTGTCGACGCCCAGACCGCCGGCCAGCGTGTCGGCGCCGGCACCGCCGATCAGGAGATCGTCGCCCTCGCCGCCGGTCAGAACGTTGGCTGCTGTATTGCCGGTGAGGGTGTCGCCATAAACCGAGCCGGTGAGATTCTCGATGGTGATGAGCGTGTCGCCTTCAGCATCGCCGCCACTACCCAGGCCGGTGGCAAGATTCACGGTGACCGCGGCCGTCGAGCCGGCATAGCTGGCGGTATCGGTACCGCCACCGCCGGTCAGCACATCGGCGCCGGCGCCGCCTTCCAGAATATTGGCATTGTTATCGCCGGTCAGCACATCGTTGTAGTCCGAGCCGATGAGATTCTCGATGGTGGCAAGAGTGTCACCCTCAGCATCACCACCCGAACCCGTGCCGGAAGCGAGACTGACCGTCACGCCGGCCGATGAACCCTTGTAGCTTGCCGTATCCGTGCCGGCGCCACCGATCAGCGCATCGGCCCCGGCCCCGCCTTCGAGACTGTCGTTGCCGCTGCCACCATCGAGCCGGTTGGCGGTTGTATCGCCGGTGAGCGTGTCGTTGTAGGCCGAGCCGGTGAGGTTCTCGATCCCGGACAGCGTGTCGCCTTCGGCATCGCCGCCCGTGCCGGTACCGGTAGCGAGGTTGACAGCAACCGCTGCTGTCGAGGCCGCATAGCTTGCGGTATCGGTGCCAGCGCCGCCGATGAGAGTATCGGCGCCACCGCCGCCCTGAAGTGTATCGTTGCCGGCACCGCCATCGATCACATTGACGGTGGCGCTGCCGGTCAGCGTATCGGCATGGTCCGAGCCGGTCACATTCTCGAAACCCGAGATGGTATCGCCCTGGGCATCGCCGCCCGAGACGGCATTGGTCCCGAGGTTGACCGTCACGGCCGCCGCCGAGCCCGCATAGCTGACTGTGTCGGTGCCGCCGCCGCCTATCAGTACATCGCTGCCGGCCCCGCCGGCCAGCATGTCATTGCCCTCGCCGCCCTCCAGCCGGTTGGCGCTGGCATCGCCGGTCAGCGTATCGTCGTGATCCGAGCCGATCACCGTCTCGATGGTAGCGAGCGTGTCGCCGTCGGCGTCGCCGCCGCTGCCAGTGCCGGCCATCAGATCGACGGTCACAGCTGCTGTCGAAGCGGCATAGCTGGCGGTATCGGTGCCGGCGCCGCCAATCAGGATATCCGCACCGGCGCCACCGATCAGCGTATCGTTGCCGGCACCGCCATCCAGACGATTGGCACCAGCATCGCCGGTGAGCGTATCGGCACCGCCGCCACCGGTGACATTCTCGATACTGTCGTAAGTATCACCGGTCGCGTCGCCGCCGGAGATCACGCCCGTTGCAAGATTGACATTCACCGCAGTCGACGAGGTGGTGTAGCTGGCCGTATCGCTGCCGGCGCCACCAATCAGGGTATCGCCGGCCGCACCGCCAATCAGGATATCGTCGCCGGCTCCACCCTGCAGGACATTCGCCACAGTATTGCCGGTCAGGGTATCGGCATGCTCAGAGCCGACGATATTCTCGATGGTGGCGAGCGTATCGCCCTGGGCATCGCCGCCAACGCCCGTACCCGTCGTCAGATTGACGGTCACACCGGCCGAAGAGGCCGCGTAGCTGGCAGTATCGATGCCGGTGCCGCCGGTCAGCACATCGGCACCGCCACCCCCCTGCAGAAGATCGTCGCCCGCGCCGCCGGTCAGCGTATTGGCATTCGCATCGCCGGTCAGCGTATCGTCGTGATCGGAGCCGATCACCGTCTCGATACCGGTGAGCGTATCGCCCTCGGCATCGCCACCCGTCCCGGTGCCAGTGGCCAGATTGACGTTCACGGCCACAGCAGAGGCCGCGTAACTGGCGGTATCCGTGCCGGCACCGCCGATCAGCGTATCGGCCCCGCCGCCGCCCACCAGCAGATCGTTGCCAGCGCCACCGTCGAGAATATTGGCAGCGGCGTCACCGGTGAGCGTGTCGGCACCGCCGCCACCGGTCAGGTTCTCGATACTGTCGAAAGTATCGCCTGCCGCATCACCGCCCGTGGCGATACCGGTGGCAAGATTTACGTTCACCGCCGTCGTCGTGGTGGCATAACTGGCAGTGTCGCTGCCATCGCCACCGATCAGTATATCGGCGGCGCCACCACCGATCAGAACATCGTCACCCGCACCGCCGTCCAGCCGGTTGACGGCGGTACTGCCGGTCAGCGTGTCGGCATGGTCGGAGCCGATGATATTCTCGATCGTGGCGAGCGTATCGCCCTGGGCATCGCCGCCAGCACCAGTGCCCGTGGTCAGATTCACGGTCACACCGGCCGAGGAGGCCGCGTAGCTGGCAGTATCGATACCGGTGCCACCTACTAGGATATCGGCGCCCGCGCCACCCTGTAGGAGATCATCGCCGGCACCGCCATCCAGTGTGTTGCTGCCGGCATCGCCGGTCAGGGAATCGGCATGGGCCGAACCGACGAGACTCTCGATCTCCGACAGCGTATCGCCCTCGGCATCGCCGCCCGCGGCAGCGCCGGTCGCGAGATTGACGGTGACCGCCGCTGAAGACGAAGCGTAACTTGCCGTATCGCTGCCGGCACCACCGGTAATCGTATCGCTGCCGGCACCGCCCTGCAGGATGTCATTCCCGGCGCCGCCGGAAAGTATGTTCGCATTGGCGTTGCCGGTCAGCGTATCGCCGAAAGCCGAACCGGTCAGATTCTCGATCTCGCTCAGCGTGTCACTGGCCGCATCGCCACCCGAGCCGGTTCCGGTCGCGAGACTGACGGTGACGGCTGCACCGGAGCTTTCGTAACTGGCGGTATCGTTACCGGCGCCGCCGAGCAGCGTGTCGCCGCCGGCGCCGCCGATCAGGATGTCGTCGCCTTCGCCGCCGGTGAGCACATTGGCGGCGGCATTGCCTATCAGGGTATCTGCGAAATCCGAGCCGGTCAGGTTCTCGATGGTCGCCAGCGTATCGCCTTCGGCATCGCCGCCCGATCCGGTGCCGGTTGCCAGGTTCACCGTCACACCCGCCGCCGACCCGGCATAGCTGGCAGTATCGGTACCGACGCCGCCGAGCAGCGTATCGGCGCCCGCGCCGCCGATCAGGGTATCGTTGCCGCTGCCGCCATCCAGGCTGTCATCGCCTGCGCCGCCTTCCAGGACGTTGTTGCCGGTATTGCCGGTCAGCGTGTCGGCATAGGCCGAGCCTGTCAGGTTTTCGATCGTGTTGTATGTGTCGCCGGCAGCATCGCCGGTATTGGCGGCGCTGCTGGCCAGGTTGGCCGTCACGCCCGCCGTCGCATCCGCATAACTGGCGGTATCGGTGCCGGTACCGCCGGTCAGCGCATCCGCGCCAGAGCCGCCGATCAGGATATCGTCGCCGGTGCCGCCGTTCAGGCTGTCGTTGCCCGCGCCACCACGCAGGATGTTGGCACCTGCATCGCCCGTCAGGGTATCGCCGAAGTTCGAACCGGTCAGGTTTTCGATGCCGCTGAGCGTGTCGCCAGCCGCGTCGCCGCCGCTGCCGGTGCCGGTGGCAAGACTGACCGTGACGGCCGAGGCCGAACCGGAATAGCTCGCCGTGTCGTTGCCGGTGCCGCCGATCAGCGCATCGGCACCGCCGCCACCCTGCAACAGATCGTCGCCCGCACCGCCGTCCAGCGTGTTCGCTCCGGCATTGCCGGTCAGCGTATCGGCATGATCCGAACCGGTGAGGTTCTCGATTTCCGACAGCGTATCGCCATCTGCAGTACCGCCAAATCCGGTTCCACTGGCAAGATCGACGGTTACGCCTGTCGCAGAGTCCGCATAGGTCGCGGTATCGGTTCCTGCGCCGCCCTGCAGCGTATCGGCGCCAGCGCCGCCCTGCAGCAGGTCGTTCCCCGCGCCGCCGCGCAGGATGTTGGCATTCGTATCGCCGGTCAGGGTATCGGCTTGGTCGGAGCCGGTCAGATTCTCGATACCGTCGAGCGTATCGCCATCGGCATCGCCGCCGCTGGCCGTGCCGGTAGCGAGATTTACGGTGACACCAGCGACCGAACCGGCGTAGCTGGCCGTATCGCTGCCGGCGCCGCCGACCAACGTATCGGCACCGCCGCCACCGTTCAGCGTGTCATCGCCGGCGGCGCCGGTCAGGACATTCGCATCGGCATTGCCAGTCAGGGTGTCGGCGTGGTCGGAACCGGTCAGGTTCTCGATGCCGTTCAGCGTATCGCCGGCCGCATCGCCGCCGCTGCCGATACCGGTGGCGAGATTTACGGTGACGCCGGCTGCCGAACCGGCATAGCTGGCCGTATCCGTGCCGGCACCGCCGAGCAGCGTGTCGGCGCCACCACGACCGACCAGCATGTCGTCTCCGGCGCCGCCCGTCAGGACATTGGCGCCGGCATCGCCACTCAGGCTATCGGCATGGGCAGAAGCGGTCAGGTTCTCGATACCGATATAGGTATCGGCGCTGGCATCGCCCGTTGTACCGCCTGCGACAAGATCTGCCGCAATGGCGGCAGTTGCGCTGGCATAACTGACCGTGTCATTGCCAGCACCACCATCGAAAGTCTCGGTTGCCGCGGTGGCGTTGAAAACGTCGTCACCAGAAGTTCCGCTGATTGTCTGGCGGTCCGACCCCGGCTGCGTCTGGTCCGGCTCTTCCAGGACCTGCTGCGTTGTCGTCGGAGAGGTCTCCGCAGCGCGCGTTTCCGACGCCGATGAACTTTCGCCAACAGCACCGTCTGCGGTGCCCGGCGTGGCCGTTCGCGTCGCTGTCGAAGATTGTGTCGTTGCGACTGAAGATGAGGCGGTCACGCCGGATGCACGCGCCGCCGGTGCGGTCGTATCCGACGATTGCCCTTCGGCCGCAAAGTCAGTCACCGCTGCAGGGATAACTCCCTGGGATGCCGCGCCGTTGGAAGCCGTCGACGGTGCTTCGGCCGCCGTAACCTCATCACCGCCAGGCGGTCTCGCCGGACCGGCGGTCTGTGTGTTGCGCGCTGTCGCTGCGGTTCTAACATCCACAGCCATTGCGCCGGCATCACCCGAACGGGCTTCGGCGGATGCAACCGCGGCCTCGGCGACCGCTGCTGTCTGCACAGCGGTCGGCAGGGCGGCGCCGGTCTGCGTCAGCGGCGCGGCGGTGCTTTCAACAGCATGGAAGCTGCGCTCGTCGCCCAGAGCAGTGCCGTAATGCACTGCGCCCAGTTCAACATTCCCCTGATTGTTCTGCTGACCGTCCTGCTGAGCCGGTTGTCCTGCCTCGGTCACGATGACGGAAGGCGCCTTGCCGTTTTTGGGCAGGGCGGTCAGTTCATCGATGAGAATGTCGATCTGCTTTGCCATGGCGCTATCCATAAAACAGCAGGACGTAATCAAGGGTTAATCTTGTACCTTGATTAATCGCCTTATACTTTCATTAAACAAAAGCATGTCGCGACAGTGATTGCTCATCATTTTCCGATCACGCTTCAGCAGCGCATATCGGATTCATATCGTCAGTGAACGGACTTTTACCCCCATGAGCTTCACCCCGGTTCTGCCGAAGAAGGCTGGCGCAGGCCTGGTCTTTCATCCGACGCTGATCCTTTGCTCGATCCTGCTCAACCTTCTGGCGGTCGCGCTGCCGATTTTTACGCTCCAGGTCTACGACCGGGTGCTCCCCAATGCGGCGCAGGACACGCTGCTGCTGTTAACCATACTGCTGTTCACGGTGCTGATCGGCGAGGGTGCGATGCGCGGCATTCGCAGCGCTTTGGCCGGCTGGGCCGGCGCGCGCTACGAGCATGCCGTCGGCTGTGCCGGGATCGAACGGCTGCTCGGGGCGGATTACCGGACTGCCGGCGCCGATACGGCCGGCACGCATCTCGAACGGCTCGGCGCCATCGATCGGCTGAGGGAATTCTATGCCAACCAGGGCGCGATCATTCTGATCGACCTGCCCTTTGCGCTGCTGTTTACCCTGATCATCTGGGTGGTGGCCGGGCCGCTCGCCTGGATCACCGCGGGCGTCTTCGCCGGCTTTGCCCTTGTGGCCGCGATCGTCGGCCGCGTGCTGCATCGCGCCCTCGACGATCGGGCGGAATCGGACAAGCGGCGCACCAGCTTCATGATCGAAGCGCTGTCGAGCATCACGACAATCAAGGCGCTCACCATGGAACAGCTGATGATGCGCCGCTACGAACGACTGTTGGATGGCGCCTCGATGGCGGCCTTCCGCGTCACATATCTTTCCTCGCTGTCGCAAACCCTGGGCAGCCTGTTTTCCAATCTCGCCATTGTCGTGGTGATGATCTATGGCTCGCTGCTGGTACTCGACGGCCAGATGACGGTGGGTCAGTTGGCCTGCTCGTCGCTTCTCGCTGGCCGTGTCATGCAGCCGCTGCTGCGCGCCATGGGTGTCTGGAGCAATTTCCAGTCGGTCCGGCTGGCAGAAGAACAGATCGAAAAGCTGCAACTCATGCCACAGGAACCCGGTGGCCTGCAGCGTCATGCCGGCATCGTGAAGGAGGGCAGGATCGAGCTCCGCAACGTCAGCCTCGACACTGGCGCTGCGCGACCTTTGCTCGACCATGTCAATCTCACCGTTTCAGCAGGCGAGACGATCGGCATCGTCGGCGCCGACACCAGCGACCGCAATGCCATTCTGCTGCTGATCGCGGGTCTGTTGCGCCCGACCGGCGGCGAGATTCTGTACGATGGCACAGTGTTGAAACCGACGGATGCACGACCGGGGCCTGACGAGGTCGGACTGCTGCCACGCAATGCCGCCGTGTTTCAGGGCAGCCTGATCGACAATCTCACTATGTTCCGCCGCGGGGCTGCCGCCGATACCGCGCTGCGCCTTGCCGAGCGGCTCGGACTGGATGGCTATGTCGCGACGTTGGCCAATGGCTACGAAACCATGGCCAGTGGCGGCCAGACGGAAACGCTGCCGGGCGGCGTGCGCCAGCGTATCGCGATCATCCGGGCCCTGGTGGAGCAGCCCCGCATCATCCTGTTCGACGAAGCGAATAACGGTCTCGACCGCGACTCGAACGATCAGCTGCTCGGCCTGCTGCACGAACTGAAAGGCCGCTCGACCATGGTTCTCGTCAGCTATCAACCGTCGATATTGCGGCTGGCTGATCGCATGTTCGAACTGAGCGACGGCAAACTGATCGAGCGGCCGCCAGTCGGCGGCGCCATTGCAGGTACGCCGGCATGAGCAGCGCACAATCCCCGACGACGCCTGCCGGAAAACCGCAGGTGATGCGCGCCGAACCCCTCGTCGAGGCGCTGCGCCAGGGACGCATGGGCGCCTTCCAGGCTGTCTCGCCATTCGCGGCCTGCCTGATGCCGCTGCTGACAGCGCTCGGCTGGCAGGGTAACCCCCGGCACATCGTCGAGGCCTTGCCGCATTTCGCCGCCGCCCTCGACCTCGATGGCCTGCGGAATGTCCTCATCGAACTTTCCTACGCCACCAAGCCGCATGAACGGCAACTTGACCGGATCGATCCCCGTCTGCTGCCCTGCCTGCATGTCGACCGCGGCGGCAATCCGCGCGTGGTGATCGCGGTCGACCGGGATTCAGTCAGGGTGTTCGACGGCCGCCGGCGCGAAGAAACAGTGATGAAATCGGCCGCCATCCGCGGCACCGCCTATTTTATTGAACCGGCAGAAGCGGCGCAGGATGAGCGCGTACCGCGCGGCTCGTTCGCAGGACAACTGGTGCACCGGTTCCTGGGCATTGCCGTACAGCTTGGCCTGATCACGCTGCTGAACAACGTGCTCGCGCTGGCATTTCCGCTCTTCGCCCTGATGATATATGACAAGGTAATCGGCGGCCAGGCGGGCGAGATGATCGGCCATCTGGCGGCAGGCATCGGGCTGGCCTTCGTCTTCGATTTCGCTCTGCGCCTGTTGCGCAGCCGTTTGCTGGCCTATATGGGTGCCCGGGTCGAGCGCCTGATCTCCATTGCCGTGCTGCGCCATCTGCTTCGTTTGCCAGTCGCCTATACGGAATCGGCCCCGATCGGCACGCAGCTCGCGCGGCTGAAGGAATTCGAGACCGTGCGCGAATTCTTTACCGGTCCCCTGGCGGGTATCGCATTCGACCTGCCATTTCTTTTTGTATTCCTGCTGGCGATTGCCTGGCTGGGCGGTCCGCTCGTACTGGTGCCGCTGATCCTCGGCCCTGTCATCCTGCTATTCGGCTATGCCACGCAATCCTATCAACGCGACATCATCCAGCGTGCCGCCGCGAGCCAAGCTGCGAGACACGGGCTGGCGGTCGAGATCGTTTCGCATCTGCCGACCATCAAGCATTCGGGCAGCGGTGCGATCTGGCTGGAGCGCTATCGCGCCGCCTCGGCGGCAGCGGCGGTCGATAACCGCAGCATGCAACGAATCAGCGGCCTGCTGAGTGCCGCCTCGCAGACGGTGATGATGCTGACCGGTGCAATCGTGCTGGCATGGGGTGCGCTGCGCATCATATCCGGCGATATGTCCGTCGGCGCATTGGTGGCCACCATGGCGCTGTCGTGGCGGGTCCTGACACCGCTGCAACTCGGGTTGATGACGCTCTCGCGGCTAGGACAGATCCGTCTCGCGCTCTCACAGATCGACCGTCTACTGCAAATCAAGCCGGAGCTCGGCGATCGACCCAACCCATCCATTGCACAGCGCATTTTTCGCGGTGCGATAACCCTCAACCGCGCTTCGCTGCGGTACAGACCAGATGCGGAACCCGCCCTGCTGGGCGTCGATCTGGCGCTGCAACCGGGCGAACTCGTCGGCATTACCGGTTCTTCCGGTTCGGGGAAATCGACCATCCTGAAAGTGATGGCCGGGCTGTATCCGGTGCAAGCCGGCGCCGTCCTGCTCGACGGCCTCGATATTCGCCAGATGACACCGCACGAATTACGCAATGCGGTGACCTACTCACCGCAGAATCGCCACCTGTTCCACGGCACCATTGCCCAGAATCTGCGTCTGGCCGCGCCGGGGGCCGTCGATGATGAACTGAAGGCCGCGCTGGCCGAGACCGGTGCCCTGCAGGATGTCCTCGCACTGCCAGAAGGTTTGCACACCGGTCTGGGCGATCATTCGACCATGCATATATTCAGCCCTGGCCTTCTGCAACGCATCGCGCTGGCCCGCATCTATCTTCGACCATCGACGGTGTTGCTGCTCGATGAGCCCGGGCAGTGGCTGGACGAAGACGGCGATGCTGCACTGATCGAGGCGCTGCGGCGTCGTAAGGGACAGCAGACCATCGTCATCGTCAGCCACAGGCCCAGTCATCTGGCCATTTGCGACCGCGTTGTGCTGATGCAGAACGGTCGCATTGCCAGTATTCGAAACAACGCCCGTGATGGCGCCAAGGCATCCCAGGGGGCCGGAAGATGATCGACAAGTTGCCCGTCATGCACGCGGATCCGTCCCGCATCCGCTATCTCACCCTGGCAATCCAGCTTGAGGAAGGGCAGCCACCGCGGCTGATGCGCCTGCTGGTCTGGCTGACCGCCGCCATGGTGGCTTGCGCCATCGGCTGGGCGGCAGTCACCAAGGTTGCTCAGGTGGCGCGCGCCCCGGGTGAAATCGTGCCGAACGGCCATACCCAGCCCGTACAGCATCTGGAGGGCGGCATCGTGCGCGAAGTCGTCGTGCGCGAAGGTGACATCGTCGAAGTCGGACAGACGCTGATCCGGCTCGACCATACCGGGGTGCTGGCGGAACTGGAGCAGGTGCGCACGCGCGAACGCGGCCTGCGCCTACAAGCGGAGCGGCTGCGCGCCTTCGCAGACGGGCGCGCCGCTGCGTTGAACGATGCCGAAGAAGCGGGCCTTTCGGCTGATCAGGCCGCGATCCTGCGCAGCCAGGAACGGGCACGCCTCAGTCAGCGTGCCGTGCTTGAACGCCAGCTGGCGGGTCGCCGCGCCGATCTTGAGGCCCTGATCGGCCAGCAGCGAACGCTACAGCGCCAGATTACGATGACCGCAGAAGCGCTGGAGATGCGCCGGACGCTAACCCAGCAGGGCCTGAATTCGAAACTCACCTTCCTGGATATCCAGCGCGAGATGAACCGCGTCCAGGGCGAACTGAGTACCGTGACCGTCAATATCGGCCGCGCCCGCGAAGCCATCGCAGAGGCCGAACAGCGGATGAATGAGCTGGATACCCGCCTGTCCTCCGACGCGATGCGCGAACTGGGAACCGTCGCCAGCGAGCTGCGCCAGGTTGAGGAGCTGCGGGTCAAGCTGGAGGACCGCGTTGCCCGTACCAACGTCACCTCACCGGTAAATGGCGTGCTCAAGGATCTACGTGCCTATGCGGCGGGCGCCGTGATCCCGCCTGGCGGTCTGGTGGCCGAGATCGTCCCTGTCGGTCGCGAGCTGATCGTCGAGGCGCGCATCAACCCCGCCGATATCGGCCAGCTGCGGCCCGGTCAGCCGGTTGCCGTAAAGGTCTCGACATACGACTATGCCCAGTTCGGCAGCGTGCCGGGCGAGCTGGTGCATATTTCGCCCTCCACTTTCCACGGGCCCAATATTGCACCCTTCTACAAGGCTCTTGTTCGGCTCGACCGCAACTATGCTGGCGAAAACGCGAAAGCCACCCCCCTGCTGCCGGGCATGACCGTGCTCGCCGATATCAAGACTGACGAGCGTACCGTGCTGCGCTTCCTGTTGAATCCGGTGTATCGCGCTATCGATACCGCATTCCAGGAACGCTGAGGTACGGGCAGCAAAGATACTGGAAGCCTTCCAATCGTTTGCCGGCTCTCCGGAGAGAGACAGCGACGGTCCAGGCTTGCGGACGCCCATCACCCGCTGCAGGTCCGCGCCGGTCAATGCGCCCGTACAGGCTGAGAAGCCGCCAACAGCCGCCGGGTATACTCATGCTGTACGCGACCGGCAATCAGTTCGTCGGAGCTCAGATGCTCGACAACGGCGCCCTGTTGCATGACGGCGACGCGGTCGCACAGATGCGCAATCACGGCGAGATCATGGCTGACGAAGACGCAGGTGACCGGGCGTTCGCGACGGATGGCCATGAGCAGATTGAGGATTTCCGCCTGCACCGAGGCATCCAGCGCGCTGGTCGGCTCGTCCAGCAGCAGCACCTCGGGTTCCAACGCAATGGCGCGGGCAATCGCCACGCGCTGGCGCTGGCCGCCGGAGAGTTCATGTGGATAGCGGAAACGGAAGCGCGGGCCAAGGCCGACCTGATCGAGTAGATGGCGGATGCGCTGTTCTACATCGGCGAAGCCATGCAACACCAAGCCTTCGGCGAGGATACGATCCACCGTATGACGCGGATTGAGCGAGGCATAAGGATCCTGGAACACCATCTGCACATGACGATGGTAGCTGCGCTGCGGGCGTTTGCCGGGCGGTAAGACCTGCCCGGCCAGCGTGATCGCGCCGGTCCAGTTCGACGACAAACCAGCCAGCACGCGCAGCAGCGTCGACTTGCCCGAGCCAGAGCCGCCGACCAGACCGAAGGTTTCGCGCGGCGCCACGGTCAGGTTGGCCTGACGCACGGCATGGAACCGCTCCGCACCATGGCCATGATAAACATCGACATTGTCGATGCTGATGGCCGCCGCGTGACTCATGCGACCTCCCAGGCCGGATCGCGGCTCAGGCTCGGCAGCACCTGACCGCGCAGGGCCGGCGACGGCAGGCAGGCGATCAGACCGCGCGTATAGGGATGCGTGGCGCGATCAAGGTGCCTGGCATCCAGGCTTTCCACCACGCGGCCGCGATACATTACCAGAATGCGGTCGCAGAAGCGCGCCACCATCGGCAGGTCATGACTGATCAGGATTAAACCAATTCCGCGGCGTGTGACCAGATCGTCGAGCAGCTTGAGCACCTGCTCGCGCACCAGCACGTCCAGCGCGCTGGTCGGCTCGTCGGCGATGATCAGGTCCGGGCTTGAGACCAGCATGGCGGCGATCATGGCGCGCTGGCCCATGCCGCCCGAAAGCTCATGCGGAAAGGCGGCATAGACACGCTTTGGGTCGTCAATGCCGACAGCAGCCAGGATATCCAGCGCGCGTTCGCGCTGCTCGGCGCGGCTGATCTTTTCATGCAGTTGCAGTGTTTCGGTGATTTGGTCGCCGATCCGCATCACCGGGTTGAGCGAGAATTTCGGGTCCTGCAGGATCATGCCGATCCGCTTGCCGCGCAGCCGGCGCCAGCCGGTCTTGTCGAGCGACAGCATATCCTGCCCCTGCAGCCGCATGCGGTTCGCCGTCACTACACCGGGCTTGGGGATCAGACCGAGGATGGCACGCGCCGTCATCGACTTACCCGAACCGCTTTCGCCGACAATGCCGACCTTCTCGCGGCCGATCTCCAGTTTAAAATCGCGCACCACTGAAACCGGGCCATCCTCGCCGGGGAAGCTGACGGTCAGGCCATCGATGCTGAGCAGCGCCTCTCTTTCCATTGGGCTATCAGTCATGATGCTTGGGGTCCAGCACGTCGCGCAGGCCGTCGCCCAGCAGGTTGAAGCCAAGGCTGACCAGCAGGATCGCCACGCCGGGCGCGGCGGCGACCCACCAGGCATCGAAGACATGGTCTCGGCCTGTACCGATCATGGCGCCCCATTCCGCCATCGGCGGCTGCGCGCCCAGACCGAGGAAGCCGAGGCCCGCGGCAGTTAGGATAATGCCCGCCATATCGAGTGTGGCGCGGATCGCAGCCGACGACAGACACAGCGGCAGGATCTGGCCCATCACGATTTTGCGGCCGGACTGGCCGAGGCCGCGCGCCGCCTCGACGAAATCGGCATGGCGCAGGGCCAGCGTCTCTGCGCGCGCCAGCCGCGCATAGGACGGCCAGGCCGTAATGGCGATGGCGATCACCGCATTGGTCAGGCCCGGCTTGAGCACCGAGACGAGCGCCAGCGCCAGAATCAGACGCGGGAATGCCATGAAGATATCGGTGAGCCGCATCAGCAGCGTTTCGACCCAGCCACCCATATAGCCGGCCACCATGCCGATGATCAAGCCGAAGGGCGCCGAGAAGGCGATGACGAGAATGACGATCAGCAGAGTTGGCTGCGCGCCATAGACCAGCCGACTGTAGATGTCGCGGCCGAGCTGGTCGGTGCCGAGCCAGTGCGCGGCGCTCGGTGGCTGCAACCGGTCGGCCAACACCTGTGCCATCGGATCATGTGTGGCAATCAGTGGCGCAACCAGCGCCATCACCAGCAGGATCAGCACCAGCAGGCCGCCGACCAGCGTGGAGGGATTGCGCACCACGCGGCGCAGGCCGATGCGAAACTGGATCAGCCGGGCTTCGCGCCGCGAGGTTGGCGACTGCATGGAGGACGGTGCGGCGCTCATCGGCTGCGGGTCCGCGGATCGAGCAGCGGATAGATCACATCGGTCAGCTTATTCAACAGTACGAAGCAGACACCCACCACCAGCGTGCCACCCAGCACGGCAGGCATGTCGGCAGAGAACAGGCTCTTGGTGATATAGAGGCCCAGCCCGGGCCAGGCGAAGACCGTCTCGGTCAGCACCGCGCCTTCAAGCAGATGACCAAACGACAGCGCGATCACAGTCACCACCGGCACCAGCGCATTGGGGAAGGCATGGCGCCACAGCACGCGGGTTTCCGAGGCGCCCTTGATGCGCGCCATCGTCACGTATTCCTTGTTCAGTTCCTCGATCATGAAGTTCCGCGTCATGCGCGCGATATAGGCGAGCGAGAAATAGCCCAGTAGCAGAGCTGGCAAGATGATATGCGAAAATGCGCTACGGAAGGCATACCAGTCGCCGCTGCGCAGGGTATCGACCAGCATCAGGCCGCTCCACTCCTGCACGGTATAGCGATAGGCTGTGCCGATGCGACCCGGGCCGCCGGTCCAGCCAAGGTGGGCATAGAAGATCAGTAAGGCGATCAGGCCAAGCCAGAAGACCGGCGTGGAATAGCCGAACAGCGACAGCACGCGCGCTGCATGATCGAACCACGTATTGCGGCGATGCGCGGCATAAACGCCGAGCGGCAGCCCGATGCCGATGCCGATCATAATCGCTACGACCGAAAGTTCGAGCGTCGCTGGAAAGGCGCGTGCGATATCTTCGATCACTGGCTGACCGCTGGACGACGACTGCCCCAGATCGCCGCGCGCGACCCCCTCGATATAGCGACCGAACTGTACCCAGAGCGGACGGTCGAGGCCCATGTCCGCGCGGGCCTGGGCGTAGGTCTCGGCGGAGGCCTTGTCGCCCACCACGGCAATCACCGGGTCGATGGGCATGACCCGACCGATGATGAAGGTGGCGAAGAGGAGCCCTGCGAGCGTGACGAGCAATGTCGCCACGCCGCGCAGGAAAATCCAGAAGCCGGACGCACTCCCCTTCATTGACGAACTGCCGCCGCGCTTACTTGGTCACGTTGCGGTAAAGCACCAGATCGCTGGTCGGACCATGGATAAAGCCCTTTACCTCGCTGCGAAGCGCCACCTGGGCCTGAGCCTGGAAGGTCATGACCCAGGGTGACGACTTCAGCACGTCGCGCTGCAAGTCGCGATACATCTCCAGGCGCTTACCAGCATCGCGCTCGACCAGAGCGGCGCGGGTACGGGCCGAAAGCTCCGCCGGAGCCCAGGAATTGCGCCATGTGGTGGTGCTCTGCGGGCTGCCGTCGCTGTTATCGACGTTATAGGCAAAGGCCTTGGCGTTGGAATGCGGGTCCATGAAGTCCGGACCCCAGTAGAGCAGCATCATTTCATGCTGGCGAGCACGATACTTGGTGATGACCTGCGCCGAGGTGCCGGGCAGCAGGTTCACCTTGATGCCGGCCTGCGCCATGGTCGCCTGCATCGACTGCGCGATGTCGGTAAACGGCGCCGACGAGATCATGTCCATGTCGACCGAGAGGTTCTGGATATTGGCCTTGGCCAGGATGTCCTTGGCCTTGGCGACATCCAGCTTGTAGGGCTTGTCTTCCACCGAACCCGGGAAGCCCGAGGGCCAGAAAGTCTGATGTACCTTCATCTGGCCGCGCAGCAGCGTGTTGGCGATGCCGTCATAGTCGATCAGATAGCGCATCGCCTCCCACAAAGCCGGGTTCTTCAGCTTGTCATGCTTCAGGTTGAAGCTGAAGAAATGCAGCGCTGCCTGCGGATAGGTCTCGACCTTGAGACCGGCCTTGTCCTTCACGGCGGCGATCTGGTCTGGGCCGAGGTTGCGGGCAATATCGGCATCACCTGATTCCACCATCAGGCGCTGGGTCGAGGCCTCGGCCACATGGTTGAACACGATCTGGTTCATCTTCGGCGGGCCACCGGCATGATTCTTGTTGGCATCCAGCACCAGCGACTCACCCGGGCGCCAGATGCGCAGCGCGAAGGGCCCCGAGCCAGCCGAGTTGCGCGACAGCCAGGCATTGCCAAGGTCGTTATCCTTGGCATTCTTCATCGCTTCCTTTTCGTCGACAATCGAACCCGGACGGGCGGCCAGTGCGTTCAGCACGAAGGAAGGTGCGAAATTCTCGGCGATGGTGACCGAGACCTCGCTATCCGACACCTTCTTTACCATCTGGTCGATATTGTCGGAATTCCAGCCGAACTGCGCCAGGATGAAGGCCGGCGCCTTCTTCAGCACGATCACGCGGCGCAGCGAGAAGACCACGTCTTCCGGACGCACCGGATTGCCCGACGCGAATTTTACGCCGCTCTTCAGCTTGAAAGTGATGGTCTTGCCGTCGTCGGAAATCTTCCAGCTCTCGGCCAGGCCCGGCACAATGGTTTCAATCTGCGCCGGATTATATTCGACAAGCTTGTTGTAGATGTTTGAGACCACCTCGCCGCTGGTGAATTCGTAAGCCTGCGCCGGGTCGAGACTGACGATATCGTCGATATTCTTGGCCACCACCAGCAGGTTCGGCGGCGTCTTGGCGTTGGCGAGCGGAATCCCGGCGGCGACGGAGATGAGCGTCGCGGCCAGCGTCAGACTTACTCGGTTCATGGTCGGTCCCCCTTTGGTCAGATGATACGGTAAATACGGTTCAGCTCTCGACAGTGAGCAGGGCCGGCAGCAGCTGCCGCGCGATGGCCATGGCTGGTTCCAGATGTTGGGTATCGTAGACGAGCGGCGCGTCGAGCAGGTTGGCAGTGCCCAGCACGGCGCCACCATAGACGATCGGCAGGTTCATCACCGAGCCCAGGCCCAGGCCGGCAATCGTCTCGTGATCGGGAAAATAGGATCTGAAGTCTTCCACGGTGCGGCCGAGGAAAGGCTGCATCTGGGTGCGCACCCGCTCGTTATAGGCATTGGGCAGTACCGGCTTGCGACCGCCGACGGGATAGACCGCCGGATTGGTGGAATGAATCCGCTCCACCTCGCGGCCGTCCTTCAGAATCTGCGTCACGGTATAGAGCTTGAAGCCGACCGTGGCGGCGAAGGCCTTGCCGACAGCTTCCAGCAGGCTGCGCGGCTGATCTGCTGCCGCCCAGCTGTTCTGAATCTCGAAAACCAGCGTGCTGACTGAACTCATGGATGGAATCCCTGTGACTCGTGACTGCGAAACACCGGCACGGTGCCGACCCAGATCACGGCCACTGGCGTCTTGCCGCGATTGCTGTAGGAATGCGGCGTATCGCCGCGAAAATGACAGGTATCGCCGGGCCCGAGCGTGGCGGCCTCGCCGTCGATCACCAGTTCGAGCTGGCCATTCAGCACGTAGAGCCATTCCTCGCCAACATGGGCGATGGTCTCGGCACCATAGCCGGGCGGCACATGGATAATGACCGCATCCATCTGCTGGCCGGGGAATACGGTGGACAGGCGCTCATAACGCAGTTCCGACGCTTCGATACCGAACTGGTGCCGCTGACTGGCACGGGTGATTGCACCGGCGGTGGAGCTGACATGCACGAAGGTCGAGACCGGCAGGTCGAGTGCAAAGGCGATGCCGGCCAAGCTGCCGAGCGAGGGCGTCGCCATGCCGCGCTCGACCAGCGACAGGAATGCCGGCGACAGTTTCGCCTTCTCGCTCACCTGCACCAGGGTCAGCTTGCGTTTCTGACGTTCCTGCCGGATCAGCGCGCCCAGATTGGAAACCAGCGCCTCGCGCGCCGCCAGCGCCGCATCGTCGGCGTCACCAGCACTGTCGGCAGAAATCGAGTCGCGATCCATGACGGCAGTATTACAAGGATTTTGATCAAGGTAAAATAATTTTAGTTGAACTAAAATCTTGTTGGACTGGCGTCCCGCCAGTCGTCGACATGACGGCCTGCTGCAAATGGTCGGGAATGATGAAAGGTAGGCCGCCGCCCAGGCGATCTCAGCGCGACATCATGCTTTTGTGTTCAAGCCTGCTCAGCAGGCGCACCAGCGGCCACAGCAGCGCGAGATAGATCAGGGCGGCCAGAACGACAGGCGACGGATTGTACAGCAGCGACTGGGCATCCCTCGCCACCCGCAGCAATTCAGGCAGCGCCACCACACTGGCGAGCGTGGTGAGTTTCACCACCTCGATACTGTTGCCGATCAGGTCGGGTAGCACATTACGGGTCGCCTGCGGAACCACCACGTAGGTCAGAGCCTGCAGCCGGCTGAGGCCGGTGGAGCGCGCCGCCTCCATCTGGCCCTGCGGCACAGCCATGAGACCCGCCCGGAAAATCTCGCCGTAATAGCTGGAATTATTGAGCAGGAAACCGAGCGCCACCGCCAGCAGCTTGGGCATGTCGATGCCAAGGAAAGGAAAGCCGAAATAGATGAAAATCAGTAGCACCAGCGGCGGCAGTGCGCGGAAGACGTCGACATAGATCGCGACCAGGATGCGGACCAGGCGGCTTTCGGTCTGGGTCGCGATCAGGGCCACGCATAATCCGCCGGCCAGGCCGAGCGGAATCACCAGCAGCGACAACCCGATGGTGGTGAGCAGGCCCTGCAGCAGGAAGGGCAGCACCTGCTGGAAGACCTCGATGTTGAAGAAATTGCGCAGCAGGGCGTCCATGTCAGACTTTCCACTGCCAGCGGGTTTCCAGACGGCGTGCCGCCAGGATGACCGGAATGAAGATGACCAGATAGGCTGCCGCCGCCATGGTCAGCGGCGTGGGATTGCCGGCATTGCTGGTGGCGGAATGCGCGTTGTTCAGCACTTCGCTGAGCGCCACCACCGACCCGAGTGCGACATTCTTGCTGACGGCGATCACGCGGTTGGTCAGCGGCGGAACGGCAATACGAAACGCCTGCGGCAGAATCACCGATGTCATGGTCTGCCACCAGGTCAGACCGGTGGAACGCGCCGCTTCCGACTGGCCGCGCGGCAGGCTCAACATACCACCCCAGATGCATTCCTCGGCATAGGCCGCCAGGACCAGCGACAGCGACAGCCAGGTGGCAGTCAGCGCCGACATCGACAGGCCGATCAGCGGGAAGGCAAAGAAGAAGATTATGATGACGACCAGTGGCGGCAGGGCGCGCATGATATCGACAAAAGCGATGATCGGCAGCGACAGCCAGGGTTGCTGCAGGGCGCGCAGGATGGCCAGCGCGAGACCGAGCACAAGTCCCGTGACGGTGACGAGAACGCCGACCCCTGCGGTGACGCCCATACCGGCGATAATGTCGGGCCAGTAGCGCGCCGCCACTTCGGCATTGAAGAAGGTGTGCAGGAAGCGGTCGAGCCCATCCATTATGCGCGGCCCATTATTCGTGGCCGCCGGTATAGCGTGCCAGGAAGGCGCGCGTGCGGTCATGCTTGGGCGCACCGAAGACTTCGGCCGGCGTGCCCTCCTCGACGATCACACCGCCATCCATGAAAATCACGCGGTCGGCGGCAGCGCGGGCAAAGCCCATTTCGTGGGTAACGACCAGCATGGTCATGCCGTTCTCGCGCAGCTGGCGCATGACCTTCAGCACCTCGCCTACGGTCTCAGGGTCGAGCGCACTGGTCGGTTCGTCGAACAGGATGATTTTGGGCTGCAGCACGATGGCACGGGCAATGCCGACACGCTGCTGCTGGCCGCCGGACAACTGGGCAGGATGAACATTGGCCTTATCGGTAAGGCCGACGCGCTCAAGCGCCGCCATACCGAGCCGGTCGGCCTCGGCACGGGACTTGCCCTGCACCTTCCGCAACGCGAGCGTCACATTGCCCAGTGCAGTCAGATGCGGATAGAGATTGAATTGCTGAAACACCATGCCGATATGCTGGCGCACGGCATTGATATCGATATCCGCGCGACTGATATCGGCATCGCCAACCATGATCTGGCCGGACTGGAAGCTCTCCAGCCGGTTGCAGCAGCGCAGCATGCTGCTTTTGCCCGAACCGGACGGGCCGATGACGCAGACCATCTCGCCGGGAAAGACCCGCAGGTCGATCCCGCGCAAGACCTCGAGGGAGCCGTAGGCCTTGTGCAGGCCTACGAGCTCCAGAATCGGTGACTCACTCATACTGGCAATCGCTGAACCGTTTTCACCCCGTAACGCTTACGAGCATTTCAGCGTAACCGGCGTTGCATCGTAGCCGTCCATGTTCGGCACACCATGGCCCGGTGCGATCACCACGGCGGCAGCATCCGGACCCGGCTTGAAACCGAACCACTTTTCGGCGGCCTTGGCGACGAAACCGTCCTTCTTCATGCATTTCAGCGCCATCGAGGCAGCGTCGCGGCCGGCCTTATCGTCGCCGCGGAAGGCCAGCGCCCAAACCAGACCGGTGGTGATGGTGTAGCTGGTCTTCACTTCCTGATTCTGCTTCGCCGCCCAGGCCGACACGGTGTTGCCGCCCAGATTGGCATCGGCGCGGCCCGCCTGCACGGCCTGGATCGCATCGGAATTGCTTCCGTAGACGTCATACTTGAAGCCATATTTCGCGGCATTGTCGCGCGTCCAGGTCTCGTAGGCCGAACCCTTGTTGACGGCAATGGTCTTACCCTTCAGGTCGTCCAGGCTCTTGATGCCCGGTGCCGACTTCTTTTCGACGAAGGTGAAATCGGTGTTCAGGTAACCTTCGGTGAACAGCAGCGACTTGGCGCGTTCGGGTGTCACCGTCACAGGCGCCAGCACGAAATCGTACTTCTTGGCGTTCAGACCGGGGATCAGACCGGAGAATTCCGTGCCCTCCACTTCCAGCTTCTTGCCCATGCGCTTGGCGAGTTCCTCGCCCAGCTCGATGTTGAAGCCCTGCAGGCCGCCGCCCAGCTTGACCATCGCATGCGGGGCGAAGGTGGCATCGACGCCGGTCTTCAGCACCTGCGCCATGGCAGGCGTGCCAGCGGTCAGGATCAGGGCGCCGAATGCGGCCAGGCCCAGGTTGAGTTTGAAAGACGTCATGATTACCCCCGTTGTTACAATGATGGATGAGAAAACGAAAACCTGTTCAATCCGGCGGGATACCCAGCGGCGCGCCGGCGCCGGTGCGTTCGACGATCAGCTTGTAATGCTCGGGCCTGCGATGCTTGGCGAAATTGAACACATGCTCGCGGAAGGTTTCGCCGATGCTGAGATCGGCATTGGTGAAGATCAGCTCGTCTTCCTCGCTCTGGGCCTGCGCGGTGATCTCGCCGGTCGGCGCCACGATCGCCGAGCCGCCGATCATGTGGAAACCGTCTTCCTTGCCGCATTTGGCCGCCGCTGCCACCCAGATTCCGTTCTGATACGCATTGCCCTGCAGTGAGAGCAGATGGTGGAACATGCGCAGATGCGGCGGTTCGTTCCAGTGGATGTTCCAGCTCGGCGTGTTGTAGCCCAACGCCACGATCTCGGCGCTCTGCAGCCCCATCACGCGATAGGTCTCTGCCCAGCGGCGGTCGTTGCAGATGCACATGCCGATGCGGGCGCCCAGCGCTTCCCATACCTTGAAGCCTTCGTTGCCGACCTCGAAGAATTTCTTCTCCAGATGCTGGAAGGGCGCGGTCTCGATGTGATGCGAATGACCGGGCAGGTGAATTTTCCGGTATCGTCCGACGATCTTCGCCTTCTCGTCGGTCAGGATCGCCGTGTTGAAGCGACGGCCATCCGGCGTCAGCTCGGCATAGCCGAGATAGAAACCGATGCCGTATTCGGCGGCCAGATCGAAGAGCGGTTGGGTCTCCGGGCCCGGCATGCTGCGCTCGAAGAAGCGGTCTACCGCCTCCTCCTCGGTCATCCAGTAACGCGGGAAGAAGGTGGTGAGCGCGAGTTCGGGGAAGACGACGAATTTCGCACCGCGCGATTTGGCTTCACGCAGCAGTTCGATCAGCCGTTTGACGACGGCTGCACGGCTGTCGGCCAGATGGATCGGACCGAGCTGGGCGACGGCGATGCCATAGGGGCGTTTCAGCGTGCTCACGCCGGGCCCCCCATTCCAACCAGGCTGCGCAGCATCTGGCGCGCCACGGCGGCTGAAATACCGGTGGGACTGGCCAGCATGTCGGAGGGCTTGCGCTTGAGGAACTGGCCCGAGCCGCGCTCGACCTTCAGCTCGTTATTCTCCACCACTACGCGGCCGCGATTGATCACGATCTCCGGCCAGCCCTTCAGCTGGCGGCCTTCATAGGGCGTGTAGCCGACATTGTCGTGCAGCATGGCGGCTGTGACAGTGATTTCGCGATCCTGGTTCCAGATGCCGAGATCGGCATCGGCACCCACGGCAATCGTGCCCTTGCGGCCGGTGAGGCCATACATCTCGGCGTGGTTTGTAGCGGTCAATGCCACGAATTCCTGAATACTGATGCGGCCGGCCATAAAGCCTTCGGAGAACAGCAGCGGCAGCCGCAGTTCCAGGCCTGGCACGCCATTGGCCATTTCCTTGAACGTCGTCGCATCACCCTTGGGCAGCTTGCCGCTCTTGTCGAAGCGATACGGCGCATGATCGGAAGAATAGGTGTAGAGCGTACCGTCCTTCATGCCGGCCCAGACCGCTTCCTGCGATTCCTTGTCGCGCGGCGGCGGCGAGCAGCAGAACATCGCACCCTGCAGGCCCTCGCGGTCGAGATCCTCGGCGGTCAGGAACAGATATTGCGGGCAGGTTTCGGCATAGACGGCGGCGCCGCGCTGCTTGGCCCGACGGATGGTATGAATCGCTTCCTGACCCGAGACATGCACGATGAGCAGCGGAACGCCCAGCAGCCGCGACAGTGCAATGGCGCGGTTGGTGGCTTCACTCTCGGCGATAGGGTCATGCGCCACCGCATGGAATTTCGGTGCGGTGTGGCCCTGTTCCAGCAGTCGATGCGCCAGCCAGCGGATCATGTCGTGGTTTTCGGCATGCACCATCACCAGCGCCTGTTCGCGAGCCGCTACCGACAGCACATCGAGCATCTGGTGATCGTCCAGCTTCAGCTTGTCATAGGTCATGTAGACCTTGAGCGAGGTGATACCGTCGCGGATCGCCTTGGGCAGGTCAGTCTGTAGGGCAGTATCGTCCGGATTGGCGAGGATGAGGTGGAAGCCGTAGTCGATCACGGCTTTTTCACGCGCCAGTTTCCCGTAGTCGGCGACGACTTCGGGGATCTTCATGTCGCGGTGCTGTGCGGCAAAGGGAATGATCGTCGTGGTACCGCCGAAGGCGGCCGAGACGGTGGCCGAATAGAAATCGTCGGCGCACATCAGGCCCATGCCCGACAGTTGCTCGACATGGCAGTGGCTGTCGATGCCGCCGGGCAGCACCCAGCGGCCGGCGGCGTCGATCTCGCGTTTCCCGGGCGCGAGTCCGGTTCCGATGGCGGCGATCACACCGCCGCGGACAGCGATATCGGCTTCAAAAACGTCGCTCGCAGTGGCGATGCGGCCATTACGCACCACCAGGTCGAAATCGCTCATTGCGCCCCACTCAAATGCTGATCAGCCCCAGCGCTTCGACAAAAATTCTCGCAATGCAGCACCAGAATGTCGCATGCCGGTTTGTCATCCGCCCTTAACATCATGTTAAGGGCGGTCCGCCGCAGGAGCGATCAGTGCCGCAAAGCACCCTCGCGCATTTCCTCCTGCAGCGAAAAACCGTTGGCGGCCATCAGCTTGCGCAGAATTTTGACGAAAGACTGGGCGAGCTGCGACATCGGCTCGAAGCGCAGGAAGGCAAGGTTCGCCATCATCACCGGCGCATCCGAGACGGGCCGCGAGACTAGATGGCCGTTCGGCCAGTTATGCAGCGAGAATTCATCGATCAGGGCCACGCCGGCACTGGCCTGCACCAGGGCGCAGGCGCTTTGCGGCGAGCCGACCTCGATGGTGGTTTTCAGCGGCAGGCCGGCGCGCTCATACATCTGCGCCACCATCCGGCCGTAGGGCGTATCGCGGTCATAGGCGATCAGTGGGTATTCGGCCAGATCGGCCAGCGACAGCATGGGCTTGCGCGTCAGCGGATGATCCTCGGGGCAGACGCAGCAGACCGGGCTCTGGCCCAGCGGCTTGGTCTCCAGATTAGGGTGATCGATGGGCGTGCTGATCACGCCGATATCGGCCTGATGATTCAGCAGGCGTTCCTGCAGCGGCGCGTAATTGAGGAAATTAAAAGTAACTTTTGCGTCGGTGTATTTCTCACAGAGCTGGGCAATTGCCTGCGGAATCAGCACATGGCCGATACTTGGGCTGGAGACGACATGCAAAACACCCTGGCGGCGTTCGGCCAAGGAATGCGCGACTTCGTTGACGCGCTGCACGCCCAGGTAGACATGATCGACCTCCCGGAACAGGCGTTTTGCCTCAGGAGTGGCATAGAGCCGGCCCTTGATGCGCTCGAAGAGCGGAAAACCGACGCGAGTCTCGGTGTAGGACAGCAGGCGGCTGACCGCCGGCTGCGACACATGCAGCACTTTCGAGGCCCCGCTGATCGAGCCGGTGCTCATTACCGCGCGGAAAACTTCAATTTGTCTGAGATTCAAGGACATACGACCTCCCATGCGCCGTTTTCTTATGGTCATCGCATGATGCACCGAAAACCAGCCATCCCATAACATTGCGTTAAGGGTGCAAGACAAATACGCAAGGAGCATGCCACTCCCAGCGCGCGCGGAGTGACATAGACTGGCGGCGACTTCCGGAGGTCGCAGCCATGTCACCTACAATCATCGTGATCAATCCGAACTCGAACGAAGCCGTGACCGCCGGCATCGATGCCGCGATGGATCCCCTTCGCATCGACGGCGGCCCGGCGATCCGCGCCCTGACGCTGAAGGAAGGTCCGCCGGGCGTTCAGACCCAACATGATGTGGAGAGCGTGACCTTACCGCTGGCACGGCTGGCGAAATCCCTGGAAACCGAGGCGAGCGCCTTCGTGATTGCCTGTTTCAGCGATCCGGGCCTGCATGTAGTGCGCGAGGCCGTGAAGCGCCCGGTTCTGGGCATCGCTGAATGCGGCGTGCTGACTGCGCTGACCATGGGTCATACGTTCGGCGTCATCGCCATCCTGGAAACCTCGATCCCGCGGCATCTGCGACTCTGGGGCGCGATGGGTGTGACGGACCGCTTGGCGGGCGAACTGGCCATCGGACTGACGGTGGCCGAACTGGCCGACCGCGAGCGTACACTGAAGCGCATGATCGAGACGGGCAAGCGCCTGCGCGACGAGCGGCAGGCCCATACCATCGTGATGGGCTGCGCCGGCATGGCGGTGTTCCGCGATCCGCTGCAGGACGCCTTGGGCATCCCGGTGATCGAGCCGACCCAGGCGGCGGCCACGATGGCGTTGGGTCGCGTGCGCCTGGGCTGGTAGCCGCGATGGATATTGCCGCCTCCGAACTCTCGCCCGACCGCATCTACAAACTGCTGGTCAGCACAGTGATGCCGCGGCCGATTGCGCTGGTCTCGACGCTGAACGAGGACGGCAGCACGAATGCGGCACCTTTCAGCTTCTTCAATGTCTTCAGCAATGCGCCGCCGCTGCTGGTGATCGGCATCGAGGGCAGCAAGCGCGACGATGGCAAGCCGCACAAGGATACGGCACGCAATATCCTCGCCCGCGGCGAATTCGTCGTGAACCTGGTCAGCCATGCCATGGCGCTGCCGATGGTGGCGAGCGCCATCGACTTCGCCGAAGGCGTCAGCGAATTCGACGAGGCCGGCTTCACCCCGCGTGCCTCGAAGCAGATCGCCGTGCCGGGTATCGCGGAATCGCCGGTCAGCTTCGAATGTCGCCTGTTCAACACGGTGCCGCTGCCCTTCAACCGCAGCCTGGTGACCGGCGAAATCCTGCATCTGCATGTGGCCGACGCCGCCATCGACGACAAACTGCATGTCGATCCCGACGCATTGGATTTGGTCGGCCGCATGCATGGTGCCGGCTGGTATACCCGCACACGCGACCGTTTCGAGATTCCGCGCATGACGCCCGAGGAATGGCAGGCCAGTAAGAAAACGAGCGATCGTAAATGACGGACATCCTCGACCAGTTGCGCGGCATTGTCGGCGCCGCCCATGTGCTGACGGCGGCCGACGACCAGCAGGCCTATGTGGTCGACTGGATGAAAAAATACCGTGGTATCGCGCTTGCCGTCGTGCGGCCGGGTAGCACCGAAGAGGTGGCGGCCGTGCTGCGCTGCTGCAACGAAGCGCGCGTCACCGTCATCCCCCAGGGTGGCAATACAGGCATGGCCGGCGGTGCGACCCCGGATGGTAGCGGCGAACAGGTGATCCTCAGCCTGACCCGCATGAACCGCATCCGCGAGATCGATCCGGTCGGCAACACGATCACCGTGGATGCCGGCTGCGTCCTGGCGACGATCCAGCAAGCCGCGCGCGAGGCAGGCCGCTTCTTTCCGCTTAGCCTGGGCGCCGAAGGCAGTTGTACCATCGGCGGCAATCTCGCCACCAATGCTGGTGGCATTGCCGTCTTGCGTTATGGCAATACCCGCGAACTCGCGCTCGGACTTGAGGTGGTACTGGCGGACGGCCGCATCTGGGACGGGCTGCAGGCACTGCGCAAGGACAATACCGGCTACGACCTGCGCGATCTTTTCATCGGCTCCGAAGGTACGCTCGGCGTGATCACCGGCGCAGTGCTGAAGCTGCATGCGGCGCCCGTCGTACGCACCACCGCCATGATCGCATTGCCGCATCGCGACGCGGCGCTGGCGATGTTCACCCGGCTGCGCGGCCGCACCGGCGACCGGCTGACAGCGTTCGAATTCATGACGCGCAACTGCGTCGATCTGGTGTTACGGCATGTGGGTGGTGCCGTCTCGCCATTTGCCGCCGTACCGCCGGCCATCGTGCTGGCCGAGCTGAGCGATACGGATGCTGAGGCCGATCTGGCCGGCCTGCTGGAAGGCCTGTTGGCGGCTGCCATCGAGGCCGGCGAGGCAACAGATGCCGTCATCGCCCAGAGCGGCGAGCAGGCCAAGGCATTGTGGCGGATTCGTGAGGGCATCTCGGAAGCGCAGGTCCGCGCCGGCAAGACCATCAAGCATGATATCGCGCTGCCCATCGGGCAGCTCGTGGCCTTCATGGACGAGTGCGAGCGTGTGATCGAAGCGGTCTATCCGGGGCTGAACTTTCTGGTCTTCGGGCATCTCGGCGACGGCAATCTGCATTACAACCTGCAGCGCGCCCCGCAGATGGACGACGATGCCTTATATGCCCTGACCGGGCCGCTGAACGCGCTGGTGCATGATCTGGTACACCGCTATCGCGGCAGCATCAGTGCTGAACATGGCGTCGGTCAGCTGCGACGCGATGAACTGCCGCGCTACAAGTCCGGCGTGGCGCTGCAGATGATGCATGACCTGAAGCGGCTGTTCGATCCCGCCAACATTCTCAACCCGGGCAAACTGCTTCAATCCTGATATTTCGCCACAAGAGGTTCCCCTGACATGGCCAAACTCGACGAATCCGCCAAGGGCGTCTACATCATCTCGGTCACGCCCTTCACCGACAGCGGTGCGCTTGATCTCGACAGCACCGACCGCATGGTCGACTTCTACATGGAAAAGGGCGTGACCGGCTTCACCCTGCTCGGCATGATGGGCGAGGCACCGAAGCTGACCATGGCGGAATCGCGCAGCTTCGTGCAGCGGGTGCTGAAGCGGCTGAACGGCAAGGTGCCCGTGGTGGTAGGCGCCTCCAGCCCGGGTTTTGCCTCGATGGCCGAACTGACCAAGGCGGTGATGGATGACGGCGCTGCCGGCGTGATGATTGCGCCGCCCGGCACGCTGAAGACCGACGACCAGATCGTCGCCTATTACGAGAACGCCGCCGAAGCTATTGGCACTTCCACGCCTTTCGTGCTGCAGGATTTCCCGCAATCGACCAATGTGCATATGACCGCAGGGGTGATCGCCCGTATCATCAAGAGCCTGCCGTCCTGTGTGATGCTGAAGCATGAGGACTGGCCGGGTCTGGCCAAGCTGAGCGCCCTGCGCGCCATGGCCGATCTACGTCGGGTCAGCATTCTGGTCGGCAATGGCGGTGTCTTCTTACCCGAAGAGATGGAGCGCGGCGCAGACGGCGCCATGACCGGCTTCGCCTATCCGGAAATGATGATCGATGTGGTGAGGGCCTATCAACAGGGCAAACCGGATCGCGCCCGCGACATCTTCGATGCCTATCTGCCGCTCGCACGCTATGAGCAGCAGCCGGGACCCGGGCTGGCCATCCGCAAATACGTTCTGCAAAAGCGCGGGGTGATCGCCTCGGCGGCGCTGCGCAAGCCGGGCCCGAAGCTTTCGGCGCTGGATATTGCCGAAACCGAAAAGATGATCGCGCGTCAAAGCAAGCGCCTGCAGGAGATCGGCTGATGGATCTGGGATTGAGCGGAAAGCGTGCACTGGTGCTCGGCGCCAGCCGGGGTCTGGGTGCGGCTTGCGCGAAAGCATTGGCCCGCGAAGGCGCGACGGTCATCGCGGCAGCGCGCAGCTTCGAGGATACCAAGACCTGGATCTCTGCCGAGGACGCCGCGGTGGCAGCACGGTTGACGGCGGAGAAGATCGATCTTGCCGACCGCGCCTCGGTCGATGCGCTGGCCGACCGCCTGCTGCAGGACGGCGGTGTCGATATTCTGGTCAACAACAGCGGCGGGCCGCCGCCGGGTGCAGCGGCCGAGATCGCGCTCGATCTGTGGCACCAGCAGTTTTCTGCCATGGCCGGCCATCTGTTCCATCTGACCGGCCGCCTGTTGCCGCTGATGCTGCAGCGCGGCTGGGGCCGTGTTATCACCATTGCCTCATCGGGTGTGGAGCAGCCGATCCCGAATCTGGCGCTGTCGAACGGTCTGCGCATGGCCGTGCTGGGCTGGTCGAAGACGCTGGCGGCCGAGGTCGCCCCCAAAGGCGTGACGGTGAATCTGGTGCTGCCCGGCCGCATCCATACCGACCGCGTCGATCAGCTCGATGGCGCCGCAGCGGCCAAGCAGGGCAAATCGCGGGAAGAGGTCGCCAAGGCCTCGCAAGCCACAATCCCGATGGGTCGCTATGGCCGGCCTGAGGAATTCGCCGATACAGTGGCATTCCTTGCCAGCACCCGCGCCAGCTACATCACCGGCAGCAAGCTGCGCGTCGATGGCGGCATGATTCGGAGCGTATGATATCGCACAATCCATGACTCGGAGCCGGCGCGAGACGTCCGTCACGCTCCGGTGACGCGGGACGGAACAGAACAGAGCTTCTCTGTTTCCCTCGTCGAGATATGCCGGGGCTGCTGCATTTCATGTTCTTGAATGAAGCTGCCTAAGGCATTATGACCTGACTATGGATGAGAAACGCACTCTGGCAGAGCAGTTGCGAGACATGCTTGCCGAGCAGATCGTGACCGGCGAACGCCTGCCCGGTGGCCGGCTGGATGAAGCCGATCTTGCCGAAACCTTCGGCATGTCGCGCACACCGGTTCGCGAAGCGCTGAAGGCACTGGCCGGGATCGGCCTGGTGGAATACCGCCCGCATCGCGGCGCTCTGGTCGCCCTGCCCTCCACGCGCCGGATCGAGGAAATGTTCGAGGTGATGGCCGAGGTGGAAGCGACCTGTGCCCGCTTTGCAACCTTGCGCATGACAGCTCCGGAACGGCGCGAACTGGCCTCCGCTCACGAAGCAGCGCTGACCCTGGTGAAGAACGGTGACCTATCCGGCTATGCCGCCTTCAACAACGACTTTCACGATCTGATCTATCGCGGCAGCAAGAACGCCTTTCTGGCCGAGACGGCCTGGGCGACGCGCCGGCGTGTCCTGCCTTTCCGTCACTCACAGTTCCGCGTCCTGGGCCGTCTGCACGATTCCCACGCCGAACACGATCGCGTGGTTCAGGCCATTCTCTCCGGCGATGCGGCCGGTGCCGAGGCGGCAATGCGCGGCCATGTCGGCAAGGTGACGATCGTCTCGGTCGGGCAGGTTACCGGGACGCTGCCAGAACAGGCTCCCGCCGTGAGGTCTCCAGCCAGGCCCGCCATCCGCCCAGCGAAGTGATATCCGGCGCATCTGCCGCGGCGACTGCCTCGCAAAGAAAGCCCTTCACCACACGACCGTCATCCAGTGTGACATCGCCGATGCCGAGCGGTGCCGGAATGGCAGCGACAAAGGCGCCGAAGCCAGCCGTTGGAATCTGCCACAGCTCGCCGAGGATTGGCATGCCATCCTGCCGGACCCGCACCAGGCCCGGACGCGGCAATGCACCGGCAATCACATACAGGCGGTAGTCCGGCGCGGTGCTACAGTCCGCCAGCAAACGCGCGCCAATGTCGCGCAACTGGTAATTCAGCGGCAGGCCCGACATATGGGCGCCGAAGACCGCGACGGTGACCGACGGATAATTTGCCTGGCCGGTCGCGGGATCGGCTTTGGGATGCACATGGCGGGTCGCGCCGAGCGAAAGGCCGCTGTCACGATGATAGGCCTCGCCGATACCCGCCAGCAGCGGCTCGGAGAAACGCGGTCCGATCAGGGTGATGCCGGCCGGCAAGCCATCGGGCTGAAAGCCGTTCGGCACCGCCAGTCCGGCAAGATCGAAGTAATTCACGAAATTCGTGTAGTAACCCAGATTGCTGTTGAACTGGATAGGTTCGGCCTCCAGCTCCTTGACGGTATAGATCGTTCCGCTGGTCGGCAGCAGCAGCACATCGATCCGGTCCCAGACCGCCGAGGCAGCCTGCTGCAACTCGCGAATGCGATAGTAATGGCGATGCACATCGACGCCTGAGGCCTGTCGGCCTGCCTCGATGATTCTGCGAGTCACCGGATGCAGCGCATCGGCATGCTGTGTGAGAAAATCGCCCAGCGCCGCAGTACGTTCCGCGGTGCCGGCCGGCGTATAGAGGAGCCCGGCAGCCTCAGCGAAAGGTGCGTAATCGATCTCCACCTTCTCGCCACCCAGCGCCGTCATCCGGTCCACTGCGCGTCGGAACAATGCCTCGGCTGCGCTGTTGCCGAAGAATTTAAGCTGATCCTGTCGCGGCACGCCGAAGCGGAATGGTTGCATGCCGCCCGCAGGAGTCGCCCGCCAGCCAGCAGGCGCAGGTCTGCTGTAGGCGTCGGCAGCGTCATAACCTGCAGCAACACCCAACACCGCACTGGCGTCATTCACCGTGAGCGCGAAGATCGAGATACAGTCCAGCGCCTTGCAGGCCGGCAGCATACCGCTGGCGCTGAGCAATCCTACACTGGGCTTCAGACCGACGATATTGTTGAAGCCTGCCGGCACGCGGCCGGAGCCCGCGGTGTCGGTGCCCAGCGAGAAGCTGACCAGACCGGCGCTGACGGCAACTGCCGAACCGGAACTCGAACCGCCCGGGATATAATCGGGATTGAAGGGATTGCGCGCCACACCATAAGGGCTGCGCACACCGACCAGGCCGGTGGCGAACTGGTCGAGATTGGTCTTGCCGATCAGGATCGCGCCGGCGGCGAGCAGTTTTTCCACCACGGTCGCCGACTTGTCCGGCATAAAAAGGAAATCCGGGCAGGCTGCGGTGGTCGGCAAACCCGCCACATCGATATTGTCTTTCACCGCGAAGGGTATGCCCCAGAGCGGCTGCTGCACACTACGTCCGGATGCCTCCAGCGCCGTCGCCCGCGCCAGCGCCAGCTCTTTTGGGACCAAGGTAATCCAGACATGGTCCTCGCCGCGGGCAGCAATACGGTCGTAAATCTCCGCCACGAGTTCGGTCGGCCGCAGGCCCTTTTCGTAAGAGGCCGCAAGGGTCTTCAAATCGAGTGAGATATCCATTTACCGGCTCCGCCAGACCGTAGTGGTCGCGTTTTCAATGGATTGTATGCAATAGCCGTACCGCCGCTCTATTCTATAAATTCCATGAAAATCAATATAATAGCTGAATGTATTTGCCTGCGTCTTGCGTGTAATCCGAGGCAAATGCTCAATATTTGAGCAAATTATGTTCGCCCCAACAGGGCCCGCCTTTTGGGCAAACCTGGCTTTTTCCCTGCGCGGACAAGTCATTACGGCGCGGAATGCGATTGCTTGCCGCATTGGCATATCGGTTGCAATGACCACCGCCAGACAAGCAGCTCTGGGGGGCCCACTGCCATGCAACGCCGCATTTTCCTTCTCGCGTGTTCCGCAATCGTCGCAACCGGACTGACCGCCGGCACAGCCGCCGCGCAGTCGCGCCAGGAAACCCTGCTGGTGCTGGTGGAGAACGGCCCGAACAATCTCGACATCCACGGCGTCGGTACCAGCTTCCGCTCCTATGTGGCCGCCTGGAACATGTACGACCGCCTCGTCACTTTCGGCCGCAAGACGCTGCCCGATGGCACGCTGAGCTACGACTACAGCAAGATCGAACCCGAACTGGCCGAGAGCTACAGTGTCGCGCCCGATGGCGCCTCGATCACCTTCAAGCTGCGCAAGAATGCGAAATTCCACGACGGCGCGCCGATCACCGCCAAGGACGTGAAGTGGTCGTACGACCGCGCCGTCAGCGTCGGCGGCTTCCCCACCTTCCAGATGGCCGCCGGCTCGCTGACCAAGCCCGACCAGTTCGTGGTGGTGGACGACCACACCTTCCGCGTCGACCTGCCGAAGAAAGACAAGCTGTCACTGCCCGATATGGCCGTAGTCGTGCCGGCAATCTACAACTCGGAACTGGCGAAGAAGCATGCCACCGAGAAGGATCCCTGGGCGATGGAGTGGATGAAGACCAACTCTGCCGCCGGCGGCGCTTTCAAGCTCGACAAGTGGACGCCGGGCCAGGAAATCACCTTCAATCGCAACGACGACTGGAAGAGCGGTCCGTTGCCCAAGATCAAGCGCGTGATCATCCGCGAGGTGCCATCGGCCGGCAATCGTCGCGCCCTGATGGAACGCGGCGACGCCGACATTTCCGTCGACATGCCACAGAAGGACTCCGCCGAAATCCTGGCCGAGAAGGGCACGGGCAAATATATCGTGGTCGGCGTGCCGATCGAGAATTCGCTGAAATACATCGGCCTGGTCACGACGCAGAAGCCGTTCGACAATCCGAAGGTCCGCCAGGCCGTGGCTCATGCCGTGCCGTATGAGCAGATTTACAAGTCGGCGATTTATGGTCGCGGCATTCCGATGGCGCTCGGCCCGGCCGATGCGCCGAAGGATGCGAGCTGGCCGCAGCCCTTCCCCTACAAGCTCGATCTCGACAAGGCCAAGAAGCTGCTGGCCGAGGCGGGCTATGCCGATGGTTTCGAAACCACCATCTCGATCGACCTGGGCGACGCCACGGCATCTGAGCCGGAAGCGGTGCTGTTGCAGGAGAGCCTGGCCAAGATCGGAATCAAGGCCACCATCGAGAAGATCCCGGGCGCCAACTTCCGCAACGCCATGCTGCAGAAGAACCGGCCGATTCATATCGCCAGCTTCGGCGGCTGGCTCAACTTCCCGGACTACTACTTCTTCTGGGGCTACCATGGCCAAAACGCGGTGTTCAACACCATGGCCTACAAGAACCCGGCGATGGATGCCCTGATCGATGCCTCGCGCTACGAGAGCGATCCGGCCAAGTACAAGGAGCAGGTGATGGGCTTCATCAAGATGGCGATCGACGAAGCGCCGCGCATCCCGCTGTACCAGCAGATCCTCGATGTCGGCATGCAGAAAAACATCAAAGGCTATACCTACTGGTTCCACCGCCAACTCGACTTCCGCCAGATCGAAAAGATGTAGGGTCCGAGAGGCGGCGTAAGGCAGGAGGGCGGAGATGCTGCGTCTGATCGGCAAGCGGCTGCTGGGTGCGGTGCCGAGCGTGATCGGCGTGCTGATCGTCACCTTCCTGCTCACCCGTGCCCTGCCCGGCGATCCGGCTGCCTATTTTGCCGGTCCCGCCGCCACGCCGCAGGCGATCGAGGAAATCCGCAAAAGCCTCGGTCTCGACAAGAGCCTGCCGGAACAGTTTGTCGTCTACCTCAAGGACCTCGTGCGCGGCGACCTTGGCAATTCGGTTGCCACCGGCCAGCCGGTCACCACCGAAATCCGCACCCGGCTGCCGGCATCGCTGGAACTCACCCTCTACGGTCTGCTGGTGTCGGTGCTGATCGCGGTGCCCCTGGGTGTGCTCGCCGCCACCCGGCCCGGCTCGCTGATCGACCATGCCTGCCGCGTCGTCACCACCGCCGGTGTGTCTCTACCCGCCTTCTTCACCGGGCTGCTGCTGGTCTATGTGCTGTACTATCGCCTCGGTTGGGCGCCGGCACCGCTCGGCCGGCTCGATATCTTTTTCTCGGCGCCGACCAACATCACCGGTTTCTACACCATCGACGCGCTGCTCGTCGGAGATTTCTCGACCTTTCGCGCTGCTGCCGCGCAACTGCTGCTGCCGGTGACAGCACTGGCGATCTTTACACTGGCGCCGCTGGCGCGCATGACCCGCGCCGCCATGCTCGAAGTGCTGAACAGCGATTTCATCCGCACGGCGCGCGCCTCCGGCCTGCCCAAGGCCAAGATCGTTTACGGCTATGCCTTCCGCAACGCCATGCTGCCGGTGGTGACCACGCTGGGCATGGTCTTCTCATTTCTGCTCGGCGCCAATGTGCTCGTCGAAAAAGTGTTCTCCTGGCCCGGTATCGGGACTTTTGCCATCGAAGCGCTGATCGCCTCGGATTATGCGCCGATCCAGGGCTTTGTGCTGACCATGGCGATGCTTTATGTCGGTCTCAACCTGCTGATCGACATTCTCTACATCGTGATCGACCCGCGTGTGGGATTTGACGCATGAGCACGGCCGCAACGATCAGGCATATCCGTTATGTGCTGACCGAGAACCCGGTCACGTTGTTTGCCTTCGGCCTGTTCGGCTTTATCCTACTCTGTGCCATCTTCGGCCCTTGGATCGCACCCTACAATCCGTTGCAGACCAATGCCGCCATGGCACTGAAACCGCCCTCGGCGATGCACTGGTTCGGCACAGATTCGCTCGGCCGCGACATTTTCAGCCGCGTGCTGGTCGCCACCCGCCTCGATCTCGGCATCGCTTTCGCCTCGGTGGTGCTGACCTTCGCCATTGGTGCATTGGCCGGCATTGCGGCCGGCTTCTTCGGCGGCTGGGTCGACCGCGTGGTCGGCCGGCTGGCCGATACCATCATGGCCTTTCCGCTGTTCGTGCTGGCGATGGGGATCGTTGCCGCGCTGGGCAATTCGGTCGGCAACATCATCCTGGCCACGGCGATCATCAACACACCGCTTTATGCGCGGGTCGCCCGCGCCGAGGCCAACATCCGGCGTAACGCAGGCTTCGTCGAAGCAGCGCGGTTATCGGGTAACAGCGAGGCACGCATCCTGCTGATGCAGATCCTGCCGAATATCCTCCCCATCCTGATGGTGCAATGTTCGCTCACCATGGGCTACGCCATCCTGAATGCCGCCGGTCTGTCCTTCATAGGCCTTGGCATCGCGCCGCCGACGCCGGAATGGGGCATTCTGGTGGCCGAGGGCGCGGCCTACATGATCTCCGGCGAATGGTGGGTTGCCCTGTTTCCGGGTCTCGCCCTCATGGTGGCAGTCTTCTGCTTCAATCTGCTGGGCGACGGCCTGCGCGATATTGTAGATCCGCGGAGGAGGACATGAGTGCCGTCCCTGTCCTCGCCGTTGACAGTCTCAGCGTCGAATTCCGCACGCGAAGCGGGATTGTCAAAGCGCTCGAAAATATCAGCTTTGCGGTCAGTAAGGGAGAGATGGTCGCCATCGTCGGTGAAAGCGGCTCAGGTAAATCCGTCACAGCTTTCACTGTAATGGGCATTCTCGATGCTGCCGGACGCGTGACGCGCGGGACCGCCGCCTTCGGTGGGCTCGACCTGCTGCAGGCGCCGGAAGCGGCGCTGCGCGACATCCGCGGCCGCGAGATGTCGATGATCTTCCAGAATCCGCGTGTGGCGCTCAATCCGATCCGGCGTGTCGGCGACCAGATTGCCGATGTGCTGCTCCAGCATGGCAACGTCACCCGCCGGGAGGCACCGAAGCGTGCCATCGAGATGCTGCAGAAGGTACGCATTCCGGACCCGGAACGTCGTGCCAAGGCGTATCCCTTCGAGCTGTCGGGCGGCATGTGTCAGCGTATTATGATCGCAATTGCGCTGGCCTGCTCGCCCAAGCTGCTGATCGCCGACGAACCGACAACCGGCCTGGATGTCACCACGCAGGCCGCCATCATGGACCTGATTGCCGAACTGGGGGCTGATCAGGGCATGGCGACCCTGCTGATCACCCATGACCTGGGCATGGCGGCGGAATATTGCGACCGGATCGTGGTGATGCATGCCGGCCATATCGTGGAAACCGCACCGACCGCCGAGCTCTTTGCTCATCCGCGCCACCCTTACACCGCCAAGCTGATCGCTGCGACGCCAAAGCCCACGGTCTTATTGCACGATCTGGCAGCCATCCCCGGTAACCTGCCCGACCTGCGCGCGGCCAGTATCGCCCCCTGCCGCTACAGCACGCGCTGCGAACGTAAACAGGCGCGCTGCGATCAGGCCTTGCCCTCCGTTCTGGGCGAACAGAGGAACAGTATGGTTGCATGCTGGAATCCGTTATGAGGGATATTTTCAATCATCCGTTGATCGACGCCCAGTCTCTGTATAAGCATTTTGCTGTTGGCAAGAAGCCGGGTCTGTATGAGCGCGCCCGAGGCTCTGCAAAGCCCGCCTCAATGCTGCATGCCGTGGACGATGTCACCTTCACCATCGGCAAGGGCGAGACGCTTGGCCTGGTCGGCGAGAGTGGCTGCGGCAAGTCCACCCTGGTGCGGCTCCTGACTCGCCTGCTCGATCTCACCGATGGCAGCATCCATCTCAACGGCGAGGAGATCGGCCATCTGCCAGCCAAGGGCTTTGGCGGAAGCAAATATCGTCCGCGCATCCAGATGGTGTTCCAGGATGCCGGCGACAGCCTCAATCCGCGCTTTACGGCATTCACTGCCATAGCCGATCCGATCCGCCGCCTGAAGCCGATGCCACGCGAGGCCTTGAAGGCCCGGGTCGAGGAACTGGCTGGCATGTGCGGGCTTCCCCTCGAACTGCTCGGTCGCTTCCCCCACCAGCTTTCAGGCGGCCAGAAGGCCCGCGTGGGTATTGCGCGCGCCATCGCCGTAGAGCCCGATCTGCTGATTCTGGATGAGCCAACCGCGGCCCTGGATGTCTCGGTGCAGGTGGTCATCCTCCAGCTTCTTCAGGACCTCAAGCAGCGGCTCGGCATGAGCTATCTCTTCGTCAGCCACGATCTGAATGTCGTGCGACTGCTCTGCGACCGCGTGATGGTGATGTATCTGGGCAAGATCGTGGAAACAGGTCCGGCCGAGCGTGTGTTCCGCCATCCGGCGCATCCCTACACCAAGGCATTGTTGTCGGCGATCCCGCATTTTGAGCCCGGCCATGATGTGCCCCGCCTGCGGATTTCCGGCGAGCCGCGCAGTCCGATCGATCCGGACCCGAAAGTTTGTCGCTTCTACGGCCGCTGCCCCAGCGGCACCGAGGCTTGCACCCAGGCGATGCCGCTGCTGCAAGGCGTCGGCCTAGGCCATTCGGTTGCCTGCCATTTCCCGCTGGTTGATACTGCCCCCGCCGATATGGCCAAGCCCGACCCGCTGATCGAGGATGTTGCATGAGTCAGGATACCTTCGACGCCGAAGCCTATCTGGAGGCAACTGCGGCTGCGATGAATCTCGTGATCGCGCCAGACTGGAAACCAGCCGTGCTCGACAACCTGATCCGTTCCCGCCAGATCGCCCAGGCCGTGCTGAACTTCCCGCTGCCCGATACGGTCGAGCCGGCCTCGATCTTCAAACCGTAATGCCATGATCGATTTCCAGAGCAACGCCCACCAGATTGCCGACGCTGTCCGCAGCGGCAGGATATCCGCCACCGAAGCCCTGAGGGTTTCGTTGGCCCGCATCGAGGCGAGCAATTCCACGCTCAACGCCTTTACTGCGGTCACTCCGGAACGCGCCTTCGCCAAAGCTGCCGCACTCGACCGAACGATCGACCGGGGCCAGACCGTCGGCCCTCTCGCCGGTGTGCCCTTCGCAGTGAAGAACCTGTTCGATGTCGCAGGCCTTCCCACATTGGCCGGATCGAAAATCAACCGCGACCTGCCCGCTGCGGATGCGGATGCCATCCTCGTGCAACGCCTGGAAGCTGCGGGTGCGATCCTGGTGGGCGCGCTGAACATGGGCGAATATGCCTATGACTTCACCGGCGAGAATGTGCATTACGGCCCGTCGCGCAATCCGCATGACCCAACCTGTATGTCCGGAGGCTCGTCCGGCGGTTCGGGCACGGCGGTCGCCGCAGGCATGGTGCCTTTGGCGCTGGGATCGGACACCAATGGCTCGATCCGCGTGCCATCCTCGCTCTGCGGGCTGTTCGGCCTGAAGCCGACCTTCGGTCGCCTCACCCGGTTCGGCAGTTTCCCCTTCGTGGCCGATCTCGACCATCTGGGGCCGATGACACGCTCGGTGACCGATCTCGCACTGAGCTACGACGCCATGCAGGGGCCGGACGAGATGGATCACTGGTGCGCGCAGCGACCGGTCGAACCGGTGACTGCGGAACTGGAGGATGGCATAGAGGGATTACGGATCGCCGTAGCCGACGACTATTTCGCCAGGCAGGGTGAGCCGGAAGCCCATGACGCCGTGGCTGCCTTTGCAAGAGCATTGAAGACCGACCGGCGCGTCACCATCCCGGAAGCTGGCCGTGGGCGGGCGGCGGCCTATGTGATTACAACGGTCGAAGGTGCCAATCTCCATCGTGAGCGGCTGAAGGCGAGACCCAACGATTTCGATCCGGCCGTGCGCGACCGCTTCCTTGCCGGGCTGATGCTACCGAGCGACTGGCTGGCCCAGGCGCATCGCTTCCGCGCCTGGTATCGTGCCCGGGTGTCGGAAGTCTTCCGCGAGGTGGATATCATCCTAGCACCGGCGACGCCGCGCGTGGCACCGAAGCTCGGACAGGTCATGATGACCCTCAACGGCGTGGAGATGCCGGTGCGCGCCAATCTGGGTCTGTTTACACAGCCGATTTCCGCCATCGGCCTGCCTGTGGTGGCTGCGCCCTGGGCCGAGCGTGACGGCAAACTGCCGATCGGCGTACAGATCATCGCCGCACCCTGGAAAGAAAACCTTGCCTTGCGGGTGGCACGCCAGCTGGAAAAAATCGGCGTTGCCGCGTCGAAAGCCGTGTGAGGATCGTATGAGCCTGGACGTTAACATTCCTGAAGTCGTCGCCGAGGTCACTGCCGCCTTCATGCGCTATGAAAAGGCACTCACCGGAAACGACGTTGCGGTGCTGGATGAGTTGTTCCTGAACAGCCCCCTCACCCTGCGCTACGGCGTGACCGAAAATCTGCATTCCTACGATGAGATCAAGGCCTTCCGGGCGGCACGGCCTTCCGCTGGCCTCGAACGCGACATCTACAACACGCGGATCATCACCTATGGCCGTGATTTCGCCACTGCAAATACAGAGTTCAGGCGCAAGAGCAGCACCAAGACCGGGCGACAGAGTCAAACCTGGATTCGCACGCCGGACGGCTGGCGCATCGTCTCGGCGCATGTGAGCCTGCTCGAAGGCTAAGGGTCACGCCGCAAACGGCATTAGGGGAACTAAAGCCTGTGGGGCCTGGCTTCAGGCTGCGCTGCGCAGACAACGCATGCGATGGTCGGCCGACACAGAAATTTCATCTGGCTGCCCTGCCGCGCAGTCCGCATCGGCAAATTTACAGCGCGGCCGGAAGGCGCAGCCCGGTGGCAGACTGCTGAGATCCGGCGGCGCGCCCGGAATGGCATCCAGCCGCGCGCTGCTCATGGCGCCATGCGCGCGCGACGCCAGCAAGCCCTGCGTATAGGGATGGCGCGGATTGCGGATGATCTCGCGCACCGGACCCGTCTCGACAATGCGGCCGGCATACATCACCGCAACACGATCTGCGATCTCGACCGCCACACCGATATCATGGGTCACCAGAATGACGGTCAGGCCCAGTTCACGCTGCAACTCGCGCAGCAGCAGCAGGATCTGGATCTGTACGGTGGCATCGAGCGCCGTGGTCGGCTCGTCAGCCAGCAGGATCTGTGGATTGCAGGCCAGCGCCAGGGCGATCATCGCGCGCTGGCGCATGCCGCCCGACATTTCATGCGGGTAAGCAGCCAACCGGCGTTCCGGCGAGGGAATCTTCACCTTCTGCAGCAGGCTGAGGGCGCGGGCGTAAGCTTCGGCTTTGGAGACTGGCTCATGCCGGCGGATCGATTCGACGATCTGCGCGCCGACGGTATAGACCGGATCGAAAGCCAGCAACGGTTCCTGGAAGATCATCGAGGTCAGCTTGCCGCGGTAATCCGCCAACGCGCGACCGGACAGCGCCATGACATCCAGGCCGCCCGCGGTGATGCTGCCGCTCGAAATCGTGCGCTTCTTGGGATGCATGTTGAGGATCGAGCGGAGCGTCACGCTCTTGCCCGATCCGGACTCGCCCAGCAGGGCCAGAACCTCGCCGCGCGGCACGCTGAAGGTCACACCATTCACGGCACGCACCGGCTTGCGCCCGCCGGTGAAGGTCACGTTCAGGTCGCGGATATCGATCATCGGTGCAGCAGCATCGCTCATTCTGCAGCCTCCTGGATGGCCGGCGGCGCTGCCGAATGGCCGGAGCCGGGCTGATACATCAGGCAGGACACTTCCTGCGCCGCAGCGGTGACCGCAAGCTTCGGCTCGGTCTTGCCGCAGACATCCTCGGCGCGGGTGCAGCGGGTGTGGAAGCGGCAGCCCGGCAGCGGATTGATCGGATTGGGCGGATCGCCGTAGAGCGGCGCTTCCAGCGTGCGGGCATCGGGATCCATCGCCGGCATCGAGGACAGCAGGGCTGCGCTGTAGGGATGCGCCGGCCGCTCGAAGATATCGCTGGCCGCACCGATCTCGGCGACTTTGCCAAGATACATCACCATCACGCGGTCGGAAATGAAACGCACCACGTTGAGATCGTGCGAGATGAAGATATAGGTGAGGCCGAATTCCTCTTTCAGGTCGAGCAGCAGGTTGAGGACTTGCGCCTCGACAGACTTGTCGAGCGCCGAGACGGCCTCATCCAGGATGACCAGCCGCGGCTCAAGCGCCAGTGCCCGCGCGATATTGATGCGCTGGCGCTGGCCGCCGGACAGTTCATGGGGATAGCGGCCCGCGAATCTGTGCGGCTCGAGCCCGACGCGGGCCAGCAGGTCATGCGCGCGGCCCAGCGCCTCGCGACGCGGCACGCCATGTACGCGCGGCGCGAAGGCGATTGAATCCTCGATGGTCAGGCGCGGATTGAGCGAAGCATAGCTGTCCTGGAATACCATCTGCACCTGACGGCGGTATTCCTGCAGCGACAGGTCGCCGCCAACGCTTTCACCGTCGAAGATGATATTGCCATGGTCCGGCTGGATCAGGTGCATCAGCAGCCGTGCAGTGGTCGACTTGCCGCAGCCGGATTCACCGACGATGCCAAGCGTCTCGCCTTTCAGCAGTTCGAAATCCACGCCATCGACGGCGCGCACCACGGCCGAAGTGCGCCCCAGCAGGGTCTTGCCGACTGGGAAATGCTTGACCAGACCATTCACGGTCAGCAGCGGCTGACGCGGGCCGCCGCGATCTCTCTGATCCATCACAGGCTCGAATGTCGCGCTCATTGCCGCACATCCATCGCTGACCGCAGACTGTCGGATAGCAGGTTGAAAGAGATTGACGTGATGAAAATCATCACGCCAGGCAGCGCCGCCACCATCGGATTGACATAGATCGCCGTGCGTAGCGTGTTCAGCATCAAGCCCCATTCCGGTTCCGGTGGCTTGACGCCCAGACCCAGGAAGCTGAGACCCGATGCCAGGATCATCGCCACGGAAATCAGGCTGGTGGCATAGACGAAAATCGGACTGAGCACATTTCCCAGCACATGCACGCGCACGATGGTGAAGCCGCCGGCACCGCTGGCGCGTGCCGCTTCGACATAATCGCGGTTGCGCACCTGTGTTGTCACCGCTTCTGCCACACGGGTGATCTGTGGCACGAAGACGATGGTCAGCGACACCAGTGCATTGGTGATGCCGGCACCCAGTGCACCGGAAAGCGCCACGGCAAGCAGAACTGAGGGGAAAGCGTAGAAGATGTCGATGGTGCGCATGATCGCGGTGTTGATCTTGCCGCCGACATAACCGGCAAAGATTCCCAGGGCGGACCCGATAACAAAGGCCATCAGCACGGGTGTCAGCCCCATGAACAGCGACAGCCGGCCGCCGTAAATCAGCCGCGACAGCATATCGCGACCGAGTTCATCGGCGCCCAGTGGATAACCCGGCGTGCCAATGGGGCGTAGACGACGCAGCATGGAGCCGCGGATCGGATCGGCCGGCGCGATATAGGGCGCAAAGATCGCCATCAGGATCAGCGCCAGGATAACGGCGAAAGCGATCATGGCGACAGGATCGCGGCCGAGCCGGCGCAGTACGCCGCGCCAGTAGCCTTCCGAGGTCTGGATCGGCGCAATCACCGCTTTTTCGTTCATCACGTTGATCGCCATCTCACCCCCGCTGGATGCGCGGGTCGAGCGCTGTCTGCAGCACATCGACCAACAGGTTGAGCATGACGAAGAACATGGCCAGCACCAGGATCGTACCCTGCAGCAGCGGCAGGTCACGCTGGAAGATCGCCAGGTTGAGCAGGAAACCGGTGCCGGGCCAGGAGAAGACCGTCTCGATCAGGATCGAGCCGCCCAGCAGATAGCCCAGCTGCAGGCCCATCACCGCCAGCGCGGTGGGCGCTGTGTTCTTCACCACATGGCGGAAGATGCCGCGATCCATCAGGCCCTTGGCAGCCAGCGCATGGACGAATTCCTGCGACAGGATTTCGGCCACCAGCGCGCGGACGGTGCGGGCGATCACGCCCATCGGGATCACCGACATGGTGATGGCCGGCAGTATGAGGTGGCGGATATGGACCCAGTCCCAGGCCCAGTCGGTGGAGCCGCCAGGGCCTGCACCCGTGGCGGGCAGCCAGTTGAGCTGCACCGAGAAGATGATGACCATGACCATGCCGAGCCAGTAATGCGGCACGCTGACACCCAGCACGGAGAGCAACGAGGCAATGCGATCGATGGGAGAATTGCGGAAGTAGCCGGCAACAAAGCCGAATAGGCAGCCGAAGAAAAAGCCGATCAGGGTGGCAACGGCGGCGAGCATCAGCGTATTGCCGACGGCGCGCATCACCTCGCCGAACACGGCGCGGCCCGTGGCAATGGAGGTGCCGAGATCGCCCAGCATCACCTTGCCCAGCCAGATGACGTATTGCACCGGCAGGGGTTTATCGAAGCCGTAGATGGCGCGCATCTCGGCCTGCACTTCAGCCGAGGCATCGACCGGGATCACCGCGGTGAGCGGGTCGCCGGGCGTGATATGCACCAGCATGAAACAGACGAGGCTGACCCCAAGGGCGACGGGGAGTACATAGACCAGCCGTTTCAGGGCATAGAGCAGCATGGGGCGCCGGAACTGGAGGAACCTAGAGAATGTCGGCCGGCCCCGCTGGCCGGGGCCGGCCGAGATCCGGTTACTTGGTCATCGTGATCCCGGAGAAGTCCTGGAACCAGTTCTGCGCCTGCACGAAGCCCTTGACCTTCGAGGTCATGGCACGCGGATTCACGTCATGGGTGATCATCAGGAAGATGGCGTCATCCACATACTTCTCGTGAATCTTCTGCATCACCTTGGTCTGGGCTGCCGCATCGAAGGTGTTGCGTACCTCGTCAAACAGCTTGTCCATCTCCGGATCGCAGTAGTGACCCCAGTTGGTGCCGGCCGGCGGTGCCAGATTGCACTGCAGGTGGCGGATCACGCCGGTGAAGGGATCCTGGATGAAGTAGCTGTAGTTCATCGCCGTGCCGCCGCGCGAGCTCTCATGCTTGGAGCCGGCGCGCCAGATGTTGATCAGCGTGTTCCACTCCACCACTTCGAACTGCACCTTGAGGCCGATTTCCGCCAGGTTCTGCTGAACGAATTCGTTCATCGGCAGCGGCAGCATCTGACCCGAGCCCGAAGGCGAGATCAGGACCTTGGTGGTGAGCGGCTTGTCGGGGCCGTAACCGGCTTCCTTCATCAGCTTCTTGGCTTCGGCCAGATCGGTTTTGACCTTGAAGCTCGGATTGCCGAACCACTGGTGGCCGGGCGGGAAGAAGCCGGTGGCCGGGATCATCAGGCCGCTCAGCAGTTCCTTCATGCCTTCGCGATCGACCGCCAGGTTGGCGGCCTTGCGGATGCGAATGTCGTTCCAGGGCGAGCCCTCGGCACGCGACAGATGCCAGGTCCAGTTATGCGGATAGGCATTGGTGATGATGGTGAAGCCGCTCGATTTCAGCGAGGCGACGGTGTCGGGCGCCGGCGCCTCGATCCAGTCGACCTGACCCGAACGCAGCGCCGCGACGCGGGCATTTGGCTCCGGCAGCGGGATCAGCACCAGCTTGTCGAGCTTCGGCACGCGCGCCTTGTCCCAGTAATCCGCATTGGGCACCAGTTCGGCGCGTTCGCGCGGCACGAAAGCAGCCAGCTTCCACGGCCCGGTGCCTGACGGGGTCTTGGCCACCTCATCCCAGGTCTTCAGCTTCTCGAACTGGGCCTTGGAGGAGAACATGATCCAAGCGAGCTGATACGGTAGCGTCGCATCTGGCGACTTGGTGATGATTTCCAGTGTCAGCTTATCGACCGCCTTGTAGCTGGCAATCGCGGGAATGCGCGAACGACCCTGCGCCGATTGGCGCGGATCGAATTGCGGCGCATCCTTGTTCAGCAGCTTCTCGAAGTTCCAGACCGCGACTTCGGCGGTCCATTCGCTGCCATCGTGGAATTTCACGCCGTCGCGCAGCTTGAAGGTCCATTTGGTCTTGTCGGTCGCGTCGGTGGTCCAGCTGGTGGCCAGACCCGGCGTCAGGTCCGACGGCTTGTCGGATTTGCTCAGGTCCCAGTTGATCAGCGAGTCGTAGACCGTGTAACCCATGAACCGCATGCCTTCGCCGCCATTGTCGGTCTGGCCGGTGGTCAGCGGAATGTCGGATGCGGTCATGCCGATACGCAGCGTGCCCTGCGCCAGGGCGGTGCCGCTGGCAAGGCCGGCAATCAATACGCCAGCGAAAACGGAAGTAAGTCGGAGACGGGAAGGTTCTTGCGCCATAGCTCACCTCAGTTGGAAGGTTCTGGAGCTACGCAAGGTCTATGCCACGACCCTAAGTGACCGGATTCAATCGTCCCTGTAGCAACGGATGCACGGCCCTGCCCGCGCCAGAACAGTCCTGCCTCTTCTTTATGCAGACGCTGCATGCACCTCCGATGCTGCATGCAAGTGAATGATCTGCTAGCAAGGCAATGCTCCCAGTCTCACATGGCAGGCCATGCATCTCCTTCTCTTGAACGCAAATACCAGCACCGACATGACGGATCGTCTTGTTGTCGCCGCGCGCAACAGGATTGCGGCCGGTATCGAGATCAGCGGCCGCACCGGCCGTTTCGGCGCAAAGGTGATCGCCACGCGGGCAAGTTATGCGATTGCAGGCCATGCCGCCATCGATGCCCTGGCGGTTCAGCCCGTCACGGCGGATGCCATTATCCTGGCCTGCTTCGGCGATCCGGGACTGGCGGCGCTGCGCGAACTGTCGCCTGTGCCGGTGATCGGTATGGCGGAGGCTGCCTGCCGCCATGCCGCCGAACGGGTCGCGAGATTCTCTATCGTCACCGGCGGGCGGGCCTGGGAAGAGATGCTGGGCGAATATGTCGCGTCGCTGGGTCTCGCCGCTTCGCTGGCCAGCATCCGCGCGCTTGAGGCCAATGGAGGCCAGATTGCCAACGATCCGGATGCCGCCGAAGCGGCGCTTCTTTCTTCCTGTGACACCGCTGTCCGCCAGGATGGCGCCGAACTGGTAATTCTCGGCGGCGCCGGCATGGTCGGCCTGGTGGAACGGCTGTCGGACCGCGTGGCCGTCCCGCTGATCGACGGACTCACACCCGCGCTGCGTGCGGCCGAGGCTGCAGCGACATCGCCTGCCGCTGTATCGGAGGTGCGGCAGTCGGACATGAGCGGGTTATCACCGGAGCTCATGGCCCTGTTTCACAGTCCCTCTGCTGCGGAGTGATGGAGCGCTCCGACACCGAGCCGGCTATCGAATCTCGGTCTCGGTTAAGGTCCGCCTGTATCGGACTACAATACCGAACTACGGGTCGGGGTGACGAATCGAGCCCGCATACATCGGCTCGCGGAGCCTGTATTCACGGCTCGACGAAGGCTTTTTCGATGACGTAATGCCCGGCGCCGGCCTCCAGGATATCGGCAGCCGGCCTGACAGCCTACGTGGCCCGGTCGTTGTCAGACCCATTCCAAAATCGCCCAGATGCTGAGGGCCGCAATCAAGCGGATGCGGTCGCCTGTATACCCGGCCCCAGAGCCCGCTCCCGGCTTCCTGGCGCTCTACACCGGCATCAGTCACCAGCCGAAGGGATGGACGATATCGAGCATAGTCTGCCATATGATATATGACATCTCGCTTGACCATCCGGAGCCTATTTGATGCTTGAGAGCCTGATCGCCCATACCCTGCCGCAGGATTACGACCGCGCCACGCTGGTTGGACGTGCTTGGATTGCCGGCAATCCGGCAGGTCCGGTGGTGGTGGCGCTGCGTGGCGAGGACCTTGTCGATCTCAGCGCACTGGCCGCCACCATGAGCGAGCTGCTTGACCGGCAGAATGTGGCAGCCGCCGTGCAGTCTGCACTCGCCAAAGCGCCGGCCATCGGCCGGCTGCAGGATCTGCTGGCCAATACGCTGCAGCAACAGGCGCCGTACCTGCTGCCGCCCTGTGATCTGCAGGCGGTGAAAGCCGCCGGCGTAACCTTCGCCGACAGCCTGATCGAGCGCGTGATCGAAGAACAGATTCGCGGCGATGCCAGCCGCGCCGACGCCGTGCGCGCCGAGATCGCAGCCGCGCTGGGCGGGGAGATTTCCCGCATCAAGCCGGGTTCTCCCGAAGCTATGCGCCTGCGCGAGACGCTGATGAAGCGCGGCGCCTGGTCGCAGTATCTAGAGGTCGGCATCGGCCCGGATGCAGAAGTTTTCACCAAATGCCAGCCGATGGCCTCGGTCGGGACCGGCATGGGTGTCGGTATTCATTCAGACTCGACCTGGAACAACCCAGAGCCGGAAGTGGTGCTGGCACTGGACAGTCGCGGCCAGATCGTGGGCGCCACCTTGGGCAACGACGTCAATCTGCGTGATGTCGAAGGCCGTAGCGCGCTGCTGCTCGGCCGCGCCAAGGACAATAACGCATCGAGCGCCATCGGGCCGTTTATCCGGCTGTTCGACGCGTATTTCACGCTGGACGATCTGCGCAAGGCCGAAGTCAGCCTGACCATCGCCGGCACCGATAATTTCCGACTGGAAGCCACCTCACATCTGTCGAAGATCAGCCGCGATCCGCTAGAACTCGCCGCCCAGACCTTTGGTGCATCGCACCAATATCCCGACGGAGCCATGCTCTATACCGGCACGATGTTCGCGCCGATCCAAGATCGCGATGCGCCGGGCATGGGTTTCACCCACAAGCCCGGCGACGTGGTGACCATCCGCTCGCCGAAGCTGGGCGCCCTGATCAATCGGGTAGATTTCTGCGATCGCCTGCCGCCCTGGACATTCGGCACCGTGGCGCTGATGCGCAATCTCGCCCAGCGTGGCCTACTCTCGGACGGATTGCTGCGCTAGACTTAAGCCCAATCGAGGGAGGCCCCAATGCTCGACCGGGTTTCGGCGGTGATCCGCCTGAATGAAAATGATAACGTGGTGGTGGCGCGTGCAGAATTACTGCCCGGCGCCAGCATCGAGGGCGGCAATGTCACCGCCCGCAGCGCAATCCCCGCTGGCCATAAGGTGGCGACCGCGCCGATCGCCAAAGGCGAGCCGGTCCGCAAATACAACCAGATCATCGGTTTTGCGTCGCAGGCCATCGAACCGGGCCAGCATGTGCACAGCCACAACATGGCGATCGGCGATTTCGAACGCGATTACGCCTTCGGCGCCGATATGCGCCCCACGCTGTTTATCCCGGAGACCGAACGCGCGACTTTCCAGGGTTATATGCGCGAGAACGGCAAGGCCGGTACGCGTAACTATCTGGGCGTGATCACCAGCGTGAACTGCTCAGCCACCGTGGCGCGCTATATCGCCGATGCCTTCAAGGGCGATGCGCTCAGGGATTATCCCAACGTGGATGGCGTGGTCGCCATCGTGCATGGCACCGGCTGCGGCATGGCCGATACCGGCGAGGGCTTCGGCAACCTGCAGCGCACGCTCTGGGGCTATGCCCAGCACGTCAACTTTGCCGGCGTGCTGATGCTGGGCCTGGGCTGCGAAGTGGCACAGATCGACTTCATGATGGAGGCGCAGGGCCTGAAGCACAGCCCGCGCCTGCAGAGCATGACCATCCAGGACAGCGGCGGTACCCGCAAGACGGTCGAGCGCGGCATCGCGCAGCTGAAGGAGATGCTGCCCGCCGCGAATGCAATGCGCCGCACCACCGTGCCGGCCTCGCATCTGACACTCTGCCTGCAATGCGGCGGCTCGGACGGCTATTCGGGTATCACTGCCAACCCGGCACTGGGCGCGGCGGCTGATCTTCTGGTGCGCCATGGCGGCACAGCGATCCTGAGCGAGACGCCGGAGATCTACGGCGCGGAGCACCTGCTGACCCGCCGCGCTGAAAGCCGCGAGATCGGCGAGAAGCTGATCGAGCGCATCCGCTGGTGGGAAGGCTATTGCGAGCGCAACGGCGGCTCGATGGACAACAACCCCTCGCCCGGCAACAAGAAGGGCGGTCTGACCACGATTCTGGAAAAGTCGCTCGGTGCAGCAGCCAAAGGCGGCACCACCAACCTGCGCGGCGTCTATAAGTATGCCGAGCCGGTCGACACCAAGGGTTTCGTCTTCATGGACACGCCCGGCTACGACCCCTGCTCGGCCACCGGACAAATCGCCGGCGGCGGCAATATCATCTGCTTCACCACCGGCCGCGGCTCGGTCTTCGGCGCCAAGCCGGTGCCCTCGATCAAGCTGGCGACCAACACGGCCATGTATCGCCGCATGGAAGAGGATATGGACATCAACTGCGGCGCGGTGCTGGACGAGGGCATCAGCGTACCGGAAATGGGTCAGCGTATTTTCGACAAGATCATCGATGTGGCCTCGGGCAATCCGTCGAAGAGCGAAGAACTCGGCTTCGGCGATGCCGAGTTCGTGCCCTGGCAGATCGGCGCAACGATGTAATGCGGCGGGCTCGATCTGCCCTCGGCAGCGAATAACAACGCATAGCCGCGTAAGCAGCCGAGTCAGGACATCGGCGATACCGTCATCGCCGGCTGCACAATTCACGCACCTGCTGTTCCGCCACATCCACAAAGGCCGCATCATTGATGTGATGAGGCACGCGGATGATCCTATGCGTGCTGCTTGTTCTGAAATGGCGCTCGAAAGCGGCGAAGAGGGCTGCGTCGGCAGCCGGATCGTAGAATTTCTGCGCGGGTGCATCCAGCGCCGAGACGCCCCCCTCAGGCAGAAGCAAACGCACCGGTCCTGCTGAGGCATTCAGCTTGGCAGCAATCCAGGCCGCAATCTGCTCCAGTTCGGCGGCCGTGGTGCGCATCAGCGTGACATTGGCATTGTGGGCATGGAACAGACGGCCCTTGTAACGCTCCGGGATCGTGTCCGGCGCCCAGAAGTTCACCATGTCGAGCGCCCCGCAGGAGCCGATCCAGGGGATACCGGTCTTGGCCACCACGTCGAAGCGTTCCGCACCTGCCGTGCAGACCCCGCCCAGCTGATGGTCGGCGGCTTCAGTGGTGGTGAGATCTACCATTCCCTGCAGCAGGCCGGAGCCCGCAATCGCCTCCAGAGAGCGGCCGCCCGGCCCGTTGGCATGGAAAACCTGGCATTCGTAATCGGCACCGAGCCGCGCCGTCAGCTGCTGGATGCAGGCCGTCGTGACGCCGAACATGCTGAGCCCCAGTGCCGGGCGACTGTCAGCCGAGACCGGGACGCTGTGCGACATCATACCGGCCAGTGCATGCGCCGCATTGGCGAGGATGACACGGGACAGCCGGTTCAGCCCGGCGATATCCGTGACCGGGTAGAGCATGGCGATATCATGCACGCCGACAAAGGCCGAAACATCGCCGGCCGCCAGCGTGGACACCATCAGCTTGGGCAGGCCGATCGCCTGAGCGCGCATCGCCGGTGCGATAATGCTGGTACCGCCCGAACCGCCCAACCCGATCATGCCGCCGACATCGCGACGCGATGCCATGAAGCCCATTAGAGCCTCGGTCATCGCCGTGACGGCCTTGCCACGGTCGCCGGCTTTCAACACAGCGTCGACGCCCTGCGGATGAAAGGTGGCCACAACTTCGGCGCCGATATCGGCCTCCTGTGCCGGCAGCCTAGTACCGACATCCACCGTGACCGTCGTCAGGCCGCTCTGGCGCAGAAGACTTGCAACATAGAGCAGCTCTTCGGCCTTGGTGTCGAAGGTGCCGATAACATAAGCCGCGCCGGGCATGGCGATGACGGTCCTAACGCTGCTTCTGCCGGGCGACCTTCACCGCCCCTTCGAAGGCAAAACGGAAGGTGTCGCTCACCGTCTGATGCACGCTTTCCGCATCGGCAGCGGCAACATCGTATTCCGCCCACCATTCGCCGAAGGTCTTGTTCCCTTCGGTGATCCGCTTCAGTCGCATCTCGGCGACATAATTCTGTACCGGCAGCGTGGCTTCGAGAATGCGATAGCAGCAGACATGCTCGCGGTCCGACAGTGTCAGCAGCTCTTCGCGGATATGGCCGCCTTCGTGCGTGAAGAAATTACGAACACAACCGATCTGGTCGGATGGCAGCCCGCCCTCGATTTCGCTCTTGGAGAAGAACGGGTGATAGACCGGCAGCGCATTGAAATCACGCAACACGCCCCAAGCCTCTTCCAGCGGAATGTCCATCACGGCACTGATATAGACGCGGGCCATGTTAAGCCTTTCCCTTCTGCTTCAGCGAATCCAGTCCCTTGAAAGTTCTTATGTGATTGGTGATGGCGGTTTCAACCGGCAAACGCTCGACGCTGCTGGCGCCGTAAAAACCGTTGCAGTGCTGGCTGTGCTTCAGCACATAGTCGACATCCTCGGGCGAGGAAATCGGGCCGCCATGGGCGATGATGATGACATCCTTGCGTACGCGGCGCGCGGCTTCGGCCCATTCGTCTATGAATTGTACCGACTCTTTCAGCGTTTTCGAGGTGGTGGCGCCGATGCTGCCGCCAGTGGTGACACCCATATGCGGCACGATCAGGTCGGCGCCGGCTTTCGCCATCTCGACCGCCTCGTCGGCCGAGAAGACGTAGGGCGTGGTCAGCATATCCAGGTCATGCGCCTGGCGGATCATATCGATTTCACTGGAGAAATTGATCCCGGTCTCTTCCAGGCTGATGCGGAAGGTGCCGTCGATGATGCCGACGGTGGGGAAATTCTGCACGCCAGAGAATCCGAGCTCCTTCAGCTGCTTCAGGAAGACCGGCATGATGACGAAAGGGTCGGTGCCGTTGACGCCGGCGATCACCGGCGTGGTCTTGCAGACCGGCAACACCTCCAGCGCCATCTCCTTCACGATCTCGTTGGCATTGCCGTAGGCCAGCAGGCCGGCCGAGGACGCGCGACCGGCCATACGGTAACGGCCGGAATTGTAGACGATGATCAGGTCGATACCGCCGGCTTCCTCGCATTTCGCCGAGATGCCGGTGCCGGCGCCGCCCCCGATGATCGGCTCGCCGCGCCGGATCATGTCCTGGAAGCGTTCGACGATGGCCTTGCGTTCGAATCTAGGCATTCTTTTCTTCCTTGGCAGGGTGACGGACCGCGAGGAAATGGCTGAACTCGCCCAGCACGCCCCGGCGGAAAACAAGCACACAGAAAATGAAGACCAGGCCGACCATGATGGTGACCCAGGCGCCCAGCGCATCGAAGTAATGCCGCAGGGCCGAGATAATGATCGCGCCGATGGCCGGTCCGAAGACTGAATTCATACCACCCAGCACCGTCATCAGGATGACATCACCCGACATATGCCAATGCACGTCGGTGAGCGAGGCCAGCCGGAAGACAACGCATTTCAGAGAACCCGCCAGACCGGATAGGGCCGCTGACAGCATGAAGGTGACGATCTTGTATTGCTCGACGGCATAACCCAGGGAGCGAGCACGCGGCTCGTGCTCGCGGATGGCGCGCAGGATTTGGCCGAAGGGCGAGTGCACGATGCGATGCACCAGCCACAATCCTGCGCCGGTACAGGCCAGCACCAGGAAATAGAGATTCGTGTCGCTGTTGAGATCGATCAGGCCAAACAACTGCCCGCGCGGGATCGGCTGCATGCCGTCTTCGGCGCCGGTGAAGGGTGCCTGCAGGAAGCTGAAATACACCAGCTGGGCCAGCGCCAGCGTGATCATGGCGAGATAGATGCCCTGCCGGCGGATCGCCAGCGCGCCGAAGCCCGCGCCCAGCGCAGCCGAGAACAACACACCGGCGGCGATCGCCAGGCTGGCATCGAGTTGCAGATCGCGCAGCGCATAGCCGGTGACATAGGCGGCCGAACCGAAGAAGGCGGCATGGCCGAAAGACACGATGCCGGCATGACCGAGCAGCAGGTTGAAGGCGCAGGCGAACAGGACGAAGCACATCACCTTCATCAGGAAGACCGGATAGATCACCTGCGGCACGAAAGGCACGGCGACAAGCGCAGCAATCAGCATCAGCAGACCGGCCCTGGCCAGCGGACGGGATATCATGGCCATCACGCTTCCTCCCGGCCGAACAGGCCCGCAGGACGCAGCAGCAGCACCAGCGCCATGACAAGGAAGACCACCGTGGTGGAGGCTTCGGAATAATAGACCTTGGTGAGGCCCTCGATCACGCCAAGACCGAGCCCGGTGAGCGCCGACCCGAGCACCGAGCCCAGCCCGCCGATCACCACGATGGCGAAGACAATGATCACCAGATCGGAGCCCATTGAGGGATTGACATGCTGGATCGGTGCCGCCAGCACGCCGGCAAAGCCCGCCAAACCGACACCGACGCCATAGGTGAGTGTCAGCAGCAACGGCACATTGATGCCAAAGGATTGCGTCAGATCCGGCCGTTCGGTCGCAGCACGCAGATAAGCCCCCATGCGGGTCTTTTCGATCACGATCCAGGTGCCGGCGCAGACCACCACCGCGATCAGGATGACGAAGGCGCGATAAACCGGCAACATCATGAAACCGATATCCCAGGCGCCACGCAGCTGTGTCGGCGTCGGAAAGGGATGACCCGACGAACCCATGGCGACACGGAAGCCGCCTTCCATCACCAGCACCAGACCGAAGGTGAGCAGAAGGCCATAGAGCGGATCGAGGCCGTAGATGCGACGGATGGCGAAGCGTTCGAACATAATGCCGGCGAAGCCGACGATCATGGGTGCCGCGATCATCGCCGGCCAGTAGCCGAGCCCGAGATTGCGGCCGAGCAGGAAGGCGATGAAGGCGCCGACCATGAAGAAGGCGCCATGTGCGAAATTCACCACGCGCAGCAGGCCGAAGATGATGGCGAGGCCGAGGCTGAGCACGGCATAGAAGGCGCCGTTGACCAGGCCCAGCATGATCTGGCCGAGAAAAGCCTGAAGGGGAATGCCGAAGATTTCCATATACCGCCCGAAGTCCGTTCCCGATGACGTCTACACTGATCTTACACTGGCTTTACGCGGAGTCCGGGATGCGGAAATGCCCGGGCCGGTCGAGGGACGCCGGCCCGGGCTGACGCAGGATTACTTCTTGACCAGATCGCACTTGCTTTCCGACAGCGGCTGGAAGGCCTGCTCCGCCGGAATGGTCGCCACCGGCTTCATGTAGTCCCACGGATACTTGGACTCGGCCGGACTCTTGACCTGCCACAAATACATATCGTGCATGAAGCGGCCGTCGACGCGCACCTTGCCGTTCTTGGCGAACATGTCGTTGACGGTCATTTCACGCATCTTGGCCGATACCTTGTCCGGATCGTCGGTGCCGGCTTCCTTGACAGCGTTCAGGTAGAACACGGTCGAGGAATAATCGGCGGCCTGGGCCATGTTCGGCATCTTGCCGACGCGGTCGTAGAAGCGCTTGGCGAATTTGCGCGTCTCGTCATTCTGGTCCCAGTACCAGGCGTCGGTCAGCATCAGGCCCTGCGCGGTCTGCAGGCCGAGCGAATGCACGTCCTCGATCCACAGCAGCAAGGCAGCCAGCTTCTGATTCTTGGTGGCGCCGAATTCAGCCGCCGCCTTGATCGCGTTCACCGCATCGGCGCCGGTCGACGCAATCCCGATGATCTCGGCCTTGGAAGCCTGTGCCTGCAGGATGTAAGACGAGAAATCGGTGGTGCCGAGCGGATGGCGCGCGGCACCGAGTACACGACCCTGCGCACCTCGCACCACATCCGATACCTGCTGTTCCAGACCATGACCGAAGGCGAAATCGACGGTCAGGAAGAACCAGCTCTTGCCGCCAGCGGCCACCACGGCCTTGCCTGTGCCATGGGCCAGCGAATAGGCGTCGTAGGCGTAATGGATTGCGTAAGGCGAGCAGAGTTCGTTGGTGATGCCCATGTTCGAGGCGCCGTTGACGATGATATGGCGCTTCTTCTCCTTGGCCACGGCGGCGACCGCGCGTGCCACACCGGAATTTGCCAGATCATTGATCAGGTCCACGCCCCCGGTATCGAACCATTCGCGTGCCTTGGCGGCACCGACATCGGGCTTGTTGAGATGGTCGGCGAAGATCACGTCGATCTTCTTGCCCAGCACGGTGCCGCCGACATCTTCGGCGGCCATTTTTACAGCCTCCACCGCGCCCTTGCCCGACAGGTCGTTATAGATGCCGGACATATCGGCGAGCACGCCGATGCGGACCACATCGTTGGAAATCTGCGCATGGGCCGCCGTGGCCCCAAAAGCCATCAGCGACGCAGCCGCCACCGTCAGTCGAAGACTGGATTTCATGAATACCCTCCCGGAGTTTTGGTTTTACTTGTATTATTGTTTTCCACTCTAACGAAGGCCAATAATGCGTTTCCATGGCTAGTCAGCACGAAGACCTATCCGAAACCCACATCGTCGGGGCCCGCACCCAGCAGCTGATTTTGCGCGCAGAAGACTGCAACGCACTGGCCGCGCGGCAGATTTCCCATATCGGCGTCGGCGATGCTGCAGTGCCATATCGCATCGTACGTACACACCTGAGTGGTACCTACGTCCATGCCAGCCTCGGCGGCGAAGGTCGCATCCTGCTGGATGGCCGCTGGCGGCCGCATCGCGCCGGCATGGTGTCGCTGGCCCCCGCGCATGTGCTGCATGCCTTTCATGCCATTCCGTCGAAGCGCTGGCAGTATTGCTGGGTACGCTACATGCCGCAGTCGCCGCGCTCCTCTATCGGCTTTATGGCGCCGGTGATGGCGCGGTTCGACGCTGAGGCGCTGAAACACGCCATTCTGGGGCTGCATCAGGAGATACAGGTGCGCGGCGATGCCGGTTCGGCCATGCTGTGGATCGACCTGATCGAGCATTACATCAGCCAGATCGCGGAGCCGCTGCAGAAGGAGCATCGGCTGCGCGCGTTATGGGACACCGTGCGCAAGGATCTGGCGCACGACTGGGATGTGGAGAGTCTGGCAAAACTGGCGCATATCAGCGGCGAGCACCTGCGCCGGCTGTGCCATGCCAGCCTGGGCCGCAGCCCGATGCAGCAGTTGACTTATCTGCGGATCCAGCACGCGGCGCATCAACTGGCCACCACACAGGCCAAGATTGAAGAGATCGCGCTGGGCGTCGGGTATCAGAACCCCTTCGCCTTCTCGAACACGTTCAAACGCATGACCGGATTCCGGCCCTCGCTGTTCCGCAGCAGGCATCGGAATCTGGAAGCCTGAGGCCGGAGGTTATACCCGGAATGCCGCAACAGCTGCCCGGGCACCGGCTTCCAGGAAACGGGCATCCGACCCGACCGTCACCATGGCGAAACCCTTCGGTACCATCCGTGTGGCATAGGCAGGCGAGCCGCAGGATCGGTTGCCGATGGTGAGAAACGGCATCGATTGCGCTTGATCAATGAGAAGCCGCGGCAAAGTCCATAAGGGGAAGACTCAACCGGAGTTGCCCCGATGCGCGATGATACCCGATTGTCCGAACTGGTTGCCCAATTCGGCGATGTGCCCCGCTACACCTCCTATCCGACGGCCCCGCATTTCCAGGCCGCCAAGGACGACGGCACCTTGCGGAACTGGCTGGGCGCGGTTCCCGATGGCACATCGCTGTCGCTCTATCTGCATGTGCCTTTCTGCCGCAGCATGTGCTGGTATTGCGGCTGCGCAACGCAGGTTGCCAAGAGCGACACCGGTATTCGGGACTACCTCGACGCCCTGCTGGCGGAAATTGCACTAACGGCCCAATACCTGCCACCACGCGCTCGGATCGGCCATATCCACTGGGGCGGTGGCACGCCGACCATCATCGGCCCGGATGGGCTGCGGCGCATCATGGATCGGCTCGCCGCGCTGTTCACATTCAGGCCGGATATCGAAATTGCTGTCGAAGTCGATCCGCGCAGCTTCGACATGGATATCCCGCACGGCTTCATGGACTGCGGCGTCAATCGCGTCAGCCTAGGTGTGCAGAGTTTCGATCCGGCTGTCCAGCAGTCGATCAACCGTATACAGCCGCTGGATCAGGTGCGCCGGTCGCTGGACCGGCTGCGAGATGCCGGCATTGTCTCGGTGAATTTCGATCTTCTGTACGGATTGCCACACCAGACCGCAGCCAGTCTAGAGGATACCGTTGCAAAGGTGGCCGCGCTGCAGCCGAACCGGATTGCCCTGTTCGGCTACGCCCATGTGCCCTGGATGCGGCCGCACCAGAAAAAGATCGACAGCGCCACCCTGCCCAGCAGAGACAAGCGCCTGCGGCAGTTCCTGCTATCCGAGCAACTGCTCAACCAGGCCGGATATAGCAGTATCGGCCTCGATCATTTCGCCTTGCCTGACGACCCGCTCGCCGTAGCGGCGCGCGAAGGTCGCCTGCATCGAAACTTCCAGGGTTACACCACCGACAAGTCCGAGACGCTGATCGGCTTTGGCGCCACCGCCATCAGCCAGCTTCCGCAGTGCTATGCTTCGAATCTGCGAAGCCCTGCCACGTGGCGCCGCATGGTCGGCAAGGGCGGTCTGCCGGTGGAACGCCTGCTGCCCCTGACAGCCGACGACCGGCTGCGCGGCGCCGTCATCGAACAACTGATGTGTAACCTTCACGTCGATCTGGATACCGAAGCGGCCCGGTTCGGCCTGTCCGCCAGACCGCTGCATGAGGGCTTGCCCGCCCTGCAGCCCATTGTCGAGGCCGGGTTGATGGAGGTTGCCGGCGGCAAGCTGACCGTGCGGCCGCAGGCCCGCCTGCTGTTGCGGCAGATTTGCAGCAGCTTCGACGCTTATCTGCGGCCGGGCACAGGTATCCGCCACGCCGCAGCATGAAGGATGGCCGCACCCATGGCGTCAGCGATGGGTGCGGTGGATGGCAAAATAGCTGAAGAACACGGCAAAGCCGGCCAGCACCAGGCCAAAGACTTCCATGGCGGTATCGACCGCGCGTGCGGCCAGGAAGACGCCGAGGCAGCCCAGCAGGATCAGCAGCGCAACCATCACGTAATAGCCTAGGTTAAGGTCGTCTTTCATCGCGTCTTCCTTTCACGCAATTTGGCATCGGCATCGTCGAACAGGATTCGGCTGCCGACAGTGTCAAGATCGTCGAACTGATTGCTGTTGACTGCCCAGACGAAGCACCACATGCCCAATCCGCCCAGCAGCAGGGCAACCGGGATCAGAAACAAGAGCACGGTCATGCGGCGTTCCTCCCCTTGGCAATATCCAGGCGCAAGGCATTGACGACCACGATCAGCGATGAGCTCGACATGGCGATGGCGGCGATCAGGGGCGTCACCAGTCCAGCGATGGCCAGCGGCACGGCGAACAGATTATACACCAATGCAAGACCCAGATTCTGGACTGCCAGCTGGCGATTCTGCTGCGCCACCGCAAGGAAATCGAGTACCGCGTCCAGCCTCTCGCCCTGGAAAACCGCATCGGCGGCATTCTGCGCGATCTCAAGGCCCGACGCCGGCGAAAGCGACGCATCGGCCGAAGCAAGAGCGACCGCATCGTTCAGCCCATCGCCGACCATCAACACATGACGACCCTCTGCCTTCAGAGCTGCAATCGCAGCCGCCTTGCCGCGCGGATCGACGCCGGCCTGCCATTCACGGACACCGACCGCCTCGGCCACAGACTGCACAGCACCGGCATGATCGCCGGACAGAATCACTAATCGCTTGCCGTCGGCGCGCAGTTGCGCGAGCACGGTGGCCGCATCGCTGCGCAGATCGTCGGCGAAGCGGAAGCAGACCGGCGCATGCCCGGGTCGGGACAGCCAGAGCAGGCTGCAGGCCTCGCCATCCTCCGCCTGCACGCCGGCAAAGCGCGCATTCCCCAGCCGGATTTCGCCGTCCGGGGTGTCGCAAACCAGACCCTGGCCGGGAATTTCGCGCACGCCGTCGCGGGATACCTGTTCGGGCAGGCAGGCTGTCAGGGCACGGCAGAGCGGATGCCGGCTGCGAACCGCGAGACTGACGGCGAGCGGCAGCGCGGCCAGCGCCTCCGCGGACGGCGCCACCAGCCGTGGCTTGCCAAGAGTGAGCGTGCCCGTCTTGTCGAACACCACCGTATCGATGGCGGCGGCGCGCTCCAGCGCCGTGGCGGATTTCATCAAGATGCCGGCACGCATCAGCCGCCCGCTCGCCACCACCTGTACGACCGGCACGGCCAACGCCAGCGCGCAGGGACAGGTGATGATCAATACGGCGGCCGCAATCAGCAACGCGCTGCGCCAGTCGGCGCCGCCGAGTGTAACCCAGCCGATGAAGCTGATCAGTGCCGTGACATGCACGACGGGCGCATACCAGCGCGACACCCTCTCGGCCAGACGCACGAAGCGGCTGCGCCCCTGTTCTGCGGCTTCCATCAGGCGGGTCATCTCGCCGACCAGTGTGGCATCGCCGACCGCCGTCACGCGCAGCGTCAGCGGAGCATCGATATTGACGGCACCTGCATGCACCATGCTGCCGAGCGTAACCGGCTGCGGCAGGCTCTCGCCGGTCAACAGGCTCGCATCGACGGCGGACTGACCCTCGAGAACGGTACCGTCGACGCCGATACGCTCGCCGGCGGCCACCAGCACGCATTCGCCGACCGCGACGCGATGCGCCGGACGATGCACCAGACCCGCCGAGGTTTTGACGGCCACCGGCCGGGTGGTCCAGGCCAGTAACTGCTGTGCCGTGCGCCGCGCGAAGCCGCGCGCGCGCAGATCGAGATAGCGGCCGACCAGCAGGAAAAACAGCAGCGTAACGGCAGCATCGAAATAGGCATGCGGACCCGACCGCACCATCTCGGCAATGCTGACCAGCACGGCGAGTGTCACACCGATGGAAATCGGCACATCCATGTTGCTGCGGCCATGGCGCAACGCGTTGACGGCGGACCGGAAGAAGGGCCGGCCGGCATAGGCGATGGCCGGAATGGCGATCAGAGCCGAGATGCCGTGGAACAGATCTCGTGTGGCGGAATCCATCTCGTTGAGATGACCGGACCAGACCGAGACGGAAAACAGCATGATGTTGGCAGCGGCAAAGCCCGCCACCGCCATCGCGCGCAACAGGCCGCGCTCTTCCGCTAGACTGTCGGCGGCAAGATCTGCGCCCGCCGGCAGGCAGCGATAGCCGAGCCGCGTCACGGTGGAGACAAGGGTGTCGGCCTGAGCAACGGCACCGGACCATTCGATCGTCAGCCGGCGGGTGGTGCCCGAAAGTTGGACGCGCGAGACTGCCGGCTGTGCCCGCAGCGCATGCTCGATCAGCCACAGGCAGGCGGCACATTGCAGGTCTCCGACCATGACAGCCAGGCGATGCCGCCCGTCCGGCAGGGTTTCGGTGAATTCGCTCCAGTCGACCGCCGTATCGTCGGCGGCCGCGACCGGCGCGGCCTTGTCGCGCAGGCGGTAATACTGGTCGAGACCGAGACCGGTGATCAGGGCATGGGCACCAGCGCAACCGGCGCAGCAAAACTCCGACCCGGTGCTGGCCGGCTCGCCGCAATGGGCGCAGAGGCTCTGCGTTGCAACGTCGCGGGTCACCGGAAGTGCGGTCGAGATGGCCATCATTGCACGCGGATACGTTCGGCTGCCACGAAGCGGCGCGGGCCCTGGCTGGCTGCGATACGCAGATCCCATAAACCTTCGCGCGGCAACTGCAGCAGGGCTTCATATCGCCCGCCACCGCGCGCCTGAAGATCGACCGTGAACGGCGCGATATTTTCCACCGGCCGGCTCGCTTCGACGGTCACGACCAGATCCGGCAGCGCCAGGGCGCCGCCGTCGCGCCACTGCATCACCAGCCGGACATGGCCGTCGCCGCGAGGCTCGGCCTGCAGGCTGTAACTCCAGCCAAGTTCCTTCTGATCCTGCAGGGCCTGATGCAGCCGGCTATATTCGGAGCCCTTCTTGTAGGGATGCGCGACCACAAGGCCGCTGAAGCTGCCCGTGGCCATGACGATCAGCACAGTGTTCACGGCGACGACGATCAAGAATCCCAGCACGAACAGCGACGGAATCCAGCGCTGGCGGATCATATGCCTCATCTGCTGCATGGCGGCCATCTTTCGACTCCCCGACTATTTCGGCATCGCGAACTGCGTCCGCAGCCGCTCGACCTGCCGGCCGCCGCTGTCGCGCAATACGAAATCCATGTTGACCAGAGTCTCGCCCGCGCGGCGCGGCGCCCGTACGAAGACGTGATATTCGGCGATCTCATCGGGCTGCACCTCGAGATCGAGCGCGGTATGGCGACCCGTCTCGCCGGCCAGATACAGATCGGCGCCGGCCAGTCCATCGGCGCTGAGCTGAAGCTGCATCGGCGCACGGGTCTTGTTGGAGACCTTGACGACATAGCCATTGCGGATGGCGCCATCCGACAGAATAACATACAGCGGACTGCGATCCTGCTGTACCGAAAGACCGACATCGCTGCGCAGCATCAGCGCCACCAGCATGACGGCTGCGACGACGACGAGCAGGAAGCTGTAGAGCAGGGTTCGCGCCCGCAGCAGTTTCAGCACGGTCGGCTGCTTTTGCGCGCGGCGCTCCAGATTGGCCAGAGAAATGAAATCGATCAGCCGCTGCGGCCGACCGACCTTGTCCATCATCTCGTCGCAGGCATCGATGCACAGCGCGCAGCCGATGCATTCCAGCTGCGGGCCGTTGCGGATGTCGATTCCAGTCGGGCAAACATGCACGCAGGCGCGACAGTCGATGCAGTCGCCGCGACCGTCCCAGCTTTCGCCAGCCTTATGTTTGCCGCGCGTCTCGCCGCGCCAGCCCTGATAGGTGACGATCAGCGAATGTTCGTCCTGCATGGCCGCCTGAAAGCGCGGCCAAGGGCACATATAGGTGCAGACCTGCTCGCGGGCCCAGCCGGCAAGCACATAGGTCGTCAGCGTGAAAAGCACGAAGAAGAAATACGTCGCCATGGAAGCGCCGCCAGTCAGAACCTGGCGCGTTACGGTTGGCGCATCGACGAAATACATGATCCAGGCCCCACCGGTGGCCGCCGCGATCAGCAGCCAGAGCGTATGCTTGGCCGATTTGCGCAGGATCTTCTTTGCCGTCACGGGCTGGGAATCCAGCTTCATGCGCGCGTTGCGGTCGCCCTCGATCCAGCGCTCCACCAACAGGAACAGATCGGTCCAGACCGTCTGCGGGCAGGTATAGCCGCACCAGATGCGGCCGAACAATGCGGTCGCCAGGAACAGTGCCAGCGCGCCGAGAATCAGAAGCCCGGTGATGTAATAGACTTCCTGCGGCCAGATTTCGATATTGAAGAAATAGCCGCGCGGCCCGGACATATCGAGCAGCAGCGCCTGGTTCGGCGCATCGGGCCCGCGATCCCAGCGCAACCACGGAAGTCCGTAGTATACCGCCAGACACAAGGTCAGCACTGCCCATTTGACGGTCCGGAAGGGCCCCTGAACCGCGCGCGGATAGACCTTTACGTGATCGGCGTAGAGCGACGGCGCCAGAACGCCCAACAGCGCCTCATCGCGGGCAGGCTGGTGTTCTGTCGCGGGAGGCTTGGGCGCCATCGCATTCACCGCAATCCGCCCTACTCTCCACCGCCGAGCGCGTGGACATACACCGCGAGCATCTTGATCGTGGCGTCGTCTAGGCGACCGGCCCAAGCCGGCATCACGCCATTGCGCGACTGTGCAATGGTCTGAATGACCGACTTGCGGTCGCTGCCGTAGAGCCAGACCTTGTCGGTCAGGTTCGGCGCGCCGAGTTCGCGATTGCCCGTGCCCGTCTCGCCGTGACAGGCCACGCAGTTATCCGCATAGAGTTTCGCGCCCAGTTTCGCGTCCTGCACCTTGGCCGGCGGCTGGCCGGCCATCGCCAGAACATGATCCGCGACCGCTTCGACCTCCCTGGCCGAGAGTATGCCGTCGAGCTGGAAGCGCGGCATCTGCGACATGCGGGTCTCGTCATGAGCCGCTCGGATTCCGACCCGGAGCGTATGTTCGATCTCGGTCAGGCTGCCGCCCCAGAGCCATTCGTCGTCGGCCAGGCTGGGATAGCCCCTGGTGCCGACACCGCCGGCCTGATGGCACCCGGCGCAGTTCTCGGCAAACAGCACGCGACCGCCGGCCACGGCAAAGCGGCGCAATTCCTCATCGGCGCGCACAGCAACGACATCGAGGGTCTGGATTCGGTCGCGATAAACGGCCTGGCTGCCGGCGGCATCGCGCAGGGTCTTCGCTACCTCGTCACGCTGGGTATAGCCGAGCACGCCTCCGAAATGGCTGCGGAAGAACGGCACGCTGGGATACAGCACGGCCCAGACGACCGCGAACAGGATCGTCGCGTAGAAGACATAGAGCCACCATTTCGGCAGCGGGTTGTTCAGCTCCTGGATGCCGTCCCATTCGTGGCCGGTTGTCTCGGTGGCGCCGGCGGTGTTGCTCTTGTCAGCCATAATCTTCAGTCCTTCAGCCGCGTATGGTCGGCATCGTCACGCATCGGTATCTGACCCAGCTCGGCCCAGCGGGCCCGACGGGACGGCCACATGGTCCAGCCCACCAGACCGACGAACAGCAGGCAGAACCACAGTGTCCACAACGATTTCAGCCAGGGATAATGGGTAAGCAGTTCGGTCATGTTCGCCTCCCGCCGGTCACTGCCGCAGGCCGCCGGGCTGCGTCCGGTCGAATTCGACCAGCCGGCCCAGCATCTGCAGATAGGCCACCAGCGCATCCATTTCCGTCAGCCTGGTCGGATCGCCGTCGAAGTCGCCCACCGCTGCCTTGGGATAGCGCGCCAGCACGCCATCGGTATCGGCATCGGGATTGGCCTGGTCCTGCATGTCGGCACGTGCTTTCGCGATCATGTCGTCGGTATAGGGAACGCCAACCACACGCAGCGCCTTGAGATGATCGCCAATAGCCTTGGTGTCGACCGGCTTCTGCGCCAGGAAAGCGTAGGAGGGCATGATCGATTGCGGCACGACTGCACGCGGCTCGATCAGATGCGCCACATGCCATTCGTTCGAATACTTGCCGCCGACACGGGCAAGGTCCGGGCCGGTGCGCTTGGAGCCCCATTGAAAGGGATGGTCGTACATGCTTTCGGCCGCCAGGCTGTAATGCCCGTAACGTTCGACCTCGTCGCGCAGGGGGCGAATCTGCTGGCTGTGGCAGGTGTAGCAGCCCTCGCGGATATAGATGTTGCGGCCGGCCAGTTCGAGCGGCGAGTAAGGGCGCATGCCCTCCACGCGCTCGATGGTGGTCTGGATGGTGAAAAGCGGCACGATTTCCACAAGGCCGCCGATGGCAACGGTCAGCAGCGTGAGCACCGCCAGCAGGATGGTGTTGCGTTCGATGGTGGCGTGTTTGATGAACATGGAACGCACTCCTTACACGGCTGCCGCGGGCCTGAGATCGACGCCGCTTTCGGCCCGAACGTCGCCGCGTGCCGTGCGCCACAGATTGTAGGTCATGATCAGCGCGCCGGTCAGGAATAGGATGCCGCCGAGTGCGCGAATGACGTAGAAGGGATGCATCGCCTCCACCGTCTCGATGAAGGAATACTGCAGGAAGCCGAGATGGTCGTAGGCGCGCCACATCAGGCCTTGCATGATGCCCGACACCCACATGGCGGTGATGTAGAGCAGGATGCCGAGCGTCGCGATCCAGAAGTGGACCGTAGCGAGCTTGGCCGAATAAAGCCGTTCGCGTTTCCACAGCACCGGCACGATGTAATACAGCATGCCGAAGGTGATGAAGGCGTTCCAGCCCAGCGCACCGGAATGCACATGGCCGATGGTCCAGTCGGTGTAGTGGCTCAGCGCGTTGACCTGCCGGATCGACATCACCGGGCCTTCGAAGGTCGCCATGCCATAGAAGGCGACCGCTGTAACCGAGAAACGTAGACCCGGATCGGTACGCAGCTTGTCCCAGGCGCCCGACAGCGTCATCAGGCCGTTGATCATGCCGCCCCAGGACGGCATCCACAGCATGATCGAGAAGACCATGCCCAGCGTCGCGGCCCAGTCGGGTAGCGCGGTGTAATGCAGATGATGCGGCCCAGCCCAGATGTAGAGGAAGATCAGCGACCAGAAATGCACGATCGACAGGCGGTAGGAATAGACCGGGCGATTCGCCTGCTTGGGGATGAAGTAATACATCATCGCCAGGAAGCCGGCGGTGAGGAAGAAACCGACCGCGTTATGGCCGTACCACCACTGGGTCAGGGCATCCTGCACCCCGGAGAATACCGAATAACTCTTGGCGCCGAAGAAAGAGACCGGGATCGCCAGGTTGTTGACGATATGCAGCATCGCCACGGTGATGATAAAGGCGAGATAGAACCAGTTGGCCACATAGATATGCGGCTCCTCGCGCTTGATCAGCGTGCCGGCGAAGGCGATCAGGTAGACGACCCAGACCAGCGTCAGCCAGAGATCGACATACCATTCCGGCTCGGCATATTCCTTCGACTGGGTGACACCGAAGACATAACCCAGCGCCGCCAGAACGATGAACAGCTGATAGCCGAAGAAGAGGAACCAGCCGGTCGCCTCGCCGCCGAACAGCCGGGCGCGGCAGGTGCGCTGCACGACATAGATCGAGGAGCCCAGCAGCGCATTGCCGCCGAAGGCGAAAATCGCCGCCGAAGTGTGCAGCGGCCGCAGCCGGCCGAAGGTCGTCCATTCCAGGCCGAGGTTCAGCACCGGAAAGGCGAGTTGCAGCGCGATATAGACGCCGGCGGCAAAAGCCGCCACGCCCCAGAATATCGTCGCAATCATAAAGGCGCGAACAACATCCTCGATATAGGGTTCGGGAGCGTGACCGGGATGGGCGGGGAGAGCTGCAGCCGTCATGTTTTCCTCTGGACCAGTGCGGCTGGCTGTGCCGCGCGGCCATGATGCTTTTTCACCCGTCCATCACATTGACTTAGGTCAATGGCGAGGGCGTCCCTCCATGCATCATGCTGGGACGGATGCGACGTATCGCCACAGGAGCAGCCATGAGCGCAACAACTGCCAGCCGGACACCCGACACGACGGTCAGGACGATCGCGGCCGATCAGCCATGGCTCTGGCTGCAGCGCGGCTGGGGCGACGTGGTGGCGATGCCGGGCGTGAGCCTGGCCTATGGCGCTGTGATCGTCGGACTCAGCTGGAGTCTGGCCTATGCGCTGTGGGTTTCGGGTTCGACCTGGGTCGTGCTGCCCATGGCCGGCGGCTTCCTGCTGTTTGCGCCCTTCATCGCCCTGGGCCTTTACGAGGCCAGCCGGCTGCGCGCGGCTGGCCTACCGATCAGCATGCAGGACACCTTCCGCACCGCGCTTCGCCGCCCGCATATTGCCGCCTTCGGCGTCGTTCTGCTGCTGGTCCATCTCGCCTGGATGCGCTGCGCGATGCTGTGGTTCCTGCTGTATTTCCACACCGGAACGCCGCCGCTGGACCAGTTGCCGGTCTATCTGCTGCAGCCAGAGAACCTGCCGTTTCTGGTCGTCGGCAGCATCATGGGTGGCGTCTTCGCGCTGGTCACTTTCGCAATCTCAGTCATCACCCTGCCGATCATGCTGGACCGGCAGATCGACGTCGTGTCGGCCATCTTCGCCAGCGTGCGCAGCGTCTTCGCCAATCCGAAAGCAATGGCGCTGTGGGCCGGGCTGATCGCCGGCTTCACCTTTGCCGGACTCGCCACGCTGTTTGTCGGCCTCGGCCTGCTATTCCCCGTCGTCGCGCATGCGAGCTGGCATGCCTACCGGGATCTGGTGGAGCAGGACGCGGCTAGTTAGGCCGCCGGTAGCCAGCGCAGCGCCAGGACGAGCAGCAGCAGCACATTCAGGAGAAAAACCGGCAGGAGCAGCTTGCGCATGGCACCGCGCCAGCGCTGCCCGGCTGCTGCGCCGAACATCCCGACCGCCAGCAATGCCGGCATGGTGCCGAGCGAGAACAGCAGCATCCCCACCATTCCGGCCTGCCAACTGCCTGCTGCGCCCGCCAGAAGCAGGGCCGAATAGAGCAGGCCGCAGGGCAGGAAGCCCAGCGCCACGCCAAGCATGTAGCCGCTGAAACCATTGGCTTGCCGGAACATCGGCGCGAGCATGTTCATCCACGCGGTAGAGACGCCACCGCTGCGCGCGGCAGTTGCCGGCTGAATTTGACGCAACGCGAGAAACGCGAACAGCAACGCGGCCAGTGCCAGGGCTGCGGCCGGCAGATAGCCAGACAGGCTGATGCGCTGCAATCCCCCGGTCAGGCCCGCCGCCGCGCCCCCCAGCAACGCATAGGTCATTGCCCGGCCGGCGTGATACGGCAGCAGCGCCATCCCCGACAGCCGGCGCAGCACAGTTCCCTGTTCGACCGGCAGGCCCGCGAGCCGATTGCCGATCTGGAACAAGACGAACGGCCCGCACATGCCGGCGCAATGGACCGCGCCGCCGACAAGTCCCAGCAAAAGCATTCCCAGCGGGTGGGACAGGGTCAGCCACTCGCTGAATGCGCCTTCCTGCAGCGCCGCCGCGCAGGCCGCCAGTATGTCCGACCATCGGTCCATCATGCCCTGCATCTAGCCGCCATTGGCTGCGGCCACCTTGATCCGCATCAATGTGGCGTATGGGCGGAAGCTTCGCCCTGGGCGGCAGCTCGCTGCGGCAGGCGATCTAGCGCCCCACCGCCACGCCCTCCCGGCGCGGATCGGCGCCGCCGATCAGGCTGCCATCGCGGTGGATTTCGATCCCCTGCAGGCCGCTGTTGAGTTCGATCACGCTGGCTTTGTGACCGCGCGCGCGCATGGTGTCGGCCAATCCCGCCGCGGCCGTCCCCTCTTCCAGTTCCAGCCCCGTATTGCGATCCAGGTAGTGCGGCAGGCTGATCGCCTGCTGGATATCCAGCTTCCAGTCCAGCACGCCGATCACGGTCTGCGCCACATAGCCGAGGATGCGGCTGCCACCTGGAGAACCCACCACCAGCCGCAAGGAGCCATCCGCGTTGAACACCACAGTCGGCGCCATCGAACTGCGCGGACGCTTGCCCGGCTCGATCCGGTTTGCGACGGCACGACCGTTCTCCTCGGCCTCGGCGGAGAAATCGGTCAGCTGGTTGTTGAGCAGGAAGCCATGCACCATCTGCTTCGAACCGAACACATTCTCGATCGTCACGGTCATCGCCACGGCATTGCGCGCCGCATCCACAGTCGAAACATGCGTCGTCGAGGGCAGTTCGATGGCGCTGTCGCGTCCGTAAGCCGGCAATGCGCCGTGCTTGCTGGGCGGTTCGCCCGGTGCGGCCGGGATGATGCTGCCGCGTCCAGGATCCAGCAGTTTCGCGCGACCGGCGAGATAGCCGCGATCGATCATACCCTCCAGCGGCAGGCGGATGTGATCGGGATCGCCGACGTAATAGTCGCGGTCGGCATAGCCCAGCCGCGAGGCCTGGGCGATCAGATGCACGGCATAGGGCGAGAGCGGGTGCAACTGGCCAAGATCGAAATGCGACAGGATGCCCAGCGCCTGCAGCATGTTCACAGCGGAGGACGGCGGCGGCATGGTGCAGACGCGATACACTCGATAGGGCGCGCAGACCGGATCGCGCTCCCTGGCACGATAGCTGGCCAGGTCTTCCAGCGTCATAGCGCCAGGATTGGCGGCATCGCGTACCGCTGCGACGATATCCGCCGCGATCTGCCCCCGATAAAAGGCGTCGGCGCCCTCAGCAGCGATCCGCCGCAGCACTGCGGCGAAGGGGACATTCGCCAGCAGGCTGCCGACCGGTTTCGGCGCGCCGCTTTCGGTATAGAACAATGCGCGTGCCGGCGGATTGCTACGCAGTTGCTGGTCTCGCTCCAACAGGGCATGCAGGCGCGGCGAGACCGCGAAGCCGGTTTCGGCCAGACGAATGGCCGGCTGGAACAGCGCGGCCCAGGGCAGCCGGCCGTAGTCAGCATGCACCAGTTCGAACATGCGCAGCATGCCGGGCACGCCCACCGACGCACCGCCGACCACAGCTTCCATGAAGCCCTTGCGACGGCCGGCGGCATCGAAGAACAGCCGGCGGTCGACTCCCGCCGGCGCGGTCTCGCGCCCGTCGAAGGCACGAAGAGTCTTGCGCGCATTGTCCCAGACCAGCATGAAGCCGCCGCCGCCGATTCCGGCCGATTGCGGTTCGACCAGATTGAGCACCAGAGCGGTGGCGATGGCGGCATCCACCGCCGATCCGCCGGCCGCCATGATCTCGGCGCCAGCAGCGGCGGCCAGCGGATTGGCGGCAGCATTCAAATAACTGACGGCGCGGACCGCCTGTTTCTCGCTGCGGCCGGTGGCGGATTCCGGCGCGATGTTTTCGAAATTCGCCCGGGCGGGGGTCTGCGGCTGCGCGGACGCGGTTCCGGCGGCGAGGATCACGGCCAGCAAGACGGGCGGCATGGCTCTTTTCAGGTCAGTTCCGCGAAAAATCCCCATGACGTTCCATCCCCACAGCATCGGCCAGATATCGGACGCGGCCCCATCATATGTAAGTTCGGTAAGCAGATCACCGCGTTATCGGAAAGTAAGGCAGCCGCCCGCCTGTCGTGATGTAGCGTCCGGACCAACAACTGCAATCCGGACGCGAAAGCGCAGCCATGACCTTTCCAGCTCCCCTGCCCGCCAACGAAGACCAGCGCCTCGCCACGCTGCAGGAGTATCGCATCCTGGACACCGCGCCGGATGAGCGTTTCGACCGCCTGACCGCCCTCGCCGCCGACCTGTTCGACGTGCCGGTGGCGCTGGTCAGCCTGGTCGATGCCGAACGACAATGGTTCAAGTCGCATCACGGTCTGCCGATCAGCGAAACGCCGCGCAGTATTTCGTTCTGCGCGCATACCATCCTGAGAGACGATGCATTCATCGTCGAGGATGCCGCCGACCACCCGCTGTTCCGCAACAACCCTCTGGTACTGGCCGGCCCGGAACTGCGCTTTTACGCCGGTGTGGCGCTGACCGCCGATGACGGCCAGCGGCTCGGCACATTCTGTATCGCGGATAACAAGCCACGCCATTTCCCGGATACGGATGCGATCCGGCTACGCCGTCTGGCGGCCATCGCCGCGGACGAACTCGAACTGCACCGCGCCCGCCTGCAGGCCGAGGAGACGGTGGCGGCGCAGACAGCTGCCAACCGGCTCAAGGAAAAGCTGCTGGGATCGATGAATCATGAATTCCGCACGCCGCTGAACGCGATTCTCGGCTTCTCGCAGATTCTGGAACTGAATATGGGCAAGCGCCTCGGGCACGAAGAACTGGAATATGTCGGCGCGATCAAGACAGCCGGAGAAAATCTGCTGCATCTGAGCGACAGCATGATGACCATGGCCCGCATCGAGGCGGAAGCGGCGTCGTTCGGAACCGAAGCGCTGAGCGCGCAGGTTCTGGTGGAGGACGTCTATGCGTTGCACCAGCCGGCTGCCACGATGAACGGGATCACCTTCCTGCGGCGCGCCTGCATTTCGGCAGCGGGCCTGCAGGCCAATCACAACCATCTGCTGCGCATTCTCGGCAACCTGATCAGCAACGCCTTCAAATTCACCGCGCGCGGCGGCGAAGTGACTCTGGGCTGTGCCAGCGATAGCGGCCGGGTGATCTTCTTCGTCGAGGATACCGGCTGCGGCATCGCCGCCGACCGCCAGCGCGACGCCTTCGAGAGCTTCAACCGGCTCGGTCGCGAGGGCAGCACCGTGGCCGGCCTCGGTCTCGGCCTCGCGATTGCCAGCCGGCTGACGCTGGCCATGCAGGGCGAGATCGGCTTCGAAAGTCGCGAAGGTGTCGGCAGCCGCTTCTGGGTCAGCTTTCCGGCCGCCTGAGCCTACCCTCAGTATGAGTCTTTCGCGGCTTCGAGCCGCTGCAGCGCGGCCGGCCAGGTCGGCGGCAGTTCGGCCGCCGTCGTCACGTAGCGCGCGAAGCGGGCCTGCCGGATGACGCCATAGGTCTGGGTGATCGCCTCCTGGTGCAGGGGCGAATAGACATAGTTGCGCCGCGCCTCGTCGCTGCTCCAGACCGTCATGGTCCAGACCTCGTTGCCCAGCAACTCCCGTCGGACCGAATAGCCGAGCAGGCCGGGCTGGCGCGGCAGGATCTCGACCAGCCGGCTGGTATAGCGGTCGAACGCCGCGCGCCGCCGCGGATCGAGTGTGGCCCAGGTCAGCGCCACCACGACCGTCTCGGACGAGTCAGGCGGGGCCGCGACGGTTTTATAGGGTGTCCCGATCGCGCAGCCGCCCAGCGCCAGCAGGCCCAGGACCAGCAACGGCCGGAACCGGGATAGCTCCCCGTATTTTCTGTGGTCGGTCATTGGCCTGCCTCCTCATGACTGAGTAGACAGGAGCTAACCTGGGCCGACCGGGCGGCAACGCCGCCGCAGTCTGGCGGTCGTCACACTTTCTGGCAATTTCCGACCGGCGCGCGCCGGTCAGATCGCGCCTTTTGCGCGCAGGGCGGCCAGCTTCGCGGCATCGAAGCCGAGCTGCTCGGCCAGCACTTCATCGGTATGTTCGCCCAGCAGCGGCGGGCCGCGATCATACGACACCGGCGAGTCCGACAGCCGCAGCGGACTGGCCACACTAGGCAGAGAGCCCTGCCCGCGATGCGGCACGGTCTGCTGGATGCCGCGCGCCTGCACATGCGGATCGGCAAAGACGCGATCCACCGTGTTGATCGGACCGCAGGGCACCTGGCGCTTTTCCAGCGCGGCGATCAGGTCGTCGATCGTGCGTTTCTTCGTCTCTGCCGAAATGGCGGCAACGATCTCGTGACGATAGTTCAGCCGTTCGATATTGGTGGCGAAGCGCGGATCGCTCTTCCATTCCGGATGGCCGAGTTCATCGGCCAGCTTGCCGAACTGGCCATCGTTGCCGACCGCGATGATCACATGGCCATCGGAGGTCGGGAAACTCTGGTAGGGCACGATGGCGGCATGGCCGTTGCCCATGCGCTGCGGCACTTCATGGCCGATCAGGTAATAGGTCGCCTGGTTGGCGAGTGCCGCCACCTGCACATCCAGCAAAGCCATGTCGATATACTGGCCCTTGCCAGAGCGATGCCGCTGGTTCAGCGCCGCGACGATGGCGATGGTCGAATACAGCCCGGTCATCACGTCTGCCAATGCCACGCCGGCCTTCTGCGGCCCGGCGCCCGGCTCGCCATCGCGCTCGCCGGTCACGCTCATCAGCCCGCCCATGCCCTGGATGATGAAGTCGTAGCCCGCGCGCGGCGCGTAGGGCCCGGTCTGGCCGAAGCCGGTGATCGAGCAGTAGACCAGACGCGGATTGATCTGCGACAGGCTGTCGTAATCGAGGCCGTATTTCTTCAGGCCGCCGAGCTTGTAATTCTCCACCACCACATCGGCCTTGGCCGCGAGGTCGCGCAGGATCTGCTGGCCTTCCTTTGTTGCCATATCGACGGTGATCGAGCGCTTGCCGCGATTGGCAGCCAGGTAATAGGCGGAGTCGGCCCGCGCGCCGGTCTCGGGGTCCTTGAGATAGATCGGACCCCATTTGCGCGTGTCGTCGCCCTCGCCCGGCTTTTCCACCTTGATCACGGTGGCGCCAAGATCGGCCAGGTTCTGCGTGCACCACGGACCTGCCAGCACGCGGCTGAGATCCAGCACAAGGATATCGTCCAGCGCACGCATGCCGGCAGCTCCGCCTGCTTGAGGTGAGGCTTAGTAGAAAGCCTGGATGCCGGTCATGGCGCGGCCGAGGATCAGCGCATGGACGTCATGCGTGCCCTCGTAGGTGTTCACCGTCTCCAGATTCACCAGATGGCGCATCACATGATAATCCTCATGGATGCCGTTGCCGCCGTGCATGTCGCGCGCCATGCGGGCGATATCCAGCGCCTTGCCGCAGTTGTTGCGCTTGATCAGCGAGATCATCTCCGGGGTTTCCTGGCCGGCATCGCGCAGGCGGCCAACGCGCAAAGCCGCATTGAGGCCCAGCGCGATCTCGGTCTGCATGTTGGCGAGTTTCAGCTGGATGATCTGGTTGGCGGCGAGCGGACGGTTGAACTGCTTGCGGTCCAGCACATACTGACGCGCCTGGTGCCAGCAGGCTTCCGCCGCACCCATGGCGCCCCAGGCGATGCCGTAGCGTGCACTGTTCAGGCAGCCGAACGGACCCTTCAGGCCCTGCACATTCGGCAGCAGGTTTTCTTCCGGCACGAACACGCCGTCCATGACGATCTCGCCGGTGATCGAGGCACGCAGGCTGAGCTTGCCGTGGATCTTGGGCGCGGACAGACCCTTCATGCCCTTTTCGAGCACGAAGCCGCGGATGATGCCGTCTTCGGTCTTGGCCCAGACGACAAAGACATCGGCGAGCGGCGAATTGGAAATCCACATCTTGGCGCCGGTCAGTTCGTAGCCGCCGGGCACCTGCTTGGCGCGGGTCTTCATGCCACCCGGATCGGAACCGTGGTCCGGCTCGGTCAGGCCGAAGCAGCCGATCCACTCACCCGTGGCCAGTTTGGGCAGATACTTCTGGCGCTGCGCTTCCGAGCCATAGGCATAGATCGGATACATCACCAGGCTGGACTGCACGCTCATCATCGAGCGGTAGCCGGAATCGACGCCTTCCACTTCGCGCGCCACCAGGCCATAGGCCACATAGGAAGCGCCGGCGCAGCCATAGCCGTCGATCATCGAGCCGAGCAGGCCGAGTTCGCCCATCTCGCGGAAGATCGCCGGGTCGGTCTTCTCCTCGCGGAAGGCTTCCTTCACGCGCGGCAGCAGCTTGTTCTGGCAATACTCGCGCGCGGTGTCGCGGATCAGGCGCTCGTCCTCGGTCAGCTCGGCATCGAGGTTGAAGGGGTCTTCCCACTTGAAGGCGGCTTTGGACTTCGTCTGCGCGTTCATGGCGTTTCCTCGGACTGGAGCGTTTTGAGGGAGACTATACCCCCCGGCTGGTCCGGCAAGCTGCCCGAGCGATGCTTGGCGCGCAAACGATGATTTGCTATCAGTTCATGACAGATGGTTATCAACTATTGAGTGTAGTCCGTGGCCCTTCCTCGCCGTTTCCTGCCGCCGCTCTCGGCGCTCACCGCTTTCGAAGCGGCGGCGCGGCATGAAAGCTTCACGGCCGCCGCCGGCGAGTTGAATATCAGCCAGGCTGCCGTCAGCCGCCGCGTGCAGCTGCTGGAAGAGCTGCTCGGCCTCACCCTGTTCGAGCGCATTCGCCAGCGCGTCGTGCTGACGCCGGCCGGTGCAGCCTACGCGCGCGAACTCCAGGACGCGCTCGGCCGTATCGGCGCCGCCACCGTCAACACCATGGCGGCGCGCACCGGCAATGCCATTCTCACGGTCGCCACCCTGCCCACCTTCGGCACGCGCTGGCTGATTCCGCGCCTGCCGGACTTTGCCGCGAAGCATCCGCAGCTCACGGTGAATCTGCCCACGCGCATCGAGACCTTCGACTTCGCCGCCGAGCCGCTGGATGCCGCGATCTCGT
>VFQR01000069.1_pt1 | contig 258218 bp, 237 predicted proteins | sample 3512321 | NCBI WGS metagenome assembly VFQR01 (sample SAMN10412374, study PRJNA504923) | tailings metagenome | isolation source: Relicate 3 Philex TSF1 revegetated site | place: Philippines: Tuba, Benguet | collected 2017-08-29 | reverse complement strand
GAGAACAGGAACTGCTGGCCGATGCGGATCAGCGTGCCGAGCGAGGGCTGCGTCGGCGGCACGCCCACGCCGAGGTAGGACAGCGTCGCCTCCTCGATGATGGCGAGCGCGAGGCTGATGGTGCCGATCACCAGCACCGGCCCCATGACGTTGGGCAGGATGTGGCGGAGGAGGATGAGGATCGGCGGCACGCCCATGATGCGCGCGGCCGAGACGTAGTCCTTCTGCCGCTCGACCATCGTGGCGCCGCGCACGGTGCGCGCGAACTGCGCCCAGTTGGCGAGCCCGATGGCGAGGATCAGCACCCAGATCGCCATGCTTTCCTGCCGGCTGGGCGGGATGATCCCGCGGGCGATCCCGAAGATCAGAAGCGCGATGAGGATGGCGGGGAAGGAGAGCTGCACGTCGGCGATGCGCATGATGACGGCGTCGATCATGCCGCCGTTGTAGCCCGCGGCCAGCCCCGCCGAGACCCCGATGAGGATCGCGAGCATCGTGGCGCTGAAGCCCACGAACAGCGAGATGCGGCTGCCGTACATGATGGTGGACAGCACGTCGCGGCCCTGGTTGTCGGTGCCCATGAGGAACCAGTTGCCGGTGAAGGCGGATTCGGAGGCGGGGGGCGTGAAACCCTCCATGAGGTTCAGCGAGGCAGGGTCGAAGGGGTTGTAGGGCGCGATCCACGGTGCGAGCGCGGCCATGAGGATGAGCGAGAGCGCCACGAGCGTCGCGACGATGGTGAGCGGCGAGCGCGTCCAGGAATAGAGGATGTCGCTGTCGAGCGCGCGGCGGAGCGGCCCGGGCGGGCGCGGCGGAGCGATGGGTGTGTCGTGGGTGTCGTGGGGGAGGTCGGCCATGGCTCAGCTCCCCAGCCGCAGGCGCGGATCGACGACGTAGTAGAGGATGTCGACGATCAGGTTGATGACCACGAAGACGAAGGCGATGAACATCAGGTACGCCGCCATCACCGGCACGTCGACGACCTGCACCGAGGTGATGAAGAGCGAGCCCACCCCCGGCCACTGGAACACCGTTTCGGTCACGATGGCGAAGGCGATGACGGAGCCGAGCTGGAGCCCGGTGATCGTGATGACCGGCACCATCGTGTTCTTCAGCGCATGGCCGAAGTTGATCGCGCGGTCGGTGAGCCCCCGGGCGCGGGCGAAGCGGATGTATTCGGTGCGCATCACCTCGAGCATCTCGGCCCGCACGAGGCGCATGATCAGCGTGAGCTGGAAGAGCGAGAGCGTGATCGCGGGCAGGATCAGCGAGCGGAGCCCGCTTTCGGTGAGAAGCCCCGTGCGCCACCAGCCGAGGTCCACCACCTGCCCGCGCCCGAAGGAGGGCAGCCAGCCGAGTTCCACGGCGAAGACGTAGATGAGCCCGATGCCGATCAGGAAGGTGGGCAGCGACACGCCCACGAGCGAGGCCGCCATGATGACCCCGGCCGTCAGGCTCCGCGGCCGGAGGGCGGTGTAGACGCCAAGGACCACGCCGAAGACGAGCGCGATGAGCGCCGAGGCGAAGGCGAGCTCGATGGTGGCTGGCAGGCGCGAGAGGATGAGCTCGGACACCGGCTGCTGGAGGCGGTAGGAGATGCCGAATTCCCCCTGCGCGGCGTTGCCGATGAAGCGCAGGAACTGCACGAAGACGGGGTCGTTCAGGCCCAGCCGTTCGCGCATGATCTCCTGGTCCTCGATCCGCGTCTCGACGCCCACCATGCTCGCGATGGGGTCGCCCACGAAGCGGAAGAGCGCGAAGGCGATCAAAGCCACGACGAGCATGACGATCACCGATTGCGCGAGGCGGCGGATGATGAAGGCGAGCACGGGACCCTCCGGAAGCGGCGAGGACGGCGAATGGCAAGCCGCCGCGCCGGAGGCAACCCCCGACGCGGCGGCAGGTTCGCCGGGAGGCGTCAGTCGGAGAAGGTGACCGACGACATCAGCGGCTGGTTCTCCGGGTGGACCGCGAGGTTCACGTTCTCGCGCATCGCGTAGGCCAGCACCTGGTTGTGGATCGGCAGGAGCACGCGATCGGCCTTCACCACTTCCCAGATCTCGGCGATGGTCGCGTTGCGCGCGTCGAGGTCGATCTCGGAGCCCAGGGACTGGATCTTGGCGTCAAGCTCCGGGTTCGAGTAGAGGCCCACGTTGTAGGCGCCGAAGTCGCCTTCCTTCGTGTGCACGAGGTCGTTGAAGATGTAGGCCGAATCGAAGGTCGGCACGCCCCAGCCCAGAAGGTAGAACTCGGTCTCGTTGTTGAGGACGAGCGGCGAGTGCTGCGCGATGGGGCGCGAGGCCAGCGTCACCTGGATGCCGATGCGGCCCAGCATCCCCGCGACCGCCTGGCTGATCGCCTCGTCGTTGACGTAGCGGTTGTTCGGCGTGTCGAGCGTGACGGAGAAGCCGTCGGGGAAGCCCGCCTCGGCCAGAAGCTCGCGCGCGCGGTCGATGTCCACCGCCGGGTAGGCGTCGAGTTCCTCGGTCCAGCCGTTCACGAAGGGCGGCGTGGCGACGCCCGTGGGCACCGACTGGCCGCGCATCACGACCTGCTGGATCGCGTCGCGGTCGATGGCAAGCTCCATCGCCTCGCGCACGAGCGGGTCGTTGAAGGGGTTGCGGTCGGTGATGTTGGAGGACCGCAGCGGTTCCTCGCCGAAGCGGTAGCCGAAGTAGATCACCCGGTTCTCGGGGCCGGTCTCGACCTTGATCCCGTCAGTGCCCTGGAGGCGATCCACGTCCTGCACGGGGACGTCCTGCACGATGTCGACCTCGCCCGAAAGAAGCGCGGCGACGCGGGTCGCGGCGTCTGTGATGGGGAGGTAGATGATCTCGCTCACCTCGGGCGGCGTCTCGGCCCAGTGGTTGTCGTTGCGCACGAGGACCGAGCGCACGTCGACTTCGCGCGACTGGAGGATGTAGGGGCCGGTGCCGTTGGTGTTGCGGACGGCGTAGTTGTCCTGCCCGGCGGCGTAGTCCTGCACCTCGACCACGTCGTTCGCCTCGGACCACTCGCGGTCCATGATGAAGGTGTTCGTGAGGTTGTTGGGGTAGAGCGGCGAGGGTCCGGCCATCCGCACCTCGACGGTGTAGTCGTCGACGGCGGTCACCTCCTCCACGTCGACGTGGAGCTGGCGCATGTTCGACGCTTCGGATCGCGCGCGGTCGAGCGAGAAGACCACGTCCTCGGCCGTGAAGGGGGCGCCGTCGTGGAAGGTGACGCCCTCGCGCAGGCGGAAGACCCAGACGGTCGGGTCGTCGGCCTTCACTTCCCACGACAGGGCGAGGCGCGGCTGGAGGGTGCCTTCGTCGTCGCGGTCGACGAGCGTTTCGTAGATGTGGTGGGCGAAGTTGTGCGTGACGCCCTGGTTCTGCGAATGCGGATCGAGCGTGAGCGCGTCGGAGGCGCGGGCCCAGCGGATGGTTTCGGCGGAGGCGGCCGAGACGAGCATCGTGCTGGCCAGAAGCGCCGCGCCGAGGCGCAGAGCGTTGTTTTTCATGGTGATCTCCCGTTTTGTTGTTGTCGAGGGTCCGCTGGTTCCCCGGGTTGATCGGGGAAGGATGCGGAAAGACGCAGCGATTGCAACCCAATAACGCCCGCTGGCGCTGCCCGGAGCTTGCGGGTTCCGCAACGTCACGGCCCTGCGCGGGGGATTGAGTGAGGGGCGCAGGGCGGGGCCGAGGGGGTCGCGCCGGGGCGGCTCCTAGCCCTTGCGTCCCCGGGGAGGACCGCCCGGACGCGGACCCTTGCCGCGGGGGCCCTTGCCGCCGGGACCTTTGCCGCCGGGGCCTTTCCCTCCGGGACGTCCGGCCGGCTGGGCGCCGGGGGATGCACGCCCCGGCGGCTCGTAGCGGCGCGAGGTGTCGGACGGGTCCTGGCGGGGTGCGGCCGGGGCGGCGGCGCGGGTGGGCCTCGCCCCGCCGGGTGCGCCCTTGCGCGGCGGCGCGTCGCCCGCGCGATCCGGGCGCGGGTCGGAGGCACGCGGCGGCCGCTTCTGCCACGGCGTGCGGTCCTCGGAGCCGCGGGCGCCGCGCTCCGGCCGCGCGGGCTTGCCCTTCGCGCGGGTGTCGGCGGCGTCGCCCGTGCGGTCGGCACCGTGCCGCGGGCGTTTGTCGGCGCGGGCGGGCTTGTCGGCGGGCTGCGCGCGGGGAGGCTGGTGCGGCCTGTCCTTCGGACGGTCGGCCGGGGCCGGGCGCGGCCTGTTGTCCGGGCGCCCGGCGGCCGGCGCGTCGGGGGCCGCCTCCTGCAGACGGGGCGCGGCGGCGGGGCGCGGCGGCGGGTCTTCGACAGCGGGCGGCGGGGGCGGCGGGGCCGCCGCGGGGGCGTCCTGAGCGGCGGCAGATGTGGCCTTCCGTGCGGGCGGGCGCTTTGGCGGGGCCGGGGCGGCGGCCGTGTCGGGGGGCGCGTCCATGCGGCGGGCGGTGATGCCGTCCTCCAGCGTGCCGTCCGGCCCGAGGGCAGCGAGGAGGCCGGGCACGGCGGCTTCGGCGATCTCGACATGGGTTTCGCTGTCGCGCACGCGGATCGCGCCGATGGCGTCCTTTCCGATCCGCCCCGACCGGCACAGCATCGGCAGGAGCCAGCGCGCCTCGGCCCGGGCGTCGCGTCCGACGGAGAGGGTGAACCAGACGCCGGGCCCGAACGGCGCGCGGTCCCGCGCGGGCGCGGGCGCGGCGGGGTCCGACAGTTCCTCCGGCGCGGAATGCCGGGCGCGGTAGAAGCGCAGGCAGGCCGCCGCGATGGCGCGCGGGCCATGGAGGGCGAGCAGGCGGTCGGCGAAGGCGTCCTCGTCCTCGGCCGGCTCCTCGCTCCAGGCGGGATCCTCGAGCAGACGCTCCTCGTCGCGGCGGCGGATCTCGTCGGCGGCGGGGGCGGTCGTCCATTCGGCGGTGACGCGGGCGGTCCGGAGCAGACGTTCGGCCAGGCGCATCGCCTTGGGTGGGACGATGAGCGCCGACAACCCCTTGCGCCCCGCGCGGCCGGTCCGGCCCGAGCGGTGGAGCAGCGTCTCGGCGTTCGTGGGGAGTTCGGCGTGGACGACGAGATCGAGGTTCGGCAGGTCGATCCCGCGCGCGGCGACGTCGGTGGCGACGCAGACCCGCGCCCGCCCGTCGCGCATCGCTTGGAGCGCGTGGGTGCGCTCGGTCTGGCTGAGTTCGCCCGAAAGGCTGACGACGGCGAAGCCCCGGTTGGCGAAGCGCGCGGCGAGGCGGTTCACGGTCGCGCGGGTGTTGGCGAAGACGAGCGCGTTCTGCGCCTCGTGGAAGCGCAGCACGTTGATGATGGCGGTTTCGCTGTCCTGCGGCGCGACCCGGAGGACCTGGTAGGCGATGTCGGCGTGCTGGGTCCGGTCGGACAGCGTCGTCACGCGCACGGCGTCGCGCTGGTAGCTGCGCGCGAGCTCCGCGATCGTCGGGGGGACGGTGGCGGAGAAGAGGAGCGTCCGGCGGTCGGCCGGCGCTTCGCCCAGCATGAATTCCAGGTCCTCGCGGAAGCCGAGGTCCAGCATCTCGTCCGCCTCGTCGAGCACGATCACCCGAAGACCGGTCAGGTCGAGCGATCCGCGGCGGATGTGGTCCGTGAGGCGGCCCGGCGTGCCCACGACGATGTGCGCGCCCCGTTCGAGGGCGCGCCGTTCGTCGCGCATGTCCATGCCGCCGACGCAGGTGGCGAGCCGCGCGCCGGTGCGCGCATAGAGCCAGCCAAGCTCGCGCGTGACCTGGACGGCGAGTTCGCGGGTGGGGGCCACGATCAGCGCGAGCGGCGCGGCGGCGGGGTCGAGCGTCAAGGCGTCGCCCAGAAGGGTCGGGCCGATGGCGAGGCCGAAGGCCACCGTCTTGCCCGATCCGGTCTGCGCCGAGACGAGGAGGTCGGCGCCGTCCAGCGCGGGATCGGTGACGGCGGCCTGCACCGGGGTGAGCGCATCGTAGCCGCGTTCGGCGAGCGCGTCCGACAGGGGCTGGATCATGGGCGTATCCGATCTGGAATGCTGTGCAGGCGCAGGTGCCGCGGCTGCGGTCCTCGCAGGTCATCGCTCCTGCCGCAAGACGGCGGGCTTGTCCACCGCGACCGTCCCGGACTCGGGGAAAGAGCGATGCGCCACTTGCAATCCAGAAGGGCAATGGCCATGTGCCAAGGGCATGGCTTTCGCCATCGGCCTCTCGTGTCCGTGAATTCGGTCGCCAGTTGATCGATCCGGACAGACGCCCTGCGCCCGCGCGACGGCGCCTCCGGGCCTGACGCACCCCGACGCTTCCGGTCGAGAAGGACATTTTCCATGGTGACGAAGCAAACCCTGTTCCGCCCCTCCAGGATGGAGAGCAAGGCGGACGCCACGACGACTGCGGCCCGCAGCATCATCGACTCCGAGACGTCCGCCCGCGACGCGAAGGTCGCCCGGCTGCGCAAGGCGCGGCTCGAGCGCGAGGCGGCCGAGGCGGAGGCGCCGGCGGAGCCGCCGAAGGCTCCCGCCCGGCGCCGCGCCGCACGCCCGAAGACCTGAGCGAACCCGGGTCAGACGCTGCGCAGCCGCCGTGCGGCGATCCAGCTTGCGAGCGCCATCAGGCCGGCGGTGGCGAGGCAGAGGGGCAGGCCGCCCATCTGGTAGCTGACCCCTGACAGGAGCGTGCCGAGGAGCCGCCCTGCGGCGTTCGCCATGTAGTAGAAGCCCACGTCCCGGGTGATGCGGTCGGCCGATCCGAAGGCGAGGATCAGGTAGGAATGGACCGAGGAGTTGACGGCGAAGACGAAGCCGAAGACGAGGAGGCCGCCGATCAGCGTGGCGGTGAGGGCGGGGGACGGCCCGCCCGCGAGGAGGGCGGCCGCGGCAAGCGCGAATGGGATGGGCACGAGGAGTCCCGCCCAGAGGATCGCCTTGGCGGTCATCGCCTCCTCGGGCTGGGTCCTCGCGCCGAGGATACGCGGAGCGGCGGCCTGCACCGCGCCGTAGGCGATGATCCAGAGGGCGAGGAAGCTGCCGATGAGGAAGAACGCCTCCCTCCGCCCCTCGGGCGTGCCGTCCGACAGGACCGCCTGGAAGTAGACAGGGATGCCGACCACGAACCACACGTCGCGCGCGCCGAAGAGGAACATGCGGGCGAGGCTCAGGCGGTTCACGCGCGGGTCCTTCGAGCGCCAGCCGCTCCACGCCTCCTCCGCCTTCATCCGGCCGGGGAGACCGGCAGGCAGGAACAGCACGACGGCTGCGAGGATCGCGGCCAGCACGCCCGCCATGCTCCACACCGCCGTCTCGAACCCGGCGAGCGCGAGGAGCACGGCGCCGAGGAAGAAGCCCAGCCCCTTCACCGCGTTCTTCGACCCCGTCAGCGCGGCCACCCAGCGGAACAGCCCGCCCTCCTCCTTGGGCGCGAGCAGCTTCACCGCCGACTTCGACGACATCTTGGCGAGGTCCTTGGCCACGCCCGACACCCCCTGAACCGCCATCACGAAGGCGACGGACGCCGCGACGCCCCAGCCGGGGTCGAGTTGCGCCAGCGCCACCAGCGCCCCGATCTGGAGCGCGAGCCCGCCGTAGAGCGTCGCCGCCAGCCCGAAGCGGGCGGCAAGCCACCCGGCGGCGAGGTTCGTCACGATGCCCGCGAGTTCGTAGAGCAGGAACAGCCAGGCAAGCTGGATCGGCGTGAAGCCGAGCGTGTTGAAGTGGAGGAGCACCAGCATCCGCAGCGCCCCGTCCGACAGCATGAAGGCCCAGTAGGCCGCCGTGACGGCGGCATAGGCGCGCAGCGGATTTGGGGGCGCGGCGGTCTCGGTCACAGGGACCCTGCCACCATGCGGGCGATGTCGGCCAGCCGGCAGGCATAGCCCCATTCGTTGTCGTACCAGGCGTAGACCTTCACCTGCGTGCCGTTCACGACCATCGTGGAGGGGCCGTCGACGATCGAGGAGCGGGGGTCGTTGGAGAAGTCCGAGGACACGAGCGGGCGGCGCTCGAACCCGAGGATGCCCTTGAGCGGGCCTTCGGCGGCGGCCTCGAAGAGCGCGTTGACCTCCTCGACGGTGGTCGGCCGCTCCACCTCGAAGACGCAGTCGGTGAGCGAGGCGTTGAGGAGCGGCACCCGGACCGCGTGACCATTCAGGCGGCCCTTCAGTTCGGGGTAGATGAGCGTGATCGCGGTGGCGCTGCCCGTGGTCGTCGGGATGAGGTTCAGGAGCGCGGACCGCGCGCGGCGCATGTCCTTGGCCGGGCGGTCCACGATGGTCTGGGTGTTGGTGACGTCATGGATCGTGGTGATGGACCCGTGCCGGATGCCGAGGGTCTCGTGAATCACCTTCACCACCGGCGCGAGGCAGTTCGTCGTGCAGGAGGCGGCGGTGACGAGGCTCTGCGAGCCGTCGTAGAGGTGGTGGTTCACCCCGTAGACGAGGTTCAGGGCGCCGCCGTCCTTCACCGGCGCGCTGACGACGACCTTCTTCACCCCCGCGGCGTAGTAGGGCGCGAGCTTCGCGGCGGTCTTGAAGACGCCCGTGCAGTCGATGACGAGGTCGACGCCCATCTCCGCGAGGGGAAGCGCCTCGATCGTCCTTTCGTGGGTCAGGCGGATGCGCTGGCCGTTCAGAACGAGCGCGCCGTCCTCATGCGTCACGGGCGTCCGCCAGCGGCCGTGGACGCTGTCGAACTCCATCAGGAGCGCGTGCTGCTCCGCGTCCCCCGCCAGATCGTTGAGAAGGACGATCTCGCCTCCCGCCCCGCTGTCGATCAGATCGCGCAGGACGAGCTTGCCGATCCGGCCGAGTCCGTTGAGGGCGATCCGGGGCATCGTCTCAAGCCTTCTCGGCGTCGTGGGCGGCGGAGCCGATGGCATCGACGCGGGACTGGAGCGACAGGCGGCTCAGGCTCTCGAACGGCAGCTCCACGAACGCCGCGATCCGGCGGCGCAGCGCGGCGTAGGTCTGCGCGAAGACCAGCGCCTTCTCGGCGTCCGTGCCGATGGCGCGCGCGGGGTCGGGCAGCCCCCAGTGACCGGTGATGGGCTGGCCGGGCCAGGGCGGGCATTCTTCGGCGGCGGCCGTGTCGCAGACGGTGAAGACGAAGTCCATGACGATGGACCCGGGCTGCTGGAACTCGGAGATGTGCTTCGAGCGAAGGCCCGAGACGTCGTGCCCGTTCCGCTTCAGCACCTCGAGCGCGAAGGGGTTGAGCTCAGTGTTCGGCCGCGTCCCGGCGGAGAAGGCCTGGAACTTGCCCTGGCCGAGGTCGCGCAGCAGCGCCTCCGCGAAGATCGAGCGGGCGGAGTTGCCCGAGCAGATGAAGAGCACGTCCAAATCGGTGTCGCGCATGGGCGGGTCCTTCCGGGCAGCGAGGAGGGGGGCGAGGAGGTCGGGCCGCGCACGGCCCACATCGAGGGCGAGGTAGCCGATGAGCCCCTCGGTCGCGTCGAGATCGACCGCGTAATGGAGCGACCGGCCCCGACGCTCGACCTGCACCAGCCCCGAGGCGGAGAGGTCGGACAGATGGTGCGACAGCGTGTTGGGCTTCATGCCGAGCGCATGAGCGATCTCGGTCGGCCGCACCCCATGCGGGGCGAAGCGCATGAGCAGCCGGAAGACGGCGAGGCGGCCGGGATGGCCGAGCGTGGCGAAGGCGTGGACGGCGCGGTTGTTTTCCATGATTCCCGAATGCAGGAATCATTCGCTCCTGTCGAGTGAAGCTTTCATGACGCGGGAGCCGCCCCCGCCGGCATCCCGCGCCGCCGCCCCGGCTTCATCTCGGCCGAAATACTCCCGCCGGAGGCACCCGCATGGAGCGCGCGGAAACCGCGCGCGGAATGCCAGAAGGAACGCGGCGAAGCCGCTCCGCTCACCTCCCGCGGGACGTCGCGCGACCTCAGGCCGTGGCGCTGCGCGACTGCGGTGCGGTGTCGGCGATCGCGCTTTCCGCGGCGAGATGGCCGAAGACGAGCGCGGTGCCGATGGTGATTCCGGCTGCCGGGTAGGAGCCGCCCGCGAAGCTCGCCGCCGCGTTGCCCGCTGCATAGAGACCCGGGACGGGCATGCCGTTCTCGCCAAGCACGCGCCCCCCCGCATCGGTGCGCAATCCGACGAAGGTCCCGAGATCCCCGGGCTGCATCCGGACCGCATAGAACGGCCCGCGGTCGAGCGGGCGGAGGTTCGGGTGCGGCGCGCCGCCGTCGCCGTTGCCGCGGTCGTAGAGGCTTTCGCCCTTGCGGAAGTCGGGGTCCGCGCCTGTCGCGGCGTGGGCGTTGTAGCGGGTGACGGTGGCCTCGAGCACGGCCGGGTCGATGCCGGTCGCGCGGGCGAGCGCGGCGATGTCCGTGCCGCGCTTCAGGTAGCCGCTGCGGAGGAAGCGGCCCAGGGGAATCGGGCGCGGGCCGATCGGCCCGAAGCCGTAGGTGCGGAGCGCGTGGTGGTCGAAGACCGCCCAGACGGCGATCTCGGGCCTGTTGCCGCGGCGGGCGATCATCGCCTCGACGAAGTCGCGGTAGGTGCAGGCCTCGTTGACGAAGCGGCGGCCGTCCTCGTCCACCACGATGACGCCGGGCTTGGCGCGGTCGCTGAAATGCGGCCAGAGGCTTTCGCTGCCATCGGGCATCGGCACGCGCGAGGTCGGCGCCCAGAGCGCGGGCGCCGAGAGGTCCGAGACGATGGCGCCGCCCACCCGGCGCCCGAGGTCGAGCGAGTCGCCGTCCGCTCCTTCCGGCGGGATGCCGAGGTGCGCGTGGCCTTCGGCGGCGTGGGGGTAGAACTGCCGCATCCGTTCGGCGTTGCGGGAGAAGCTTCCCGTGGTGAGGATCACGCCGTGGCGGGCGAGCAGGCGGCGTCCGTCGGCGGTGACGACACCCGCCACGCGGTCGCCCTCGGTCACGAGGTCCCGGACTCCCGTTCCGGTGCGGATCGTCACGCCGCGGCGGCGGAGTTCGCAGAGGAAGGCGGCGACCAGTCCGTTGCCGTTGCCGAGCCGGGTGCCGCGCGGCCAGCCCGCGGCCTTGTCGGCGGCGTAGCGCAGGACGTGCCCCGCGACACGAAGCGCGGCGGCAGGGGAGGTTGCGGCGGCGTAGTAGTCGGGCACGTCGAAGCTGACCACCGACATGCCGCCCAGCAGCATCATGGTGGGCAGCGGCGCGCGGACGAGCGCGAGGTCGGCGCGCGACAGGCGGCGGGCGTCGAACGGTTCGGGGTTGTAGGCGCGGGCGCCCGTCGTCCAGCCTTCGCGGTCGGGGTAGTAATCCGCCGACCCGCGCGCAAGGCGGAAGCGGATGCCCGCGGCGCGGTCGAGGAAGTCGGCCACGTCTGCCGCGCGGCTGACATAGGCGCGGATGCGCGCGGGATCGCCCTGAGGTCCGGCGCAGGCGAGGAGATAGGCCTCCGCCGCCTCGAGCGTGTCGACCACGCCGGCCTCGCGGGCAGGGCGGGCGAGGGGAAGCCATGCCATCCCTTCGGAGTAGGCCGTGGTACCCCCGATCTGCGCGGTCTTCTCCAGCACGCAGACCGACAGCCCCGCGTCGGCCGCGCACAGCGCCGCGCTGAGGCCGGAGGCGCCGCTCCCCGCGACGAGGAGGTCGTAGGTGTCGGTGGCGGGGGGCTGCGGCATGGCGGGGTTCCCGGAGAACGTTCGGATCAGTCGAAGTAGACGGCGTTCCGTCCGCCGACAACGATGTCGATGCGACATGCGCCCGGAAGGTCGGGCGCCGCGGTGTCGCAGGGCCGCCCGATGTTGCGTGACGAGCCGCGCCGGACCTCCGCCAGCGGCCGATGTCGGGCCACGCGAGGTAGGCGCCGGGCAGGATCGTGCGAAAGCGGTATCGGCCCTCCGCGTCGGTCCGGACGCGCCCGGCCGGGACCGGCGGCACGGCGGTCGTCTGCGACGTGACCGACCCCGACTCGGTCAACGCGATGGTCGACGGGGTCACGGCGGCGCACGGACGGCTCGACGTGCGCGCTCCTGCCGGGCGCGGTGTCGGCCGCGAACATGGGCCCCATCCTCGCCCGTCGCGCAGCTGTGGAAGGGCGCGTGCCGGAGGAGGTCGCGCGGGCGGTCCTGTTGTTCGCCTCGGCCCTGTCGTCGGGGATCACGGGGGCCTCATGCGGGTGGACTGCGGACGGTTCTGACAGACTTGCGCGCGCCGTCTCGGAGGCATGTCGGACCGCGCCGCCCGACCGGGTTGCATGTCGGTCGGGGTCGGGCCAGAGTTCGGGCGGGACTGGCGGCGACACGGGATCACGTTGCACGGGAGGGAGACGGTGTCCCCGCACTCGTCCGAAGGCGACCGCCCCAGACGCGGGTCGACGGGGCTGTCGCAAGTCAGCAGGGAACTCGCGACGACGCTGGACTGGGCTCCGGGTTTCATCTGCATCCTGACCGGGCCGGAGCACGTCGTGGTGTTCGTGAACCGGAGCCACCGGCGGCTGTTTCACAGCGGGGGCTGGCTGGGCAAGCCCGCCCGGGAAGCCATTCCGGACGTGACCGCGCAGGGCTTCCACGATCTGCTCGACCATGTCTACCGCAGCGGGGAGCGCTTCGTCGGAAGCGACCTGCCGGTCAGCTACCGGCCCGAGCCCGGGGCGCCGGAGGTCACGCTCTACCACGACTTCGTCTATGAGCCGATCCGCGACGACGAGGGCCGGGTCACGGGCATCTTCTGCGAGGGGCTCGATGTCACCGAGGCCCACGAGGCGCGGGAGGAACTCAAGCGCCATCTGGAACGGCAGTCCTTCCGGCTCGAGGTCGAGCGGTCGGTGGCGGGAGAGCGGAGCGCGGCGGGCGTCATGCGGACCACCGCCCGGCTGATCGCGGGACGCTGGGGCGCCGAGCGGCTCGCCATCACGGAACCGACGCCGGGCGCCGGGACGACGCACTGCCGCAGGACGCTCCACCGGACGACCGGGCAGCTGGACGAGACAGCGGTGGACGGCTTCGGGATCGGAGCGGCGGACCACGCCGTTGTCGCCGCGGGAAGGCCGCTCGTGCAGTCCGTCGAGGACGGTTCCGCGGCGCCCTTGCGGGTGGTGGCGGTGCCGCGCATCGTGGATGGCGCGCTGGCGGCCGTGCTCGAGGTCGGGTGGACCGGAGGAAATCCCCCCTCCGAAAGCGAGGTGGCGCTTCTCGAGGACGTGTCGCGCCGGATGTGGGAGGCGGTCGACCGCGTTCGGGCCGAGGCGGAGCGCGACAGGTTCTTCGATGCCTCGCTCGACCTTCTCTGCATCGCGTCGCTCGACGACGGGCGGATCCGGCGCGCCAGCCGGTCGTTCGCGGACGTGCTGGGCTGGGAGCCCGAGGCGCTCGTCGGCACCCGGTCGCTGGACCTCGTGCATCCCGACGACCGTCCGTCGGCGGCGGAGGTCGCGCCCTCGCTGGAACACGGGGGGCGCCTGCGCGGGTTCGAGCAGAGGGTGCGGCGGAAGGACGGGAGCTACCGCTGGATCAGCTGGAGCACGACGCCCGTGCCGGAGGAGAACCTGCTTTACGGCGTCGGCCGTGACGTGACCGAGCGGCGCGAGTTCGACCGCCAGCGCGACATCTTCATCGCCGAGCTGAACCACCGGGTGAAGAACACGCTCGCGGTGGTGCAGGCGATGGCCTCGCAGACCTTCCGCGCGGAGCGGGGCGATCCGTCGAAGGCGATTGCCAAGTACCAGAAGCGCATCGCCGCGGTCGCGTCGGCGCACGATCTTCTGACCGACAACAACTGGGGGCCGGTTCCTCTGGGCGATCTGGTGCGCGGCCTCGCCCTGCGCGGGGGCGACGGGCAGGTCGCAGCGGAGGGCCCCGACCTGCCGCTGTCCCCGCGGCAAGCGGTGGCGATGTCGCTGGCCCTGAACGAGCTCGTCGAGAACGCGAGGTCGCACGGGGCGCTGCGCGAGCCGTCCGGCGCGGTGTCGATCCGCTGGAGGGTGGAGGGGGGCGGCCGCTTCGAGTTGACGTGGCAGGAAACGGGAGGGGTCGTGCCGGCAAGGGAGCGGGACGGGTTCGGCACCCGCCTGCTCGGCACGCTGGGAGAGGAGTTCCACGGGACGGCGGAGCTCGACATGGCGGCTTCCGGCTTCGTCTTCCGGCTGACGGGCCGCGTGGACACGTAAGGGGGCGCGGTCACTCCACCGCGGCCAGCGCGAGATCGAGGGCGCGGGCGAGCGTGGCGGCGACGATCTCGCCCGGTGGTCCGCTCAGGTGGCATTCCGTCACGACGGGTGCCGCGCCCCGGCGCAGCGTCGCGATGTAGACCAGTCCGGGCGGCTTGCCCTCGTCCGGTCCCGGCCCTCCGACGCCGGTGATCGCCACGGCGAGGTCCGCCGACGCCGCGCGGTCGAGCGCGCCCCGGGCCATCTCCGCCGCGACGTCCGGGTCGTAGACGGTGCGCTCGCGGATGAGGTCCGCGGGCACGGCCAGCGCGTCGGTCTTCATCGACGGGCGGTAGGTGACGAAGCTCCCCTCCAGCACGGCCGAACTGCCCGGCGCGGCGGCGACGCAGGCTGCCAGCAGCCCCGCGGTGCAGGATTCGGCCGTCACGAGGCGGAGGTTCCTGTCGGCCAGCGCCCGCGCCAGCCGATGACCCCCCGTGGCGATGTGGGTCGGGAAGGAGGCGACGGCGCGCGGGTTCCGCAGGACCTCGGGGCGGAAGAGGCGGGCGTCGACAAGGTCGAGCGCGCCGAGGCGGTCGTCCTTGGGGTGCTCCAGCACGATGGGATTCACCCGCTTGAACCAGGTGCTTCGCAGGCGGCCAAGCACCGCCGCGGCGGCGCGGGCGGCCACGTCATCGTCGCCGGTGCCGAGCGCGGCGGGAAGGTCGTCGGCCCGCAGGTCGGGATCCTCCCGCAGGGCGGCCATCACCGCGAAGACCACGATGTCCCACTGGAGGTAGGTGGCGCCGATCTGCGCCTCGTCGCCTGCGCCGATGCCGAGCCCGTCGGTCGGCTTGGCGCGCCAGGTCCGTTCGGGCACGCCGTAGGCGCGCGCCATCCACGGGATCTCCCACGATTTCAGGAGCGTCTGGACAGGGGCGAGGTCGCCCACGTCCCCGTGCAGCGTCCAGAAGCCCGCCCCCAGTTCCGAGAAGTTGTCGGTGGAGGCGACGAGCCCGCCCCAGCGGTGAGCCTGGTCGTAGAGCGTGACCATCCTGAGCCGGGCGCGGATGTTGCCGCGGCGCGTCCGGTGCGCGCCGTCGTCCGAACCGGGCAGCGCCGCGTCGAGCGCGCCGAGACCCTCCACCATGCTCCGGTACTGGTCGCCGAGGTCGAGGTGCAGATGCTCGAGTCCCAGCGCATGACAGGCTTCGATCCCGCGCTCGGTCTCCATCGGGTCCTGCTCGATGGGGAGGGTGTAGCCGACCACGCGCCACCCCGCCGCCTTCAGGAGGGCGGCGGTCACGGCGCTGTCGACGCCGCCCGACATCCCCAGAACGGCGGTGCCCACGCCTGCCTGATGCCGGTAGTCCGCAAGCTGCGCGACGAGCCGCTCTCCCACGGTGCCGAGGTCATCCGGCGGGAGGAAGAGCCCGTCCCTTACCTGCTCGCGCAGGCGCGCGTCGAACCAGGGCGAGAGCGCGCCACGCGCGGTCTGGCGCGACAGGTCGAGGATCTCGTGCAGATGCTCCAACGCCAGACCTCCCCCATCCCGCCGTGCCATCGCGAACGTCGCGCGCCGCCTGGGGTTCCTGTCGCCGACCGCGGCGCGGGAAGCCTAGCGCTTCCGCGCCGCGCCGTCACCCGGCGGCGTCTGCTGCCGCGCCTGCGCCCATGGCGTCGCGCCCCTGCGCCACGGCCGATGCGGGGCCGCCGCCGAACGCCATGGCGTCGCGGACGGCCTGCCAGGCGAGGTCCGGGCGGACGTGGTGCAGCATGTGCCCGATTCCCGCATGGGTCCGCAGGTCGAGTCGCGCCACCCGGTCGCGGAGCCATGGCCCGTGCCACTCCGGGTCCGCCGTGCCGTCATCCTGGGCGAGGAGCGCCACGACCGGCACGGCGTCGGGCACGCGCGGGTCGGCGCGGTCCATGCCTTCGTTGAACGCGTTGAGTTCGGCGGCCAGCGTCAGGAGCGACCTCGGCCGCGCGAGGTGGCGGACCGGCAGGCGCCGGAGCGTCGCGGGCGGCGGGTTCGGCGCCGCCATCCGTGCGAGCAGCCTCTCCTGCCGCATCGCGATCAGCCACGGAACTGCAGGGCGGACCAGCGTCCCCACGACGGGCGCCACGGCGAGCCGCAGGCCGAGCTTCCACTGCGGTGTCGTCGGCCGGCAGAACGGCGTGAGGAGCGTCAGCGACAGGACCCGCTGCGGGCTGGCGGCAGCGAGGCACAGCGCGAGGCCCGCGGCAATCGAATGCGCCACGACATGGGCCGCGGGAAGCCTTAGCGCATCCAGCAGGCGGGTCGCCCAGATCGCCTGCGACTGGGGGTCCTCGTGCCCCTCCGCCGCGGCGCTGAAGCCGTAGCCCGGGCGGTCCGGCGCGATCCACGCCACACCGCGGCGCCCCGCGAAGGGGGCGAGCACTTCCTCGCCGAGGCCGCCGTTGCCGTGCAGCAGCAGGACGGGCGCGCCCTGGCCCTGCATGTGCAGGTGGACCCGCCGTCCCTCGACGCGAAGAAATCGACCCATGCGAGGGCTGCGGACAGGTCGCCCCCGGGGGCGTCGGATGGATCCGGCATCGGCCTTTGCCATGGTCATGACGAGCTTCCGGGCGGGTGGGCGGCCCGGGAGAACCGCGCCGGTCAGGGCGGGGTTCCGCCGCGGCGCTGCCCGGAGGGGCGGAACCCGCCTCACTCCGGCCGGTTGGCCCTTCGCCACGACCGCGTGCTGGCGACAGGAGGAACGAGGATGCCCGTTTGCGGCCCGGACCCGGCCGGCATCGCGGGGTCGCCCCCCGAGGCGGAGGAAGAACGCGACTGCATCGTCGTCGGCGGCGGGCCGGCGGGCATGACGGCGGCCATCTACCTGGCGCGCTTCCGCCGCAGCCTCGTCCTCCTCGATGCAGGCGAAAGCCGCGCCGCCTGGATTCCGCGCAGCCACAATCACCCGGCCTTTCCGCAAGGAATCACGGGAGTGGAGCTTCTCGACCGGATGCGGGCGCAGATGGCGCGCTTCGGCGTCGAGCGGATCGCCGCGCCCGCCACCGCCCTGACGCGCGAGGGGGACGGGTTCCGGGTGGCGACAGACGCGGCAGGATGGACCGCCCCGGCCGTGATCCTCGCGACGGGAGCGGTGGACCGGCTGCCCGCGCTCGAACGGGCGCGGGAGCACGTCCGGCAGGGGACGATCCGGCAGTGCCCGATCTGCGACGCCTTCGAGGCGATCGACCGGCGCATCGTCGTCCTGGGCTCGGGCGTCCATGCGGTTGAGGAGGCGCTCTTCCTGCGCGGTTATTCGGGTGACGTCACGCTCGCCACGCTCGATCCCGGTGGCGGGCCGGACGACGCGCAGCGCGCGGCGCTCGAGCGCGCGGGGGTGGCGGTGCTCGACGTGCCCGTGCGCGGGGTGTCCTGCGACAGCGGCAGCGTCCGGCTGGATCTGGGGCCCGGCGGGGTCCGCGTCTTCGACGTCGCCTATTCCGGTCTCGGGATCGTCCCGCAGACCGATCTCGTGGGCGGCCTGTCGCCGCGCGTATCAGCCGACGGCAGGCTGGAAACCGGACCGCGTCAGGAGACGTCCATCCCCGGCCTCTATGCCGCGGGCGACGTCGTGACCGGGCTCAACCAGATCGCCGTCGCCATGGCGCAGGGAGAGGTCGCCGCGACCGCCGTCCACAACGCGGCCCGCCGCGCCGAGGGACGCTCGCTGCGCGACGGCTGACGCCGGGGGGCGCGGTCAGACCAGCCCTGCGAGGTGGAGCGCCAGACCGGCCGCCGCCGCGCCGCCGAGGACGGTGGCGGTTCCGAGCCGCAGCCGGAACACCGCGACCATGGCCAGCACCGTCAGGGCCGCCGCCGCCCAGTCGATCGAGGCCGGGACGGGAAGCTCCATCGACAGCGGACCCGCCTCGATCCGCAGGACCTCGCGCCAAACCACATGGATCGCGAACCAGATGGCGAGGTTCAGGATCACGCCCACCACCGCCGCCGTCACCGCCGTCAGCGCGCCCGACAGCGCGGCATTCGCGCGGAGCCGCTCCATCCACGGCGCGCCGAGGAAGATCCAGGCGAAGCAGGGCGCGAAGGTCACCCATGTCGCGAGCAGCCCGCCCAGCGTTCCCGCGACGAGCGGCGCGGCCCAGCCGGCCTCGCGGAACGCGCCCATGAAGCCCACGAACTGGAGGACCATGATCAGCGGTCCCGGCGTCGTCTCGGCCATGCCGAGCCCGTCCAGCATCTCTCCCGGCGACAGCCAGCCGTAGGTTCCGACGGCCTCCTGCGCGACCCAGGCGAGCACCGCGTAGGCCCCGCCGAAGGTGAGGACCGCGAGCTGCGAGAAGAAGACCGCGATGTCGGCGAAGACGCTGCCGGGGGCGAGGAGGGCGAGCCCGGCCACCGGGAGAAGCCAGAGCGCCAGCGCGACCAGCCCCGCGCGGAGCGCCTGGGCCTGCCGTGCGCCCGCGTGGTCGCCCGCCTCCTCGCCCAGAAGCGTCCCGGCATCGGGGACGTGGCGCGTTCCCGCCCCGCCGTGCCCGCCGCCCGCGCGGAAGGCGGCGAGGCCGGCCGCGGCCCCCACCCAGCCCAGCAGCGCGGCCGCGAGGATGATGGCGGGGAACGGCACCCCGAAGGCGAAGATCGCCACGAAGGACGCTGCCGCGACAAGGCGCAGTCCCCAGCTCCCGAGTGTCCGCCCGCCGATGCGGATCACGGCCTGCACCACGAGCGCCAGCACCGCCGCCTTGAACCCGAAGAATACGGCCGACACGACGCCGACGTCGCCCCAGACGGCGTAGATCCAGCTCAGCGCCATGATCGCGACGACGCCGGGAAGGATGAACAGAAGCCCCGCGACGACCGCGCCCCGCACGCCATGGAGAAGCCACCCGATGTAGGTGGCGAGCTGCTGGGCCTCGGGTCCGGGCAGGAGCATGCAGAAGTTGAGCGCGTGAAGGAATCGCCCGTCGCCCAGCCAGTGCTTCTCCTCGACCAGGATGCGGTGCATCACGGCGATCTGCCCGGCCGGTCCGCCGAAGGACAGCGCCGCGATCCGGGCCCAGACCCGCGTCGCCTCGGCCAGCGTCGGGTAGGGGGGACGGCCCGTCGGGGCGGGCGGGATGTCGTGGGGCAGGTCGGTCATGCGGGGGCGCCGCGGTCCGGTTGCCGCACCGGGATCGGGGTGCGACCGGGCGGTGCGAAGGGGCGATCGGCCGCTCGGGCGTCTCGGGGCGGGGTGACGGGGGCGGTCATCTCGGATCCTCTCGAAGACCGGGCGGGACGCGAGTGTCGGCTGTCGGCGCGTGGCGGTGCGGCACACCACGGGCCGTATCTGCGCGAGGAGGGCGGCGCGAGTCAATCAGCGCGCAGAGGCCTCGTGCCCGCCCGCCGCCCCTCTCCGCGCCCGCGTGGCGCCCGCGTCGACCGAGCCGTCGGGCGCGAGGATCACGCCGAAGAGACGGCCGGCCTGCTCCGTGGAGTAATAGCCCATCGCCACGTCCCGCGCGACGAGAGCGGGGTCGCGGTCGAACGGAGGGCCGTAGCCGCCGCCTCCGGGTGTCTCGACCCGGACCCGGTCCCCGGCCGCGACGGGAAGGTCCTGTTCCTTTGTGATGTGCTCGGGCACATGCACCTCGTCGCCACGGAAGACGCGGATCGTGCCGGGCGCGCCGTCTGCGCCGCCGAGCGCGCCCTGCGGGCCGAAGCGGCCGTGGTCCATCACGAAGCTCGCCCGCGCCTCGCCGCGCAGGATCTCCACCTCATAGGCGAGGCCGAACCCGCCGCGCTGCCGTCCGGCGCCGCCCGAGCCCTCCCGCAGGGCGTATTCGCGGAAGAAGACCGGGAAGACCTGTTCGGTGATCTCGACCGGCGGGGATTTGGAGATGCCGATGGTCGAGCATCCGTTGGTGATCCCGTCGCCCTCCGCCGATCCGCCGTAGCCGCCGCCGGAGATCTGGTACATCACGTAGTCGCGCCCCGTCGCCGGGTCCGATCCGCCGAGCGCGAAGTTCCCGCTGGTGCCCGCGGGCGCGGCGGTGACGCGGTCGGGGAGCGCGGGGACGAGCGCGGCGAAGACAGCCTCCGCCACGCGCTGGCTCACCTCGGCCGCGCAGCCGGACACGGGGCGGGGGTAGCGGGCGTCGAGGAACGTGCCGTCGAGCCCCACGATGTCGACGGGGTCGAAGGCGCCGGAGCTCAGCGGGATTTCGGGGAAGATGTGGCGCAGGGCGAGGTAGACGGAGGACAGCGTCGTCGCCAGAACCGAATTCATCGGCCCGGCGCAGGGGGGGCTCGATCCCGAGAAGTCGAAGACGAGCCGGTCCGCGGCGGTGCGGGTCACGCCAAGCTCGATCCGCAGGGGTTCGTTCACGACGCCGTCGGAATCGATGAAGGCGGTGCCGCGCCAGCACCCTTCCGGGATCTGCCGGATCGCCGTGCGCATCTGCCGGGCGCTGCGCTGGCGCAGCTCGGCGATGGCCTGCCGCACCGTGGCGTCGCCGTAGCGGTCGAGGAGCCGGGCCAGCCGTTCCTCTCCGACCTTCAGCGCGGCGGCCTGGGCGCGGATGTCGCCGATCCGCTGTTCGGGCACGCGGATGTTCGACATCAGGATGTCGTAGATCTCGCGGTCGAGCACGCCGCGCTTGAAGAGCTTGACCGGCGGGAAGCGCAGCCCCTCCTGCTGGACCGAGGTGGCCGAGGCCGAGAAGCCCCCCGGCACGGCGCCGCCGATGTCGGGCCAGTGCCCGATGTTCGACAGCCAGCAGAACAGCTCGTCCCCGCGGTAGAAGGGCGCGGCGAAGCGCACGTCCATCAGGTGCGTGCCGCCGAGGTAGGGATCGTTCACCGCGTAGATGTCCCCCGGTTCGGGCGGCCCGGTCAGCCCGCCCGCGATCCGTTCGATCAGCACCCGGGTCGACATCTGCATCGTGCCCACGAAGATCGGCAGGCCGCCATGCCCCTGCGCGATCATCGAGCCGTCGATGGCGTCGTAGATCCCGTCGGACCGGTCGTCGGCCTCGGCGATGATGGGCGAGAAGGCGGCGCGGGAGAAGGTCGTGTCCATCTCGTCGCAGACCTGCTGGAGGCCCGCCTGGATCATGGTGAGCGCGATCGGGTCCAGAGGGGGCGGGGCGTCGGCGGTCACGGGGCGGCCTCGATCCGGATGCGGAGGTTGCGGTCGGCATCGACCCGCGCGCGGTCGCCCGGAGGGATCAGGACGGTCGCGTCGAGCTGTTCGATGACCAGCGGACCCGTCAGGTCCTCGCCCACGGCGAGGTCGCTGCGGCGCAGGACGGGCGTGTCGCGCCATGCGCCGCCGAAGCGGACCGGGCGCCGCCGCGGCGCCTCGCCCTGGCCGTGAGGGGGGAGGAGCGTGGAGAGGTCGATCTCGGGCCGGTGGCCGATCACGGTCGTCGACACGGTGACGAGCCGGGCGCGCACCTCGGGCAGGCGCACGCGGAACCGGTCGAAATACGCTTCCTCGAAGCGGGTCTGGAGGTCTGCCCGGTCGAGCGGTCCGTCCGGGATCGGGATGCGGATGAGGTGGGTCTGGCCCACGAACTGCATGTCGGCGGCCCGCGCCACGGTGACGCGGACGGGACGCACCGCCTCCTCGGCCAGGGCCGCGTGGCCGGCGGCGGCCTGCGCGTCGAGGATCGCGGCCACCTGCCCGAGGTCGGCGCTGTCGAGCGGCGCGTTGACGGTGGTGAGGTAGTCGTGCCGCAGGTCGGCCAGCGCGCAGCCGAGCGCGTTCGTCAGCCCGGGCCGCGCGGGCACGACGACCTCGGCCACGCCGAGCTCCCGCGCGATGTCGCAGGCGTGGAGGGGACCGGCGCCGCCGAAGGCGAAGAGCACGTAGTCGCGGATGTCGAAGCCGCGGCCCACGGTCACCATCCGGATCGCATCGGCCATCCTGAGATTGGCGACCTGAAGCACCGCCTCGGCCGCGCCGAAGGCGTCGCGACCGAGCGCGCGGCCGAGCCGCTCCTCGAACGCCGCGCGCAGGCCCGCGCCGCCGTCGTCGGCCGGGCGGACGCCAGGGAGGGCCGACGGGTCGAGCCGGCCGAGGAGCGCGTTGGCGTCCGAGATCGTGGGCTCCGTTCCGCCGCGGCCGTAGCAGATCGGGCCGGGGCTCGACCCCGCGCTTTCGGGGCCGACGCGGAGAAGGCCCGCCGCGTCGATCCGCGCGATCGAGCCGCCGCCCGAGCCGATGGCGTGGACGTCCACCATCGGCAGGTGCACCGGCATCGCGTATTCGAGAAGCGTCTCGTTCGTCGTGGCGGGGACGCCGCCGCGCACCAGCGAGACATCGGTCGATGTTCCGCCCATGTCGTAGGTGATGAGGTCGGCGATCCCCATCCGCGCCGCGATCTTGGCCGCGGCGATGACGCCCGAGGCCGGGCCCGACATGACCGTGCGCGCCGCCTCGCGCGGGATCAGCCGCGAGGAGGTCGTGCCGCCGTTGCCGTTCATCACGAGGAAGTCCCGCCGGTATCCGCGGTCCGACAGCCCCCGGCGCAGGTCCCCCAGATAGCGGTCGAGCACCGGCTGCACCGAGGCGTTGACCGCCGCCGTCACGCCCCGTTCGTATTCGCGCGCCTCCGACAGGAGGGCGTGGCCCGCGGTCACGTAGGGGGTCGGCCAGACCTCGGCCGCGATCTCCAGCGCGCGCCGTTCGTGGACGGGGTTGCGGTAGGAATGCAGGAAATGCACGACCAGCGCCTCGCACCCCTCGGCAAGGAGCAGGTCGAGCGCGGCGCGGAACGCGGGTTCGTCGAGCGGCACGACGATCTCGCCGCGGGCGTCGATGCGTTCGGGAACTTCGAGCCGGAGATTGCGCGGGATGATCGGGGTGAAGCTTCCGATCATGCCATAGGGATGCGGCCGGGTGCGCCGCCCCAGTTCGAGCACGTCGCGGAAGCCCATCGTCGTCACGAGGCCGACGCGGGCGATCCGCCGTTCCAGCATCGCGTTCGTCGTGATCGTGGTGCCGTGGATCAGGAGGTCCGTCGCCCCAAGGTCGACGCCCGCGGCCTCGACCACCGCAAGGACGCCGCGGGAGGGGTCTTCGGGCGTGGAGAGCTGTTTCGACACGCCGACCCGCCCGGTTCCGGGCTCGAACACGACGAGGTCCGTGAACGTCCCGCCGACGTCGATCCCCACGAGCGTCCCCGCTGTCGCGTCCTGTCCCGGCGCCCCGTCCATGCCCATCTCCCCGCCGGTGCCCAGTTGGTACATGAACCCCGTGCGAGGGCAACAGCGCCGTGGGACGCCGGGGCCGGGGTCACCGTCCCCAGGACAGGACCACCGGGTCGAGCGGGCGGAGCAGGTCGATCAGCATGGCCCGCGTGGCGGGGTGGAGAGCCGGGATCGGGTGGCGGCAGGCGTCGGACCGGATGACCCCGCCTTCCATCATCGCGGCCTTCGCCGCGCGGAAGCCGCACTGGCGGTTCTCGTGGTTCACCGCCGGAAGGACGCGGGCGTAGGCCGCCGTCGCCGCCGCCTTGTCGCCTGCCGCCCATGCGGTCAGCACGGGCTTGATGAGGTCGGGGATCATCGCGCTGGTCATCGTGCCCGTGGCGCCCGCGTCGAGGTCGGCCAGCAGCGTGATCGCCTCTTCCCCGTCGAAGGGTCCCTCGATGGCGTCGCCGCCCTCGACGATCAGCGCGCGGAGCTTGGCCGCCGCCTGCGGGCATTCGATCTTGAAGAGCTTCACCATCTCGATCTCGCGTGCCATCCGGACGAGGAGGGGCACGGAGAGGTCGACGCCCGACAGCGGCGCGTCCTGCACCATGATCGGGATGCCGACCTCGCCCACCTTGGCGAACTGGACGAAGGTCTGGTCGGGCGTGCCGCGCATCGTCGCGCCGTGGTAGGGCGGCATCATCATCACCATCGCGGCGCCGTGGTCCTTGGCGTGGCGCGCGCGGGCCACGGCGATGTCGGTGGCGAAGTGGCTGATCGTGACGATGACGGGGATGCGGCCGCCCATGTGCGCGAGCGACAGCTCGGTCAGCCGGCGCCGCTCCTCATCGGTCAGGAGGAACTGTTCGGAGAAGTTGGCGAGGATGCAGATGCCGTCGCAGCCCTGGTCCACCATGCAGTCGATGACGCGCGTCATGCCGTCGTAGTCCACCGTGCCGTCGGGGTGGAACGGCGTGGGCGCGACGGGCCAGATGCCGGAGTAGGTGGCCATCAGTGGCTCTCCCGGGCGACGGCGTGGCCCCGGCAGCCGACGAGAAAATCCATGTCGGCCCCGGTGTCCGCGCCCATGACGTGATCGTGGTAGAGCTGCGCGTAGCCGCCTTCGGGCCGCGCGACGGGCGGTTGCCATGCGGCGAGCCGCGCGGCGATCTCGGCGTCCGACACGTCGAGGTGGAGGCGACGGGCCGCCACGTCGATCTCGATCATGTCGCCCGAGCGGACGACCGCGAGCGGGCCGCCCCGCGCCGCCTCGGGCGCGGCGTGGAGGATGACGGTCCCGTAGGCGGTGCCCGACATGCGCGCGTCAGAGATGCGGATCATGTCGGTGATGCCCTTGCGCAGGACCTTGGGCGGGAGGCCCATGTTGCCGACCTCGGCCATACCCGGATAGCCACGGGGGCCGCAGTTCTTCATCACCATCACGCAGGTCTCGTCGATGTCGAGCGCCTCGTCGTCGATCCGGGCCTTGTAGTCGTCGATGTCCTCGAACACGACCGCGCGGCCGCGGTGCTTCATGAGGTGCGGCGAGGCGGCCGACGGCTTCAGGACCGCGCCGTCGGGGGCGAGGTTGCCGCGCAGCACGACGATGCCGCCCGACGCCGTCAGCGCCTTGTCGGCCGGCAGGATGACGTCGCCCATATGGCCCCTCACGTCCTTGACCTCGTCCCAGACGGAGGCGCCGGAGACCGTGAGCGCGTCGCGGTCGATGAGGCCCGCTTCCGCGAGACGGCGGATCACGACCGGCAGGCCGCCCGCGTAGAAGAACTCCTCCATCAGGTACTTGCCCGACGGCATCAGGTTCACGATGGTCGGCACGTCGCGCCCCCAGGCGTCCCAGTCGTCGAGGGTGAGGGGCACGCCCACGCGGCCCGCGATGGCGAGGAGGTGGATCACGGCGTTCGTGCTGCCGCCGATGGCCGCGTTCGTCCGGATCGCGTTCATGAAGGCGTTGCGGGTCAGGATGTGGCTCGGGCGCAGGTCGTCCTTCACCATCTGCACGATGCGCCGCCCTGTGAGGTGCGCCATGACGCGGCGGCGGCTGTCCACCGCCGGGATCGCGGCATTGCCCGAAAGCGTCATGCCCAGCGCTTCGACCATGCTCGCCATAGTGCTCGCCGTGCCCATCGTATTGCAGGACCCTGGGGACCTCGACATCGACGCCTCGGCCTCGACGAACTCGGCCGCCGTCATCTCGCCCGCCTTCACGGCTTCGGAGAACTTCCACAGGTGCGTGCCGGAGCCCACCCGTTCGCCGCGGAAGTAGCCGTTGAGCATGGGGCCGCCCGACACCATGATCGCGGGCAGGTCGCAGGAGGCCGCGCCCATGAGAAGCGACGGCGTGGTCTTGTCGCAGCCGACGAGGCAGACGACCCCGTCCATCGGCTGGCCCCGGATCGTCTCCTCCACCGCCATGGCGGCGAGGTTGCGGAACATCATCGCGGTGGGGCGGTAGCCCGACTCGCTGACCGAGTAGACAGGGACGTCCACCGGCAATCCGCCCGCCTCGTAGACCCCGTGCTTCACCCGCTGCGCGAGGTCGTTCAGATGCGCGTTGCAGGGGTTCAATTCGGAGAAGGTGTTGAGGATGCCGATCACCGGCCGCCCGTCGAAGAGGTCGGGCGGGAGGCCCTGGTTCTTCATCCAGCTGCGGTGGTAGATCGCGTCCTTCGACGTGCCCTCGAACCACTCCTGCGACCGGAGCTTGCGGGGCCATTGGGCGGGGCGGAAGGTCATCGCGGCCTCACTTGCTCTTGTTGTAGACGTCGAAGGCGACCGCGGCGAGGAGCACGAGGCCCTTGATCACCTGCTGGTAGTCGATCCCGATCCCGAGGATCGACATGCCGTTGTTCATCACGCCCATGATCAGCGCGCCGATCACAACGCCGATGATCTTTCCCGATCCGCCCGCCATCGACGCGCCGCCGATGAAGACGGCGGCGATCACGTCGAGCTCGAACCCCGTGCCCGCCTTGGGCGTCGCGCTGTTGAGGCGCGCGGTGACGATCATCCCCGCGAGCGCGGCGAGCGCCCCCATGTTGACGAAGCACCAGAAGACGAGCCGCTGCGTGCCGATCCCCGACAGCTTCGCCGCCTTCTCGTTTCCGCCCGTGGCGTAGATGCGCCGGCCTACCACCGTGTTCTCGGTGATGAAGGCGTAGAGCACCGTGAGGGCCACAAGGATCATCAGCACGTTTGGCAGGCCCCGGAACTGCGCGAGCTTCCAGCCCACGAAGATCAGCGCGGCGGACACGATGATGTTGCGCGCCCAGAAGAGCGCGGCGGGTTCGGGCGTGATCCCGAATTCGGCGTCGCGCGCGCGGCCGCGCAGGCCCAGCCAGATGAGCAGGAGCGCGGCCAGCACCACGACGAGGATCGCCGTGCTGTTCAGCCGCTCGAGCCCGACGAGCGCGTTGTCCCATTCGCCGAAGATGTCGGGGACGAAGCCGTTGGCCATCGCCTGGAAGGAGCGCGGGAAGGGCCCGATGTTCTGCCCGCCCAGAAGCCAGAGCGTCAGGCCGCGGAAGACGAGCATCCCGGCCAGCGTCACGATGAACGACGGGATGCGCCAGAACGCCACCCAGTAGCCGAGCGCCCCGCCGATCACCGCGCCTGCGAGGAGCGTGACGGGCACCACCACCCAGACCGGCAGGCCCATCCTGACGGTGAGGTAGGCGGCGATCGCGCCGGTAAAGGCTGCGACCGAGCCCACCGACAGGTCGATGTGCCCCGAGACGATGATGAGCAGCATCCCCAGCGCCATGATGATGACGTAGGAGTTCTGCAGGAACAGGTTCGTGATGTTCTGCGCCGACAGGAAGTCGACGTCGATCATCGCCCGCACGACCACCGTGAAGAAGAACACGATGCCGACGAGTGCCACGAGCATCCCGTTCTCGCGCAGGTGCCCGCCGAGGTGCGAGCGCAGTCCCGGCTCGCCGGAACCCGCCTTCTGCAGCGCCGTCTCGCGAAGTCCCGTGTCCGCCATCAGGCCGCCTTTCCCGACGTCTTCAGGATCAGTGCCATGATCTTCTCCTGACTTGCCTCTGCCCGCGTCATCTCGCCCACGATGCGGCCTTCGTTCATCACGTAGATGCGGTCGCACATCCCGATGAGCTCGGGCATCTCGGACGAGATCATCAGCACCCCGCGCCCCTGCGCGGCAAGCTCGTTCATGATCTGGTAGATCTCGAACTTCGCGCCCACGTCGATCCCGCGCGTGGGTTCGTCGAGGATCAGCACCTGCGGCTCGGTGAAGAGCCATTTCGACAGGACGACCTTCTGCTGGTTGCCGCCCGACAGGTTCACCACCTTCTGCTGCACCCCCGGCGTCCGGATGGCGAGCGCCTTGCGGTAGCCCTCGGCCACCTGCGCCTCGCGCCGCTTGTCGATCACGCCGCCCTTCGCGACGCCCATGAGGTTCGCGAGGCTGATGTTCTTGAGGATCGGCTCCTCGAGGATGAGCCCCAGGACCTTCCGGTCCTCGGTCACGTAGGAGATGCCCGCCGCGATGGCGCTGCCCACGGTCGAGGTGTCGACCGGGGTCCCGCGCATCTTCACGGTGCCCGTGTGTCCGCGCCCGTAGCTGTGGCCGAAGAGGCTCATGGCGAGTTCCGTCCGCCCCGCGCCCATGAGCCCCGCGATCCCCACGATCTCGCCTTCCCGCACGGTGAGAGAGGCGCGGTCGATGACCTGCCGCCCCTGCTGCTCGGGATGCCAGACCGACCAGTCCTGCACCTCCAGCAGCACGCCGCCCGGACGCGACTCGCGGTCGGGGTAGCGGTGCGCCATGTCGCGGCCAACCATGTCGCGGATGATGCGGTCCTCGGTGATCTCCTGGCGGGTCATGGTGGAGACCGTCGCACCGTCGCGCAGGACCGTGATGCGGTCCGCGACGCGGGAGATCTCGTTCAGCTTGTGGCTGATGATGATCTGGGTGACGCCCTGCGCCTTCAGCTCGAGCATGAGGTCGAGGAGCTTCTGGCTGTCGTTCTCCTGCAGCGCCGCCGTCGGTTCGTCGAGGATCAGGAGGCGGACGTCCTTGGCCAGCGCCTTCGCGATCTCGATGAGCTGCTGCTTGCCGACGCCGAGCGTGCCGACCGGCGTCGAGGGCGGGTCCGTGAGGCCCACGCGCTTCAGCCAGCCTTCCGTCTTCTGGAACGCCTCGGGCCAGTTGATGACGCCGCGGCGGGCGACCTCGTTGCCGAGAAACAGGTTCTCGGCGATCGACAGGAGCGGCACGAGCGCCAGCTCCTGATGGATGATGATGATGCCCTTGGCCTCGCTGTCGGGGATGCCGCGCAGGCTCAGCGTCTCGCCCGCATAGACGATCTCGCCTTCGTAGGAGCCGTGGGGGTAGACGCCCGACAGGATCTTCATCAGCGTGGACTTGCCCGCGCCGTTCTCCCCGCAGATGGCGTGGATTTCCCCTTCCTCCACGGTAAGGGTGACGTCGTCGAGCGCGCGGACGCCCGGGAAGACCTTCCCGATCGCGCGCATTTCAAGAAGCGTGGCCACGTCCGTCCCCCGGATGCCAAGGTGCCCGCGATGCCGCCGGTCCTGCGCCGAGGCAGGACCGGCGGCGGCAGGGCTCACTTCAGCTGGTCGGCCGTGTAGTAGCCCGACTCCACCAGCACCGCGTCGATCTGGTCGACGCCGAGCGAGGTGGGCTCCAGCAGGTAGGACGGCACGACCTTCACGCCGTTGTCGTAGGTCGTGGTGTCGTTGATCTCAGGCTCGCCGCCCGACAGGATCGCGTCCACCATCTGCACGGTCACGCCCGCAAGCGCGCGGGTGTCCTTGAAGACGGTCGAGTACTGCTCGCCCGCCATCATCGACTTGACCGAGGGGATCTCGGCGTCCTGGCCGGTGACGCAGGGCATCGCGAGGTCGCCCGAGCCGTAGCCCACGCCCTTGACGGACGACAGGATCCCGATGGAGAGCCCGTCATAGGGCGACAGCGCCCCGTGCAGGGTCCGGCTGCCGTAGTTGGCCGACAGGAGGTTGTCCATCCGCGACTGCGCCACCGCGCCGTCCCAGCGGAGCGTGCCGACCACGTCCATGCCCATCTGGCCCGAGGGGACCACGATGTCGCCCGCGTCGATCATCGGCTGCAGGACGGACATGGCACCGTTGTAGAAGAAGAACGCGTTGTTGTCGTCCGGCGAGCCGCCGAAGAGCTCCACGTTCCAGGGCTTCTGGTCGCCGAAGCGTTCGCCCAGGCACTGGACGAGGCTTTCGGCCTGCAGGACGCCGACCTTGAAGTTGTCGAAGGTGGCGTAATAGTCGACGTTCGCGCTGTCGCGGATCAGGCGGTCGTAGGCGATGACCTTGATGCCCGAGGCCGAGGCGTTTTCAAGCGCGTTGGACAGCGTGGTGCCGTCGATCGCCGCGATCACAAGCACGTCCACGCCCTTGGTGATCATGTTCTCGATCTGGGCGAGCTGGTTCGGAATGTCGTCCTCGGCATACTGAAGATCGGTCGCGTAGCCCGCGGCCTGGAACTGCTCCACCATCGAGTTGCCGTCGGAGATCCAGCGCGAGGACGATTTCGTCGGCATCGCGATGCCGATGGTGCCCTTGTCCTGCGCCACGGCGGGTGCCACCGGAAGCACGAGCACCGTCGCCAGTGCGGTGGCCAGGGCCAGGCTGGCCCGTCTCGAGAAGTTCATGTCTTCCTCCCTGAAGATCACGTCTTGTTATCTGTCCCGGAACCGCAGGCTCCGGCATCCCGATCCTTGATCTGCCGTTTCATAACCGTCAAATGTCAATTTGGGCAGCAAGCATGATTTTTCGGTCATGATAGGGTTTGACGACCACGCACAGCGCATCCTGCGCGGACTGAAGCTGTCGCACCTGCGTCTCGTGGCGGAACTCAAGGCCACGGGTAACCTGACCGCGGCGGCCGAACGCCTTGGCATGACGCAACCCGCGGCGTCGCGGATGCTGTCGCGGATCGAGGAGCTGATGGGCCACCCGGTGCACGAGCGTGTGGGGCGCGCCATGTGCCTCACCCCCGCGGGAGAGGCGCTCGCACGCCGGGCGGAGCGCGTCGTCCTCGAACTGCTCGACGCCTCGCGCGACGTCTCGGAGGCGGCGGAGGGCGCCACGGGCAGCATCCGCGTCGGCGCCGTCACGGGTCCCGCGCTGAGTCATGTGCTCCCGGCCGTGCGCCTGATGCGGCAGCGGTTCCCCGACGTCTCGGTCGAGGTGGTCGTGGCGACCTCGGACGTCCTGTGCGAGCACGTCCTGGGCGGGCGGCTCGATCTCGCGCTGGGCCGGGTTCCTGCAGCGCTCAAGGCGCAGATCGAGACCGAGATCATCGGAGAGGAACCTCTGGGTCTCGTGGTCCGGCGGGGCCATCCGCTGCTCCGCAAGCGCGACATCTCGATCGCGGACCTGCTGGCGCTCGACTGGGTGATGTCCGAGGACGAGACGCTGCTTGCGCGGACGGTGAACCGATGGCTCGCGACGACGGGCCATGGCCCGCCCCGCCGCTCCGTCTCGACTTCGTCGTTCCTGTTCACGCTGGCCCTGCTGAAGGAAAGCGACGCTGTCGCGCCGCTTGCCCGGCCGGTGATCGATACCTTCCTCGCGGGCCGCGGGATGCCGTTCGTCCCGGTGCCGTTCGACATGCGCGCCGCCGTGGACGCCTACGGCCTGTTCCGGCGGAACGGCGCGGTCCTGCCGCCCGCGTCCGAACGGCTCGCCCGGATGATCCTCGATGTCGCGTCCGGACCGGCGCCCGGCGTGCTGTCCCGGTCAGGAGGCCGGTGACGCCCAGGCCGTGTCCACGATCGACCGGTTGAGGTCGAGCATGGCCGACATCGCCTTGCGCGCGCCTTCGGCGTCGCGCGCCGCGATCGCCTCGGCGACCGCCAGGTGACCTTCGCGGCTGACCTTCTCGTTCTTCGGGTTCACGACGCCGAACTCGTAGGAGACGCGCAGCATCGTCAGGATGATCTGGCGCATCTGCCGCATCACCGTGTTCTGCGTCATGTCGAGAAGCGTGAGATGGAAGCGGCAATCCGCCTCGAACAGCCGTTCCACGTCCACCTGCCCCGGATGGATGGCATTCGCGGCCTCGAGAAGGGTCTGCGCCTGTTCCGGCGTTCCGCGCTGCGCCGCGAGCGCGGCGGCGGCGGGTTCGAGGATGGTTCGAAGCTCTGTCGTCTCGGCGAAGATCTGCCGGATGCGGGGGTGCGTGGGCTCGTGCCACGAGACGACATCGCCGTCGAGGAGGTTCCACTCCTCGATCCGGCGGACCCGCGTGCCGTAGCGCCGCGCGGTGCGCAGAAGCCCCTTGCCCGACAGAACCTTGACCGCATCGCGCACCGTCGCGCGGCTGACGCCGAGCGACCGGGCCAGCTCCTCCTCGGTCGGCATCACGGAGTCCTGCGGATAGACGTCGTTGGTGATCCGCCGCCCGAGCACCTCCACCGCCTGCTTCGCGGCCCCGGTGGGCAGCGACGACATCATCTCGGTCGGGAAGCTGAGTTCGAGGTGGCGCCTCAGGGGAACGGCCGCGGTCGCTGGGTTGATCGTCACGCGCTGTTTCCTCTTTACATCCGATCTAAAGATGACATTCTACATCACATGTAGAGCGTTCGCGCCTACAGTGGCATCATCCGGCAGCAGGCATCAAGACTTCGCGCCCCGGAGCCGTCAGATTGGAGGAGGATCCCATGACCACGCACTACTCGTTCCTTGCGGCTGCCATGATGGCGGCGTCCCTTGTCGTCGGGGCATCCGAAGCGGATGCGATGGAGATCAAGTTCGGGATCGGAATGCCCGAAGGCGATTCGCCGGAATACCAGGCGCTTGCCCGGTTCAAGGAATACGTCGAGTTCAAGACCAACGGCGAGATCACCGTGCGGCTCTTCCCGAACAACCAGCTGGGCGGCGAACGCGAGATGATCGAGATGGTCCAGCAGGGCAGCCTCGAGCTCAGCTTCCCCGCCGACGGGCCGATGAGCGGCTTCTACCCGCCGATGCAGGTCTGGTCGATTCCCTACATCTTCGAATCCGCTCCGGTCGCCTGGCACGTGATGAACAGCGACTTCGCCGACCGGATGAAGGAGGACATCCTCGAGACCACCGGCATCCGGGCGCTGGCCTTCTCGCAGAACGGGTTCCGGTCCTTCACGAACAACGTCCGTCCGATCCTGAACCCCGAGGACATGGCGGGGCTCAAGATCCGCACGATGGAAAGCCCCGTCTACATGACGATGGTCAACGCGCTGGGCGCCACCGCCGTGCCGATCAGCGGGGCCGAGGTGGTGATGGCGCTTCGGCAGGGCGTGGTCGACGGGCAGGAGAACCCGCCCGCGGTCGTCTTCAACGGCGGCCACGGGGAGGTCCAGGACTTCTACACGCTCAACGAGCACACCTTCGGGCTTCACGTCATCATCGCCAACAACGACTGGTTCACCTCGCTTTCGCCGGGCCACCAGCAGGTCATCACCGATGCCGCGCAACTGATGGCCTGGACCGAGAACCTGCTCAAGACCGAGGGCGACTGGCGCTACAGCCAGCGGCTGGCCGACGAGCTGGGGATGCAGATCCACGTCTCGACGCCCGAAGAGAAGGCCGCCTTCAAGGAGGTCGCGCAGCCCCCGGTGCTCGAGTTCATCCGGGCGCAGGTGGGGGATGAGGTCGTGGACAACCTCATCGCCGCGGTGGACGCTGCCAAGGCCGATCTCTACGGCAACTGAGCCTCAGGCTCCCGCGGCCCGGTCGCCTCGGCGGCCGGACCGCGGCACCCGCGCCAGCAAGGACGCCCCAGATGACGCACGCCGCGACCGTGGCCGCCCGCCTGCTCGCCCGCAGCACGGAGATCGCGGCGGGCCTTCTGATGATCCTCGTCACGGTCCTCAACCTGACGCAGGTGGGCGGGCGCTACCTCTTCAGCACCGGCTTCAGCTGGACCGAGGAGCTGATGCGCTATTCGATGATCTGGCTGATGATGCTGGGCAGCGTCGCCTGCATCTTCCGGGCCGAGCACATGGGGATCGAGGCCCTGGAAGGTCTCGTCCGGCCGGAGTGGGCGCGCTACGTGAAATCCGCGCTCTACTCCGTTGCCGCGATCTTCTGCGTGGTCATCCTCTACTACAGCTATCCGCTCGCGCTCAGGAACGCGGCGCAGATCGCGCCCGCCTCGGGCATTCCGATGATCCTGCCCTATGCCGCGCTGCCCGTCGGCGCCGCGCTGATGCTGGTGCAGATCGCGCTCAGCTGGTTTTCAGGGTTCGAATCCGATCGCGAGACGGACCCCGCGCTCGATGCCGACGGCGCCCCCGCCGGACGGGGAGGCGCCTGATGCTGGCCGTCGCCGCACTGGGTCTCGGGCTTCTCTTCGTGGGCGTTCCGGTGGCCTTCGCGCTCGGGCTTGCCGGGATGCTGGGCGTCTGGCTCGCGGGAATCCCGATGAGCGTGGTCGCCACCCGGCTCTTCACGGGCGTGGACAGCTTCGTCTTTCTCGCGGTGCCCTTCTACATCCTCGCGGCCGAGATCATGGGCCAGGGCGGAATCACCGCCCGCCTCATCGCGATCGGATCGGCGCTGACGAGCTGGCTCCGGGGCGGGACGGCCTTCGCCAACATCGGCACCTCGGTCATGTTCGCCGGCATCTCGGGCTCGGCCGTCGCGGATGCCGCCGCGCTCGGGCGCGTCTTCATCAACGAGATGCCGAAGGAAGGCTACACCCGCGAATACGCCTCTGCCGTCACGGCGGCCTCGTCCATCGTCGGACCGATCATCCCGCCGTCGGGGCTCGCGATCATCATGGCGGCCGTCACCGGGCTGTCGGTCATCGACCTCTTCCTTGCGGGCATCCTTCCGGGCCTCCTCCTCGGGGGCGCCTGCGCCGCCGTCGTCGCCGTGGACGCGCTGCGCGGCCGGGTGCCGAAACCGCGGCGGATGGACCTGCCGCGGGAGGGGATCGCGCGGATGCTGCTTGAAACCGTCGCGGTCCTGACCCTGCCGGTCATCATCGTGGGCGGGATGCTCGCGGGGATCTACACCGCGACCGAAGGCGGCGGGATCGCGGTCGCCTATGCGATCTTCCTGTCGGTCGTCGTGTTCCGTGCCATGACGCTCCGGGGGCTATGGCTCGCGTTCCTGCGCGCCGCGCGGACCTCGGCCAGCATCTACCTTCTCGTCGCCGCGGCCACGATCCTGTCCTACGCGCTCAACATCCTCGGGATCTCGTCCTGGGTCGGGTCGGCCGCGAGCCATTTCCAGGACAGCCCCGTGCTGTTCCTCTTCGCCATCGCGGGGCTGATGCTCGTGCTTGGCACCTTCCTCGACATCGGCGCGGCGATCCTGATCTTCGCGCCGCTCATCATGCCGGTGGTCTACCAGCTGGGCATCGACCCGATGCAGGCGAGCATGGTGATCATGCTGACGCTCGCGATGGGTCTCCTGACGCCGCCGGTGGGGGTCGTGCTCTTCGTGGTGATGCGGGTGGGGAACGTGCGGATGCTGCCGCTGATCCGCGCCGTGGCGCCCTTCCTTCTTGCCCAGCTTGCCGCCATCGCGCTCATCTGCCTGATCCCGGGCATTTCCAGCACGCTTCCCAACCTGCTCAACTGACCCCGATCGATCCGAGGCCCAAGACCCCATGAAGATCACCGGCATCAGCACCGTCGTCGTGAACGCGATCCACCGCAACTGGATCTTCGTGAAGGTCCAGACCGACCAGCCGGGCCTTCACGGCTGGGGCGAGGCGACGCTGGAATGGAAGACGCGCGCGGTGCTCGGCGCCATCGCCGATCTCGAGCAGTTCGTGGTGGGCGAGGATCCGCACCGGATCGAGCACATCTTCGCGAAGATGACGAAGTTCAGCTTCTGGCCGCTGGGCTCCATCGGCCTCACCGCCGTGTCGGCCATCGACCAGGCGCTGTGGGACATCAAGGCCAAGGACCTGGGCGTGCCGGTCTGGCAGCTTCTGGGGGGCCGGGTGCGCGACCGGGTGCGCGTCTACACGCACCTTCGCCGCGCGAAGATCGGCGCGCAGGTGGGCACCGGGGACATCGGCGCCTTCTGCGCGGCGGTCGAGGAGACGGTGGCGATGGGCTACAACGCCGTGAAGCTCGGCTTCGTGCCCTACTGCGCCCACGAGGCGACCGTGTCGGACCTCCTTCATGTCGAGAAGGCGGCCGCGGCGGTGCGCGACAGGGTGGGGCCCGATGTCGCGATCATGACCGATTTCCACGGCCGCCCGGCGTCCCCCGAGGTCGCGCGGGCGTTCATCGACGTCATCGCCCCGATCCGCCCGCTGTTCGTCGAGGAACCGATCCAGCCCGGCAACGCCGCCGCGATGGCCGCGCTCGCCCGCCGGGTCGACTGCCCGCTCGCGACGGGCGAGCGGCTCTTCACGCTCCGCGAGTTTGCCGAACTGGCCGAACTTCAGGCCGTCGCCACGATCCAGCCCGATCTCAGTCACTGCGGCGGGCTGACGGGCGGGCGCAAGATCGCGGGCATCGCCGAGGCCGGGCAGATGGCCGTCGCCCCGCACAACCCGATGGGGCCGGTTGCGGGGGCTGTCGCGCTTCATTTCGACGTGGCGACGCCGAACTTCCTGATCCAGGAGGAGGCGGTGGGCCTCGTCCCGTGGTTCGACGAGATCTGCGATCACCCGATGCAGCTTGTCGACGGCTGCTGGGAGGTTCCGCACGGACCGGGCTTCGGGATCGAGATCGACGAGACGGCGGCCGCCCGCTATCCGTTCGCGCCGGAGGTCGTGCCCGCGATCGAGGCTGTCCTTCCCGACGGGACCATTGCACACTGGTAGACGGAACCGCCGGACAAGCCGGGGGAGGGGGAAGACGATGGACGGAACGCTGATCGGACGCATCTGGGACCCTGAGGCGCAGGGGCCCGCCGTGGTGACGGTGCGGGAGGGACGGGTGATCGACATCACCGCGCGCGCCGCGCCGCTCGTGCGCGACATCTGCGAGATGGAGGACCCTGCCGGATACGTCCAGGCGGCGGAGGGGCGCGACCTCGGGCCGCTCGACGCGCTCATGGCGGCGCCGGTGGGCGACCTGTCGGTGCCGCATCTCCTCGCGCCCTGCGACCTTCAGGCGGTGAAGGCCTGCGGCGTGACCTTCGCGGGCTCCATGGTCGAGCGCGTGATCGAGGAGCGCGCCGCCGGCGACCCGGCCCGGGCCGAGGCGATCCGCGCCCGCGTGGGCGAGGCCATCGGCGACAGCCTGCGCAACATCCGCCCCGGTTCGCCCGAGGCGATGGCGGTCAAGGCCGCGCTGATCGCGGAGGGGCTGTGGAGCCAGTATCTGGAGGTCGGGATCGGCCCCGATGCCGAGGTGTTCTCGAAGGCGCAGGTGCTCTCATCCGTGGGCCACGGCGCCCGGATCGGCCTGCACCCGGTGTCGAAGTGGAACAACCCCGAGCCCGAGATCGTGCTCGCCGTGTCGTCGAAGGGCCGGATCGTCGGCGCGACCCTCGGCAACGACGTGAACCTGCGCGACGTGGAGGGGCGGTCGGCCCTTCTCCTGTCGAAGGCCAAGGACAACAACGGCTCCTGTGCCATCGGGCCGTTCATCCGGCTCTTCGATGCGGGCTACACGCTCGACGACGTGCGGCGGGCGGAACTGGCTTTGCTGGTCGAAGGCGAGGACGGCTTCGTCCTGCGCGGGCGGTCGTCCATGTCGCAGATCAGCCGCGACCCCGAGGACCTCGTGGCCCAAACGGTCGGACGGCATCACCAGTATCCCGACGGCTTCGTCCTGTTCCTCGGCACGCTCTTCGCGCCGACCGAGGACAGGGGCGAGCCCGGCGCGGGGTTCACGCATCATCTGGGCGACGTGGTGTCGATCTCGGCCGAGCGGCTCGGGACGCTCCGGAACCGGGTGGAGCTGTCGACAACCTGCCCGGAATGGACCTTCGGCGTCCGTGCGCTGATGACGAACCTCGCCGCGCGCGGGCTGATCTGACGGTTGCCGTCGCTCCGCGCGCGGGCCACAAGGGCGGCCGGAGGATCGGGGCCGTGAGGGACAGGGAATGACGAAGGTCGCGTTAGTCGGCATCGGGAAGATCGCGCTGGACCAGCACGTCCCCGCCATCGCGGGAAGCGGTGACTGGGAGCTGGCCGCCACCGTCAGCCGGTCGGGCACGGTGCCGGGCGTGCCCGCCTTCACGGACTTCGCCCGCTTCCTTGCCGAGCGGCCCGACGTGCCGGTGGTGTCGCTCTGCATGCCGCCCATGCCGCGCTATGCCTATGCCGAGGCGGCGCTGAGGGCCGGGCGGCACGTGATGCTCGAAAAGCCCCCCGGCGCGACTGTGGCCGAGGTGCAGGCGCTGGCCGCGCTCGCCGAGGCGCAGGGCGTCACGCTCTTCGCCACGTGGCACAGCCGGATGGCGCGCGCGGTGGAGCCCGCGCGCGCGTGGCTGTCCGGGCGCACCGTCACCCGCGCCCACATCACCTGGCGCGAGGACGTGCGCCACTGGCATCCCGGTCAGGACTGGGTGTTTGAACCGGGCGGGCTCGGCGTCTTCGACCCCGGCATCAACGCGCTGTCGATCCTCACCCACATCCTGCCCGCGCCCGTCCACATCACCGGCGCGGAACTCGAATTTCCCGCGAACCGCGACACCCCCATCGCCGCGCGGCTTGCCTTCTCGGGCGGGGTCAGCGCGGACTTCGACTGGCGCCAGACGGGCCCGCAGACCTGGGACATCGAGGTCGACACGGACGGCGGTGCCGTTGCCCTGCGCATGGGCGGCAACGTGCTCGAGATCGACGGCGAGACGGTCGCGGGCGAGGCGTCGATCATGGGCGAGTATCCCGCGCTCTATGCCCGGATGGCCCGCCTCGTCGCGGACGGCGCGTCGGACGTCGACCTTGCCCCGCTGATCCACGTGGCCGACGCCATGCTCCTTGGCCGCCGCATCGTCACCGACCCCTTCCACTTCTGACCGGAGAAACCCCATGTCCGCATCCTTCACGCCCCACGGGCGCCACCTGATCGCCGGCGAGTGGGTGGCGGGCGAGGCCAGCTTCCGCAACGAACCGGCTTCCGGTCCCGTGCACGACTTCTCGGTCGGCACCCCCGTCCATGTCGATGCCGCCGCCCGGGCGGCGGAGGAGGCGTTCTGGTCCTACGGCTATTCCTCGCGCGAGGAGCGCGCGGCCCTTCTCGATGCCATCGCCGACGAGATCGAGGCGCGGGCCGACGCCATCACCGACATCGGCAGCCGCGAGAGCGGCCTGCCCCCCGCGCGGCTCCAGGGCGAACGCGGGCGGACGACCGGGCAACTGAGGCTCTTCGCGAGCCACATTCGCAAGGGCGACTACCTCGACCGCCGCCACGACGCGGCGCTGCCGGACCGCCAGCCGCTGCCGCGCCCCGACCTGAAGATGATCCAGCGGCCCGTCGGCCCCGTCGCCGTCTTCGGCGCGTCGAACTTCCCGCTCGCCTTCTCGACCGCGGGGGGCGACACGGCGGCGGCGCTGGCGGCCGGTTGCCCGGTGGTGGTCAAGGGCCACTCCGCCCACCCCGGCACGGGCGAGGTCGTGGCGGAGGCGATCCTCGCCGCGATCCGGCGCACCGGCGTCCATCCCGGCGTCTTCTCGAACATCCAGGGCGGGCGGCGCGACGTGGGGCAGGCGCTGGTACAGCATCCGCTGATCCGGGCGGTGGGCTTCACGGGCTCGCTCGCCGGGGGTCGGGCGCTCTTCGACCTCTGCGCGCAGCGGCCCGATCCGATCCCGTTCTTCGGAGAGCTCGGCTCGGTCAACCCGATGTTCCTCCTCCCCGCCGCTGTCGCCGCCCGAGGGGCGGCGATCGGCACCGGGTGGGCGGGGTCGCTGAGCATGGGCGCGGGCCAGTTCTGCACGAACCCCGGGATCGCCGTGGTCATCGACAGCCCCGAGGCCGACGCCTTTGTCGCCGCCGCACGGGAGGCGCTCGCCGCCATCGCGCCGCAGACGATGCTGACGGACGGCATCGCCGCCGCCTACCGCGCCGGGCGCGACCGCGTGGCAGCCAGCGCGGGCGTGCGCGAGGTGCTGACCTCGGTCTGCGACCTGCGGAACGCGACGCCCTACCTCTTCGAAACGACCGCCGAGGAGTGGCTCGCCAACGAGGTGCTGGGCGAGGAGGTGTTCGGCCCGCTCGGCCTGATCGTCCGTGCCGGGGATGCGGACGAGATGATGGAGATCGCCCGGGCGCTCCACGGCCAGCTCACCTGCACGCTGCACATGGACGCGGGCGACACGGCCCTTGCGCGCCGGCTGATGCCCGTGCTCGAACGGAAGGCGGGGCGCGTGCTTGCCAACGGGTTCCCCACGGGTGTGGAGGTGGCCGACGCCATGGTGCACGGCGGCCCCTATCCGGCCTCGACCAACTTCGGGGCGACCTCGGTCGGCACCCTGTCGATCCGCCGGTTCCTGCGGCCCGTGTGTTTCCAGAACATCCCCGGGGACATCCTGCCGGACGATCTGCGATAGGCGGGACCGGGACGCTCCCGGTCAGGGCTTCACGGCGCGTCGGCGTCGTCCGGCCCTCGCGGGCGGGCACCCGGCCCGAGGACGAAGCGCTGGTAGACCCGGCCGATCGCGATGAGCGTCAGGCCGAGGCCGAGGAAGGAGGCCACCCGCAGGAGGCCAGTCAGCCCGCTCATGTCCACCAGGAACACCTTCGCCACCGTCACCATCAGGACCGTGAGCGAGGCATAGCGCAGCACGACCGACCGCCGCAGGATGCCGAGCGCCAGAAGCGCCATCGCGAACAGGATCCAGACGGCGGAATAGGCGTAGAGCTCCGCGTCCGTGGGCCAGGACCAGAGGGTCAGCCCCACATCCGATCCTCGGAAGGCGCGCCGCGTCTCGAGCGTGACGAAGACGAAGAGGAGGATGCCCGAAAGACCCGGCAGAAGCCGCCGCAGTTCGGCCCCGGGATCGACCCGTGCCGTCGAGGCCAGCCAGAGGAACAGGGCCGCGGGGAGGGCGTAGGCGAGCCCGAGCAGGTTGAGGACCGGCAGCCGGCCCACCGGCTCGCCCGTCGAGAGGGGTGACAGGATCACGACGTGCACCGCCAGCGCGACGATGGCGGAGAGCCCCAGAAGCCCCACACCCGCCCGCTGCGTCCAGGGGCGCCGGCCGCGCTTGGCCTCGATCAGGAGAAGCGCCGCCGCCACCGTCCACCACAGCGTCTGCACCGACTGGTCGAAGAGGCGCAGGTCGGGCGCGTCGATGGCGCCCGAGGTCCACAGCCGCAGCTGGAGCGCCACCATCAGGAACGCGAAGCCCGTCCCCGCGATCTCGCACAGCGTCGTCACGGCGTCCCGCCCCGAGCGCGCGAAGATGCGCCCGGCCATGAGCGTGGCGGCGGCAGGAAGCCCATAGCCGTAGAGGACCCAGCCGAAGAGGCCGAAGACATCACCCCGGTAGTCGAGGATCATCGGGTTCGCGACGAGGCGGAGGATGACGATCCCCGTCACCACCGCCGCGATGGCGCGCAGTTCGCGCACACGCACCTGCGACCAGATCCATGCCAGCGCGAGCGTCTGGAACGACAGGGCCACCGTGAGCCAGGCCTCGCGCAGGACGCAGGCGAAGGCGAGGCCGATCGCCGCCGTCGCCCCGGCGGCATAGAGCGCCAGCGCGACGTCCTCGGGCCCGCCGCGCGGCCTGCGCCCCAGCACAACGGCCGCGCCAGTGAAGAGAAGGGCAAGTCCGGCGCCGACGGCCGCCCAGGACACATCGGTTTCAAGGCGTCCCACCCGCCAGTAGGCGATGGCGAGGAGGAGCAGTGGCGCGAGCGTGGAGACGCCCGCCCAGACCACCGGGGTCCGCGACCGCGCCGCGCCGAGGAAGGCGCCGCCCCCGAAGAGCGCGGCGAAGAGCATCAGCGCGGTGGTGTAGAGCCGGTATTCCTGCGGCACGGCGAAGGGACCGATGCCGCTGCGCGGGAAGGTTTCGATCTCGGTCAGCGCGGTGACGGCGGCGGGGTCGGGCCAGAGGAGCGCCGCCGCCACCGCGACCGCGGCGGCGATGACGACGAGCCCCTCCAGCGTCGCCCGCCACCCCGCTAGCGCGAGCGCCGCCGCCCCGTAGAGGCCGATGATGGCGAAGGCCGCCCCGTTGAACCCGGCGGCGCTCCCGACGGCAAGGAGAAGCCCGCCCGACAGCGCGAAGCCGAGGCCCGAGGTGTCGGACAGGACGGTGCCGAGCCAGCGCCAGATCGGAGTCTGCGGCGGCTTGATCGGCAGGTCCGTCGACAGGACGGCGAAGAGGAGCGAAAGGCCGAGCGCATAGGCCGACAGCACGAACTGGTCGGACTGGCCTCCGCCCCCGAGCAGCCACAGCGCGGGCCAGCCCAGCGCCCCCGTCAGCGTGAGGCCCGCGAACCACCACCATTTGCGCCAGACCATGACGAGCAGGCAGCCGGCCGTCAGCAGGAAGAGGTAGAGGAACAGCGGCGCCGCCTGCGGCTCGGTCGAGGCGACGAGGGCGGGCACGAGGTAGCCCCCGATCAGGCCCAGCACGGCGACGAAGGGCCCCCGCTTCAGCGACAGGCCCAGAGCGGACCAGGAGACGAGGCCGATGGCCACGAACGTCGCGGTGGGGCCGACGAGGCCGAAGGCGGCATGGGCCGCGTAGAGCGAGACGTAGATCGCAAGCAGGCCGGCCCCTGTCAGCGCGGGCGGCACGTAGTCCGGCCGCATCGCGCGACCGATGGCGGCAAGCGGGCGGCGCGCCGTCCAGTCGCCGGCGGACAGGAGCAGGCCGCCGAGCAGGAGGCCAAGGATGACCCGTGCGAGAGGGGTCAGCCAGCCTTCGTCGACGGCATAGCGGAACAGGAACACCGCGCCCAGCGCCACGGTGACCCCGCCCAGCCAGACGAGCCATTTCGACGTCAGCGTTTCCTCCACGCTCCGGTCCGGGCGCGCCGTCTCCGGCTGAGGAGGGGACCGTTCCGGTGCAGGTTCGGGGACCTCGCCGATGCCGTCGGGCGCGGCGGGCATGTCTGCGGGAAGGTCCGCCTGCTCCACGGGCGGTCGCGACCGCGTCCAGGGAGAGGGCGTCGCGCGGTCGGCGGGCGCCTCGTCCGGGCCGGTCTCGCCGCCGTTCCGTGCCGAGGCGGCGGGCGACGCACGGAGACGGCGGCGAAGGACGTCGATGTCGGAACGGGCCGCGCCCAGCCGCTGCTCCAGTTCCTCGATCCGCCGTGCCAGACCGCGCTGGCGGACAAGAAGCACAACAGGCGAGACGAAAAGGTAGCCGATCAGACCGAAGCCGAGAATGACGAGGAACGCTTCCATCTGCCCTGTCTGCACCCGCCCCCGGGGCGCGACATTAGGCGAAGTCCGCGATCCCGGCCAGAAGAAGCTGCGCCCCTCACGGGGTGGCCGGGGCAGGGGGAACGAAGCGGTAGAACAGGTTGGGCTCGGACAGGATGTAGACGCGCCCCTCCGGGTCCACCGCCAGACCCTCGGCCTGCGGGACGGGGGCGGTGAGGCCATGACGTCCGGCGGCCAGCCTAAGGCCACCGAGCAGGCGCCCTTCGGTACCATACTCCAGCAGAGCCGCCGAAGCGTCGCTCAGCAGCAGGAGATGGCCGGTCTTCTCATGCAGGCTGACCGACGACAGATCGTGCATCGCCAGCCGGTGGAGCCAGGGCAGGGGCCAGGGCTTGACGGAGACGGACCACATCCCGCCCCCCGGCTCGGCCATGAGCCCGTCGACCATCAGCACGCGGACGGGCCGCATCTCCTGCACGAGGTAGAGCCGCCCGGCCCTGGCGTCCCACGAGGCCCCTTCGAACCCCAGGTTCCCCTCGAAATCGAACGCCAGCCTCAGGGTCGGCTGGTCAAGCATCCGCAGGCTGGCCGTCGCGGGCCCGATCCGCAGGAAATGGACCGACTGGTCGTGCTCGTCGGCGATGAGGAAGGTGTCGCCGTGGACGTGGCTGATCCCCTCCGGGTCCACGGCGCCGTGGAGCGGCATCTGCCTGAGCAGACGGCCGTCGAGACCGATTTCCGCGATCAGGGGAGGGCGGTTGACGACCGCGAAGAGGCTGTCCGTCTCCGGCGAGTAGGTCAGGCCCGACAGGTTCTCGTGAAGCCCCGCGATCGGCTTTGCCTCGATGTCCACCGTAAGCCCGCTCAGAATGCTGCGCGGATCGTCGCTGCCGCCGCGGGCGGCATACAGGAGGACGGCGGTCAGGAGTCCGCCCGACATCCATGCCGCGAAGAGGAGACCGGCGGTCGCGGCGACGACCGCCGCCGCCGTCCGCCAGCGGATGACCGAAGGGGGGTCCGTGGCGCCGTCCGGGCGGAGGCGTCCGTCGAGGGTCATGATCTAGTCATCCGTCGGTTGTAGCCCTGTCGCGCCTCTCGCCCATATCTTGCCGTGCGGCCGGATGCCAGCCGGCGTGCGGGCGGGATCACGCGCGGTGCCGCCTATTCTGGCGGAAGCTTGCGTCACGGCGGTGACGGCGGCCGGCCGGGGCGGGTCTCGCCCTCAGCCGTCGAGGAACGGCGCGATCGTCACGCCCGCGCGCTCGAGCCGCCGCCGCACGACACCGGCCATCTCCACCGCCCCCGCCGTATCCCCGTGGACGCAGACGGAGTGCACGGCCAGCGGGATCGGGTCGCCGTCGAGGACCGGCATCCTCCCCGTCTCGATGAAGCCCGCGAGGCGGTCCGCCGCCGCCTCGGCGTCGTGGAGGACCGCGCCCGGGCGAGACCGGGGAACGAGCCGCCCGTTCGGAAGATAGGCCCTGTCGGCGAAGACTTCGGAGTAGACCGCGACGCCCGCCGCGCGTCCGGCCAGTTCCAGCGCGGTCCCGGAGATCGCGAGAAGGGCGAGGTGCCCCGGCAGCGCCGCCACCGCCCGGGCGATGGCGTCGGCCACCGCGGCGTCATCGGCGGCGAGGTTGCCGAGCGCGCCGTGCGGCTTGACATAGCGCACCGCCGTCCCTGCCAGCGCGGCGATGCCGGCAAGGGCGCCCACCTGCGCCGCCACCATTCGGCCGATTTCGGCGGGTGCCATCGGGATCACCCGGCGCCCGAAGCCCTCCCGGTCGGTGTAGCCCGGATGCGCGCCCACCACGACCCCGCGTGAGGCGGCCTCGGACACGGTGCGGAACATCGTCTCGGGGTCGCTCGCATGGCCGCCGCAGGCGATGTTGGCCGAGGTGACGATCCCGAGCATGGCGGCATCGTCGCCCATTCCCCAGGGGCCGAAGCCTTCGCCCAGATCGGAATTCAGGTCGATCCGCATACAGGTTCCTGTTCAGCGCCTGCCCGGTCCCCTGTCGGGCGGGCGGCATGGGCGGCCCGGATGGCCGAGGCCGGAGTGGAACACGCCTTCGCGCTCCCTGTCTAGACGCCGCCGCTTCGGGAGCCGGTGCACCCCCGACGTCAGTAGACGATGCTCTCGGGCAGGGCCTTCCCGGACCGGATGCGGCCGTATCCCAGCGGCGACAGGTCGAGGCTCGCGAAGCCGCCGTGGACGATGATTTCGGCCACGCCCCGTCCGGCCGCAGGCGCGTGCATCAGCCCGTGGCCGGAGAAGCCGGTGCAGAGGACGAGGTTGGCGATGGCGTCGTGCGGCCCGACGATTCCGTTGTGATCCAGCGCGTTGACCTCGTAATGCCCCGCCCAGGCGCGGTCGACCCTGAGGCTCTCCATCGCGGGGATTCGTGCGGCAAGGGCGGGCCAGAAGAGCTCCTCGAAAAGGTCGTGGTCGGGTTCGAAGTCGCCCGCGGCATCCGGGTCGCGCCCGGCGGGCGGCTGGATGCCGCCGATGAAGCCGTGGCCTTCGGGGCGGACCCAGATGCCCGACGTGTCGAAGAGCATCGGGAAGCCGGGATGCGTCAACGGCGCGCGGAAGCCGAACACCGTGCGCTTGCGCGGCGACACGGGCAAAGGCTCTCCCAGCCCCGCCATGAGCCGCCCCGATGCCGCCCCCGCCGCGAGCACGCACCAGTCGCAGGGCAGGCGCCCGCCGTCGACGAGCCGGACAGTGGCGACGCGCCCTCCCGTCAGGTCGAGCCCCGCGACCTCGCCCCCCGCGTAGCGGACGCCAAGCCCGCGGGCCGCCTCCTGCACGAGCGACAGGAGCGACCAGGCGTCGAACCACCCCTCGCCCGACTGCCCGAAGGTGCCGATCCCGAGGCCGTCCCCGTTGATGAACGGGAAGCGCGCGACGATCTCGTCCGGCGTCAGCGCGACGATGTCGGCGCCCTCCGCGCATTGCATCGTGGCCGCCGCGCGCCGCGCCTCGACCCCCTCGGGCGGGCCGAGGATCAGGTAGCCCTTCTCACGGTAGCCGATGTCCGCAGTGGGGCCGAACATCCCGCGCAGTCCGCGAAAGAGGTCGATGGTGTGAAGGCTCATCCGGATGTTGACGGGCGTGCCGAACTGCGTTCGGATCGAGGCGGCGGACCGGGCGGTCGAGCTGAAGGCGTAGGTCGTATCCCGTTCGACCACGGTGATGTCGCCCGCGAAGCCCTCGCGCCTCAGCGACCAGGCGGCGAAGCTGCCCATGATGCCGCCGCCGACGATGACGATCCGCGCCCGATCGGTCACGCCCGCCCCTCAGGACGGCCCGAGGCCGAGATGCGCGCGGAAGCGGTTCTTGAGGAACACCGCGTCGCGAGGAGGCAGGGATCGCGGCAGGCTGTCCGCGCCGATCTTCAGGACGTGGAACCGCGGGCCGCCGGCGGGTTCGCGCAGGCGTCGGGCAAGGTCGTCGACCTCGGCCAGGGTGCGCCATTCTCCGGTCTCGGCGAACCCCGCGACCTCGGCGATGCGGTGGAGCGCAATGCCGCGCCCGGTGTGGCTGGGCTGCATTCCCGTTTCGCCGAAATGCTGGTTGTCGAGCACGATGATGTCGAGGTTCCGCGGCGCGGCCACGGCGATGGTCGCGAGCGCGCCCAACGCCATCAGCATCTCGCCGTCGCCGGTGATCACCATGACCCGCCGGTCGGGCTGCGCCTGCGCGATGCCGAGCCCGGTGAGCGCCGCGCCGCCCATCGCGCCCCAGAGGTAGAAGGTGCCGTCCGCGTCCCCCGCCGCGTTGACGTCGTAGCTCGGCGAGCCGAGCCCCGTGACCACGAGCGCCCCGTCCCGCGCCGCCATGAGCGTCGCCACCGCCGCGCGCCGGTCCATCGTCGCCTCCTGCATGCCGCTCACCATTTCTTGCGCCCCACCAGCCGCTGCCCGATCAGGACGGCGATCTGCTGGTCGGCGTCGAAGGCCATTGCGGCGGCCTGCGCCACGATCTCCACGACGTCCTCGGCCGTATCGGCGCGCAGCACCGTCACCCCGATGGCGCGAAGCGCGGCTTCCGTCGCCTGGCCCATGGGAACCTGCCAGGGGTTGAACTCGGCCCACTCGCCCCGCATCGTGACGAGCATGAGGAGCGGGACCCGCGCCTGCACCGGGAGCGACAGCATGTTGATGCAGTTGCCGACGCCCGAGGACTGCATCAGCACCACCGCTCGCTGCCCGCCGAGCCACGCGCCGGTGGCGATGGCGATGCCCTCCTCCTCGGTCGTCAGGATGTTGGCGCGGACCGCCGGATCCTCGGAAAGGAGCCGGATGAGCGCCGCGTGGCCCGCGTCGGGCACGTAGGACATCTGCACGACCCCCGCCGCACGGAGCGCGCGATAGAGCCCGGCGGGCCAGTCGGACAAGGGTTCGGGGGCACTGGCGGGGGTGGTCACTGGCGCGTCTCCATCCGGGTGGAGAGAGCCTTAACACGGGGAAGACATAAGGAACGACGACCCTTTTGCGTGAGCAGCTATAGCGATATTGTATGGGATGGAGATCTCCCAGCTTCGCACCCTGATCCATGTGGCCGAACTTGGCAGCCTGTCGAAGGCGGCCGACCGGCTGCACATCGCCCAGCCCGCGCTCAGCCGCCAGATCCGGCTGCTTGAGGAGGAACTGGGCGCGCGGCTTTTCGACCGGCATGGGCGCGGCATGGTGATGACCGACCGGGGGCGGGATGTCCTGCGCCATGCGCAGCGCGTCCTTGCGGAGCTCGAGGAGATCCGGGCCTCCGTCGCCGACGCAGATGCTCCCTTGCGGGGCCATGTCGCCATCGGGATGCCGCCAACGGCCGCCGACATCCTGTCGGAGCCCATCGTCACCGCCTTCCGCGTAGCGCACCCCGAGGCGACGCTGCGCATCGTCAGCGCCCATTCGCGCCACCTTCTCGACTGGCTGCACCGTGGCGAGATCGACGCGTCGATCCTGTACGATCCAAGATCCGCGCGCTCGCTCCGCGTCCAGCCGCTGCTGGAGGAGGCGCTGTTCCTCATCGGGCCGGCGGATGCGGGCCTGTCCGCAGACGAACCCGTCGACTTCGGGGAACTCGACGGCGTGCGTCTCCTCCTGCCAAGCCCGGGGCACGGGCTGCGCGACATCCTCGACCGATGTGCGGCGGACCGGGGCTTCGCGCTGAGCGTCCCGGTGGAGGCGGACAGCTATTCGATCCTGAGGGACATCGTCCGCGCAGGCCACGGCCTCACGATCCTGCCCCGCGTGCCCATCCACCGCGAACTGGCCTCGGGCGAACTCTGCGCGGCGCCTCTGGCCAACCCCCAGCCGCTGCGGCGGCTCGTCATGACCTATCCGGCGGACCGCCCCGTCTCCCGCCTCGCGCGCTTCGCGGGAGAGGTCATCGCCGCGCGGGTCACACAGATGGTGGATGGCGGCGTCTGGCCGGGACAGAGCCCGCCGCAGGCCGCGCCGGACCATGGCGGAACGGCGGGCTGATCGCGTCGGGCCCTGACGGGGAAGGCACGACGTCCATCGGACCCTGACGGTCCGGCTGCCTCAGGCTCCCGCCCCAGCCTCGGCCAGGGGCGCGCGCGAATACGCCTCGGCCGCGTCGAAGAAGAACCGGACGAGCTCGCTGCGTTCATCGGCGAGGGCGAAGGCGATTTCCTCCACCCCTCCCGCAAGCTCGGGCACCGCAAGGCGACGGACCGCGTCCCTCCGGAACGTCCCGTGACGCCACATGAAGCCGACGCCGATCCCGAGCGCGACCGCCTCGTAGACGGCGTCGCGCGTGTCCGCGACCAGCCGGGGCTGCGGCGTCAGGCCCGCCCGGCGGAAGGCGCGGTCGACAACCTTCTGCGTCGAGGAGCCGCGCGACCGGAACACCAGCGGCAGATCGGCGAGGTCCGACAGCGACACCGGTTCGAACCGGGCCAGCGGGCTGTCCGGGGCGACGATCGCCACGACCTCCTGCGTGAGAACGGGGTGGCGCCGGAACCGCGGGTCGGGGGGGATGTCGGGCAGCACCGCGGCCTCGACCTCGCGGCGCAGGACGGCGCCGAGGACGTCGTGATGCGAGCCGCTCTCCACCTCGATCGCGAGGCCGGGCTGGCGCGCCAGCATGCTGGCGGCGATGGCGATGCCGGGCATCGAGTTGCCGAGTCCAAGCCGCAGCCGGGGTTTGCCATGCGCGTTGCGCCGTTCGAGGATGCGCGTGGCATCGTCCTCGGCATCGAGCATGCGCTGGCCCACGTCGCAGAGTTCGAGGCAGACGGGCGTGGGCCGCAGCAGGCCCTCCACGCGGTGGAACAGGCGAATGCCGTGCCCCGACTCCATTTCGCGGATCTGCTGCGACACGGCGGCGTGCGAGAGGCCGAGGCTGCGGGCCGCCGCGGCGAAGGTGCCGTGTTCGGCAACCGCCGTCAGGGCGCGCAGACGGGCGAGCGACAGCATTGGCGGGGCCTCCGAAGGCAATGCCTGCATCGGATGCAACCCTAGCCTTCGGCTGTAACACCGGGGTTACACGCGCCTGCGACGCAGAGCCCACGCCTCAGGGCGATACACCGGCACGAAGAACGCGGCGCCACGGCGCCGGAACCGTCGCTGCGACGGAACGGGAAAGGCATGCGCGCATGATGGCGATCGGACTCGACGAGGCGCTGGACCGGGGCGGGGTGGACCGCGCCGCGGTCCTGTCCGATCTCGACGGCTGCCTGATCGCCGGCAACAGGGCGCTTCCGGGGGCTGCGCGGCTCGTCGCGGTTTGCGGATCCCGGCTGTGGGTCGTGTCGAACAACTCCTCCGACACGGCGGACACGCTCGCGGCGCGGCTTGCAGGCATGGGCTTGGCCATTCCCCGCGACCGGATCGTGCTGGCGGGGGAGGAGACGCTCCGCGCGCTCGCGCTCCGGCGCCCGGGCGCGCGGGTCGCGTTGTACGGGGCAGGGCCGCTCTTGGCGCTGGCCGACGGGCTTGGCCTCGCACGCGACGACCATGATCCCGAGGTCGCGGTGCTCGCCCGCGATCCCGAGCTGACGCTGGCGCGGCTGGCGCGGCTCGCCGCGCAGGTTCATCGGGGCGTGCCGCTGCTTCTCACCAACCCCGATCCGAGCCACCCTGGCCCCGACGGGACGCCCGTGCCCGAGACGGGAGCGCTTCTTTCGGCGCTGGCCGCCGTCGCGCCCGGCGTCGCGCCCGGATGCCTGGGCAAGCCCGCCCCCGACCTCCTGCGGATCGCCCTCGCCCGGGCGGGGGTGGCGGCGCGGGATGCGGTCTACCTGGGCGACACGCCTGAAACCGACGGCGAGGCGGCGCGTGCGGCGGGCGTACCCTTCATCCGGATCGCCCGCCCCGCAGCGGCCCCCGCGCCCCAGCCCGAGGCCGCGCCATGCTGAGCCGGGTGCTGCGGATCCTCCTGCGCATGGCGCTGACGTTCTTCGTGATCGTCACGGTGGTCTTCTTCGCCACCCGGCTGACCGGCAACCCGGTGGACTTTGTCCTCGCAGACGGTCTGACGACCGAGGATCGCGAGATCCTGATCCGCTACTACGAGCTCGACCGCCCGATCTGGGACCAGTATCTCGCCTTCCTGCGGGCCTTCACCGACGGCCAGTTCGGGCTGAGCTTCATCCAGCGCCGCCCGGTGGCCGAGATCGTGGCCGAACGCATCTGGCCCTCGGCGCAGCTCCTGATCGCGGCCTTCGCGGTGACGCTGGCGGTCGCGATCCCGCTCGGCATCGTCGCGGCGGTCTGGCGCGACCGCTGGATCGGCTCGGCGGTGATGACGCTGGCCTTCCTCGGCTACGCGATCCCCGACTTCGTGCTCGCGGTCTTTCTCGTCCTGACCTTCGCCTACTGGCTGAACTGGCTACCGGTGATGGGCAACGCGACGCCCCTGCATTTCGTCATGCCGACGCTGGTCCTGTCGGCCGCCCTGATCGCCGCGCTGATGCGCTTTACCCGGAACGCCATGCTCGACGTGCTGGGGCAGGACTTCATGCGCACCGCGCTGGCCAAGGGCCTGCCCGACCGCACCGTGATCCTGCGCCACGGGCTCGGCAACGCGGCCATCACCATCCTCACGGTGGTGGGGCTCAAGGTGGCGGTGCTGGCGGCGTCGGGTTCGGTGGTGGTCGAATCGATCTTCTCCTGGCCCGGAATCGGCGAGCTTCTGGTCAGCTCGGCGATCCGGCGCGACTATCCCGTGCTCCAGTTCGGCGTGCTCACGGTCGCCTTCGCGGTGATCGCCGTGAACGCCCTGACAGACATCGCCTACACCCTCGTCGATCCGCGGATGCGGCGGGGGGCGGGCCGATGACCGCGCTACCCCATGTCGAGCCCGGGCGCTCCCCGGTGCGGGTCCTGTGGGACGAGGCCGATGGCGTGCGCCGGGCTGCCGCCCTCATCGGGTTCGCCGTGGTCGCCGCCGCGCTGCTGACGCCGTGGATGGCGCCGCACGACCCGGTGGCGCAGAGCCTGATCTCCCGCTTCCGGCCCCCCGTCGGGTTCGAGGGCTACCGGGCGGGCCACTACCTCGGCACCGACGAACTGGGCCGGGACATCCTGTCGCGGAGCCTCCACGGCCTGCGGCTGACGCTCGCGCTCGCGCTCATCGGCGCGACCATCGGCCTTCTCATCGGAGGAACGCTGGGCCTTCTGGCCGGGGTGGCCGGCGGCCGGACGGAAGCGCTGATCATGGGCGCGGTCGACGTGCAGATCGCCGTCCCGTTCACGCTCATCGCGCTCTTCGTGCTGACGCTCTTCGGGTCCACCATCCAGGTCCTGATGGTCGTGCTCGGCCTCTACGGCTGGGAGCAGTACGCCCGCATCGTCCGGGCCGAGTCCGCGCGCATGATGACGATGCCCTTCGTCGAAGCCGCGCGCTGCGCCGGGGCCTCGCCGGCGCGGATCGCGGTGGCGCATCTCCTGCCGAACCTAGTCTCGCCGCTCGTGGTGCAGTTCACCCTGTCGCTCACCTCGATCATGCTTCTCGAGAGCACGCTGTCGTTCCTGGGCCTCGGCGTGCAGCCGCCCACCGCCACGCTCGGCGCGATGGTGGGCGTGGGCCGGGACTACATGCCGACCGCGCCTTGGATCGTGCTCGCGCCCGCGATCCTGATCCTGCTCGTCACCTTCTCGATCCAGATCCTCGGCGACTGGCTGCGCGATCGCGCCGATCCGCGCCTGCGCCGCCGCTGACCCGCGTTCCCGCCCCGTCCCCCAGAAAGGAGACACACCATGAAGCACCTGATGATCGCAACAGCCCTGGGCACTGCCCTGGCCTCGGTCCTCGCCGGCGGCCTGTCCGCGCGCGAGCTGACCGTCGCCGCGGCCAACATGTCGAGCTACCTCGACCCCGGCCGCGACCATTCGAACGTGGGGTCGCAGTTCTACCACAACAGCTTCGATCCCCTGATCCACAAGGACTACTCGAAGGCGGAGCAGGAGTTCGTGCCGGGTCTCGCCACGGAATGGGCGCTCGTTTCGCCCACGACGATGGAGCTCACGCTGCGCGAGGGCGTGGTATTCCACGACGGCAGCACGATGACCGCCGACGACGTGGTCTTCTCGCTCAACCGCATGTTCCAGGCGGACTTCCCGCCCTACCAGGTGCGGATGCGCGACCGGCTGTCGAACTTCGACCGTGCCGAGAAGGTCGACGACAGGACCATCCGCGTCCACGTCAGGCGCGAGGAGCCGCTGTGGGAGACGCTGCTGAACCTCCAGCAGACGGTCATCATCCCGGAAGCCTACGTGAAGTCGCTGGCCGGAGACCCGAACGTGCTCGAGCATGACGACTACGAGGCGTTCTCGCTCGCCCCCGTCGGCACCGGACCCTACCGCGTGGCCGAGTTCGTGCCCGGCCAGAAGATCGTCTGGGAACGGCACGACGCCTTCTGGGGCGACTCGGCACCCCTCGACCGCGTGACGGTCGTGCATGTGCCCGAGGTGGCGAGCCGCCTGACCGCGCTGCGCACCGGCGAGGCGCAGATCGCGACGAACATCGCGCCCGACCAGCTCGCTCTCGTGGAGGCCGATCCGAACCTGAAGGCCGAAGGGATGCTGACGCCCCTCTTCCACGTCAACATCTTCAACGCCAACCATCCCCGTCTCCAGGACCCGCGCATCCGGCGTGCCCTGACGCTGGCCATCGACCGCGACCTCCTGAACGAGGCGCTTTGGCTTGGCACCGCGCACGTGCCCTCGACCCACACCATGGCCGAGTTCGGCGAACTCTACATGCCGGAGCTCCAGACCTTCCGCTACGACCCGGAAGAGGCGCGGCGCCTCCTGACCGAGGCGGGCTACGACGGGTTCGAGATCACCTATGACGTCCACTCGCCCAGCTACTACACCAACGACACGCTGGCGGCGCAGGCGATCATGGAGATGTGGGCCGAGGTCGGCATCAACGGCCGGATCCAGGCGCAGTCGGCCTGGACGGGCAACGACCCGAACATGATGGTCCGGACCTGGTCCAACCCGATGTACTTCGCCGACCCCTTCGGCAGCTTCGGCGTGATGTGGGCGCCGGGCGGGCCGTCCGAATCCGAGGGCCGCTTCAACACCGACGACGCCTACGCGGCGGCGTGGGAACGGTTCCGCTTCGGCACCGCGGTCGAGGAGCGGCGCGCGGCCTATGCCGAGCTGATGGCGCGCTTCGAGCAGGACCCGCCGATGCTGCCGCTCTACCGGCCCTACGAATCCTGGGCGATGACGGGCGACATCAACTGGAAGCCCCAACCCGGACACATCCCCTACGTGCTCGACTTCCGGTCGGGCGCGATCTCCTTCGCTTCGAACTGATCTCCTCCGGCCCGCCGCGCCCCTCCCGCGCGGCGGGCCCTCCCATTCCGGAGTCCCCCATGACCCTGCGCCTTGCCATCGTCGCCGACATCCACCACGGCCGCCCCTCCACCGCCAAGCGCGGCGACCGCGCGCTGCCCCTGATGGACGACTTCGCCGCCTTCGTCCGGGAGGCCGGCGCGACGCGGGTCCTCGACCTCGGCGACCGCATCTCGGACGAGAACCGCGAGACCGATCTTACGCTTCAGGCGGAGGTGGCCGAGGCCTTTCGCGCCGTGCCGGTTCCCGCGTGGCACATCAACGGCAACCACGACCGCGACCACCTGAGCGTCGCGGACAACGAGGCGATCCTTGGCCAGCCTCTCGGGCACGAGGTGCAGGACGTGGAGGGCTGGCGCATCGTGCTGTGGCGCGCCGACAGCCGGATCCGGCGCGGTGCGGACGGGTCGGGCTTCGTGCTGGCCGAGGCGGACCTGGTCTGGCTGGCCCGCACCATGCAGGCGGCCGACCGCCCCTGCCTCGTCGTCAGCCATGTGCCGGTGTCGGGCCATGCGCAGACCGGCAACTACTACTTCCAGAACAACCCCGCCGCCTCGACCTATCCGATGGCCGACCGCGCGCGGGCGGCGCTGGCGCTGGCGCGCGTGCCGGTCGTCTGCCTGGCGGGGCATGTCCACTGGAACACGGTCACCTGCGTGGACGGCATCACCCACCTGACCCAGCAGTCGCTGACCGAAAGCTTCACCACCGGCGGCGAGGCCGCCGGTGCGATGGGGGTGATCGAGCTGGGCGAGACGGTGAGGTGGGAAGTTGCGGGCGGCGACCCCTTCGCCTTCGCCTTCCGTCCCGATGCCCGCCGCTGGACCCCGCCGCTGCCGGAATTCGCCCGTCATCCGGAGCTGCGCGCGGTCCGGCTGACGCAGGCGGCGGAGTAGGCCGGTGTCCCCGCTCCTCACGGTCGAGAACCTGTCGCTGTCCTTCGGCTCGCACCCGGCGGTGCGCGGTCTGTCCTTCACGGTCGGGCGGGGCGAAACCGTTGCGCTCGTCGGCGAGAGCGGGTCGGGCAAGTCGGCGACCGCGCTCGGCCTGCTGCGCCTCATCGAGCGCGAGGGCGGGCGCATCGCGGGCGGGCGCGCGATCCTGCACGGGCCGGAGGGCGACCTCGACCTCACGGCAGCCGACAGCCGCACCATGCAGGGGGTGCGCGGCAACCGCATCTCGATGATCTTCCAGGAGCCGATGACGGCCCTGAACCCGGTCATGCGCCTCGGCGACCAGGTGGCAGAGGTCCTGCGCCTGCACCGCCGCATCGGCCGGGCCGAGGCGCGGGCGGAAGCCGTGGCCGCCTTCGGCCGGGTGCGCATCCCGGATCCCGGACGCCGCGCGGACCAGTATCCGCACGAGTTGTCGGGTGGCCTGCGCCAGCGGGTGATGATCGCCATGGCGCTGGCCTGCCGCCCCGAACTCCTGATCGCCGACGAACCGACAACCGCGCTCGACGTGACGACACAGGCCGGCATCCTGCGGCTGATCCGCGAGCTTCAGGCCGAAACCGGCATGAGCCTCCTGTTCATTACCCACGACATGGGCGTGGTGGCCGAGATCGCCGACCGCGTCGTGGTCCTGCGGCACGGCGAGAAGGCGGAAGAGGGCCGGGTGGCCGACATCTTCGCCCGTCCCTTGGCGCCCTATACCCGGATGCTGATGGCGGCCGCCCCGCGCCTCGGCGCGGGCGCCCCGGCCGCGCGTCGTCCGGCAGGGGACCCTGTGCTCGAGGTGCGCGGGCTGTCGGTCAGCTTCCCCGTCGGACAGTCGGTCCTCCCGGGCCGGTCCCGCCGCTACCACGCCGTGAACGACGTGTCGCTGACCGTCGGACGGGGGGAGACGCTGGGCCTCGTTGGGGAATCAGGGTGCGGCAAGTCCACGCTTTCCCGCGCGATCCTGCGCCTTGTCGAACCGACGTCGGGAGAGGTGCGCATCGCAGGCCAGCCAGTGACGGGCGCCTCCGCCGCCGGACTGCGCCACATGCGGGCGATGGCGCAGATGGTCTTCCAGGATCCCTTCGCCAGCCTCAATCCCCGCCTCCCCGTCCGCGATCTCGTCACCGAACCCGCGCGCCTCGCGGGCCGGGTGTCGGGCCGGGCGGCACGTGATCTCGCCGTGGACCTCCTTGGCCGGGTCGGGCTCGAACCCGGCGCGGCCGACCGCTATCCTCATCAGTTTTCGGGCGGGCAGCGCCAGCGGTTGTGCATCGCCCGCGCCCTGTCGGTCGGACCCGCGCTGATCGTCGCGGACGAACCTGTCTCGGCGCTCGACGTCTCGGTCGCGCGGCAGGTGACCGACCTGATGGCGGACCTGCAGGCGCGCGAGGGGCTGTCCTTCCTGTTCATCAGCCACGACCTCGCCGTAGTGGAGCGCGTCAGCCACCGCGTGGCCGTCATGTTCGCCGGGCGCATCGTCGAGACGGGGCCGACCGCCGCGGTGCTCGCCCGTCCCGCACATCCCTACACCCGGCGCCTCCTCGCGGCCGTGCCGGTCCCCGATCCCGCCCGGCGCCGCCGCGACCCGTCCGACCTTCCGCCCGCGGGGGAGGCGCCGTCGCTCCTCCTGCCTGCGGGAACGGCGCCCGAGCGAAGCCCGCTCGTCGAGATTGCGCCCGGCCACTTCGTCGAGGCGTCGGCCGTTGCCTCCGCGCGTCCCGCTCCCGTCGGGGAGCCGCCGCCGGCGACGGGCGGCGAAGGCCGCCCCCGGATCGCCGCCCGCGACCGGGCGGTCATCGCAGGCTGATCCGATCGGCCTCAGACGGCGCCGGTCAGGCCGCCATGGTGAGCCGGTCAGAACGGACCGGCGATCCGGGTGGGCGCGACCCCGTCGAGCGCCGCCAGAACGGCCTGATCCCTTCCGTAGACGTCCTCGCGGAACTGGAGCGCCCCGGTCTCGTCGACCCACGCGGTGTAGTAGGTCAACACGACGGGCATCGGGCGCGGCAGGTCGATGCGGGTGGTCCGGCCGGAGGCCAGGATCCGGTCGAGCCTCTCGGGCGACCACTCGCCGCTTCCCGCCAGCAGGAGATCGGCGAGGGTGAAGGGATGTTCGACCCGCACGCATCCCGAACTCAGGTTGCGGTCGGCCCGGGCGAAGAGACCCCGGTCGTTCGTGTCGTGCAGGTAGACCGAATGCGGGTTCGGGAACATGAACTTGATCAGACCCAGCGCATTGTCGGGCCCGGGCGCCTGCACGAGCGTGACGGCCGGACTGTCCGACCACCAGTCGATCAGGGTCGGGTCGAGCGTCGCGCCGTTCCGGTCCACCACGCTGTAGCGCCCGCGCGCGAGATACGACAGGTCTTCCCGGATCCGGGGCAGCTTGTCCCTGAGGAAGATCGACCTCGGGACCGTCCAGGTGGGATTGATCTCCACATAGCGGATCTGGTCCTGGAAAAGGGGAGTCTCCCGATACGCCTGCCCGACGATCGACCGGGTGCGCCACACCACGCGGTCCGATCGAACGACGAAGGTCTCCGCCCCGGCGATGTTGACGAGGACGTAGTCATCGCCCAGTCCCCGAAGCGTCCACCGCGCGCGTTCAAGGTTGACGCGCATCTGGGCGATCCGCTCCCGAACCGTGCGGTTCAGCGCCTCGAAGGTCCGCGTGCCGATCACCCCGTCGGGGTCGAGCCCGTGCCTGACCTGGAAGGCCTTCACCGCCTCCTCGAGGTCCGCGTCGTATCGCATGCCGCCGGACCGGGCCTCTGCGAGGTCGCCCGAGGCGACCAGCCGCTCGCGGAGGACCGGGACGCGGGGATCGTCCATGCCGGGCTTCAGGGCGGTGCCATCGGGAACCCGAGGCCAGCCCCCGCGCGCCGCGATGTCCTCGAGCCGCGCGAGCCCGTCCTTCATGCGCAGGTAGACCGGGTGGACGAGATCGAGATCGTCGATCAGCGCCGGGTAGGTGGCGACCTCGAGATACTGGTTGATCATCGTGGCGGGCTGCCCGGGCCGGAACGCCCCCTCGAACGCCCAGCCGGCGTCGAGCGTCGCGGGGTCCACCTTGCCGTAGTAGAGGTGGTGGAGAAGCCGCGTGGCCGCCTCGGTCGCGGCGATGTCGAAGGCGGCGGCGTCGGCCGGGGTGCCGGTGTCCGCAGCCACGGCGAGCGCCGCCAGCTCGCCGGTGGAGAAGTCCTCCGGCCGGAGCCCGTGACGCGCGGCCTCGGCCAGTTCCGTCCAGAGCTCGGCCCTGCGCTCGGCCGTGTTCCAGATGGGCCGGAAGTCGCGCAGCGCGTAGAGTTCTGCGACGAAGGCGCCGCTCGACAGCGTGACGCCGCCGACCGAGGCGAGCCTGCCCGCGCGCATCAGCTCGACCTGTTCCGCGATGGCATCCTCGACGGGTCCCGCGCGGACGGGTCCGGCCAGATGCAAGGCGACCGCGGCGGCAAGCAGATGCGTCGCGATGGCGCGGAGCCGGGCAAACAGGTCGCGCATTCCGTCTCCTTCCATACCGGCCGCCTGACGGGGCCGAATTGTGCTTGGCTTCTGCCACGATACAACATGTTGGGGCATCCCTCCAAGAGAGAGGTGCGGCAGGTACATCCGGAGCCGATGCCGGAGGCGGTGGAAACGGCATCCGGCGCAGGAAACGCTTGATTGGCGGATGGGCTCAGGCACTCTCGCATCGGGGCGTTGGGCGGATCGCGGCGCCGGCCGCCCCGGGGACAGTCCGCATGCCGCGTGCGGGGCAAGGGGGGACGGGATGAACTGGCTGCAAGAGCTGCCCTGGCAGGTCTTCTGGTTCGGGTGGGGGATGCTGGCGCTGCTGGCCGGCGGGTCGCTTTACGCCGTCTGGTGGGCGAAGCGGAATGCGAAGGCGATCGGGTCCCAGACCCCGGTCGACGTGTCGGACCTTCGCGCCGGCTACCGGCTGGCGTGGGGCAGCACGATCGGGCCGGACCTGACCGCGCCCCTCACCGGGCGCCCCTGCGTCTGGTGGAAGGTGCAGGTCTGGGAGTCAGCGCAGGAGGTCGGGACCGGCAGCGGATCGGCCTCGACCCGATGGGTCTGGCGAGAAGCCGTGACCGAGGAGTCCGACCGCCCGCTGCTCTTCGAGGGTGGAGGGGCAATCGCGGCGATCTGGACCTGGGGGGCAACGGCCATCGTCCCTTCGGGATGGTCGGACTGGCGCGGGCAGTCCTTGCCGCCCGAAGACCGCGATCCGAAGCTCCGCAAGGGCGGCGCGCCCGGACAGGGTCTTCGGAGGGACAGCCAGGGCACCTTCGGACCGCGCTTCCGCTATGTCGAGCAGATCATCGAGAAGGGGGCGCCGATCTTCGCCCTGGGCGAGGTGACGCGTGTCGATCCATCGCTGTACGGTGAGGAGATGGACGACGGCGAACCCGGGGACGACGGCGACGGGGACGGCGACGGCTGGCAGCCCGAGCCGAACAGGCTGGGACTGATCCCGACGCCCGACAGGGCGATCGCCGCCGACATGGCGCGGGCTGCATGGTCGATCGGCGCGGCCAAGGGCCAGCCCTTCCTCATATCGACGGAACATCCCGACGCGGTCAGCGCCGAACAGGAACTGGGGGCCAAGGGCGGGATGATCATGGGCGGCATCTTCGCCGTGCTGGCACTGGCACTCGCCTGGATGCGACTGGCCGGCTGACCGTTCATCGCGCTCCGGGGGAGCGGCCGGATCGCCCGGCCCCCTGGACGCCGGGGGGCCAGACCGTCGTGTCTCACTTCGGCGGGTCGCGGTCCGGGAGCACCCCGTGCATGTTGACGCCGATGCTGTCCCCGATCTTCTTCATGGCCGGCAGGGCCACCGCCATGTCGAGGATCGACTCGATCGTCTGCGACACGGGCGAGGTCGCGCCGCCGGGCTGCCCGCGTTCGAGACCGCTGATGTGGTTGATGTTGATCCCCCGGATCTTCTCGGCCGGCTTCACGACCTCCGCGAGGATCGCCGGCATCGCGGCAAGACGCACCTTCTCCAGTTCCAGCGCGGCGGTGGCTTCCGACCTCGTGTTCTCGGCGGCGATCCGGGCGGCATCGGCCTCGATCTCGGCCAGCCGCACCGCCTTCAGGCCTTCTGCCTCCTCGCGCTTCGCGGCGGTGCGGTTCTTCGCCACCTCCTTGTCGGTCTCTGCTGTGATCTTCGCCCGCGTGGCGTTCGACAGCGCGTCCTGTTCCGCCGCCAGAAGCGCCAGCCGCTTGCGCCGCTCCGCCTCGGCCATCTGGCGGAGGGTCTGGATCTCCTCCTCGGCCTTCACCACGGCCGCCCGCGCCAGCGTCGCATCCGCTCGAGCCTGGCTCTCCTCCTGGCTCTTGGCTGCGGTCAGGATTCCGCGCTCCTGCTCGGCGATGTCGAGCGCGCGCAGCTGCGCGATCTCGGCCTCGCGCACGGCAAGCTCGCGGGCGATGTTGGCGGCCTGGATCTCCTGCTCCATCCGGATGCGGGCATAGGCCGCCTCGCGCTCGGCCTCGGCCTTGCGGCGCGCGACCTCGGCGAGTTGCGCGGCCAGGAGCATCTCGACCTCCTGCGTCTGGGAGATTTCGGCCCGCCGCTCCTCGAGCTCGATCTCGAGCTTGCGGCGGTTGGCCTCCACCTCGGCGCGGCGGACGGAGACCTGGCTTTCCCCCTCGATCTCTGCGCGCTCCTTCTTCGACTTCGCGATCACCTCGGCGAGCTTGCGCATCCCCACCGCGTTGAAGGCGTTGTTCTCGTCAAGCGCGGTGAAGGGCGTCTGGTCGAAGGCCGTGAGCGAGACGCTGTCGAGTTCCAGCCCGTAGCGGCCGAGTGTGTCGGTCAGGGATGCTCGCACGGCTTGGGCGAAGGCGCCCCGGTTCTCGTGCAGCTCGTCCATCGTCATGGTCGCCGCGACGGAGCGGAGCGCGTCTACCATCATCCCCTCGATCAGCGCCTTGAGCTGGTCCGGCTGGAAGGTGCGCTTGCCGAGCGTCTGGGCGGCGCGGACGATGGCGTCGGCCTCGGGGATGACCGAGGCGTAGAACTCCGCTCCCACGTCCACCCGCATCCGGTCCTTGGTGATGAGCGACCGGTCCCCCGTGCGCGAGACGTCCATGCGGATCGTCTGCATGTTGACGCGGCTGATCTCGTGGAAGAACGGGACCGCGACGGTCCCGCCGTCGATCACCACCTTCCGCCCACCGATGCCGGTCCGCACGAGGCTGACCTCGTTCGTGGCGCGTTCGTAGAACCACGCGGCGAGCGCGACGAGCGCCGCGAGGATGACGAGGATCAGGACGATCCAGCCGACGATGCCCATGTCTTTCCTCCCTTGAGCGGCTCAGAACACCGGCGGGTAATGCCGCCCGCCGCGTTCGAGCGTGATCCAGCGCAGTTCCGTGAAGGCGTCTAGCGACCAGCGCCCGCCGTAGCGGCCCACGCCCGAGGCCTTGACGCCCCCGAAGGGCACCTGCGGCTCGTCGTTGATGTTCTGGTCGTTGATGTGGACCATGCCCGTCTCGAGCCGCCCGGCGAGCGCGAGCGCCCGCGCCTCGTCCGCCGTCCAGACGGCGGCGGTCAGCCCGTATTCGGTGTCGTTGTTGAGCGCCACCGCCTCGTCCTCGGTCCGGAAGGGGCAGACCATGACGACGGGGCCGAAGGTCTCGTCGTGCCAGATGTCCATGGAGCGGTCGATGTTCGACAGCACCGTGGGCTCCACGAAGTTGTCCCAGGCCTTGCCGCCGAGGTCGACGCGCGCGCCCTTGGCCACCGCGTCGTCGATCAGCGCCTTCACGCGGTGCGCCTGCCGGGTGTTGACCATCGGGCCGATGGTGTTCGACTTGTCGTTGACGTGCCCGGTCTTCAGCCGGGCGGCGCGTTTGAGGAAGCGCTCCATGAAGGGCTCGTAGATGCGTTCGTGGACGAGGAGCTTTTCTGTCGACATGCAGACCTGGCCCTGGTGCATGAAGGAGCCGAAGTTCGCGGCCTCGGCCGCCTTGTCGAGGTCCGCGTCCTCGAGAACGATCATCGAGTCCTTGCCGCCCAGTTCCACGCAGCACTTCTTGAGGTAGGCGCCGCACTTGGCCGCGATCTGGCGGCCCACGGCGGTGGAGCCGGTGAAGGAGATGCCCTTGACGCGCGGATCCTCGATCAGCGCGTCGCCGACCTCTCCCACGTTCTCGCGCGAGCAGGTGACGACGTTGAAGACGCCGGGCGGGACGCCCGCCTCCTCGAGGATCTCGGCGTGGTAGAGGCCGCCGGAGTAGGGCGTGTCCTCGGACGGCTTCAGGACGACCGTGTTGCCGGCGGCAAGCGCCGCGGCATAGCCGCGCGAGGTCAGGATGCCGGGCATGTTCCACGGCGAAATGACGCCCACGACGCCCAGCGGCCAGCGCGTCGCCATCGACACCTTGCCGTGGGCGGACGGCAGGACCTCGCCGATCGACTGGTAGCAGAGCGAGGCGGCCGTGCGGAAGATGTCGGCCACGAAGCCCGCCTCGAACACGCCCTTCCCGTACCAGCCGCCGCCCTCGTACATGACGGCCGCGATGAAGGCGTCCTTCCGCGCGTCCCAGACATCCGCGATGCGGAGAAGCGCGCGGGCGCGCTCCTGGAAGGGCAGGGCGGACCACGCCGGGAAGGCCGCCTGCGCGGCCTCGATCGCGCGGCGCATGTCGGCGGCCGATCCGTCGGGGATGCGGGCGTAGACCGAGTTGTCGGACGGGTTCAGGTCCTCGAAGGTGCGGGCGGCGGGCACCCAGGAGCCGCCGATGTACATGCCCCGGATGGTCGGGGAAACGGGCGCGCTGTCGAGCATGGGTTTTCCTCCTTGAGGCTCAGGGCTTGCGGTGCGGCGGGCGGTAGGCGCGGGCGCGCTGGGCGGCGTCCTCGATTTCGGCCAGCAGCGACTTCAGGCGATCGGCGCTGCTTCCGAGGTCGGGCATCTTCGCCGCACCTGGACGCGGCGGGGCAGGCGGCAGGGCCGGGCGCGGGGCATCCGCGCGGGCGGTGCCGTAGGTCGCCTCCGACGCCGCGCGGGCCTTGGAGACGAGGCCGCCGATGTCGATGCCGCCGGGGGTGGCGGCAGGCGGCGCGGGCACCGCCGGACGTGGCGGTTCGGGCGCGCGCGCCACGGGCGGCGGCGCGGGACGCGGGAACGGTGCGGCGGGCGCGGCCGGGGTCGGCCTGTCGAACCGCTTCATCGCCGCAGCCGCGATGTCGGATGGCGACGGACCGGCGACGCGCGGCGGCGTGTCGATCCGGGGCGCAGCCGGGGCGGGCGCTCCATGCGTGTGCGGCGCGGCCGCTCCACCGCCGCCGAGATACGCCTTCTGCACCGCCGGGTCCTTCATCAGCGCCTCCGCCCTGTCCTCGTGCACGATCCGCCCGTTCTCCAGAAGATACCCCCGGTCGGCGATCCTGAGGCTCTGCTTGGCGTTCTGCTCCACGAGCAGGATGCCCAAGCCCGCCTGCCGCACCACCTTGAGGCTCTGGAACAGGTCCTTGCACAGAAGCGGCGAGAGGCCGAGGGATGGCTCGTCCAGCGTCAGGATCTGCGGGTTCGACATCATCGCCCGGCCGATGGCGACCATCTGCTGCTCGCCCCCCGACATCGTCCGCACGACCTGCCGCCGCCGCTCCTTCAGCTTGGGGAACAGCGACAGGACCCGCTCGAGATTCCCCGCCTCCTCGTCCCGCGCCCGTCTCGAATAGGCACCGAGCGTCAGGTTCTCCTGCACCGTGAGGTCGGCGAACACGCCCCGCCCCTCGGGGACGAGCGCCACGCCCTCTTCCACGATCCGGTGCGGCGGCATCCCCAGCACCTCGATCCCGTCGATGCGCACCGCGCCGGTCACGCGCCCCTCGCAGACGCCGCTGATCGCCTTGAGGAGCGTGGACTTGCCCGCCCCGTTCGCGCCGAGGATCACGACGATCTCGCCCTTGGCCACGCGGACGCTCGCGCCCTCCAGCGCCACATGCTGCCCATAGGCGGCGGAGAGGCCCTGCACCTCAAGCATCGTCGTCGCCCAGATAGGCGCGGATCACGCCGGGGTCGGACAGCACCTCCTGCGGGGTGCCCTCGGCAATCTTGGCGCCCGAGGCCATGACGACGCAGACGTCGCAGAGCGACCGGATCGCGTCCATCACATGCTCGACGAGGATGATCGTGCGTCCTTCCTCCCGAAGCTGCCGGATCAGACGAATGCCCTCCTCGAGTTCCGTCGGGTTCAGCCCCGCGAGCCATTCGTCGAGGAGGAGGATCGTCGGGTCGGACGCCAGCACGCGGGCCAGCTCCACGCGCTTGGTGTCGATGTAGGTGAGCTGCGCGGGCCGCGCGCCCGCGCGGTGCGCGAGGCCCACCTTCTCCAGCGCCGCCATCGCCTGCGCCCGCGCCTCCTCGCCCCAGCGGCGGCGGTGGCCGAAGACTGCGCCCGCCATCACGTTCTCGAGCACCGTCATCGACGGCAGGAGCCGGACGAGCTGGAACGTCCGCGCGACGCCGCGCCGGGTGATCGTCTGCGGCGGCAAGTCAGAGATCGTCGAACCGCGAAGCGAGATCGTGCCGCCCGTGGGCGCGAGCGCGCCGGAGATGAGGTTCAGCGTCGTCGACTTGCCCGAGCCGTTCGGCCCGATCAGGCCCAGCACCTCGTGCTCGGTCACGTCGAAGCTGAGGTCGTTGACGGCGACAAGGCCGCCGAACCGCTTCGTGGCGCCGCGCAGCGACAGGACGGGCGCGCCGCCTCTCATGCCAGCCTCTCCCGCCCGCCGGCCCATCCGCGCGCGTCGGTCAGGAGGCCGACGAAGCCGCGTGGCAGGAAGTAGACGATGATGAGGAACGAGACGCCAAGGAGCAGCGTCGTCTGGTTCGGGAAGGAGACCGAGATCGCCTCCCACAGGAAAGTAAAGGGAATGACGCCGACGATCGGCCCCCAGAGGCGGGAGGTGCCGCCGAGGAGCGCCATGATCACCACCTGGAAGGACAGCATCGGCGTGAAGGCGAGCGCGGGTTCGATATAGACGTAGCGCGGCGCGAGGATCGCGCCGGTCATGGCGGCGACCGCGCCCGGGATCATGAACAGCAGCACCTTCGTCATCGCCGTATTGATGCCGGAGTGGCGGGCCACCACCTCGTCGTCCCCGATGATGCGCAGGGCGAACCCCATGCGCGACCGCCCGATCAGCCAGCCGCCGAGGAAGACGAGCGCTGCGAGGCCCGTGAGCTGCCAGTAGATCTGCGCTTCGGTGATGCTCGTCAGGACATAGAGCCCCTTCTGCCCCGTCATGTTCTGCACCCAGGTGATGACCTGGCGCACGAATTCGGCGAGGCCGAGAGTGAAGATCACGAAGTAGACGCCTGAAAGCCTGAGCGTGGCGAGGCCGACCAGCGCCGCCAGCACCGCGCCGAGAACCCCGGCTATGGGCAGGAGCGCCCAGTAGGGCAGATGCCCGATCCCGAGCCCCGTCGTGTAGGTGCCGAGCCCGAAGAAGGCCGCTGTGGCCAGCGAGATGTAGTGCGTGGGCCCCGAGAACAGCGCCCAGCTGGTCGCAAGCACGGTATACATCGCGATGGTGACGCCGATGGTGAGCCAGTAGGGCCCGGCGACGAAGGGCAGCGCGGCAGCGAGCGCGAGGAGCAGGGTGCCCGTGGCGACGGTCTTGATCTCGGCCGAGGTCATGTCTGGCTCCGCCCGAAGAGCCCCTGCGGACGCAGGAGCAGGATCAGGATGAAGAGGATGTAGGCCGCGGCCAGCGTGAGGCCCGGGTCGATCACGATGGCGACGAAGGTTTCGAGCAGCCCCAGAAGCAGCGCCGCGACGATCGTCCCCCGGATGTCGCCCACCCCGCCCATGATGACGATGACGAGCGCCTTGAGCGTGAAGATCACCCCCGTGGAGGCGTCGAGCGTGAGGAAGGTGGAGATGAGCGCGCCGCCCACCGCCGTCACCGCGCCGCCGAGCGCGAAGGCGATGGCCGACAGTTTCGGCACGTCGATTCCCACTAGCCGCGCGCTTTCCGGCGAGACGGCGACCGCACGCAGCGCCATGCCCGCCCGGCTGTGGTTGAGCCAGAGGTAGAGCGCGCCGCAGATCACCACGGCGGCAAGGAAGGCCGCGACGCGGTTGAGGCCGTAGGTGTCGCCGAGGATCACGATGGGGCGCGAGAGGTAGGAATAGCTGAAGTAGTCCCCCCCGAAGAGCGCCAGCATCACGCCCACCGCGATGAACGACAGCCCGAAGGTCGTGAGAATCGCGTCCACCTCGAGCTGCCCGCGCGACTTCGCGCGGCGGACGAGCGGGCGGAGGAGGATCACGTAGATCAGCCAGTTGAGGACGAAGGCCGCAGGCGCGACGAGGAAGATCGTGAGAAGCGGGCTCAGCTGCGCGCCGGTATAGAACCAGAAGGCCGCAAAGGCCCCCAGCACCAGAAGCTCGCCGTTGGCGAGGTTCATGATCCGCGCGATGCCGTACTGGAGGTTCAGCCCCATCGCGATCAGCGCGTAGGTGCCCCCCAGGATGAGGCCCGTGACAAGAATGTCCATGCGTCCCGCCCGTGGTCGGGGCGGCCCCGGACGCTCCGGGACCGCCGCTTCAGGTTACTGCCAGCCGGATTTCACCTGGACGTCGACGGCGCCGTCGCGGCCGGTTGAGGCCACGCCCTTGAACACGCCGCCCTGCCACTGGCCGATGGTCCAGTAGGCCGGGTTGTTGTTGTTCTCGTCGAAGTCCAGCGTGCCGATCACCGTGTCGAAGCTGTTGTCCTTGATGAACTGGGTCACGGCCGCCTTGTCGAGCGAACCGGTGCCCTCGATCGCCTGCTCGAGCACCTGGAAGGTCGAATAGACCATGGCCGAGGCCCAGAAGTCGGGCTGCACGCCGGTGACTTCCGCGTGCCGCGCGGCATAGGTCTGGAACGCCTCGCCGTCGGCGTTCACGCCGCCGATGCCGAGCACGCCCTCCGCCGCCGCGCCGAAGCGCGCCTGGTAGGACGGGAAGGCGGTGCCGACGCCGGTGATGAAGGCGCCGACCTGAAGGTCCTCGATCACCGCCTGCTCGGTCAGGCCGAAGGTGTCGGCGGGGTAGGACCAGGCGAGGAAGGCCGACGGCGCGGCGGCCTTGGCGCCCTTCACCACCGGTGAAAGGTCCTGCGTGCCGAGCGGATAGGACGTGTCGTAGACGACGTTGAAGCCGGCCTCGGCAAGAAGCGGGCGCGTCGCCTCGGCCAGCTCGATCCCGAAGGCGTCGGCCACGTTGACCATGGCGATGGTGTCGCCGATGTCCCCGCGTTCGCGCAGCGCCGACAGGACCTCGACCGCGCCCTTCGCCATGCCCGACGCGCCGCCGAGCGAGATGAAGACGTTGGGGAACTGCGTCGTGATTTCCTCGACCTGGTCGGTCGTGGCGGTGGAGGTCACCATCGGCATCTCGAAGCGCGCATAGATGGGCGCCGCGGCGAGGTTGAGACCGGTGGAGTAGGGCGGCAGGATGAAGTCCGCCCCGTCCTGCGTGGCGAGCCGCTGGACAGCGGCGATCGTCTGGCCGGGGTTCGTCTGGTCGTCGTATTCGACGATCTCGATCATCCGCTTCGTGCCGCCGACATCGAGCCCGCCCCGCGCGTTCACGTCATGCGCCCAGAGCTGGACGTTGGGCCAGTAGGTCACGGCGGCCCCGCCCGCGAGCGGGCCGGTCTTCGGCGCCACCGCGCCGATCTTGATCGTCTCCTGCGCCAAGGCCCCGGTGGCAAGGCCCGTCGCCAGCGCCGCCGTCGCGGCCAGCGTCATCAGATGCCGTCTCTTCATGTCCGTTCTCCTCCCTGGTTGCATGGGGCCGCCGGCTCAGACCGACCGGGCGACCCCGTCGTCGTCCTCCCGCACGGTGATCCACTGGATCTCCGTGAATTCCTCGATCGCGGCGCGGCCGCCGAAGCGGCCGTAGCCGGATGCCTTCAGCCCCCCGAAGGGCATCGCCGGATCGTCGTAGACAGTGGAGCCGTTCACATGGACGATCCCGCAGTCGAGCGCGCGGGCAAGCGACAGGGCCCGCGCCCCATCCCGGTCGAAGACCGAGGCGACGAGCCCGAAGTCGGTGTCGTTGGCAACCGACAGCGCCTCCTCGGCATCGCCGACGCGCACGACGGCGGCCACGGGTCCGAACGCCTCCTCGGCGTAGATCCGCATTCCGGGCGCCACATGGTCTAGCACGGCAGGCTGGATCAGATTGCCCCGCACCTCGCCCCCCGTCAGGAGCGTGGCGCCGTTGGCGACCGCATCCTCGATCAGCCCCCGGATGCGGAGCGGCGCCTGCGCGCTGATCAGCGCGCCAAGAGGCGAACGGCCCGTCTCCGCATCGAACCGCAGCGCGCGGGCCGCCGTTGCGAGACGGTCCACGAAGTCGTGGGCCACGCTGTCCTCGACGACGATCCTCTCGGTCGACATGCAGATCTGGCCCTGGTTGAAGAACGCGCCATGCGCGGCCGCCTCGGCCGCCAAGGCGAGGTCGGCGCCCTCCAGCACGATCATCGTGCCCTTGCCGCTGAGTTCGAGCAGGCATGGCTTGAGGTGCCGCGCCGCCTCGACCGCGATGTCGCGGCCGACGCGGGTCGACCCGGTGAAGGTCACCCGGCGCACCGCCGAATGGGCGATGAGGGACGAGACGACCGATCCCGCCCTCTCGGGCGCGTTGATGACGTAGTTCAGCGCCCCCAGCGGCAGCCCCGCGTCGCAGAGGCAGCGCACCACCCATTCGTGGGTTTTCGGGCAGAGTTCTGACCCCTTCAGGACCACGGTGTTGCCGCAGGCGAGCGGCGCCGCGACAGCGCGCGTGGCCAGCGTGACGGCCGCGTTCCACGGCGCGATCCCCAGCACCACGCCCGCCGGGCGCCGTGCCAGGCGGTAGCCGCGGCCCGGCGGAGACCCGGGGACCGCCTCCTCGCCGATGGCGTCGCAAAGCGTGGCGGCCTGACGAAGGATCTGCCGCGCGATGTCCACGTTGAAGCGCGTCCAGTCCTCGGTCGATCCGAGCTCGCCCGCAGCGATGTCGACGACCTCGTCCGTCCGCGCCTCCATCATCCGGTCCGCGGCGAGCAGGATGGCGGCGCGATCCTGCGGGTCGGTCGCCGCCCACGAGCCGAAGGCGCTCGCCGCCGCGTCGGCGGCCCATCGGGCGTCGTCTTCGTCGCCCGCGACGGCGCGCGTCACCACACGGTCCGACACGGGGTCGCGCCGGTCGTAGGTCGCGCCCGCCGGTGAGACGACGGGACTGCCGTTGATGAACAGATGGGCTTCGAACACGAGGCTCCTCCCAAAGCGCCCGTCCGCGATCTGCGGCTCTCTGCCGCATGTTGTGTTGTCACATAAGGAAATCGGAGGGATAGTGGCCAAGTAAATGCAGTTTTCGGGGAATAAAGTGCACACTACGGGGGAGCAGGGCCGGCTGGGCCATCTGACCGGCCGGTCGCTGGCCTCCGACCTCATCCGCGCGGAACCGATCGAGAGCGGCCTGAGACCGCGGATCATCGGGCGGGCGGACGCGGTTCTCGGCACTTCATGGCGCGCGCTCCACCTCCGTCGCGGCGAGATGGAGGTCCTGTCGCCCCTTGGTGCGGCGACGCTGGCCGGACCGGCGGTCGCCTGGCTTCCCTGGACCGACGGGATGCGCGTTCGCATCGCGGCGGGCAGCGCGGGCGTGCAGATCCTCGCTGGTCAGGCGGCCGTCACGAACGCGATCGGCTTCAAGACCGAATCGCCAGATCTGAAGGCGGTCGCCGGTCAGACGATCCTTGTCCCTCTCTCCGCCGAGGGGCGCGCCGCGGAGGTGCTGGGCCGGTGCTTCGAGGGCATCCTGGCCGAGGTGCGCGAGCAGGGTATTTCGGCCATGACGGTGATCGAGGCGCATCTCCGCATCCTCCTGATCTCCCTCTGGCGGATCGAAGGGCCGCGGGTCGGCAGCACGGCTGCCGGATCGTCGTCGCGAGATCTGTCCACGAGGTTCAACACCCTTCTGGAGTCGCATTTTCGCGAACGCTGGACGGTGGAGCGGTTCGCGGTCGCGCTGGGCATCTCGGCCGACCGGCTCACGGATCTCTGCCGCAGGACGCGGGGACTGCCGCCAAAGGCCATCATCGACGCCCGCACGGCGGTGGAGGCGCGGCTCCTGCTGGAGAACTCCACCGCCTCCATGGACGAGATCGCCCACCAGCTCGGCTTTTCCAGCGCGGCGCATTTCAACCGGTTCTTCCGCCGCGCCGCCGGAACGCCTCCCGGCCGCTACCGGCAGGCGGCGCGGAGCGAACCGCCGGCGGCACCGCCTCTGGGCCGCGAACTCCACGAATGGCCATGAACGGCCCCGCGCGCCGTTGCCGCTCCCCGGGTCATCGCCGGGCGCCGGACCGGGGTCCGCCGTCCTTCTCCTCCAGAACCCGCTGGAGTTGCCGGATCAGCACGCCGCGCGATTTCTCGTCGGGGCAGGCCCGAAGCCGGTCGCTGATGTCGAGCAGCAGGCGCGAGACGTCGTTGTGCCAGTCGAGCCGCCCGACCTGCTCGGGCGGGATGCGGGGCGGCGCGGCGGGAGCATGGCGGCGGCTGCCCGACGCGGTCAGGGCGAAGCTCTCGTCGAGCTCGGGGCGCACTACCTGCGCGGGATCGAGGACGTTGCTCAACCTGTCGGCCAGCGCCGCCGTCGCCCCCTCCTCGCCGTGGACGAGGAAGACCTCGTGCCGGATCGGCAGACGCGCCCTGATCCAGTCGCGCAGCTCCGTCCCGTCCGCATGGCCGGAGTAGAGGTCCAGCGTCCGGATCCGGGCGCGGACGGTGAACTCCTCGCCCTGGATGCGGACCGATCGCGCCCCGTCCTGAAGGATGCGCCCCAGCGTGCCGACGGCCTGGAAGCCGGTGAAGAGCACCGTCGCCTCGTCCCGCCAGAGCCAGTTCTTCAGCCGGTGCCGGATCCGTCCCGCCTCGCACATGCCCGAGGCGGCGATGACGATGTGGAAGCCCCGGACCCGGTCGAGCGCGATGCTCTGTTCGCGCGTCTCGGTGAAGTGCAGGTGCCTCGACCTGAGCCCCTCCATCAGCACGGCGCCTTCCTCGAGCTCCTTGTGGTGCTTGGCGAAGACGCGCGTCGCCCGGGTTGCCAGCGGGCTGTCGACGTAGACGGGGATGTGCGGCAGCGCGCCTTCCGCCATCAGCCGCCCGAGGTCGCTGATCAGTTCCTGCGCGCGTTCCACGGCGAACGACGGGATCAGGAGCGCGCCATGGGGGTGCATGGCGGCCTGCACCTCCTCGCAGAGGAGCTTTCGGCGGTGATCGGCCGTTGCGTCGATCCGGTCGCGGTCGCCGTAGGTGGATTCGCAGATGACGTAGTCGAGGTCGCCCGGCGCCTCGGGATCGGGGTGCATCAGCTTGTAGTCGGGGCCGATGTCGCCCGAGAACAGGAGGCGCAGCGGAGGAGCTTCCGGCCGGGCCACCTCGATCTCGATCGACGCGGAGCCGAGCAGGTGCCCCGCGTTCCAGAACCGCGCGCGCATCCCGGGGAGGACGGCGAACCAGGCATCGTAGGGTTGCGGGCGGAACAGCTTCAGGCAGGCGTCGACATCGCCCGCCGCGTAGATCGGAGAGACCGTGCCCCGATCCCGCCGAGCGGCGCGGCGGTTCAGCTGCTCGACCTCGATCTCCTGGATGTGGGCGCTGTCGGGCAGCATGACCCCCGCAAGGTCGCAGGTGGCCTGCGTCGCGTGGATCGGGCCTGCGAACCCGTGCCGCACCAGCTTGGGCAGGAGGCCCGAGTGGTCGATATGGGCATGGCTGAGGAGAACGGCGGCGATCTCTCCGGGCTCGAAGGGGAAGGGGCGGTAGTTGAGTTCCTTCTCCGTCTTCGGACCCTGGAACATCCCGCAGTCGATCAGCACCTGCCCGCCGTTCGTTTCGAGCCGGAAGCACGATCCGGTGACAGACCGGGCGGCTCCGTGGAAGGTCAGGCGGGAATCGGGCATCGTGCGTCTCCGTGAGCGACCTGCCGGGGCCGCGCCGGTCAGGACTGAAGGACGTAGGTGCCGGGCGCGGGTCCGAGAGGCGGCAGACCGCGGTCCGCGGCGCCCATCGCCGGTGGAGCGACCGGCTCGCCGCCCCGCGCCGCAAGCCACGCCTGCCATTCCGGCCACCAGGAGCCGGCGACCCGGCGCTGGCGTGCCAGCCACGTGTCGGGGTCGGTGTAGAGCGCGCCGGCCGGGCGGTGGCCCGCGTGGTAGTGGCGGCCGGGGTGCCCGGGTTCGGACAGGATGCCGCCATTGTGGCCGCCCTTCGTGAGGACGAACGTCAGGTCGCAGTCGGTGAAGAGCGCGGTCTTGTAGACCGACCGCCATGGCGCGATGTGGTCGGTCTCGGTCGCCACGACGAACATGGGCACGGCGATGTCCTTGAGCGCGATCACGCGGCCCTCCACCGCGAAGCGGCCCGCCGTGATCCGGTTCTCAAGGAAGATGCCGCGCAGGTATTCGGAATGCATCCGCGCCGGCATCCGCGTCGTGTCGTTGACCCAGACGGTCATGTCCGTGGGCAGGTCGGGCTCGCCCAGGAGGTAGCGGCGGACCGCGCGGGACCAGATCAGGTCCTCGGACCGGATCGCCGCGAAGGCGCCCGACATCTGCGGGCGGTCGAGGTAGCCGACCGACCACATCAGATCCTCGAGGAAGGCGACCTGGCTTTCATCGAGAAAGAGGAGAAGCTCGCCCGCCTCGGCGAAGTCGACCTGCGCCGCCATCAGCGTGACCGAGGCGAGGCGGTCGTCGCCATCGCGCGCCATCGTCGCGGCGGCGATGGCGAGGAGCGTGCCGCCGAGGCAGTAGCCGTTGGCATGGACCTTCCGGCCCGGCACGATGGCGTTGATGATGTCGAGCGCCTGCAGGATGCCCTTCGTCCGGTAGTCCTCGAGCGACAGCTCCGCCTGTTCGGCGCGGGGGTTGCGCCACGAGATGCAGAAGACGGTGTGGCCCTGCCCGACGAGCCAGCGGATGAGCGAGTTCCCGGGCGAGAGGTCGAGGATGTAGTACTTCATGATCCAGGCCGGGACGAACAGCACGGGTTCGGCCTCGACCACGGCGGTCGAGGGCGCGTACTGGATCAGCTCCATGATCTCGTTGCGATAGACCACCTCGCCGGGCGTCGCCGCCAGCACCTTGCCGAGCGCGAAGGCCTCGGGCACCGGGCGGTGTTCCTGCGCCAGAACGTGCAGGGCGTCGTCGACGAAATGGGCCGCGCCCTCGACGAGGTTGGTGCCGCGGTCGGCGGCGATGCGTTCGATGATCTCGGGATTGCAGGGCGGGAAGTTCGAGGGCGACACGGTGTCGAGAAGCTGGCGCATCAGGAAGCCCGTGCGCTCGGCATTCTGCTTGCGGAGGCCGCGCAGGTCGGCCGTGGCGGCCTGCCACCAGTCCTGAAGCCCGAGGAACCCCTGCTGCCACAGGGCGAACGGCGCGTGGTCCCAGCCTTCGTGCGACCAACGGGTATCGTGTGGCCCGGGCGTGAACGGCTTCTCGGCGGGTTTGCCCTGCAGGCTCTCCCACGCGAACCGCGCGAGCCTCGTCCAGTTGGCCTGCGCCCGCTCGGCCAGCTCCAGCTGCCGCCCCGGCGCGCGGGAGAGGTGCATGGCCCAGTCGCTCCACGCGTCCACGACGGCGTGGGGGGAGATCCCGGCCGTCAGGCGGGCGAGGTTCGCCATGGCGCCCCGGTCGAGCGCGGCGTAGGGGTGCGGGCCAGGCTCGGATTGGGCAGGGGCGCGCGGCGCCTTCTCCGGGACGGCCGCGGTGGGTTCCGGCGACGGAGCGAGGGCCTCTGCGGTACGGCGCGCGGCGCGGGGTCTCGGGGGCATGGCGATCCTCCTGTCACCGGACGGGGGCGGTCCGTGAAGGACCGGCCTGCGTCGGCGGTTCGCGATCCGGCCGATCCATCCGGATCCCTGGCACCCTCCCTCGGTAGCAGACTGGCCGCGCGGACGCCAACCTTCTCGGCCCTGCGGGCCGGCCGGCCGATCGCGCGGGGCAGGGGAACGCGGGGCCCACGCGGTCGTTCGGTTGGGGAAGCGGGCTTCTCCCGGAGTTCGCGCGGACCGCTCCCGGACCCGGGCGCGCGCCGCCAGCCGGAGTGAGGAAGTGACCCAGAGACCTCGTGTTCACGCCGACGACGTCGGCCCCGGCACCGACCGGGTCATTCTCCTCGGCATCGTCCTCCTGACCGCGGGGATCCTGCTCTGGCTGGCGGGAGACGTGCTTCTGGTGATCTTTGCCGGCATCCTGATCGCCGTGGCCCTCGACGGGATGGCCTCGGGGCTCGCGCGCCTCACCGGGCTGCCGCAGAAGCTTGCCCTCATCCTTGTGGCGCTGGCATCCCTCGCGGCCGTCGTGGGTGTCGCCGTGCTGGTCGTCCCGACGGTCGTGGGGCAGATCGACGACATCCGCCGCCTCTTCGTGTCGGCCGCCGAATCCGGGCGCGCGACCCTCGCCCGCTGGGGCTGGGCCGAAGGTTTGGCCGATCTGGCGGAGGTCGACAGCCAGCAGGTGATCGACATGGCGGGCGGCGTGGCCGGCCGGGTCGCGGGGATGACCATGACCGCCTTCAGCGTGGCGGCCAGCCTGTTCGTGGCGCTGGCGATCGCGATCTTCGCGGCCTTCGATCCCGCCCTCTATCGCCGCGGGACGCTGGCGCTGCTGCCCGCGCGCCGGCGCCCGCGCGTCGACCGGGCGCTGTCGGCGGTCGCCCGGTCGCTCCGCTGGTGGTTCCTCGGGCAGCTCGTGTCGATGGCGGTTCTCGCGGTCACGGTGTCGGCCGGGCTCTGGGTCATCGGCGTCGATCTCTGGCTGAGCCTCGGCGTCCTGACCGGAGCGCTGACCTTCATTCCGATCCTCGGGCCGGTCATCGCGGGCATCCCGATCCTCGTCGTGTCCTTCGCGCAGGGGACAGGGACGGGGCTCACCGTCCTCGTCTTCTACCTCATCGTCCAGAACCTCGAGGGCAACTTCCTCGTCCCCTGGATCCAGCACCGGGTCGTGCATCTCCCGCCGGCGGTGCTCATCGCGGCGCAGGTGCTGCTCGGCGCGCTTCTCGGGATCGCCGGGTTCATCCTCGCCGCGCCGCTGGCCGTGGTCGCCATGGTCCTCGTCCAGAAGCTCTGGGTGGAACGCGGGGCAGGTCCGGAGGATTGATCGCCCCGCGGACGCGCCGCATTGCCTCTCCAGCGGCGGCGTCCTGACGGATCAGCGCCCTCCCTCGTGGAGAAATCGCCACAGGTTCCCAAGAGGTCAAGGATGCGCGTGGACAGGGTGTGCCGCGGCATGATCATCTTCCGTCCACGATGTGACCGGAGCCGGGCATGACCTTCCTGATGCGGCAATTCTCGTGGTTCGGCCTGCTTCTCGGGCTGCTGTTCCTCACCGCTTCTCTCTCGCCGTCGCTGATCCCGCGCGGGCCGGTCCTCCAGGGCGTGCTCGGGGGGGTCGTTCTGGCGCTCGGCTACCTCTCGGGGCGGATCGTCGAAGGGCTCTGGTGGCTCGCGGACATGCCGGTGCTCGGGGGACGGTCGCGGCGGGTCGCGACGACCGCAGCGACGCTGGCCGTGCTCGTCCTGCTCGGGATCAGCCTCGCCTACAGCCACGTCTGGCAGAACGACCTGCGCGCGCGCATGGGGATGGAGCCGACGGGCGGGGGGAGCCTCGCGACCATGCTCGCCATCGCGGCGGGGGTCTTCCTCGTTCTCTACGTCGTGGGCGCGCTGATCGCGGTCTTCTACCGGATCGTGCGGGGGCGGCTGAGCCGGGTGATGCCACGGCGCCGGGCAGACGTGCTGGGCCTCCTTCTCGTCGGGGCCGCTCTCTTCGTCCTGACGCGCGACGGCCTGCTCGACGCCGTGATCAACGCGCTCGACACCACCTTCGAGACGGCGCAGGGCCTGTTCGACACCGCCCCGCCCGCGCCGACCGATCCGCGCATCCCCGGAAGCCCCGCCTCGCTCGTCGACTGGAAGGCGATGGGCCAGCCGGGGCGGGACTTCGTCACCACAGGCCCCGACGCCGAGGCGATTGCGGCCTTCACGGGCAGGCCCGCCCTCGATCCCGTCCGGGTCTATGTCGGTCGCGCGAACGCCGACACCCCGCAGGAGCGGGCGGAGCTCGCGCTGGCCGAACTCCAGCGCCTCGGCGGGTTCGACCGCAAGGTCCTGCTCGTCGTGAGCCCGACCGGCACGGGCTGGATGGACCCGGGATCGCACGATCCCGTCGAATACATGCACGACGGCGACATCGCGACGGTGGCCGTGCAGTATTCCTACATGCAGTCGCCCTTCGCCCTGCTGTTCGAGACGCGCACGGGCCTCGACCAGGCCACTGCGACTGTCGCGAGGATCCACGCCTACTGGCGGACCCTGCCCGAGGAGACGCGGCCCCGGCTCTACATCCACGGCCTGAGCCTCGGCGCGTGGTCGTCGATGTACGCCACGACGCTGTTCCAGCTCGTGAACGATCCCATCGACGGCGCCTTCTGGGCCGGGCCGCCGTTTCCGTCGGACTTCTGGAACCGGGTCCAGCGCGCCCGCGCCGAGGGCAGCCCCTGGGTGCATCCCCGCATCGGGGACGGCTCGCTCATCCGCTATGCCGCGCGGGGCGACGACGGGTCGGAGGGCATGGCGGACTGGGGGCCGATGCGGATCCTGTTTCTCCAGTATCCGAGCGATCCCATCGTCTTCTTCGACCCGCTCTCCACCATCCGCCGCCCGGTCTGGATGCGCGAGCCGCCGGGCGACGGCGTGTCGCCCTATCTGCGCTTCATGCCGATCGTCACGCAGTTCCAGCTCGCGCTCGACATGGCGCTGTCGACCACCGTCCCGGCAGGATACGGGCACTCCTACTACGCCCGCGACTACATCGGGCCGTGGGTCGAGGTCACGGCCCCCGAACAATGGACCGCCGCCGACACCGAACGGCTGAAGGCGCATTGCGACAACGGCTTTCAGGGCGGCTGCTCGAACGACCGGCGCTGAGCGAGGACGGATGACAGAACGCCCGGCTTGAGGTTTGATCGGACTCCGGCCGGTGGGGAATCCGAGGGGACATCATGACGCTGATCTACGAGAACGGACTGGGGATGACGGCAGCCAACCATGTGCCGCTGACGCCGCTGTCCTTCATCCGGCGCACCGCCGCCGTCTACCCCGACCGCACGGCCGTCATCCACGGTGGGGTCCGCCGGACATGGGCTGAAACGCACGGGCGGTGCCGGCGGCTTGCGTCCGCCCTCGCACGCCACGGCGTCGGCCGGGACAGCACCGTCGCCGTGATGGCGCCGAACATCCCGGAGATGGTCGAGGCGCATTTCGGCGTCCCGATGGCGGGCGCCGTTCTCAACGCGATCAACACCCGTCTCGACGCGGCCGCCATCGCCTTCATCCTCGGCCATGGGGAAGCGAAGGTCCTGATCACCGACACGGAGTTCGCCCCGGTGATCGAGGATGCGCTGGCGATGCTGGGAAAGCGGCCTCTCGTGATCGACATCGACGATCCGCAGGGGCCTGGCGGCCGACGTCTCGGGGCGATGAGCTACGAGGAGTTCCTCGGCACCGGGGACGAGAGCTTCGAGCCGGTTCCGCCGGATGACGAATGGCAGTCCATCGCGCTCAACTACACCTCGGGCACCACGGGCGATCCGAAGGGCGTCGTCTATCATCACCGGGGCGCCTACCTGAATGCGCTTGGCAATTCGGTGAGCTGGAGCATGGGGCAGTTCCCCGTCTATCTCTGGACGCTGCCGATGTTCCACTGCAACGGCTGGTGCTTTCCCTGGACCATCACGGCGCTTGGCGGCACCCATGTCTGCCTGCGCCGGGTCGAGGCGGCCGCGATCTTCGACGCCATCGCGCGCCACGGCGTCACGCATCTGTGCGGGGCGCCGATCGTGATGTCGATGCTCGTGAACACGCCCGCCGACCGCCGCCCCGACTGGTCCCAGCCCGTCCGGATGATGACGGCGGGCGCGGCACCCCCCGCCGCCGTGATCGAGGCGATGGAGGCCATGGGCGTGGACGTCACCCATGTCTACGGTCTGACGGAGACCTACGGTCCCTGCATGGTGTCGGCCTGGCGGCCCGAGTGGGACGACCTGCCCATCGCCGAGAAGGCGGCGCGGAAGGCGCGGCAGGGCGTGACCTACGAGGTGCAGGAGGCGGTCATGGTGGCCGATCCCGCCACTATGGAACCGGTGCCTGCGGATGGCGAGACGATGGGCGAGATCTTCTTCCGCGGCAACATCACCATGAAGGGGTATCTCAAGAACCCCACGACGACCGAGAAGAGCTTTGCGGGCGGCTGGTTCCACACCGGCGATCTCGCCGTGATGCACCCCGACGGCTATCTCGAGATCCGCGACCGGTCGAAGGACATCATCATCTCGGGCGGCGAGAACATCTCGTCCATCGAGGTGGAGGGCGTGCTCTACCGCCATCCGGCGGTGGCCGCGGCGGCGGTGGTGGCCAAGCCCGACGAGAAATGGGGCGAGACGCCCTGCGCCTTCGTCGAGCTGCGCGCCGGAGCGTCGGCAACGCCGGAGGAGATCATCGCCTTCTGCCGGGAGCGCCTCGCGCACTACAAGTGCCCCCGCCACGTGATCTTCGGAGAGCTGCCGAAGACCTCCACCGGCAAGATCCAGAAGTTCGCGCTGAGGGACCGCGCGCGGGGCGCGTGAGACAGGCCGACGCGGGACGCCCTTGCCGGCGGGGCGTCCCCATGCGTCCGCCGACCGGAGCGGTCGCCGGAGACGGGCGCCTCCGCCCTAGCGCCAGAGCTGGTCCTTCTGGTGCTGCGTGATCCGCCGGGACAGGGACTCGAACTGGAGGATCATGAAGGATCGGAACCGCCGCGCGGCCGGATTGCGGAGCGCCACCTTCATCGCGAGAATCCCGAGGTCCCGGTCCGGATGGCCGATTTCAAGAGACAGCGCCGTCACCGTGTTCCTGCCCTTCAGCATGAACACGACGGAATAGGGCAGGACCGTCAGGCTGTCGGTTTCGGTCAGGACGCTGAGGACCGAGGCCAGCGAGCCGCCCGAGAAGCTGATGCGGAAGTCGCTTGCGCCGATGTTGGCCAGCGCGCGGCGGAGGTCCTTGTAGAGCGGGCTCTCCACGGGCGGCGCGATCCACGGAAACTGCGCGATGTCGCCCGGCGTGATGAGCTTGCGCCGCGCGAGCGGATGACCCGTGCGGCAGGCGATCACGTTGAGGCCCGCCAGGATCGGCTCGAAGTTCAGTTCCTTCGGCACGCGGTCGCGCTGGAGCGGCAGGACGGCAAGGTCGAGCGTTCCTCCGCGAAGCCTGTCCACCAGTTCCTCCGCGTAGCCGTAGGACTGATCCACGCGCACGTCGGGATGCGCCTGCTGGAACCGCGCGATCATCGAGGCGACGACTCCGTCCATGAAGATCGGCGTGCCGCCCACGCGCACGACCCCCGAATGACCTGCGCGGTGCCGCTCGACGATCTCCGAGGCGCGGAGGCCAGCCTTCATCACCGATCGTCCGTGCTCGGCCAGCGCCGCGCCGAGATCGGTCGGCTGGAGCGGTCGGCGTCCGGGCTTGAAGAGCGGCTCGCCGATCCGCGCCTCGAGCTGGGAGAGCGTCCGGGACACGGAGGGTTGCGATTTCCCCAGCGCGGCCGCGCCTTCGGTCAGTCCGCCGTGATCGACGATTGCCGCGAGGATCTCGAGGTGACGGACATCGAATTTCATAACGTCGAGCTATATTGATCGACATAGTTTCGATCAAGATCGCAGCCGTCGCATGGTAGGCCTCCGCACGATCAGGGAGCCACCCGCCGCCATGTCGTATTTCCAGCCGGAATTCGTCGCACGCAGCGCCGCAGTCCGCGTTCGGTTCGGACCGGGCGTCCGGCACGCGGTCGCTGAGGAAGTGGGGCGGCTTGGCGCGCGGCGGGCGCTCGTCCTGTCGACCCCGCAGCAGGCCGAGACGGCGCTCGCCGTGGCGGAGGACCTCGGCGACCTCGCCGCTGGCGTCTATTCCCGTGCCGCCATGCACACGCCGGTTCAGGTGACCGAGGAGGCGGAGGCTCACGCCCACGCGATCGGCGCCGACTGCCTCGTCGCGGTCGGCGGCGGCTCGACCACCGGGCTCGGCAAGGCCATCGCCTACCGCACCGACCTGCCGCAGGTCGTGGTCCCCACGACCTATGCCGGGTCGGAGGCGACGGCGATCCTCGGGCAGACCGATGGACGCGCCAAGACCACCCTGACCGATCCGCGCGTGCAGCCCGAGGTGATCCTCTACGACGCCGAACTCGTCGCGGGACTTCCCGTGCCGCTCACGGTCACGAGTGCGCTGAACGCCATCGCCCACGCGGCCGAGGGGCTTTACGCGCAGGACCGCAACCCCCTGTCCTCGGTGCTTGCGGTGGAAGGGATGCGCGCCTTCGCGGCGGCTCTGCCCACGGTGATCGCTTCGCCCGGAGACCTCCCGGCGCGTGGGGAGACGCTGTACGGCGCGTGGCTCTGCGGCACGGTGCTGGGCCAGGTCGGCATGGCGCTGCATCACAAGCTCTGTCATGTGCTCGGCGGGACCTTCGGCCTCCCGCATGCTGAAACCCACGCGATCATCCTGCCGCATGCCATCGCCTTCAACGAGACGGCGGTGCCCGATCTCCTCGCCCCGGTTGCCGCGTCCTTCGGCGGCGCGACGGCGGGCGCGGCGCTCCACGCCTTCGCGCAGCGCTGCGGCGCGCCCGCGGCGCTCCGCGACCTCGGCCTTGCGCGCACGGACCTCGACCGCGCGGCCGAGGTCGCCACCACGAACCCCTACTGGAACCCTGCCCCGGTGACCCGGGACGGGATCCGTCACCTGCTGGACGCCGCCTGGGAGGGCCGCGCGCCGGACCACTGAAGCGACCGCCATCTCAAGGGAGGAAACCGGGATGCTGACACGCCGCAGACTGCTCAAGACGACCGCCGCCTCCGGGCTCACGCTCGCCGCCGGAGGACTGGCCGCGCCCGCCATCGCGCAGGGCGCACGCATCCGGGTGGGCTATGTCACGCCGCAGACCGGCCCGCTCGCGGCCTTCGCCGAGGCCGACCGCTTCATCCTCGACGGCTTCGCCGCGACGGAGGCGGGCGCGAACTTCGAGGTCATCGTCAAGGACAGCCAGTCGAACCCGAACCGCGCCGCCGAGGTCGCGCAGGAGCTGATCGTCAGCGACGAGGTTGAACTGATGCTCGTGGCCTCCACGCCCGAGACGACGAACCCCGTGACGACCACCTGCGAGAACGAGGGCATCCCCGTGATCTCGACCGTGGCGCCCTGGCAGCCGTGGTTCATCGGTCAGCAGGGCAACCCGGGCGATCCGTCCTCGTGGCAGCCGTTCGACTACGCCTTCCATTTCTTCTGGGGACTCGAGGACGTCATCGCCGTCTTCACCAACATGTGGGGGCAGCTGGAGACCAACAGGTCCGTGGGCGGGCTCTTCCCGAACGACGGTGACGGAAACGCCTGGGGCGACCCGAACGTGGGCTTCCCTCCGGTGCTCGAGCAGCTGGGCTACACGCTGACCGACCCGGGCCGCTACCAGAACCTGACCGACGACTTCACCGCCCAGATCAACGCCTTCCGGCAGGCGAACGTGGAAATCGTGACCGGTGTCGTCATTCCGCCCGACTTCACGACCTTCTGGACGCAGGCCAAGCAGCAGGGCTTCACCCCCAAGGCCGCATCCATCGGGAAGGCGATCCTCTTCCCGCAGGCGGTCGCGGCGTTGGGCAATTCCGGGCACAACCTGTCGTCCGAGGTCTGGTGGTCCCCGCAGCACCCCTTTGCCTCGTCGCTGACGGGGCAGAGCGCGGGCGAGCTGGCCGAGGGCTTCACGGCGGCGACGGGCCGCCAGTGGACGCAGCCCATCGGCTTCGTCCACGCGCTGTTCGAGGTGGCGGCGGACGCGATGTCCCGCGTCGGGGACGCGGGCGACGCCGATGCCGTGGCCGAGGCGATCGCGGCCACGAACCTCGCCACCATTGTCGGGCCGATTGCGTGGAACGGAGCCGGGCTGCCGCCCTTCGCGGCGCGCAACGTGGCCAAGACGCCTCTGGTCGGGGGCCAGTGGCGGCTGAGGGACGGGGGCGGCTATGACCTCGTCATCGTCGACAACCAGACCGCACCCGACATACCGACCGGCGGCGCGATGGAAGTGATCACCCCCTGATCCCCACGCGCGGGCCGGTCCACCGGCCCGCCTCTCCTCCAGCATCCGGGCGCGCGTCGGCGCCCGAGGGACCTGCCCCCCGTGTCCATGCTCGTGTTGACAGAGGTGTCGAAAAGCTTCGGGTCACTCAAGGTGACCGACGGGGTATCGTTCGACGTGCCCGAGGGTCAGGCCCTGGGGATCATCGGGCCGAACGGGGCTGGGAAGTCCACGCTTTTCAACCTCATCACGGGGAACCTCACACCCGACGCCGGCTCGATCCACTTCGACGGACGCGATGTGACGCGGGTGTCCGCGATGCGGCGCTGTCTCGACGGGGTGGGGCGGTCCTTCCAGATCCCCCAGCCGTTCCAGAAACTCACCGTGTTCGAGAACCTGCTCGTCGCGGCCACCCATGGCCGGGGCGCGTCGGAGGCCGAGGTGGTCGGCGCCTGCGCGGACGTGCTTGAACGCACCGGCCTGATCCGCAAGGCCAACGCCGTCGCCGGGTCGCTCACGCTTCTCGAACGCAAGCGGCTGGAGCTTGCCCGCGCGATGGCCACGGGGCCGAAGCTCCTCCTCCTCGACGAGATTGCGGGCGGGCTCACCGATGGCGAATGCCAGTCGCTCGTCCAGACGATCCGCGACATCCATGCCGAGGGCGTGACGATCATCTGGATCGAGCATGTCCTCCACGCGCTGAACAGCGTGGTGGAGCGGCTTCTGGTGCTGGATTTCGGGCGGGTCATCGCCATCGGCGCTCCGGGCGAGATCATGGAAAGCCGCGAGGTGCGCGAGATCTACCTGGGGATCGAGGCATGACCGCCCTTCTCGAAACCCGGGGCCTCACCGCCTTCTACGGCGACTTCCAGGCGCTCTTCGGCGTGGACCTGCGGCTTGGCCCGGGCGAGACCATCGCCATCATAGGGGCGAACGGCGCGGGCAAGACGACGCTCATGCGGTCGATCACCGGGGTATTGCGGAACGAGGCGGCCCAGATCCTCCACAAGGGCACGGCGATCGGCCACCTGCCGCCCGACACGATCATGAAGCGCGGCATCGCCATGGTGCCCGAGGGACGCCGCCTCTTTCCGTCGCTGTCGGTCGAGGAGAACCTGATCATCGGCGGGCAGCACAAGGGCGGGCGCGATCTTGGCGACCGAATCGACGGGTTTCTGAGCCGCTTCACCGGGCGCCCGAACCCGATGGAGCTGGCGGCCGGGCACGACGGCACCGGGCCGTGGTCGCTGGAGGCCGTCTACGACCTCTTCCCCATCCTGCGCGAACGGCGCAACAGTCCGGGCACCGCGCTGTCGGGCGGGCAGCAGCAGATGGTGGCCATCGGGCGCGCGCTGATGTCCAACCCCGAGATCCTCCTTTGCGACGAGATCAGCCTTGGCCTCGCCCCCGTCGTCATCAAGGACATCTACGCCGTCCTGCCCCGGATCAAGGAGAGCGGGGCGAGCGTCATCATCGTGGAGCAGGACATCGGGCAGGCGCTGAAGGTGGCCGACCGCGTCTACTGCATGATGGAAGGGCGCGTGACGCTGGAAGGCACTCCGGACGAACTGACGCGCGACGACATCCACGCGGCCTACTTCGGGGCGCCCGCATGATCTGGGTGGACACCATCGTGCAGGGCATCCTTCTCGGCGGGCTCTACGCGCTCTTCGCCGCGGGGCTGAGCCTCGTCTTCGGGATCATGCGGCTCGTCAACCTCGCACATGGCGACCTGATCGTGCTGGGCGCCTACCTGATCCTCGTGATCGTCTCGGCGCTGGGTCTCCACCCCTTCGTCGCGGCGCTGGTCGCGGCGCCGGTGATGTTCGTCCTTGGCTGGCTGCTCCAGCGGGTCGTGCTGAACCGGACGCTGGGCGAGGACATCATGCCCCCGCTTCTGGTGACCTTCGGCCTGTCCATCGTCCTCCAGAACGGACTTCTCGAGACCTTCTCGGCCGACAGCCGGCGCATCTCGCTGGGCCCGCTCGAAACCGCCTCGGTGGCCGTCGGACCCCTGAACCTCGGCGTGATGCCGCTCCTGACCTTCGCGTCCGCGATCCTCGTGATCGTCGGGTTGAACCAGCTCTTCTACCGCATCGCCATCGGACGCGCGTTCCGCGCGACCTCGGACGATGCGACGACGGCCAGTCTCATGGGCATCCGACCCGAGCGGGTCTTCGCCTCGGCCACGGCGATCGCCATGCTCGTCGTGACGGTGGCGGCGCTCTACCTCGGCACGCGGGCGAACTTCGACCCGAACATCGGCCCCGCCCGACTGATCTACGCCTTCGAGGCCGTCATCATCGGCGGGCTCGGCAGCCTCTGGGGCACGCTCGCGGGCGGAATCATCATCGGTGTCGCCCAGACGGTGGGCGCGGCGTTCAACCCCGAATGGCAGATCCTCGCAGGGCACGTGGCCTTCCTGATCGTCCTTCTCGTCCGGCCGCGCGGCCTCTTCCCGAAAGGCAACTGAGCCATGGCCGCGCCCTATGCCGTCACCACCCGCACCCGCGCCTCGTCGGTCGCGCTGGTCGCCGCGGTTGTGATCGTCGCGGCGCTGGCGGCGGCGCCCGCCTTCGCGTCGCGCGGGCTGATCCAGGACCTGTTCTTCATCCTGACGATGCTCACGCTCGCGCAGTTCTGGAACCTGCTCGCGGGATACGGCGGGCTGGTGTCGGTCGGTCAGCAGGCCTTCGTCGGGATCGGCGCCTATGCGCTCTACGGCGCGGTGATCCTCGGGGGCGCGGACCCGGTCCTGTCGATCCTGATCGCCGGTGTCGCGGCGCTCGTCCTCGCCGTGCCGACGGCCTTCTTCGCCTTCCGCCTCCACGGCGCCTACTTCGCCATCGGCACATGGGTCATCGCCGAGGTCGTCCGCCTGTCGGTCGCGCAATGGCGCGCGGTCGGCGGGGGGACCGGCACCTCTCTGCCACGAAGCGCGCTCGACGGCATGATGTTCGCGGGCTGGATCGAGGAGACCTTCGACGTCCGCGCGGCGGCGGCGCGCGACATCCTCGCCTACTGGCTCGCGCTCGCGCTCGCCGTGGCGACCGTGGCGGGGATCTACTGGCTCCTGCGGTCCAAGCCCGGCCTCGCGCTTGCCGCCATCCGCGACAATACCGAAGCCGCGCGGTCCGTGGGCGTGGACGCGGGCCGGATGAAGTGGTTCGTCTTCCTCACCTCGGCCTTCGGCACCGGCCTCGCGGGCGGGCTGATCTACCTCCAGAAGGGGCGCATCTCGCCCGATGCGGCCTTCAGCCTGACCGACTGGACGGCCTACGTCATCTTCATCGTCGTGATCGGCGGCCTCGGCACCATCGAAGGCCCGATCATCGGCGTCCTCGTCTTCTTCGTCCTCCAGAGCCTCCTTGCGGACTACGGGTCGTGGTACCTGATGGTGCTCGGCCTCATCGGGATCGCGGTGATGCTGTTCGCGCCGCGCGGGCTCTGGGGGCTCCTGTCCGAACGAACCGGACTGCACCTTTTCCCGATCCGGCGGCGGCTCGTCGGCGGGACCTTCACCGACAGGGAGAACTGAGCCATGACCACCATCACGACCGACGTCCTGATCATCGGCACGGGACCCGCGGGATCGGCCACGGCGGCGCTCCTGTCGAGCTACGGCGTCGCCAACATGGCGGTGAACCGCTATCGCTGGCTCGCCAACACGCCGCGCGCCCACATCACCAACCAGCGCACGATGGAGGTGCTGCGCGACCTTGGCCGCGAGGTCGAGGACGAGGCCTATCTCTTCGCCACCCATCAGGACCTCATGGGCGAGAACATCTTCTGCGAAAGCCTCGCGGGAGAGGAGATCGGCCGGATGAAGAGCTGGGGCAACCATCCCCTGTCGAAGGCGGAGCATCTGCTGTCGAGCCCGACGATGATGAACGACCTGCCGCAGACCTTCATGGAGCCGCTCCTCTTCAAGACCGCCTGCTCGCGCGGCACGCAGGCGCGCATGTCCACCGAATACGTGAGCCACGTTCAGGATGCGGACGGCGTCACCACCACCTGCCGCGACCGGCTGTCCGGCGAGACCTTCGAGGTCCGCTCGAAGTTCCTCGTGGGCGCGGACGGCGGCAATTCGGCGGTGGCCGAACATGCGGGGCTGCCCTTCGAGGGACAGATGGGCGTGGGCGGGTCGATGAACATCCTCTTCCGCGCCGACCTGTCCAGATACGTCGCCCACCGGCCGAGCGTGCTCTACTGGGTGATGCAGCCCGGCGCCGACGTCGGCGGGATCGGCATGGGGCTCGTCCGCATGGTCCGGCCCTGGAACGAGTGGCTGATCGTCTGGGGCTACGACATCTCCCAGCCCGCACCGGAGGTGACGCCCGACTTCGCCACGGGCGTCGCGCGCCAGCTCGTCGGCGATCCGGATCTGGAGATCGAGCTTCTCAGCGCCAACACCTGGACCGTGAACAACATGTACGCGACCCACATGCAGAACGGCCGCGTCTTCATCATGGGCGACGCCGCGCACCGGCATCCGCCCTCCAACGGGCTGGGGTCCAACACCTCGATCCAGGACGGCTTCAACCTCGCGTGGAAGCTGGCTGCGGTCGTCAAGGGGCAGGCGGGGATGAAGCTTCTGGACAGCTACTCGGTCGAACGCGCCCCCATCGCGAAACAGATCGTCACCCGCGCCAACCAGTCCATCGGAGAGTTCGGCCCGATCTTCGAGGCGCTCGGCATGGCGGCGGGCGTGAAGCCCGAGATCATGCAGAAGACCCTCGCGGCGCGCTGCGACGCGACTCCGCAAGCCGAACGGCAGCGGGCCGCGATCCGCGAGGCCATCGCCTTCAAGAAATACGAGTTCGACGCGCATGGCGTCGAGATGAACCAGCGCTACCGCTCCGACGCGGTGGAAACCGACGGCCAGATCGAACCCGCCTTCGAACTCGACGCCGAACTGCATTACCAGCCCACGACCTGGCCCGGCGCGCGCATCCCCCATGTCTGGCTCTTCGACCACGACACGGGCGCGAAGCATTCGACGCTCGACCTCTGCGGGAAGGGCCGCTTCACGATCTTCACCGGGATCGGCGGCGAGGCGTGGGAGACGGCGGCGGCGAAGGTCGGCCCCGACCTGGGGCTCGACATCGCCGTCCGCCTCGTCGGCCCTCGCCGGAAGATCGAGGACCTCACCGGCGACTGGGCGCGGGCGCGGGAGATCGCCGACTCCGGCTGCATCCTCGTGCGCCCCGACCAGCACGTCGCCTGGCGGAGCGAGGCGATGACGTCGAACCCCGCCGCCGACCTGCGCCGGGTGCTGTCGAAGATCCTCGGACGCTGAGGAGGAGCCGATGTCGAGATACTTCAGCGAGGACGCCTCGGCCGATGTCGTGAACGCCCGGATCGGGCCTGAGACGGATCCGCGGCTGCGGCAGGTCATGGAAGCGATGGTCCGCCACCTCCACGCCTTCGTGAAGGAGGTCGAGCCGACGACGCGGGAATGGGAAGCAGCCATCGACTTCCTGACCCGCACCGGGCAGATGTGTTCGGACACGCGGCAGGAGTTCATCCTCCTGTCGGACGTCCTTGGCGTGTCGATGCTGGTCGATGCGGTCAACCACCGGCGGCCGGGTGGTGCCACCGAGAACACGGTGTTCGGCCCGTTCCACGTGGGGGGCGCGCCCGAGCGGGCGATGGGCGACACCATCTCGCTCGACGGAAAGGGAGAGAGCTGCCTCTTCGAGGGCCGCGTCCTCGACCTTGACGGCCGACCAATCGAGGGCGCGGTGATCGACGTCTGGTCCGACAATGCCGACGGCTTCTACGACGTGCAGCAGCCGGACGTGCAGCCGCAGTGGAACAACCGCGGGGTGTTCCGCACCGGCCCCGACGGGCGCTACCGCTTCCGCGGGATCCGGCCCGTGTCCTACCCGATCCCGGACGATGGCCCGGTGGGGCAGATGCTGGGGCATGTCGGCCGGCACCCCTGGCGTCCGGCCCACATGCACTTCCTCGTCCATGCCGAGGGGTTCGAGACGGTCACCACCCATACCTTCGTTGCGGGCGATCCCTATCTCGACAGCGACGCGGTGTTCGGCGTGAAGGATTCGCTCATCGTTCCCTTCACGCGCGGCGAGAGCGGCGACACGATCTGGCGGTCGGAGTACGACTTCGTGCTGAACCGCGCGTGACGCGTCAGGTCTTCACGATCCGGTAGATCGCCGGGATCACGAGCACGGTCAGCGCCGTCGAGGACAGGAGCCCGAAGAGGAGCGAGATCGCAAGCCCCTGGAAGATCGGGTCCACGAGGATCACCGCCGCCCCGATCATCGCCGCGATGGCGGTGAGGAGGATCGGCTTGAAGCGTGTGGCGCCCGCCTCGATCAGGATGTCGGTCGTGACATTCATGTCGGGGTCGGCGTTGCGGATGAAATCGACGAGCAGGATCGAGTTCCGCACGATGATCCCGGCAAGCGCGATGAAGCCGATCATCGAGGTCGCCGAGAACGGCGCGCCGAAGAGCCAGTGGCCCGCCATGATCCCGAGGAAGGTGAGCGGCACGGGCGTGAGCACCACGAGCGGCAGGCGGAAGCTGCCGAACTGCGCGACCACGAGGATGTAGATGCCCAGAAGCGCCACGCCGAAGGCCGCGCCCATGTCGCGGAAGGTGACCCAGGTCACCTCCCATTCGCCGTCCCAGAGGAGGACGGGGTGGTCCGTCGTCTCGGGCTGGCCGTTCAGCCGGATCTCGGGCTTCGTCCCCTCGGGCCAGTCCATCGCGTCGAGCCGGTCGGCCACCGCAAGCATCCCGTAGAGCGGGGCCTCGAAGTCGCCGGCAAGCTCGCCCGTGACCATGATCACGTCGTAGCCGTTGTGGCGGAAGATCGGGAAGGAGGCGCGCTCCTCCCGGATCTCCACCACATCGCCAAGCTCCACGACGCCCCGCCCGCCGGGAAGCGCGTTGGCCGGGACGGGGGTGGACAGCGCGGTCGCGTCGAGCACGCGGTCGGACTTGTCGCGCGCCATGACGATCGGGATCGGGTGCCGCCCCTCGCCGCGGTGGGAGTAGCCGACCGTGACGGAGCCGTTCAGGAGCTGGAGCGTCCGGAGGACGTCGGCCTCCTCCACCCGGTAGAAGTCGAGGTCGGACGGCAGCATGGACGCGCGGATGCGCAAGGGTTGCGTGCCGTAGCTATCGTCCGCATCGACGATGAAGGGCACCTCCTCGAAGGCCGTGCGGACCTGCGCGGCGACGGCGCGCCGGGTTTCGGCGTCTGGGCCGTAGATCTCGGCCAGCAGCGTCGAGATGACGGGCGGGCCGGGGGGCGGTTCGACGACCTTGATCACCGTCCCCGCGGGGACATCAATGGATTGAAGGCGTTGCCGGAGGTCGAGCGCGATGGCATGGCTTGTCCGCTCGCGGTCGCCCTTGGGAGCGAGGTTCAGCTGCACGTCGCCCATCTCGGGTGACTGCCGCAGGAAGTAGTGCCGGACGAGGCCGTTGAAGTTGAACGCCGCCGCGGTGCCCGCGTGGGTCTGGGCCGAATGCACCTCGGGCAGGTCCATCGCCACGCGCGCGGCGGCCTGCAGGACGGCGTCAGTCGCCTCCACGCTCGATCCTTCGGGGAGGTCGACGACGATGGCGAGTTCGGACTTGTTGTCGAAGGGCAGGAGCTTGACCGTCACGTCACGAGTGTAGAGGAGCGCGAGCGAGCCGAAGGAGAGCACGGCCACGACGATCAGGAACAGCCAGCTCCGCGCCTTGGTGGCGAGGATGGGCCGGGCGACGCGGGCGTAGAGCCGCCCGAGACGCCCGCCCGGGAAGCCGTGGCCGTCGTCGTGGTGCAAGGGCGCGCGGCCAGCGATCTTCAGCATGAGCCACGGCGTGATCATCACCGCGACGAAGAAGGAGAAGATCATCGCGGCCGAGGCGTTCGCGGGGATCGGGCTCATGTAGGGGCCCATCAGGCCAGAGACGAACAGCATCGGCAGGAGCGCCACGACCACGGTCAGCGTCGCCACGATGGTGGGGTTGCCGACCTCGGCCACCGCCGCCACCGCCGCGCCGAACCGGCTCTGCCCTTCGCGCTTCATGGCCCAGTGGCGGGCGATGTTCTCGATCACCACGATGGCGTCGTCGACGAGGATGCCGATCGAGAAGATCAGCGCGAACAGCGACACGCGGTTCAGCGTGTAGCCCATGATCCACGAGGCGAAGAGCGTGAGCAGGATCGTGACCGGGATCACGATGGCCACCACCAGCGCCTCGCGCCAGCCGATGGCGAAGAAGACGAGCGCCACGATGGAGACGGTGGCGAGGCCGAGGTGGAACAGAAGCTCGTTGGCCTTCTCGTTCGCCGTCTCGCCGTAGTCGCGTGTCACCTCGACGGCGACGGAGGACGGGATGACGTTCCCTTCCATCGCGTGGATCTGGTGAAGGATCTCCTCGGCCACCACGACCGCGTTCGCGCCCGCGCGCTTGGCGAGCGCGAGGGTGACGGCGGGCGCGCGGACGATCCCGCCATCCGCGCCGCGGGTGAGCGTGGCGACATGCCGGTCGCCCATGTTCGACACGAACCCCACGTCGGCGACGTCGCGGACGTAGACGGTGCGCCCGTCGCGCGCCGTCAGTTCGAGGTTCCCGATCTGCTCCGGCGTCGACAGCGTCTCGCCGATGGCGAGGCGGACCTGCTGTCCGTCCTGCCTGAGGTCTCCTGCCGGCGCGGCGCGGTTCGCGCCCTCGATCTTGCCGGCAAGCTGCTGGAGCGTGATGCCGTAGAGCGCGAGCCGCTCGGGGTCGGGCGCCACGCGCAGCGCCTCGTCCTCCTCGCCGATGAGGTAGGTGAGGCCCACGTTGTCGATCCGGGCGAGCCGCACCTCGACCTCGCGGGCGATGCGGGTGAGGTCGGCCGCCGTCATGTCCTGCCCCGGCACGGGGCTGAAGGTGAGCGAGACGATGGCCACATCGTTGATCCCGCGCCCGACGACCAGCGGTTCGGGGATGCCGACCGGGATGCGGTCGATGTTGGCGAGGATCTTGTCGCGCACCCGCAGGATCGCGGTGTCGGACGGGATGCCGACCTTGAAGCGCGCGGTCACCATCACTGCGTCGTCGCGCGTGTCGGAATAGACATGCTCGACGTCGTCTATGCCCTTCACGATGGTCTCGAGCGGTTCCGTCACGAGCTTGACCGCGTCCTCGGCGCGCAGCCCGTGCGCCTCCACGTGGATGTCGACGAGGGGGACGGAGATCTGGGGCTCCTCCTCCCGCGGGAGGCTCACGAGCGCGATGAGGCCCACGGCGAGCGAGGCCATGAGAAGGAGCGGCGTGAGCGGCGAGGCAAGGAAGCCGCGCGTGAGCCAACCCGCGAGGCCAAGTGCCCCCGTGGGGCCGTGATGTCCGTCACTCATCGGGGGTGACCACCACGTCGCCGGCAACAAGGCCGGTCAGGATCTCGCGCCATGGCGCGCCGTCGCGCGCGATCGTTCCGCCCGGGACGACGGCCCGTTCGACGGGACCGGCGGCCGTTTCAACCCTCACGAAGTCGAGCCCGCCCGCGCGGATGAGCGCGGTGTCGGGCACGAGGATCGCGGGCCTCTCGCCCACGGGCAGGCGGACGGGCACGCGGCGGCCGACGAAGCTCTGGTCGAGCCCGTCAACCTCGACGTCGGCCTGCACGCGGCCGCCCTCGATCTTGGGGTAGAGCTTGGCGAGCGTGCCCGTCAGCACCGCGCCGCCCGCACCGATCTCTATCGCGTCGCCTTCCGCAAGGTCGGCCGCGTGGCGTTCCGGGACCGCGAGGCGGAGGAACACGCCGCCCCCGCCCACGACGGCAAGCGCCTCGCCCGGCGTCACGACCGACCCGCGCGAGACGGGGACGGAAAGGATGATCCCTCCTTCGGGGGCCAGCACCGCCCCCTCCTCGATCTGCCGTTCGACCACCAGACGCTCGGCCCCGAGGCTCGAGATCTGCCCGTCGAGCACGCTGACCTGGGTCTGGAGCTGCTCGACCCGCTGGCTCGCGATCACGCCCCGTTCGAGAAGCTGCTCGCCCCGGGCAAGATCCGCCCGCGCGGTGTCGATCTGGGACCGGAGCGCGGCAAGCCGGGCTTCGATCGCGTCGATCTGGAACTGGAGCTTGGGGTCCTCGATCAGGGCAAGCCGCTGCCCGGCCTCGACCCGGTCGCCTTCCGTCACGTCGAGCGCGACGACGGTGCCGCCGATGCGCGCACGGGCAGGAACGGTGTCGCGCGCGGCGACCTGGCCGAAGACGGGTTTCCACTCGATGACGGCGGTCGGCGTGACCTCGTAGGTACCAGCGGACGCCGGTCCGGCAAGGCAAAGGGCGGTGAGAAGGAGCAGGGCGGTTCGGGCGACCAAGGACGGGACCTCCGGCGAATGCGGTGCGGCGGGTTCAGAGGTGCCCCGGCCGCGGTGCCGCACGCCTTGTCGGGGATCATGAAGGGCCAGCGCGCGAGGCGCGACGGCGGTCAGGGCGGCGCGGGTCCGCCGCGCCGGGGGGTGGCGGAGGCGCGAGCGCCTCGTCCGTATCGTCCCCCCTGCACCCGATCACCTTCCGGCATCCGCATCGCGCGTCACGCGTTCTTCGACGCAGGCGACATCGCGAGACCGGCGGCTGGGTCCTGTGGCCGACCCCGTTTGCGGGGCGGCGGATCGCGCCGGAACAGGAGGGACTGGAGCGTGTAGACGAGGATCGCGATGCCGATCGCCCCGAGGGCGGCGATGCCGAGGAAGATGATCACGTCGATCGGCCCGCCAAGGTCGCGCAGGTGCGAATGGGTGACCCACAGCACGAACAGGATCGAAAGCACCGCGCCCACCGGCATGAAGACCTGGGCGATCAGGAACTTCCGCCAGCCCACGTGGCGGTCCCGGACCAGCACGTAGAGATAGAGCGCCGTGATGGCCGCCGCCGCGGCGACAAGCGCCCAGAACAGCCAGAAGCCGAACATGTCCTCGAACACGGCCAGCATCGTCTGGAGGGTGAGTTCCTTCATCGTTTGTCCTCCTCAGGCCTTGCCGCGCAGCATGGCGTTGTATGTCGGTTTCAGGGCCACTTCCTTCATGAGCCAGCTGATCCACAGCTCCTCGAGCGGGGCGATGACGCCCGGGAAGGACGGCACGAGGTTGTTCTTGTAGTCGAACTCGATCAGCATCGCGCGGCCCACGCGGGTGATGAGCGGGCAGGAGGTGTAGCCGGCGTAGACCGCCGTGCCCTCGGTGCCCGCGATGTCCGACACGAGGTGATCCTCCACGACGGGCACCTGCCACTTGACGCTGGCCGCCGTCTTGCCCTTGGGCACGCCGGCCACGTCTCCCACGGCAAACACCTCGGGGTAGCGGAGGTGGCGCAGGGTCCCCTGGTCGACCTCCATCCAGCCCTGGTCCGTCCATTTGTCGGCCCAGGGCAGGGGAGAGTTGCGCACCACGTCGGGCGCCCGCATCGGAGGGATGACGTTGGTGAAGTCGTAGGGGAGCTCCTGCGTCCCGTTCTCGGCGGTCTCGAAGATCAGGACCTTCCGGCCGGGATCGATCGCCTTCAGGACGTGGTCGTGGACGACGCCGATCCCGCGCTCCTCGTAGAGCATGCGCACCTTCTCGGACACGATCGGGACGCCGAAGAGGACCTTGTTGTTGGCCGCATAGGTGATCTCCACCCGGTCGCGGGTGCCCTTGCGGCGGGCGTAGTCGTCGGTGAGGAAGGTGTACTTGAGCGGCGCTCCGGCACACTTCATCTCGGTCGCCGGCCGCAGGAAGACGGCGCGGCCGCCCGTGTCGGTGAAGCGGTCCATCTCGGCCCAGGTCTTCGCGGCGTAGTCGGGTCCTGCGTAGACCGCGCCGATCCCGTTCTGCCCGACCATGTCGAGCGAGAACCCCTCGATCGCGCTCCAGTCGAGCTTGAGCCCCGTTGCGACGACGAGGAAGTCGTAGGCGACCGCTGTGCCGCCCGCGGTCGTCACCCGCTTTGCCTCGGGGTCGATCTCGGCGGCGTACTCCGCGATCAGCGTAACGCCGCGCGGCAGCCACTCGCCGGTGGTGCTGACCGAATACGAGGCGGGCTTCAGCCCCGCCGCGATCAGAGTGAAGCCGGGCTGGTACCAGTGCTCGGGCCGGCCGTCGATCACCGTGATCGTGGCGCCGTCCAGCCGATCGGCAAGCCGGCTGGCCATCGCCGCGCCCGCGGCACCTCCGCCGAGGATCACGATGCGCGCCGAGGTCTGCACCTTCGCGGCCCGCGCCTGCCGCGTGCCGAGCGCCACCGCCGCGCCTCCGGCCATCAGGCCGAGGACTGCCCGGCGGTTCAAATCCATACCCTCACGCATCCGTGCCTCCTGAATTACATGCGTGAAATTGCATGCAATGGGAAGCGACGCCTTGATTTGCGTCAAGTCCGACACCCTTTTCCGCCGCCATGGCCGGACGCGCCGCGCCGATGCTGGGCGCCCTGTCGAGGGGTCAGCCGGTCAGCCGTTCAGCAGGTCCAGTTCACGCTCGAGCAGGGCGGCGAACTTGGCGGCGGCGACGGGCAGGGTGCGGCTCCGCAGCTGGCACAGGTAGAGCCGCCCGGCCGCCACGTCCCGGGTGTCCAGAGGGCGGGCGACCAGCGACTGTCCGGGCTGCGCCCTTGGCAGGCCGACCGGGATCTGGAAACTGATGATCGGCTCCTGCCGCGGGTAGTGGCGGAGGAAGTCGAAGCTGTCGGCCTCGATCATCGGCTGCAGGGTCGAGGAGCTGCGGACCAGCGCGAGGTCGAGGAGGTGGCGCACGCCGTAGATCTCGGTGGGAAGGGCGACGGGGAAGCGGGTGCAATCGCGAAGGCGGATCACCTCCTGCCCGGCGAGCGGATGGTCCGCCGCCATGACGGCATGGATCCTTTGCTGCGCGCTCGCCAGCAGCTGCACCTCGGACAGGCGGACCGGCTCGAAGATGAGCGCGAGATCCGCGCTGTGATCCGCAAGGGCCGCTTCGGCCGCCGCGCGGTCGCGCACGCGAACGCCGAAGGTGACGCCCGGATGCTCGCGCCGGTAGCGGCCGATCTGTTCGGGCAGGAAGTAGGGCAGGAACGCCTGCGAACAGGCGATGGCTACGTGGCCCCGGCGTTCGCCCCGGAGATCGGCGATCTGTCCCTTCAGCTTGGCGAACTCGGCCGACTGGGTGCGGAGATGGTGGATCAGCAGCTCTCCCGCGATCGACAGCCGCACCCCGCGCGACACGCGCTCGAAGATCGGAACGCCCAGCTCCTCCTCGAGCGCGAGCAGGCGCCGGTTCAGTGCAGTCGACGTGATCGCAAGACCTTCCGCGGCCTTTCGGATCGACCCCGCCCGGGCGATCGCATCGATGAACTGGAGAGGCTGGAGAGAATGCATTCCGGTGGCCGACTGCTGCAACACCCGCAGCAACTCCACAACTTCTTAGCGCATGGATGCAGCGGATCAATGCCGTACACGGCGGACCTTGCGCATGTGGTGCAGAATTTGCAGCGGATCGGTGCAGACTTAGCAGGAGACAGCAGCGCTCCAATCGGGCGAGGGTCGCGGCGACGAATCCGCCGCACCGCGGCAATCCACCCGGAGCCCATGCCCATGATCCTCACCTCGCCCTTCCTCAACCGCCGCCGCTTCCTCGCCGGCACCGCGGCTCTCGGCACGGCCGCCGCGATGGGCCTGCCCGCCCGCGCCCAGTCGCCGCTGACCGTGGGCTTCATCTACGTCGGGCCGCGCGACGACTTCGGCTACAACCAGGCGCACGCCGAAGGCGCGGCCGCCGTGAAGGCGATGGCGGGCGTGACGGTCGTCGAGGAAGAGAACGTGGCCGAGACGATCGACGTCCAGAAGTCGATGGAGTCGATGATCAACCTCGACGGCGCGACGCTGATCTTCCCGACCTCGTTCGGCTACTTCAACCCGCACATCCTCGAGCTTGCGCCCAAGTACCCCGATGTCCGCTTCCAGCACGCCGCGGGTCTCTGGACCGAAGGGATGCCCACCAACGTCGGCAGCTACTTCGGCTACATCGGCATGGGCCAGTATCTGAACGGCATCGTCGCGGGCCACATGAGCCAGACGAAGAAGATCGGCTTCGTGGCCGCGAAGCCGATCCCGCAGGTGCTCCTGAACATCAACTCCTTCCTCCTCGGCGCCCGCGCGGTCGATCCCACGATCACCTGCCAGGTCATCTTCACCGGCGAATGGTCGCTCGCCGTGAAGGAGGCCGAGGCGACCAACGCGCTCGCCGACGCCGGCTGCGACGTCATCACCTGCCATGTGGACGGCCCGAAGGTCGTCATGGAGACGGCGGCGGGGCGCGGCTGCTACATCTGCGGCTATCACGCCGACCAATCCGCGCTCGCGCCCGAGAAGTACCTCACCGGTGCCGAATGGAACTGGGCGGGCGTCTACACCGGCATGGTGCAGACCGTGCTCGACGGCGGGACCATCCCCAACTTCGTGCGCGGCGGCCTCGCCGACGGTTTCATCAAGATGTCGCCGCTCGGCCCCGCCGTCACCGACGCCGCGCGCGCGCAGTTCGAGGCCACGAAGGCGGAGATCATGGCTGGCGGCTTCTCGGTCATCAAGGGTCCGCTCAACGACAACAAGGGCAACGGCCTCCTCGCCGCGGGCGAGGCGCTCGTGGAGACGGACATCGCGCTCGAGAGCATGGACTACCTCGTCGAGGGCGTCATCGGCTCGACGTCCTGAGGGTTGGCGGGGGCCGGGAGGGGATGATGACGGACCAGGCGATCTCAGGCAGGAGGCCGGAGGGCGCGCTTCTCCCCGCGCTCGCCCGGCGCGCCGAGCCCGTCGTCATCCCGCTTCTGGCGCTTGTCGCGGGGCTTGCGGCCTTCGGGCTGTTCCTCATGAGCCAGGGCGCTTCGCCAGCGCAGTTCTTCTCCCTCGTCTGGCAGGGAGGCTTCGGGTCGGCCTTCTCCTGGCAGAACACGCTCTCGCGCACGGCGCCGCTTCTGTTCGCGGCGCTCTGCGTCGCGTTGCCTGCGCGGCTCGGCCTCGTCGTCATCGGCGGCGAGGGCGCGATCGTGCTGGGCGGGGTCGCCGCCGGGGCGCTGGGGGTCGCGCTGTCGGGCGCGAGCCCGGCGGTGGCCCTTCCCCTCATGGCCGCGGGCGCGATGCTGACCGGCGCCGTCTGGATCGGCGCGGCGGGGGCGCTGCGCCACTGGCGCGGCGTGAACGAGACGATCTCGTCGCTCCTTCTGGCCTACATCGCCATCGCGCTGATGAACCACCTCGTCGAAGGGCCGCTCCGCGATCCGACGAGCCTCAACAAGCCGTCCACGGCCACGCTGCCGGACGCGCTCAGGATCGGGAACATCCCGGGCATGGACGTGCACTGGGGCCTCGTCTTCGGGATCCTCGCCTGCCTCGCCTCCTGGGTGCTGATCGACCGCACGACATGGGGCTTCGCCGCGCGGATCGCGGGCGGCAACGTGCGCGCGGCGCAGGTGCAGGGCCTGCCGGTCGGCCGCCTCATCCTCGGCTTCACGGGGCTGGCGGGCGCCTTCGCCGGACTCGCGGGGCTCTTCGAGGTGTCGGCGGTGCTCGGGTCGGCGAACGGGTCGCTCGTGTCCGGCTACGGCTACACGGGGATCCTCGTGGCCTTCCTCGCGCGGCACAACCCGCTCGTCATCATCCCTGTCGCCATCCTGCTTGCCGGGTTCGAGGCCTCCTCGGGCCTCATCCAGCGGCGCATGGGCCTGCCCGACGCCACGATCCTCGTGATGCAGGGCTTTGTCTTCATCGCGATCCTGATGTCGGAGGCACTCTACGGGCGGCTCAAGGTGTTCGCGCCCGAACGGTGGGGGCGCTGATGGAAGGCGATCTCGGGCTCTGGTCGATCCTCATCGCCATCATCGGCGGCGCGATCCGCGTCTCCACGCCGTTCCTCTTCGTGAGCCTGGGCGAATTGCTGACGGAGCGGTCGGGCCGCATCAACCTCGGGCTCGAAGGCACACTCGTCTTCGGCGCGATGTCGGGCTATGCGGTGGCCTACCTTACCGGATCGGCCTGGCTCGGCGTCGGTGCGGCTGCCATCGCGGGGGCGTTCTTCGGCCTGCTCCACGGGCTCATCTGCTCGATCCCGCGCGTGAACGACATCGCCATAGGCATCGCCATGATGCTCTTCGGGCTCGGCATCGCGTTCTACTTCGGCAAGGGGTTCATCCAGCCGGTCGCGCCCGACCTGCCGTCGATCCCGCTCGGCTGGTGGTCGGACATCCCGCAGCTGCAGGCGGCGCTGAACGTCAACGTCCTGTTCCTGATCGGCCTCGCGCTTGCGGTGTTCATCGCGTGGATGCTGCGGTCGACGCGAGTCGGGCTGATCCTCCGCGTGGTAGGGGACTCGACGGATGCCGCCCGCGCGATGGGCCTGCGCCCGATCCCGATCCGCATCGCCGCCACGGCGACGGGCGGGGCGCTCGCGGGGATCGGCGGGGCGTACCTGTCGCTCTACTACCCCGGCAGCTGGAACGAGGGCATCTCCTCGGGCCAGGGCCTCATGGCGGTCGCGCTCGTCATCTTCGCGCGCTGGAACCCCATCGCCTGCATCTGGGCGGCGCTCCTCTTTGGCGGCGCGGGCGCCCTTGGCCCCGCGCTCCAGTCGGTCGGCGTGACGTCCGGCTACTACCTCTTCTACGCGGCGCCCTACGTTCTGACGCTGGGGCTCCTCATCGCCACCTCCTCGCCCACCCGAGCCATGGCGGGCGCGCCGGGCGAGCTTTCGATCACCAAGTGAGGACGACATGAACGGACTGGGCGGGCTCAACAAGTCGGAGAACGGCGTCGTCATCGGCCTCGTGCAGCTGCAGCTGCCGGTCGTGGAGACGCCCGCCGACCTCGCACGGCAGACAGCACGGATCGTGGAGCTCGTGGGCAAGGCACGGCGGAACATGGGGACGATGGACCTCGTGGTGTTCCCCGAATATGCGCTCCACGGCCTGTCGATGGACACGAACCCGGCGATCATGTGCCGGATGGACGGGCCGGAGGTCGCGGCGTTCAAGGCGGCCTGCCGGGAGAACCGGATCTGGGGCTGCTTCTCCATCATGGAGCTGAACCCGGGCGGAAACCCGTGGAACACCGGCATCGTGATCGACGATGCGGGCGAGGTGCGGCTCTACTACCGCAAGCTCCACCCGTGGGTTCCGGTGGAGCCGTGGGAGCCCGGCGACCTCGGCATCCCCGTGATCGAGGGACCCAAAGGTGCCAAGCTCGCGCTCATCATCTGTCATGACGGCATGTTCCCCGAGATGGCGCGCGAGGCCGCCTACAAGGGCGCGGAGATCATGCTGCGCACCGCGGGCTACACCGCGCCGATCCGCGAGGCGTGGCGGTTCACCAACCAGTCGAACAGCTTCTGCAACCTGATGGTGACGGCGAACGTCTGCATGTGCGGGTCGGACGGAACGTTCGACAGCATGGGCGAGGCGATGATCGTCAACTTCGACGGGACGGTGCTGGCGCACGGCACAACGGGACGCGCGGACGAGATCATCACGGCGGAGGTGCGCCCCGACCTCGTGCGCGAGGCGCGCGCGGGCTGGGGGGTGGAGAACAACATCTACCAGCTGGGCCACCGCGGCTTCACCGCCGTGAAGGGCGGGGCGCAGGACTGCCCCTACACCTACATGCAGGACATGGTCGCGGGGCAGTACCGGCTGCCGTGGGAGGACACGGTCCGGGTGACGGACGGCACGTCCTGCGGCTTCCCAGCACCCACCCGGGTCTACGGCCGCAAGGAGGCCGCCGAATGACGACGCTTGCCGCCAACCCCTACGCCTGGCCCTGGAACGGCGACCTTCGCCCGGAGAACACGGCGCTGATCATCATCGACATGCAGACGGACTTCTGCGGCAAGGGCGGCTATGTCGACATGATGGGCTACGATCTGTCGATGACGCAGGCGCCCATCGAACCGATCAAGGCGGTGCTGACGGCGATGCGCCAGAAGGGCTACCACATCATCCACACACGCGAAGGGCACCGGCCCGACCTTGCCGACCTGCCTGCCAACAAGCGCTGGCGGAGCCAGCAGATCGGCGCGGGGATCGGCGATCCGGGGCCGTGCGGGAAGATCCTCGTGCGGGGAGAGGCCGGGTGGGACATCATCCCGGAGCTTTACCCGGCGGCGGGGGAGGTCATCATCGACAAGCCCGGCAAGGGGTCGTTCTGCGCGACCGACCTCGAACTGATCCTGCGGACGCGGGGGATCGAGAACCTGATCCTCACGGGGATCACCACCGACGTCTGCGTCTCCACCACCATGCGCGAGGCGAACGACCGGGGCTTCGAATGCCTCGTCCTTGAAGACTGCTGCGGTGCGACCGACCGGGGCAACCACGAGGCCGCGCTCAAGATGGTGACGATGCAGGGCGGCGTGTTCGGCGCGGTGTCCGACAGCGCCACCCTGATCGCGGCCCTGCCATGAGCTCGCCTCTCGCGCATCCCAAGGGCGCGCTCGGGGTCGAGACGCTGGGGATGACGATGCGCTTCGGCGCCTTCACGGCGCTCGACGACGTGTCGATCCGGGTGCAGCCGGGGTCGCTCCATGCGCTCCTGGGCGAGAACGGGGCGGGCAAGTCGACTTTGGTCAAGTGCATGATGGGCTTCTATCACGCGACCTCGGGCCAGATGCTCGTGGGCGGGCACGAGGCCATCGTGCGCGACCCGCGCGACGCCCATGCCCTCGGCCTCGGGATGGTCTACCAGCACTTCACGCTCGTGCCCTCCCTGACGGCGGCCGAGAATCTTGTCATCAGCCGCAGCGACACGCCCGCCGTGATCGACTGGGGGCGCGAACGCGCGGCGCTGGCCGGCTTCATGGACCGGATGCCGTTCCGGGTTCCGCTGGACATTCCCGTCCAGCAGCTGTCTGCCGGAGAGCGGCAGAAGCTGGAGATCCTGAAGCAGCTCTACCTCGGCCGGCGCTTCCTCATCCTCGACGAGCCGACGAGCGTGCTGACCCCCGACGAGGCGGACGAGGTGCTGGGCCACGTCCGCGCCATGTGCGGCAAGGGCGAGATCAGCGTCCTGATGATCACCCACAAGTTCCGCGAGGTGACCGCCTTCGCCGACGAGGTCTCCGTCCTGCGGCGGGGCAGGCACGTTGGTTCGGGCCGCGTCGCGGACCTCAGCCACGCGGACATGGCCGCGATGATGATCGGCGCCGAGGCGCACCGCGCCCCCGCCGCGCGGGAGGGCCGCCCCGGCGCGCCCGTGCTGGAGCTCGATGGGCTCCGCGCCCGCGACCGCTCGGGGCTGAAGGAGATCGCCATCGACCGCCTGACCGTCGCGGCGGGCGAAGTCGTGGGGATCGCGGGGATCTCGGGCAACGGGCAGATGGAGCTGATGGAGATCCTCACCGGCCAGCGTCCGCTCGAAGGGGGCACGATCCGGGTAAACGGCACCGCCTACGGCGCCACGCGCGAGGAGGCCCACGACCTCGCCGTCCGCTTCCTTCCCGAGGAGCCCCTGCGCAACGCCTGCGCGGGCCGGATGAGCGTGACCGAGAACATCGCCTTCCGTACCTTCGACCTGAACGGGTCGGGCCGGCGGTTCTGGCTGTCGGGGCGGGAGATGAGGGAGCGGGCGGAGGCTCTGGTCGCGGCCTTCAAGGTCAAGGCCGCCTCGCTCGACGCGCCGATCTCCTCGCTGTCGGGCGGGAACGTCCAGCGGGCGGTGCTGGCGCGGGAGCTGACGGGGGACGTGAAGCTTCTCGTCATCTCGAACCCCTGCTTCGGGCTCGACTTCTCTGCGGTGGCCGAGATCCGGGCGCGGATCATGGCAGCGCGGAACGCGGGCGCCGCCGTGCTCCTGATGAGCGAGGACCTCGACGAGGTGATGGAGCTGTCCGACCGCATCCTCGTGATGTCCGAAGGCCGCATCGCCTTCGAGACGCCCGCAGGCGCCGCGAGCCTGGCCGAGATCGGGCATCACATGGGCGGGCACGCGTGATGACCCGGATCGAGACCGCGCTTCCCTTCGCCTTCGATTTCGACCTCGCGACCACCGCGCTGATCGTCATCGACATGCAGCGCGACTTCATCGAGGACGGCGGCTTCGGCGCCTCCCTCGGCAACGACGTGCGGCCGTTGCAGGCCATCGTCCCCACGGTCGCGCGGCTCATCGATGGGGCGCGGGTCGCCGGGCTCCCGGTGATCCACACCCGCGAATGCCATCTGCCGGACCTGTCCGACTGCCCGCCCGCCAAGCGCCTGCGCGGCAAGCCCGCTGCGCGGATCGGCGACCCCGGCCCCATGGGCCGCATCCTGATCGCGGGGGAGCCGGGTGCGGAGATCGTGCCCGCCCTCGCGGCGCTTCCGGGCGAGACGGTGATCGACAAGCCCGGCAAGGGCGCATTCCACGCGACGCCGCTGATGGAGGTGCTGACCGCGCGCGGCATCACCACGCTTCTCCTCGCGGGTGTCACGACCGAAGTCTGCGTGCAGACCACGATGCGCGAGGCGAACGACCGCGGCTTCGACTGCCTGCTCGTGGAGGACGCGACGGAGAGCTACTTCCCCGAGTTCAAGGCGGCGACCCTTGCCATGGTCCGTGCGCAGGGCGGCATCGTCGGCTGGACGGCAACGACCGACCAGGTGCGGAGGGCTCTGGGTGTCTGAGCCGGTTCACATGCCCCGCCTCCTCGGCGGTGGATGGCAGGCCGCCCGGTTCGCCCCGTTCCGGGACGGCGTGGAGATCGCGCGCCTCCACGACGGCCCGCCCGAGGTCGCGCTTCTTCGCTACGCTCCGGGCGCCGAGGTGCCGGCGCACCTTCACCGGGGGCTGGAGACGATCCTCGTTCTCGAGGGCAGCCAGTCCGACGAGAGAGGCGTGTATGGCCAGGGCTCGCTCATCCTTAACCCCGAGGGGACCTCGCACCGCGTCTGGTCCGAAGACGGCTGCGTCGTGCTGATCCAGTGGACCCTGCCCGTCGAGTTCCTTCCCTCCGACCGCGAGACCGCATGACCCCGCAAGACCCCCGGACGCTGTCCTTCGACATTGCGTCGATCCACGCCGCCTACGCCTCGGGCCTGTCCCCGGCCGAGGTGATCGCCGAAGCCCACAGCCGCATTGCCGCGGCCGAGGATCCGGCCATCTTCATCGCCCTTCAGCCCCAGGAGGCCAGCAAGGCCGAGGCCCACGCCCTGCCACCCTTCGACCCGTCGCGTTACCCGCTCTGGGGCATCCCCTTCGCGGTGAAGGACAACATCGACGTCTCCGGCCTGCCCACAACGGCAGCCTGCCCCGCCTATGCCTACACGCCGGACCGCGACGCCTTCGTCGTCGCGCGCCTTCGGGCCGCGGGCGCAATTCCCCTCGGCAAGACGAACCTCGACCAGTTCGCGACCGGCCTCGTCGGCGTGCGGTCCCCCTACGGCGTGCCGAAGAACAGCATCGACCCCGCCATCGTGCCGGGCGGATCGTCGTCGGGCTCTGCCGTCGCGGTCGCCCGCGGCATCGTGACCTTCGCGCTTGGCACCGATACCGCGGGTTCGGGCCGCGTTCCGGCCGCGCTCAACAACATCGTCGGTCTCAAGCCCTCGCTCGGCGCGCTGTCGGCCACGGGCGTCGTCCCGGCCTGCCGGACGCTCGACACGATCTCGATCTTTGCGCTCACCGTCCCCGACGCCTGGGCCGCCTTCCGCGCGGCCTGCGCCTTCGACCCGGCGGATGCGTTCTCGCGCGCGCTCCCGGCCCCTCCGCTCTCGGCCGCGCCCCCGGTCGTCACTGTCGGGGTGCCCGATGCGGACAGCCGCGAGTTCTTCGGCGACGAGGCGCAGGCCGACAGCTTCGACGCCGCTCTCTCGCGCCTCGCCGCCCTCGGGGCACGGATCGTCGAGATCGACTTCACGCCCTTCTTCGACGTGGCGAAGATGCTCTACGAAGGGGCCTGGATCGCCGAACGCATGACGGTCGTCGAGGACCTCCTGCGCCGCGATCCCGATGCGCTCCACCCCGTGACGGCGAAGATCGTCGGCGCGGCCGACGGTCTTTCCGCCGCCGACGCGTTCCGCGGCATCTACCGCCTCGCCGACCTGCGCCGCAGGGCGGAGGCGCTGATGGCCGGCACGGACCTCCTCTGCGTGCCCTCGATCCCGACGTTCTACAGCCTCGCCGACCTCGAAGCCGACCCGGTCGGCCCGAACAGCCGCCTCGGGACCTACACGAACTTCGTGAACCTCATGGACCTCTGCGGGATCGCGGTCCCGACCGGGCCGCGGCGCGACGGGCGCCCCGGCAGCGTCACGCTGCTTGCCCGGGCGGGGCAGGACGCGGCCGCCGCGTCGCTGGCGCTCGCGGTGCAGAGGGACGCGGACGCAAGCATGGGGGCGACCGGGCGCCCGCTTCCCGCCATGCCGGTCCCGCCCGTGACGCCCCGGCCCGGTGAGATCGCCGTGGCGCTCGTCGGCGCGCACATGTCCGGGCTGCCTCTCAACCGGCAGATCACGGATGCCGGCGGGCGCTTTCTGGAGGAGCGCAGGACGTCGCCCGACTACAGGCTCCACGCACTTGCGGGAGGACCGCCGGAGCGGCCCGGCCTTCTCCGCGTGTCCGAGGGCGGCGCGTCCATAGCGGTCGAGGTCTGGGCGATGACGGCCCCCGCGCTCGGCGCGCTTCTCGCCGAAGTTCCCTCCCCGCTCGGGCTCGGGCGCGTCCGTCTCGACGACGGCCGGACGGTCACGGGCTTCCTCGTGGAGGCGGCAGGACTGGACGGAGCGACCGACATCACCGCCCATGGAGGCTGGCGGGCCTATCTGTCCGGCCGGGACCGTGCGTAGGCCGATCGAATCGGCGCGGCGTGCGCCGGTCCCCGACGGCCGGGAGCGGGCGCGTCCTCGGGCGGCCCTATCGTCCGAGATCGCGCAGCGCGGAGGCCTCGTCCTCGGGCGATAGCGGAGGGCCCGCGCCGATGGCTCCCAGGTAGGCGTCCAGCGTCTCGAGCGACGAGGCCGGTGCATAGCCGCCGTCCTCCGCACCCGGCGCGACGATGGCAAGCCGCGGCTCCCATCCGGCCGGCGTCCGGCAGGCGACCGAAACGACGGTGTCGCCTCCGGTCCGGTCCACCTCGAACTCCCGGCAGAGCTGGCCGTCGGCATCGCGGAACGAGGCGATGGCGGCGACTTCTCCGCCGGCGATGGCAAGCCTCTCTCCCGACGGGAGCGTATCCAGAGCGTCCGAAATCCCCGGCGCCTCGAACGAGGCGAGGCCGAACCCGCCCGACTCGCGCGCGCCGATCGCCTGCGAGACGAGGAAGCCGCCGGCGACGCCCACGGCAAGCGCGAGCGCGGCAGCCGCGGCCATCGGCCGGAACGACGGGGCCTCGGTCCATCTTCGCCGGAAGGGCACCACGGTTTCGGACGGGGCCGGGCGCGCCGCACGCAGGATTTCCTCCAGCCGCGCGCCGAGTTCGGGCGGAAGTGGATCGCTTGGGCGGGCGCGCGCGGCGTCGCCCAGCACCTCGCGTGTGCGGGCGAACATCGCGATCCGCTGCGCGATGGCAGGGTCCTCGCGCGCCGCCGTCTCCACCGCCTGCGCCGTGCGGGCATCGAGCTCACCGTCTGCATAGGCCATCAGCGTCTCGTCGCTGAACTCGTGCCGTTCCATGGCGCCACTCCTTGCCTCTTCAGCGACTACGCGCGACCGCTCAAAGTATTCCCAGCCTTTCCGCAAGCGCTGCCCGACCGCGGGCGAGGCGGCTCATCACGGTTCCCTTCGGAATGCCCAGCACGTCGGCGGCCTCGGCATAGGACAGTTCCTCGAAGCAGACGAGCAGGATCACCTCGCGCTGCTCCTCGGGCAGCGATGCCATGGCGGCTTCGGCCTTGCGCAGCATGAGGACAGCCTCGGTCACCCGGTCGCCATCGACCACGGCAGCGTCCGGCGCGTCGGCGACGTCGACCTCGGTTCCCCGCGTCGCGGACCGGCGGGTCATGTCGATCCATGCGTTGCGGAGGATCCGGAACAGCCATGGGTCGAGCCGCGTGGCGGGATCGTAGCGCCCGCGCGAGGCGACGGCGCGTTCGACCGCGGTCTGGACAAGATCGTCCGCCACGTCGGACCGGCGGCAGAGCGACAGGGCGAATCGCCTGAGCCCAGGCAGCGCAGCGATAAGGTCTTTCTCGAAATCGTCCCGCATTCCCGCGTCCGAACCGGTTGCCGCGAAGATCCCGCGGAATATGCTCCGTGCGCGAACGTAGTCCGTCGAGGCACCCCGGACCAGATCGGATGACTGTCATGACCCGAACCCATAAAGGACTCGCCCTTGCGCTCGCCTTCGTTCTCGCGCTCGGCGGCTGGCCTCTCGCCCTGTCGTCCGTGTCGGATCACGGCGCCGCCTGGGCCGACGATGACGACGACGACGACGACGACGACGACGACGATGACGATGACGACGACGACGATGACGACGACGACGACGGGGGATCCCGTGGTGGCGCGCGTGGTCAGGGCAGTGACGACGGCGCACGGCCACAGCGCCAGCGTGGCGGCGGGGACCTCCTCCGCAACCTTTTCGGTCGGCCGCAGCCTCAGCGGACCGCGCCGCGGCCCCCACCTGCGCCCGCACCTCCGCCGCCCCTGTCCGCCCCGGACGAGGTTGTCGCGCTCGCGCTGACGGAGGCCGACCTCGCCACCCTCACCGCACAAGGCTTCGAGGTCATCGAGGAGGTCGCGGTGCCGGGGTTTATCGTGACGTCGCGCCGCCTGCGCACTCCGCCGGGAGTCCCGCTGGCCGCGGCGCGGGAGGCCGTCCGGGCCCTGCCGTCGGGACAGGATGCGGACTACAATCACTACTACAGGTCCGAACAGGGCTTCCCCGAGGTCTGCCGGGGCGATGACTGTCCGGCACGGCTGATGATCGACTGGCCGCTCTTCGGAAGCAGGGACGTCACCTGCGGGCGCGGCGTGACCATAGGCATGATCGACACGGGCATCAATGCGGAGCATCCCACCTTCGCGGGTGCCGACCTCGAGGTCCGCAGGCTGGCATCCGGCGAACTCGACCCGTCGCAGGCGATCCACGGAACGGCGGTGGCCGCGCTGCTGGTGGGCGATCCCTCGACGCGATCACCGGGACTTGTTCCCTCCTCGCGGGTCATCGCGGTCGATGCGTTTCACCGCGTCGGCCGGGACGAGCGCGCCGATGTCTTCACCCTGATCGCGGCCCTTGGCGAACTGGCGGCGGAGGGCGTGGGCGTGATCAACCTGAGCCTCGCCGGTCCCGAGAACTCGGTGCTGGCCGAGGTCGTGGAGCGCCTTGTCGCCGACGAGGACATCGTCGTGGTGGCGGCGGTGGGCAACGGCGGTCCCGCTGCGGACCCGGCCTATCCCGCGGCCTACGAGCCCGTGCTTGCCGTGACGGCGGTGGACCGGTCGGGCGCCGTCTACCGCCGCGCGGTGCGCGGACCGCATGTCGACATCGCGGCGCCCGGCGTGAACGTCTGGACTGCCGCCTCCATCAGCGGTGCGCGCTGGAAGACGGGCACGTCCTTCGCCACTCCCTTCGTCTCGGCCGCGGCGGCCATCCTGCGGCAGGCGCGCCCGGAACTCACGGCCGCGGAGGTGGGGGAGGAACTGCGCCGGCTTGCGACCGATCTGGGCGATCCGGGGCCGGACCCGGTCTTCGGAGCCGGACTTCTCAGCATCGGCTCGGTCTGCAGCGACGCCACCTGATGGTCGGCACGTCCCCGGTGACGCCCGCTGCTCAGCCCCGGTCGCCATCGCCGCCCACGTCAGAGCGCGCGACCGCGACGGTCTTGGTGACGGCGTGAACGGGTGTCCCGGGGGCGAGCCCCAGTGCGGCGGCCGAACGGCGGGTGATGCGGGCGAGGAGGCGGCCGGCGGCGGTGTCGATCGCCACCATCGCGCCGGGACCGTCGCCGGTCCGGATTTCGGCGACCGTGCCGGGGAGGATGTTGAGCGCCGACAGGCCCCGCGGCGCCTCCCGCGACAGGATCACGTCATGCGCCGCGATGCGGACGCGGAGCGTCGCGCCCGGGGCTTGAGGCAGTCGCGGCAGGAAGAGCGGCAGTCCGCCTGCCTCGAGCTCGGTCAGGCCATCCGCGTGGTGGCGCACGACACGGGCCGAGAGGACGGCGCCCGCCTCGCGCGCGCCCGCGGGCAGCACGGCGGGATCGCCCAGCACCGCCGAGGCTTCCCCCTGCGCCACGACCCGTCCCTCCTCCAGCGCCACGACCGTGGTGGCCAGCCGCGCCACCTCGGAGGCCGCGTGGCTGACGTAGAGGATCGGCACCGACACCTCGTCGCGCAGCCTCTCGAAGTAGGGCAGGATCTCGGCCTTGCGTGCCTCGTCGAGCGCGGCGAGAGGCTCGTCGGCCAGGATCAGGCGCGGCGCGGAGAGGAGCGCGCGCCCGATGGCGACGCGCTGCTTCTCTCCGCCCGAGAGGGCGCCGGGGCGGCGGTCGAGGAGATGGCCGATCCCGAGGAGGTCCACGACGCGGCCCATGTCCTCCCGCGCCGCCCCCTTCGGCGCGAACCATGCGCCATAGCGGAGGTTCTGGCGCACGGAGAGGTGCGGAAAGAGCCGGCCCTCCTGAAAGATGTAGCCGATCCGGCGGCGGTGCGGCGGCAGGTGCAGGCGGTGGCCGGTGTCGGTCAGGACCATCCCGTCGACCGCAACGCGCCCTTCGTCCGGACGAAGGAGCCCCGCGACCGCGTTGACGATGGTGGTCTTGCCCGACCCGGACCGGCCGAAGAGCACCGTGATCCCCTGCGGCGCGGTGAACGCCGCGTCGAGCGTGAAGCGCCCGAGGGCATGGCGCAGGCGGACGTCGAGGCTCATGCGCCCGCGATCCGGCGCGCCACGGCACGGCCGACCCACTCCGACAGGAGCAGCGCCGCCATCGCCACCGCGATCGCCACGAGGACGAGCCTCGCGGCGTCCTCCTGCCCCCCCGGCACCTGAAGGAAGGTATAGATCGCCGACGGCAGCGTCTGGGTCTGGCCGGGGATGTTGGAGACGAAGGTGATTGTGGCGCCGAATTCGCCCATGGCCTTGGCGAAGGCGAGGATCGCGCCCGCCACGATCCCGGGCAGGCAGAGCGGCAGGGTGACCGTCAGGAATACCCAGAGCCGCGAGGCGCCGAGCGTTCCGGCCGCCTGTTCGAGCCGCGGGTCCACCGCCTCGATGGCGAGCCGGATCGCGCGGACCATGAGCGGAAACGCCATGACCCCGGCGGCAAGCGCCGCGCCCGTCCAGCGGAAGGCGAAGACGAGGCCGAACCACTCCTCGAGTAAGGCGCCCACCGGGCCCCGCCGCCCGAAGGTGATCAGGAGCAGGTAGCCCGTCACCACTGGCGGCAGGATCAGAGGGAGGTGGACGAGACCGTTGAGAAGCTGCTTGCCCGGGAAGGTCCAGCGCGCAAGCGCGTAGGCCGTGAAGATGCCGAGCGGCAGGCTCACGACGGTAGCCCAGAACGAGACGCGGAGCGACAGGACGACCGCCTGCCATTCCGCGGGGGAAAGCCAGTCGGTCAACGCGGGTCAGTCCAGGACCGTGAAGCCCTGCGCGGCGAAGGCCGCGGCGGCTGCGTCAGAGAAGAGCGTCTCGAAGAACGCGCGATCCGCCGCGTCCGCCGCGCCGGTCAGGAGGGCGACGGGAATGATGATGGGCGGATGGCTGTCCGCAGGGAAAGTTCCCACCACGCTCACCTCGTCGTCCGCCGCCGCATCGGTCGCATAGACAATGCCGAAGGGTGCCTCGCCGGTCGACACCAGCGCGAGAGCCGCGCGCACGTTGTCGGACTGGGCGACCGAGGGCGCGACCGCCTCCCAGACCCCGAGGTGCTGGAGCGCGGCCTTGCCGTACTGGCCCGCGGGGGCGGCATCGACAAGCGCCATGGCGAGCCGCCCGTCGCCCAGCATTCCGGCGAGGTCGAAGCCCGGCCCGATCTCGACGGGCGCGGCGTCGCGCCCATGCGCGATGAGGACCAGAGTGTTGCCCAGAAGGTCGGCGCGCGTGCCGTCCACCACGAGCCCCGCCTTCTGGACCTCGTCCATCCAGTCGACGGCGGCCGATATGAAGATGTCGGCGGGCGCGCCCGCAATGATCTGGGTGGCCAGCTGGTTCGAGCCCGCATAGGACACCGTGACGGTATGGCCCTCCCCGGCCATCCAGGCGGCGGCGACGTCGTCGAGCCCGGATTTCATCGAGGCCGCTGCGAACACGACGACCTCCTCAGCCGCGGCCGGTCCGGCGAGACCGAGGGCGAGGATCGCCATCGGGATGCGGAGGGCACGAGGCGTCTTCATCCAGACCTCCCTGCAGTGATATGGTTGCGAAAACATATCGCAGCCTCACACGCTCCGATCAAGCGCTAACTCTGCCCGGACATATCGCGCAGCATCGACCGCAGGACGCCGATCCGCGCTGCGCCCGCCTCGGCCATGATCTCCTCGAGCTTGCGGTAGTTGGCGAGCACGGTCTCCCCCGCCTCCGTGAGCTGTGCACCGCCGCCCCGCGCCCCGCCCCGCGTGGACTCGACGAGCGGTTCGCGAAACACGCGGTTCATCTCTTCCACCAGCATCCACGCCCTCTTGTAGCTCATCGACATGGTCCGCCCCGCCGCGGCGATGGAGCCGGTCTGGCGGATCCGTTCCAGGAGGTCCGCCTTGCCGGGACCAAGCATCGCGTCATCGCCGAAGACGATCCGGATGCTGAGCCGGGGAGGAGAGGGCGCATTGGATGGGTCGTCTTCCATGCTTCCGTTATGCCTCCAGAGCGAACCGGCGGGCAATGCCCCTGCGGTGCCGGTGGGGATGATATCTGCGCTATAACCAGCCGGGCATATCGAACGCGCCGCCACGGCGGATGGACCGAATTGTCGTCGCTGCGTCAGAACCTCCGTGGTCCTGTCCGCGCGCCCGGCGGCGTCGGAGTGGCGCTGACGCCCGTCCCGCGGCATGATGCATCGCGACCGCTCGCTCCCAGGGCGGTCGCGGGTGGGGATGCCCAGCGAGGGACAGTCCGGATGTCGCAGAGCCGCGTCACGAACGAATGGATCCTGGATCGCTTTGATTCGATCTATCCGGCCTACCGCTTCGCCTTCGCGCGCCTCCTCGTGCAGCTACGGGCGGATTTCGACGGCGACCTCGACGCCATGCTTGTGCTTCTGACGCTCTCGCTCGGCACGGATCGGAAGGATTGGGCCCGGTCGCTCCTGGTCGAATTCCAGCCGGCGCCCCAAATGCGGCTGACGAATACCCAGTCGATCGCCCATGCCTCCGGCATCCCGAGGGAGACGGTCCGGCGGAAACTCGAGACATTGGAGCGGCGGGGCTGGGTCTTCCGGGATGCAGAGGGCAACTGGGTGCCGACGAGGACGGCCTCGGAGGATCTGATCGACAGCACGCGCGAGTCGGTCAGCTTCATCCGCGCCGTCGTGGTGACCGCTCTCGCGGCCGACGCCGATCCGTCGAGTGAAGGTCCCTCCACAACCTGACGTCGCAGGTCATGGAGAGTGCCCAGAATGGGCGCCATGGCCCACACCGAGACGCCGATGCGATGTATCGGTTCAAGGATCTTTCGGGCACCGGAGGGCTGATGCGCGCGAGAGTCGTTCTTGTCCTGCTTGCCGGACTGGCGGCATCGGGCGCACTTCTCCTGCCGGGCCCGGTCGCGGCCCAGGTCGGCCTCGCCAACTCCGGTCCCTTCGATCAGCGCGAGATCCAGACCGTCACCGTCCGCATCACGAACCCGAGCCCGGACGCCGCCTTCAACCAGCGCATCGAGGACGCCGTGCGACGGGGGATCCGCCTGTTCCCCGGGCAGCGCTTCTCGGAAGAGGCCATCACTCTGGCTCTCGGTCAGGTCCAGCGGCGCAACCCGCAGATCGCGACCGCGACCTACGAGCCGTTTCCCTCCGTCAACGGCGGGGTCGACGTCACGGTCACCGTCACCCTCGGGGACGGCGTCCAGCCGGCCGAAGGCCGGGGCATGGCGGTCACCGGGAACGCGAAGGACTTCCCGCTCATCATCGACAGGAACGGGACGATCCTGCGCTTCAAGCTCGACCTCTTCGGGCTCTACTACGGCAACAACAACGCATGGTACGGCCAGCCCGACCAGATGCTGGCGGGCAACCCGCTCGTTCAGGGCACCCCCGCCGGAAAGGGGTGGAGCGACTGGGTCGAAGGCTACGTCCAGTACGGGATCTACGGCATCACGCCGCTGACCGAAAACCTCTATGCCTACGGCTCCTTCTCGGCGATCACCTCCGCTTCGACCGGGCAGGAACTGTTTACCGACGAGACGCGCGACTACACGTGGTGGGAGGACGCCTATGTCGGCCTCGTCGGCGGCAACGTCGACAGCGCGGGGAACCGGCTGACGTTCAACCTGTCTGCGGGGCGACAGCGCTTCACGCTGGCGAATGCCTTCCTGATCGCGAACACGGCGTCGAACGGCTGGGACCGCGCCGCGCTCCAGGCCAACGCGCGTTGGGCCTCCGACATGCTCGTCCTTGGCGAGGTCGCGTGGAATCAGACGAAGTTCCAGGCCTTCTGGGTCGATCCCGACGAACTGCCCATCCTCGACACGGGTACGAAGATCGCGGGCCTCAACGTCGAAAGCTTCCTTTCCGACGGGCTCATGGTCGGCGCCTCGTGGCTCACGGTTCCTGAATCGACGCAGAACTATTTCGCCCCCGACGGAACCGTCGCAGGGACACGCGAGGGCATGCAGCTCATCGACGTCCGCTTCAACTGGACGGTGAACCCGCAAGGTGCGCCCGGCCCCTTCTTCGGGGCCGAAGTCGCCCGCCAGACCAACGACAATTTCGACATGGACGCCCGCGCGGGCTGGGTGGAGGCGGGCTACAGTTTCGCCCGGTCGCCTTGGACGCCGACCGTCAGCTACCGCCTCTCCTACTTCTCGGGCGACGATCCCGACACCGCCACCTACGAACGCTGGGACCCGCTCCTCTCCGGCGGGACGGGCGAGCAGTGGGTGCAGGGCGCCAACCACTTCAAGGTCGTGCTCGATGCGAACGTGATCGCCCACCGCCTTCAGGCGCGGTTCCGGCCGACCCCGAAGGTCGAGGTCGTCCCGCAGCTCTGGGCCTTCTACGCCGACAGCGAGAACAACATCGGCGGCAATCCCGCGCTCACCTTCCTTGACGGCAAGGAGTACGGGTTCGAGGCGAACGTGACGGCCAAGTGGTTCGTCAGCCGCAACACCTACGTCCATGGCCACATCGCCTATACGGTCCCCGGCGATGCGACGAAGGCAGCCCTTGGCGACGATGCCGAGGACTGGCTGAGCGCGATGCTCTTCGTCCGGTATTCGTTCTGAAAGGGGAGGATCCGGAATGCGCAGACGCGACATGCTCGTGGGGATCGGCGGGGCCGCCGCGGGCGGGGTTCTGGTGACCGAGGCGTCGGCGCAGGCCGCCGCGACCGTCCCGGACATCGGCCCCTACGCCGAAGCATGGGACCCGGCCGACCCGGACGTTCCCGGCCGCCGCAACATCGCGAAGATGCCGGACGACTACTTCACCCCCGGCCGCTTCGCCGGGAAGACGGTGCTCGTCACCGGCTGCGCGCGCGGCATGGGCGCGGGCGCGGCATGGCGGCTCGCCCGCGAGGGCGCGAACGTCGTGGGCGTCGACTGGCTCGAAGCCGAGGGCCGCGCCACGATGGACGCCATCGCCGCCGAAGGCCACGCCACCCGCTTCGTTCCGGGCGACGTGGGCGAGGACGCGACCTGCGCCGCCATGGTCGCCGAGGCGGTTTCGGCCTTCGGCGGCATCGACGCCGCGCTCAACAACGCGGGCGTCATGGACGGAGTCTACTCCGGCGAACCCGTCGACTACGCCGCGCAGAAGGACCTCGTCTTCGCGCCGATCCACGAGGCGACGGAGGCCTACTGGGACGCCGTCTTCCGCACGAACGTGAAGGGTGTCTTCCTGTCGATGCGCCACGAACTCCGCCAGATGCTGGCGCAGGGGCGCGGCGGGTCGATCGTCAACGTGGCGTCTATCGCGGGGCTCACGGGGCTTGCCGGGAACCCGGCCTACGTGGCGTCCAAGCACGCCGTGAACGGCATCACGAAGAACGCGGCCGTGGACTATGCGCCCTACGGCATCCGCGTGAACTCGGTCAACATGGCCGCGACCGACACGCCGATGATCGCCCGCGCGGGCGCGCTCGTCGCCGCGCAGAACGCCGCTGCGGGCCCCGGCCCTGCGATGGGCCGGATCAAGACCCAGTCGCTGCTCGCCTACACCGACCAGAACCGCCGCCCCGCCACCGTGGCCGAACAGGTCAGCATGATGTGCTACCTCCTCAGCCCAGAATCCGGGAACATGACCGGCGCGACCTACGCCACCGACGGCGGCTGGACCGCCTACTGACCACCCTGAACCGGAGGAGACCCCCATGGACCGCAGAGACATGCTGAAATCGCTGGGCGTCGCCGCAGCAGCCACCGCCGCCGCGGCGACGGCCGCAGACGCGCAGGAGGCGGAGCTCTCGTTGGGCTTTGGGCCGTACTCGACGCCCTGGGACCCTGCCGACCCCGCGATCCCCGGCCGTCAGAACGTGGCGCCGATTCCCGATGACTACTTCCTCCCCGGCCGCTTCGCGGGCCGGACCGTGATCGTCACCGGCTCCGCCCGCGGCATGGGCGAACTCGCCGCGCGCCGTCTTGCGCGCGAAGGCGCGAACGTGGTCGGCGTCGATATCCTCGAAACCCTCGGCGCGTCGGTGATCGACGACATCAACGCGAACGGCGGCAGCGCCACCTTCGTCGGCGGCGACATCGCCGAGGATGCCGTCTGCGCCGAAATGGTCCGCGTCGCGGTCGACTCCTACGGTGGCCTCGACGGCGCGATCAACAATGCGGGCGTGATGGACGCGCTCTTCCCCGACGAACCCATCGACTACGTCAACCAGAAGGACCGCGTCATGGCGCGGATCGACGAGGCGGGCGACGCCTACTGGGACCGCGTGATCCGCGTGAACGTCTACGGCACGTTCTATTCGATGCGCCACGAGATCCGGCAGCTCATCGCCCAGAACCGCGGCGGCGCCATCGTCAACGTGGCCTCCGTCGCGGGCATCCGCGGCTTCGGCGGCACGGTGCCCTACGTCACCTCCAAGCACGCCGTGCAGGGCATGACCAAGACCGCCGCCATCGACTGCGCGCCCTACGGCATCCGCGTGAACTCGGTCGGCATGGGAACGACGATCACCCCAATGTTCGAACGAGCCTTCGAGATCATCGATCAGCGCCGCGCGACGGATTTCGTCGACACCGGGATCGGGCTCTACAAGAGCATGAGCCTCCTGCAGTTCTCCGACCAGAACAAGCGCGGCTCGACGGCGGCGGAGCAGGTGGCGATCATGCTGTTCCTCCTGTCGCAGGAGGCGTCGAACATCACCGGGTCCACCTACAACACCGACGGCGGCTTCACGATCTTCTGAGGGAAGTAGCGAGGGTTCGAGGGGTCGGACCGGCGAGGGTCACTCCTGCCTTCCTCTTGCATCCTTGCCTGCATCGAGGATGATGGAAATCTATCATCCCTGGGTGCAGCCATGGCGCGTCGTCCGACCATCACCGATGTCGCCAGGGCAGCCGGCGTCAGCGTCGCGACGGTGGATCGGGTTCTGAACGGGCGCGCCCCGGTGCGGGAGGAGACGACGCGGCGGGTCTACGAGGCCGCGCGGTCGATAGGGTATCATGCCGCCGCGCTGATCGGCCAGCGGATGCAGGCGGAGATGCCCGAGGTCCGGCTGGGCTTCGTCCTCCACAAGGAGAAGCAGGCGTTCTACCAGGCATTCCGGCAGGAACTGGAAGCGGCGGTCGCCGCCGCGCCGGGGATCCGGGGGCGGGCGACGATCGAATTCGCGCCGTCCCAGACGCCCGCCGACTTCGCCGGGCTAGTCCGGAACCTCGCCCGGACCTGCCACGCCGTCGCGGCAAGTGCCGTCATGCACCCGGTGATCACCGAGACCGTCGTCGCCGTGCAGGAGGCAGGCGTGCCGTGCTTCTCGATCCTCAACGATTTCGCACAGGGAGTCCGGCGGAACTATGTCGGGCTCAACAACCTCAAGACCGGCCGGATCGCGGCCCACATGATCGCGACGGCGGTTCACCGCCCCGGCAAGACGGCCGTCTTCGTGGGCGGCTACCGGTGGCACGGGCACGAACTGCGCGAGACCGGCTTCCGCTCCTATTTCCGCGAGTACGCGCCGCAGTTCATCGTGCTCGACACGCTCGTGAACCTCGAGACGCGGCAGCTGACCTACGAGGCGACGCTCGACCTCCTCTCGCGCCACCCGGACCTGCGGGGCATCTATTGCGCGGGCGGCGGCATGGAGGGCGCCATCGCCGCGCTCAGGGAGGCACGGGCACCGGGGGAAGTGGCACTGGTCGTGAACGAGATCACGCCGGAGAGCCGGGCGGCCCTTGCCGACCGCTACGTCGCCATGGTGATCGCGACGCCGCTCGAACGGCTGTGCCGGGACCTTGTGGGGCTCATGGTATCGGCGGTGCAGGACGGGGCTGCGCCGGTGCCCGGGCAGCACTTCCTGCGGCCGGACCTCTACCTGCCGGAGTCGGTGTGATGATGGAATCCTTTCATCGCCGTTGAGAAACCTCTCATCGATGACAAAATTGCAACCGGTTGCATTGACGCGAATCGAAATCGGGGTGCAGTGTCGGGGCAGTCGCGAGAACGGCAGGAAGCCGCAGCGACGCATGATGCGCGGGGGGAGGACTGGCGCGATGGTGGCTTTTGCCTTGAACCACATGACCGTGGCGCGTGCCTCCTACGTCGAACTCGTCTCCCTGGCTGCGGCGCTGGGCTGCGTCGGCATCGAGGTCCGCAACGATCTGCCCCAGCCGCTCTTTGACGGGATGGACCCTGCGGATGCCGGCCGGATGGCGCGAGACGCGGGGTTGAGGCTTCTTGCCGTGGCCGAGGTCAAGCGGTTCAACGACTGGTCCGACGCCAAGCGCGCCGAGGCGCTGGCGCTGATAGGGATCGCGAGCGCCGCGGGGGCGGAGGCGGTGAGCCTGATCCCGAGGAACGACAATCAGGGCATGGGGAACGGCGAGCGGCAGGCCAACCTGCGCGTGGCGCTTCGGGAACTGAAGCCGATGCTCGAAGACCACGGCCTCGTGGGGCTAGTGGAACCTCTGGGTTTCGAGATCTGCGCGCTGCGCCACAAGGCGGAGGCGGTGGACGCAATCTCGGCGCTCGACGCCGACGGCACCTTCATGCTCGTGCACGACACGTTCCACCATCACCTCGCCCTCGGCGGGCCGCTCTTTCCGGGACATACCGGAATCGTCCACATCTCGGGCGTGGTCGACCCGGATCTCGACGTGGCCGAGATGGGGGACGTCCACCGCGTGCTGGTGGACGAACGCGACAGGCTCGGCAATCTCGACCAGATCGCAGCGCTGGAGGCGGCGGGCTATGCGGGCCCCGTGTCGTTCGAGTGCTTTGCGCCTTCGGTTCACGCGTCCGGCGACCCGGCGCGCGAGCTCAGGGCATCGATGGAATTCATCCGGTCGCGACTGGCGGCGAAGGCCGCATGACCGGCCGGTGAAGCGACGGCCCGTGTCGGGCCTCCGGCGTGATCGAGAACGGTGTGCCGGACACCACCCAGGGAGGAACCAGATGAAGAAGATCCTACTCGTTGCGGGCCTTGCCTCGCTCATGGCGACGACCGCGATGGCACAGAACATCGGTGTGTCGATGGCGAAGTTCGACGACAACTTTCTGACTGTCCTGCGGAACGGGATTCAGGCCCAGGCAGACGCTTCCGGTCTGTCGGTTCAGATCGAGGATGCGCAGGACGACGTGGCCAAGCAACTCGACCAGATCAACAACTTCATCGCGAGCGGTGTGGACGCCATCATCGTGAATCCCGTCGACACCAGCGCCACGCAGGCGATGACCGACGCGGCCGCCGCCGCAGGCGTCCCGCTCGTCTACGTCAACCGCCAGCCGATCAACGTCGACTCGCTGCCCGACAACCAGGCCTTCGTGGCGTCGAACGAATCCGATTCCTCGCGTCAGGGCTTCATCGAGCAGTGCGACCAGTGGAAGGCCGCCGGGAAGGAGGAGGTCAGCGTCTACGTCATGCAGGGGCAGCTGTCGAACCAGGCGGCCGTGCAGCGCACGCAGAACTACTACGACGTGATGGAGGCCGGCGAATGCGCGGTGAAGGTCAACATCATCGACCAGCAGACGGCCAACTGGTCGCGTGACGAGGCGCAGAACCTGATGACGAACTGGCTGTCGACCGGCGCCGAGTTCGACGGCGTGCTCGCCAACAACGACGAGATGGCGCTGGGCGCGATCCAGGCGATGAAGGCCGCCGGGATCTCGATGGACGACGTGATCGTCTCGGGCGTGGACGCGACGCAGGACGCGCTTGCGTCGATGCAGGCGGGCGAGCTCGACATCACCGTGTTCCAGAACGCGGCGGCGCAAGGCGGCGGCGCGCTCGACGCGGCGGTGCGGCTGTCGAAGGGCGAGTCGGTCGACCAGAAGGTCTACGTTCCGTTCGAACTCGTGACTCCCGCCAACATCGATCAGTATCTGACGAAGAACTGATCCGTCATCCCGGCAGGAGAGGGAACGGCGGCATGTCCGCCGTTCCCGCATCAAGGCAGAGGAGGGACGAGCCATGACCGACGCAGTCGACGGCCTCGGCGGCCTGAAGTACGATCACCGGCGCCGCGCGCGACCACCCGAGCTCAACGTCTTCATCGCGCTCGTCCTGATCGTCGTCACCTTCGAGACGCTGGGATGGCTGATCTACCGCGACTCCTTCCTCTTCAACACCCGCGCCAACGTCGACACGATCTTCAACTGGGCGCGGCTCAACATCATCATCCTCCAGGTCTCGATCATCGGAATCATCGCGATCGGGGTGACTCAGGTCATCATCACGGGCGGCATCGACCTTTCGTCAGGGTCCGTCGTGGGCGCGACCGCGATGATCACGATGAGCTTCGCCCAGACCGCGATCGTGAACGGGAACCCGAACCCCAAGGCGATCTTCGGCGACTGGGCGATGGACCTGCCGGTGATCGTGCCTGTGCTCGTGGGCCTGTCCTGCGGACTGGCCGCGGGGCTCATCAACGGCCTGCTGATCGCCTACACGCGCATCCCGCCCTTCATCGCGACGCTCGGCATGATGGTGTCGGCGCGCGGGCTGTCGAAGTGGTGGTCGAACGGCAACCCGATCTCCTTCCCGACCGAGAGCTACGCCGCGATCGGCAAGGGCATGATGCCGGTCCTGTTCTTCATCCTGATCGCGATCCTGTTCCACTTCATCCTGCGCTACACCGTCTACGGCAAGCACACCTACGCCATCGGGTCGAACGAGGACGCGGCGCGGATGTCGGGGATCAACGTCGCGCGGCACAAGGTGCTGGTCTATGCCATCGCGGGGCTGCTCGCGTCGGTCGCGGCCATCATCCTCAGCTCCAAGAACCTGACGGCCCAGGCGGGCATGGGGGTGATGTACGAGCTGGACGCCATCGCGATGGCGGTGATCGGGGGCGTGTCGCTGGCCGGCGGGCGGGGGTCGATCCTCGGCACCGTGCTGGGCGCGCTGATCTTCGGGGTCATCATCTCGGGCTTCACCTTCCTGAAGCTCGACGCCTACTACCAGGAGATGGTGAAGGGCGCGATCATCGTGGGGGCGGTCGTGCTCGACCAGTGGCGGCAGCGCCGCGCCTCGGGCCGCAGGTGAGGAGGGCAGGGCGATGAGCGAGCTCACGCTGCACGACATGGGCGACATCATCCTCGAGACGCGGGGGCTCACGAAGCACTACGGCGGAGTCCACGCGCTCGAGGGCGCGGACTTCATCCTGCGCAAGGGCGAGCATGTCGCGATCATGGGCGACAACGGCGCGGGCAAGTCCACCTTCGTGCGCCAGATCACCGGGGTCGAGCAGCCGACGCGGGGAGAGATCATCTTCGACGGCCACGCGCGCCATTTCGCGGGGCCGCTGTCGGCGCGCGAGGCGGGGATCGAGACGGTGTTCCAGAACCTGGCGCTCGCGGACGATCTCGACGTGCCGGACAACCTCTTTCTGGGGCGAGAGAAGATACTCTTCAATCTCGGGCCGTTCTCGATCCTCGATTACCGGGGGATGCGCGAGGCGACGCTTGCGGCACTTCAGAAGACGGCGGTGAAGATCCCCAACATCCGCAACACGATCCGCAACATGTCGGGCGGGCAGCGGCAATGCGTGGCCATCGCGCGCACCGCGACGTTCCACTCCAAGCTCACCATCATGGACGAACCCACCGCCGCGCTGGGCGTGCAGGAGACCGCGCAGGTCGAGAACATCATCCGCACGCTCAAGGCGCAGGGCGAGCCCTTGATCCTCATCAGCCACAACATGCGGCAGGTGTTCGACCTCGTGGATCGCATCGTGGTGTTCCGACGCGGGCGCATCGTGGCCAACCTCGACGTGGGCGAGACCGACCCGCAGGACGTTGTGGCCTACATCACCGGCGCCAAGACCGGGGCGGAGTACGCGGGGGCCGCATGACCGAGGCGCCGCACACGGACACCGCCGCCCTCGTCATCGGCGGAACGCAGGGGCTTGGCCTTGCGATAGCCGAGCGGCTGCGGGCCGAAGGCTGCACGCGGATGGTCATCGCGGGGCGCGACCGGACGAAGGGCGAGTCCGTGGCTGCGGCCGTCGGGGCCACGTTCCTTCCGGTGGACCTGGAGGATACGGACTCGGTCATCCGGCTCGTGGACCAGGCGGCCGAAAAGATGGGGCGGGTGACGGCGCTGGCCGTGGCAGGGGCGCTGACGGACCGCGGGTCGATCCTCGACACGACGCCCGACCTCTGGGACCGGATGATGGCGGCGAACGCCCGGTCGCCCTTCTTCGCGATCCAGCGCGTGGCGCAGCGGGCGATCGAGGGCGGACATGACGCATCGGTCGTCAACATCCTGTCGATGGTGGTGCATTGCGGACAGTCCTTCCTCGCGCCCTATTCGGCATCGAAGGCGGCGCTGGCCAACGTCACGAAGAACGCGGCGCAGGCGCTCCGCCGCCACCGCATCCGGGTGAACGGGATCAACTGCGGCTGGATGGATACGCCGGGCGAGGACGCGATCCAGCGGAAGTATCACGGGGCGGGGGACGACTGGCTGGAGAAGGCCGAGGCCGCGCAGCCCTTCGGCACCCTTGTGAAGCCCGCGCAGGTGGCGCATCTCGCGTCCTACATGCTCGGTCCCGCCTCCGGCGTGATGACCGGAGCAATCGTGGATTTCGACCAGAATGTCGCCGGGGCCTACCCGGAGTGAAGTGAGAGGACCAACATGACCGTCAGATTTGGAGTGCTGGGCGCGGGGCGCATCGGGCAGGTCCACGCCCGTGCCGTGGCCTCCGTGCCGGGGGCGCGGCTCGTGGCCGTGGCCGACCCGGTGGCCGAGGCCGCGCGGCGCGTGGCCGACGCCTGGGGCTGCGACATCCGATCGATCGAGGAGATCGAGGCGTCGGGCGATATCGACGCCGTCATCATCTGCACGCCGACCGACACACATGCCGACCTGATCGAACGCTTCGCGCGGGCCGGCAAGGCGGTGTTCTGCGAAAAGCCTGTGGACCTGAGCCTGTCTCGCGTCCGCGACTGCCTGAAGGTTGTGGCCGAGACGAATGCCACGCTGATGGTGGGCTTCCAGCGGCGCTTCGACCCGGACTTCCGCGCGCTCAAGGCCGCAATCGACGAGGGATCGGTGGGGCAGGTGGAGATGGTGACGCTCACCTCCCGCGACCCCGGCCCGCCGCCGCTCGACTACGTCAAGCGCTCGGGCGGCATCTTCCGCGACATGACGATCCATGACTTCGACGTGGCGCGCTGGCTTCTGGGCGAGGAGGTGGAGACGGTGCAGGCCGCCGCCTCCGTGCTGACGGACCCCGAGATCGGGAAGGCCGGCGACTACGACAGCGTGAACGTGATCCTGACGACCGCCTCGGGTCGCCAGTGCACGATCACCAACACCCGCCGCGCGACCTATGGCTATGACCAGCGGATCGAGGTGCATGGCTCAAAGGGCTCGGTGGCGGCCGAGAACCACCACCTCTCGCGGGTAATCGTGGCGAACGGCGCGGGCTACACCCGCCCGCCGCTCCTCGACTTCTTCATGACGCGCTACGTCGCGGCCTATGCCGCCGAGATCGCGGCCTTCGTCGAGGCGGTGGAGAAGGGGACGCCGACTCCCACGACCGGGGAGGACGGACTGCGCGCGCTGGCGCTTGCCGATGCGGCGCTGAAGTCGGTGTCGGAGGGGCGCGTGGTGAAGGTCAGCGAGGTGCTCGGCTGATGACGAAGACGCTCGACGTCATCACCATCGGGAGGTCGTCGGTCGATCTCTACGGCGCGCAGGTGGGCGGCCGGCTCGAGGACATGGGGAGCTTCCAGAAGTACATCGGGGGCTCGCCCACGAACATGGCCGCGGGGACGGCGCGGCTGGGCCTCAAGTCAGCGCTCATCACGCGGGTGGGCGACGAGCACATGGGCCGCTTCATCCGCGAGGAACTGGCCCGCGAGGGCGTGGACGTGCGGGGCGTGAAGACGGACCCGGAGCGGCTGACGGCGCTGGTGCTTCTGGGCATCCGGGACGACAAGCAGTTCCCGCTGATCTTCTACCGCGAGAACTGCGCCGACATGGCGCTCTGCGAGGACGACATCGACGAGGGCTTCATCGCCGAGGCGCGGGCGGTGGTGGCCACCGGCACGCACCTGTCGAACCCGCGCACGGAGGCGGCGGTGCTGAAGGCGCTGAACCTCGCACGGAAGCACGGGGCGCAGACGGCGCTCGACATCGACTACCGCCCGAACCTCTGGGGCCTCGCCGGCCACGGGGCGGGGGAGGAGCGCTTCATCGAAAGCGCCAAGGTGACGGCGAAGCTCCAGTCGACGCTGCACCTCTTCGACCTGATCGTGGGGACGGAGGAGGAGTTCCACATCGCGGGCGGCACGACCGACACCATCGCGGCGCTGCGCGCGGTGCGGAAGGTCTCGTCCGCCACGCTCGTCTGCAAGCGCGGACCGATGGGCGCGGCGGCGTTCACCGGGGCGATCCCGGATACGCTCGACGAAGGCGAACGGGGGCCGGGGTTCCCGATCGAGGTCTTCAACGTCCTCGGAGCGGGGGACGGATTCATGTCCGGGCTGCTCAAGGGCTGGCTCGACGGAGAGCCCTGGCCAGTGGCGCTCAAGTACGCGAACGCCTGCGGGGCCTTCGCGGTGAGCCGTCATGGCTGCACGCCGGCGTATCCGAGCTGGGAGGAACTTATGTTCTTCCTCGACCGTGGGGTGAAGGTTCCGGCGCTTCGGAAGGACGTGGCGCTCGAGCAGATCCACTGGTCCACGAACCGCCGCGGCGAATGGCCCGAGATGCGGGTCTTCGCCTTCGACCACCGCAAGCAGCTCGAGGATGTGCCGGGAGCGAGCCCCGAGAAGATCATGGCGTTCAAGGGGCTCTGCCTCGACGCCGCGCTCGCCGTCGCAGGCGGGCGGCCGGGCTACGGCATCCTCTGCGACAGCCGCCTCGGGCGCGACGCCCTCTGGCGCGCGGCGGGGACGGGGCTCTGGATCGGGCGGCCCGTGGAATGGCCGGGCTCGCGCCCGCTCATGCTGGAGCCGGAGCTCGGCCCGGACCTCGGGGGCCTTCAGGAATGGCCGCTCGAACACGTGGTCAAGGTGCTCTGCTTCTGCCACCCGGACGACGATGCCGCGCTTCGGGCCGCGCAGGAGGAGACGGTGCTGCGCCTCTTCCACGCCGCGCGGCGGAACCGGCTCGAGTTCCTGCTGGAGGTCATCCCGTCGAAGGCGGGGCCGGTGGATGACGATACGACCGCGAAGGTGATCCAGCGCTTCTACGACATCGGCGTCTGCCCCGACTGGTGGAAGCTGGAGCCGATGCAGACGGACGCCGCCTGGGCCGCCGCCTGCGCGGCCATCGAGCGGAACGACAGGTTCACGCGCGGGATCGTCGTGCTGGGCCTAGGCTCCGACGAGGCGGCTCTCGGGGCCTCCTTTGCGGCTGCCGCGAAGCATCCGCTCGTGAAAGGATTTGCCGTCGGCCGCACGATCTTCGCCAAGGCCGCCGAAGACTACATGGCCGGGACGACGACCGAGGCCGAGGCGGTTTCCGCCATGACAGAGGCTTACGCCCGCGTGGCCGCCCTCTGGGACGCGGCCCGTGCCACCGCAAGAAGGGATGCCGCATGACCACGATCCGACTGACTGCCGCCCAGGCGATGGTGCGCTACCTCTCCGCCCAGATGACCGAGGAGGGCGAGCCCTTCATCGCCGGGTGCTGGGCGATCTTCGGGCACGGAAACGTGGCCGGGATAGGCGAGGCGCTCTACTCCGCGCGCGACGCGCTGCCGACCTACCGGGGGCATAACGAGCAGACGATGGCGCACGCCGCCATCGCCTATGCCAAGCAGCTCGGGCGGCGGCGGGCGATGATGGTGACCTCCTCCATCGGCCCCGGCGCCACGAACATGGTGACGGCGGCGGCGCTCGCCCATGTGAACCGGCTGCCGGTGCTGTTCGTCCCAGGCGATGTCTTCGCCACGCGGGGCCCCGACCCGGTGCTCCAGCAGGTCGAGGATTTCACCGACGGCACCGTCAGCGCCAACGACTGCTTCCGCCCCGTCTCGCGCTACTTCGACCGGATCACGCGGCCCGAGCAGCTCCTCACCGCGCTCCCCCGCGCGATGCGGGTGATGACGGACCCGGCCGACTGCGGGCCGGTGACGCTGGCGTTCTGCCAGGACGTGCAGGCGATGGCCCACGACTGGCCCGAAGGCTTCTTCCGCCCCGCCACATGGCGGATGCGCCGCCCGCAGCCCGATCCGGTGGAGCTGGAGCGCGTGGCGGAGATCATCGCCGAGGCGAAAGCGCCCGTGATCGTGGCGGGCGGGGGCGTCCACTATTCCCACGCGACGGCGGCGCTGAGGGCCTTCGCCGAGGCGCACCGGATCCCGGTCGTGGAGACGCAGGCGGGCAAGTCCGCGCTGCCATGGGATCATCCGCTGAACCTTGGCCCCGTGGGCGTGACCGGCGGCGCCCCGGCGAACGAGGTCTGCGGGCGGGCGGACGTGGTGATCGGCGTGGGGACGCGCTTCCAGGACTTCACGACCGGGTCATGGGCGTTGTTCAAGAACCCGCATCGGCGGCTCATCAGCCTCAACGTCAACGCCTATGACGCGCTCAAGCACGGAGCGGAGCCGCTCTGCGCAGATGCGCGCGACGGGCTCGACGCGCTGTCGCGAAAGCTGTCGGACCATGTGTTCGCCGCGCCTGACGCGGGCCTCAAGGCCGACTGGTTCGCCGCGGTCGATCCGCTGACGGACCTGCCTTCGGACACCAACGCGCTGCCCACCGACATGCAGGTGATCGGCGCGGTCCAGCGCGCGGCGGGGCCGGATACGGTCGTCATGTGCGCGGCCGGGACGATGCCGGGGGAGCTTCACAAGCTCTGGAAGGCCTCTCGGCCCATGTCCTACCACATGGAATACGGCTTCTCCTGCATGGGCTACGAGATCGCGGGGGCCATCGGCATCAAGATGGCCGAGCCTGACCGGGACGTCGTCTGCATGCTGGGCGATGGCAGCTACATGATGGCGAATTCCGAACTCGCCACCGCCGTGATGATGGGGATCAAGATCACCGTCGTCATCACCGACAACCGGGGCTTCGGCTGCATCAACCGGCTCCAGAAGGGGACCGGCGGGGCCGAGTTCAACAACCTCCTCGACCACGCGGTCCATGCGAACCCCTCCAACATCGATTTCGCGGCGCACTCCGCGAGCATGGGGGCGGCGGCGCTCCACGTGGGCTCCATCGCGGAACTCGAGGGCGCGCTCGCCCGCGCGAAGGACGCCAGCGGCCCCTTCGTCGTGGTGATCGATACCGACCCCTATCCCTCGACGCCGCACGGTGGCACATGGTGGGAGGTCGCCGTCCCGGAGGTCAGCGACCGCCGCGAAGTGCGAGAGAAGCGCGCGGCCTACGAGGCAGCCTTGAAGGAGAGAAGCGGCGCATGAGCGTGAAGATCGGGATTTCCCCCATCGCCTGGCAGAACGACGACCTGCCGGACCTGACGGCGGCCTTCACGATGGAGCAGGCGCTCAAGGAAGCGCGCGAGATCGGCTATACCGGCGTGGAGCGTGGGCGGCGGATGCCGCAGGACACTGAGGGGCTCCGCGCGTACCTCGACCGCTACGACATCGCGCTCTGCGGGGGATGGTGTTCCGGCAACCTGATGAAGAACTCCGTCAAGGAGGAGATCGCGGCGGTGCGCGGGCAGGTCGCGCAGTTCGTGGCGCTGGGGTCTCCGTGCCTCGTCTATGCGGAATGCTCGAACACCGTGCAGGGCGACATCGGGACGCCGGTCAACGACCGGCCGAAGCTGTCGCGTTCGGAGATCAAGGCCTACGCCAAGAAGCTTTCCGACCTCGCGAAGTGGATGCGGGACGAGGGGATGGTGCTCGCCTACCATCACCACATGGGCTCGATGATCGAGGATCAGGAGGACATCGACGCGCTGATGGAGGGCTCCACCCCCGAGGTCACGCTTCTCTACGACACCGGCCACCTGAAGTTCGGCGGCGCGGACGTGATGGGCACGCTGCGCAAGTGGGGCGACCGGGTGCACCACGTCCACTTCAAGGACGTGCGGGAGCCCGTGACGCGGGCGATCCGGGAGGGGCGGAAGAGCTTCCTCGACGCCGTGATCGCCGGGGCCTTCACCGTGCCGGGCGATCCCGAGGGCTGCATCGACTTCAAGGGCGTCACGGACGAGCTTGCGAAGATGGGATATTCCGGCTGGATCGTCGTGGAGGCGGAACAGGACCCGGCGAAGGCCCCGCCGTACGCCTATTCGAAGATGGGCCACGACCGTATCGTGGCGCTGTGCCGCGAGGCCGGTCTGACGGTGGAGGCGCGCGCGTGAGATTCTTCGACCTGCAGCAACCGTTCTACAAGCCGCTCTGGATCCGCATCGTCATCACGGTCCTCTGCCTTGGCTGGGCCGTGATCGAGATCCTTGGCGGGAACGTCTTCTGGGCGATGCTGTTCGGCGCGATGGGCCTGTATTGCGCGCACCAGTTCTTCATCGCCTTCGATCCCAAGGAGCCCGAGAAGCGGGACGCAGGTCCCGGAGACGGGCGATGAGCGACCTTCTTCGCAAGCCGCGCGGAACGTCCGGCCATGTCCACCACATCAGCCCCGCCACCGCCCGGACGCCCAGCTCCGCCGGCTGGTCCTACGTGGGCTTCGACCTCCACCGCCTTGCCCCGGGGGACGCGGTGGAGGAGGATACGGGCGACCGCGAGGCGATCCTCGTGCTTGTCGAGGGGAAGGCGCGGATCGAGGCGGCGGGGCGGGCATTCGGCGAACTCGGTGACCGGATGGACGTCTTCGAGAAGACGCCGCCGCATTGCGTCTACGTCCCTGCCGGTGAGGTCTGGCGCGCAGACGCCACGACGCCCTGCACGCTGGCCGTCTGCACCGCGCCGGGGCGGGGAGAGCATCCCGCGCAGGTCATCGGCCCGGAGGGCATCGCGCTTCAGTCGCGCGGGAAGGGCACCAACCTGCGCCACATCAACAACATCGCCATGGAGGACCGGGACGTGGCCGGCAGCCTCCTCGTGACCGAGGTGTTCACCCCCGCCGGTCACTGGTCGTCCTATCCGCCGCACCGGCACGACGAGGACGCCTATCCCGAGATGACCTATCTGGAGGAGACCTACTATCACCGGCTGAATCCGGCGCAGGGCTTCGCCATCCAGCGCGTCTTCACCGAGGACGGGCGGATCGACGAGACGATGAGCGTCGCGGACCACGACGTGGTGCTCGTGCCCGAAGGGCACCACCCCTGCGCGGCGCCCTATGGATACGAGCTCTACTACCTCAACGTGATGGCGGGGCCGATCCGGAAGTGGCGCTTCCGGAACCATCCCGATCACGACTGGATCTTCCGGCGCGACGCCTGACGGGCGGTCGGGCGCCTCAGTGCGTCCAGGCGCCCCGGCGGTTCGTCGCGAAGTTTTCCCCGTAGCCGCGCGGCCGGATGTTGGGCTTTCGCTTCTTCGGCTCCAGCACGAGCGCGTCGATGCCGTTGTCCCGCGCGTAGTCTACGGCGGCTTCCTTCGTGTCGAAGGTCAGCTTCACCTGCGCCTGGGTGTCGGTCGACGAGGTCCAGCCCATCAGCGGGTCGATGCCCCGCGTCGTCTCGGACGGAAACTCCAGCACCCAGTGGCGCGTCTTGGCCGTCCCCGAGGACATCGCGGTGCGGGCGGGCTGGTAGATGCGGGCGCGCATGGGACCTCCTCGTCGTCGCTTGCCGCGGTTATCCGGCAATCGGGCGCATCCCGCAAGGCCGGGGGTTCGCACAAACTGCCGCATCGGGGAGGGGAGGGTCGAGGCTGCCGGCCGGTTTGGAGCGAGGGGTGGGTGGGGTGGTACGCTACCGGCCGGCAGCCTCTTTCCGCTGCTTGCAAGGTCAACTTAATCCACTTATCGGCGCGCCGCAACAATTAATTCATCCTAAGGTTGAATCGTCGCGGGGCGGTCCTGATCGGCATCTCGATTGCTGACATCCCCTGTCAGCAGTGCGCCTTGAACCGTCGCTCCGGGAGGCAGATATCTAGGGGTCCGTCCTCGCGCCGACTCGGAGCCTTCCCATGCACAACAACTCGCCCGAGCACATGCCCGTGCTGCACGCGCCCGCCCCGGACGTCCGGACGCGGGAGAAGCTGGAAGGCGGCAAGCGGTTCGTCATGCAGTCCGACTTCGCGCCTGCGGGGGACCAGCCCACCGCGATCGCGGAACTTTCTGGCGGGATCAGGGGCGGCGAACGCGACCAGGTGCTGCTGGGCGCGACGGGCACCGGCAAGACCTTCACCATGGCCAAGATCATCGAGGAAACGCAGCGCCCCGCGATCATCCTCGCCCCCAACAAGACGCTCGCGGCCCAGCTCTACGGCGAGTTCAAGGGGTTCTTCCCCGAGAACGCCGTCGAATACTTCGTGAGCTACTACGACTATTACCAGCCCGAGGCCTATGTCCCGCGGTCGGACACCTACATCGAGAAGGAATCGCAGATCAACGAGCAGATCGACCGGATGCGCCACTCGGCCACCCGGGCGCTTCTCGAACGCGACGACGTGATCATCATCGCGTCGGTCTCCTGCATCTACGGCATCGGGTCGGTCGAGACCTACGGGGCCATGACGCAGGACCTGCACAGGGGCCAGCTCTACGAGATGCGGAAGGTGATGGCCGACCTCGTGGCCCAGCAGTACCGCCGCAACGACCAGGCCTTCGCGCGAGGGTCCTTCCGGGTGCGCGGCGACAGCATCGAGGTCTGGCCCGCCCACCTCGAGGACCGGGCGTGGAAGCTGTCGTTCTTCGGGGAGGAACTGGAGGCGATCACCGAATTCGACCCTCTGACGGGGGCGAAGACGGACAGCTTCGACCGCGTCCGCATCTACGCGAATTCGCACTATGTCACGCCCCGCCCGACGCTCCAGCAAGCGATCAAGGGGATCAAGGCCGAGCTTGGCGTGCGACTGAAGCAACTCGTGGACGAGGGGAAGCTGCTGGAGGCCCAGCGGCTGGAACAGCGCACCAACTTCGACCTCGAGATGCTGGAGGCCACCGGCTCCTGCAACGGGATCGAGAACTACTCGCGCTACCTCACCGGCCGCGCACCGGGCGAGCCGCCGCCCACGCTCTTCGAGTTCATCCCCGACACCGCCATCGTCTTCGCCGACGAAAGCCATGTGAGCGTCCCCCAGATCGGCGGCATGTATCGCGGCGACTACCGGCGCAAGTTCACGCTCGCCGAACACGGCTTCCGCCTGCCGTCCTGCATGGACAACCGCCCGCTCAAGTTCGAGGAGTGGGACGCGATGCGCCCGCAGTCGGTCTTCGTCTCGGCCACGCCGGGGCCGTGGGAACTGGAGCAGACGGGCGGGGTCTTCACCGAACAGGTCATCCGCCCCACCGGCCTCCTTGATCCGCAGGTGGAGATCCGGCCCGTCGAGATGCAGGTCGACGACCTTCTCGACGAGATCCGGAAGGTGGCGGCCAACGGCTACCGGACGCTCGTCACCACGCTGACGAAGCGGATGGCTGAGGACCTGACGGAATACCTGCACGAACAGGGCATCCGGGTGCGCTACATGCATTCCGACATCGACACGCTGGAGCGGATCGAGATCCTGCGCGACCTCCGTCTCGGCGCCTTCGACGTGCTCGTGGGGATCAACCTCCTGCGCGAGGGGCTCGACATCCCCGAATGCGGGCTGGTGGCGATCCTCGACGCCGACAAGGAGGGGTTCCTGCGGTCCGAAACGTCGCTCATCCAGACGATCGGGCGGGCGGCGCGGAACGTGGACGGGCGGGTGATCATGTATGCCGACCGCATCACCGGCTCCATGGAGCGCGCGCTGAAGGAGACCGAGCGGCGGCGCGAGAAGCAGATGGCCTACAACGTGGCCCACGGCATCACGCCCCAGACGGTGCGGAAGAACGTGGAGGACGTGCTCGCCGGTCTCTACAAGGGCGACACCGACATGGCGCGCGTGACGGCGAAGATCGACAAGCCCCTGCATGGGGCGAACCTCGAGGCGGTGCTGAATGGGCTCCGTGCCGACATGCGCAAGGCGGCCGAGAACCTGGAGTTCGAGGAGGCCGCCCGGTTGCGGGACGAGATCAAGCGACTGGAAGCAGTGGACCTCGCCATCTCCGACGACCCGCTGGCGCGGCAGTCGGCGGTGGAGGAGGCGGTCGAGGCGTCGGTGGGGTCGCGGGGGCGGAGCACGGCGGGGCGCGCGGGGCAAAGGGGCGGGAATGTGAAGCGGCGGGGGCGGTAGGACGTGCAATCTGCCCACCACTTCCGCGCGGCTCTCACGCCGGCATGGTGGGCGGATCGCCCTGCCCGTGAAATTTCGAGGCGATGAATGGACGAACTTCAGCTGGATTTGCGAGAAGCGAAGCTCTTGATGAACATCAAAGAGGCTCTGCACGTAGAGGGCGTAGCGGGCGGCGCTAGAATCCAAAGTGTCGGATTGCCGAGAGGAACTTATGAAGTTGCTCTGCTGCTAGCGGTGGCCGCCTTTCAGAGATTTGTTACCGATCTTTTCCTCGAAACGGCCAAGCGTCGTCTCCGCTTAAGTGAGAGGGATTTTGAACGTTACCGAAGGAATACGGAGCGTTTGTTGGGCAATCCATCCCCCAGCAACATATCGAAGCTTTTCGGATACATTGGGGTCTTCGACGTATTTGACGAGAAGTCGCAAGAAGATGAACGTATCACATCACGTCTCGGCAGCATTGTAAGCTACCGGCATGCCGTCGTGCATGGGAGCGCGCTTGATCGCTTCGACAAGGAGCCGCTGGGAACTTGGTCGAATGATCTCTATACTCCCGATCCTCGTGATACCACGGCGGCAATTTCAGAGATAATCGACTTTATGGAGCTATCAGCGGCGCGATTGCACCTTTCGGTGTCTTCGAAACTTGCAACGCTGCGCCTGTAGGGTAGCAAGCGTAGGGTGCGTGCTCGTACACACCCCCCTCACGCCACTGCCCCCCTCGACACGCCCCTACCGCCGCCCCTACCGTCCCCCGCGCCACCCCGGAGGACCCCATGCCCGACTTCCACCTCTTCGCCAAAGGCCCGCGCCCCGTCGCGCCGTTCTCCCACGCGGTCGAGACGGACGGATGGGTGATCCTCACCGGCCAGATGCCGACCGACCCCGAGGCCCCCGACGCGCCCCTCCCCGAGGGCGTGGAGGCGCAGACGCGGCGGGTGATGGACAACCTCGCGCTGATCCTGGGCGAACTCGGGCTCGACCTCTCCCACGTCGTCCAGTGCCGCGCCTACCTGACCGAGTTCGAACGCGACTACGCCGCCTTCAACGAGACCTACCAGAGCTATTTCCCGCCGGATCGCCGCCCCGCCCGCACGACCGTGGGCGTGACCGCGCTCGCCGTCGGCGCGCTGGTCGAGGTGGATTGCGTGGCGCGCCGCCCCTGATAGGCCATCGGGGCGTCCGTCTCAGACGAGCCGTTCGACCTCCTTCGCCGCCCGCACGAAGTCCGCGAACAGCGGGTGGGGGGCGAAGGGCTTGGACTTCAGTTCGGGGTGGAACTGGACGCCGATGAACCACGGGTGATCGCCGATCTCCACGATCTCGGGGAGGCGGCCGTCGGGCGACATTCCGGAAAAGCAGAGCCCCGCCTTCTCGAGCTGGTCGCGGTACTTGATGTCGACCTCGTAGCGGTGGCGGTGGCGTTCCTCGATCACGGTCGAGCCGTAGATCTCGGCCACCTTCGATCCCGGCTTCAGGTTCGCCGTGTAGGCGCCCAGCCGCATGGTGCCGCCCTTGTCGTCGCCGACCTTGCGGGCGACGGTCTGGTTGCCCTGCACCCATTCCTTGAGGTGGTAGACGACCGGCGTGAAGCGGCGCTTTCCAGCCTCGTGGTCGAACTCCTCGGAGCCGGCGTCGTTGATGCGGACGAGGTTCCGGGCGGATTCGATCACCGCCATCTGCATCCCGAGACAGATGCCGAGGTAGGGAATCTTGCGCTCCCGCGCGAACTGGGCGGCCTTGATCTTGCCTTCGGTCCCGCGCTCCCCGAATCCGCCGGGGACGAGGATCGCGTGGAATCCCTGGAGCCAGGGCGCGGGGTCCTCGCGTTCGAAGATCTCGGCATCGATCCATTCGGCCTTGACCTTCACCCGGTTCGCCATGCCGCCGTGGGTCAGCGCTTCGGCGATGGATTTGTAGGCGTCCTCGAGCTGCGTGTACTTGCCGACGATTGCGACCTTCACCTCGCCCTCGGCGTTGAAGATGCGGTCGTGGACGTCCTCCCACCGGGCAAGGTTCGGCTTCGGCGCGGGCGAGATCCCGAAGGCGTCGAGCACCGCCTGGTCCAGCCCTTCGCGGTGATAGGCGAGGGGGGCCTCGTAGATTGACTTGAGGTCATAGGCCGCGATCACGCTGTCGGGGCGGACGTTGCAGAAAAGCGCGAGCTTCTCGCGTTCCTTCTGCGGGATGTGGCGTTCGGAGCGGCAGACGAGGATGTCGGGCGCGATGCCGATGGAGCGCAGCTCCTTCACCGAATGCTGGGTGGGCTTGGTCTTGAGCTCGCCGGAGGCTGCGATCCACGGCAGCAGGGTGAGGTGCATGAATACGCATTGCCCGCGCGGCTTGTCCTGCGCGAACTGGCGGATCGCCTCGAAGAACGGCAGGCCCTCGATGTCGCCCACGGTCCCGCCGATCTCGCAGAGCATGAAGTCGACCTCGTCCTCGCCGATGCGGATGAAGTCCTTGATCTCGTTGGTGACGTGCGGGATCACCTGGATCGTCTTGCCGAGGTAGTCGCCCCGCCGCTCCTTCTCGAGCACGTTCATGTAGATGCGCCCGGATGAGATGGAGTCGGACATGCGTGCCGGCACGCCCGTGAAGCGCTCGTAGTGGCCGAGGTCGAGATCGGTCTCGGCCCCGTCGTCGGTCACGAAGACCTCGCCGTGTTCGAACGGGCTCATCGTGCCGGGATCGACGTTGAGGTAGGGGTCGAGCTTGCGGAGCCTCACCGAGAACCCGCGCGCCTGCAGGAGCGCCCCGAGCGCGGCCGAGGCGAGGCCCTTCCCGAGCGAGGACACGACACCGCCGGTGATGAATACGAATCTCGCCATGTGCGCTGGTCCCCGTGCCCGATTATCGCTGCGCAAGGGTGCACCTTGCGACCTTCACGGGATTTGACTCTAACCGGATTCGGGGAGGAGGAACAAGACGCGCGGCCCAAGATGATGTGGCAGGGGATGTGGATATCCCCGAGGTGTCGCGGCGTCAGTCGATCCGGCAGGCGGCAAGCGCCGGGTCGTCGGTCAGCGCGAAGAGGCCCATGACGATGGGGTCGGGACCGGCATTGTAGTTGATCCCTTCGACCGTGCCGAGGAGGTGAATGGCGCCTCCGTTGGCGGCGGCGAGCCGTTCGCCCTCTTCGAGAGGCAGGAAGACCCGTGCGCCGGGGGCGGGATCGGCGAGCATGGCTTCGGCTCCGCTGGAGTTGAGAAGGAGGGTGTCGAGGCCCGCATAGAAGGCGAGGCTCAGTTCCTCGTAGCCGGTGGTGACCAGCGGGAAGGGCGCGCAGGCATCGAACCGGGCGTCGAGCGCGGCCATGCGGGGAGAGAGGAACAGGCTGTCGAGGCGGGGAAGCGCCTCGCGCAGCAGCGCGGGCAGCAGCAGTGCCCCGGCGGCGAGGCCGAGGACGGCGGCGGCACGGGGGAGCCCCCGCCCAAGCGCGATCGCGGCGAGAAGGGCGGGCCCGAGTCCCGCGAGGGCGAGCGCGACGGCGGTCCAGACCGGCGCGCCTTCGAACCAGAGGGGCGCGCCGATGGCTGCGGCGGCAAGGACGAGCGCACCGGCGAGCGAGAGAGCCGCCGCGACCCACCAAAGCGCCGGTCGCACGGGGGCGCCCGCGACGAGCCAGAGGCCGATGAGCGCGCCGAAGGCGGGCAGGGTCGGCATGACGTAGTGGGGCAGCTTCGTCGTCGCCACCTCGAAGACCACCCACGTGGGGATGATCCAGCCGGAAAGAAACCGCACGGCCTCCGTCCGGCGTTGCGTCCAGGCCAGCGGGAGGGCGAGAAGGGCGAGCGGCGCCCAGGGCCAGAACGTGACCCAGACGGTGGCGAGGTAGTAGCCGGGAATGCCCACATGGCCTTCGGCTGCGCCATCGACCTTGCCGAGGAAATCGCGGCCGAGGGATTCGGCATAGAACCCCCAGTCGGTCGCGACTCCGATGGCCAGGAACCACGGAAGCGTCAGGGCCGCGAAGAGGAGGACGCCCGGCCAGGCGCGCGTGCGGCGGAGGGGGTCGATCGACAGCCCGGTCAGCGTCAGCCAGAAGAGCGTGCCGCCAACAACGAGGAGGATAATCGGCCCCTTGACCAGGACTCCGCCCGCGATCGCCGTCCAGAAGAGCGCGTGGGGCCAGGCGAAGCCGAGCTCGGGCGGCCGGTCGAGCGCCCGGATCAGCGCGCCCTGCGCGAGCACGATGAAGGCGAGAAGGGCGGCATCGGTCTTGGCGATGTGCCCCTCCGCCGCGGTGACGGCAGACGCCGCCACGACCAGCCCCGCGACGGCGGCGCCCCCGGGTCCGACCAGCGGACGGACGGCCCAGAGCGCCAGGAGCGCAGCGGCGAGTATCCCGAGAGCGGACGGCAGGCGCCACACCCAGAGCGGCGCCTCGACGCGGTGACCGGACAGCGTCGCGGCGGCCGTCTGGAGCCAGTAGATGCCGATGGGCTTCTTCCAGCGCGGCTCGTCGAGGTTGCGCGGCTCGATGAAGTCGCCGGTGGCCAGCATCTGCTGGGATGCGATGACGTAGCGCGCCTCGTCCCGGTCAGTCAACGGAAGGGCGGCCTGTCCTGGGATGAGGTAGACGGCCGCGACGAGCCCGATGACGAGAATGGCGAGAACCGGGCTGCGTCCGAGGCGGGCCAGCAGCCAGCCGGCGGCGGCGTCGAGCCTGCCGAGGACCGCGGTCACCCCCTACTCGAGCGCCGGCGGAAGGGCCGGACCGTCGCCGCTGGGCGGCAGGAGATCGCTTCCGGGGGGCAGGAGCGGATCGGCCTGCCCAGGGGACGGCGCCTCGATCCCGAGACGGTCGAGGATGGAGGTGTCGGCGGAGTTGCGGGCCGCGAAGATCGTCAGGGTGATCGACGTGGCGATGAACGCGACCGCGAATCCCCAGGTCAGCTTGGTGAGCGCCGTGGCGGCGCCCCGGGAGGACACGACCCCGCCGCCGCCGCCCATCCCGAGCCCGCCGCCCTCGGAGCGCTGGAGAAGCACGACGCCGATCAGGCAGAGCGCGAGGATCAGGTGGACGATGAGGACGACGTTTTCCATGAGGCTCCGGCCTTCGGACGCTGCTGGCGGCTACTTATTCGCTTGGCGGCCGGCTCGCAAGCCTTGCAGCCGGTGCAACCCGCAGGAGCGCCTTCGGCGCACGATCCCTGTCTCGCCTCCGGTCCTTGCGGACCTGCGGCTCGGGGGCCTCCGGCGGGAGTATTTGGACCGAGATGAACGAGGGAGCGGGGCTTGTGCTTCATCTCGGCTCAAATACTCCGGGGGAGGCCTCGCGCAGCGAGGCCGGGGGCGGAGCCCCCGCTTTGGTGTTTCCCTCTCCGCCTGCCGCCGGTATATCGGCGCGGGTTTCTCGGCGAGGTTGACGCGATGGCGAACGTGGTGGTGGTCGGCGCCCAGTGGGGCGACGAGGGCAAGGGCAAGATCGTCGACTGGCTGTCGGAACGGGCCGACGTGATCTGCCGCTTCCAGGGGGGCCACAACGCGGGCCATACGCTCGTCATCGGGGGCACCGTCTACAAGCTCTCGCTCCTTCCCTCCGGCATCCTGCGCGAGGGCAAGCTGTCGGTGATCGGCAACGGCGTCGTGCTCGACCCATGGGCGCTCGTGGCCGAGATCGAGCGGGTCGAGGCGCAGGGGGTGCGGGTGTCGACCGCCAACCTCGTGATCGCCGAGAATGCCCCCCTCATCCTGCCCGTGCACCAGGACCTCGACCGGATGCGGGAGGAGGCGGCGGGAGCCGCGAAGATCGGGACGACGGGGCGGGGAATCGGGCCGGCCTACGAGGACAAGGTGGGGCGGCGGACGGTGCGGCTGGCCGACCTTGCCGACGAGGCGACGCTCGACGCGCGGCTCGACCGGCTCCTAGCCCATCACAATCCGCTGCGGCGCGGTCTTGGCGCGCCCGAGATCGACCGGGCGGAGCTGCGCGCGAAGCTTCTGGAGATCGCGCCGAAGGTGCTTCCCTTCGCCGCGCCCGTCTGGAAGCTGCTCGACGAGCGGCGGCGTGCCGGCCAGCGCATCCTGTTCGAAGGCGCGCAGGGCGCGCTTCTCGACATCGATTTCGGCACCTATCCCTTCGTGACCTCGTCGAACACGCTCGCGGGCATGGCGGCAACGGGCACGGGCCTTGGTCCCAATGCCGTGGGGTTCGTCCTCGGCATCGTGAAAGCCTACACCACGCGCGTGGGATCGGGGCCTTTTCCGACGGAGCTGACCGACGACGTCGGGCGTCACCTCGCCCAGGTCGGGCGGGAGAAGGGCACCGTGACGGGGCGCGACCGGCGCTGCGGCTGGTTCGACGCGGTGCTGGTCCGGCAGACCTGCACGACGAGCGGAGTGAAGGGCATCGCGCTCACGAAGCTCGACGTGCTCGACGGGCTGCCGGAGCTGAGGATCTGCACGGGATACGAGCTTGACGGGCGCAGGCTCGACTACCTGCCGACGGCCGCCGCGAGCCAGGCGCGGGTGCGGCCGGTCTACGAGACGATGCCGGGGTGGTCCGTCTCCACCGCCGGCGCGCGGAGCTGGGCGGACCTGCCGGGCGAGGCGGTGAAGTACGTGCGCCGGATCGAGGAATTGATCCGGTGCCCGGTCGCGCTACTGTCCACGTCGCCCGAGCGCGACGACACCATCCTTGTCACGGACCCCTTCGCCGACTGATGACCTACCGGACCCGGAAACGCCTCGCGATCCTCATCCTGCTGGTCGGGCTGCCGCTCTACATCGTCGTGGCGGTCAACGTGGTGGAGCTGTTCGGACGCCCGGGATTCCTGGTCGAGCTCGTGATCTGGGTGGCTCTCGGGATCGTGTGGGCCCTGCCGCTCAAGTCGGTGTTCCGGGGCGTCGGCCAGGCGGATCCGGATGCCGCGCCGCGGGACGGGCCGCCGGACCGGTAGCGCGAGACAGGCCGCCCACGCTGCCGGCCGCCCTCATTCGCCGGCGATGCGGGCCTCGGGCCGGAAGCGCGTATGCTCGGACACCGTGAACTGCCCGCGCTGGAGCTTGCGGATCTTGCCCTGCCGGAGAAGCTGGCCGAAGGACCGCAGCCCCGCCTCGCGCGTGAACTCCTCGTCGGTCTCGATCGCTGCCGCGCGCCGCATGATCTGGGGGCGCGAGAAGGACGGCTGCTGTTCCACGAAGGCGGTATAGGCCGCCGCGGCCTCGAGCACGTCGGGCAGGCTCCGCGCGCCGACGCTTTCGGCAAAGACCACGAAGGCACTGTCGTCGGCCTCAAGGTCCTCGGTCCCGTGTTCGTCCTCGAGCGCGATCATGCCCGCCCCGACGCGGCGCGGGCGAAGCTCGACCCGCTGTGCGTCGGCGGGAGTGTCGACGCGCTGGTTCGTGCCGAGGATCAGCGGAGCCGCCGTATGGTCGATGGGGGTGGGCCGCGCGGCCTTCTCGGCCGCGTTCTCGCGCGGTTCGGAGCGGCGCGGACGGACGACCTTGGCGAGGTCCTCGCGGTAGTCGCGCTGCTCCTCCTCGTCGATCTCGCGGGAGCGTTCGCGCTTGAGCAGGCGGTCGGCCTTGGTCGCCGCCACGGCGGCCTTCAGGTGCGCGATGGCCGAGCGGCGGCGGGTGCCTTCGCGGTCGGCCATCTTGGTGTTGGTTTCCTCGAGGATGCGGTCGAAGGCCGGCTCCCGGTCCGGGTCGCCGCCGATCAGGACGTGGCGCCGTTCGAGCCGGGCCTCCTTGCGCTCCTGGGCGAGGGCCTCCTTCTCGTCTTCCAGCGCCATGCGGATCCCGGCGATGGTCGGATCGTTCTGCGGCGGGACGAACTCGTCCTCGTCCTCGTCCTCGTCGTCCTCGTCGACCCGCGCGACGGGCCTGTTGCCGGAGCGGCTGAGATGGACGATGCGGCGGGTCAGATCGTCGTCCTCGTCGTCCTCCTGATCCTCCGGGGCAGCCGTGGCCTCATTGGCTGGCCTGTCATCCGCCTCGTCGTCGGGCGCGGTGTCCCAGGGACGCGGCGTGTCGTCCTCGTCGGTATCGTCGGCGTCCGGTTCGGCGGCCGCGAGCGGCGTCGGAGGCGCAGCCACGGGGGCCGGCGCGGGCGTGGGCGTGACCGGTGCGGAGGCTTCGGCCGCCGGCTCCTCGTCCTCGACGTACGGGTCGGGCGCGTCCGTCGCCGGGCGCGGGGCCGCCACGGGGCGTGCGGGCTGGGAGGTGGCGCGGGCCCGGTCCACCACGGCGCGAATCCGGCTGAGCTTGGAGGCGACGCTGTCCCCGGAGACCGGCGCGGGCGCGGGTGCCGGCGGGCGCGGCGCTTCGGCGGCGGGCGCCGCCCGGGGCGGTTCGGGAAGGTCCTCGGCCGCGTCGTCGAGCTGGCGGAGCACGACGCCGCCCGCGGACATGCGGGCCTCGACCCGGCGCTGGACCTCGCGTTCGGCGATGCGGTGGAGCATCTCGGCGTCGGGCGTCGGCGGTTCGGCTCCGAAATAGCGGTCGTCGGCGGCGAGGTCGCGGAAATACTCCGCAATCGACTTCATGGTCGAAAACGGGTCGTCGAACCCTTCCAGGGTGCAGGAGAAGGTGCCGTAGGACACCGTCAGGATCTTGCTCGAACCCACCATCTGCGCCTGCTTTCTGCCAACTACATCACCACGAGGTTTACGATCCGATGGTTCCAAATTAGGAACAGACTGCGGCAATTCGATGGAATCTCTTCCCGTTTGCCCCTGCGACTGTTTCAGCTTTCCCGAACAATCCCGGCAAGGAATCCATGATTGTCCGATCCCTAAGCCCCATTGTAGTCGTCGGAGCCGGCGATGTCAGCGCCGAAGACTTCGCGCTGGTCCGCGGTCTGGGGCACCCGGTGGTCGCGGCGGACGGGGGGGCAAGGCGCTGCCTCGAGGCGGGGCTGATGCCCCTTGCGGTGATCGGCGACCTCGATTCGGTGGGCGAGACGCTCGACGCCATTCCGGCCGACCGGCTCCACCGCGTGGCGGAGCAGGAGACGACCGACTTCGACAAGTGCCTGCGCCTCGTCGAGGCGCCGCTGATCCTCGCCTTCGGAGTGACCGGGCCGCGCATCGACCACACGCTTGCCGTCTGCACGACGCTCGTCCGCAGGGCCGAGGTCCGCGCGATCGTGGTCGGCGCGGTCGATCTGCTGTTCCATGCCCCTCACCGGCTGGCGCTGGACCTGCCGCAGGGCTCGCGGCTGTCGCTCTTTCCCATGGCGGAGGTGACGGGGCGGTCCGACGGGCTGCGCTGGCCCATCGACGGGATCGGCTTCGCCCCCGCGGGCCGGATCGGGACGTCGAACGAGGTGAGCGGCCCGGTGCGGCTCGACTTCGACGGGCCGGGGATGATCGTCATCACGCCGCGGGGGGCGCTGGAGCAGGTGTCGGCCGCGCTGTCCGGCTGACCGCGCGCTCGCGAAGGATGACGTAGAGCCCCGCCGCCACCGTCACCGCGATCCCGGCCAGCGCCAGCCCGTTCGGGAAGTCCCCGAACATCAGGAGCCCGATGGCGGTGGCGAAGGGGATCTCCAGATACTGCATGGGCGCGACGGTGGAGGTGGGCGCGAAGCGCAGGCTCCAGGTCATCAGGAGGTGCGCCACCGTTCCCAGCGCGCCGAGCGCCAGAAGAAGCCAGGCGTCCCGGGCCGAGGGCACCACGGGGTCGAGACGGGCGTGGCCCGACCCGTCGAGGAGGACCAGCAGGGGAAGCAGCACCGCGCTGGCCAGAAGGCCCGACACGCACTGGAGCGCGATCGGGTCCACCTCGCGCGCCACGGCCCGCGTCGTCAGCATGAAGAGCGCGAAGACCAACGCGACGGCCAGCGGAAGCAGCGCGGGCGCCCCCACGGCGGCGAAGCTTGGCTGGACGACCATGAGCGTCCCCGCGAACCCCACCGCGCAGGCGGCGATGCGGCGGGGGCCGACTTCCTCCCCAAGGAAGAACCAGCCGAGCAGGAGCATGATGAAGGGCATCACGAAGGCGATGGCCACCGCGTCCGCCAGCGGCAGGTACTGGAGCGCGAGGAACATGCAGCCGAGGCCGAGGATGTGGAACAGCGTCCGGAGCGCGGTGAGGCCCGCGACCCGACGCGACATGGCAAAGCGGCGCCCGCCGGTCGCCATGAGCGGGAGGAGCAGCAGCCCCTGCAACAGGAACCGCGCGGCCACGAGCTGGAGGAGGGGAACGGTCGCGCCAAGGAGCTTCGCCATCCCGTCGCCCAGAGGCGCGAGGATGCAGAAGCCCAGCATCAGGAGAATGCCGAGGACGGGACGGTCGGCGGTCATCGGCGGAAGGTAGCCCGCGCCGGCGGGTGGGGGCAAGGCGGGCTTGCGGGGAACGGTGGGGCGCGGTGACGGCGGATTGTTTGCCGTCCGGCGACGGTGTTGGTCGCGGTGATGGTAAAGGTAGTCTTGCGACAAGGCGCGCACCAGACTAGAGCATTGAGGATTGCATGTGTCGGCGGTGACCGGCGTTGGAGGTGGTGGAATGACCCGGATCGGATTGTGTGCGGCATTGCTCGCGGCGACGGCACTCACGGCGTGCGGCGGGGGAGGCGGAGGCGGGGAGAGCAGTGACGGTATCTCGCGCGTCTACCGTGATAGTTTTCTTAGTCAGGAAGCAATCCTAAAGGACCCCGCGATTCGTGATCAGCTCGACACTAACGGTAGGCCGATACCAGATGACCTGCCTGCATCAGGGTCAGCGACGTTTGCCGGATTCGGTCAGATTTTTGATGCGTCGCTGACTGGAAACGAAACTCGCGCGTCTCAACTCAGGAACCGATCAGTTGTCAGTGACCTCACAGGAACCGTCGACTTCGCCAGTGGAGTCTTCAACGTGCGCCAGAGCAACTTTAGGGACGTAGATGGTGCCAGCGTCCCGGGCCAAGTCGATTGGACGCTCACGCGAACCAACGTTGCGATCACGGGGGTCAGCGTCACGGGCAACGTCGGAGGAACTATCTTCACGTCGAGCAACGCGGACGCCAGCTTCTACGGTGAATTGTCCAACAGCGTTCTGGTCGGTGAACTTAAAGGAGCCACGATCTCCAACCCCGGCCAAGGCTGGATGCAGGGAACGGCGGTGAAGGGCGACTTCGCAGCCCGCGGCACCGGACAATAAGGTGGAGGCGGCAACGCCTCCCCAAATTCAACAGTTCGGCACATTGACAGCGAGACCGCCGAGCGCGGTCTCCTTGTACTTGTGGCTCATGTCCTCGCCCGTCTGGCGCATCGTCTCGATGGCGGCGTCGAGCGGCACGAAATGCGTCCCGTCGCCCCGGAGGGCCAGCGAGGCCGCCGACACCGCCTTGATCGCGCCGAGCCCGTTCCTCTCGATGCAGGGCACCTGCACGAGGCCGCGCACGGGGTCGCAGGTCATGCCCAGATGGTGCTCGAGCGCGATCTCGGCCGCGTTCTCCACCTGCTCGGGCGTGCCGCCCATCACCGCGCAGAGCCCCGCCGCGGCCATGGCGGCCGCCGATCCGACCTCGGCCTGGCAGCCGCATTCCGCCCCCGAGATCGAGGCGTTGAACTTGATCAGCCCGCCGATGGCGGCGGCGGTCAGGAGGAAGTTCCCCACGCCCCTGCGCGAGGCGCCGGGGACGTGGTCGAGCCAGTAGCGGATCGTGGCCGGGATCACGCCCGCCGCGCCGTTCGTCGGGGCGGTGACGACCTGCCCGCCCGCCGCGTTTTCCTCGTTCACGGCCATGGCGTAGGTGGAAATCCAGTCGTTGATCGTGTGGGGGGCCACGAGGTTCATGCCGCGCTCGGCCAGAAGCGTGTCGTGGATGCCCTTGGCGCGGCGGCGGACGTTCAGCCCGCCGGGCAGCGTGCCGGGCGTGGCGAGACCGCGGTCGATGCAGGCGGCCATCACTTCCCAGATCCGGTCGAGCCCGCGGTCGAGCTCCGCGCCGCTCATCCGCGTGAGCTCGTTCGCGCGCTTGAGCGCGGCGATGGAGCGGCCCTCCCGCGCGCACATCTCGAGCATCTCGGCCGCCGTGCGGAAGGGGTAGGGGACGGGCGCGCCGCCCTCCTTGTCCTTGCCGTCGGCCAGTTCCCCGGCGGTGAGCACGAAGCCGCCGCCCACGGAGTAGTAGGTCTCCTGCAGGATCACGTCGCCCTGCGCGTCGGTGGCCATCAGGATCATGCCGTTGGCGTGACCGGGCAGGGGCGGGCCGTAGTCGAAGATCACGTCGGCCTTCGGGTCGAAGGCGAGGGGCGCGAGGTCCGGGGGCGTCACCTGCCGTTCCTCCCCGATCCGGGCCAGCGCGGCCTCGGCCTTCTCCGCGTCGTAGGTGTCGGGGCGGAACCCCGCGAGGCCGAGGATCACGGCGCGGTCGGTCGCATGGCCCACCCCCGTGAAGGCGAGCGAGCCGTGGAGCGAGGCGCGCAGGCCCCGGGCCGTGAAGGGCGAGGCGCGCAGGGCATCGAGGAAGCGGGCGGCGGCGACCATCGGCCCCATCGTGTGCGAGGAGGAGGGGCCGATGCCGACCTTGAACATCTCGAAGACGGAAAGGAACATCCCAGACCTCAGGTGGCGCTGCCCTCGGGCGGGGCGGGGTAGTCCGGCGCGGTGAACGGCGAGGGCCCGAGCCCCTCCGCCTCCGCCGCCCGAAGCGCCGAGGGGCGGCGTTCCAGATCGGATAGCACGGAGAGGATCGCCGCGTAAGCGCCGACGTCGGGCTTCATCGGGTTCGACCGCGGGTAGAGCGAGAGCCAGCGGATTAGCGGCGCGAGATAGCAGCCCGCGGCGCCGGGCGCGCCGGGGCGGCACCACGGCGGCGCCTCGGCCAGCGCGGCGTCGAGGAGGGAGAGGGAGCGGAGGATGCGCCCTTCGGTGAGCGCCCGGTGGCCCTGCTTGTCGCCGCCCGCGTAGCGATGCGCGTAGAAGAGCGCGCGAAGGTCGGGGTGCAGCGTGTTTGCCGTCAGGAAGAACCACTTGAGGAAGTCGCCCCGGTCCGGGGCCTCCGGCGCCGGCGCAAGCCCGCCGTGGCGGTCGGCGAGCCAGAGGAGGATCGCCCCCGTCTCGAAGATCGCGCCATAAGGTGTTTCAAGCGCGGGGATGAGGCCGGTGGGCGTCACTGCCCGGTAGGCCGCGCCCTCCTGCGCCTCGCGCGCACGGTCGACGAGAACGGTCCGGTAGGGCAGGCCCAGCTCCTCGAGCGCGAGGCGCACGGCGAGCGAGGCGTTGTCGGGCGCATAGTGGAGCACGTACATCGGCTGGGTCCTTTCGGGTCATACCATGGCTCCGGCGGCGGCCGGCTCCATGCCCGGCAGCGACGGGCGGCGGCGCGGGGGCGACGCGGGGCTTTTCCCGTGGAACCCGCCGGGGCTATTCCCTATAACGCCGTCATCCACAGGAACGGGACCCAGATGAGCCAGACGCTTTCCCCGATCGACGCTGCCAAGTTCGCCGCAGCCAAGCGTGCCTGCGACTTCGTGGAGTCCGGGATGAAGGTCGGTCTCGGCACCGGGTCCACGGCGGCGTGGATGGTCCGCTGCCTGGGAGAGATGGCGCAGGACGGGCTCAAAATCACCGGCGTGCCGACCTCGGCGCGCACCGCGGCGCTGGCGCGCGAGGTGGGGATCGAGGTCGTGACGCTCGAAGAGGCGCGGTGGCTCGACCTGACCATCGACGGCGCGGACGAGTTCGACCCGCAGCTGAACCTCATCAAGGGCGGCGGCGGCGCGCTCCTGCACGAGAAGATCGTGGCCTCGGCCTCGGACCAGATGATCGTGATCGCGGACACGACGAAGGAGGTCGCGAAGCTCGGGGCCTTCCCGCTGCCGGTGGAGGTCATCCCCTTTGGCTGGACGACGACGCAGCAGCTGATCGAGGAGACGCTGCCGTCGCTCGACGTGCTGACGCATGACGTGAAGCGGCGGATGAACGGGGCAGAGCCTTACAGGACGGACGAGGGCAACTTCATCCTCGACCTGCACCTGTCGCGCATCGCAGATCCGCGCCAGTTCGCGCTCGTGGTCAACCAGATCCCGGGCGTGGTGGAGAACGGGCTTTTCGTCGACATCTGCGACGTGGTGGTGATCGGGCACTCCGACGGCCGCGTCGAGGTGCGCGACCTGTCGATGGGGACGATCGAGACCGACCGCATCGCCTTCGTCGAGACGGACAACATCTTCCGGGACATCGCGGACTGAACATGGCCTTCGACTACGACCTCTTCGTGATCGGCGGCGGCTCGGGGGGCGTCCGTGCCGCGCGGATCGCGTCGGGCGAGTGGGGCGCGAAGGTTGCGCTGGCCGAGGAAAGCCGGATGGGCGGGACCTGCGTCATCCGGGGCTGCGTGCCCAAGAAGCTCATGGTCTTCGCAAGCGGCTATCGCCAGAAGATGGCCGATGCCGGCGACTACGGCTGGGCCGTCGAGGCGGGCGCCTTCGACTGGGCGCGGTTCCGCGACCGGCTGCACCGGGAGCTCGACCGTCTCGAAGGCGCCTACCGCAACACGCTGACGAAGGCGGGGGTCGAGGTCATCGACCAGCGCGCCGTGATCGCCGACCCGCACACCGTTCGGCTCGCCGACGGTCGGGAGGTGACAGCCAAGCACATCCTCGTCGCCACGGGCGGGCATCCGACGCGGCCGGAGTGCGAGGGGGCGGAGCTTGGGATCACCTCGAACGAGGTCTTTCACCTCGACGCGCTGCCCAGGAAGCTGCTCGTCGTGGGCGGCGGCTACATCGCCTGCGAGTTCGCCTGCATCTTCAACGGGTTCGGCACAAAGGTGAAGCAGTATGTGCGCGGCGCGCAGATCCTGCGCGGCTTCGACGAGGAGGCGCGGGGACTGCTGGCCGAGGCCATGCGCGACAAGGGGATCGACATCCACCAGGGGTCCACCATCCTCGAGATGCGGCGCCGGGACGGCGGCATCTGGGTCAAGTCCGCGACCGGCCACGAGGAGGTGTTCGACCAGGTGCTCTTCGCCACCGGCAGGGCGCCGAACACCTCCGGGCTGGGGCTCGCCGAGACGGGCGTGAAGCTCGGGCGCCGCGGGCAAATCGTGGTGGACGACTTCAGCCAGACGTCGGTGCCGTCCATCTTCGCGGTGGGCGACGTGACCGACTGTATCAACCTCACCCCCGTCGCCATCCGCGAGGGGCACGCCTTCGCGGATACCGTCTTCGGGAGCCGGAAGACCCCCGTGGATCACGATCTGGTGGCCTCCGCCGTCTTCACCCAGCCCGAACTGGGCGCGATCGGCATGACCGAGGAAGAGGCGATGGACGGCGACCGGATGATCGAGGTCTACTGCGCCTCGTTCCGGCCGATGCAGATCGCGTTCATCGAAAAGTCGGAACGCGTGCTGTTCAAGCTCATCGTGGACAGGGAAACCCGGAAGGTGCTTGGCTGCCACATCGTCGCGGACGGGGCGGGCGAACTGATCCAGATGGTCGCCATAGCGATCAAGATGGGGGCCACCAAGGAGGACTTCGACCGCACCGTTGCGGTTCATCCGACGATATCTGAAGAACTTGTGACCATGCGCAAACCGACGCGGACCGCTTGAAAAGCGGGTCGGAGAGCACAGGTACGGGACCAAGAGACCACTGACCGAAAGAAGGGAAACACACCTCGATGGCCAGCAACAACGGCGGACCCTGGGGCGGCGGCCCCAGAGGGGGCTCGGGCGGCGGCGGTGACAACCGCGGCGGGCCGCCCAGGCGTCCGGGCGGGGAAGGCCCGCAGATTCCCGAGATCGACGAGATCGTGCGCAAGGGGCAGGAACAGCTCCGCGTGCTGATGGGCGGCCGGGGCGGCCGCGGCACGGGCGGCGGCACCGGTGACGGCGGCGGGCCGCGGTTCTCTCGTGGGACGCTTGCGCTTGCCGCCTTCGGCGCGGTTGCGCTCTGGCTTTTTTCCTCGCTCTATACCGTCCGGCCGGAGGAGCAGTCGGTCGAACTGTTCCTGGGGGAATTCTACGGGATCGGCAATCCGGGCCTCAACTTCGCGCCGTGGCCTCTCGTGACCGCGGAGGTCGTCAACGTGACCTCCGAACGGACCGAGACCATCGGGGCGCGGACCGGCGCGGGCCGGGACGAGGGGCTGATGCTGACAACCGACGCCAACGTCGTCGACATCGATTTCCAGGTCGTCTGGAACGTGAGCGACCCGGCGCAGCTTCTCTTCAACATCCGCGATCCGCAGCTGACCGTGCAGGCGGTGTCCGAATCCGTCATGCGCGAGATCATCGCTGCGTCGAACCTGTCGCCGATCCTGAACCGCGACCGGGGCATCATCGCCGACACCGCGCTGCAGAACATCCAGGCGACGCTGGACGAGTACAATTCGGGCATCAACGTGGTGCGGGTCAACCTCGACCGCGCGGACCCGCCCGTGGAGGTGATCGACGCCTTCCGAGAGGTCCAGGCCGCCGAACAGGAACGTGACCGGCTTCAGCGCCAGGCTGACGCCTATGCGAACCGGGTTCTTGCCGAGGCGCGCGGGGAAGCGGCGCAGGTTCTGGAACAGGCCGAAGGGTATCGCGCCCGCGTGGTCAACGAGGCCATCGGTGAGGCGAGCCGCTTCATCGCCGTCGCGCAGGAGTTCAACAACGCGCCCGAGGTCACGCAGCGCCGCCTGTATCTCGAGACGATCGAGCGGACGCTGGGCGACATCGACAAGGTCATCCTCGACGATGGCGCGGCCAACGGCGGAAGCGGCGTGCTGCCGTACCTGCCGCTGAACGAGCTGCGCCGGTCACCGCCGCCGGCCCCGGCCGCCCCGGCCAACATCACGGGAGCAGGGAACTGATGCGCAAGTCAGGTATCGCCGTCGTCGTCCTGGTCCTTCTCGGGATCGTCGGCCTGTCGTCCATCTTCATCGTGGACGAGCGCGAGAAGGCGCTGGTCCTCCAGTTCGGCCAGATCCGCCAGGTGCGGGAAGAGCCCGGGCTGGGCTTCAAGGTGCCCTTCATCCAGGAGGTGGTGAAGTACGACGGGCGGATCCTGTCGCTCGACACCGACACCATCGAAGTCACGCCCTCCGATGACCGCCGGCTCGTCGTCGATGCCTTCGCGCGCTACCGGATCGCCGATGTCGTGCGCTTCCGGCAAGCGGTGGGCGTTGGCGGCATCCGCGCCGCCGAGGACCGGCTGTCGGCCATCCTCAACGCCCAGATCCGGGAGGTGCTGGGTGCCGATCAGGTCACGTCGGACACCATCCTGTCCGAACGGCGCCGCGATCTCGCGCTAAGAATCCGGGCGCAGGCGCGTGCGAGCGCCGAAAGCCTCGGGCTCGAGATCGTCGACGTGCGGCTGAAGCAGACCAACCTGCCGCAGCAGAACCTCGAGGCCACCTTCGCCCGGATGCGGGCCGAGCGTGAGCGCGAGGCCGCCGACGAGATCGCGCGCGGTAACGAGGCGGCGCTGCGTGTGCGCGCGGCCGCCGACCGGACGGTGGTCGAAACGGTGTCGAACGCCACCCGCGAGGCCGAGATCACGCGAGGCGAAGCCGATGCCGAACGGAACCGGGTCTATGCCGAAGCCTTCGGCGACAACCCCGAGTTCTTCGCCTTCTACCGCTCGCTCGCGGCGTTCGAACGGACGATGCAGCAGCAGAACTCGACGCTCGTGATTTCGCCCGACAGCGAATTCGTGGGTGCGCTGTTCTCGGCCATCCGTGCCGAGGGCCTGGGCGAGGTGCGGACCGAAGGGATGGACCTCGAAGGCCTCCGTCGGCTCGTCCCCGACTCCCAGCCCTCGCCCGACCTGCCGCCGGAGGCGCTGCAGCAGCTTGAGGACGTACCGGTCGAAGAGCCCGAGGCCGGGGGCGTCGAGACGAATTGATCTCGACGATCATCCTCGCGATCGGGCTTGTTCTCGTGGTGGAGGGGCTGGCGTTCGCGCTGGCCCCTTCGCGCATCGACGAGGCGCTCGAACTGCTCCGGCGGCTCCCGGTCGAGACGCGCCGCCTGCTTGGCCTCGCCACGTTGGCGGCGGGTGTGGCGCTCGTCTGGATCGCCCGGTCCATCGGCGGCTGACGCTACGGCAATTCACGGGCCATTGAGCGGCCGAGATCAGAGATTGAGTTGCGGTTCCGCCTTCCTATCTAGAGGATCAGGCCGACCTCGGGATCCGTGCGGGATCCTTTCGTGACATTGGAGGGAGATCGGAGTGACACCACAGACAATGCGTTCCCCGGCACAGCGGTCCGCGCCGGTCCAGGCCTTCTGGGCGCTGGTCGTCGGCACGGCCCTTGCCCTGGGACAGGCGCTGCCGGCCGATGCGCAAAGCCGGCCGGACAGTTTCGCAACGCTTGCCGAAAAAGTAAGCCCCGCCGTCGTGAACATCACGACATCCACGACGGTGGCGGCCTCGTCCGGCGGCCCGCAGCCCATCGTGCCGGAGGGTTCCCCTTTCGAGGACTTCTTCCGTGACTTCATGGACCGGAACCAGCAGGGCGGCCCGTCTCCGCGGCGCAGCCAGGCGCTGGGCTCGGGGTTCGTGATCTCGGAAGACGGCTACATCGTTACCAACAACCACGTCATCCAGGGCGCTGACGAGATCCGGGTCGAGTTCTATTCCGGCGAGGAATTGGTGGCCAACGTGGTGGGGACGGACCCCAACACCGACCTCGCGCTTCTCAAGGTCGATACCGACCGCCCGCTGCCCTTCGTGCCGTGGGGCGCCAGCGACAACATGCGCGTGGGCGACTGGGTCATGGCCATGGGCAACCCGCTTGGCCAGGGCTTCTCGGTCTCTGCCGGGATCGTTTCGGCCCGCGGCCGGGCGCTGTCGGGCAGCTTCGACGACTACATCCAGACCGACGCCGCCATCAACCGCGGCAATTCGGGCGGCCCGCTCTTCAACCTCGACGGCGAGGTGATCGGGGTCAACACGGCGATCCTGTCGCCCAACGGCGGGTCCATCGGCATCGGCTTCGCGATGTCGTCCCGCGTGGCAGCCAACGTGATCGACCAGCTCCAGCGCTTCGGAGAGACGCGGCGCGGCTGGCTCGGGGTGCGGATCCAGGACGTCTCGGATGACGTGGCCGAGGCCATCGGGCTTCAGGAAGCGCGCGGCGCGCTTGTGACCGATGTGCCGGAAGGTCCGTCGGCGGCAGCGGGGATGCAGTCGGGCGACGTGATCCTGTCGTTCGACGGGATGGACGTCAACGACACGAGGGAGCTCGTCCAGCGCGTGGCCAGCACCGAGATCGGCAAGGAAGTGCGGGTCGTCGTCTTCCGCGACGGCCGCACCCAGACGCTCAGCGTGACGCTTGGCCGGCGCGAGGACGCGGAAGGCGCGGTCCCGGCCTCCGCCCCGGCGACCGAGCCGGTGGAGGAGAGCATTCTGGGCATGACCGTGTCGACCATGTCCGAAGAGCTGCGCGAGCAGCTGGCGCTTCCGTCCGGGACCGAAGGCCTGGTCGTCCGCGACGTCGACGCGACGACGGAGGCGTTCGACAAGGGCCTCCGCGCCGGCGACATCATTGCGGAGGCGGGCCAGCAGGCTGTGTCCACACCGGCGGACCTCAAGGCCCGGATCGAGGCCGCGCAGGAGGCCGGGCGCCGGTCGCTTCTCCTCCTCGTCCGCCGCAACGGAGAGCCGCGCTTCGTCGCGCTGTCGCTCGATCAGGGCTGAGCTGTCCGCATCGGACCAACGGGGGCGCCTTCGGGCGCCCCTTCCGTTTCAGCCCCGGCGCGCGGCGATGGCCTGCCCCGCGGCGACCCCCGACGACCACGCCCACTGGAAGTTGTAGCCACCAAGCCAGCCGGTCACGTCCACCGCCTCGCCGATGGCATGGAGGCCCGGAACGCCGCGCGCCTCCATCGTGCGGGAGGACAGTCCGGCGGTGTCGATCCCGCCAGCCGTCACCTCGGCCTTGGCATAGCCTTCGGTCCCCGTGGGATGGAACGTCAGCGCCTCCAGCAGCCCGGCCGCGGTGTCGAGCCGGGCATCGGACGTGTTGCCAAGCTCCGTTCCGATCCCGATGACCTGCGCCAACGCCTCGGCCAGCCGTCGCGGCAGGCGGTCGGCCAGCGCCGCCTTGAGCTGGGCGCGGGGCATCTGCCGCTTCATGTCGCGCAGGGTCCGCGCCGCGTCCGGCAGGAGGGTGAGGGAGACGGCGTCTCCGGGCGACCAGTAGGACGACACCTGGAGGATCGCGGGGCCCGACAGGCCTCTGTGGGTGAAGAGCGCCGCTTCCTCGAACGCCACGTCGCCCACCCGGGCGGTGACAGGGCAGGCGACGCCGGCGAGGTCGCGGAACGGCCCGTCCCCCAGGGTGAACGGAACGAGCGCCGGGCGCGGGGGAATGACGCCAAGGCCGAAGCGTCGCGCGATGTCGTAGGCGATGCCCGTCGCGCCCATCTTGGGGATCGACGGCCCGCCCGTCGCGATGACGAGGTTCGGCGCCCGGGCGCCGGCTACCGTGAAGCGCCCGTCCGCGTGCCCGATCTCTCCGATCGCGGTGGAGAGGCGGATGTCGACGCCGCCCGCCGCGCATTCCGCAAGGAGCATTGCGACGATCTGGCGGGCGGAGCCGTCGCAGAAAAGCTGCCCCAGCGTCTTCTCGTGCCAGGCGATCCCGTGGCGATCGACCAGCGCGATGAAGTCCCACTGGGTGTAGCGCGACAGCGCGGACTTCGCGAAATGCGGGTTCGCCGACAGGAACCGCTCCGGCACCGTCCCGGTGTTGGTGAAGTTGCACCGCCCTCCGCCCGAGATCAGGATCTTCTTGCCCGCCCGGTCCGCATGGTCGATCACGACGACCCGCGCACCGGCCTGCCCCGCGGTCGCGGCCGCCATGAGCCCCGCGCCGCCCGCGCCGAGGATGATCGCGTCATAGTCCTGCATGGCGGGGCTTCTAGCGCGGGGCTGCGGCGGCGGGAAGCGGGCACGCTTGCGGGGAGGGGCGGGGGCGGGTAGGGGACCGGGATGCTGTCCTACCAGCACATCTACCACGCCGGGAACATGGCGGACGTTCAGAAGCACGCGCTTCTGGCGTGGACGCTCGACTACCTGACAGCGAAGGACAAGCCGCTCACCTACATCGAGACGCACGCGGGGCGCGGGCTCTACCACCTCGACGCCGCCGAGGCGCGCAAGACGGGAGAGGCCGCGTCGGGCATCGTGCGGATGGAGGCGGCCTTCCCGGCGGATCACCCCTATCGCCGCCGTCTGGCGGAGGTGCGCGGGTGGTACGGCACCGATGCCTATCCGGGATCGCCCCTCCTCGCGGCCCTGTCGCTCCGAGACGGGGACCGGATGCACCTCGCCGAGCTTCATCCCCGCGAACACGACGCCCTCGCGGAGCTGATGGCGCCCTTCGGCGCGCATGTCCGGCGGGAGGATGGGACGGCGATGGCGCTGGCTCTCGCCCCGCCGGCGCCGCGCCGGGGGATGGTGCTGATCGACCCGTCCTGGGAAGTGAAGGAGGACTACGCGGCGATCCCCCGCCTCGTCGCGGCGCTCCGGCGGAAGTGGAACGTGGGAATCGTGGCGCTCTGGTATCCGATCCTGACGGACGCGCGGCACCGCCCGATGCTGGAAGAGCTGACGGCCGCCGCGCCCGATGCGCTGCGGCATGAGGTTCTCTTCGGTCCGGCGCGGGACGGGCACCGGATGGTGGGTTCGGGGATGTTCGTCGTCAACCCGCCCTACGGCATGGATGCCGAGGCCGCGCGGCTTTCCGCGATCTTCGACGGTCTGCGCGCCTAGCCGCCCAGCCGGGTCAGCAGCTCCCGCGAGGGTTGGCCGGTGACGGGCAGTCCCACGCTCCGCTGGTAGGCCGAGATCGCCTCGGTCGTGCGCGTGCCGATCACGCCGTCGTCCCCGCCCGTGTCGAAGCCTGCTGCTGTGAGGCGGCGCTGGAGCGTCTTGCGGTCGTCGATGGTCAGCCCCGTCCGGTCTGCGGGGAAGCTCGCGCGGATCGGCCCGCCGCCCGCGATGCGATCCGACAGGTGCCCCACCCCGAGCGCGTAGTTCTCGGCGTTGTTGTAGCGCAGGATGACGTCGAAGTTTCGGTAGACGGCGAAGGCGGGACCGGAGGGTCCGGCGGGGATCAGGATCGCCGCGGACCCGGCAAGCAGGGGCCGCCCGTTCATGTCGGTGACCCCCATGCCCGTCCAGGCGCCCGCGTCGCGCCGGTTGCCGCGCCCGGCAAGCCCCGTGGAGAAGCCCGAGGGCAGCCGGACCTCGAGCCCCCAGGGCTGCCCCGCCTGCCAGCCCGAGCGGTTGAGGTAGGCCGCAGTGGAGGCGAGCGAGTCGGTCGGGTCGTCGCCCCAGATGTCGGCGCGTCCGTCGCCGGTGAAGTCGACGGCATAGGCGAGGTAGGAGGTCGGGATGAACTGCGTGTGCCCCATCGCGCCCGCCCAGCTGCCCACCATCCGCTCGGGCGTGGTGTCGCCGCGCTGGAGGATGCGCAGCGCCGCGACGAGCTGGCTTTCGAAGAACGCGCCGCGCCGCCCGTCGTAGGCGAGGGTCGAGGTCGAGGCGATGACCGGGATGTTGCCCCGCCGCTCGCCATACATGCTCTCGAGGCCCCATATCGCGGTGACGATGCGGGCCGGGACCCCGTAGCGCGCCTCGACGGCCGACAGCGTCGAGGCGTAGCGCGCGGCGTTCGCGCGGCCCTTCGACACGCGCTCGTCCGAGGCGGCGATGGCGAGGTAATCCTCGAGCGTGCGGGTGAACTCGGTCTGGCTGCGGTCGCGCTGCACCACGTCCGGCAGGTAGCCCGCCTCGCGCAGCGCCAGGTCGAGCGTCGCGGCCGAGATGCCCTGACCCAGGGCGCGGCCCCGGAAGCTGGCGATCCAGGCGTCGTAGCCCGCGTTCGGGACGGGGCTCGGCGCGGCGGCCTGCGTCGCCGGGGCGAATCCGCCCCCGCTTCCGCCGCCGCCCGAACAGGCTGCGGCCGAGGAGGCGAGGAGCCAGGCGGTCACGGTGCGGCGCGAAACGGTCATGCGGGTCTCCTTCTGGCGGGCCTTCCCTCCATAGGCGATGGCGGCGCCGGACGGAACCGCCGTCGACCGGCTGGCGCGCGCCTTTGCCGAGCCTCGCCCCGCGTGCTAGCGTTCCACCGCCCGCGAGGGGCGCGAGGGGGGAGCGATGGCCCGCGAGGACGACGCGGAGGCGACAGGCTGGTCACGGGCGGCGAAGGCCGCCGTTCTCGTCGTGGGGCTGGGGCTCGCGCTGTTCGCGGGGATCGTCGCGCATGATCAGGCGCTCCGCGTGTTCCTTGACGACACGGCGCGGCGCGGGGACACGACGCTGCGCCTGGCCGTCTCGACCCTGTCGGCTCAGCTCGAGCGGTTCGAAAGGCTCCCCCGTCACATCGCCGACCAGCCCATCGTGCGGGCGCTCGCGGTGTCGCCCGACGAACCCGCGCGAGTAGCGGCGGCGAACCTCTACCTGCGGCACATCGCGCGGACGCTCGGCGCGTCCGACATCTACTTCATGGATGCCGACGGCACGACACGGGCGGCATCGAACTTCGACCAGCCCGCCTCCTTCGTGGGCGGCAACTTCGCCTTCCGCCCCTACTTCACCAGCGCCATCGCGGGCGAGAGCGGGCGCTTCTTCGCCGTGGGCACGACCTCGGGCAAGCGCGGCTACTACTTCGGCGCTCCCGTCCGCCTGAACGGGGAAGCCGTGGGCGTGATGGTCGTGAAGATCGACCTCGACGCCATCGAGGACACGTGGCGCGGGGGCGATGCCGATATCGTGGTGACCGATCCGGGAAGCATCGTCTTCCTCTCCTCCCGTCCCGACTGGCTATTCCGCCCGCTCCTCTCGCCCGACGAAGAGGACCTCGCGCATACGGCGGCCACGCGCCGCTATGCCGACGTGCCGATCTCGGGCCCGTCGCTCTATGACGCAGCGCCCGATGGGGAGGGCCGCGTCGGCCTCGCCGGCGGGGGGCAGAGGCTCGTGCGGTCCGAGACGATGCCCGACGCCGAATGGAAGGTGTCCGTCCTTCTCGACACGGCGGTCGCGGAGCGGCAGGCGCTGACGCTGGCTCTTGCGGTGATGCTGGCGCTGGGCCTCGGTGGGATGGTGGCGGCGGCGCTGTGGGACCGGCGGGTGCGCTTCCGCGAAAGGCTTGCCCTGCAGGCCGCCGCGCGGGCCGAGCTTGAACGCCGGGTGCTGGAGCGCACGGCGGAGCTTGCCGCAGTCAACGAGAGGCTGGCGGGCGAGGTGGCCGAACGGAGTGCGGCGGAGGCGGGGCTGCGGCAGGCGCAGGCCGAACTGATCCAGGCAGCGAAGCTCGCGGCGCTGGGGCAGATGTCGGCGGCGCTGAGCCATGAGTTCAACCAGCCGCTGACCGCCGTCCGGACCTATGCCGAGAATCTGCCCGCCCTGATCGACCGGGGCCGCACGGATGAGGCGCGGAGCAACGCCCTGCGGATCCTGGGCCTCATCGACCGGATGGCGGCGCTGGGCCGCGACCTGCGCAACTTCGCGCGGACGCCCGACCGCAAGATCGGGCGCACCGCGCTGCCCGAGGCGATCCGCGCCGCGGCCGAGGTCGCCGGGCCGCGCCTGCGGGCCGCGGGGGCGGTGCTGACGATCGACGTGGCGCCGGACCTTCCGCCCGTGGCGGCCGAACCGGTGCGGCTGGAACAGGTGCTCGTCAACGTCATGGCGAACGCGGCGGACGCCATCGACGGGCGCGAGGACCGGCGGGTGGAGGTCCGGGCGGCGCGGCGCGGCGCGGGCGTGCGCATCCGCGTCCGGGACTTCGGCCCCGGCGTGCCGCCAAGCCTGAGGGAGCGCATCTTCGACCCGTTCTTCTCCACCAAGGGCGTGGGCCGCGGCCTTGGGCTGGGTCTGTCGATTTCCTACAACATCATCAAGGATTTCGGCGGCGACCTGTCGGTCGTGGAGCCCGAGGGCGGCGGTGCCGAGTTCCGGATCGACCTGCGCGCGGCGGCCGAGGAGAGCCGGGCGGCGTGAACGGGGCGCGCGTCATCCTGGTCGACGACGAGCCGGACCTGCGCGCCTCGACCGCGCAGGCGCTCGACCTCGAAGGCTTCGCCGTGCAGGAGGTGGCCGAAGGCGCCCGCGCGCTCGACCTCGTGGGGTTCGGGTTCCCCGGCGTGGTGGTCACCGACATCCGGATGCCGGGGATGGACGGGCTGACGCTGATGAACCGCATCCACGAGATCGACCGGGACATCCCGGTGATCCTCGTGACCGGGCACGGGGATGTGCAACTGGCGGTGCGTGCGATGCGGGAGGGCGCCTACGACTTCGTCGAGAAGCCGTTCTCGGCCCCGCAGCTCGCCGAGATCGTCGCGCGGGCCGCGGACTACCGGCGTCTCGTCGTCGAGAACCGGCTTCTCCGCGCGGCGGCAGGGCAGGCGGACGACCTCGAGACGCGGCTGGTGGGGCGGTCGCCCGCGATGATCGACCTGCGCCGCCGCATCCGCACCATCGGTCCGGCCGAGGCCGACGTCCTGATCGTGGGCGAGACGGGGACGGGCAAGGACCTCGTCGCGCGCGCTCTGCATGACCTCAGCCCCCGCGCGGGCCGCCCCTTCGTCGCCATCGACTGCGCGGCGCTGCCGGGCTCGCTCATCGAAAGCGAGCTCTTCGGGCACGAGGCGGGCGCCTTCGCGGGCGCGCTCCGCGCTCGCTTCGGCAAGTTCGAACACGCGCGCGGCGGCACGATCCTTCTGGACGACATCGGCTCGATGCCGATCGAGACGCAGGGCCGGCTTCTCCATGTCATCGAGCGGCGCGAGATCACGCGGCTGGGGTCGAACGAGCCCATCCCGCTCGACGTGCGCTTCATGGCCACAAGCCGCACGCCGCTCGAGGCCGAGGTGGAGGCGGGGCGGTTTCGGGCGGACCTGCTCTACCGGCTGAACGTCGTGACGCTGACGGTGCCGCCCCTGTCGGCGCGCCCCGAGGACGTGGCGCTCCTGTTCCTGAAGCTCGTGACGGAGGCCGGGCAGCGGCACCGGGCCGACCCGCCCCCGCCTCCGCCCGCGCTCGTCGCCGCCGTGACGGCGATGGACTGGCCCGGAAACGTGCGGGAGCTGCGCAACGCCGCCGAACGCTACGCCATGGGCCTGGGCGTCGGGATGGCCGAGGCGGGAGAGGCGGAGGCGCCCGGACGGCTTGCCGAGCGAGTCGCGGCCTTCGAGCGGCGGGAGATCGAGGCGGCGCTGGCCGCGCATCGCGGGGCGTTGAAGCCGGTCTACGAGGCGCTGGGGCTGTCGCGGAAGACGCTGTGGGAGAAGATGCAGAAGCACGGCATCGACAAGACCGCCTTCGGCCCGGGAGAGGACGAATAGCGGTGTGGGGGGATTTCCCCCCTCCCGTTAGCGCCAGACGTTACGGAATCCACACATCTTCCCGCCCAAGGGGCACGATGGTCCGCTGCCACGGGACATTGGCGGTTGCGCGACCTGTCGCGGTCCCGCCTGATGTCGGGCGTGCTCCCGGGCGTCGTCCGGGAAATGACCACATAGGTTCATGGGAGGAACCCACATGACGATGACCAGACTGGCGGCCCTCGCGGTCGCCGCCACCTTCGCCCTGCCCGCCGTCGCGCAGGACCGGTCCGACTGGCCCAACGACATGACGATCGGCACGGCAAGCCAGGGCGGCACCTACTTCATTTACGGCAACGGCTTCGCGAGCTTCATCACCGAGGCGCTGGGGCTCAACGCCACGGGCGAGGTCACGGGCGGCCCGGTGCAGAACGTGACGCTGGTGGAGACGGGCGATCACCTGATGGGCCTTGTGACCATGGGGCCCGCCTATGACGCCTGGATGGGCCGGTCGGAACTCGCGCCGGGGCTCGAGCATCGGTCGATCCGGGCGCTGTTCCCGATGTACCAGACGCCGTTCCAGGTCGTGGCGCTGCGGTCGTCGGGCATCACCTCGGTGTCGGACCTGAACGGCAAGCGCGTGTCGGTCGGCCCCGCGGGCGGCACGCCCGGCACCTACTGGCCGCTCTTCATGGAGGCGCTGGGCGTGCAGGCCGATGTGTCCTATGCGGGCGCCGCCGACGCCGCGGGCCAGCTGCAGGACGGGCTGATCGACGCCTTCGCCTTCGCGGCCGGCGTCCCGATCTCGGCCTTCGCGGAACTGGCGGCGAGCCAGGACGTCGTGATGTTCGGCTTCAACGACGAGGAGCTTCCGCGCGTGCTCGAGGCCTATCCGGCCATGGCGCCGCTCACCATCCCGGCGGGAACCTACGCGGGGCATGACTACGACCAGCCCACGGTCGCCCTGTGGAACTTCGCGATCGCGCACGAGGACATGCCCGACAGCCTCGCCTACGAGATCACGAAGCTCGCGATGGAGAACCCCGACCGCATGGTCCAGATCCACGCGGCCGCGTCCGAGACGCTGCCCGAGAACTGGGACAAGAACACCTTCATGCCGTTCCATCCCGGCGCGGTGCAGTACTTCGAGGAAGCCGGGATCACGATCCCCGACGAGCTGAAGTGAGCCGACGCGGCGCCCGGGACGCACCCGGGCGCCGCGACCTGTCCAGCCGAGGGGGGAGACCGGCATGACGACCAACAGCACGGCCGCGGCGACGGCGGAGGCGATGCCGGACATCGCGCGGGGCGTCGATGCCGAAACCTTCGCGACGAACCAGCGCCGGCCCGTGGCCTTCGTCGGGCAGATCATGGCGGCGGTCTGCGCCGCCTACACGATCTTCCACGTGGGCGTCATGTACCTCTACCCCCTCGAGCCCTGGGTCTACCGGCTGATCCATGTCGGCGGCGGGCTCGCCATCGGGTTCCTGCTGTTCTCGGCCTCGACCTTCCCGGACACCCCCGGCGAGGCGCCGCGCACCCGCCTGCGGCTTCTCCTCATCGCGCCGGGCGCCGTGGCGGTGACGGTGGCCTTCCTTCAGGCGGTGGGGTTCTACTTCGGCATCGGCGGGGTCGACCAGGCGGCGCCGAAGGACGCGCTCGTCCTGAGCTTCGGCTGGCCGCTTCTGCTGGGCTCGGTCTGGCTGGCGGTCGTGGGCTGGGTCATGCCGGACCGCAGCCACAGCCGCATCGACATCGCCGATGCCTTCCTCGCGCTCGCCGCGGTGACCGTGGCGCTCTACATCATCTTCCACGCGCCGTTCCTGCGGCTGCGCGCGGGCACTGCGCTCGCCAAGGACGCGGACATGTTCGCGGCGGCGGCTGGTGTGTTCCTCATCCTCGAGGTCACGCGGCGGCTCGCGGGGCTCGCGCTCGTCATCATCGCGGCGATCTTCGTGCTCTACGCCTTCGTGGGGCCCTGGCTGCCGGGCATCCTCCAGCACCGCGGCTACACGCCCTCCCGCTTCTTCACCTACATCTACACCGACCAGGGGATCCTCGGGCCGACGGTCGCGATCTCGTCCACCTACATCATCCTCTTCGTGGCCTTCGCGGCCTTCCTCCAGGCGAGCCGGGTGGGCGAATACTTCGTCAACTTCGCCTTCGCGGCGGCCGGGCACCTGCGCGGCGGCCCGGCCAAGGTGGCGGTCTTCGGCTCCGGCCTCATGGGCATGATCAACGGCACCTCGGCGGGCAACGTCGTGGCGACGGGGTCGCTGACGATCCCGCTGATGAAGAAGGTGGGCTACAAGCCGCAGACGGCGGGCGCGATCGAGGCCGCGGCCTCCTCGGGCGGGCAGATCCTGCCGCCGATCATGGGCGCGGGCGCCTTCATCATGTCCGAGATCACGGGCATCCCCTACACCGAGATCGTCGTGGCCGCGATCATCCCGGCGCTCCTTTACTTCGCCTGCGTGCTCTTCAACGTGGACCTCGCTGCGCAGAAGTACGGGATGAAGGGGCTCCCGCGCGAGGAGCTGCCGAAGTTCGCCGTCCTCGCGCGGCAGGCGTATCTCTTCCTGCCGATCATCATCCTGATCGCCACGCTCTTCGCGGGCTATTCCGTGATCCGCGCGGGCGTCTGGGCGATGGCGGCGGCGACGGTGGTGAGCTGGCTCACCCCCTACCGGATGGGCCCGCGCGCGATCATCTACGCCTTCGAGATCGCCACCAAGATGAGCCTCCAGCTCATCGCCGTCTGCGCGGCGGCGGGGATCATCGTGGGCGTCATCGCGCTGACGGGGATCGGGACGCGCTTCTCTTCGCTGCTGCTCGGGCTGGCGGGGCAGAGCCAGGTCGTGGCGCTGTTCTTCGCGATGATCGTGGCGATCATCCTTGGCATGGGGATGCCGACGACGGCGGCCTATGCGGTCGCGGCCTCAGTCATCGCGCCGGGGCTGATCCAGATGGGGATCCAGCCGCTTCTCGCGCATTTCTTCATCTTCTACTTCGCCGTCATGTCGGCCATCACCCCGCCCGTGGCGCTCGCCGCCTATGCAGGAGCGGCCATCGCGCAGTCCGATCCGATGAAGACGAGCGTCGAGGCGTTCAAGTTCGGGCTCGCCGCCTTCGTCGTGCCGTTCATGTTCTTCGCCTCGCCCGCGCTGCTGATGCAGGGCGAATGGGTGGACATCCTCCACGTCACCGCGTCGGCGGCCTTCGGGGTGTTCCTCCTGTCGGCGGCCGTGCAGGGGTGGTTCATGGGTCGGCTGAACCCCGTGCTGCGCGCGGTCGTCGGGCTGGCGGCGCTCGCCATGATCGACGGCGGCTGGCTGACGGACGCGGTGGGGCTCGGGACGGCGGTGGTGGTCTGGGCGATCCAGCGGCGGCTCGTGTCGCCGGGAACCGTGGCGCGCGGGGCGGACTGAGGCGTCAGCCCGGGCTCAGGCCCCGGAGCCGTTCGGACCGGCGGCGGAGAAGCTCCACCGCCGTCAGAAGGCCGATGGAGACGATGACGAGGATCGTGGCGACGGCGAGGATCGCGGGGCTCAGCTGCTCGCGGATGCCGTTCCACATCTGGCGAGGGATCGTCTGCTGGTCGAAGGCCGCGACGAAGAGCACCACCACGACCTCGTCAAACGACGTCACGAAGGCGAAGAGCGCGCCCGAGATCACGCCCGGCAGGATCAGCGGCATGGTGATCTGGAAGAACGTCGTCGTGGGCGAGGCGCCGAGCGACGCGGCCGCCCGGTTCAGCGACTGGTCGAAGCCCACGAGCGTCGCCGTCACCGTGATGATGACGAAGGGGATGCCGAGCGTGGCGTGGGCGAGGATGATGCCCGTATAGGTCCCGGCCAGCCCGGTGCGGGAGTAGAAGAAGAAGAGCCCCGTGGCCGTGATGATGAGCGGCACGATCATGGGCGAGATCAGGATGGCCATGATGGCCTTGCGGTACGGCATGTCCGGCCGCGACAGGCCCAGCGCGGCCAGCGTCCCGAGCACGGTGGCGACGATGGTCGAGAACACCCCGATGATGAGCGAATTCTTCGTCACCTGGATCCAGGTCGACTGCTGCCAGGCCTGCCGCCACCAGGCCGCGTCGCGCGGCGCGTCGGCGTTCAGGTGCCCGAAGGTCAGGAGCGTGTCGTACCAGCGCATGGAATAACCCGCGGGGTCGAGGGCCAGCATCCGTTCGGTGAAGGTGAAGAAGGGCTCGGCGTTGAACGACAGCGGGATGACGATGAGGACCGGCGCGATGAGGAAGAGGAAGATCAGCCCGCAGATCACGCGGTAGGTCCAGTACCACGCGCGCTCGAGAGGGGTGGCGTAGGAGGGGAGCGCCATCAGCAGGGTCTCCGATTGCAGGAGGCCGGTTCCCGGGACGATGCCGCGGCTCTCCCCGGAGTGTTCGCCCCGAGATGCAGAGGGAAGTGGCGGAAGCGGGGCAGGGCGATCATCCGAGCTTGAGGTTGTCGATGCCGATGAGGCGGTCGTACAGCCAGTAGAGGATCAGGACCGAGGCGAGGAGGATCGCGGCCAGCGCTGCGGCGAGCGACCAGTTGAGCGAGTCCGTCATGTGATAGGCGATGAGGTTCGAGATGAGCTGGCCGGACGCGCCTCCCACGAGCGCGGGCGTGATGTAGTAGCCGACGGCAAGGATGAAGACGAGCAGCCCGCCCGCCGCGATGCCGGGGATGGTGAGCGGGAAGTAGATCGACCGGAACGCCTTCCATGACGAGGCGCCGAGAGACCGGGCGGCGCGCACGTAGGACGGCGGGATCGGGCGCATGACCGAATAGAGCGGCAGCACCATGAACGGCAGGAGGATGTGGGTCATCGCGATGATCGTGCCGGTCTGGTTGTAGATCATGGCGATCCGGCTCTGGTCGCCGATGATGCCGGCCGCGACGAGGGTGGAGTTGATCACGCCCTGGCCCTGGAGAAGCACGATCCACGCCGTCGTCCTAACGAGGAGCGATGTCCAGAAAGGCAGGAGCACGAAGATCATCAGGATGTTGGAGTAGCGCAGCGGGAGCGTGGCGAGCAGATGCGCGATCGGGTATCCGAGGATCAGCGTCAGCGCCGTGATCACGGCCGACAGGATGAAGGTCCGTTCGAACAGGAGCAGGTAGACGCGCCGGTCCGGGGGGACCTGCACGATCTCGCCCTGCTCGTTCCGGGTGAGGTCCACGGCGGCGAGGTAGAAGTTCATCGTGTAGGCGTCCGACGCGCCCCGCATCGCCTGCCAGAGCGCGAGGTTGCCCCAGCCGCGGTTGGCGTCCAGAAGCGCCTCGCGGTAGGGCGGTTCGAGGTCGTCGGCATTGCGCGCCGTCGCGGTGAAGAGCGATCGCGAGCCGGGAAACTCGTAGTTCACCCGTGTGCCGACACTGCCCGCCGCCCGCGTCTCCCGCAGGATGCGGAGGTCGGCCGCAAGCGCCGCGAAAGCCGCCTCGTCCGGTTCGGTGCCCGGAGCCGTCTCGGCGAACCAGGCCGTCAGGTTCGGCATGTTGCGCGGAAACGTGTCGTTGTGGACCGAGCGCCAGAGCATCTGGCCGATGGGCACCACGAAAGTGACGAGGACGAAGAGCAGGAGCGGCAGGACGAGCAGGAACGCCCGCCGTCGCGACCGCGCCTCGGCGCGGGCGAGCGACGCCTTGAGCGGGCGTCCGTCGGCGGTGGTGAGGGCGGCGCCGGGCGCCGTTGCGTCTGCCAAGGATGTTGTCCGTCCCGGGGGATGGGGCGGCCCCGCGCGGGGGCCGCCCTGTCTGTCAGGTCAGTTGGCCGCGAGCCAGGCGTTGAAGCGTTCGTTCAGCTCGGTGTCGCGGTCGGCCCAGAACTCGAGCGACGAGGCCAGCGCGTTCGTCTGGTTCTCGGGGCTCGTGGGCAGGTGCTGGGCCATCTCGGTCGTGCCGTCGCCCTTGAAGACGCCGACGAGCGGCGCCGAGGACTTGCGCGGCGGCCCGTAGGAGATCCACGTGGCAGCATCGGCGAGCGGCTGGGTCGAGGTCGAGAACTTCACGAACTCGAGCGCGGCCTCCATGTTCGGCGCGCCCGTCGGGATGACCCAGCCTTCCCATTCGAAGACCTGCCCGTCCCACATGATCGCGAAGGGCTTGCCCTCGCCCACGGCGGCGTTGAAGATCCGGCCGTTCCACGCCATCGTCATGCTCACCTCGCCGTCCGCCAGAAGTTGCGGCGGCTGCGATCCCGCTTCCCACCACACGGCGTCGGCCTTGATCGTGTCCAGCTTGGCGAAGGCGCGGGCCACGCCCTCCTCGGTCTCGAGCAGGTCGTAGACCTCCGCGGCGGGAACGCCATCGGCCATCAGCGCCATCTCGAGCGTGGTCTTGGCGCCCTTCTTGATCCCGCGCTTGCCGGGGAACTTCTCCAGATCGAAGAAGTCGGCGATGGTCGTCGGGCCTTCGGGGAACTTGGACGTGTCGTAGGCGATCGCGGTCGCGAAGACGTCGGTCGGGATCATGCAGTCAGTCAGCGTCCCCTCGATGAAGTCCTCGGTCGCGGGCGTCCCGTCGGGCGCGGGCGGGAGCATGGAGGCGTCGATTTCGACGACGAGGCCCTCGTCGCAGAGCCGGACGGCATCCGCGATCTCGACGCTGGCCACGTCGATGGTGACGTTCCCGGCCTCGACCTGGGCCTTGATCGGGGTGGCGGGGTTGTCGGCGTCGACCGAGTTCACCGTGATGCCGGTCTCGGCGGCGAAGGGCTTGTGGTAGGCCTCGATCTGGCTCTGGGTATAGGCGCCGCCCCAGCCCATCACCGTGATCTGCTGGGCGCTGGCGGCCGTCGCCATCGCGGCCAGTGCCGCCGTCGTTGCCAGAAGTGTCTTCTTCATTGTCTGTCTCCCTGTTGGACGGTTGTCGTTCCTCTCACATCGGGTCGAGCGCGCGGGCGTCTTCCGGCGACCATCCGATGGTAATGCGTTCGCCGGGCGTCAGGCGGCGCTGGTTCACCGCGTTCCGGCTCTTCATGATGAAATCCTCGGTTCCCGCCACCCGAAGCCGCGTCCGGAAGCTGTCGCCCATGTAGATGACCTCGGCCACCTCGGCGGCGATCGTGTGCGCGCCCTGCGGGATCATCTCCGGCTTGAACTCCACCCGCTCGGGACGGATCGAGACGAGCGTGCGCTCGCCCGGCCGCGCCGCGTTCACCGGCGTGGCGTCGATCAGGTCGCCGCTGTCCAGCCGGACGGTCGCGCGGCCTGCGTCGACCGCCTCGATGCGGCCGGCAAGCGTGTTGTTCTCTCCGATGAACTGCGCGACGAAGCTGTTCTCGGGCCGCTCGTACAGGTCGGCGGGCGAGGCGAGTTGCTGGATCACCCCGTCGTTGAAGACGGCGATCCGGTCCGACATCGTCAGCGCCTCGGACTGGTCGTGGGTGACGTAGACGACGGTCAGGCCCAGCGCATGCGACAGGCGCGTGATCTCGAGCTGCATGTGCTCGCGCAGCTGCTTGTCGAGTGCGCCAAGCGGCTCGTCCATCAGCACGAGTTCCGGCTCGAACACCAGGGCGCGGGCGAGCGCGATGCGCTGCTGCTGCCCGCCCGACAGCTGCGCGGGGCGGCGGCCGCCGAAGCCGTCCATCTTCACCATCGAGAGCGCGCGGCGGACCTTCTCCTCCCGCTCCGAGCGGCCGACCTTCCGCACTTCGAGCGGGAAAGCGAGGTTCTCGGCCACCGTCTTGTGCGGGAAAAGCGCGTAGTTCTGGAAAACCATCCCGATCCCGCGCCGGTGCGCCGGGATGTTGTTGATCTCGCGCCCGGCCAGAAGGATCTCGCCATGGGTCGCGGTCTCGAAGCCCGCCAGCATCATGAGGCAGGTCGTCTTGCCGGACCCCGAGGGGCCCAGCATCGTCAGGAACTCGCCCTTGCCGACGTCGAGGTTCAGGTCCTTGACCACGAGCGTCACGCCGTCATAGCTCTTCTGGACGCGACGGAACTCGACGAAGGAGGACGCGTCGCTTGTCGTGGTCGCCACCTTGCCCCGACCCTCGCAGCTCACTTCCGGAACCGACCTAAGCATCCTTCCGAAGCCATTGCAACTCGCTCAGGCGCCGCAGGACGCAGCCGCCCGCGCGTTGGTGCATCGGCCCTCTGGCGGGCGCCCGGACGGCCGGATTGGCGCGATTTCCGGCAGCTTCCGCACGAGCCGGTGCAGACGCCTCAGTTTCCGCCCGGTGCCGTGGGGGGATTTGGCGGCGTGGTCTCCTGCGGGCCGTCGATCGGTTCTCGCAGCGTGGGCTCGGCCAGCGGCGCCGTGTCCGGGTCTGTCGCGACGAAGGCACGCAGGAGCATCGTGAGGAAGGCGAAGAAGACCACGAAGGCCATGGCATAGAGAGCGGGGCGGTGCCGCCGCTTCTGCTTGCGGAGATTGGTGTCAGGTGGTGTCATGGCCCTCTGCCTGTCGCGGCGACTGTTTCAGGGACCCAACGCGCCGCAGACGGGTCGGGGTTCCGGACCGTCGGATCGGGGCGTTTGGGTCACGGTTCACGGCGCGCTGCACCGTTGGCGGTTTACTTGTGGCCAGACAGTTCTACTAAGCTGCGGGAGTGCCAGCCGGGTTTCCTGAACCATGACGATACGCTTTCACATTCTTGTCCTGTGCGCCGCCCTCGGCCTGCTGTCGGCCTGTTCGTCCGAGCCGATGGAGGATGTCGCTCCTCCGCGACCCTCCGGCCCATATGCCGAGATCGTGGATGGCGACTACGTCATCCCGGCGGTCGACCGGGCCTACCTGTCCTTCCCCAACCGGCGGATGCAGGTGGCCTACGACGGTCCCGAGGCGCCCGGAACGATCGTCGTCGATCCCTTCACCAAGTTCCTCTACCTCGTCGAGGAAGGCGGGCAGGCGACCCGCTATCCCATTGCCGTCGGCCGCGAGGGGCGCGGTTTCCGCGGCTCGGCGACCGTGCAGCGGAAGGCGGAATGGCCGGGATGGACGCCGACGGCCAACATGCTGCGCACCGAGCCCGAGGTCTACGGACCCTTCGCGAGGGGGATCCCTGGGGGATACGCGAGCCCGCTGGGCGCGCGCGCGCTCTACCTCTACCGGGGCGGAAAGGACACGCGCTACCGGATCCACGGCACGAACGATGTGGAATCGATCGGCAACGCCACCTCGGCGGGCTGCATCCGGCTGTTCAACCAGGACATCATCGACCTCTACGAGCGGACGCCCATCGGGGCGCGGGTCGTCGTGCGGAGCCGCGAGGAATCGGAGGCGTCGTCGGACGCGCGGTGGCTCGACCGCGGGATCGAGCTGCCGCCGAAGATCATCGATCCGGCGGTGGTCGAGGCCGCCATCGCGGCCGGGCGGTAAGGGCGGCGCCCCGCGAGGCCCGGTGCCAGTCCTTGACCGCGGCCCGGGGCTGAGCTAACGGCCTTCCACGTGGCGATTTGTTCACCGGATTGCGGGCCACGCTAAAGAAGCCGCTAAAGAGGTCAGGGACGAAAGGCCCCCGACCGAGGTGCGGGGGCTTTTTGCTGGAGGGACACCCCATGTCGGAGGACTGGAGCAGGCGGACGAAGCTCGTCCACGCAGGGATCCGGCGCAGCCAGTACGGCGAGGTGGCCGAGGCCATCTTCCTCACCCAGGGCTTCGTCTACGACAGCGCGGAAGCGGCCGAGGCGCGCTTTATCAAGGCGGGCGAGGACGAATTCATCTACGCCCGCTACGGCAACCCCACCGTGCGGATGTTCGAGGATCGGATCGCGGCGCTGGAAGGGGCCGAGGATGCCTTCGCCACCGCCTCCGGCATGGCGGCGGTGAACGGTGCGCTGACCTCGATGCTGCGTTCGGGGGACCATGTGGTGTCCTCGCGCGCGCTCTTCGGGTCCTGTCTCTACATCCTCGAGGAGGTGCTGACGCGCTATGGGGTGGAGGTGACCTTCGTCGACGGTACCGACCTCGACCAGTGGCGGGCGGCCGTGCGGCCGGGGACGAAGGCCGTGTTCCTCGAAACCGTGTCGAACCCGACGCTGGAGGTGATCGACCTCGAGGCGGTGGCCGGGATCGCCCATGGCGTGGGCGCCACGGTGATCGTCGACAACGTCTTCGCCACGCCGATCTTCAGCCGCGCGCTGAGCCTTGGCGCGGACGTGGTCGTCTACTCCACGACGAAGCATGTGGACGGGCAGGGGCGGGCGCTGGGGGGCGTGATCCTCGGGACGCGCGAGTTCATCCGCAAGACGGTGGAGCCCTACCTCAAGCACACCGGGGCTGCGATGAGCCCCTTCACCGCCTGGATCATGCTCAAGGGCATGGAGACGCTGGACCTCCGCGTGCGGGCGCAGGCGGCGGGGGCCCTGGCCATCGCCGAGGCGCTCGAAGGCGACGCGCGACTCGCGCGGGTGATCTATCCGGGGCTCGAGGGCCATCCGCAGCACGCGATCGCGATGGCGCAGATGGGATCGGGGGGGACGGTCGTGGCGCTCGACATCGCCGGCGGCAAGGAGGCGGCGTTCCGGTTCCTGAACGCGCTCCGGATCGTCACCATCTCGAACAACCTTGGCGACGCGAAGTCGATCGTGACCCATCCCGCGACCACGACCCATCAGCGGCTGTCCGAAGAAACCCGCGCCGCGCTCGGCATCACGCCGGGCCTCGTGCGGCTTTCGGTCGGGATCGAGGATCCGGCGGACCTTCTGGCCGACATCCGGGGCGCGCTATCCGCCATCTGAAGCGGGCCGCTTCTTCATCTTCCGAAGTGATCCGGCAAGGGGGCGGGATCGTATTCCCTGGCAAAACGACCTCGGTTGCCTCCGGGGCTTCCTCAGAGCGGGTCGGGAAGGGAATACCATGAACATTCATTCGACAGACATCGAACGTGCGCCCACGCGCGAGGAGGCGGAACGCGCCCTCAGGCTCCTGCGCGATTGGGCGGGCGCCGCCTCGCGCGACGAGATCCAGACGCTCGACCCGATGGTCAACCGGCTCGTGCCGGGGCGCGAGGTTCAGGCCTATCCGGCGCTGTCCCGCGCCTATCCGAACGAGTTCCGCGTCGACGACGCCTACAAGAACACGCTCCCCGATCTGCAGAACGGGCCCGAGAGCCTCATCAAGGGCGCGCGGCGGCAGATCCAGCATGTGGGCATCTCGAACTTCCGGCTGCCGATCCGCTTCCGGACGCGTGACCGGGGCGACCTGACGGTCGAGACCTCGGTCACGGGGACGGTCAGCCTCGAGGCCGAGAAGAAGGGCATCAACATGTCCCGGATCATGCGGACCTTCTACAAGCACGCCGAGGAGACCTTCAGCTTCGGGGTCATCGAGGCCGCGCTCGACGACTACAAGGCCGACCTCGAAAGCTTCGACGCGCGGATCCAGATGCGCTTCTCCTTCCCGGTGAAGGTCCGCGCGCTGCGCTCGGGGCTGGAAGGCTGGCAGTACTACGATATCGCGCTCGAACTCGTGGAGCGGGACGGGGTGCGCAAGAAGATCGTGCATCTCGACTACGTCTATTCCTCGACCTGCCCCTGCTCGCTGGAACTGAGCGAGCACGCGCGCCAGACGCGCGGCCAGCTCGCCACGCCGCATTCGCAGCGGTCGGTGGCGCGGATTTCGGTCGTGCTCGACGACAGGGCCGGGGTTCTCTGGTTCGAGGACCTGATCGAGATGGCGCGGGCGGCGGTGCCGACCGAGACGCAGGTGATGGTCAAGCGAGAGGACGAGCAGGCCTTCGCGGAACTCAACGCCGCCAACCCGATCTTCGTGGAAGACGCGGCGCGGCTGTTTTCGGAACAGCTCCTCAAGGACCCGCGCGTGGGCGACTTCCGGGTGGCGGCGAGCCATCAGGAAAGCCTGCACAGCCACGACGCGGTGAGCGTGCTGACAGAAGGCCCGACCTTCGCGACCGACAGCCTCGACCCGCGCTTCTTCGCGACGCTGTTCCACGTCGGCTGAGGCGCCTGCCGGGTTGCCTTGCGGCTCCCCTGCCCGCAGACTGGGTGGGGGAGTAATCGCATGGCCGGGTTTCCCGAACGCATCACGACGCTCCGCGACGGGACGCACGTGCTCCTCCGGGAGGCGCGGCCAGAGGATGCGCCGCTCGTCCGGATGGGGTTCGAGCAGCTGAGCGACCGGTCGCGCCAGTTCCGGTTCCTCCGCGTGATGCCGCGCCTGTCCGACGACGACCTGTCGTTCCTCGCCGGCGCCGACGCGAACGAGGTCATCGGCGCGCTCGACGTCGGCGGCCCGGCGCCCGCGCCTGTCGGGATGGCGCGCTACGTCCGCCTTCCGGCGCGGTCCGACACGGCGGAGGTCGCGATCACGGTCGTCGACAGCCATCAAGGCCGGGGCCTCGGCACGCTGCTCTTCGGCTGTCTGGCCTGGCAGGCGGAGCGCGTGGGGCTGAGGGGCTTCGTGGCGCTTGTCCACCACGGGAACCTCCAGATGCGCCGCCTGCTCGAGGATCTGGGGGCCGAGGTCGAGGACGATCACGGGGGCGAGCTTCAGTATCACCTGCCGCTCCATCCCGATCCCTCCGCCTTTCCGGCGACGCCCGCGGGCGACGCGTTCCGCGCGGCCCATGCGCTGGCCGAGGGCGCTTGACAGCCCCGGCCCGCGCGGCCAACGCTCCGCCCCGATGATCGACCTGCGCCCCGTCGGATACGTGATCGGCCTCCTCGTCGCGGCGCTTGGTGCGACGATGGTCGTGCCCATGGTGGCGGACCTGATGGCCGGGAACGAGCACTGGACGGTCTTCTTCGAATCCGCCGTGATCACCTTTCTCTTCGGCAGTCTTCTGGCGCTTGCCTGCGCGAATGCGGTTCCGGACCGCCTGTCGCTTCAGCAGACGTTCCTTCTCACCACCTCGGTCTGGGTGGCGATGCCGCTGTTCGGGTCCATCCCGTTCCTGATCGGCGCGCCGCAGGCGACCGTGGTGGACGCGATGTTCGAGGCCATGTCGGGCTTCACCACGACAGGCTCCACCGTGTTCACGGGGCTCGAGACGCTGCCCGAGGGCATCCTTCTGTGGCGGTCGATGCTGCAGTGGTTCGGCGGGATCGGGATCATCGTCGTGGCGATGGTGTTCCTGCCCGAACTCCGCGTCGGGGGGATGCAGATCTTCCGGTCCGAAGCGTTCGAGACCATGGGCAAGGTCCTTCCCCGCGCGGCAGAAATCGCGGGACGGATCTCGACGATCTACGTCGTGCTGACGATCATGTGCGGCTTTGCCTACTACTGGGCGGGCATGACGTTCTTTGATTCCCTCAATCATGCGCTCACCACGATGTCGACCGGCGGGTTCTCCAATTACGACGCCTCCATGGGCACGTATCAGGGCGCCCCCGAGTACGTCGCGGCGGTCTTCATGGTGCTCGCGAGCCTGCCGTTCGTCCGGTATGTCCAGCTTGTCGCGGGCGCCGTCACTCCGCTCTTCCTCGATGCGCAGGTCCGCGCCTTCATGTGGTTTCTTGGCGTGACCACGCTTGTCGTCACCTTCTACCAGCTCGTCGTGAACGCGAACCCTCTGGAGCCCGCCTTCCGCGAGGCGCTGTTCAACATCACCTCCATCGCGACGGGAACGGGATATTCAAGCGTCGACTACCAGCTGTGGGGCGCCTTCCCCATGGTGCTCTTCTTCTTCGTGGGGCTCGTGGGGGGGTGCGCGGGGTCGACCTGCTGTTCGGTCAAGATCTTCCGCTACCAGATCCTGCTGTCGGCCATCGGTGCCCAGATCCGGAGGATCCATTCGCCCAACGGGGTCTTCGTGGCGCGGTACGACGGACGCCCGGTGCCGGAAGAGGTCATGTCCTCCGTCATGGCGTTCTTCGTGCTGTTCACGGTGACGATCGGGATCACGTCCGTTCTTCTCGCCATGACCGGCCTCGACCTCGTCACCTCGGTCTCGGGCGCGGCCACCGCGGTCGCGAACATCGGCCCGGGTCTGGGCCCGATCATCGGGCCCGCCGGCAACTTCGCTCCGTTGAACGACACCGCGAAGTGGATCCTGACCTTCGCCATGCTGATCGGCCGGCTCGAGCTGATGGTCGTGCTCGTCCTCTTCACCGCCCGCTTCTGGCGGGCGGCCTGAGCGTCAGTTCCAGCAGCCCACGCGCACCGTCATGTCGGCGGCGATCAGTGCGAGGTCCTCGGGCGCCACGGGGTCCACGGCGTCCGAGGCGGCCGGATTCACCCCGTTCCGCGACAGGAAGGTGGCAAGCGCCGCAGCATCGGCGGCGAAGCTGACTTCGGGCGGAAGCTGGCGCGCGCCGCCTGCGTCGCGCGGGAGGAGCACGCCCAGCACCGACCCGGTGGCGTCGAAAACCGGCCCGCCGGTATCACCCGCCTCTGCCGCGAGCGCGAGCCGCGCCACCTGCTCCTCGCCGCCGAGCCCGCGAATGTCGGACAGGCGGCCGTAGGTCAGCGCCGGCTGCGACAGCGCGTCGCCGTAGGGATATCCCGCGACCGCGATGTCGGACTGGAGCCGCGGCGTGCCGGACTGGAGGCGCGCGACGCGGATGGGGACAAGCGCCTGCGACGGGGCGAGAAGCGCCACGCCCAGGGCATCGTCCACGGCCAGCACCCGGGCGTCGATCGTCTCGCCCAGCGTCACCCGCCCGCAGGAGGCGACCGCCTCGGCGCTGGTCACGACCCTCCCGTCCTGGCTGACGTAGAAGCCGCTCCGCATCCTTTCCGGCTTCCGGATGCGCAGGCCCGAGACGAGATCCGCCCCCTGAGCGGCGCCTGCGACCGGCTGATCGGGAAGGACCGCGGCGGTCGGCGTGAAGCTCGCCCGCATCGCGCCGAGCGCGCGGGTGCGCCGCTGCTCGTCGCCCGTGGGCCAGACCAGAACGAAGCCCTTGACCGCGCCGCTGGCGAGTTCCGCATAGGCCGTCGTCACGATGTCGTCGCTGGTCCCCGTAATCGTGAAGGACCGCGCTCCGCGCTCGCGCGGGCCGTCGAGGGGCACGATCTCCAGCGACTGGAGGATGTCGTAAAGCCCCGCCAGCGTCCCTTCGTCGCCCTTCTGGCTGATCAGGAGGACGCGGACGCCGCTGTCGTCCTTTGCATCGTACTGGGCGAAGGGCGCCTCGTAGCGGGCGAAGTCGACCAGCGCCATGGGCATCTGCATCTCGATCCCCGCCCGGTCGTCGAAGACCCGCCGCATCCCGAGGCTCGCCAGCACCTCGCGCCAGCCGTCGATCAGGTCGCGGCGCTGCGTCGTGGAGAGCACGCCCGTCGGCTCGAACCCGCGCGCGATCTGCCAGTCGGCGATGGCCCGGCGGGTGCCGGGGCCGAAGGAGGCATCGATGGTGGAGGCGTAGAACCCTTCCCAGAGCAGCGCCTCCTGGATCTCCGCGCGCTCCTCGCGCGTCAGGAGCGCCTCGGCCGCGCGGGACTGGCCAAGGCTTTCCTCGGCCGGAAGAAGGGGCTGGGCCGGCGGTACCGCGACCTGTTCGGGCAGCACGGTCACCCCATCGCCGAAGATGCGCCGCCCGAAACCGCGCCCGTCCGACACGAAGCTGTCTCCGGGCACCGCGCCTTCCGCGCGCAGGCGGCGCAGCTCCTGTTCGGCGGTGAAGCGGTCGTAGGGCCCCAGCGCGATGGCGAACCAGCCCGACGGCAGGGCGAAGCCGTTCACGTTCGACAGCCGGAGGGCGTAGTCCCGTGCGCGCTCGACGGCCTGCGGCTCGGTCGGGCGCGCTTCGATCTGCACCCAGCCGGGCTGCTGCGCCGACAGAGCCGTCGCCCAAACGAGCGCCCCGAGGGCAATGACGATCGCCTTCACCATTCCGTTCACCTGTAGGTCCTGCTGTAGGGGCACTGTTCTTGTCGCGGGCACGTTAGCAGAGCCGGCCGCGGATGGTAGGGACGACCTGCGTCGGACGCGTTGACCCTGTCCCGGCTGTTGCCTATTGAGAACGCGCTTTCCCAACGGGTGCATGCATGGTCGAGGCCGTCGAGAAACCGCGGAGCTTCCAGGAGATCATCCTGCGCCTTCAGTCCTACTGGGCGTCGAAGGGCTGCGCGATCCTGCAGCCCTACGACATGGAGGTGGGCGCGGGAACCTTCCACCCTGCCACGACGCTCCGGGCGCTTGGCACGAGGGCCTGGGCCGCGGCCTATGTGCAGCCGTCCCGCCGCCCGACCGACGGGCGGTATGGCGAGAACCCGAACAGGCTCCAGCACTACTACCAGTTCCAGGTGCTGATCAAACCGTCGCCGCCCGACCTGCAGGAGCTTTACCTCGGCTCCCTCGCCGCGATCGGGATCGACGCGAGCCTCCACGACATCCGCTTCGTCGAGGACGACTGGGAAAGCCCGACGCTGGGCGCCTGGGGGCTCGGGTGGGAGGTGTGGTGCGACGGGATGGAAGTATCGCAGTTCACCTACTTCCAGCAGGTGGGCGGCCATGACTGCCGCCCCGTGTCGGGCGAACTGACCTACGGTCTCGAGCGGCTGGCGATGTATGTCCTCGGCATCGACCATGTGATGGAGATGCCGTTCAACGACCCGCAGACGGCGATCCCGCTGACCTACGGCGACATCTTCCGCCAGACGGAGGAGGAATACAGCCGCCACAACTTCGACGCCGCCTCGACAGAGATGCTGCTCCGCCACTTCGAGGATGCCGAGGCCGAATGCGCCCGGCTCCTTGACCTTCCGGAAGTCGATCCGAAGACCGGCAAGCGCATCGTGCTGGCTCACCCGGCCTATGACCAGTGCATCAAGGCGAGCCATCTCTTCAACCTGCTCGACGCGCGCGGCGTGATCTCGGTGACCGAGCGGCAATCCTACATCGGACGGGTGCGCGCGCTCGCCAAGGCCTGCGCGGATGCCTTCGTTCGGACCGAGGCGGGCGGCCACGCGGCATGAACGGACGGATCATTGCGATCTTCCTTGTCGTGGCCGGGCTGGTCGCGGGCGGGGCCATGTACTGGCTCCAGGTCTATGCCTACTACCACGAGGTGCGGCTGGCGTCGGACGGGGGCACCGTCAGGATCCGCGCGACCCGGGCGGACGGCACCGTGCAGGACCTTCAGGTGAGCGAATTCCATGGGATCGACTCCGAAAGCTCTCCCATCCGCTTCCGCGCCTGCTTCCTCACCTCGGCGACCCAGAACGGCCTCGCGCTCTATCCCCGGGCGCAGCCCCTCGTCGCGCCGTCCTGGTTCGACTGCTTCGATGCCTCCACCATCGGCGCCGATCTGGCCGCGGGCCGGGCGGTGGCGGTTCTGGGCGAGCAGAACATCATCTACGGGATCGACCGCGTGCTCGCGCTCTATCCCGATGGCCGGGCGGTCGCCTGGCACCAGATCAACGCCTGCGGCGAGGTCGTCTTCGACGGCGACCCGCCGCCGGAGGGCTGCCCGCCCGTTCCCGAAAGGCTGAACTGATGGCCGATCTGCTGATCGAACTCTTCTCCGAGGAAATCCCCGCGCGGATGCAGGCGCGGGCGGCGGAGGATCTCAAGAAGCTCGTGACCGACGGGCTGGTGGAGGCGGGGCTCACCTACGCCTCGGCCGCGGCCTTCGCCACGCCCCGGCGGCTCGCGCTGACGGTCGAGGGGCTGCTGGCCGAAAGCCCGCGGCTCCGCGAGGAGCGCAAGGGGCCGCGCGTCGATGCGCCCGCCGCGGCGCTCGACGGGTTCCTCCGCTCCACGGGGCTGACGAAGGACCAGCTTCAGGCGCGCGACACCGGCAAGGGCGAGGTCTGGTTCGCCGTGGTCGAGAAGCCGGGGCGGAAGGCCGCGGAGATCGTGGCCGAGGTGCTGGAGCGCACCGTGCGCGACTTCCCGTGGCCCAAGTCGATGCGCTGGGGGGCGGGGAGCCTGCGCTGGGTGCGGCCGCTTCATTCGATCCTGTGCCTCCTGACCGACGAAGGGGGCGCGGAGGTCGTGCCGCTCGAGATCGACGGCATCAGGGCGGGCGACTGGACGGCGGGCCACCGCTTCATGGCGCCCGCGCGCTTCCGCGTGACGGGGTTCGACCACTACGCGGCAAAGCTGAAGCGCGCCTTCGTGGTGCTGTCGGCCGAGGAACGGGCCGAACACATCTGGCACGACGCCACCAACATGGCTTTCGCGCAAGGCCTGGAGGTGGTGGAGGACCGGGGGCTTCTGGCGGAGGTCGCGGGGCTGGTGGAATGGCCGGTGGTGCTGATGGGCGAGATCGGGGAGGCGTTCCTGGGGCTGCCGCCCGAGGTGCTGCGGACGTCCATGAAGGAACACCAGAAGTTCTTTTCGGTCCGCAATCCGAAGACGGGGCGGATCGAGAAGTTCGTGACCGTGGCGAACCGCGAGACGGCGGACCACGGGGCGACGATTCTCGCTGGAAACCGGAAGGTGCTGGCGGCGCGGCTGTCGGACGCGAAGTTCTTCTGGGAAAACGACCTGCGCACGGTGAAGAGCGTCGGGATGGAGGGGATGGCGGCGCCGCTGGCGTCGGTCACCTTCCACAACAAGCTCGGCAGCCAGGCCGACCGCATCGCCCGGATCGAGGCGCTCGCGCGGGAGATCGCGCCGGTGGTGAGCGCCTCGCCCGACCTGGCGGCGGAGGCTGCGCGGGTGTGCAAGGCGGACCTGCAATCGGCAATGGTGGGCGAGTTCCCGGAGCTTCAGGGCGTCATGGGGCGCTACTACGCCGAGGCTGCGGGGCTGCCGGCCGAGGTCGCGGCGGCCTGTGAGGAGCACTACTCGCCGCTCGGGCCGGGGGACGCGGTGCCGGTAGCGCCGGTGTCGGTGGCGGTGGCGCTTGCCGACAAGATCGACACGCTGACGGGCTTCTGGGCGATCGACGAGAAGCCGACGGGGTCGAAGGACCCCTATGCGCTCCGGCGGGCCGCGCTGGGGGTGATCCGGCTGGTGCTGGAGAACGGGGTGCGTGTGCCGCTGTTGTCCCTGTTCCAGCGGCACGCCATCGTGCTCGCCGAGGATATCGCGCGTCCGGCTGAGGAGAACATCGTCGTCTACGAGCGCAGTTCCGAAGGAGTCCCGGCCACACAGCAGGAACTCGACCTCCTCTCCTTCCTCCACGACCGCCTCAAGGTCTACCTTCGCGACCGGGGCATCCGGCATGACGTGATCGACGCCGTCCTTGCCATGCCGGGGACCGACGACCTGACGCTCCTCGTCGCGCGGGCCGAGGCGTTGGCGGACACGCTGAAGACCGACGACGGCGTGAACCTCATCCAGGGGTTCCGCCGCGCCAACAACATCCTCACGCAGGCCGAGGCGAAGGACGGGGTCGAGTATTCCTACGGCCCGGATGTGAAGTTCGCCGAGACCGACACCGAGCGCGCACTCTTCGCCGCGCTCGATGCCGCGCAGGCCAAGATCGCGCCCGCGATGGCAGCCGAGGACTTCCGCGCCGCGATGGCGGCGATGGCGGCGCTGCGCGCGCCGATCGATGCCTTCTTCGAGAGCGTCGTGGTGAATGCCGAAAACCAGATGGTGCGGCGGAACCGGCTGAACCTGCTGCACCGGATCCGGTCGATCTGTCGGTCGGTTGCCGACCTCACCAGGATCGAGGGCTGAGGGGGGCCGTCTGCCCCCCGCCCGGCCTGCGGCCGGGCCCCCCCAAGAGTATTTGGACTGAGATGAAGCAGACACGGGCGCGCGGGTTGTCACGGCGTCCTGTCGTGCGACACAGGCACACTTGTCAAGCTGACATGACAGTTTATCCTGCCGGCGAGGGAGTCGCGCCGCAGTGCAGAAACACGTTGAAATCCCGGACTTTACCGAGATCACGGCGACTTCGCCCGTGTCGGTGGAGCAGCATGGCGGCCGGGCGAAGTGCCTCCAGCGGCTGATCCGGCTGGACTTTCCGGTACCGCAGACGGTGGCGCTGTCCTTTCCCGCCGTGCGCGGCATCGCCACGGGGCAGATGCCCGACCTTGCCGGTCTGCTCGCGCTCTTCGGGCCTGCGCCGCTCGTCTCCGTCCGGCCGTCCTCGCAGGACCCCGACTGGGGCGGGCCCGGGGCGATCCTCAACATCGGCATGAACGACGCGCGCCGCGCCGCCATGCGCCCCGCTTTCGGCGCGGCGGCCGACGCGCTCTACCTCCGCTTCATCCAGTCCTACGCGATCCATGTCGCGCGGCTCGACCCCGATGCCTTCGAGGTGCCGGATGCCGCGGACCCCGTGCGCGCGCTTCTCGACATCTACGAGACCGAGACGGACGAGCCCTTTCCGCAGGATCCCGTCCGGCAGCTCGAGGACGTGCTGAGATCAATGGCGCGGGCGTGGGAGGGGACCTCGGCCCGGCTTCTCCGGCAGGCCAAGGGTGCTCCGGCGGATGCGGGGCTCGGGCTCGTCGTGCAGGCGATGGCCCTGGGGCTCGGCGCGCCCGAGAGCGGGTCGGGCGTCATCCAGTTCGTCGACGGCGCGACGGGGATGCCCCAGGTGACGGGGCGCTACCTGTCGCAGAGCCAGGGGCGCGACGCGGTGACGGCGGGGGAGGGGGTGCTCTACCTTGCCCGCGACCCGCGGGGGCCTTCGGTCGAGGACAGGCTGCCCGAGGTCTTTGCCGACCTCCGCCGCTATGGCGACCTCTGCCGGACGCGGCTGCGCGAGGAGATGCAGATCGAGTTCACGCTCGAGGCCGGGGAGCTCCGCATCCTCGACGCGGTGCGCGTGCAGCGGAATTCGCGGGCGGAAGTGCGGATCGCCGTATCGCTCGCCCGGGACGGGATCATCCCGAAGGAGGAGGCGGTCCTGCGGGTCGCGCCGCGGGCGATGTCCGAGCTGCTGCACCGCCAGGTGGACCCGCGCGAGGCGCGCGACGTCTGCGCGCGCGGGATCGCGGCAAGCCCCGGCGCCGCGTCGGGGCGGATCGTGTTCACGTCGCGCTCCGCGCAGGCGACCGCTTCGCGGGAGGAGGCGTGCATCCTCGTCCGGCGCGAGACGACGCCGGAGGACATCCGGGGCATGCACGCGTCCGCGGGTGTTCTCACCGAACGGGGGGGCATGTCGAGCCATGCCGCGGTGATCGCGCGCGGGCTTGGTCTTCCCGCGGTGGTGGGGGCCTCGGGGATCCGGCTGAACCGGCGCGACCGGACAATGACGACCGACGACGGGCGCGTGTTCCGCGAAGGCGACGTCATCACGATCGACGGCTCTTCGGGGCAGGTGCTGGCGGGGGCGGCGCCGCTGCTGGAGCCCGCTCTGGACGACGTGTTCCTGACGCTCCTGTCCTGGGCGGAAGAGGCGGGCGACATCGGCGTGCGCGCGAATGCCGACACGCCGGCCGAGGCGCGGATGGCGCGGACCTTCAACGCGCAAGGCATCGGGCTCTGCCGGACCGAGCACATGTTCTTCACCGACGACCGCATGACGGTGATGCACGAGATGATCTTCGCCGACACCGCGGCGGGGCGCGCGTCGGCGGTGGCGCGGCTTCTGCCGATGCAGCGGGCGGACTTCATCTCTCTCTTCGAGATCATGAAGGGTTTCCCGGTCTGCATCCGGCTTTTCGACCCGCCCCTGCACGAGTTCCTGCCGTCCGGGCGGGAAGGGCAGAAGGAGCTGGCCGACGCGATGAACCTGCCGCTGAGCCAGGTGACGCGGCGGGTGGAGGCGCTGTCGGAGTTCAACCCGATGCTCGGGATGCGGGGCGTGCGGCTGGGGATCACGGTGCCCGAGATCTACGACATGCAGGCGCGCGCGATCTTCGAGGCGACCGCCTATGTCAGCGGCAGCGGCGCGGCCGTGGTGCCCGAGGTAATGATCCCGCTCGTCTCCGCCAAGCGCGAGGTGGAGCTCGTGAAGGCCCGGATCGACGCCGTGGCGGCGCGGGTGCGGGGAGAGACTGGGGTCGACTTCCAGTACCGGCTGGGCGTGATGGTGGAGACCCCGCGCGCGGCGCTGCGCGCCGACGAGATCGCGAACCATGCCTCCTTCCTCAGCTTCGGGACGAACGACCTCACGCAGATGACCTACGGCCTGTCGCGGGACGATGCGGGGCGGTTCATGGGGGCCTATGTGCAGCAGGGCGTCTTCCACGAGGACCCGTTCCACAGGCTCGACGTCGAGGGCGTGGGCGAGCTTCTCAGGATCGGGGCGGAGCGGGGGCGGCGGACACGTCCCGATGTCGTTCTGTCGGTCTGCGGAGAACACGGAGGAGACCCAGAGTCCATTGCGTATTGCCGCGACGCGGGATTCGATTATGTCTCCTGCTCGCCCTTCCGCGTGCCTGTCGCGCGGCTTGCCGCCGCGCATCTTGCAATCCTTTACCCGAAGAATCGGCGCTAAATCGCTGATTTTCCCGGGCTGAGCGCGCCGGACCGGCAAGACCCCGCCGATTCGCACCCCTTATCCACAGAAGTCAACAATCCGTTTCCATTCCGTGGCTAGACCGCCCCGGAGCGTTAACGTAATACCTCCGCTGCTCGACGTGGGCCATTGGTCCGCCAAGGAAATCTGGAGGGGGCTCCATGATCTTGACACCCGCGCGCTGGGCGATGCTCGTCATCGCCCTGGCGGGGTTCGCGGCCACTGCACCTCAGGCAGACGTGATCCTCAGCCAGTCGAACAGTCCGCGCATCGCGGTCGACGACAGCATCGATGAGATCTTCCGGGCCGAGGAGGACGCCGTTCCCCTTCCCGGACGCGCCGATGGATATGCCGCGCCGGTGCGCGTGCAGAACACGCTCGGCACGCGGACGCCGACGGTGGTCCGCTACGACAATCGCTTTCTCGACGCGCTTCCAAAGCCATCGGGTGGAGAGGCCTGGCGCTGCCTGTCCGAGGCGCTCTACTTCGAGGCGCGGGGCGAGGAGGTGGAGGGCATCTTCGCCGTGGCCGAGGTGATCCTGAACCGGGTCGACAGCGCGGCCTACCCCGGCACCGTCTGCGGGGTGATCTACCAGGGCACGGGCCGGCAGTTCGAATGCCAGTTCACCTACTCCTGCGACGGCAAGAAGGAGATCATCCGGGACAAGCAGGCCTATGACCGGGTATCGAAGGTCGCGCGGCTCATGCTCGACGGAGCGCCCCGCCGCCTGACGCAGGGGGCGACGCACTACCACACGCGCTCCGTCCGGCCAAGCTGGTCGCGGGTGTATCCGGAGACGGTGCGGATCGGCTACCACGTGTTCTACCGCCAGCCGGACCGCTACGCTCTGAACTAGCCCGCCCGACATCTTTGTCGCATGATGTGAGTTGCGCCGGAGCGCGGGCCTCTGGCAGACACGCAGCCACCGCGCCGGCAGACGCGCAGGGGATCGAGCGAGGGGACCGATGTCGCGCAGGTATTTCGGCACGGACGGCGTCCGCGGGCGGGCGAACGAGCATCCCATGACGGCGGACTTCGCGCTGCGCCTTGGCGCGGCGGCCGGACGCTACTTCCGGCGCGACGGCTCGGCCGCGCACCGGGTGGTGATCGGCAAGGACACGCGGCTGTCGGGCTACATGTTCGAGAACGCCCTGACCGCGGGCTTCACGTCCACCGGCATGAACGTCCTGCTGCTCGGCCCCGTGCCGACCCCGGCCGTGGGGCTTCTCACGAAGTCGATGCGGGCGGACGTGGGGGTGATGATCTCGGCTTCGCACAACCCGCACGAGGACAACGGGATCAAGTTCTTCGGCCCGGACGGCTTCAAGCTGTCGGACGAGGCCGAGGAGGAGATCGAGGCGATCCTCGGCGGCGAAGTGCCCCCGGCGCAGGCCGCCAGCATCGGGCGCGCCAAGCGCATCGACGACGGCCGCTTCCGCTACATCGAGAGGGTCAAGGCCACCTTTCCGGCGGACCTGACGCTCGAGGGGCTGAAGGTGGTCGTCGACTGCGCGAACGGGGCCGCCTATCGCGCGGCGCCGGAGGTTCTGTGGGAACTCGGCGCCCACGTCGTGCCGCTGGGCGTGGCGCCCAACGGGCGCAACATCAACGACGGCTGCGGGTCGACCGCGCCGGAGCTTGCCGCGCGGACGGTGCGCGAGACGGGGGCGGACGTGGGCATCTGCCTCGACGGCGACGCGGACCGGGTCATCCTCATCGACGAACGCGGCGAGGTCGCGGACGGCGACCAGCTCATGGCGCTCCTGGCCGCGCGCTGGGCGGCGGACGGGCGGCTTCGCGACGGGACGCTTGTGGCGACCGTCATGTCGAACCTCGGGCTCGAGCGGTTCCTCGGCGGGCGGGGGCTGAGGCTCGAACGGACGCCGGTCGGCGACCGCTATGTGGTCGAGGCGATGCGGCGCGGTGGCTGGAACCTCGGCGGCGAGCAGTCGGGGCACATCGTGATGACGGACTACGCGACCACCGGGGACGGGCTTCTGGCGGGGCTCCAGTTCCTGGCCGAGATGGCACTGACGGGCCGCCGCGCGAGCGAGCTTGCCCGCCAGTTCGACCGCGTGCCGCAGAAGCTGAAGAACGTGCGTTTCACCGCAGGCGCCCGTCCGCTGGAGGCCGACAGTGTCCGCGCCGCCATCGCGGCGGCCGAGGCGCGGCTCGAGGGTTCGGGCCGGCTCCTCATCCGCAAGTCCGGGACGGAGCCTCTGATCCGCGTGATGGCGGAATGCGAGGACGAGGCGCTTCTGGCGCGGATCGTGGACGAGGTCGTCGACGCGGTGGCGGCTGCCGGGTGAGGCGGCCTCAGGCCGGGTCGAACGACGTGACTTCGTCCTGCCCGGTCTTCCGCAGCCAGTCGGGCAGGCCCAGCGGCTCCGTCCGGTCCGGGGGCAGGAGCGGCACGTAGGTCTTCCCCGACATCCGTGCTGCCAGATCCGCCTTCGCGGCGGCAAGGACCGCCGGATCCGTCATCAGGTCGTAGCCAGCGCCTGCGAGGATCCGCGCCGTGTCGAGCGACGCGCGATCCCCGATCGACATGCCCCCGCAGGCCGTGATCGCCCAGGTGTGGAGCGACGTGCCGAGCCCCGCCGTCGGCCAGCCGAACACGCCGAGCGGCGTGACCTTCGAGATATCGCCAAGGTCCGACGACCCGCCCACCTTCGTCGGCCCGACGCGCGGCAGAACCGAGGTTGCGAGACCCGCCTCGGGCAGGCCCATCGCCGCCTGGCAGGCGCGGGCGAACGCCTGCTCCTCTTCCGTCCAGACCGGCGGTCTGGCGTTCATGTGCGACAGGAGGAGGTCGATCATCGGGCCGTTCGGCAGGATGTCGTGCATCCCGTAGTAGACCATGAAGGCGGGTGTCGTCTGGGTCATCAGCCCCGCGCCCTCGGCCACCTCGGCTGCCCAGGCGGCGACGCGCTGCACCTCCTCCACGCTTTCGGCGCGGAGCGTCAGCCAGATCTGCGCGAAGTCCGGGACGATGTTGGGCGCCACGCCCGCGCTTTCGTAGATGTAGTGCATCCGGGTCGTGGGCAGCATGTGCTCGCGCATGAACTGGATGCCGGTGCCGAAGAGCTCCGCGCCCTTGAGCGCCGACCGCCCGTCCCACGGGGTATTTCCCGCATGTGCGGTCCGGCCCGTGAAGGTGACCTTCACGGCGACGTTGGCGGCCGTCGCGATCTCACCCGCGCCGGCGAAGGGTGCGGGGTGCCAGGCGAGCGCGACGTCAACATCCTCGAAGAGCCCGTCGCGCACGAAGTAGACCTTGGCGCCCTGCGCTTCCTCTGACGCGCAGCCGAAGACGCGGATGGTGCCGGGGGTGCCCGTCGCCTCCATCATCGTCTTGAGAGCGATGGCGCCCCCGGTGCATCCCGCGCCGAGCAGGTTGTGTCCGCAGCCGTGGCCGCTCGTGATGCCCGAGGCCGCGGGGGTCGGGCGCGGCTCGGGTGCATTGCCAAGGCCCGGTAGCGCATCGTACTCGGGGAGATAGGCGACGACCGGGCCGCCGGATCCTTGCGTCCATTCGCTGACGAAGGCGGTGGGGTAGCCGGAGGTGCCGGTGGACACGGTCGTGAAGCCCGCGGCCTCCAGTTCGCGCAGGTGGACCTGGAAGGAGTTCACCTCGACAAGCGACACCTCCGCCAGTTCCCACACCTCGCGGCTGATGCGGAGGATGGCGTCACGATGCCGTTCCACGGCGGCTTCCGCGGCCGACAGGGATGCGGGCGGCGCAGCTGGCGCTGCCCCGGCCGTGGATGTGGCCTGCGCCAGCACGAGGTCGGGCGGAAGGGCCAGACCGGCTCCGGCGGCAAGTCCCGTCGCCGCGCCAATGACACTCCGGCGCGTCATTCCCTGTCTCTCCGTCATCGCGCTCCTCCTCGTTCTGCTGCTGGAAAACTAGCACGATCGCCCGTGTGTCACACCCGTCCGACCCCGCAGAATGACCCATTTCGGGTCATCTTGCGGTGTCAATCGCCGATACGCGCCGCGCCAAGGCGCAGCATCAGGTTGGAGATGGCAATCGTCCGCACGGCTGCAACCCGAGGGATTCCGTCGGCGGACAGCAGTTCGAGCCGGCCCGGCGGCGTGTTGAGGTGCCCGCGCCGGTGCTCGACGACGTGGCCGTCCGCGATGAGTTCGTTGACCTGCCGCCTCACGGTTTCGAAAGGCAGCCCGAGCACATCCGCGATGCGCCGTCGCGAGATGCCGCCCGCCACCTCGCCGGGCATGGGGGAGCGGTCGAGGTAGGCAGGGTCCGGGTTCACCGCGCGTATGTAGCGCTGGATGGACGCGAGGAAGATGACGAGAAGGATCTGGGCCGGTTCGGCCCGAAGGCCGAACCGTTTCTGAAGCGCAAGTGGCACGGAGAGTGCCTGGCTCCCGATCTCGTAGGCGAGAAGCCGTTCAACCGCCGCATAACCGTCGTTCTCGAGAACGAGGCGGACGTGGCGGGTGCCCGGCTCCTCCGTCAACGTCAGTTCTTCGCCTTGTCGACCATCTTGCCCTTGGTGATCCAGGGCATCATGGCGCGCAGCTTCTCGCCCACTTCCTCGATCTGGTGGGCGTCGTTGTTGCGCCGGATCGCCTTGAACGACGGCTGGCCCACGGCGCATTCCGTCATCCAGTCGCGGACGAAGCGGCCGGACTGGATGTCGTTCAGCACCGCCTTCATCCGCGCCTTGGTCTCGTCGTAGGGCAGGATGCGCGGGCCGGACACGTATTCGCCGAACTCGGCCGTGTTCGAGATCGAGTAGTTCATGTTCGCGATGCCGCCTTCGTAGATCAGGTCCACGATCAGCTTCACCTCGTGCAGGCACTCGAAATAGGCCATCTCGGGGGCGTAGCCGGCTTCCACCAGCGTCTCGAAGCCCATGCGGATAAGCTCCACGAGGCCGCCGCACAGGACCGCCTGTTCGCCGAAGAGGTCGGTCTCGCACTCTTCCTTGAAGTTGGTCTCGATGATCCCCGACCGGCCGCCGCCGATGGCGGAGCAGTAGGAGAGGCCGATTTCCAGGGCCTTGCCCGACGCATCGTTGTGCACCGCGACGAGGCAGGGCACGCCGCCGCCCTTGACGTATTCGCTGCGCACCGTGTGGCCGGGGCCCTTGGGCGCCATCATGATGACGTCGACGCCCTTCTTCGGCTCGATCAGGCCGAAGTGGATGTTGAGCCCGTGGGCGAAGGCGATCGCCGCGCCTTCGCGCAGGTTGTCGTGCACGTAACGGCGGTAGGTATCGGCCTGAAGCTCGTCGGGCATGGTGAACATCATCAGGTCGCACCAGGCCGCGGCCTCGGCGATCCCCATGACCTTGAGCCCCTCGCCTTCGGCCTTCTTGGCGGAGGGCGAGCCCTCGCGCAGCGCCACGACGAGGTTCTTCGCGCCCGAATCCCGCAGGTTCAGCGCATGGGCATGGCCCTGGCTGCCATAGCCGAGGATGGCGATCTTCTTGTCCTTGATCAGGTTGATGTCGCAGTCGCGGTCGTAATAGACGCGCATGGCAGGGTCTCCCTCTACTGTCCGGGAGTGGAGATACCGCGCATGGGCGGTGTGGGACGTGCGAAGTTTGACAATTTCGCGCGACCTGCGAGAAATCCGAACATCTCTACTGCATACCATGAGAAATCCGTGCAGATCGACGATCTCGACCGCCGCATCCTCCGCCACTGGCAGGCGGACCCGGCCGCGCCCACGGCGGAGCTGGCCGCGCGCGCAGGCGTGACGCTCGCCACCTGCTGGCGCCGTCTCGACCGGATGCGGGGGGCGGGCGTGATCCGCGGCGTCGAAGGCGTGATCGACTGGCGCCGGCTCGGTTGGGAGGTCGAGGTCTCCTTGCGCTTCACGCTCGACAAGACTGCGCCGCGCGCCTTCGACGAGTTCATCGCCGCGGCGCGGGAGGTGCCGGAGGTGATCGAGATCCAGACCTTCCTCGGGCAGGTGGACGTGCGGCTCAACGTCATCGCCCGCGACATGGGGCATTACCAGGAGGTCTACCGCACCCGCATCCTGACACTGCCGCACATCGCCGACCTTGAGGCGCTGATGCACGTGGCCGTCATCAAGGACGAGGAGCGGCTGCCGCTGTGATCGACCTCGACCCGCTCGACCGGATCATCCTGCGCGCGCTCGTGGCGGACGGGACGCGCACCGCGGCCTCCATCGCGCGCGAGAGGGAGGTGAGCGCCTCTCTGATCGCCCGCCGGATGCGGCGGCTCGAGGAGGCGGGGGCGCTCAGGGGGCGGCGCGTGGTCCTCGACCGCGAGGCGCTGGGATTCGGGGTGACGGTGTTCCTGGGCGTGAAGCTGGCCGCGAAGGGGCGCGTGAGCCTCGACGACTTCGAACGCGCGGTGGCGGCGATCCCCGAGGTACAGACGGTGCAGCACGTGCTCGGGCTCTACGACTACCGGCTGCGGGTGGTGGCGCGCGACATCAGCGATTTCGAGCGGGTGCTCCGGCGACGGATCATGACGCTGCCGGGGGTCGGATCGGTGGACGCCAACGTGCTGCTGAGCGAGGAGAGGCGGCCGGGGCCGCTGGGGTGACGCGGGCTGACCCCGCGTCTGCCCGGAACAGCCGCGAAGCGGCCCGGGCAGCGGCTGGCCGCCCCCACGGGCAGCCGCTCTGGTGACGCCAGCGCGGCGAACGAGGTCGTCCGGACGTGGCGGCATAAAGCGGCGACCCCGAGCGGAGTCGCGGCTGCCCGCGGCCATCCGCTGCCCTCCGTCTGCTCCACCCACGCCGCCCCCGCGTTTCCGATGGGCGACACCCCGCCGCCTCTCCCGCCGCCCCTGCCGCGTGTTAGGCTTTGCGCGACGCGCCGCTCGTCTCTAGGGAAAAGAGGCCGAACAGGAAGGAACGCCCCCATGCCCGCACTTCTGCCCGACGTCGATCCCGACGGGCTTCTCGAGTTCTCCGTCGTCTTCACCGACCGCTCGCTCAACCACATGAGCGCGGCCTTCCAGAAGGTGATGCGCGACATCTCCGGCATGCTGCGCGAGGTCTATGCCGCCGACGCCGTGGCGCTCGTTCCCGGCGGCGGGACCTATGCGATGGAGGCGGTCGCCCGCCAGTTCGCAACGGGCGAGAAGGTCATGGTGATCCGCAACGGCTGGTTCTCCTACCGCTGGAGCCAGATCTTCCAGATGGGCGGCATCCCGGCCGAGGAGATCGTGATGATGGCCCGCCGCACGGGCAACGCGCCCGACGCGCCCTTCGCGCCTCCGCCCATCGAGGAGGTCGTGGCCCGCATCCGCGCCGAACGCCCGGCTGTCGTCTTCGCGCCGCATGTCGAGACGAGCGCCGGCATGATCCTGCCCGACGACTACATCCGCGCCGTGACGGAGGCCGTGCACGAAGGGGGCGGGCTCTTCGTGCTCGACTGCATCGCGAGCGGATGCGTCTGGCTGGACATGGCGGCACTCGGGATCGACGTTGTGATCTCGGCCCCGCAGAAGGGGTGGTCGGCCTCGCCGAGCGCGGGCATGGTCATGCTGTCGGAGGCTGCGAAGGCGCGGGCCAAGGCCCGGACCTCCACGAGCTACGCCGTCGATCTCGGCAAGTGGCTCGCCATCATGGAAGCCTATGAAGGGGGCGGGCACGCCTATCACGCGACGATGCCGACGGACGCGCTGAGGAGCCTGCGGGACACCATGGTCGAGATGAAGGACATGGGCTTCGCGCGGCTCAAGGAGGCGCAGTGGGCGCAGGGCGGGAAGGTCCGCGCGCTTCTCTCGGCAAAGGGTGTCCGTTCTGTCGCGGCCGAGGGATTCGAGGCGCCGGGCGTGGTTGTGAGCTACACCGCCGACCCTGAGGTGCAGGGGGGCCGCGCCTTTGCCGGGCGGGGCGTACAGATAGCCGCCGGGGTGCCGCTTCAGGTGGGCGAGGGGCCCGACTTCCGGACCTTCCGGATCGGGCTCTTCGGGCTCGACAAGCTGAAGGACGTGGATGCCTCTGTCGCGCGGCTGGAGGCCGTTCTCGATCAGGTCCTTTAGGCTGCAGGCCCCGAAGTGACCCCGCCCCGGCCTCGCGCCGGGGCCTCTGCGCGACCGGGAGGCCCCGGCGCGAGGTCGGGGCGGGGTTTCCTCAGCCAGAGGTGCCGAGCCCGGCGCGCATGACCGCATGGCGGAGCGGGGCGATCCCGTGGACCGCCTTCATCCCGGCAAGGCGAAGCGCCTGCACCGGCACCTCGCCCGACCGGCAGACGCGGTTGAAGAGGTCGATCACCGCCGCCCGGGTACGGATGTCACGCCCGCGCGTGGCCTCGTAGGCGGCGAGCATCTTCGGCCCCCCGAGGGTCGCGGGGTCCGTCGCCGCGAGCTCCACGAGCGCCACGATGTCGTGGAGCGACGTGTTCAGCCCCTGCGCTCCGATGGGGGGCAGCACATGGGCCGCCTCGGCCACGATGGCCGTCCGCTGCGCGCTCAGACGGTCGGCCTGCTGGGTCACCACCGGCCAGAGGCGGCGCGGGCTCGCCAGCGTCAGCGCGCCCAGAACGCCGCAGGACCGCAGCGTCGCCTCGTGCGAGAACGCCGCCTCGTCCATCGCCAGAAGATCGAGCGACCGGCGCCCGTCGTTCATCCAGACGACGGCGGAGGCGGGGCCGCCCCTGAGATCCGGCAGCGGCACCAGCACGAAGGCCCCGCCCGAGTTGTAGAGCTCGATCGACACGTTCTCGTGCGGGTGAGGATGCGTCACGTTGAAGGCCAGCGCCTTCTGGCCGTAGCGGGTGGTGGACACGCCGATCCCGACCGCCTCCCGGACCGGGCTGTCGCGCCCGTCCGCCGCCACGACGAGCCGCGCCGCCAGCGTGCTGCCGTCCGTCAGCGTCACGATCGCCTCGCGCTCGCGCGTCAGCATCCGGGCGAATCCGGTTCCCATGCGAAGCTCCACGGCGCGCATCCCGGCGATCGTGCCCGTCAGGACGTGGCGCGTCTGCCAGTTGGGAAGGTTCCATCCGAACGGCCGGTCCGAGATGTCGTCGGCCCGGAAGTCGCGGCTCTCGCGCACCTCGGGCGGCCAGCCGACCGTGTCCACCGCGCGCAGCACCTCGAGCGGCATGGCGTGGGGGGCAAGAGCGTCCCAGAGCCCCGTGCGTTCGAAGAGGTCGCGGGCGGGCTGGAGGAAGGCGGTGGAGCGGAGGTCCGAGCCGTCGGCTTCGGCCGCGTCCACGGGGGGCGCGGGGTCGGCGAGCACGACGCTGAAGCCCGCCTGTCCGAAGGCGGCGGCGGCGGCAAGGCCGGCGATGCCGCCGCCCGAGATGAAGACGTCGACGGTTGCGCGGGTCATGGGCACCTCCGGGCACGGGATGGTGCCCGACAGCTAGGCCGTCGCGCGCCGGGCGGCAAGCGTCAGGGGGTCGCGGGCGGTCAGCCCCACGTGATGAGGAAGATGAGCACGAACATCACCGGCACGAAGCCGAGCGCGATGAGCCCGAGCGCGGGCAGGCCCCACGTCATCACCGCGATCCCGACGAGAGACAGGAGCATCAGGATGAAGTAGCCGATGTTGCCCTCGAAATCCGTTTCGAGTTCGCGGGCGAGCCGGCCGGCGAGCGGGATGCGGTGGTACCAGCGCGGCGCGAAGGCCGCAGGCGTTGCGTCTGTCATCGGGATCTCCTGTTCGCTGCGCCTCAGATGGAGCGGATGCTGCGGCGCGGCAAGGGGCGCGGCGCTGCGTCACAGGCGGACGTGGGCGAGGAATTCCGTCAGATTGTCGGTGTGGTGGTGGATGTGCGGATGATCCTCGCGGTCCGGCGCCACGTGGACGGTGCGCATCCCCATCGCATGGGGCGCGGCGAGGTTGCGGGCGTCGTCTTCGAACATGGCGCCGCGGGCGGGGTCGAGGTTGTCGGCGGTGAAGATCGTCTCGAACGCGGCGCGTTCGGGCTTGGGGCGGAAGCCTGCGTGCTCCACGCCGTAGACCGCGTCGAAAAGGCCGTCGAGCCCGCGGGCGGCCAGCACCCGTTCGGCATAGGGGGCGCAGCCGTTCGTGTAGACGATCTTGCGCCCCGGAAGCCGCCGGATGCGCTGCGCCAGCGTCCGGTCGGGTTCGAGATGCGCCAGGTCGATCTCGTGCACATGGGTCAGGTAGGGCCCCGGATCGACCCCATGTTCGGTCATGAGGCCCGCAAGCGTCGTGCCGTAGGTGTGCCAGTAGTGGCTGCGCAGTCGGTCGGCCTCGACCCGGTCGACCTTCAGCGCCTCCATCACCCAGTCCGTCATCCGCACCTCGATCTGGTCGAAGAGCCGGGCCTTCGGGGGATAAAGCGTGTTGTCGAGGTCGAAGACCCAGAACGCCACGTGATCGAAGAGATGCGCCACCATGGGCCCGGACCCTATTGCCGCCGCGTCGGCCGGGCAAGGCGAGGCGCTTGATATCGCCGCGTCCGCGGGACTAGGCTTGCCGCGAGAACGACGGAGCGAGGATGATGCCCGAGGACAAGCAGCCGCAGCGCGACGCCTACCAGCTGATCCTGAAGGCGATCGACACGGGCGTCTACCGCCCTGGCGACCGGCTCGTCGAAAGCGAGCTGGCCGACCGCTTCGGCGTCTCGCGCACGCCCATCCGCGAGGCGCTCCAGCGGCTCGAGACGCAGTCGCTGCTGACGCGGGACGGGCGGAGCCTGATCGTCTCGTCGCTCGACCACAACCAGATGGCCGAGCTTTATGTCGTCCGTTGCGAGCTCGAGGGGCTGGCCGCGCGCCTCGCCGCCCGTCACGCGACCGACGAGGAGATCCGCGTCCTGCGCAAGATGGTGGAGGACGACCAGCGGCTCCTGAACGACCCCTCGGCGCTCGCGCGGGCGAACCGCCGGTTCCATCGGCAGGTGCACCTTGCCTCGCACAATCGCTTCCTGGTCCAGCAGCTCGACCTCGTCTACCGGTCCATGGCGCTCATGGCGACAACGTCGCTCGCCATCGAGGGGCGGGGGGCCATCGCGCTGACCGAGCACCAGAAGATCGTCGACGCCATCGCGGCGGGGGACGGCGATGCCGCCTACCGCGCGCTCAGGGAGCATATCTCCGTGGCGTTCGAGACCCGTCTTCGTCACGATGCCGAGCAGGCCGCCCGCGCGGGCTAGAGCCGCCGCCCGGACCGTAGAGGCCGTGGGTCGTCTTGTCCCAGTAGAAGGGCCGCACCACCATCTCGACCAGCGCCTTCCACGAGGCGATGGCGCCAAGCGGATGGTAGAGGTGCATCGTGGGGACCCACGGGATCAGCCAGCGGTGCTTGGGCGATGACACGGCCAGCGCGCCGGCCGCGACGTTGACGAGTTCCGTGGCGAGGAACACGGTGCCGAGCGCCACGAAGAGCCACCACGGCACGAGCTCCGCCAGCGGGTGCGGCAGTCCGAAGGGCAGGAGCCAGAAGCTCCAGAGGATCGGACTCAAGACGTAAGTCGAGAGCGTGCCGAGAAAGAGGATCTGCACGCCGATGAATTTCCATGCGCCCAGGTCCCGCAGGAGCCGACCCGGCCGCCGCATGTGGGAGATCCACGTCATCGCATAGCCCTTGAGCCAGCGCGACCGCTGCCGGACCCACGGGATCGCGCGACAGTTGGCCTCCTCCTCGGTCACGCTGTCGATGAGCTCGCAGCGGTAGCCCTGCCGGGCGAGGCGGAGGCCGAGGTCGGCGTCCTCGGTCACGTTGTGCGCGTCCCAGCCGCCCAGCCGTTCGAGCGCCGCGCGGCGGAAGAAGAGCGTCGTGCCGCCCAGCGGGATCACGAAGCCCAGCCTTGCGATGCCGGGCAGGACGATGCGGAACCATGTGGCATAGTCGATGGTGAAGCAGCGCGAGAGCCAGTTGGAGCGGGCGTTGTAGAAGTCGAGCACGCCCTGCAGGCAGGCGACCTCGGGCGGTCGCTCGCGGAAGCGGCGGACGACGCGGCGGAGCTGGTCGGGGGCGGGCGCATCCTCGGCGTCGTAGATGCCGACGATGGAGCCGCGGCAGAAGTCGAGCGCGTAGTTGAGCGCGCGCGGCTTCGTGCGCACCGTTCCGGGCGGGACGATGATCTGGCGCATCCACGGCGGCAGCGCGGCCTGCGCGAGGGCCTCCCGCGTGGTGCGGTCGTCGGCCTCCACGGCGAGGCAGACGTCGAGCCGTTCAGGCGGGTAGTCGAGCCGGGCGAGACGCTGGACCAGCCGCCCCGCGATCTCCCTCTCGCGGTAGAGCGGCACGAGGAGGGAGACGACGGGCAGGTCCCCATCGCTCCCCGCGGCGCGGGCGGAGGTGAAGGCCGCGCCGCGCCCGTGGAGGTGGAGGAGCTGCGAGACCGTAGCGGCCGCGCGGAGCATCGAGGTGGCGAAGAGGGCGAGGACCGCCCATCCGGTAAGCACCGCCAGCGTCGCGATGGGCGCGGCCGTCGCCGTCAGCGCGAAGAGCAGGGCCGCCGCGACCGTGGCCGCGCCGATCCTGAGGCCGAGCCCCCGCACGCTGCGCGCCATCGGCACGCGATGTTCGGCCCGACGGGCGAGAGAGGCGCCGCGGCAGGCGAGCACGGCCTCCTCCACCTCGAACCGCGTGGTGATGGCGAAGCGGACGGGTCCCAGCGCCGCCTCGACCTCCGCGCGGGTGTCGCGGGCGCGCGCAAGGCTCGACACCGCGACGACCGTGACGGCCCCGGCGCGCTTCCAGGGGACGACGCCAAGGCGGATGCAGGCATCCGGGCCGAGCAGGTCGACGAGCCGCAGGTCGGGCGGGTGCGCCCGAAGGTCCGCCCGGTCGGCGCCGTGCTGGAGCGCGACGGCCGATGCCAGCCCGTCCTCGGTCGTCCACCCGCGGGAGAGCAGGATGTCCCCGAGCCGACGCCCGTCGTTCGGCTGGAGCGCCAGCGCCACGAGCAGCCGGTCGGGCGCCACGGCGCCAAGCCGCAGCAGCAGATCCCCGAGCCGCGGCGGGCCGGTGAGCACGGCACGGTGGCGTCCGTCAGGTTCGAGGCGAAGGATCGGGGCCGTCATCGCGCATCCGTTGGCTGTCGCGGACAGCTAACCGGCGCAGGGTTAAACGCCGGTTAAGCCGCCTTCGGCCCGCCCATCGCGGCGACGAAGCGTTCGAACAGGTAGTAGCTGTCCTGCGGCCCGGGGCTCGCCTCCGGGTGATACTGCACGCTGAACACCGGGCGGTCGGTCATGCGGATGCCGCAGTTCGATCCGTCGAAGAGCGACACATGCGTCTCGATCACGCCGATGGGCAGGGTCTGGGTGTCGACGGTGAAGCCGTGGTTCATCGACGTGATCTCGACCTTGCCGGTCTCCACGTCCTTCACGGGGTGGTTCGCCCCGTGATGGCCGTGGTTCATCTTGATCGTCTTCGCGCCAAGCGCCAGCGCCAGCATCTGGTGGCCGAGACAGATGCCGAAGACCGGCATCTCCGACCGGTCGAGCACGCCCCGGATCATCGGCACGGCATATTCGCCCGTCGCCGCCGGATCGCCGGGCCCGTTCGACAGGAACAGCCCTTCGGGCTCGAGCGCGAGGATGTCCTCTGCCGTGGCCGTCGCAGGCAGCACCGTCACCTCGCAGCCCGCCGAGGCGAGGCAGCGCAGGATGTTGCGCTTGGCGCCGTAGTCGATCGCCACGACGCGGCGGCCGGGCGTGGTGCGGCGGGCGTAGCCCTCCGGCCAGGCCCAGCGCATCTCGTCCCAGCGGTAGGACTGGGCGCAGGTGACCCCCTTGGCGAGGTCGAGCCCCACGAGGCCGGGGAAGGCGCGGGCCTTGGCGACCAGCGCCTCGATGTCGAAATTGCCTTCGGGATCATGGGCAAGCGCCACATGCGGCGCGCCCTGCTGCCGGATCGCGCGCGTGAGCCGCCGCGTGTCGATCCCGCCCATCCCGATCCGTCCCCGGCGCACCAGCCAGTCCGTCAGCCGTTCCGCCGCGCGCCAGTTCGACGGCTCGGTCGGGTCCCACTTGACGATGAGCCCCTCGGCCACCGGGTCACCCGTCTCGTCATCCTCGGGGTTGGTGCCGACGTTGCCGATATGGGGGAAGGTGAAGGTGACGATCTGGCCCGCGTAGGACGGGTCGGTCATGATCTCCTGATACCCGGTCATCGCGGTGTTGAAGCAGAGCTCGGCCACCGTCTCTCCGGTCGCGCCGAAGCCCGTGCCGTAGAAGATCGTGCCGTCGGCAAGCGCGAGGCAGGCCGTGGGCTTCCGGACCGTGGCAAGGGTGGGCATGGCGCGACTCCGGGTAAATCCGCGGCAACCTAGTGGCCGCGTCCCCTGCCGTCAAGGCGGCGGCCCCTCAATTTAATGCTTGCGGATCAACAGGTTGACCTCGGGTGGAACAGTTGCCCCCGGCAGGGCTTTCCGATAAGGTTGGCAATCTGCACCCAAGGGGACGAGGTCAGGACATCATGGACTTGCGCACGCGGATCGGGGGCTCCCTGAAGGAGGCCATGAAGGCCCGGGACGCCGACCGGCTGTCGACGCTGCGGCTGATCAACGCCGCGATCAAGGACCGCGACATCGCGCTTCGCGGGGAAGGGCGCGAGGACGGGGTGACCGAGGCGGAGGTGCTCCAGATCCTGGGCAAGATGGTCAAGCAGAGGCAGGAAAGCGCGCGCGCCTACGAGGAGGGCGGGCGCGTCGAACTGGCCGAGAAGGAGCGGGCCGAGGTCGGCGTGATCGAGGAATTCCTGCCGCGCCAGCTGTCCGGGGACGAGGTCGCGGCGGCCATCGACCGGGCCATCGCCGACACGGGCGCCGAAGGAATCCGCGACATGGGAAAGGTGATGGGCGAGCTCAAGGCGCGCCACACCGGCCAGATGGACTTCGGCGCCGTGGGTCCGATGGTGAAGGCGCGGCTCGGCTGAAACCACCGTTCGGTCGCGTATGGAAAGCGTATGGATGACGTATGGTTTCCGTATGGCTTCGCCCGGGAACCTCGCCACGCTCCATGAGGTTCATCGGACCCAGCGGAGGAGCAGTGTCATGCCGGCGAAATCGAAGGCGCAACAGAAGGCGGCAGGGGCCGCGCTGTCCGCCAAGCGGGGCGAGACGAAGGTCCGCGACCTCAAGGGCGCGTCGAAGGGAATGCACGAGTCGATGAGCGAGCGCGAGCTCGAGGAGCTCGCAGCGACCGACCGCAAGGACCTGCCCGAGAAGAAATCGGACGACTGAGGCGCGCGCGCCGAACGCGACAGCCCTGCTGCGCGGTGGTATGCTCCCCCGATCCGGGGAGGGATTTCCATGACCATCTATACATGCCCACAGGGCGGGATCGCGCTACGCGACCTGTCGATCACTCAACGCGTGTTCGAGGGTGTGCAGACCCGTGCCGACGCGCCCGTCCTGATCGACGGCGCCACCGGGCGCGAGATGACCGGAGCCGCCTTCCTGGCGGCGGTCAAGGCGCTGGCGGGTGGGCTGACGGAACGCGGCTTCGGCAAGGGCGCGACCGTCGCGCTGATGATGCCGAACATCCCCGAGTTCTGCGTCGCGTTCCACGCCGTCGCCTGGGCGGGCGGCACCGTCACCACCGTCAACCCCGCCTACACGGCGCGTGAGCTGGGTCATCAGCTGATGGCCTCGGCCGCCATGCTCCTCATCACGGTGCCCGAACTCGCCGCCGTCGCGCGGGAGGGGATGGAGGACACCGGCGTGCGCGCGCTCGCCGTGGTGGGCGAGGCGGAGGGCGCCATCCCGCTGGCCGCCCTGTCGGGCGCGCCGCTGGAGGCGCAGGTGCCGGTGGACCTCGACGATCACATCCTCGTCCTGCCGTTCTCCTCGGGGACGACCGGCCTGCCGAAGGGTGTGATGCTGACGCACCGCAACCTCGTCGCGAACGTGGAGCAGATCTCCCTGCATCGGCCCTGCGCGCCGGGCGAATGGACCGTGGGGTTCCTGCCGTTCTTCCACATCTACGGGCTCACGGTGCTGGCCAACTTCTACCTCGCCTCCGGCGGCGGCGTCGTCACCATGCCGCGCTTCGATCTCCCGCTGTTCCTGAAGCTCTGCCAGGACCACCGGGTGCCGCAGGTCTTCGTCGTGCCGCCCGTCGTGCTCGCGATGGCCAAGCACCCGCTGGTCGACCAGTTCGACCTCTCGGCGCTGCGCTACCTGTTCTCGGGCGCGGCCCCGCTCGGCGCGTCGCTGGCCGAGGCGGCGGCCGCGCGACTCGGGGTCGCCTGCGAGCAGGGCTACGGCATGACGGAGATGAGCCCCGTCAGCCATTGCAGCCGGAAGGGCGAGGGCCGGCCGGGCGCGTCGGGAACGCCCATCCCGGGGACGGAGTGCCGGATCGTGGATCCCGCGACGATGACGGACGTGCCGCGCGGCGGGGAAGGCGAGCTCTGGGTGCGGGGGCCGCAGGTGATGAAGGGCTACCTGAACAATCCGACGGCGACGGCCGAGACGCTCCTGCCCGGGGGCTGGCTCCGGACGGGCGACATCGGAGCCTTCGATGCGGACGGCCATCTCTGCATCCGCGACCGCCTGAAGGAGCTGATCAAGATGAAGGGCTTCCAGGTGGCGCCGGCGGAGCTCGAGGCGGTGCTCGTCGCGCATCCGGACATCGCCGACGCGGCGGTCGTGGGCGAGCCGGACGAGGACGCGGGCGAGGTGCCGGTGGCCTACCTCGTCGCAAGGGGGGACCGGCGGCTGACGCCCGAGGAGATCGAGGCGTGGTTCGAAGGCAAGCTCGCCCATTTCAAGCGGGTGCGGCGGATCCGCTACATCGAGGCGATCCCGAAGTCGGCCTCGGGCAAGATCCTGCGCCGGCTCCTCCGGGACCGCCCGGCCGCGGCGTGAGCCGCCTCAGCGCAGGCGCGCAAGCAGGGTCGTGAGTTCCCCGTGGAGCGCCTCGCGCTCCTCGGGGCTGAGGAAGGCGCCGAGCTCCACCTCGCGGTCGGCGCCCGTGAGGGTGAGGTACTTCTCCACCGGCCCGCCCTTGTCTCGCAGGTTCACGCGCACCCAGAAGAGGTTCGCCTCCCATTCGAGCGGCGCGCGCTTCGGCACCATGTGGGCGAGCCGCATCCGGTCCGGCCAGATCGCCAGTTCCTCGTGCCGCGTCTGCTGGGCGCGGTTGACCGCGATCGCCCACCAGACGCCCGCGAGGGCGGCGAGGAAGAACAGCAGAAGCACCCAGGCGATGGGAGAGCCGAGCACGCCGATCAGCGGAATGGCCAGCATCGCGGCGGTCGTGCCGATGAAGGCCACGAACCCCGCGGCCGTCATGGACTGGTGCGGCCAGAGGGTGAGGCGGGCGAGAGGGGCGTCGGGGCCGGGGGCCTCGGCATGGGTCCACAGGTAGGGCATCGGGGTCGTTCGTCCGTTCGCGCGGGTCGAGTATAGCGCCGCAGGGCGGCAAGGGAACCGGGCCGCGTCAGGAAGGATTGTCGCGGGCGCCGGGCCGCCGCCGGAGGAGCGGTCCCCGTCGTGCCTCCATCGACCTACAAATTTCCTCGGGGGAGCGCGAGGGGGCAGACAGCCCCCTCGCGTCCTCGGCCAGACAGAAGCGAAGGCCCCGGAGGTTCGCTCCGGGGCCTGCCTGTCTTGCGGTCGAGCCTGCCTCAGTGGGCGTGGCTCTTGTCCCAGTCCTCGCGCTTCGGCAGCGTCTCGAAGGTGTGCTCCGGCGGGGGCGAGGGCAGCGTCCATTCCAGCGTGTCGGCGTGCTCGTTCCAGTAGTTGTTCTCCGTCACCCGGCGCCCGTAGAGGAGGGTGTAGAACACCACGCCGATGAAGAAGACGAACGAGGCGAAGGCGATGAAGGCGCCGATCGACGAGACGTAGTTCCAGTAGGCGAAGGCCTCCGGATAGTCGATGTAGCGCCGGGGCATCCCCTGCCGCCCGAGGAAGTGCTGCGGGAAGAAGGTGAGGTTCGAGCCGATGAACATCATCCAGAAGTGCACCTTCCCCGCCCATTCCGGATACTGCCGGCCCGACATCTTGCCCATCCAGTAGTAGATGCCGGCGAAGATGCAGAAGATGGCGCCAAGGCTCATCACGTAGTGGAAGTGCGCCACGACGTAGTAGGTGTCGTGATAGTAGCGGTCGACGCCCGCCTGGCTCAGCACGATGCCGGTCACGCCACCCACCGTGAAGAGGAACAGGAAGCCGAAGGCCCAGAGCATCGGCGTCTTGAACTCGACCGACCCGCCCCACATCGTCGCGATCCACGAGAAGATCTTCACGCCCGTGGGCACGGCGATGACCATGGTGGCCAGCATGAAGTAGGTCTGCTGCGTCAGGCTCATGCCCACCGTGTACATGTGGTGCGCCCAGACGACGAAGCCCAGCGCACCGATCGCGATCATCGCCCAGACCATCGGCAGGTAGCCGAAGATCGGCTTGCGCGAGAAGGTGGCGATGACGTGGGAGATGATCCCGAAGCCCGGGATGATGAGGATGTAGACCTCGGGGTGGCCGAAGAACCACAGGATGTGCTGGTAGAGCACCGGGTCCCCGCCGCCGGCGGGCTGGAAGAAGGCGGTGCCGAAGTTCCGGTCGGTGAGCAGCATGGTGATCGCGCCCGCGAGCACGGGCAGCGCCAGCAGGATCATCCAGGCGGTGATGAAGATCGACCAGGCGAAGAGCGGCACCTTGAAGAGCGTCATGCCCGGCGCGCGCATGTTCAGGAAGGTCGTGATCATGTTGATCGCGCCGAGGATCGACGAGGCGCCCGACAGGTGCACCGCGAAGATCGCGAGGTCCATCGAGAAGCCGGATTCGGAGGTCGAGAGCGGCGGGTAGAGCACCCAGCCCACGCCCGAGCCGAGCTGGCCGTTGCCGCCGGGAGAGACGACGGACGCCACGGCGAGCGAGGTGCCGGCGACGTAGAGCCAGTAGGAGAGGTTGTTCATCCGCGGGAACGCCATGTCCGGCGCGCCGATCTGGAGCGGCATGAAGTAGTTGCCGAAGCCCCCGAAGAGCGCGGGGATCACGACGAAGAACATCATCAGGATGCCGTGGGCCGTGATCAGCACGTTCCAGAGGTGTCCGTTCGGATCCGCGCAGTCGCCGTTCGCGAAGAAGCGCGCGCCTTCCGCGCACATGTACTGCACGCCCGGCTCCATGAGCTCCATGCGCATGTAGACGGTGAACGCCACCGCGATGAAGCCCACGACCCCCGAGGTGAAGAGGTAGAGGATCCCGATGTCCTTGTGGTTGGTGGACATGAACCAGCGGGTGAAGAACCCGCGGGAATCGTGCCCGTCGTGGCCGTGGACGGCTGCGTCAGCCATGCGTCGCTCCCAGTTCCCGTTAGTTTTCGCGCGGGCGAGTGGGGACTCCGGCCGCGCGTTTCCGCGTATGTTCTAAAGTCATCGGTCCCGGGCCGCAACACGGGGGCGCCCCGCGAGGTGGGTAAAAATGGCGCAGGCCGCCTCAGCCGCCCATCAGCCGGTCCAGCGCCCTGAGGAGCGCCGCGTCGTCCACCGGCTTTCCCAGCACCGTGGCGCCGCGCAGGTCGTCGGGCAGGGCGCGGGCGTCGCGGCCCGACACGAACACCACCGGCACGCCCCGGGCGAGGAGATCGCGGGCGAGGTCGTGGCTCGTCTCCGTCCCGATGTTGAGGTCGAGGCAGGCGACGTCAGGATCGCCCCCGCCGTCGATGAGCCGCCGCGCGTGGGCGACGGTGCCGGCCGGGCCGACCACCTCCCAGCCCGCGTCGGCGAGCGTCATGGCGAGGTCGAGCGCGATGAGCGGCTCGTCCTCGAGCACGAGGATCCGGCGTCCGTCAGGCATCGAGCGCACTCGCAGGAAGGCGCATCTCGGCCCGGACGCCCGCGGGGTCGTAGGTGACGGCGATCTCGCCGCCGAGCCCGTGGGAGAGGGAGCTTTCGATGAGCGTGGACCCGAAGCCGCGCCTGGCGGGCGGGGCCACGGGCGGGCCGCCGGTTTCGGACCAGCGGATGCGGAGAGCGCCCCCGTCCTCGGCCCCGGTGTCCCACAGGATCGCCACAGTGCCGCCCGCCGCGCCGAGCGCGCCGTACTTGGCGGCGTTGGTGGCCAGCTCGTGCAGGACGAGGCCCAGCGAATGCGCCGCGTCGGGGCGGATGCGCAGGCCCGGGCCGCCGTAGGACAGCTGCCCCTCGCGGCTCACGTAGGGTTCGACCTGCGCCAGGATCAGCTCGCGCAGGCACACCTCGCCGGTCGCGCGCTGGGTGATGAGGTCGTGCGCGCGGGCCATGGCCTGAAGCCGCCCCGTCAGCGCCTCCACCAGCGTGTCGCGGTCGCCCGTGGACCGCGCGGTCTGGCGCGTGATGGCCTGCACGGTGGCCAGCATGTTCTTCACCCGGTGCTTGAGCTCCAGAAGCAGGAGCTCGCGGTGCTCCTCGTCCGCCTTCTGGCGCGTGGCGTCGAGGAAGAAGGCCACGATCTCCCGCCGCCGCGCGTCGAGCAGGCCCGCGGAGGCGAGCGTGGGCACCTCGCGTCCGTCCTCGCGCCGGAGCGTGATCTCCACCGGGCCGAGCGTCCCCTGCGAGAGCAGGCGCCGCCAGGTGCGGGGGACCTGGACCGTCAGGTGACGGCGCCAGTCGATGCCGCCGGTCCGCAGGTCGGTCCCGGTGCGGCCGACAAGCTCGAGGAAGGCGCCGTTCGCCTCGGTCACGCGGCCGTCGACATGGACGATGGCGATGCCGACCTGCGAGGTCGACAGGATCGCGTGCAGGCGGTCGATGTTGGTGCGAAGCGCCTCCTCGGCCGCGCGCCGGTCGGTGATGTCGACGGCCGAGGGCACGAGCTCCACCACCGCCCCCGCCGCGTCGCGCTGGGGGATGAGCGCGAAGTCGATCCAGATGCGCCGTTCGTCAGCCACCCGGACCTCGACGTCATAGCGGACGGTCTCGCCCTGCGCGGCACGGGCGACGGCCGATTTCAGCCGCGCCTGCGAGGCGGGCGAGAAGCTCCACCAGAAGCAGTCCCAGAACTTGCGGCCGATCACGTCCTCGCGCGAGATCCCCGCCGCCTCGATCGCCTGCCGGTTCGCCTCCGTCAGGGTGCCGTCCGGGTCGAGCCGCCCGACGAAGGCGATCACGCCGTCGAGGATGCGCCGGACGTCGTCCGCGCGCGCCAGCTGCGCCGCCTGCGCCGCGCGCGCCTCGGTCACGTCCGCCACGAGGACCGAGGCGGCGATCACCTCGCCCCGGTCGTCGAAGACGGGCGTCCAGGCCTCCGACCAGGTCCGGCGCACGCCGGGATGCGCGGGCGTCTCGCCCTCGAGGTCCACGGGGCCGACGGGGCGGCGGGTGGAGACCATGGTGTCCATCAGCTCCCGCGCCTTCGCGGCGAGGCTCGGCAGCAGGTCGTCCACCGTGCGGCCCACGTGATCCTCGGCCGGAATGCCGTTCATGGCGGCCAGCGCCGCGTTCACGCGGATGAAGGCGAGGTCGCGGCCAAGCAGCCCGACGCCCACGGCGGTCGAGGCATAGAGCGCCCCGAGTTCGGCCGCGAAGCTCGGGACATGACTGGCGGGCTGCGGCGCGCCCTGGGAGGTGGTGAACTGCGGACTCGTCCGTGGAGACATTCAGGCCCTTTCCTGTCCCGCGCGGCGGACTTTAGCCGGGTCCCGCAGGAGAGGGAACTGCCTTCAGACGGCGCAGGCAGGCCGGGCTGCCTCCATCACGCCGTCGAAGTTTCGGCGCAGCGCGAGGTCAAGGTCGGGCATCGTCACGGGCAGGCCGAGATCGACGAGGCTGGTCACCCCGTGACCCCGGATGCCGCAGGGGACGATGCCGTCGAAATGCGACAGGTCGGGGTCAACGTTGATCGACAGCCCGTGGAACGACACCCAGCGGCGCAGCCGGATGCCGATGGCGGCGATCTTGTCCTCGCGCGGGGTGCCGTCGGGCAGGGGGGGCTTCTCGGGGCGCGCCACCCAGACGCCGACGCGGCCCTCGCGGATCTCGCCCCGGACGCCGAAGTCGGCCAGCGTGGCGATCACCCAGGCTTCGAGGTCGCGCACGAAGCAGCGCACGTCGCGCCCCCGGCGCGAGACGTCGAGCATGACGTAGACGACGCGCTGGCCGGGTCCGTGGTAGGTGAACTGCCCGCCGCGCTTCGACGGGTAGACCGGGAAGCGGCCGGGATCGGTCAGGTCCTCGGGCCGGGCCGAGGTTCCGGCGGTGTAGAGCGGCGGATGCTCGAGGAGCCAGATCGCCTCGTCCGCCGTTCCGGCGGCGATGGCATCGGCGCGCGCCTCCATGACGGCGGTGGCGTGGGCATAGTCCACGGGCGTGTCGGAGACGATCCAGTCGACCACGGCGGGCTCCTCGGGCGGCCGCGGCGCGGGCCGCGGCAGGGGGTGGTGTAGCGGAGAAACGGGCGGGTTTGAAGGCGCGCGGGCGCCCCGAAAAAACCCCTTCACATCGGCTGGCCAAGTCGCTAGATACCCGCCACCAAGCCAAGGCAGTGCGGTCGTGGCGGAATTGGTAGACGCGCAGCGTTGAGGTCGCTGTGGGGTAACACCCGTGGAAGTTCGAGTCTTCTCGACCGCACCAACTCACCGAGGCGCATCCCGGGGTTCGGGACGGCGCCGGGTCTGACGCCGGCGTTTTCCCTCCTGTGCTGCCCCACCGTCGGTCCGCAGGGCACCTGCCCCCCCCACCAGTCGATCCGGTCCCGCCTGCGCCATGCGCCGGACCCTGAAGGATTGACATGATCGTTGCGGGCGACAGAGTGGCGAGGGTCGGGATACGGGGGACCACAGAATGAAGATCGTTTGTCTTGCGGGGCTTGTGAGCCTCTCCGCACAAGCCGCCGCGGCGTTCGCCATTCCGGAGTGCGACACGCTCGCCGGCTGGATCGCGACCGAGGGTGCGCCAACCGGGTTCAACGCCTCAGGGCCGCTGCCGCCCGCCTACGGCGCCGACGCGACCGCCGCCGCGTTCGGGACGGCGTTTCTCGACTGGACGGCTGCAGAGGTCCGGGCGCTCGACGGCGCGCTGAACGCCTGCCGGTCCGAGGCGAACCGCGCCCGCGACGCGGAGCGGACGGCGGTCTTCACCGAGGCGCGGCGCGAGCTGTCCGAGGTGGGCAGGCGGCTCCGCGACCGCGCAGCGGCACGCGAGGCCGTGGACGGCGCGCTGGCCGCCATCGGGGCCGCGGCGCCTTCGGCCGCGCTGGGCCAGTCGCTGGCGGCGCTGGCCGCGGCGCCGGAGGGCGCGCTCGCGCAGGTCCGGGAGACCACGGGCGAAACCCGCCCCATCGCGCGCTTCGGCGACAGGCTGACCGAGGCCGAGGGGCTTGCGCTGCGCGAGGTGCTGGCAGAACGGGCGGGCGTGGTGCAGCGGCAGCTTGCCGATGACGCCGGGGCCGCCCTTGCCGCGTTCCCCGAGACGCTGGACGGCATCCTCGCGCTCCGCCAGCAGGTCATCGAGGCGCAGGCGCGGATGGGGGACGGGGCGGCCGGGATCGCCGCGGCCGCCGCCGCCCGCGAGGCCGAGATCGCCGCCGCGCTGGCCGCGGCGGACCCCGCCCCCGTGACGCTGCCCGCCTGCGCCGATCTTGTCGCCTGGGGGGCCGGGCTCAGCCCGCAGGACAGCCGCCGGACCCCGGCCGGGATCGTCGTGACGGGACTCGAGGCGCCGGAACTCGAGGCGCTGTTCGGCAAGCCGTTCTACCGCTGGGACGGCGCCGACATCGACGCCATGGGCAAGCTTGCCGCCCAGTGCCGCGAGGCCGGGCGCGCGGGGCTTCTGGGGGGAGACCCGCAGACGATGATGCGCGCCGGACAGAACGTGGTGATCCTCCACGCGCAGAGCGGCAACCAGCCGCCGATCTTCGCGGCGCTCGCGGCCTCCCGCGAGGCGGCCGACGAGATCGTGGCCGAGGCCGCGGCCGTGCCCGGCGGGGCCGAGGGGTTCGCGGCGCTGGCCGCGCTCCGCCAGCGGGTCGGAACGATGGACGAGGCCGATGCCGCCCGCGCGACCGCGGCGCTCGAGGCGCGCCGCGCGGCGCTCGCGGAGGCCGAGATCGCGCGGATCGAGGCGGAGATGGCGGCGGCGCCCGCCACGCTGGACGGACTTCTCGGCGCGCTCGACGCCGGGTTCGGCGCGCTCCTCCCGCCATTCGGGCCGGACCTGACCGAGGCCGAGCGCGCGGGCCTGCGCGACGCGACCCTGGCCGCGGCGGCGCGGCTCGTGCCCGGGGCGTTGCCGGAGCTCGAGGCGCAGCTCGCCGCGCTGCCCGAGACGGAGGAGGGGCTGGCCGAGGCGGAGGCCATCGTGGGCGCGCTGCCGCCCGACCTGTCCGTGCTCGCCCCGCTCCGCGCCGCGGCCGAGGCGCGCGCCGCCGCGATCGGGTCGGCGCTGCTCCTGGCCGCGCTGCCCGAGTTCGAGGCCGAGATCGCGGCACTGCCCGACGATGTCGAGAGCCTCGCCCAGCTCCTTTCGGTGGCCGCGCTGGCCTCGGCCAACGCGGGGGAGCGCCCGGCCTACGAGGCCTATGCCGGGGCGGCGCTCGCCCGCGCGGCGGCGCTGCGCGGCGTGCTGGCGGAGGCGCGATGCGCCCCCGCGGTCGCCGGGCTTTCGGCGTCGGGCGCGGCGCGCCCGGTGCTCGTGGGGACCGAGATCGTGCCGCTCGGCCGTCTTCTCTGCGCGATGGAGGCCGATGCGCCGCCGCGCTACGCCGCGCCGGGCTTCTTCGGCTCGCGCCACACGGTCGAAGCGACGGTGATGGGCGGCTATGCGGTCAAGCTGGTGCTCGTGGAAGGCGCCACGCCGCAGGGCGGCAAGGCGTTGATCGGGGAGCGGATCGAGGATGGCGAGGGCGCGCGGGACGTCTCGGTGGCCGAGTGGCAGGGCTGGTCGGGAAGCCTCGCGGGCGGATCGGGGGCCTGCGCCTTCATGGCCGAGGCCTTCGCGGAGGCGATGGAGGGCGGATGGGGGGCCGAGGCGATGGCCGGCGATCTCGCCCGCTGCCTCGTCGCCCACCCTGACGCGCCGATCCCCATCGGGGGGTGAGGCCGCCGCCCGCTCCCCGTGGACGGGGCCCGCGAAACCGGGCATGACCGGCGGCGAGGCGGACGAGGAGGAGGCGGCCCATGACATTCGGCATCGACGCGAAAGGCGTCTATCCCATCGCGGCGACCCCGTTCCGGGAGGACCTGTCTGTCGACTGGGACAGCCTCGACCGGCTGACGGACTTCTACGCGGCCTCGGGCGCCACGGGCCTCACCATCCTCGGCATCCTCGGCGAGGCGCAGAAGCTCGACCCCGACGAGAGCCGCGAGATCGCCCGGCGGGTGATCCGGCGGTCGCCCGTGCCGGTGGTGGTGGGCGTGTCCTCCCCCAGCTTCGTGGCGATGGGGCGGCTCGCGAAGGAGTCGATGGACATGGGCGCGGCCGGCGTGATGATCGCGGGCGGGCCGCACCTGCGGTCGGACGAGCAGATTGCTGCGCACTTCTGGAACGCGGTGGAGGCGATCGGGGCCGACGTGCCCTGGGCGCTTCAGGACTATCCGCTGACGCTGTCGGTGATCCTGTCGGTGCCGATGATCGCTCGGATCATGGAGGAGCATCCCTCCTGCGTGATGCTGAAGGCCGAGGACTGGCCGCAGCTCGAGAAGCTGTCCACGATCCGGCGGATGCAGGCCGAGGGGACGATGCGGCGCTTCTCGATCCTGACGGCGAACGGCGGGCTGTTCCTCGACTTCGAGCCGGAGCGGGGGTCGGACGGGGCGATGACGGGCTACGCCTTCCCGGACGCGCTCGTGGAGCTCGACGCGCTCCACCGGGCGGGGGAGCGGGACGCGGCGCACGATCTGTTTGACGCGCACCTGCCGCTGATCCGGTTCGAGCAGCAGCCGGGCGTGGGGCTCGCCGTTCGGAAGTACGTGCTAATGCGGCGGGGCGCGATGGCCTGCGACGTGCAGAGGAAACCCGGGAGCGCGCTGACGCCGACGGGGCGGGCGGAGGTGGATTACCTGCTGAAGCGGCTGGCGGCGAAGGACGCGCGGGCGATGCTCTAGCCGCCCGGAGCCGCGTGGCGGGTTGGCGGGAGCGGGGGCAGGATTCGCCAGCGTGAACAGGCGTTTGGCGAACGTGCCACCCGGCGGAGGCGCGCGGCGCGGCACTCAACCCGTGCGTGTCCTGAATTTCTCGGATCATCCCCTGCGGGCGAGCCGGCGCAGATGCCGCAGCGCCGTCTGCGCGAGGGTGCGTCTTTCCTGTTGAGAGATGCAGCATTTTGAGGCTTTCCTTTGCGGGCGTCATGAAAGGTTCGCGACGGGAGGGGTAGTTCCGCCCCATCCTCATGCAGGACCAACGCAACAGGGAGACAGTCAGAATGAGAACCGCAGTCAACAAGATGCTGGGCGCCGCCGTCATCGCGTCGCTGGCCGTGCCGGCCTCGGCGCAGACGATGGACGAGCTGATCGAGGGCGCGAAGGCCGAGGGGATGCTGTCCACGATCGCGCTTCCGCACAGCTGGTGCGGCTATGGCGACGTCATCGCCGGCTTCAAGGCGAAGTATCCGTTCCTCACCATCAACGAACTCAACCCGGACGCCGGTTCCGCCGACGAGCTCGAGGCCGTGCGCGCCAACAGGGAGAACAAGGGCCCGCAGGCGCCCGACGTGCTCGACGTCGGCTTCGCCTTCGGCCCGCAGGCGCAGGCCGAGGGGCTGCTCCAGCCCTACAAGGTCGCCACCTGGGACACGATCCCGGACGAGACGAAGGACCCCGACGGCCACTGGTACGGCGACTACTACGGCGTGCTGTCCTTCGTCGTGAACACCGACCTCGTCGAGAACGTGCCGCAGGACTGGGATGACCTGCTGAAGCCCGAATACGCCAATTCGGTCGCCCTCGCCGGCGATCCGCGCGCCTCGAACCAGGCGATCCTCGCCGTCATGGCCGCAGGCATCGCGCGCGGCGGCGAGGCCGGGACGGGATCGGGCGAGGCAGGGCTCGAGTTCTTCAAGGAGCTGAACGCGGCGGGCAACTTCGTTCCCGTCATCGGCAAGGCGGGCACCATCGCGCAGGGCGCGACGCCCATCGTCATCGCCTGGGACTACAACGGCCTGAGCTGGCGCGATTCGCTGGCCGGCAACCCGCCGCTCGAGGTCGTGGTGCCGAAGTCGGGCGTTGTCGCGGGGGTCTACGTGCAGGCGATCAGCGCCTACGCGCCGCAGCCCAACGCGGCGAAGCTGTGGATGGAGTACCTCTATTCGGACGAAGGGCAGCTCGGCTGGCTCGCCGGCTACTGCCACCCGATCCGCTTCAACGAGATGGTGGCCCGCGGGGTCGTCCCGCAGGAGCTTCTCGACGCGCTTCCGCCCGCGGAAGCCTACGAGATCGCCGTCTTCCCGACGCTCGAACAGCAGGACGCCAACAAGACGGCCGTGACCGGCGGCTGGGACAGCGTCGTCGGCGCGAACGTCCAATAAGCGAAGGGGCGGTCCCGCCCTCCTGACGGGGGGCGGGACCCCGCACGCATGACAAGCATCGCGGAAGATCGGGGGACCGCGCCGCGCAGGGCGCTGCGCCTGCCGCTGGCCTGGCTGGGGCTTGCGCCCTTCGTGCTGTTCGCGACGCTGTTCCTGATCCTGCCGACGATGCACATCGTGCTGGGCGCGTTCCGCACGCCCTCGGGCGATCTCACGCTGCGCAACGTGGTGAACCTGTTCCAGCCGTCGATCCTGTCGGCCTACTGGATCTCGATCCGCATCTCCGTCGCCTCCGCCCTGCTCGGCTGCCTGATCGGCTTCGCCATCGCCGCCGCCATCGTGCTCGGCGGTCTGCCCAAGGGCATCCGCGGGCCGCTCCTGACCTTCTCGGGCGTGGCGTCGAATTTCGCGGGCGTGCCGCTGGCCTTCGCGTTCCTCGCCACGCTCGGGCGGCTGGGGCTCGTGACCGTGCTCCTGCGGGAATGGTTCGGGATCAACATCTACGCGATGGGCTTCAACCTCCTGAGCTTCTGGGGGCTGACCATCGTCTATCTCTACTTCCAGATTCCGCTGATGATCCTGATCATCACGCCCGCCCTCGACGGGCTGAAGCGCGAATGGCGCGAGGCGGCCGAGATCCTTGGCGCCTCGGGGCGGCAATACTGGCGCTACGTGGCGCTGCCGATCCTGCTGCCGTCGCTCCTCGGCACCTTCGCGCTCCTCTTCGCCAACGCCTTCGGGGCGGTGGCCACGGCCTATGCGCTGACCGGATCGTCGCTGTCGATCGTGCCCATCGTGCTCTTCGCGCAGATCCGCGGCGACGTGCTGCAGGATCCGCATCTGGGCTACGCGCTGGCCTTCGGGATGATCGTCGTGACCGGGATCGCGAACGGCATCTACGTCTGGCTCCGCGCCCGCACGGAACGGTGGATGCGATGAGGATCGGGCGCTTCTGGTCCTGGATCGCGCTCGGCTTCGGGATCCTCTACTTCTTCCTGCCGCTCATCGGCACGCTGGAGTTCAGCCTCAAGAAGCGGCGGGGCGAATACTCCTTCGACGCCTACCGCGCCGTGCTCGAGGATCCGCGGTTCCGCGACACCTTCTCCTATTCGGTGGTCATGGCGCTCTTCACCATCGTGGTGGGCATCCTCATCGTCGTGCCAACGGCCTACTGGGTGCGGCTCAGGTTCCCGCGGCTGAGACCGATCGTGGAGTTCATCACGCTCCTGCCGCTGGTGATCCCGCCCATCGTGATCGTGTTCGGCTACATCCGGCTCTACAACACCTCGTCGTTCCTGCCGCTGACGGGATCGGCCTCGGGGACGAACTTCCTCCTCCTCATGGGCTACGCTACGCTGGCGCTGCCCTACATGTACCGCGCGGTCGACACGGGCCTGCGCGCCATCGACGTGACGACGCTGACCGAGGCCGCGCAGAGCCTTGGCGCCGGCTGGGGGACGATCCTGTCGCGGATCATCCTGCCGAACGTTCTGGTCGCCGTGCTGTCGGGGGCCTTCCTCACCTTCGCCATCGTGATCGGGGAGTTCGTGCTGGCCGCGCTCCTGAACCGCCCGGCCTTCGGCCCCTACCTGCAGCTGGTCGGCGCGAACCAGGCCTACGAGCCCGCCGCGCTCGCCGTCATCGCCTTCGCGATCACCTGGATGTGCATGGGCCTGATCCAGCTGGTCACGCTTCTCATGCCGCACACGCGCGCCCAGAGGTCCTGATGCCGTATCTCCAGATCCGCAATCTCGACAAGTCCTTCGGCGCGGTGCGCGTCGTGAAGGACTTCAACCTGAGCGTCGAGAAAGGGGAGTTCATCTCCCTCCTCGGCCCGTCGGGCTGCGGGAAGACGACCGTGCTCCGGATGGTCGCGGGGTTCGAGACGCCGTCCTCGGGGGCGATCCTGATCGACGGGAAGGACGTGGTGGCGCTGCGCCCCAACCAGCGCAACATCGGGATGGTGTTCCAGTCCTACGCGCTCTTCCCGAACCTCACTGTGGCGCAGAACGTGGCCTTCGGGCTGACCGTCAAGCGCCAGTCGAAAGCCGACCGCGACGCCCGCGTGGCCGAGATGCTGCGGCTCATCGGGCTCGAAAGCTTCGGCGGGCGCTACCCCTTCCAGCTTTCGGGCGGCCAGCAGCAGCGCGTGGCGCTTGCCCGCGCGCTCGCCATCCAGCCCCAGGTCCTGCTGCTGGACGAGCCGCTCTCGGCGCTCGACGCCAAGATCCGGGTGAGCCTGCGCGACGAGATCCGGGCGATCCAGCGGCGGCTCGGCATCACGACGATCTTCGTCACCCACGACCAGGAGGAGGCGCTGTCGATCTCGGACCGCGTCGTGGTGATGAACGGCGGAATCGCCGAACAGGTGGGCCAGCCGTTCGAGATCTACAACCGCCCCGCCACGCGCTTCGTGGCCGAATTCGTGGGCACCCTGAACCTCATGGAGGCCGACGTGATCGACCCGGCCACGGGCCGCCTCAGGCTCGGCAGCGCGGAAGTCGCGCTGGGCCGGCAGGTGGCGCCGGGACGGGTGACGGTGGCGATGCGGCCCGAGGTGCTGAGCCTCGGCCGGGCCGAGGGCGCGGACGTCGTGCTCACCGGGCGCATCGACGACGTGCACTTCCTCGGCTCCGTCATCCGGATCGAGGCGTCCCTGCCCGGGGGGCGCGTCCTTCTCGACACCTTCAACCGCCCCGACTTCCCCCCGCCCGCGCGCGGGACCGAAGCGGAATTCTCCCTGCGGAGCGAGGACCTCCTGATCCTCACCTGACCTCAGGCCACCCGGTCCGGCGGCGCGAGGCGCGAGGGCAGCATCTCGCCCGCGCCGCGCAGGATCGGGTGCGCCGCGGTGGCGAAGGCCGCGTTCACCTGCTTGAGCGCGCGCAGGATCTCCTGGTGGATGTTGCTCGTCTCCACGCTCTCGGCCAGCCCCGCCCGCAGCCGCGCGAGGTGCGACAGCTGGAGCCGCTCCTCGGCCCGTCGCAGCGCGTCCTTCTCCTCCACCAGCGCCCGGGCGGTGTCGACCTCGGGGTGCATGATGACCTCGAGCGCCATCTGCGTGTTGGCCACGACGCGGTCGTGGAGGTCCGCGAGCTCCCGCCACCCCTCGTCCGAAAACCGCCGCCCGTCCGCATGGACGCGCCGCGCAAGGCCGAGCAGGGTGGACGAGACCTCGTCCCCCGCCGCCTCCACCTGGGCCGCGAGCGTGGCAAGGTCGGCGGCGGCCTCCTGCGCCTCGGGTCCCCCGTCGCGCATGAGGCGGGAGAGGTAGAGCTTCGTGCCGAAATGCATCGCGTCGACCCGCGCCTCGCGGGCGAGCACCGCCTGCGCCGCCGCCTCGTCCCAGGCGCGGCAGAGCGGCAGCACGGCGCGCAGCATGGCGAGCGTCTCCTCGCCCATGCGCAGGATCTCGCGCCGGGCGCAGCCGAGCGCGCGCGCGGGGTCGGAGAGCGCATCGGGGTCGAGCGCGGACAGGGCGGCGCCCTCGCCCCGGGCCGGATCGGGAAAGACGACCGCCGCCCCCCGCACCAGAAGCCCCGCCACCGGCAGCGCGAGCACGAGGAGGGCGGCGTTGAAGGCGACATGCGCCGCCAGCGCCTGCCCCGCCGCGCTGCCGCCAAGCGCCGCCGCGGGGACGATTCCCGCGGCCACGAGCCAGAGCGCCGCCGCCGCCCCCCCGCCCCGCAGCACGAGGTTCGCGGCGACCACGCGGCGCGCCGGCGCCTCCGCCTTCAGCGTGAGCAGCACCGGGATCAGCGCGCCGCCGAGGTTCGCGCCCAGCACCGTCGCGACCGCCGCGCCGCCGCCGAACGCCCCCGACCCCGCGAGCGTCGCCGACAGGAGAACCGCCGCGACCGAGGAGTGCATCCCCCAGGCCAGAACGGCGCCCAGGAGGAAGGCTGTGGCGAGATCCCGGGCGAGGTAGTCGCCCAGCGTCCCCAGCAGCCCCACCGGCAGGAGCGCCGCCGCCTCCGCGATCATGCCGAGCGAGACGAAGATCAGCGCGAGTCCGATCAGGATGCGCCCGACCTGCCGCCCCCGCCGCGTCGCCCCGCGCAGGAACAGCGCGACCCCGGCCAGAAGCAGCGCGGGCGTGATCCACTCCGGCCGCAGCATCAGGAGCTGCGCCACCAGCGCCGAGCCGAGGTCGGCCCCGAGAAGCGCGGCCAGCGCCGTCGCCGGGGTCAGCACGCCGGAGCCGACGAACCCCGCCGCCAGAAGCGCGACGGCGGTCGAACTCTGCAGCACCAGCGCCGCCCCGACGCCGGTCGCGGCCGCCCGCGGCCGCCCCGCCTCGGCCCGCCGCAGCCCGCGCCGCAGCGCGTGCGCGAAGGCGCGTTCCATCCCCGTCCGCACAAGCCGCACCGACCATAGGAGCAGCGCCGCCGCGGCCGCGACCTGGAGAAGGAACATCAGGGGGGCATGTGCGCTCAAGGGCCTCACGCGGATCAGGAAAGCCCCTCTCAACGCCTCCCGCCGCACCGCGTTCCGCCCGCGCCCGGCCCCGCGTCTCCATCGACCTGCAAATATCCTCGGGGGGACGTGCCGCAGGCACGCGGGGGGCAGACAGCCCCCCGTCCGCCCGTTCCGCCCATGCGCGCTCCGGTCAGCGCGCGAGCCCCGCCGCCTCCAGGAACGCCACCGAACGTCCGATCCCGCCCTTGTCGGCCAGCTCCAGGACAAGCCTCGGGGCCGAGGGGCAGTCCGCCAGCGCCCCGAACACGCCCGCCCAGGAGATCGTCCCCAGCCCCAGCGCCCAGTGCCGGTCGGCATGGCCATCCGCATCCTGCAGATGCACATGGGCCAGCCGCGCCCCCGCGAGGCGGACGAAGACGTCCACCGGCGGCGCGCCGGTCGAGACGTGGGCATATTGCGCATGGCCCGTGTCGAGAGACAGCTGCACCGCGTCGCCCAGGCTTTCGGCCAGCCGCAGCCGGTCGCGCGGATCGGTGTCCTCGATGTTCTCGATCACCAGCGCCACGCCCTGGTCCGCCGCCCGCCGCGCGGCGGGGGCGAGGCAGGCGTGCACCCGTTCGAGCATCGCCTCGCGCGCGCCCGCCACGGTGTCGAGGTTGTGTCCGTCCCAGGTCGTGTAGGGCGAATGGACGACCATCTGCGTCGCTCCCAGCGCCGCGCAGACGTCGAGCCCCTGGTCCAGCCGCTTGCGCACGATGGACCGCACGTCGGGGTCATGGCTGTCGATCGTGAAGCCCCAGAAGGGGCCGTGGATGCCGAGCCGTCCCTCGTAGCCGTCGAGCCGGCGCCGGGCCTCCGCCGCGCGGTCCTGCCAGTCGCCCGCGATCACCTCGGGCTCGCAGAAGTCCTGAAGCTCGAGGTCGCGATGGTCGGCCAGAATCCAGTCGCCCCACTGGGCGAGGTCCGCCACGTCGATGGCGGCGCCGATGAGGGGGGTGGGCATGTCCGGTCTCCTTGCCTGTCTCTCGCGCGGACCCTAGTCCGGCTCCGGTGACAGGGCCATGACGCTCAGGGCAGGATCTGGAGCCAGCCCCAGGCCGTGACGACCGACAGCGCGGTGGCGATCAGCACGGCCGAGGCCGCGACGCGCATGGCGACGCCGTACATCGCCGCGAAGATGTAGGCGTTCACGCCCGGCGGCATGGCGGCGGTGATCACCGCCGACCGGAAGGCGTCTGTCGACAGCCCCGTCGCCGTCGCAAGCGTCCAGACGATGGCGGGGTGCAGGACAAGCGAGACCGCGCAGATCCAGCCGATCACCCGCAGGTCGCCTTCCAGCCGGTAGCGCACCAGCACGCCCCCCAGCCCGAAGAGCGCCGTGGGCAGCGCCGCCCGGATCAAGAGGTCGAGCGCGTCGTTCACGACCCCCGGCACCGGCAGCCGCGACAGGTTCACCGCGAAGCCGAGCGCGATGCCGATCACCAGCGCGTTGCGGAACACCGCGCGCGACAGCTTGCCCAGCACCTCCCGCGCCGACCCGCCCCGGTTGCGGACGACCTCCATCACGGTCATGCCGAGCGCGTAGCAGAAGGGGGCGTGGAAGGCGATGATGGCGAAGTTCGCCTGAAGCGCCTCGGCCCCGTAGGCGCGTTCGGTCAGCGGCAGGCCGAGGAGCACGCTGTTGGAAAAGAGGCAGGCGAAGCCGATGGCGATCGAATCCTCCCACGCCCGGCCGAAGAGGAACCGCGCGCCCAGAAGCCCGGCCAGGAAACCGGCCGTCGCGCCTGCGTAGAAGCTGAAGAGCAGCGCCGGCTGAAGCGTCGCGCCAAGGTCGAGCCGGGCGATGGCCGCGAAGAGGAGGCAGGGGATCGCGAAGTTCTGCGTGAACTTCATCAGCGCGTCGGCCCCCGCCTCGGGGAAGGCCCTGAGCCGGACGGCAAGGTATCCCGCGCCGATCACGAGGAAGACCGGCAGGATGACCTGGAGAAGCGCCTGCACGTCAGGCGTCGGAGGTCAGCGTCATCCCGTCATAGGCGGGGGTGACATGGGCCGGTACCTCGGCCGCGACGGTGGCGTAGTCGAGGTCCATGTGCATGTTCGTCAGCACCGCCCGCGCGGGCCTTGCGCGTTCGATCCAGTCGAGCGTCTTGGCGAGGTGCGCGTGCGTCGGATGCGGCGTGCGGCGGAGCGCGTCGACGATCCAGATGTCGAGCCCGTCGAGATGCGCCCAGGCCGGTTCGGGGATCTCGATCACGTCGGGCACATAGGCCACGGCCCCCATCCGGAAGCCCAGCGCGTCGATGGTGCCGTGTTCGACCTCGAACGGGATGAAGGGGATCGGGCCGCCCGCACCCTCGACCTCGAAGGGGCCGTCGATCACGTTGAGGTCGAGGATCGGCGGATAGGCCGAGTTCGCGGGCTGCACGAAGGCATAGCCGAAGCGGTTCAGGAGCGACTCCTGCGTCGGCCCGTCGGCCCAGACGGGCAGGCGGCGGCGGATGTTGAAGACGATCTGGCGCAGGTCGTCGATCCCGTGGACATGGTCGGCGTGGGAATGGGTGTAGACCACCGCGTCGAGCTCTCCGACGCCCGCGTCGAGAAGCTGGGACCGCAGGTCGGGCGAGGTGTCGATCAGCACGCGCGTCGTGCCCCCCGGACCCTCCCGCGTGACGAGGAGAGAGCAGCGGCGGCGCCGGTTCCTCGGGTTAGCGGGGTCGCAGTCGCCCCACTGGTTGCCGAGCCGCGGCACCCCCGTGGAGGACCCGCAGCCGAGGATCGTGAAGGTCAGCCGGGCCGTCACGCGGCTGCCCTCCACCGCGCGGCCTTCCAGAACAGCCGCTCGAAGTTGGCTTCCGTCGCGGCGGCGAAGGCCGCGGCGTCGAGCCCGAAGATCTCGGCCCCCTTCCGGGCGGTGTGGGCGGTGTAGGCGGGCTCGTTCCGCTTGCCGCGATGGGGCGGCGGGGCGAGGTAGGGCGCGTCGGTCTCGAGCAGGATCCGGTCGAGCGGGGCGGCGGCGAAGATCGCGCGGAGCGCCTCGGACTTCGGGAAGGCCGCGATGCCGGACATCGACAGGTAGAACCCCAGATCGAGCGCCGCGCGCGCCAGCTCCGCCCCCGAGGAGAAGCAGTGCATGACGCAGGTGTAGCCGCCCGCGCGGTGCTCCTCGGTCAGGATGCGGGCCATGTCGTCGTCGGCGTCGCGGGCGTGGATGATCAGCGGCAGGCCAGTCCGGCGCGCGGCCTCGATGTGGATGCGCAGGCTCTCCTGCTGGATGGGCTTGGTGTCGGCGGTATAGTGGTAGTCGAGCCCCGTCTCGCCGATGCCCACGAACTTCGGGTGCGCGGCAAGGCGCACAAGCTCCTCCACCGTGGCGAGCGGTTCCTCGGCCGCGCTCATCGGATGGGTGCCCGCGGCGTAGAAGACGCCCGCGTGCGCTTCGGCCAGCGCGCGGACCTCGGGCTCCTTCCGGAGCCGCGTGCAGATCGTCACCATCCGGTGCACGCCCGCGTCTGCGGCGCGCGCCACGACGGCATCGAGTTCCCCGGCGAAGTCGGGGAAGTCGAGGTGCGTGTGGCTGTCGGTGATCCGGGGCGGGGCTGTCATGGGGTGCGCTGGCCCGGCCCAAGGCGGGAGGCCGTCTCGTTGATGGTCAGGACCATATCGAGGATGAGCGCGGAGGGGTCAAGGTTGACGGCAAGGCTATGGCGGGCGCGCGCGCCGAGCGTCTGGTGGAGGTCCGCCCAAGCGTGGGCGGCGGCCCGCGTGGGCGCGAGCCGCGCAAGCATCCGCGCCTCGCCGGGCGCGGCCTCCCGCGCGGGCGGGTGCCCGGCGCCCGCGGCCGAAAGCCGCGCGAGCGCGGTTTCGATGAGCCGGACGAGAAGGGGGGTGCGCGGGTCGTTCGCGCGCAGCCCCTCCGACAGCCGCACGGCGCGGGCGCGGTCCATGGTGGGCGCGCCGGACAGGAGCGCCACCACCTCGGCATAGGTCGCAAGCCCGTCGAGAGAGACCAGTTCCAGCGCCTGACCCGGCGCGCCGCCCGATAGTTCGGCAAGCGCCTTACCATCCTCCGGCGTCTCGATCCCCGCGGCGGCAAGGGCCGCGGCAAGGTCTTCGGGACCCAGCGTTCCGCACCGCAGGTCGCGGCAGCGGGAGCGGATCGTGGGCAGGAGCCGGGCAGGCTGGTGGCCGACGAGAAGGAGCGTGGTGCGCGCGGGCGGTTCCTCGAGGATCTTGAGAAGCGCGTTCGCGGCGTTGGCGTTCATCTCGTCCACCGCGTCCACGAGGATCACCCGACGGCCCCCGTCCGCCGCCGACAGGCCCAGGAAGGACTTGATCCGCCGCGCCTCGTCCACCGTGATCTCGGACCGGAGGCGCTTGGCCTTCTCGTCCCAGCCGCGCCGGACGAGGCAGAGCCGGGGTTCGGACAGCGCGGACGTGCGGCGGACGATGGGGTGGTCGGGGGACAGGTCGAGCGTGGCGGGCGGAGGCGGAGCCGCGAACAGGCCCGCCTCCGCCGGAGCCTCGGCCAGAAGGAAGCGCGCGATCTTCCAGGCGAGCGTCGCCTTGCCCACCCCCTTCGGTCCGGAGATCAGCCAGGCGTGGTGCATCCGACCCGCGAGATGCGCCTCGAGGAACGCGGCCTCCGCCGCCTCCTGCCCGTAGAGCCGGGCGGTCTCGCGCGGGTGGGGCGCGCCTTCGGCGCGGTCGGGTTCGGGGATGTCCTCGGGGTCCGTCACGGCAGGACGGCCGCCACCGCCGCGCGGATGTCGCGGGCCACCGCGTCGGCGTCGCGGTTGCCGTCGATCACCCGGCAGCGGGCGGGCGCCTCGGCGGCCAGCGCAAGGAACCCGTCGCGCAGGCGAGCCTGGAAGGCCGCGCCCAGATCCTCGAACCGGTCCTCGCCCGACCGCCGCGCGAGCCCGCGCGCGAGCGCCGCCTCCGGGTCCATGTCGATCACCAGCGTCAGGTCGGGCTCCACCCCGATCGCCATCTCGTGCAGCCGGTCCACAAAGTCCCGCAGGTCGCCCCGCGCGGCGCCCTGGTAGACGCGGGTGGAATCCGCGAAGCGGTCCGACACGACGATGCGCCCCGCCGCGAGCGCGGGGCGGATGGTCTTTTCCAGGTGATCGCGCCGCGCGGCGGTGAAGAGCAGGATCTCGGTCTCTCCCGACCAGCGGTCCGGGTCGCCTTCGACCAGCAGGCGGCGGATCTCCTCGGCCCCCGGGGACCCGCCGGGTTCCCGCGTGAGAAGCACGTCGCGGCCTTCGGCGCGGAGCGTCTCGGCCAGACGGCGGCACTGGGTGGACTTGCCCGACCCGTCGATCCCCTCCAGCGTGATGAAGACGCCCCGGGCGGTCACCAGAGCTCCAGCGCCTCCCCGGCGGCGCGGTTGGCGAGCGTGATGGCAGCCGACCGTACGCGCGGCAGGAACCCGCCCCGCTCCACATCGCGGTCGGCGACCAGCGGAATGCGCGCATCGGGCAGATCCTCGCGCGGGATGACCAGATGCGCCACCGGCGTGCCCGCCGCGATGGGCGCCTCGAGCGGACCACGGTACTCCACCCGCACGTCCGTCAGGTCGCGCTGCGTGGCGGTCAGGAGAACCCGCAGGTCCTCGGGCGCGAGAAGCCCCACGCGCGTGGAATCTCCCATCCACACCTGGGCCTGCGCCACCTCTGTCCCGGCCTTCACGAGGTCCCGGGCGACGAACTGCCGGAAGGCCCAGCTGATGATCTGTTCGGACTCCTCGGCCCGCGCCGCCATGCTGTCGAGCCCGGTGATGACGAAGACGATCCGCCGGTTCCCCTGCATCGCCGAGCCCACCAGCCCGTAGCCCGCCTCCTGCGTGTGCCCGGTCTTGAGCCCGTCCGCGCCGAGCCCCGCGGACAGCACCGGGTTGCGGTTGAAGCGGTTCTGCGGCGCCCGGCCGTCGAAATCCCATTCGGTCATCGCGAAGTAGCTGTAGAAGTCGGGATACTCGCGGATGATGGCGGTGGCGACCCGGCCGAGGTCCTCCATGCTCATGCGGTGCCCCGGATCGGGCCAGCCGGTGGAGTTGGTGAAGGTCGACTGCGTCAGGCCCATCGCCCGGCCGCGTTCGGTCATCAGCCGCGCGAAAGCCTCCTCCGATCCGGCGAGGCCTTCGGCCACCACGACGCAGGCGTCGTTGCCGGACTGCACGATGATTCCCTTGATCAGCTCCTCCACCGTCGGTCGGTCGAGCTGGTCGAGGAACATGGTCGACCCGCCCATCGCATGGGCCCGGTCCGACACGCGGAACTGCGTCTCGAGCGTGACCCGGCCGTCCCTGATCGCCTCGAACAGCATGTAGAGCGTCATGATCTTCGACATCGACGCGGGCGGGAGGGGGACGTTGGCGTTCTTCTCGTAAAGCACCGTGTCGTTCGTCAGATCGTAGACCCAGGCCGCCGTGGCCCGCGTCTCGAACGCGGCGAGCGCCTGAACGGCGGAGGCGACGACCACGATCGCCGCGGCGAAAAGACGGATGGGGGCGGCGATCATCGTCTCTCTCCCTCAGTTCCGGATCACGTAAGCGTCGGCGAAGCCAAGCTCGCGCACCTTGTCGAGCAGCGCCGCGCGGTCCGAGGCGGTCGACACCGGGCCCACGAGCACGCGCCAGACGGTCTTGCCGTTGCTCTCCTGCTGGCGCACGGCGGGCACGATGCCCGCGTCCCGCAGGGTGGCCGCAGTGCCTTCGGCATTGGATTCCTGGCTGAAGATGCCGACCTGGATGAAGCTGCCGCCCGCAAGCGGCGCCTGGGGGGCAGTGGCTGCCGGGGCCGCCGGGGTTGCCGGGGCGGCGGCCGTGGCCGGAGCGGCGGGCGCGGCAGGCGCAGGCGCGGGGGCTGCGGCGGCCGGCGCAGGGGTCGCCGGGGCGGGAGTCGCCGGGGCGGAGGCCGCGGGAGCAGGGGCCGCCGGGGCAGGGGTCGCGGGCGCCGCGGCCGAGCGCGCGGGGCGCGAGGCCGGCCGATCCGTCGAGGTCGGCGCGGGGGCGGGCGTGGCCGCGACGGTCGCGACGGCGGCTGCGGCGGTGGCGCCCGGAGCAAGCGGCGCGGCCTCGATCCCGCCCGTGGCGATGGCCTCGCCCGAGGCCGACGGCGGGGGCGCGACCGGCGTCCGCTCGCGCACGATGGCCACCACGGTCAGCTCCACCGGCGATCCGGCCACCATGCCCAGGGCGGCGGCCGCGTCGGAGGAGACCTGGATGCGCGGTCCCGGCATGTCGCGTTCGCGGCGGAAGAGCGCGCCGGTGGTCTCCTTGCCGGTGGACGGGTTGCGGATGACGACGCGTTCGGGGCTCGTCGCGGACGGATGCGCGACCCATACGCCGCCCAGCGACGGCCGCCCGTCCCACAGTCCCTGATCGGTGGCGGTGAAGGTCGAGGGCGACTCGACGTCGCGTTCGACCACCGCGCCCGAGGCCGCGGCCGGAGCGCCGTCTGCGGTTTCGGCCCCGCCCGTTCCGCCGGGAAGGTTGGCCGCCAGCCCCGCGAGCGGGTTCTGCCCCTCCTCGCACCCCGCGAGGGCGAGCGACACTACCAGGATTGCCGTAAGCCTGCGGATCGGGGACGCTGCCATCTCTCGCCTCTGCTCGCCGCTTTTGCGCGGCCTGTTTTCCTGCCGAAATCGCCGCGGAGGGTCACCCGGTCCGCTGCCTGCGCGCAGTCTAGCGCCAACCCCCCCGCAAGTGAAGGGCCGCGACGCCCCGGAGGCCGCTCATCACCAAAGGGTGCGCGGCGCGCCGCGCACCGATCCCCCTTCCGCCGCGCCCCGTTTCACGCTAGGCACCACCCGGCCCCGGAGACGCCGCCGGAGCCGCGACGGAAGCGTGGCCGAGTGGTTGAAGGCACTGGTCTTGAAAACCAGCGACCCGCAAGGGTTCGTGGGTTCGAATCCCACCGCTTCCGCCACAAAGCCTTGATCTTGAACGCGCCAAGTGCCTGATTAGAAGAGGCGCACTCGGATCGGCTGGCGAAGAGCCAAAAGAAACTCGAGAGCTTGCCCCACGTTTTGCCACACAATCCGCCCCACGCCGACTGGCGATCAAATGGGCGACATGACGCCGATCCTCCGGAATGGAACCTACCACATGCGCAGGCGCGACCCGCGCCGATACGCCCGCGTCGAGCCGCGCAGCGAGGTCTGGATCAGCCTCAAGACCGATTCCGAACAGGAGGCCCGCGCGAAGGCCTCCGCGACCTGGCGCGAAACCCTTGCGGGAGGGGAGGCGAAGCTCCGCTGCGAAAGCGACGATGCCGAGCGCCGGTTCGAGGCCGCTCGAGATCTCGCGCAGGCGCGCGGCTCCCGCTACCTGCCAGTCGCACAGGTGGCGAAACTGCCCTTCCCCGACCTCCTCGCCCGCGTCGAGGCGATCCGCGTCGACCGCCGCGGCCGCGCCGATCTCCGCGACGGAGAGGCCGTCCTGGGCGCGGTCCCGCAACCGAAGATCACTGTGACCCGTGCGCTGGAACTCTACTGGACGCTCGCCCGCGAGAAGACCCTCGGCAGGAGCCCGGATCAGATGCGGCGATGGGAGATGCCCGCAAGAAGGCGATCCTCAACTTCGTAAAGGTCTGCGGCGACATCCCCATCGACCAGATCCAGGGCCACCTGAATGAGCGCGCTGCACCGCCGAGACTCAACTGCGGCGTTCAAGATGCAGGACGAGGAATGTCGGCCCTGAGCCGACACTGTGGTCTTCACACTGAATGTCCGCAATGAGATCGACCGGCGATTCAGCATATCCATTCTGACGCACCGCCGCCTGCGACAGTGTCGTTGCCCGGCCTGCCCGCATCGTTCTTCAGGACCCGTCACGGAGCATTCGTTGCAGGAGCAGGGCGAGCCGGACCTGCGACCTCGTATCGGTCTTGTCGAAGAGGCGCGACAGGTGGGTCCGCGCGGTCGTCAGGCCGATGCCCTGCGCCTCGGCGGCTTCCGGCAGCGTCAGTCCGGCCGCGAGCGCCACCGCGATCTGGCTTTCGCGCGTGGTCAGCCCGAAGCGCCGCGCGAGCCGCGTCTCGGCGCCGTCCCGCGGGACGGCTTCGATCCGGATGCGCACCGCGCCGCGCCCGCTCCGGCCTCCGGGCAGAAGGGCCAGCCGGATGGTGCCCATCGGGGTCTCGACAGGACCCACCGTGATGCCGACCGGTGGCGGCCAGCCGTCAGGCGCCCGGCCCGTCGCGCGGATGGCGGCGGCCAGCGCAGGCAGGCGGGGTGAGGAGATGACCCCGCCCGTCAGCGTGAACACGCCCCCGCGGATCCATGGCCCGAGCCACGCCTCCTGCCGGAGGAGCCGCCCGTCGGGCGTCACGAGAAGCTCCCGTGTCGCGTCAGTGCTACCCGCCTCGGCGGTGCGAGGCACAAGTGGCCCCGCCGCGCGCAGGCTTCGCGCGAGTGCCCCGGCGAGGAGCCGTGCGGCCTCCACGTCGTCCCGATCGAAGGCATCCCGTCCCCGGCGGCGACCCACGGTCAGCAGCCCCACCGAGCCGCCGCGCGGATTCGTCAGGGCCATCGTCAGGAGCGCATCGAACCCCTGGGGCCGGATGAATTCGTTGTGGATCGTGGAGGCGAGGTAGCGGCGGCGGGCGGCCGTGTCGCGTGGCGTGTGGACCTCGCCCGACTCCATACGCGCGGCCTCCGCCCACACCATGTTCGCGGCATGCATCTCGGCATCGTAGCGCGCGTGCCAGTCGGGATCCGTCTCCGGGCAGGCGCGGAACAGGAGACCCCGCGCGCCGCCCATGAAGCCGATGGTTGCCCGGTCGGCCCCGAGCGCGCGCGCGGCAAGGCGCGCCACCTCCGCCCACTCGTCCGGATCATGCGCCGCCGCCACGCAGGCCGCCACCGCCCCAAGGGCGGGTTCGACATCGAGGTGCCCCATGGCTCCATCTCCCCCCGTGCATCCTACGATCGAAGGACGCGCGGGCAAAGCGGGTTTGCGAGGCTTCCGATATCAGGCTGCTGTGGGAAGGAGAGTCGGATGCCCGCGCCGATCAACGGACAGTTCACCGCCCGGATCGAGGGCGACTTCGTTGTCTTCCTCATCGGGATGCGCATCAACAAGCCATGGAAGGTCGGGGTCTGGTGGCCCGTCTTCTCCGCCATGCCCGGCATGGTGCGCGAGCTGAAGGCGGCGGGCCCGTCGTCGGGGTTCCTCGGATGCACGCCGATCCGCCTGGGCGTGATCGCGCAGTACTGGCGGACCTTCGAACAGCTCGAAGCCTATGCGCGGTCGCGGGAGCACGCCCACTGGCCGGCCTGGGTCGACTTCAACAAGCGGATCAAGGGCGCGCGCGGCGACGTGGGCATCTGGCACGAGACCTACAGGGTCCGTGCAGGCGAGTACGAATGCATCTATTCCGGCATGCCGCCCTACGGGCTCGCCTCCGCCGCGGAACTGGTGCCGATCGGACGGCAGGGCGCCGACGCCTCGACCGCGCGGGACCGGATGGCGGGAAGGCTGGGTTGAACCTGCATCAGGCGCCGCGTCCAAAGCCGATGGAACGGTCGCCGTGGCCTGAACGGTCTCGGGTCTGCGACGTTGTCACCGCGGCACGCCTCAGCGCCTTCGGAGAGTCTCCAAATCGCGCCCGGAAGAGCCTGTTGAACGAGGAAGCGTCGGCAACCCCGTCGTCATCGCGATGTCGGTGATCCGTGTGATCTCTCCTTTCCGCAGAAGTCTCAGCGCATGTTGGAGTCGCACCTCGCGAAGCGTGGCGCGGAAGGTCGTTCGCGACTCCCGCAGGAGCCGCTGCAGGTAGCGCGTTGAACTACCGAACCTTGCCGCCGCGGCACCGATGTCCAGGTCGGGGTCGGCATAGCTGTTGCCGATAAGGTCAAGCGTCCGCCTGACGCGGGCCTCGCTCACCGCTTCAAGTCGGGTGTCGCCGAGGGCGCCGTCCGGACGCAGTGCCAGTGCCACGAGGTCGACAAGATGCGGTGCGACCATCCCGCGTGCGTCCTCGGTCCTGACCGGTCGCCTTTCCAGCGCGCGAAGATGGCCGCGAAGCAGGACCGTGGCTTCCCCAGGGCGGAATCGTCGGCTCACAAGGTCCTCGGGATGCCGCACGCGTTCCCGAAGGCTTGCAGCTGGCACCAGCATCGATTCCAGGCGGTCGACGGGGTGAAAACCGCTGAGGATCTTGCGGCGGCGTTTGTGACCCGGGATCATGCCAATGAGGCACTGGCCGGAAAGAGAGCTTTCCCGACCTTGCACTCCCGGGCCATCAGTCCGTTCTCCGCAGGACCAGGCCGTTCCCGCTCACTGCCTCGGCTGGTCCGTCAGCCTGGACCCACGGGCGACGCTTCGCCGACCTTGGCCGTCCAGCGGGGGCGGGAACATGTCGCCCCGCGCCGTCCCGAACCGACCGGCGCAGGCGGAAACGCTCCGCGTCAGACCACGGTGACGGTCAGGTCGCCCACGCCGTCCACATGCGCCTCCATGACGTCGCCCTTCACCACCGCGCTCACGCCCGAGGGCGTGCCGGTCATGATGACATCGCCGGGCGCCAGCTCGAAGTAGTCAGAGAGATAGGAGATCATCTCCGGCACCTTCCAGATGAGCTGGTTGAGGTCGCCCTCCTGCCGCAGCTCGCCGTTCACCTTGAGCGTCACCTTTCCTTCGGCCGGGTGCCCGATCTTTGCGGCAGGGACGATCGGCCCCATCGGGCCGGAACGCTCGAACGCCTTCCCCACCTCCCACGGGCGGCCCATCTTCTTGGCCTCGCCCTGAAGGTCGCGCCGCGTCATGTCGAGGCCCACGGCGTAGCCCCAGACGAGGTCGAGCGCCTTTTCGACGGGGACGTTCCTTCCCCCCTTGCCCAGCGCAACGACCATCTCGATCTCGTGGTGCACGTCGGACGTCTTGTCGGGGTAGGGAAACTCGCCCGTGAAATCGAGGTTGTCGGGGTTCTTCTGGAAGAAGAACGGCGGTTCGCGGTCGGGGTCGTGGCCCATCTCGATGGCGTGGGCCGCGTAGTTTCGGCCGATGCAGTAGACCCGGCGCACCGGAAAGACGTCGTCCGTCCCGGCGATGGGGGCCACGACGGGGGCGGGCGGGGCGATCACGGTCTTCATGCGGGCGAACTCCTGTCTGGTCGCGGGTGGGATTGCAGAATGCGGGGGCGGGTTCAACCGGCCCCCTGATCGAGCGGGGGAAGGCCGAGCTCCCCTGCGAGCGTGTCGAGCTCGCGCCGGAGCGCGGGGTGGAGCGGGATGCCGTCGGCCTGGTTGCGGGCGCGGAGTGCGGCCTTGCCGTCGCCGGGGACGCGGACGGGATCGGCGCCGGGAAGGGGGGCGGCGGCGCGCATCTCGGCCAGCGCGCGGGCGGCGGTGCGGGCGATGGCCTCGGGTTCGCCGAAGGCGGCGGGGTCGAGCGCGGCGACGAACTGGCCGGTGTTCGTGGGGCTCGTGCGGTCCTTGGTGAAGTCCACCACGTCGCTCCCGAAGGCCGCGCCGTTCAGCGCGCCCGCGAGGAGGCCGATTGCGAGCGAGAGGCCGTAGCCCTTGGCACCACCGATGGGAAGGAGGAAGCCTTCGTCCCGGCGGGCGGGGTCGGTGAGGGGCTTGCCGTCGCGGCCGATCATCCAGCCTTCGGGCATCGGCTCGCCGCGCTGGGCGAGCGTCTTGATCTTGCCCATGGCGGCGACGGTCGTCGCCATGTCGAGGACGAAGTGGTCGGCCTCGCCGTAGGGGAAGGCGACGGCGAGGGGGTTGGTGCCCAGCAGGATGTCCGCCCCGCCCCAGGGCGGCACGTGGTTGGCGCTGCCCACCGCGGCGGCGAGTCCGATCAGGCCCCGGTCCGCGAGCGGACGGACATAGAGCGCGGCGGGACCCGCGTGGTTGCTGCCGCGCACGCCGACCCAGCCGATGCCCGTTTCGCGCGCCTTGGCGGCGGCGAGGTCCATCGCGGCGAACATCACAAGATGGCCGAGGCCGTTGTCGCCATCGATCACCGCCGTGGCGGCGGTCTCGCGCACCACCGTCGGCACGGCGGCCGGGTTGAACCCGCCCGCCTTCAGCCGGTCGGCATACTGGCGGAGCCGGAACGTGCCGTGGGTGTCGTAGCCGAGCGCATCGGCCTCCACCATTGCGGCCGCCACGCGCGTGGCATCCGGCGCGGGAACGCCGAGGCGGCCGAGCACGCCTGCGACGAAGCCCTGAAGCGCGTCCGCCGGAATGCGCGGGGTGGCCACCTGGCTCAGGCCTCCCCGGTGCTCACGCGGTCGCGGTGCCAGAACACGAGCTTGCGCTGGAGCCAGACGGTGGCGAGGAACAGCGCGAGGCCCACGACGCTCAGGTAGATGATGAGCGAGAAGACGCGCGGCGTGTTGAGCTGCGAGGCCGCGACCCGGATCAGCTCGCCGAAGCCCTTGCCGCCGCCTAGAAACTCGCCCGTGATGGCCCCCGCCATCACGCCCACCGAAGCGATCTTGAGACCGGTGAAGATCTGCGGCAGGCCCGTCGGAAGCTTCATCTTGAAGAGCGTCTGCCAACGCGAGGCGCCCATGGTCTTGAAGAGCATCCGCGCGTTGTCGTCCGCGGCATGAAGGCCCGCGGCGGTGCCGACGATGATCGGGAAGGTCGCGATGAAGGCGGCGAGCGCCACCTTCGAATCAATGTCGAACCCGAGCCAGGCCACGAAGAGCGGCGCGAAGGCGACCTTCGGCATCGCGTCGATGGCGACGAGGTAGGGCATGATCGCGCGTTCGCCGAACGCCGTCTCGCCCACCAGGATGCCGAGGCTGAACCCGATCGCGATGGCGAGCGCGAAGCCATAGAGCACCGTCTTGATCGTCGTCCAGAGCGCGAGCGCCATGTAGCCGCCGGTGAAGATGTTCCGGCCCACAAACCCCATGTCCTTCAGCGTCTCGAGCGGGGTCGGCAGGATGATGGGGGACACCATGCCCGTGCGGGTCAGAAGATCCCAGAAGCCGATGAAGACCACGGCCACGAAGATGATCTGCACCGACCGAGGGATGCGGTCGATCAGCGGGACCTCTTCGGTCCATACGGTGTCGCCCGACTTGGAGGAGGCAGAGATGTCGGCCATCAGAAATCTCCCTTGTCGAGGCGGCTTCGGATGCGCTCCACCAGCGCGCCGAATCTGGGCGTCGTGATCATGTCGAGCGTGCGGGGACGTGGCAGGTCGATCTCCACGATCTCGGCGATGCGGCCTGGTCGCGGGGCCAGCACCACGACGGTGTCCGACAGGATCACGGCCTCGGCGATGGAGTGGGTGACGAGGAAGGCGGTGGCCTCCTTCTCCATGCAGATGCGCTGAAGCTCCATGTTCATGAAGTCGCGGCTGAGTTCGTCGAGCGCGGAGAACGGCTCGTCGAGGAGAAGCACGGCGGGTTCGGTCACGAGCATCCGGCAGATCGCCGCGCGCTGCGCCATGCCGCCCGAGAGTTCGTTCGGATAGACGTTCTCGAACCCCTTGAGCCCCACGAGTTCGAGGAGCCCCGCCGCGCGGGGATGCGCCGCCTTGGCGGCCTGCTTTCCGTCGCGGATCTCGATGGGGAGGAGCACGTTCTCGATCGTGGTGCGCCAGGGAAAGAGGGTGGCCTGCTGGAACATCATCCCGATGTCCCGGCGCGGGCCGGTGACGGGCTTTCCTGCGAGGATCACCCGGCCTTCGGACGGCGGGATGAGGCCCGCCATGATCTTGAGAAGCGTGGACTTGCCGCAGCCGGAGGACCCGATCACGGAGGTGAAGCTGCCCTTCGGCAGGGTCAGCGTGATCCCCTCGAGGGCGCGGACCAGGTTGCGGGCGTAGGTTTTCCCTACGCCCGTCAGTTCGTAGACGGGTTCGCCCGCCGCAGCACGCAGGGGCGCGACCTTGGCGGGCGCGACCATCAGTTCATCTCCGCCTGCAGCTTCAGCACGAAGTCGTTCGTGAAGGCGGCCGACAGGTCGTCAAGGGGGGCGGCCATCTCGCCGCCGGCCACCTGAGCTGCCTGCCACTCTTCCCACACCGCGGGCGGCATGAAGCCGAGGCCATCCGCTTCGGCGATCGGGATCGTCTTGGCCCGCACGGCATCGAAGAGCGCCGAGGCGAAGGCCTGATCCTCGCTTTCCTGCGGGTTGCCCGCGGCGAGGTGGGCAAGCACCGCGTCGCGGTTGGCGTCGTCCAGCGCGAAGGCATGGCCCCTCATGAAGCCGCGGAGGAATTTCTCCACGAGCTCCGGGTTCTCGCGGATCAGCGCGCCCGTGGTGGCGAGCCCGTTTCCGAAGAAGCGGGCGTATTCGTCCGGCGTGATGTCCCGCACGGGCATGCCGCGCTGGTTGAGGATCGCCGCATTGGCGGTCGAGGCCGAATAGGCGATGATCGCGTCGCTCTGGAACGCCGCCGTGGCGGGGCCGCCGTCACCCACGGTGAGGAAGGTGTAGTCGGTGTTCTCGGTCATGCCGGCGCCCGACAGCACGTTGCGGGCGAAGCCGACCTCGGCCCCGTCGGCGGTGCCGGTGCCGATCACGCCGCCCTTGAGGTCTGCGGGCGTCTGGTAGGACGAGTCCGTCTCGACGACGATCCCGAAATTCGACCGCGCGGCGACGTTGTAGATGAAGACCATGTCCTCGCCGCGCGACCGGGCGGCCAGCACCGGTCCGGGGCCGGGGCGCCCGATCTGGGCCTGACCCGAGGCAAGCGCCTGGAGCACCGCGCCGGAACCGTTGATCGATTCCACGGTCACCTCGAGCCCTTCCTCGGCGAAGAAGCCTTCGCCGATGGCCACGAACACCGGGAACGAGTTGATGGCCGAGGGGCTCGGCTGCACGAAGACCACCGGCGTCAGGTCCTGGGCCTGGACGCCAAAGGCGAGCGCCGCGGCACTGGCCCCGGCAAGGGCCGCGAAGCCGCGGCGGGTGAATGAAGCAAGTCTCATGTCGTCCTCCCATTTGCAGCGAAGTTCTTGTTCTCCGGGCGGAGCGCTGCCGACCCGCCCGAGGGTCCGTCCGTCAGGCCACCTGCGCGGAGAGGCTGGTGTCGCGCATCGTGTTCTCGAGCCGGCCAATGCCGTCGATCTCGCAGACCACGCGGTCGCCATGGGCGAGGAACCGCGGCGGCTCCATCGCATAGCCAACGCCCGAGGGCGTGCCGGTGGCGATGATGTCGCCCGGTTCCAGCGTGAGGCCCTGCGACAGCGAGGCGATGAGGGTGGGAATGTCGAAGATCATGTCCCGCGTGTTGCCCTCCTGGCGCGGCTCTCCGTTGACCGACAGCCGGATGCCGAGCGCCATCGGATCGGCGATCTCGTCCGCCGTGACGATCCATGGGCCGGTGGGTGCGGAGCCATCGAGACCCTTGCCCTTGAACCACTGGTTGCCGTGGCGGCGCTGCACGTCGCGCGCGGTCACGTCGTTCAGGATCATGTAGCCGAAGACATGGGTCAGGGCGCGGTCCGCCGGGATGTCGCGGCCGGGCTTGCCGATGACGACGGCCAGTTCGACCTCGTAGTCCACCTTCGTCGAGACATGCGGGAAGATGGGGACCTCGTCGCCGGGGCCGCAGATCGCGGTCGGGGGCTTGGTGAAGAACACCGGCACTTCCGTCGCACTGATGGCAATGTTCTGGGCGCGCGCGCCTTCGGCGATGTGTTCGCTGTAGTTGCGGCCCACGCAGAAGATGTTCTTGCGCGGCTGCGGCAGCGGGGGGCCGAGGCGCAAGGCATCGGCGGGGATGTCCGCGGGCCGGGCGGCAGCAGCACGGGCGGCGGCAAGGCCGGCATCGCCGCTTTCGATCAGCGCCTGGAGCGGCATGCCCACCCGGGTGGCGGCGCCGTCCGCGTGGATGACCACACCCTCGGGGCGTCCGTCGATGATCGCCGTTGCCAGACGCATGATCCATTCCTCCCGTGCAGGCGGCCTTGGGGCCACTCGTTCTGTGCGACATGATATCGCAAGACCGGTTTTCGAGCGGAGATCATTTGCCCAATTGGTTTCGCGGCGGATAGAGAGAAACTGGTTTGGACAAGAAGGCATCTTGCGGTGAAAGAAGAAGAATTTGCCGTGTCCGGTGAAGTCGCGACGACCATTGAGGATAATGGTTCGAGATCAATGCTCGCCACCGCATCCCTCGCCCAGCGTATCAAGGCCTACATGCAGACCGGAGGATTCGCCCATAACGACCGCCTTCCGCCAGAGCGGGAGCTGGTGAAGTCCTTTGGCGTAACCCGGTCCGAGCTGCGCAAGGCGCTGGCTGAACTGGAGGCTGACGGGCTGATCTGGCGACACGTCGGGCGCGGCACGTTCATCGGTGCGCGCCCCGTCCTCAACCTCGAGGACGTGGCGTTCCTCGGCCAGCTGGCGAGCCCGGCCCAGCTGCTCGAGGCGCGGCTTGCCATCGAACCGGAGCTCGCCCGCCTCGCCACCCTGCACGGGATGCGGTCGGACTTCGAACAGATCCGACTGTGCAGCCAGCGCGCGCGGACGGCCCCCGACTGGCGAAGTTATGAGGCCTGGGACAACAAGTTCCACCTCGCCGTGGCGAGCGCCACGCGCAACAAGCTCCTTTTCCACCTGTTCGAGACGCTGAACGTCGTGCGCCGGTCCATCGTCTGGAGGCAGGCGCGCGCCACCAGCCGCCCGCCGTCAGACCATTTCAGCTTCAATCAGCACGATGCCATCGCGGCAGCGATCGAGGCACAAGATCCCGCCGCGGCTGCTCGGGCCATGCAGGATCACCTGCGGTCGGTGCGCGAGAGGGTTCTTCCTGCGCTGCGCTGACGCTCCATTTCTCAACAAGGTGCGGCTCCAGCGGTTCGGCGCTCTCTCCCGCCCCTGTTTGCAGGAGAAGCGGGCATCGACCTGAACCAAGCGCTTGAGCCGGTATCCCGGAAGAAGATGCTCAGGTATCCTGACCCACGTTCAGATCAACGATGGTCCAATCTCGAAGACGCTTCCAATCACCTTCGAAGGCCCGCTCCTTGAGGCGTTCATAGACGATGGTGTGAGGATGCCTGATGCGCATCAGCAGTCTGCTTCGACCGGGCTGGCGCCTGTGGCGGAGCGGAGAGTCCGTTCGATGACTGTCACGCGGTCGGCGGCGCGTTTGAGCTGGGATTCGACATCGCGCAACTCGATGAGGAGCGCCGTGATCTCCTCGGGCACCTCCGCCTCGCCGGGTTCGGGAATCCCGTGACCGTTGCCGGTCAGGATCCACCGCAGCGAGACGATGAGCAGTCCCGCCAGCCTGTGGGCGACCGTTCGGTCGCCAATATGCCCGTCAAGGGCGAGTGTTCATCATTCCGAGCGGGCGCCGCTTTCCTTCAGGAGATCGTGCTGCGCCTTGCTCGCCCGCCGTTCCCGCTCCACAACCTCGTCCGCCGTGGAACGCTGGTCGACCGACAGGGCCGCGCCGGCCGGCGGCGTTGTCCCGGCGGATCGCTGCGGTTCGGTGGCGGAGACGAGGCGGTAGGCCGGAACGGGCAACCTCACATCCGCGCCTTCCAGCGCCCCCTTCACGAGCCGGATGCTCTCGCTCCTCGCCTTGCCGAAGTCGAAGCGGCTCTGATCCGTCCAGGCGGCGAAGCCCAGCGTCGCCCGCCCGTCCGCGACATCCGCGATCCAGGCCGATACCGGAGGGTCTCGCAGGACGAAGGGGAGCGCGTCCAGCGTCTCGGTGCCGACGGAGAGGGCGCGGGCGAGGTCCGTCGTCCCGTCCACTGCGAGCGCGAAGGTGAAGCGCCGCTGCGGGTCGCGCGTGAAGTTCACGATGGTACCCTTGTAGACCGCCGCGTTGGGAATGCGGATCTGGTTTCCGTCGGGCGAGACGAGGATCGTCGCGCGCGAGGTCAGCCGTGCGACCGAACCCTGCACCCCATCGATGTCGACGAAGTCGCGCGGGCCGAAGGGTTGACGCAGGCTGAGGAGGATGGAGGCGATGAAGTTCTCGATGGTGTCGCGCACGGCGAAGCCGAGGGCGAGGCCCGCGACGCCGGCCGCCCCGAGGACCGCCCCGAGAAGTGCCGTCGCGTTGAGGATGTCGAGCGCCACGACGAGACCGGCAAGGCCGAAGCCGATCCGCGCCACGGTCCGGTAGATCTCCGCGATGAAGGCGTTGGGCGCCAGGCGGTCCCAGATCGCAAGCCGGGTGGTTGCCAGCCAGCCCGCGCCGGCGATCAGGCCGAAGGTCAGGACGGCAACGAGGAAGATCGGCACGTTGACGAGGATGCGCATCCCCCGCACGCGCAGCCGCTCCCACGCCGGGGCAAGGCGGAGCGCGATGTCGGCCGTCTCGGTCACGCGGCTGTCGACGGCGACGACGCCCTCGACCCGGGTCACGACGCGCGTCAGCGCGTCGAGCGCCGCGGCATCAACCACTTCGCCCTGCAGCGTGACGACGCCGGCCGTGACGTCGATGGTGACGCCCTCGTAGCCCTGCATTGCCCGCAGCATCCGCAGGATGCGCAGCGCGATCGCATCGTCGCTGATCTCGGCCCCGCCGACGCCGATCCGGCCCACAGGTTCGTCGGGAAGGGGCGGCGGCTCCTGCGCCCAAGCCGGACCGCACGCGAGCACGGCCGCGAGCAGAGCGGAGCGGAGGATTGTCGGAACTTGGTGGGGGCGATGTCTCATGGGGTCCCGGGAAACGCCCGTGGCGGAGGCGCGTTCCGCCGCGCTACTCCAGCGTGGCGGCGCGGACCTGGGTGAGGATCGCGCCGTCCTCCGCTTGGAATGCGATGCCGTCGCGGAGTGCGCCGTCTCCGAAGGCGAGGAAGGCGAGCGGTCGGCCGTTCACCGCGCCGAAGACCATCGCCCCGTCCAGGACGAGCTCGATGTCGAGCCTGTCCGACGGCGGGATCGCCCCTTCGATGATCGCGGACCGGCCGAGCGGAAGGTTCGGACCCATGGTGTAGTCGAGGCGGACAGCCCCAGTCGCCATGTCCACGGTCAGTTCGACCGCAGGATCCCCCGCACCGTCGACCCGGGCGCCGAGGCGCAGAATGCCACCTCCGGTCGGCTCGAACGGAACGCCCCGACGGCAAGAGGGTTGGCCTCGAAGCCACAAAGGAGCGTCTTCATGACAAAAGACCGAGCGACAATCTGGCGGGAGTGGCAGGAGCTGGTGAACATGGCTCCCAAGGAACTCGAGGGTTGGCTTGAGACGCCGGCCTCGAACCGCGTGGGCGATCGCGACGACGGCGAGAGCACCGGCCACAAGTCGGGTCGCAGGATCGTCCAGATCAAGCAGACGCGGAAAGACAACCTGACTGACGATCAATGGGCTTGGATGGGCAAAACGGTCGGCTACATCAAGCGCCACACGGCCCAAAGGCCCAAGGGCGATGTAGAGAATACAAATTGGCGGTATTCCCTGATGAACTGGGGCCATGACCCCCTGAAGGATGCGTGAGGGGGGCAGCGATTGTGGCATTGAAGAACGGCGACAATGTCGGATGGACCTGGGGAACAGGAACCGCCGAGGGCACGGTCGAGCAGACCTTCACGCGTCGGGTGACCCGGAAGATCGCCGGCAAATCGATCACCCGAAACGGGTCCGACGACGATCCCGCCGTCCTCATCAAACAGACCGACGGCGGACGTGTCCTCAAGCTCGCGTCAGAGGTTCACAAAGCGTGACCATGCATGAGCGCTGGATACCCCCGGCGGCGCGTGGCGCAAGAGTCTGCTACACGATTTGACACACGCACGCGGCTTTCACTTCTGCGTGCCACGCCAGTCCGCCCCCGCGCCGGGAGCCGCGTCCCGCCATCATTGTCCCGCGAGGGTGCGGTCCTGACGTTCGCCGTGGCGCGCGCCAGCCCCGGAGATGCGGTTGAGGGTGAGGATCAGGAGCAGCAGGACCGCTCCCCCGATCTCCCACCGCAGGTCCGGCCAGAAGATCGCCACCACGCCGGGCACGACCAGCAGACGCTGCCACAGCGGCATGGGCGCCCAGAGGTGGCCCTCGAGCGCCGCCGCGAAGGCCGCGAGGGCGAGGATCGCGATCGCGCCGTTCCACAGGACGAGCGGGACGGGCCCGCCGAGGATGATCGGCTCGTTGAACACCATGAACAGCGGGATCAGGTAGAGGCCCTTGGCGTACTTCCACGCCTGCAGGCTGGTCTCCAGCGGCTTCGACCCGGCAATGGCGGCGCCCGCGAACCCTGCCAGCGCCACGGGGGGCGTGACGTTCGAATCCTGCGAGTACCAGAAGACGACGAGGTGCGCGATGAGGAGGGGCACACCGAACTCCTGCGTCAGCGCGGGGCCCACGAGGATGATGAGCACGATGTAGGCCGCCGTCACCGGCAGGCCCATGCCGAGGATCAGGCTCGCGAGGATCACGAGCAGCAGCGCGAGGAGGAGATTCCCCCCCGACAGCGCGATCATCATGGCCGAGAACTTGAGCCCGAGGCCCGTCAGTCCGACGATGCCCACAATGATGCCCGCGACCGCGCAGGCCATGGAGACGGCGACCGCGTTGCGCGCGCCAAGCTCCATCGCCTCGATGCCGAGCGCGAGGCCGCGGCGGCAGAGCGCGGCGAAGCCCGCCAGCGTGGGCCCGGAGGCGAGGAAGGTCCAGAGCGCCCGGGCCGAGGCCGCGGCCACCACCGCGACGATCGCGTAGAACCCCACCCGCATGGGCGAATACCCCGCCACCAGCAGCCAGACGAGCGCCACGAGCGGCAGGAGGAAGTGCCAGCCTTCCGCGAGGATCTCGCGGACCTTCGGCAGCTCGTCCGCCGGGATGCCCTCCATCCCCTGCTTCACCGCCGCGATGTGGACGAGAAGGTAGACCGCCCCGAAATACAGGATCGCCGGAAAGATCGAGACGAGCACGATGTCCACGTAAGGCGTGCGCGTGAACTCCGACATCAGGAACGCGCCCGCGCCCATCAGGGGCGGCATGATCTGCCCGCCGGTGGAGGCCGCCGCCTCGATGCCGCCCGCCTGTGCCGGGCGGTAGCCCAGGCGCTTCATCAGCGGGATGGTGAAGGCGCCCGTGGTGACGACGTTGGCGATGGCCGAGCCCGAGATCGACCCCATGCCCGCGCTTGCGATCACGGCGGCCTTCGCCGGACCGCCGCGCTGCCGCCCCGTGGCGGCATAGGCGAGGTCGATGAAGAACTTGCCCGCCCCCGTCACCTCGAGGAAGGCCCCGAAGAGGACGAAGACGAAGATGAAGGTGGCGGCCACGCCCAGCGGCAGGCCGAAGATCCCCTCGGCCCCGAGCGTCATCTGGCTTGCCACGCGCTCCAGCGTGTAGCCGCGGTGGTTCAGGATGCCGGGCAGCCAGTCCGCGAGGGCCGGAAGCTCCCCCCGGCTGCCCGCGAAGGCGTAGAGGAGGAACAGCGCCCCTATGATCGTCATGCCGAGCCCCACGGCGCGGCGCGCGGCTTCGAGCACGACGAGCACGGTGACGATTCCGACGGTCACGTCGATCGGGCGCGGGAAGACCTGGTTGGCGATGACGTCGATGTTCCACGGCACCCAGACCCCCACGAGCACGCCGCAGGCGATGAGCGGCGCGTCGATGAGCCAGCCAAGAAGGCCGCGCGGCCGCCGGGGGCCGAAGACGGGGTAGATCAGGAAGCAGAGGACGAGGATGAAGCCCAGGTGGATCGGCCGCTGGAAGAACAGCCCCAGCGGCTGGATGCCCGCCGCGTAGAGCTGGAAGAGCGACAGCGTGACGCCCACGACCGTGATCGCGCGCAGGACCAGGGGCGGTTGCTTCAGAGGCTCCGGCGTGCCGGCCATGTCCGTGACCATCAGTCGTCCCCTTCGAGCGCGATCCTCACCCGCTGGCGCGGCGCGAGCGCCGACAGCGAAACCATCCTGTCCCCGGTTCGGAGCCTGTGGTCGACGGATGCCATTCCCGGGCGCAGGACCAGCGCGTTGCCCGCGACCGGTTCGTCGAGGTCGAGGATCCAGTAGCCTCCCCGCCCGTCCGACACCTGCCGCCCGCGCCCCGGAATGTGGTCGAGCCCCGCCGCGAAGTCCGGCAGGTGCGAGCGGACGAGCACCATGGCCCCATTGCGGTTTTCGTAGCAGTCCGCCACCTCGAAGCCGCGTACCGAATGGCGCCACAGAACGCACCAGCCCGCGCCATCCGGCACGGGCAGGCGGGCGATCTCGGTCCCATCGTCGAGGCGCGCGGTCAGCGCGCCGCCATCAGCGGCGGAGTGGAGGAGGAGGGCGAGGAGCCCCCCGCCCAGCAGCGCCTTCACGGACGCAGGGCGTCCGGGATTTCCGCGCCCGTCTCCTCGAAATAGCGGATCGCGCCCGGATGCAGCGGGACGGGCGTTGCGCTCATGGTGAACTCGACCGTCGTCTCGTTCGCCGCGGGGTGGACCGCCTGGAGGTCGGCGATGTTCTCGAACATCGCGCGGGTGATCTCGTAGGCGAGATCGTCCGGCATCTCGGACGACACGACGAGCACGTTCGGGATGCCGAGCACGGCGATGTCCTCCGCCGCGTCCTCGTAGGTGCCGCCGGGCAGGGTGGTGCGGGCGAAGGTCGGGTCGGCGGCCTGCGCGGCGGCGAACTGCTCTTCGGTCAGCTCGATGATGACGATGTCGTTCGTCGTGGCGAGGTTGAGGATCGACGAGGTCGGCGCGCCGACCGACCAGAAGCCCGCGTCGATGTCGCCGTTGGCGAGCGCGTCGGCCGTTTCGTTGAAGTTCAGCCGCTGCTCGGTGATGTCGTCATAGGTGATGCCGTTGGCGGAAAGGATCGCCTCGGCGTTCACCTCCGTCCCCGACCCGGGCGCGCCGACCGAGACGCGCTTGCCGCGCAGATCCTCGAGCGAGGTGATCCCGCTACCCTCCAGCGCGACGATCTGGACCATGTTGGCATAGACCGACGCGAGCCCGCGGATCATGTCGAGCCTCTGGCCCTCGAAGCGGTCGGTGCCGTCGTAGGCCTGCTTCACGGTGTCGGCGAGCGCGAAGGCGATATCGGCGTCGCCCGTGGCGATGAGGCCCATGTTCTCGACCGATGCGCCCGTCACCTCGGCGGTGGCGCTATAGCCCTCGACATTGGAATTGATGAGCTCGGCGAGACCGCCGCCCATGGGATAGTAGACGCCCCCGGTTCCGCCCGTCGCGATGGAGAGTTGCTCCTGTGCGAGCGCGGGGCTCGCCGCGATCATCGTGCCGGCGACCATGCCATGGAACAGTTTCATCTCGCGTCCTCCCTATTATGTTAATGGCGTGACTAGACCCGCCAACCTGCCGGGCGTCAAGAAGTGGTTGCAAATCAATGCAGGAGGTCGAAGCCGGGTTCCCGGTCGCAGGCGACGGGGCGGCAGCGGCCGGGGGAGGGCCAGCCCGCGAGAGGTCCCGGCGCGGCAGGCGGCTGGCCGTCAGGACCTGTGGAGGTTGAGGCGCTGGCCCGTCCGGCAACCGATCCAGACGGCGACCATCCACAGCAGGACCGAGGCGCCCACGTTCACCGCGGCGCTGTCGAAGGCACGCTGTTCGGCCAGCAGCACGGTCTCGAGGCTGAAGATCGAGAAGGTGGTGAAGCCCCCGCAGAACCCCGTCAGCACGAACTGGCGCCGGGCAGGGCTCGCGACGACGCGGCCGCCCGGCTCGGTCAGGGTGGCGTAGAGCCCGATCAGGAACGACCCCACGACATTGACCGCCAGGGTGCCCCAGGCGAAGCCCGGCCCCAGAAGGTGCAGGAGACCGAGGGAGACGAGGCTCCGGGCGACCGAACCCAGCATCCCGCCCAGACCGACGGCGAGGTAGAGCCGCGCCTGACCTGTCATGGCGCCCCCCAGACGGCCACCACCTGCGCGGTCGCCGCCCGCGCGCCCCAGGCGGCGGCAAGGCAGAGCCCCAGCGACAGGATGACATTGCCGGCCGCGCGTCGCCCTTCGCCGCTGCGCGCCAGCGCGAGCGTCTGGAGCGAGAAGGACGACACGGTCGTGTAGCTGCCGAGGATCCCGATCACGAGACCGGACCAGAGGGTGATCCGCTCCACGGAAAGGGTGCCGGGCTCCATCAGGAGGGCCGAGATCGCGCCGATGGCGGCCGCGCCGGTCACGTTGACCACCAGCGTGCCCAGCGGAAAGGCATCGCCATGGCGTCGCGCCACGACGCCCGAGACCCAGAACCGGGCCATGCTGCCGAGCGCCCCGCCGAGCGCAACGAGCGCGAGGACGGGCAGAAATGCGAGGATCGGCCCGGTCATCGGTCCGCCGATCCCGGCGCGCGGGACCTGCTCCTCCGGGCGCCGTCTCCGGACCGCCTCCGTTCCATGGCCACCCCTGTTCTCCCCGGGCGAACGGCTACCCGCGCCGGACCCCGTTCCGGGCCGCCACGAAATCCACCAGATGCGGCAGGTAGTCCTCCGGCCCGTCGCCGCCCGCCGCGCAGGCCAGCGCGAGGCTGTTCTTGACCGCGTTGCCGATCGGATTGGCGAGAGAGACGCTGTCGGCCATCGCCTCGAGGTAGCGCATGTCCTTCAGCGCGTTCGTCAGCGTGAACTTGTGCGACTCGCGGTTGCCCTCGACCGCGTAGCCCATGAACGTCTGGTAGAACCCGCAGTCCATCCGGCTGCCGCGAATGACGGAATCGAACTGCGTCGTGGTGATGCCGACCTTCTCCGCAAGGGCCAGCGCCTCGGAATAGAGCGCCGCGTAGCCGAGCGAGAGGAAGTTGTTGAGAAGCTTCATCTTGTGCCCCGAACCGCAGGGGCCGAGGTGGACCACTGCGCGGGCCCAGGCGCCGATGACCGGCCCCAGCCGTGCGAACACCTCCTCGCTCGCCCCCACCATCGTGGACAGCTGCCCGGCCTCGGCCTGCACCGGCGTCCCGCCCAGCGGGGCGTCCGCCATGTGGCACCCCGCCTTCTCCAGCCTCGCGGCCAGCGCCACCGTCGACGTCGGGTCCGAGGTCGAGCAGTCGACGACGATCGTCCCCGCCGCCAGCCCGGGCATCAGCCCCTCCACGATCGCCTCGACCTGGGGCGAGCCCGGCGCGCAGATGTGCACGATGGACGAGGCCGCCGCCAGTTCCGCGAGGCTGCCGACCTCGACCGCGCCCCGGCCCACGAGATCGTCCACGGGCGCCCGGTTCCTGTGCGCGATCACCGCCATCGGGTAGCCCGCGCCGAGCAGGTTCTTCGCCATGCCGTGGCCCATCAGGCCGACACCCACGAAACCGATCCGTTCTTCCGACACGGGATGCCTCCTTCGCCACGCTCCGACCCCTGGCGCCGTTCTCCCACGAGCGGGGGCGGCGGGCAACCGGCCGCGCCCTGCTGTCAATGCGGGCTCAGGCGTATCTCTCCTGCACCGCACCCAGCGCGCGGCGCAGGGCAGGGATGTCCATGCGGGGGCCGACCTCGCGGGCAAACCAGTCCTCGTGCACCCCCCAGACATGCACCGGCACGTTCCGCACGCCCAGAAGCCGCGCCACGCAGAATCGGTGATTGCCCTTGTAGGCCTTGTGGACCTCTCCCCCCGGACCGATCAGCGCCGTGGCGGTATCGGGCGCGCGGGCGGGGTCGTAGCCCGTCCGCTCCATGCTGTCGACAAGGTCGAGCGCATAGGTCCGGAAGAACCGCAGGATGTCCTCGCGGCTGTGCATCCGGATCTCCTTGTGGACCGCCACCCCCCTCTCGGACAGCTGCCGCGACAGCGTGCCGAACCAGAGCGACTCCTCGACCCGGTCACGGTGCCGCAGCAGATCCTCGACATGGCGATACCGCTCGATCCCGGTGATCGGGACCGGCGTCCGGTAGTGGCGCGCCCGGATCACGAAGACGGGGTCCATGCGCGGGATGGCCCCCCGCAGCATCCGCAGCGGCCCGCGCAGCGCCGGATGCCGCCCCGCGAGCCGGTCGAGGTCGGCGCGCAGCCCCGCCGCCGTGGGCGAATGGGTGCCCACGTAGCCATCAACCTTCCCCGGGTCGATCCAGAGGACCGCATCCGTCCCGAGCCGGAAGTTGACGTAGGGCTTCGTCCTGAACATCCCGCCTCCCGGCGCCTAGCGCAGGACCCGCTCCACATGGTCCGAGCCAAGGCCCACGGCCTCGTAATGACGCCGGCACATCTCGATCTTGGTGAAGACGTCCTCGTAGCCCAGCACCGCGCCCCAAGGGTCGACGTAGCACATCACCCCGTTCACCTGGAACAGCGTGATCATCTCGGCGCAGTCCTCCGGCACCACGAGCGTATGCGTCTCTCCCGGCGCCTCGAAGACGTAGGCGCCTTCCTCCGCCGTCCAGTCGTGTTCCAGGTAATGCCACCGCCCCTTCAGCACGAAGCCGTGCACGGGCTGCGGATGGCGGTGGCGCGACAGCACGCCCGCCTTGCGCACCTTGAGGAGGTTCACCCAGTAGCCCTGCGACCGGTTGAGGCACAGCGGCCGGAACCACACGTTCGGCGCCTGCGGGACCCATTCGCGGTCGTCCTGCGGGATCGCGTCGGGGATCACGATCTCGGGCAGCGCGTCCTTGGGGAAGGGCAGCTGATAGGGCGTCCTCGGGTCATGGTCCTCGGCCTGAAGCGGCATCGTCTCCTCCCTCGCTCACACGGCCAGATAGCCGCCATCGACCGGATAGATCGCCCCGGTCACGAAACTCGCCTCGTCCGACAGGAGCCAGGCGACCAGCGCCGCGACCTCCTCAGGCCTTCCCCAGCGCCGCATCGGCGTGCGCGCCATGATCCCGGCCGTCCGCGCGGGGTCCTCGCGGAGCGCGCCGGTCATCGCCGTCTCGATCCACCCCGGCGCCACGGCGTTCACCCGCACGCCGTCGGCCGCCCACCCGGCCGCGAGCGCCTTGGTCAGCTGCGCGACGCCGCCCTTCGAGGCCGAATAGGCCGGCACCAGCGGCCCGCCGAAGGTCGACAGCATCGATGCCAGCGTGACGATCGCGCCCCTCTCTCCGAACCGCGCCTTGGCGGCAAGGCAGCAGCGCATCGTCCCCGTCAGGTTCACCTCGATCACGCGGCGGAACACCTCGATGTCATGCTCCTCTCCCCGGCGCAGGAGCCCCGCGCAGGTCACGAGCGCATCGACCGGCCCGTCGAACAGCGCCGCGACCGAGGCGTCGTCGGTCACGTCCACATGCCGCACCTCCGCGCCCTCCACCGGCTCTGGCGCGTCCGACGCCGCCGTGACGCGCCAGCCGTTGGCGACCAGCCGCCTTGCGACCGCCGCGCCGATCCCGCTTGTTCCGCCGGTGACGACCGCGTGCCGTGCGCCCATGCGCTCCCCCCTCGCTCGCCCGACCATCGCCGGGAGGCCGCGCGCTGGCAAGGCTCCTTGCGCCTCCGCCCGCGCCTCCCGATACTGGCGGCAAGGCAGGAGCGGGGACGGACGGCATGGACGCGGACGCATGGTGACTCTCGCCGCTCCGGTGGCTCCGCCCCGCATCGTCGCCCTCGACCTCGCGCGGACGATCGCCCTTCTGGGCATGGCCGTCTTCCACTTCACCTGGGACCTCGAGTTCTTCGGCTACGTCACCCCCGGAACCACGCTCCAGGGCGGCTGGGCCGTGTTCGCCCGCCTCGTCGCGTCGAGCTTCCTCTTCCTCGTGGGCGTCTCCCTCGTTCTCGCGCACGGGCAGGGCATCCGCTGGCGGGGCTTCCTCCGCCGCCTCGCCATGATCGCGGGCGCGGCCGCGATCATCACGGGCGCCACGGTCTACGCGGTCCCGCACGCCTTCATCTACTTCGGGATGCTCCACTCGATCGCGGTGGCGAGCCTGCTCGGCCTCCTGTTCCTCCGCGCGCCTGTCTGGCTGATCCTCGCCGCCGCGGCCGGGGTGTGGATACTCCCGGACATCGCAAGTTCCCCGACCTTCGACACGCGGCTTCTCGCCTGGACCGGCCTTGCCGCGGTCCCGCCCGCCTCCTTCGACTTCGTCCCCCTGACGCCCTGGTTCGCCGCGACGCTGCTCGGCATCGCCTTCGCCCGCACGGCCGACCGCGCCGGGCTCTGGACCCGCCTCCGCCGGACAAGCCCCGGACCGCTCCTCCGCGCCGCCTCCTGGCCCGGCCGCCACAGCCTTGCCGTCTACCTCCTGCACCAGCCGGTGCTGCTGGGGCTTCTCTGGCTCTTCTCCCGCGCCACCGGCTGACGCGCCAGCCGCCGATCCCTGGCGAACATTCGGGCAGTTGCCGGAAATCTTCGCATAACGATATTGCGCAAATGTGAAACTTTATTGCGTCCGCCGCGTCCTGCGCGTAAGTGTCCGAAAAAATCAGGGGGAGCCGCGATGCCAGCCACGAAACTCGACCCGATCGACCGCAAGATCCTCGCGGAGCTCCAGTCCGACGGGCGCATGACGAACGTGGAACTCGCCCGACGTGTCGGAATCTCCGCGCCCCCCTGCCTCCGCCGCGTCCGCACGCTGGAAGAGCAGGGCTACATCCGCGGCTACCACGCCGACGTGGACCCCCGCGCCCTGGGGTTCGAGGTGCAGGTTTTCGCCATGGTCGGCCTTCAGAAGCAGGCCGAGGCGGATCTCGTCGCCTTCGAGAACCGGTGCCGCGCCTGGCCGCTCGTCCGCGAATGCCACATGCTGAACGGCGAGGTCGACTTCATCCTGAAGTGCGTGGCGCCCGACCTCTCCACCTTCCAGAGCTTCCTGACCGAACAGCTCACCGCGGCGCCGAACGTGGTCTCGGTCAAGACCTCGCTCGTCATCCGCGGCGCGAAGGACGAGCCGGGCCTGCCCTTCGACGTCCTGGAGGAGCGGCTGACCCGCTCCGCCTGATCACTCGGGCGCCGCGTCGAAGCGCGGCCAGAGCATCCGGCCGAACTCGTGCAGGCTCTTCTTGTGCGGGAAAAGCGCCAGGAACTGATCGCGCATCTCATCGGACAGACTGTAGATCGCGTCCGGTCCCGGGTGAAAGCTCTCCACCTCGATCCCGTTCACGCTGATGACGTGGTGATGGTCGAAGCTCAGGTGATAGACCCGCGCCGCCGACACGGGCGCGATCTCGATGATCGCCTCCCCGTCCACCCGCGTCGTCACCGGCACAAGCGCCGCCTCGGTCCCGAGCCGCCGGCACACCTCGGGCGCGCGATCCAGCAGCCGCGCCCCGGGGCCAAGGGTGAGGTCCACCGCGGGCCGCGCGAAGCCCAGGCTGTCCGCCACCACGCGGTAGAGCCGGTCGGGCACGCCCCGCTCGGGCGCATCGGGGACCAGCGTGATCGACCCGATCCAGCGCAGCCGCGCGGGTTCGCCCGTCGCCGTGTCGATCATCATGCCGGGCACCAGATCCTCGACCGCCACATGTCCCCGCGGGGTCGAGACGAGCGCGCCGTGGGCCAGCGCGTTGAAGCCCGATTCGAAGATCGGCATTGCCGGGGCGACGCGCGTGAAGTCCTCCATGAATCCGGCATCATCCATCCAGGTGACGTCGTACCGGCGGGTGTAGGGGACCATCTTGGCCTGCACCGAAGGACGCCGGTCCTTGCGGGCGGTCCACTGGGTGCTGACGGGGCGGGAGACAGAGCGGGTCAGGGACCCGATGAGCGGACGGGGGGCATTCATGACGCAACAACCTCACCTTTGCTGCGCAGCCTCGGCCCCCACCGATTGTTACTGGCCGCACAGCATTCACTGACTACGATGTGTCGGACGATGCCTTGACCGAGGGGCAATTGTCAAAAACTCCGATCAATTTGTCGGGGTCATTTTGGCAATCGGTTAACGACTTTGGCTTTGTTTCGGATCGGGGCACCACGCCCGATTCCGGCCGCGGGCGTGACGCGAATCGCGGACGAAAGCGCCCGGTTTCCGCCCGAGGACCGGAGCCTCAGATGCGGATGGCCGAGATCAGGCGGCCGTAGTCCGCCTCGCGGTTGTGCACGCTCCGCCGGTACGAGAAGAATCGCCCCGCGTCGGCATAGGTGCAGTGGCGCGTCCAGACGGCCTCGCCCACGCCCGCCGTCCGCAGGCGGTGCAGCCCGTAGCCCGGCAGGTCGAACAGCGCCCGGTCGCCCTTGCCCGCCGCGAAGAACCGCGCATTTGCGGGATCTGCGTCCAGAAACCGCTCCACGAACTCCGGACCCACCTCGTAGGCCGCCTGGCTGATCGTGGGGCCGATCACGGCCACCGTCCGTTCGCGGTCCGCGCCCAGCGTCTCCATCGCGTCGAGCGTCGCCTCGAGCACGCCGTCGAGCGCGCCCTTCCATCCCGCATGAGCCGCCCCCACCACGCCCGCCGCCGCGTCGGCGAACAGGACCGGCTGGCAATCGGCAGTCAGCACGGCCAGCGCGAGGCCCGGGGTCGCCGTCACCATCGCATCCGCCCGCACCGGCCCCTCGGGCGGGGCGGACAGGACGACGGCATCGGCCGAATGCATCTGGTGCAGCGTCACGAGCCGCTCCGGCGCCACCCCCATCGCGGTTGCCACGCGGGTGCGGTTGATCCGCACCATGTCGGACTGGTCCGAGGATCCCACGCCGCAGTTCAGCCCCTCGAACACGCCCGAGGAGGCGCCGCCCCGGCGGGTGAAGAACCCGTGGCGGATGGGCTGAAGCGCCCGTGCTGTGACGATTTCCAGCGTCATGGATCAAGTCCCGGGGGCGGCGGCACGGTGTCGGGATGCAGGGCCATCACCTTGAACAGGTCGCCCATTTCCTCGGGGTGGGTCAAGCGCCGATGCTCGTCCGCGATCCGATCGGAAGAATCTCCCCGTGCGAGCGCCCGCGCCCGGGCCGTGATCCCCAGCCGCTCGAGGAAGACGCCTTGCGTCGTCATCCCCGTGACCGCGGCCCCGGACCGCCGTCCCGCCCGCGCCACGGCCTCGAAGTCCACATGCGCGGTCAGGTCCGCCGTCCCCGGCCCGTCGAGCGGATGGACGCCCTGATGCGCGCGCAGCGCCTGGAGCGTGTTCCCCTTCGACCGCCACCCGCCGTAGTCGATCAGGATCGCGGCGCCCCCGTCCCGCGCGATCCGCGCGCCCAGCTCCTCGGCCACGGCCTCCGCCGCCGCCGACACCTCGACGAGATCGCCGTCCTCGGTGTCCTCCATGCGGTGGCCGAGCGCGCCCAGCGGGGCAGGGGGCGCGAGCCCGAAGATCAGGCCGTCGCCCTCCGCCCCCACCATCCGCTCGGCCCAGCCGCCGCCCAGCCGCAGGAACTGCCGGATCGGCAGCGTGTCGAGGAACTCGTTGGCGACGAGGTAGAGCGGCATGGCGGGCAGGTCCGCGATCCGGTCGTGCCAGACCGGGGCGACCCCGGCGAGCGCGGCCGCCTGCCGCGCGCGGAGCGGCGCGGAGACTTCCACCAGATGCACCTGCGCCGCGTCGAGGAACCCGGGCACCCCCTTCGTCGCCCGCAGGACGTCCGCCATCAGCGTCCCCCGCCCGGGGCCGAGTTCGGCCAGCGCGAAGGGCGCGGGGCGGCCGTGGTCGAGCCAGGCCTGCGCGAGGCAGACGCCCAGCATCTCGCCGAACATCTGGCTGATCTCGGGCGCGGTGGTGAAGTCGCCCGCAGCGCCCAGGGGATCGCGCGTGGTATAGTAGCCGTGCGCGGGATGGGTCAGGCATTCGGCCATGTAGTCCGCGATGGTGAGCGGCCCGGTCCGGCGGATGCGGGCGAGGAGATGCGGCAGCAGCCCGCTCACGCCCGCCGCCGGGCGCGTGCGAGAAGGAAGAGCCCGCCCGCGATCATCGGCAGGGACAGGAGCTGGCCCATCGACAGCCCCGCCTCGCCCAGCCGGACGACATGGCCCAGCGGATTGTCCGGCGTGATGTATTGCGCATCGGCCACCCGGAACAGCTCCACGAAGGCCCGCGCCGCGCCGTATCCCGCGAGGAACACGCCGGTCAGCGCGCCGGGCGTCTTGAGCCATCCTCGCGCGAAGGCGAGCCAGAGCAGGAGAAGGCCGAGAAGCAGCCCCTCGAGTCCCGCCTCGTAGAGCTGCGAGGGGTGGCGGGCGCAGGCGCCGGGGATCACGCCCGGGCAGTCCTGCGCGCGCTCGCCGGGGAAGATCACGCCCCAGGGCAGGGTGGTGGGCCGCCCCCAGAGCTCGGCGTTCACGAAGTTGGCGAGTCGGCCCAGCATGATCCCGCAGGGCGCCGCGATGGCGAGCGCGTCGGCCATCTGGAGCACCGGGATCCCGTTCCTCCGGCAGAACCAGAGCCCCGCCGCCACGACGCCGAGGAAGCCGCCGTGGAACGACATGCCGCCCTGCCAGACGTGGAGGATCTCGATCGGGTGCGCGAGGTAGTAGCCCGGCTGGTAGAAGAGCGTGTAGCCGAGCCGCCCGCCCGCGATGATGCCGAGCACGGCCCAGGTCAGGAACTCCTCGACCTGGGCGGGCGTCATCGGCGCCCGGTCGCCCGGCCAGAGGGCGGGGCGCTTCACCGCCGCGACGATGATCCGCCATCCGATGACGATGCCCGCGATGTAGGCCAGCGCATACCAGCGAAGCGCGAAGTCCATGTCGCCCAGCGAGATCGAGAAGACCTCGGGCCCGATGTCCGGAAAGGGGATCGCGAAATGCATGGGGCGGCATGGGACATGCCCGCGCGGCGATGTCAACCTTGCGGCCCCCGCGCGGGCGACCATATAGGAGAGGTGACTTCACGGAGACCTCCCATGCAGACCCGCAGCCGCATCTTCGACGACATCTCCCAGCTCATGACCAATGCCATGGGCGTGGCGCAGGGCGCCCGGGACGAGGCCGAGACGGCCATGAAGGGCTGGATCGACCGCTGGCTCGCCGACCGCGACTTCGTCACGCGCGAGGAGTTCGACGCCGTCCGCGCCATGGCGCAGAAGGCGCGCGAGGAGAACGACGTGCTGAAGGCCCGGCTCGACGCGCTCGACGCCGCGGCGAAGAAGTAGGCGGAGGCGCGGCTGCGCCGCGCCGCGCCTTCCGGTTGGGCCCGCGCGCGGGCGCGCGATCCCGTGCCTCCGGGGGGAGTATTTGCCCCGAGATGAACGAGGGAGCCGCGCGCCGCGGGCGCGGGCCGCCTTTTCCTGTGGGCGAAACGAAAATGCCGCTTTACAGGATTCCCCTTTGCCCCCACCATATCTCGTAGGGCCGGGGACTGATTTCCCCCCGTCCTAGAGCAGGCACCAAAGCCTATGGGCACGCAGAGGCCCGTGGCGCAACCTCATGAGGCCGCGAATGTCGCTTTCCGAGCAGTTCACGACGGACGACCTCCACCCAATCGACATCGTCGAGCATCTGGCCGAACACCATGACTGGGATTTCGACCGGGTGGCCGAGGACCAGATCGCCATGGCGGTCGAGGGCCAGTGGCGCACCTATTCCATCACGCTCGCGTGGTCGCCCGCGGACGAGACGCTCCGCCTCATCTGCACCTTCGAGATGGAGCCGCCGGAAGCGCGGATGCCCCAGCTCTACGAGACGCTGAACCGCGCCAACGACCTCTGCTGGGCGGGCGCCTTCACCTGGTGGGGCGAGCAGAGCCTCATGGTCTACCGCTACGGGCTCGTGCTCGCCGGCGGGCAATGCGCCACGCCCGAGCAGATCGACACCATGATCGGCGCGGCGGTCCTGTCGGCCGAGCGGTTCTACCCGGCGTTCCAGCTCGTGGCGTGGAGCGACCGCTCCCCCCGCGATGCGATGCAGGTCGCCATCGCCGAGGCCTACGGCCGCGCGTGAGGCGTTCCGGGACCGGGGCCCCCATCCCGGTCCCCGAGAGTCCGGCATTTCGTGTGCTTGACTTGCCGGGCTCTCACTTCGGCGCTTGACGGCGCTGGGGACTCCTCCTAAACCCCCGCAACGGATTCCCGGGCATGGGTCACGCCACCCGTGCCCGCTTGCATTGACGGGGCGCCCTGGGGTGTCCGCACCAGACGAAGAACGAGGATGAACCCATGACGCGCCGCTGCGAACTGACCGGCAAGGGCCCGATGGTCGGCAACAACGTGAGCCACGCCAACAACAAGACCAAGCGCCGCTTCCTGCCGAACCTGAAGGAAGTCACGCTGATGTCTGACGCGCTGGGCCGCAGCTTCAAGCTGCGCGTGTCCTCGGCCGCGCTCCGCACGGTCGACGCCCGCGGCGGGCTCGACATGTTCCTCGCCAAGGCGAAGGACGCGGACCTGTCGGCCGATGCGCTGCGGATCAAGAAGGAAATCGCGAAGGCCCAGGCTGCCGCCTGACCGCTTTCGTCCCTCGTGTCAGCGGCCCCGCCCTCACCGGCGGGGCCGCTGCGTTTTGACGCCTTTCCTTCCCGCGCGGGAAGGTCTAGCTGATGGCGGGATGGCCAGCCTCCGCATCTTCATCGCCGCGTTCGCGATCCTTGCCACGCTCCTCACCGCAGGAGCGGTCGGCGCCGCGCGCGGGCAGGCGATGGCGGTGGGGGAGATCGTGCTCTGCGCCAACGGCATGGCGGTCACCGTCCCGGTCGATGCCGACGGTCAGCCGACGGGCGCGCCGCACTGGTGCCCCGACTGCGTCCTGACGCTCCTCACCGGGCTTCCCGCGGCCCCGCCGCTTCCCGCCGCGCCCGGCGGTCTGACCGCCGCACCCTGCGCCGCGGCTGAGGCGCAGGCCGTCCATGCGCCGCCCGTCCCGTACTCCCCGGCGCGCGGCCCGCCCCGGGTCTGACCTCTCCCGTCCTTCCCGTTTCAACATCGCTCCCGCGTGCCCGAGAGCCGCCCGGAGCTCATCCAGAGGTCATTCATGTTCCGCATCCCTTCCTTCGCCGCCGCCGCGATCCTCGCCGCCGGTGTCGCCTTCGCCCATGACGGCGTCCATGTCGAAAACGCCTACGCGATCACCTCCGGTCCCGGCGCCATGTCGGGCGCGGTCTTCTTCGAGATCGTGAATCATTCCACGACCGCCCCCGACCGCCTGATCTCCGCCTCCTCGGACGTGGCGCAGCGGGTGGAGCTGCACACGCACCTCATCGACGCCAACGGCGTCGCCCGCATGGTGGAGGTGGAGGACGGCTTCGCCGTCGCGCCGGGGGAGACGCATGTGCTCGAACGCGGGGGCGACCACGTCATGCTCATGGGCCTCACGCGCCCGTTGGCCGATGGCGACATCTTCGAACTGAAGCTCGTCTTCGAGCGCGAGGGCGAGGTGGTCGTGGAAGTGCCCGTGGATCTCGACCGGGCGACAGCGCCCATGCAGCACGGCCACGGCGGCCACGCCGGTCACGGCACCGGCGGCTGACCCAGCATCGCGTCGACCCAGGCGGGCACGAGCTTCGTCGCCGGCCCCAGTCGGGTCTCGTGGAAGAGGCCCGACCCTGCCGACGGCTCGAGGTTCAGTTCGAGCGCCCGTGCCCCGGCCCGCCGCGCCTCGGCCACGAAGCCGGCGGCGGGCCAGACCGCGCCCGAGGTGCCGATCGACACGAAGAGATCGCAGGTCGCCAGATGCGCCGCGATCTCGTCCATGAAGCAGGGCATCTCTCCGAACCAGACGACGTCGGGCCGCGTCGCGGCCCGCGCGCAGGCGGGGCAGGGGTCGCCCGGATGCATTTCGGGCGGCGCCTTCCACCGTGCGCCGCAGGCGGCGCAACGCGACCGCATCAGCTCGCCATGCATGTGGATCACGCCGTGCGCGCCGCCGCGCTCGTGCAGGTCGTCGATGTTCTGGGTGACGATCACGACCTCGCCGTGGCCGAAATCCTGCAGCCGGGCCAGCGCCCGGTGCGCCTCGTTCGGCGCCGCGCCCAGGCAGTTCGCGCGCCGCGCGTTGTAGAAGCGGTGCACCAGTGCCGGATCGCGCGCGAAGCCTTCGGGCGTCGCCACGTCCTCGAGGTCGTACTCCGACCAGAGGCCGCCCGCGTCCCGGAAGGTGCCGAGCCCGCTTTCGGCAGAAATGCCCGCGCCGGTGAGGATGACGGTCTTCATGGGGCCGAGGCTAGCCGCCGCACCCCCGTCCGCCAAGCTTGACGCGAGGGCGCGCGCGGGGCGACATGGACCGCATGACGCGCGTCCTCCTCGTCTGCCTCGGCAACATCTGCCGCTCTCCCGCCGCCGAGGCCGTGCTGCGCGCGATGTCGGCCGACCGCGGGATCGCCCTCGCGCTCGACAGCGCCGGGACGGGGGACTGGCACGCGGGCAAGCCGCCGCACCCGCCGATGATCGCGGCGGCCCGGGCGCGGGGATGGGACCTGTCGCCAATGCGCGCGCGCCAGGTGACGCGCGAGGATTTCGGCAGCTTCGACCTGATCCTCGCCATGGACCTGGCCGTGCTCCGCGGTCTCGAACGGATCAGGCCTGCGGGCAGCACCACGCCCGTGCGGCTGTTCCTGGACGACGCGGAGGTGACCGATCCCTACTTCGACGGCAGCTTCGACGCCGCGCTCGACCTCATCGAGGCCGGCGCCGCGCGGCTGCTCGATCAGCTCGAAGGCGCGCAGCTGACCTCGGCGAAGTAGCCGAAGGATTTGTAGCGCTCCCAGAAATCCCTGTCGGACTGGCGCTTGGACATGCGCACCTTCTGAGCCTCGTCCGGGTCGCGGAAGAACTTCGCCGCCGTCCGCTGATCGCGCGACGTCAGCGTGCGGTCCGCCGCGCGCTGGATGCAGCCGCACAGCGCCCGGTTGGCCCCCCGTTCCGAGGACAGGCACGCCCGCTCGATGAGGCCCGCCTCGGCCGGAGCGGCGACGGGGATCAGGGCCCCCGAAATGACAAGGGAAAGGATGACTGCTCGCATGGAACCTCTGCCGTTACCGTTGTTCTTACCCCCACCCGCGGGGGAAGATGCCAAAACCGGCGTCCCCGATCAACCTTGGATGCCCTCGACCCCGCCCGCAGCGGGCGCGGGAACCGAACTCCGCATCCGGCTGTTCCACCGCAGCACGTGACAGGGGCCGCGTCCGCGGGCCCGTCAGGAAAGGAACCGCGATGTACAGCATCTTCTACATCATCGGCGTGATCGTCGTGATCCTCGCCGTCCTGCAACTCATCGCCTGACCCGAAACGCAAGGAGACCGACATGACCGACAGACCAGACCCCCACAAGCCCGTCGGCACCCCCGGCGCGTCCGGCGGCGACACCACCGCGTCCTCCACCCCCGGCCCCACGAACCCCGGCAACACCGGCGGACCCGCCAAGTCGTCCGGCCAGAGCGGCGGGTCCACGGGCGGCAGCGCGGGCAAGAGCCAGTCGAAGGGCCAGTCGTCGACCTCGATGGGCGGCGCATCCGGCAGCGCCATGGGCGGCGGCGAAAACCGCAGCGGCATGGGCGGCGGCGAAAGCCTCGGCGATACCGCCCGTTCCGCTGTGACGGACGCCGCGGAAGCCGCGCGCGGCATGGCGACCGAACAGACCGAACGCGCCAAGTCCGCCGTGGCCGAGGAAGTCTCCTCCGTCGCGCAGGCGCTGCGCACCGCGGCCGACGAGCTGCGCGAGGGATCCGCGCAGGAGCGCACCTTCGCCCAGATCGCCGATACCCTCGCGGACACCGCCGATGCGATCCGGGGCAAGGACCTGGGCGAGATGGTGCACGAGGCCACCGAAATGGCCCGCCGGCACCCGATGACCTTCCTCGGCGGTGCGGCGCTGCTCGGCTTCACGGCCGTCCGCTTCGCGAAGGCGAGCCGCGACGACGTCTGGCGCCGCCGCCCGGGCCGCTCCTCCGGCGTCCGCTCCACCGGCTCGCGTCACGGCGTGTCGACCCATCCGGTCGATCCGTCCGCCTCGCCGGCCTCCCGGTCGGGGGCCATGCCATGACCGATCAGGCCTCCCCCAGCAACAAGAGCGCGGCGGGGCTCCTGTCGGATGCGATCGCGCACATGTCGGCGCTCGTTCGCAAGGAAGTGGACCTCGCCCGCGCAGAAGTGAGCGAGAACATGAACCGCGCGGGGTTGGCCATCGGCCTCCTCGCGGGCGCTCTCGTCATCGCGCTCACCGCGCTGAACGTCCTCGCGGCGGCCCTCGTCGCGGGGCTCGCCGAGACACGGCTCGGCCCGGGATGGTCCGCCCTCATCGTCGGCATCGTCCTCGGCATCATCGCCTTCGCGCTCGCCATGAAGGCGAAGAACGACCTCAAACTTTCCAGCATCGCGCCGACCCGCACGGCGAAGAACGTCCAGCGCGATGCGCAGGCCCTCAAGGAGGTGACCACCAATGGCCATGACTGACCACCGCTCCCCCGCCGAGATCGAGCGCGAGATCGAGGAGGAACGCGCCAGCCTCACCGGCACGCTGGACGAACTCCAGCACCGCTTCTCCTTCGACCGCATGACGACCGAGGCGGGCGAATTCGTCCGCAGCCAGTCCGGAGAGATCATGCACGCCGTCTCCCGCGCCGTCCGCGAGAACCCGATGGCCGTCGCGCTGACCGGCGTCGGGATCGCGTGGATGATCCTCGGTTCGCGCCGGTCCTCCGGCGGATACGGCAACGGCAACGCGTCGTATCGCTATGGCTACGACGACTATGACGACTACTCGGACTACGACGACGGCGATGACGAGTGGGGCGACTCGACCGTCGGCCGCTCCGCCTACGCCTATCGGGCAGGGACGGAGGACCGCTATGCCGGCGGCCTCTACGACGAGGGCACCGGCCGGCGCGGCTTCTCCGGCACGCTCCGCGACGAGGATCCCGACTGGGTGCGCGGCTACGCCGACGTCCTCGGCACGCCCGACGACATGGGTCCCTCCTACTCCGACGACCGGGACGGCAGCGCCTCGTCCACCTCCACGGGCGAGCGCATGAAGGAAGGCTTCCAGCGCGCGGGCGACCGGATGCGTCACGAGGCCAGCTCCGCCCGCCACGGCGCGGAAGGCCGGATCGAGAAGGCGCGCCACCGGCTCGCGCAGATGCGCGACCGGCTCGCCCACGGGACGGAGGACCTTTCGGAAGAGGGTCGCCGCCGCGTGGTGGCCGCCCGCGAGAAGGCGATGGAGGCCCGTCACCACCTCGCGCGCGAATGGGACCGCCGCAGCCGCAGCGCGGTCAACGCCTTCGACCGTCAGCCGCTGGCCGCGGGGGCGCTCGCCTTCGCCGCCGGGGCCGCGGTGGCCGCAGCGCTTCCGCGCACGCGGATCGAGGACGAATACCTCGGCGAGCACTCCGATCATCTGATGGAGGAAGCCGAGCGCGTCTTCGAGGAGGAGCGCGCCAAGCTCGGCCGCGTCGCGAAGGCCACGGCCGAGGAAGCGAAGGCGGTGATGAGCGAGAAGGCCGAAGACGTCGGGACGGAGGCGCGCAGCGCCGCCGAGCGCGTGGCGGCGAAGGCGAAGGAGGAAGCCGAGAAGGAAAAGCTCGGCCAGCCCGGCAGCACCTCGTCGACGACCCTCTGAGACCTGCGCGAGGGCGGCCTGCGGGCCGCCCTCACCGCATCACGTGGAACCCATCCCCGTCCGGCGGCTCCGCGGGCGCCACCTCCACGGCCTCCACCCGCGCCCGGGGCGGCCCGCCATGCAGCGCCGCCACCATCTCCCGGACCGCACCTTCAGGCCCCGCGATGAGCGCGGCCACCGAGCCGTCCGCCTCGTTCCGCACCCAGCCTGAAAGCCCCCGCGCCTCCGCCTCGGCCTTCGTCCATGCCCGGAACCAGACGCCCTGCACCCGGCCGGTGACCCGCACCCTCAGCGCGTTCATTCCGACGCCCGCGCCCTCAGCCAGTCCGCCAGATCCTGCGCCTCGAGCTTGCCCTGCGCCGCCTCGATGATGATGCGGCCGACCTCTTCGGTCTGCCAGGCGATCTCGATGCCGTTCAGGTCAAGGCACACGTCCATCGACTGGTGCGCTGTCCTCTTGTTGCCGTCGTTGAAGCAATGGCCGGTGGCGATGACGACCGCATAAGTGGCTGCGAGATCGAAGGCGTCGACGATCATCCCATAGGCCAGCCGGTTCTCCACCCGCGCCAGTGCGCCCTCGAGCGACTTGTCGAGTGCACGCCCTCGCAGTTCGCCCGGGTTCAGTACCGCGTCATGAATTGTCTCCACCAGATCTGGAGACAGGAGGATGAGGGTCATTTGTCGCGCAGGTAGTCCAGTACCGGTTGGTTGACGTCACGCCGCCGCCGGAGGCTTTCCAGAACCTCCTCCACCGTCGCCACACGATGCTCGTCCTCCGTCGCCACGGCCTCCGCCGGCACGAAATACCCCACGAGCTTCGAGTTCTTGAGCACCGCCACCGGCCGCCCCCGCGCGCGGTCGAGCACCTTCTGCGGATCCCGCATCTCGGTCATCGTGGCGATCTCGGTGGTAAGCAGACGTGTCATGGGATGTCCTTCCGGTTGCCCATCAGAATACACATTCCACCGCTCATTTTCAACTTCAATGCAGCCGCGCCCGCACCAGATACCCCTCCACCGTCTCCTCCCCCAGCGCGCGGAGCGCCTCCAGCCGGTGGTAGCCCTCGACCAGCACGAACCGATCCCCGTCCGCGCGCAGGCTGATGGGCGTCGTCTGCCCGTTCTCCATGATGTCGTTCGCCAGCGCCTCGACCTTCGCGGGATCGAGCGTCTTCGTCCGCTTCACCGGCACATGCACGCTGGCGATGGGGTAGCGCTTCTTCTGGAGCATGGGGGCGACCTTTCGCTGGGTGCCGGGGGAGGGTAGCACGGGAGGGCAGGGGAGGGGCTGGAAAAACCGGGACGCCGGCCGCGCCCGCCCGCCGAAATCCATCTCGCCCCGGGCCTGACCCGAGGCCCGCCCCGGGCTTGACCCGGGGCCTCGGGCGGCCGGAGGTCCCGGGCGAGTCCGGGAGACGGGTCACCCCCTCGACAACCCCCCAAAACCCCTCCATATCCCCGCCCATGACCGACCTCGCGCACATCCGCAACTTCTCCATCGTGGCCCACATCGACCACGGCAAGTCGACCCTTGCCGACCGGCTGATCCAGCTCACCGGCACGGTCGCCGAGCGCGACATGAAGGAGCAGCTCCTCGACTCGATGGACATCGAGCGCGAGCGCGGCATCACCATCAAGGCCAACACCGTCCGCATCGACTACCCCGCGAAGGACGGCCAGACCTACGTCCTGAACCTCATCGACACCCCCGGCCACGTGGATTTCGGCTACGAGGTCTCCCGCTCCATGCGCGCGGTCGAAGGCTCCCTCCTCGTGGTCGACGCCTCGCAGGGCGTCGAGGCGCAGACGCTGGCCAACGTCTACCAGGCCATCGACGCCGACCACGAGATCGTCCCCGTCCTCAACAAGATCGACCTCCCCGCCGCCGAACCCGACCGCGTGAAGGAGCAGATCGAGGACGTGATCGGCCTCGACGCCTCTGACGCCGTGATGATCTCGGCCAAGACCGGCCTCGGCATCCCCGACGTGCTCGAAGCCATCGTCCACCGCCTCCCCGCGCCGAAGGGCGACCACGACGCGCCCCTCAAGGCCATGCTGATCGACAGCTACTACGACCCCTACCTCGGCGTCGTGGTCCTCATCCGCGTGGTCGACGGCATCATCCGCAAGGGCGACCGCATCCGCATGATGCGCACCGGCGGCACCTACCAGATCGACCGCCTCGGCGTCTTCAAGCCCGCCATGCAGGACATCCCCGAACTCGGCCCCGGCGAGATCGGCTTCCTCACCGCCCAGATCAAGCTCGTCCGCGACACCCGCGTGGGCGACACCATCACCCACGAACGCAAGCCCTGCGACCAGGCGCTCCCCGGCTTCAAGCCCTCCGTCCCGGTCGTCTTCTGCGGCCTCTTCCCGGTCGACGCCAACGACTTCGAAGACCTCCGCGACGCCATCGAGAAGCTCGCCCTCAACGACGCCTCCTTCACCTTCGAGATGGAGACCTCGGCCGCCCTCGGCTTCGGCTTCCGCTGCGGCTTCCTCGGCCTCCTCCACCTCGAGGTCATCCGGGACCGGCTCGAACGCGAATACGACATCGACCTCATCACCACCGCGCCGTCCGTGGTCTACCACATCCACATGAAGGACGGCACGATGATGGAGCTCCACAACCCCGCCGACATGCCCGACCTCACCCATGTCGACCGGATCGAGGAGCCGCGGATCAAGGCCACCATCCTCGTCCCCGACGAATACCTGGGCGACGTGCTGAAACTCTGCCAGGACCGCCGCGGCCTCCAGCTCGACCTCACCTACGCCGGCTCCCGCGCCATGGTCGTCTACGACCTGCCGCTGAACGAGGTCGTCTTCGACTTCTACGACCGGCTGAAGTCGGTGACGAAGGGCTACGCCTCCTTCGACTACCAGATGACGGGCTACCGCGAGGACCGGCTCGTCAAGATGCAGATCCTCGTCAACGACGAGCCCGTGGACGCGCTCTCCATGATGGTCCACCGCGACCGGGCCGAGGCGCGGGGGCGGCAGATGGTGGAGAAGCTGAAGGAGCTGATCCCGCGCCACATGTTCAAGATCCCGATTCAGGCGGCGATCGGCGGCAAGGTCATCGCGCGCGAGACGCTGTCGGCGCTCCGCAAGGACGTGACCGCCAAGTGCTACGGCGGGGACGTGACGCGGAAGAAGAAGCTTCTCGAGAAGCAGAAGGCCGGCAAGAAGAAGATGCGCCAGTTCGGGAAGGTGGAGATCCCGCAGGAAGCGTTTATTAATGCGCTGAAGATGGATGGGTGATATGGGACTTTCAGACGAGCTCGTTGCGGCCCGTAAGGAAATTAAAACCGATAGCTACCCCATTACTATTCGCGAGCTGGCAAGTCTTTATCGCGATAAGGAACTTGATATCCACCCTGAGTTTCAGAGGTTCCTGCGGTGGTCTCCTGAGCAAAAAACAAAGCTAATCGAATCTATCCTGCTCGGAATACCGCTTCCCTCTATCTTCCTCTATCAGAGGCCAGATGGTGTCTTGGACGTTGTAGATGGCCTTCAGAGAATCTCGACCATTCTGCAGTTTATGGGGGAGTTGAAGGACGAAGCTGGCAACCTGTGGCCCGAGCTCACAATGGGAAAGGCAGAGTATCTTCCCTCGCTCGCTGGAAAGAGCTGGTCGGGAGGCGCCGAATCGCAAGCAGTCGGAGAGGATATCCAGCGATACTTCCGGCAGGAGAAGCTTTCTGTGCAGATACTACTGAGGGAGAGCGATGATCAAGCAAGATACGAGCTGTTTCAGCGTATAAATACAGGCGGCACACCGCTTTCAGACCAGGAGGTGCGGAATTGCATTCTCATTATGGTCAATCGAGATGGATATTTTTGGCTGGAGGGCCTCTCCCAACTCCCCGAATTTGTCGAAACCTGCCCAATCCAGGAGCGTCTTGCTCTTGAGAGATATGACATTGAGTTGGCGCTTCGGTTTATCGTGCTTGAGAGCATTCATATTGATGCAATCAAGGATGTTCCGGACCTGAGTATATTCCTTACTGATATGATGCGGCGAATGTTTTCTCAGGACGTCGCTGCTCTCAAGCCGGTTGAGGATAGGTTCTGCCGTACGTTTAGAATACTTAAGGATGCTTGCGGCGAGAACGCTATGCGAAAGTACAACGCCGAAAGGGGTAGGTTCACGGGGCCGTTCCTGATTTCTGCTTTCGAGCTTATCGGCCTTGGGGTTGCCCATAACATTGACTTCGTTGAGGCCAATGGTGCCGGATGGCTTGATCAGAAAGTCAAGGCTATCTGGTCGGACCCTAGAACCGACGGCATTTATGGCCAGGGTGTCTCAACCGCGCGTCGCCTTCCAAAAACACTAGAGGTCGGAAGGGCGTTCTTTAGCGAGGCATAGATGGCTCTTCACGAGGCCTATGTTGACCGGATTTCTGATGATTGGATCTGGCGCGACGCCGAACTGCGGCAAGTCTCTCAAGTGATTCTTAGGTCAAAGGCCTCCGATCTTGAGTTGCAGGCAGCCGTCCTTGTTACTTACGCTCACTGGGAGGGCCACTTCAAGTTCTCTGCTACGCAAATCCTTCTCTATATGCACGAGGCAATAAAGCGGAAGGTCTTTGCGTGGACGGACATTGATCCGGGCGTACGGCACAGGTTGTTGTTCTGCAGCTACCGGAAGGCATCGGTCGGTGGGCAGTCTTTTGCATCGTTTGTTGAACACCTGGATTCAATTTCTCAGAAGCGGTTCAACAATATACTTGGCGCGGCAGATGAGATAATCATGGTTGACGACAATCTCAACTATGTGCGCGCAGAGGCAACCTGCAGGAATCTTGGGGTTTCATCGAGCTGGTTCGCACTTAAGAAGGTCGTGATAGATAACCGCCTCTTGGAGACAAGAAACGCTCTCGCGCACGGATCGCGGCGATTACGGTCTGGAGATCTCGTTGATCTGAGAGACGAGCTTCTTCTTGACGCTATTAGAGATGTAATCGGAATTATCCGCCAAAGCAGGACCGAGTTTCAGAATGCCATCTTTACGAGATGTTTTCTGAATCAACCGACACACTAGAACAACCCGTCCCCGCCGCCCTCGACCCGCTCGTCGGCCACGAGTGCCCCGCCGGGGACCATCGCCACCGCGCAGCCCGCCAGCGCCATCGCCATCAGCGCCACGCTCATCCCGAATGCCCGTACGCCTCGTCCCCTCCGTCTCGCGCCCGCGGAACAGAGTAACGCGGGCAGCCGACTTCATGAGAATCGTCTCGACCGACAGCGCCGAGATCGACGGCCTCATGGCCGCCCTCATGGTCGCGGGCGGCTCGGCGCGATCACGAACATGCAGACGGTCCGCGCGCTCACTGCCGCGGAGTCCACAGCCGTCCAGGCGAGGGCGGGCCCGACCGCCTCGGCCTGCGCGCCCCCGGCCTGACGGAAGGGCGCGCCCGGGCCACTCGGGCGGGTCGTCTCAGAACAGCCCTTCGCCCGTCTCTTCCTCGACGATCGCATCCGCCGCGATGACGCCCGCCGCCCCCACGGCGGGTCCGCAGGCGTTGAGAAGCGGCAGCGCCGCGAAGACGAGGATGAGCCAGGGGTGCTTGAGCATGGGGATTGCCTCCTGCCGCTTCAATCGCGAAGGGGCCTCCGTGTTCCCACACATGCCGTTTCCGCAGCCATACGAAATCCATACGCAACCCATACGCGATCCATATCCCCGGAACCCGCCCCCCGCCGCGCCGCCCCGACCCGCCGCACCCTCCGCCGCCCGCGACCGCCCCGGCCCCGGGGCGAAGAAAAAGACAAGCCACGCCAACCCTTTGCGCACCTCCTCACGATTTCTTTATCCGCGAGTGATCCACCCGAACGTCCCCATCGTATGCCATTGTAAACCATGCTTGACATACGGGAGGGACAAATATGTCAGGTCTGCTAGACGGTCTGTCGAGGGACTTCACCCGCCGCATCGCCGTCCACCGCAACATGCTCACCCACCTCAACCTCCACCCCACCGACCGCGATTGCGCGATGCACCGCGCGCCCCTGCGCGACACCCTCATCGCCTGCTCCCGCTGTCCAAACCCCGACGTCTGCGACGGCTGGATCGCGCAGAAACGCCCGGGCATGCCGCTGTTCTGCCAGGCGCGCGAGTCCTTCCTCCACCTCGAACAGGCCCTCGCCCCGACGGAGAAGACGCAGCGCAGCGCCTGAGGGAACCCTGCCCGCGCACCGCCGTTGGCCCCCCGACACAGGGAGGCCGCCATGCCCGACCGCTACAGCACCACGCAGATCGCGCTGCACTGGCTCGTGATGCTGCTCGTGGGCGTGCAGCTCGTCTTCAACGACAGCATCTCGCGCGCCTACCAGCATGGCGTGCGAACCGGCGTGCTCGCCCCCGACGAGGGCGGGGTGATCCCCCACGCGGTGACCGGCATCGCGATCTTCGCCGCCATGTGCGGCCGGCTCTGGCTTCGCCTTGCCCGCGGCGTGCCCCCCGCGCCCACGTCCGAGCCGCGGTGGATGCAGATCGCCTCGCGGGCGAACCACTGGGCCTTCTACGCCATCCTCCTCGCCATGCCGCCGGTGGGTCTTCTGGCCCTCCTGACGCTGCATCCGGTGTTCGGGACGATTCACAGGTGGTCCGCCTGGGCGCTGATCGCGCTGATCGCCCTTCATGTGGCGGGGGCCGCGTGGCACTGGCTCAAACGCGACAGCACCGCCCATCGCCGGATGTTGCGCGCCTATTCCGACAGCCCGCCGTCGGACTAGGAACCGCTTCGGCCGCCGCGGGTTTCTCCGCAAAGGAGGATACCATGGACAGGCTCAGCATCCTGCTCACGCTCGCAACCGGCGCCGTCATCACCGGCGCGCTCGTCACCGCGGTCCTGTCGCTGGGGTGGGTGGCCTGGGGGCCGATCCTGGCGGCCGTGGCGGTGGGATGGCTGCTCGCCTGGCCCGCCGCCTGGTGGGTCTCGCGCCGGATCAAGCGCGATGACCCGAACTTCGACCACACCCGCGTCCCACCCGCGACGCTCGTCCCCGACCCGGACGCGCGGGAGGTGTGAAGACGAAAGCGGGCGCCCCCACCCGGGCGCCCGCTCCACATACGCACGACACTCGTTACCGATACCCACCCAACTCGCTACGACGAACCCTCAGAGACCCTGCTGCGCCTCCTCGGCAGACTGCTCCAGTGCCTCGCCGCCGGTCTGGACGTCGCGGCCGAAGCCCTGGACGGTTTCGCAAGCCGCAAGGGCGGCGATAAGCAGAAGCGCTGTCGTGATGCGGATCATGTCGACCTCCTCGATCGCTGGGCCAACACCCTCCGAACGGCTTTGTTCCAATGGGCGACGACTTGGCGCCGAATTGTTTCCTTAGGAAACACAAGGAGTTGCGAGGATGAATGGGGCATTAAGAATCGCCCTTCGAGGGTCTCGTCCGCCTAGAGCGTGAACCCATAAACAGGATTCCCTTGGTTTCTGTGTTGTGATTCACAA